>OGMT01000007.1_pt1 | contig 178054 bp, 218 predicted proteins | sample 1573271 | NCBI WGS metagenome assembly OGMT01 (sample SAMEA2582000, study PRJEB24529) | metagenome | biome: Human gut stool | place: China | collected 2011 | reverse complement strand
AAGATCCGCCTTGTTAAGATCCGCACTACTAAGGTCCGCCTTTCTAAGATTCGCACAGCTAAGATCCGCCTCTCTAAGATTCGCATCTCTAAGATTCGCATTTCTAAGATCCGCATATGCAAGATCCGCCTTGTTAAGATCCGCACTACTAAGGTCCGCCTTTCTAAGATTCGCACAGCTAAGATTCGCATCTCTAAGATTTGCCTTTCTAAGATTTACTCTGTACAGATTCGCATTGCTAAGATCCAAGCCGCTCAGATTCTTATATGATAAATCTGCTCTCATGGATTCCCATCCATCGATATCCTTATTGAGATAATGCTGATGGCTCTCGATGATCTTGTTTAATCGTTCCTGTGTCATACTTTGTTTCCTCCTTTTTCGCATGTTTATGTTTTGTTATCCTAAATATGGACTGAAGCAATTACATACGTTCTGTAAATATGTTAGAGATCTCGAAACTTATACAAAATTAGTTGTAAAGTTCAATTTGGAACAATTTTCAGTTATAAACAATTCTTTTTATTTTGTCTGGCACCGGAACTAAGTCCAGTGCCTTCTATCCGTATCATTCATCAAAGATCACCAAAATCGTCGCCATAATCTTCATCATAGTCTTCGTTTTCGATATCTGATTCGTTCTGTTCCATCTGTTTTTCCAAATCTTCACGAATAAACTCCATCTTGTCTGCCGAATATTTCGGATCCGCATAAATAGAAACGTCAAGACCTGCTTCCAACCCAAGACAAATTTCACGCATCTGAAATGCATCATATTTCGGATCCGCATAAACTGATACATTTAGGTCTGCTTTCAACCCTTTGCGAATTGCATCCATTTGGTATTCGTTATAATCGAGGTCGGCATAAATTGATACATCGAACCCTTCTTCGAGTCCAGTTCGAATTGCACCCATCTGTCGTGAATTATACTTAGGGTCCGCATAAATTGAGACATCTAGTCCTGTTTCCAGTCCCTTTTTGATCTCTTCCATCTGGTCATAGTCATATTTCGGATCAGCATAAATTGAGACATCTATACCTTTTTCCAATCCATTTTCGATTACTCGCATCTGCGCGTCATTATACTTCCGATCCGCAAAAATTGTTACATCAACTCCGGCTTCTTCACCTTTTCTGATGATCTCTTTCTGAGCTGGATAGAAATCGTACTGACTTTTCTTTGATACATCTTCCAAGCGATGACGAATCAGACTCATCTGGATTATGCTACATTTCGGATCTGCATAGATTGAAACATCCACACCAGATTGTAATCCTTTTATAATCTCGTCCATCTGGTAATGACTGAATCCCCAATCCACTAACTGCATCAAAGTTGCATTTCTTAACTGTTCTGTTGTGTAAACCATAATTATTTCCTCCATATTCTTGTTTCTTTAAATATGGGACGGACATCAATAACCTACTCGAGCTTGGTTATCATTTTTGTAAACAAAAAGACAGATCCATGTTTATGAAACTGTCTGTTTGTTTATGTCTTATGAAAGTCTGCGCATAAGTTCCGTTTCCTTCTGAAATAGTTCGAAATCGTAGTATTCCTTGAAATAAGACTCTACCTTAGATGCGAGTTCCATTGCAAACGGATAGTCATTTTTAAAGATCTCTACCGGTACCGTATATTGTAACGATTCTTCTTTACTTACAAAATCTTCGAACTCCGATATGAATTCATCATAATTATTCGTAATTCCTCTAACATCGATATAATAAGTTATCCCGTTCCAGATAGCGGTGCAGAAACAATGAATATAATCTCCGTTCTTTTTCTCGATCTTGTAAACAGTATATCCATATTTTTTATGAAGCAGTGTCGCAAACGTTGTACAATATCCATGTAGAAGATCATATGTACTAAGTTGATTCCCATGAATATCGCAAACACTGATACAAATATTCTCAAGGAATCCAAAATCATCTGCACCATCTTTTTGCAACTCATCCAGTTCTTCATAAAATCCATTGTGTGTGTGTTCCATAGTCTCTCTCTCCTTTCGCCTTCTTCGTTTTGTGTTAAATATGTGCGAAATCTTCTTAGGCTAACAATTCCTAGTTATAATAATAACGACAGAAATGTAATTATCCATAAGAAACCAACTGCGAGCGAAATAAATATAAAAGGTATATCTTCAACTCCACTTCCAGCATATAAATCATGACACGATATGATTCCTATAACTTCCATAACGATTGCAAATATAAACAAATCTTTGTCTGCTATTACAGCTGCCATACCATTTATCCATACGTTTAACAATGAATTCATAATACATTTACTCCTTATGTGACTTTGTTTTTATATCTAACAAGGCTCACAATCTGGGAAACTCGTCAGAAACTTTGTATGATGTTGTATTTGTATTAGAATAACTAAGTTGGCATCATCGACCATTCAATGACCGTGATGAAAACGCCATTCTGCTCAAGATAAGAAAATATGACGAGTTTTCAAAATTGTGAGCCTTGTTAATAGTAGACAAGTAGATTGTCAATTACTTTGGGCTTAAAACATCGGTAAACTTAGATGTCAATGCCGATACTGTCTGTTCAGTCATGACAAAAAGACGGTACTATTCAGCAGAGTCCGGAGTAGTTGATTAGAAAAATACGAATAATATACAAGGAGGATATGTATATGGATAATGTTAATATTCCACAACCAGTAATCGACATCTTAGAACTGCTGCATACAAAATCATCAAAAGCGTATCTTGTTGGTGGCTGCGTACGCGATATGTTTATGCATTTAGAGCCTCACGACTACGATATCTGTTCCGATCTCACTCCAGATATTGCAATGAAAGTATTGTCTACAAAATATCCAGTTATTCCAAAAGGAATCGAATATGGAACAGTTGTTGCATTAGTAGACGGGACCGAGTACGAAGTAACAACATTCAGAGGTGAAACAGATTATTCAGATGGCAGACATCCGGATTCTGTTAAATTTGTTTCTAATATTGAATACGATCTTGCGAGACGCGACTTTACAATCAACGCAATGGCTTACGATGTATCTGAAGATAAGCTCATTGATCCGTTTGGAGGTCTTATGGATTTGGAAAACGGTATTTTGCGAGCTGTAGGTAATGCAAATGAACGGTTCCAAGAAGATGGGCTTCGAATTATGCGGGCTCTACGATTCGCGATTAAATATAATCTTACAATCGAGCCAGAAACAAAAGAAGCAATCATTCGGAACCGAAATATGTTGCAACAGGTATCAAAAGAACGAATTACAAGTGAATTTCAAAAGATTTTAACATGTGGACAACCGATTCGAAAGACATTTCTGGAGTTTACTCCTGTTATCGCAGCTGCTATTCCAGAAATCGAACCATGCATCGGTCTTGATCAGGAGAACCCATATCATAAACACGACGTATATGAACACATGATTGCGGTAACCGATTTGTGTGATACCGATTCGTTTGCGATTAAAATGGCTGCGTTATTACACGATATCGGAAAACCAACCACAAAAGCATATAATAGCAAGAAAGGTCATTATAGCTTTGATGGACATCCAGAAGTATCAGAACAAATTGCAGCCGAAGTATTAGCAAACGACTTCCGGTGTACTGCAAAAGAAACCGAACAGATTCGATTGCTTATAAAGTTTCATGACACCCAGATTACTCCAACAGAACCATGTGTGAAACGCTGGCTGAATCGATATGGAGTTGATTTCTTATCAGATTGGTTAATCTTGAAACAGGCAGATCGTGACGATCACGTATACCCAAATGGACCAGAGAACGTTTCATGGTATCCAAAAACAGAAGATATTAAACAGGTTATGAATACAGTTTTAGAACAACAATCCGCTTTTTCTCTAAAAGATCTCGCGATTAACGGAAACGATTTAATCAATCTTGGGTTAAAACCAGGACCTGAGTTTTCGGAATACCTGCAGTCGTGTTTGGATGCAGTGATTGACGGAGTGTGTGAAAACACGTATGAGTCCCTTCTGACGTTTTTGGAGGATTCCGTATTAAATATTGAGATAGATGATCTGGAACTCTGACGAGAGATAGTCTAACTGAAACCTGCCGCCTCTTGGCGTGCAGTCAGTTAGCACCTCATTGATGTCATGATTTATTTTTTTTCTTCACGCCGAGTACTGTTTTCTATGCATGTTGTATAACTCTTTGATCATTTCTCTTTTGGTGAACCCATTGAAAAAGAATAGACCAGGAAATTCCTGGTCTATTAGTTTTCTCGTTCTCGAAATCGCTTTCCTTTTGAATAGTGGAAGCCGTTATGGACCTCCACTTGGTTATCCTAAGTCTGCTTCTAACTCTGTCGCCTTTTCGATCTGCTTCTGGACATAGGCATCACCCGTATAGATAACAGGACTTTGTAACGAGATCGTCTCGATGCTGCTATAATTGGAAGCCATCTGTTTCCGGCGTCTCAATAGTTTAACAGCAACGGATTCTCTGCGCTCGAGCTCTTCGTCTGTTATCTGGTCTTCAAGTCTACTTGTTTCTGAACTTGCTTCTAACATACGAATCCCTCCTATTCTTGTTCAAATCCATCTCTCAGCCAATTTAATGTCGCTTCGTCAATAACAGCAAATACAACACGATCGAATACCCCATTGTATTCTTTCTGCAAAAGCTGACGGTACAGGTATCCAAGTATATATGGACTCTGTCCAAAAACACCGCATCCAAAAGCTCCGAGAATCAATGTTTTTGTTCCTCTATTGACAGCTTCATCAATAATGAAACAAATACGGTCGTATAATGCCTTTTCGTTTACGACCTTGCTTCCACCAGCTGATAAGTATGCAGATGCATTCGGTGCTGCACATGTAATGACGTCGCAATACTTTTCTTTTCCATCTCTGAAAAAGACAATACCTGGTGACCATAATGCACGATTACTATACAGAACCCCAACATAATTTAATGACTGTCTGTTCTCTTTGTAATAGAATTCATGGTTACTAATTACTGGATACAATGTGCTTTCTAGACATAATGCCTCCTCTTGTGCCATTGCTCCGTACAGAAAGCCTCCGCCCGGTGTTTCGTAATTTGCAAAATTCAAGATTGCTGTATCCTCTCCTGCATACTTCATTACCGCTGAAACGGAATCCATATGTTCGAATACAATATCTGTCTGCTTTGTACCCGTAACCCTTTTGGATCTCAGGTCATTGTTTTCGCAAATTGTTGTGTTAACAAAACTGTTTTCGATCTCTGTTGTGTATCTTTCATAGATATCATTTACGAGTGCACGTCTTTTTTCGTTTACCAATCTTCCTTCGTTTACCATATTTTTCCTCCTTGTATGGTGTTATTGTTATATGGTAAATATGGTACGCATGATCGCAACGCGTATACTTAACACCTCAAATGAACAACAGGAACATAAGAATAAGGATTACAACAACTCAAGATAAGAAAATATGACGAGTTTTCAAGATTGTGAGCCTTGTTAATAGTAGACAAATAAATATTTTTGTTCTAATTACACATATGGTATGATGTTTACAGAATTACATATCACATAGGGAGGAAATGTATATGTTTGGACAAAAGAAATACGAAGAAGAACGACAACGAAAAGAAGCCGAGAAGAAAGCAAAGAAACACAGATACCTGTCGTGGTTTCTGGTATTTATTTGTGGAATCATGACAATCGCTTCAATACCAAGTTTCGCAATGGTTTTATTTGCAGCGGTGACGATCTTGCTGCTTCCAATCTCTAAAGTTGATGATTTATGGAAGGATCTGCTTGATGGCAAACCAAAATGGATTAAGGGTACATCATTGTTGGTTGCGTTCATTATCGCATGCTTGATAGCGCCGACTTCTAACACTAGTACAACAGAAGTTGCAAACATAGAACCGACAGAAGTTATCAGTATTGAATCAACCGAAACTGAAACGATAGAAATCATTAGTACGGAAAGAACGGAAGATACAGAAGAAGCTATAACCGAGACTGAAACTGAAATTGCAACAGAAGCAGAAACGGAGACTTCCACAGCCGAAAACAAGACGACAGCTTCTGAAACAGCAATCAAGGATCAGAAAACTACAACCAGCAAGAATACAACAAGCACTGCTATGTCAGTTTCGTTATCAGATATTCCGGCATACTCTGGCAGTCCTTATGTTGCAGTAAACAATAATGTGCCATTCTTTACCGATAACGAAATGAAGACAACTGCTTTTGAAAACTACAGCAGTCTTGATACTCTTGGTCGCTGCGGTGTAGCTTATGCTAATGTTTGTACCGAGATCATGCCAACGGAAGAAAGAGGAACAATCGGTCAGGTCAAGCCTAGTGGATGGCATACTGTAAAATATGATATTGTGAGCGGAAAATATCTTTATAACCGTTGTCATTTGATCGGATATCAGTTATCTGCTGAAAATGCGAATACAAAGAACCTGATTACCGGAACACGATACTTAAATACAGAAGGAATGCTTCCATTTGAGAACATGGTAGCTGACTATGTGAAAGAAACGAATAACCATGTCTTATATCGTGTCACACCTATGTTTGATGGAAACAATCTGGTTGCAAGTGGAGTTCTGATGGAAGCTAAATCCGTTGAAGACAATGGAGATGGAATCCTATTCAATGTCTACTGCTATAATGTACAGCCGGGCATCACAATTGACTATGCAACCGGAGACAGTGCATTAGACGGAACAACTCCGGAACAGACTACCAAAAACTCAGACACAAAGAAATCAAGCAGTAAGGGTGCATCATCAGGCAGCAATAATACGAATTCAGGAAGTGCATCAAACGAAACACAGGCCGCTACTCCAGCACCCGCACAAACGGATAACAATACAACAGTACAGGAACCTCCGGCACCAACGCCAGCGGATACCACAAGCAATGGTTCTGTGATTGTACATATTACTGATACAGGCAGTAAGTATCATAATGCTGGGTGCCGCTATCTAAAGAGCGATCATGAAGTTACACTGGATGAGGCAAAAGCGATGGGATTAACACCATGTGGTGTCTGTAATCCGCCACAATGATAACGAAAAAAAATATACAAAACAGATGTATTAGCTCGATGGAAACAAAATATAATGCAAAACATCAGATATTATGATACGCTTATCATGCCTGGATGAATTGGTAAACAAATGAGACATTATTTAGTAGACAGTGAAAACGTAAACGACAACTGGCTTATGTTATTAGAGTTTACAGAGATGACTGATGATATTATTGTTTTTTACACCGACAAATCACCACATATGTCATACACATCCTTAGTTCGAATTGTTGAACAGACACATCAGATTCAATTTAAAAAGTGTTATACCGGTCCTAACGGTCTCGATTTTCAATTAGTATCCTATCTTGGTTATCTGATGTGTGATAATCAGGATTCTGATGACGAATTCATTATCATGAGTAACGATAACGGATTCGATTGTGTTGTAAAGTTCTGGAATAATCGGAACATTACAGTCAAACGACTCGATGTAGCTCATTGTAAGCAATTATATGATCAGTTTCTTTTCCGTAAACAACAAGACCGGACCGATTTAGAACAAAATGAATCGATTTCGAATGAACTGGAACAAGTTAAGTCGGAACCTATCAATTTGGAATTAAACAATTCGAACACATCAACTCAAATTCCTGTTGAATCAATTCCAATTACTTCGGTTCCTGTTCAATCTGTTCCATCCGAAAAGAAATCGACTGAATCGGTTCCGGCTGAAATAAAAACAGTCAATCAGAAATTGATTGTAAGAAAAACGGACTCATCAAACAATAAATACGATTTCAATAAGGAACAAGTCGATACATTCATAAATTGCTTAGGTCGTAACAATCTGACAGCAATCCATGAAACATTGATGCGTGTATATGGACAACCTCATGCTTCACAAATATATAAAGTCATCAAAAGTAAAACTTATCCTCTAAATGTGAAAACGTATAAACGGCAAGATAAAATGAAACGATTCTCTGATATTATTTTCGAAAACGCCGAGGTCGAAAACCCTGGTGATTTTGTTGAGTTTCTTGACCGTAACAAAGACAAAACGAAGAATCTCAATAGTATGCGCGCTGCAGTTATCAAAGAATATGGAAACGAGCGCGGAATGAAGTATTACACTCTGTTCAAGCCTCATTTCAAAGTAATATCGGCATTCAAAGATTAAACACGAAAGGTTATCCAGGCTATCAAGCGCTCACGGATCTAAAGATCCGGAGTGTGCTTGCTTTGGAGAGTTAGGTTTAAATAACGAAGCTAAAGCTTCGAGGTTTGAACCTAATCTCTCCTTATCAATTGAATACTGTTTCCGAGGTTGTTTCTTATCTTGGAAACAATTCAGTTAGATATCGTAACTCTGGGTTCTAACCTTTAGCTTCGAGAGAACCCTTCGTTGTCTATCAAACACACTCCGGATCTTTATACTATTGAACGTTAGTAGTTCAATAGTCGTGTGTGCGCTTGATTCAAACAATCAGTATATCGTATCTGTATTCTACATCACTCTCATCCAGAATAATATAATCCTTTTTATAAGCAAAGATAAGGAGCTCGAATTGAATCGAACTCCTTATTAAACACTTCACTATTTTGAAAATGTTACAAATCTTAAATCTAATGCATTAAAACCTTCGTCTCGGAAAAGCAGAGATCCAAGATATTTACCGGCTGGGATATAAGTATAATAACCATCTGAACTTTCAAATGATTGATATAAACTGTTTCGAGATGCATCGTTGTATAAGCAAGATCTTGGAGCGCCACCAGTACGACCGACAATATAATAATATCCAGAAGTCGTTATAGGAATAAGAGATACACAATGCCACATAGAACCTCCATCAACAACATATTGACCTGACCCGTTTAAATAGCCAAATTCAAATTTATTATCTGGATGCCAAAAACTTAGACTGCTATCTGCAATCAATCGACTACTAACCGTAACATTATAAGTATCACTTGATGCTTTATAATTCATGGTTTCACCAACTGTTACAGTAATAGTCGCTGTTCCCGCATTTCCGTATTTCTTTGGCATACATGTTATTGTCTTGTCATTTACTGTTACAGATTCAATAATATTAGAATCTGAACTTTGTGCAGTAATTGTGCCGTTACCTGTTGTCGTGACGTAAAGAACACCATTCGCGTTGCTTAATGATGTTGTTGTCGCTTTTTTCTGAATAACAGTTTTAACGCTGCCCTCAAATGTTGTGTATCCAGCTTTTGTTGCTTGATAGTAAACAACATATGTACCTGCATTTGTATACGTAGGCATTGAAGTTAAATTATATGTACCTTTTACTGTTCCGTATTTAAAAGTAACTCCAGATACAGATGAAGTTACAGATGCTGAATGTGTATTTCCATCATAGGTCCCTGAATATGCTTTTGCAGTTATTGGTAATGTGCCTGATTTAACCGTAACACTATAATTTGCACTAGCCGCTTTATAACTAGTTGTTGCTGCACTTGTTACCGTTATGATTGCAGATCCAGCAGTCGTTCCTGGCGTTACAGTTACAGTATTTCCATCAAGCGTAGCTGTTGCTACGTTTGGATCAGATGATTTTACACTTAAAGTTCCATTACTTTTATTACTTGTAACCGTAAAAGATCCTGCTGCAGGATAACTAATCGTACCGCTTGTTGCTGATAAAACAACAGAACCTGTTAACTTTTCTAATACAGGAATATTCTGAATATCTTTCGTTTGGGCTTTAAATGCAGTATTCTTAAATGTTGCTGTATAAGTTGTAGTTCCTTTTGTTGTGTATGTCGCCGGTGTTTTCACTTTATTTGTAATAGTTCCGTTCTCTGTTTCAATATGTGTACCATTGTTTGCACACACACGTTTCGCAATACATGTCTTTCCATCTTTAGACCAAGTATAAGTTGGTGTTCCATATTTATGTCCGGTTTTCGCGATCGTCTTTCCGGTTGCCAGTGTTACACCACAAACTGAACATACCGTATCAGATTCTTTACCGTCCGTGGTACAGGTTGCTGCAACCGCGTTGTTTGCAGACACCGATTTATGACCTTTCGCTGATATCTTGCTTGTCTTTGTCTGCGTCTCAAAATCTGAATTCTTAAAAGTTGCAGTATAAGTATTTAGTCCTTCGTTTGTACATGTAGCATCTGTCGTTTTCGTACTAACATCAGCTGTTTCTGTTACAACGTCATGACACTCTGAACATGTTTTTGTTGCTGTGCATGTAGAATTATTCTCAGACCAGGTGTACACCTGTGCACTATAGGAATGTTCAAATACATGAGAACCAACCGATACTCCATTTTCTACAAACGCAGGTACGATGTTTGATAAATCATATTCGTTCCCGTTGTATGAGATCGATGATAAACTGGTACATCCATCGAAAGCACTATTTCCTATTGATCTCACAGAATTTGGAACGGCTGCTTTCGACAGCTTCGAACAGTTTACAAACGCTCCAGTTCTAATTTCGGTAACGGAGTCAGCGATCGCGACACTCGTCATCTCATTACAATCACGGAATGCATAATCGCCAATGCTGGTTACCGCATGCCTTGTATTATCATCATCCGTCACATATTCCGGAATCACAACATCTCCAGTTATCTCAATTCCATATGCTGCAAGATTTTCACTCGTGATCGCAATTCCATTACCAATCTGGTTTGTTCCGATCACAAACTTAAAATTACCTGACCAGTCTCCGGAAGTAAGGTTATTTGCTAATATACTGCCAGTCGCCGTACCCCCCCCGAACGTGCGTTCACTTCTGTGGACGAAAATTCTGTCTTCTCTTGCGAGATGTCGCCTGTAACAGGATCCTTGCCGTTAGAGTCGGATAATATCACGGATGCATCTGGAGTAACCGTAATGATTTCATTTCCTATAACATCTCCATGTACTTTGACCGTGTATTCTGCAGATTTACTGCTGCTTAAAGCGATTGATTTTGGTATTGTAACAGTAAACGCAGACGCCTGGTCATATTTCACAACTGAATTCTGTGTTCCAGTTTCCGTTGTTGTCTGCATCGACTGTGTTGTGTTGTCCGGGTTTTCGGCTGCCATTGTTGGAATCGTAGGCGTCATCGTCATAATCGCAGCCAGAACAAGCAGACAACTTACTGCTTTTCGTTTCATAATATTTCGTTTCCTTTCTTTGTGTTCAAAACTAAATTGTTTACGAGTAACAATATAAATATGGATCGAACACGGACAAAGGAAACAAAAAGAACCGGAAACAAACCAACGATCCAGCAATGATGAAGCTCAAGACAATCGCAAACATACAAAAAGAACCCAGATAACTGTTATTCAGATCTGAGTTCTTGTTTGTTTTGGGTTCGATTATTCAGTTTGCTCAGTATTCTCAGTTGTTTCTTCTGTAGACTCGTAGATAGGAGAAAGATCTAATTCGATTGGGTCTTGTCTATCTGCAAGCCATAAGTCCAAATAATGATCGAAATCTGGAATATCTGTTGTTGCAACATACAACATAGGTCCGTAATCAGCGGAAAGTTTTGTTGCTTGCAATTCTGAGGACGCTTTGAATTCTATTTTGATGAATGTTCCCTTATCTGTTTTCCACCAGAAAGTGTAATTTTCACGATAATAAGGAACTCCCCACGTTTTCAGACAGTCTTCTAATGTTGTTTTGTAGTCGAACTCTAATCCGTATACATTTACAAAGGTCTGAACATTATGATTGATTAGACCTTGGTTCTCAATATGTCTTACTGTGATTTCATTGATCTCATTATTTTCGTTCCAATCAAGTTTTACATTACTTAACTCCTCAGTCGCAACGAATTGTGGTAACGTCTCCTGTGTAACTCCTGGGAAAGCATCAGATATATCCGAATCATTATATAACATCGATCTTATTGCTTTTACACTCAAAACCGGAGCGTATTCCACCGTATCGACTTTAAAATCTTCATCTGTAATCTTAACCTCGCCGGTAGGATTGGAATCGCTTACCCATGTCTTTGTGCTTTTTAATCCGAGCTCTTTTGGAAGCTCCAGATTCATGTCTTCTACAGTGTTACCGATATCAATCGTATATGGCTCGAAATCCGGATCATTTGAACTTATTATAATACCAGAAGACGTATCTACTGCGTTGTAATTTGAAAATCGTTCATAAGTTACATACATATGACTGTAACTGAATAAATCTACACTGTGATCAGAGTTTGGCTCTGGATCATAAAGAGAATGGACCTCGTAGTTTTCAAACCCTTTATCCGGTTCTATCTCAAATTGGAATCCTGCCGGCAGCATATCTAGTTCCGCTTCCTGTGTCTCTGTTTCGGTTTCCGCTTCCGCTTCTTCGCTTGCCTTTGTTTCGGTTGCTTCTTTTCCGATGCCTGCCTGATCTGCTTTACTTTCTTTTCCTTTTGATCCGCATCCAGATGACAGTAACATCAAGCCCGCAAGCGAAAAACATAAGTATCTCTTCATTTTCATAACATTTTCTTTCCTTTCTTTTGTGTCGTAATTTCCATTATAGCTACCCAGTTTGCAAAATGCAAATATTTGAATCCTATATACAATAAGGCTCACTTTTCGAAAACTCGTCAACGAAAACACAAAAAGAAAAACACCCCACTTGTTGTAAGCAGGGTATTTTCGTTTTCATTATTCAGTTTTTCTAAGTCTACTCAAGGTTCACAAACTTGTTATAAACAATGACGTTGACCACTTTACTATTCCATTCCTCGTAACAGTATGTAGCTGAATTCTTATTCGGCAGATACGTTCGGTCAACAATGAACTCTGTCATGCATCCGGAAGCTTCTGTAAACAAACCTCTGGAATCTGTATGAATATCCGCTTTCAGGTCACCCATGATACACGGAATCACGGTTCCGTTTTCTAACACCAGGTCAAAATACTGACCAATTGCCGTGTTAAAATACGTTCCAATCGCAATTGTAAACCGTCCATCGTATACTCTGAGTCCGACTTCGTTTGTCTGGCATAACGCCTGTAGTTTTGCCTGGTTGGTATTCTTCCCGAATGCTTTATATGGAAGTACAGTTTTTGTTGTATTTCCATCTGTGATCGGATACTCTTTGATCACTTCGTACGTTTCCGGTTGTTCCGTTGCCTCTGCCTCTGTCTCGGTTCCATTTTCTTGGTTTTCGGAATCTACTTCAGAGTCTTCTGGAATCGAAGACTCTGTAACCGAAGATTCTGGAACCGAAGATTCGGCAACACTTGAAACGGAAACAGAATCTGATTCTGCTACTGCTTCTTCAGACTCTCCGTTTGCAGACTTTACAACATCTGCTTTATGTCTTGTAACCATAGCCTCATCTCGTGCGTTCCTGAGACTGGCTGTGATTCCAGCGTCCGTATGTATAGATCTTTCTGGTGTCAGGACTGATGTTATACCTGCAGGTTTAGTAACCAAAACTCCTGGGTTCTGGACCACAAGATTCTGTGCTGACACATTCATACCTCCGCATAAGGTTACAAAAGTTACAATACCCGTACAGAGGTACTTAACAGCTAAGTTTTTCATAAAGTTCTCCTTTCCTTTATCGCTGTTTTATTTTCCCTTAAATATGGGCTACGAGCGGACAAAGTAATCGGAGTGTTGTGCACTATGCTGAAATTGCAATGAAATCATTGTGCACATTGCTTAACTATCGTAACTTTGGATTCTAACCACGAAGCTCTTTAGATCCGTGTGCACTTGATTACGAAATATGGACAAAAGAAAAGGACAAGAATTATATCTCGTCCTCATCCTTTTCCTTATCCTTGATCAGTGTGCTTTGAAGTTGTAGATAGGAATAATTCTATCTACGATTGAAACTGTATCCTTGATGTTTTCCATGATCTCATCCATAGATTTGTATACGAATGGAGATTCATCAATTGTTGACTCTGTTACGGAAGTTGAATAGATGCCAGACATCGAATCCTTGAAATCATCCATCGAAATAGCATCCTTCGCTTTTGATCTCGAAAGAATACGTCCTGCTCCATGTGGTGCTGAATAATTCCAGTCCGGATTTCCTTGTCCGATACAGATAAGCGAACCGTCACGCATATTAAGTGGAATTAATACTTTTTCTCCTGATTGCGCTGAAATGGATCCTTTACGCAGGATTCGATTCTTCGTGTCAATGTAATTATGCACCGTCTGAAACGAATCCACTACATGCAGATCCATAGCCTGGAGGATCTGGATTGCAATCACTTCCCGGTTTATCCATGCGTGTTCCTGTGCCAGTTCCATGTCATGCAGATAATCATCGAAAATTGTACCGGTCACGTAGGATAACTCTTTTGGAATCGAAGGTCTTTGTGCCCAGAATTTCTTGATCTCACTTTCGATTTCTGATGGTCTTCCTTCTGCTTTTAATCTGGCTACAATCTCCTGGATCTTTTCTTCGGATCCGCTTGCCTTCAGTGCCTTATATCCGAGTTCCTGATAATAATTACAGATTTCGACACCAAGATGTCTGGATCCGGTATGAATTACAAGCCAAAGATTGCCATTCGTGTCTCTGTCGACCTCAATGAAGTGATTTCCACCACCGAGCGTTCCAAGAGAACACATCGCTTTGTCTACATTCACCGGCGCCAAAACTTTGTCTACATTGGAAGTCGCGATCGGGTGTTCATGGATATTGAATCCAGCTGGTACATACTGGTTAATTGCAGCATCCAATAACGACAGATCAATATCTGTTTCTTCGAGCTGTAATGCGTACATTCCACAGTTATGAACGACTACGCTTCCTTCGATCAGAAAATTATGTGTGTCTTCTACCGTAAGGCAATATACATCTTCTCTTCGGTCTGTTTTCTCTACCGAGTCGACGATGACGAAATAATCCTCTGATATGAGCCGCATGTCCGGAAGAAGATCTTTCGCTTCTACCCATTCTGTTTCTGTGGCTTCCGATGATTTTGGCTCCGCACTGCATATTGGTTTCTCATATTTCTCTACCAGAAACTTGTGGTCCGGAGTACAATACACCTCATGTTCTACATCTTTTCGAAGACAATGGAGTTCATGATAATGTACCTTTACGAGTTCTGCATTTTCTCTCGTTTTCCTTGCAATTGCTTTACTCATTACAAAAGCAATCTGGTCTTCATCATAAGAGTCAACTACAAACTCCTTTTTGTCTACCAGCGTTTTGATCGGTGTCCATCCATAGTCTACGGTGTATACTTTTGTATCTCCAGCAAAGCATCCAATATCGACACCTACCAGATTAGGAACTACCTTGTCTGTTAACGTCATTGTAGTCCCGATTACACATCCGCTGCCTGCAATGACAGTCCGGCATGATCCGGATCTTACTTTCGGCAGCATACGGCTGGTTCAACAATCCGATTACCTGACTGATCGTCTCCTGATCGATGTTGTCCGTAAATACTTTCGCATCTCCGTATTTTCCTTTAAGCTCTAACATATTTGTTTCCTCCTTTTGTTTGTTGTTCATTTTGTTATCCTAAATATGTGAGAAACCAACACACACAAAAAGAGACCAGGCTAGCCAAGTCTCTTTCTCTTTGTTTTAGTATGCGGTTGTCTAAATTAGAATGAGTTACAAAATAAGTTCCATATCTTGACAAACTACCTTATCCTCATCCTCAATTTTCGCCCTTTCAATCTGCTTCGTAGCATATGCATCATCTGTATAGATTACAGGTTCTGGCAATGACTTTGTTTCGATGCCTGAATAAACGGAAGCTAACTGTTTCCGGCGTCGATGTAATTTTCCTGCCACAGCGTCTCTTCGGTCTAATGCTTCATCTGGTCTTGTTTCGTTTTCCATGATTACTGACATATAAATGCCTCCTATCTGCTGCAAAAACCTGATTCTAAAGGTCGTAATGTTTTCTCATCAATGACTGCGAAAACGACACGTTCGAATGCTCCCTTGTATTTATCTGTCAACAGATAATTATACAGAGCTCCCAGTGTTGAAGGATTCTGCCCGAAAACGCCACATCCGAATGCGCCAAGGATCAATGTTTTAACTCCGTTTTTGACTGCTATGTCAAGAATGAAAGTCATGCGGTCCAACAATGCATTTCCATTCATCTTCTGACTACCGCCTGCTGCCAAGTATTCGGATGCATTTGGTGCTGCACAAGTGATCACATCGCAACGTTTCTCTTCTCCTTCTTCATCACGGAAAAAGACAATGCCTGGTGAATATAAAGCGCGATTACTATAAAGGCATCCTACTGACGATAATGCGTGTTTGTTCGCGAAATAGTAGGATTCAAGCTTTCTGTCGCTAATAACCGGATACAAAGTGCTTTCCAGACACAATGCTTCTTCCTGAGCCATAGCTCCGTAAATGAATCCGCCACCAGGTGTTGTGAAGTTTGCAAAATTCAGGATTGCTGTGTTCTTGTCTGCATATTTAAAAACTGCAGATACAGAATCCGTCTGCTCGAAAACAAACTCGGTTTGCAATGATCCACGTTCTGGATAAATCAATTCACTCGAATCGTATACCTTTGTTCTATCGATACTATCCTTGATATCTAAGGCATACTTGGTCTGAATCATGTTCACGAAAATCACTCTTTCCATGTTTTTGATTCTCTCCGCGTTGATTCTCTCAGAGCTGTTTCCAAATCCAAAATTGTTGTAATTATTCATGTTTCGTCTCCTTTTCTTTGAATACGTTTATTTGTTATGTACTAAATATGGGATACGAGATGGAAGACAAAAACAAAAGAGACCGACATGAGACGATCTCTTTTGTTTGTTTAAATCGCAGCCAGAACAAGCAGACAACTCACTGCTTTTCGTTTCATAATATTTCGTTTCCTTTCTTTGTGTTCAAAACTAAATTGTTTTCGGGTAACAGTCTAAATATGGTCTGAACACGGACAAAGGAAGCAAACCTACATCGTCTACCACGACAACGCTTACAAAAACAATAGAACTCCAAGAATCATGATAACAATAACCAGAAACACGGTCAGTATCGTTGGCTGTCCCGTTCTCTCATAAGTTGTAACCTCTTGTTTCGGAACCAGTATAACGCGTGCTTCTTTTTCGGTTCTTAATATAACATCTCCATTATTTTCACCGACCTTATGAGCACGCAGAGGCTGGTTCTTTAACGCAGGATCCGCTATTTGGTCCCCGTATGTCTGGGTTACCTTAGAATCCATCCGGACAGTAGGTCTATGAAATCTTTGGGGACGAATGTGGGATTCGAAATCCGTCTGCTGTTCTTTGTTCTCATCTTTCTCAATCAGATCAGTTGGTTTTAAAGATCCTCTATTCATCTTAATACCTTTCTATATACTCCGGAACGTTTTAGGTCCCGGAGTCTGTTAACATTTATTCGTTTATCTGTTTTGATTCGTCTTCAATAGTTAACGGATTATCATCTTCAATACGGTCATCATGTCCGTCAAAATCAAGATCCATCATGAATCCGTTATATCCAAAGATTCGTTCGCCTGTAACTCGTCCCTGTGCTCTTGCTTTCTCTAACTCCGCGAACTGAAGCCCAAGGCGTCTTATTTCTTCGTCACCCATATCAACAACATTATTTACAAGACGAACGTACGCGTCCGCCAGGTCTTTGTCTGTTTTTTCAAGTTTCTGTGTTCCAAACTGGATTGTCTGCATCAGCTGGCTGTAAATGACAGCTCTTTTCTGATCATCAATCATCTTTTTCATCTCATCTTGCATACGTTTCTTCTCTCGTTCCCATTCGGCACCTTTCGTATGCATCTTATTGATCCGTTCCTGCATGTGCTCAATTTCTTCGGATGCTCTTCGTTTTTCAATAAGCTCTACTTTTTGTCTGCCAACCTGTTCCTGCAGTTGTTTTGTATAGATCCGGAGCTCATCCTGGTCTTCTGGGAGTGGTTTGCGCTCATTGGCTACGATCTGCTGGGCTTCCTTTGGTGATAAATGTTTTGCAATCGATCCGGAAGTGCCTCTTTTGTAGCCCATATCCGCAAACGATGAAGCGAAATCTGACTGTAGTTTTGCAAAGTCCTGGAAAGCAAAGTAATCTAAATACGAAAATCGTTTGATTCCTCTTTCGTCTTTCACGATCGGTGTACACTGTACATGGATGTGCGGCATCGATTCATCCATATGTAAAGTTGCGAGCAATACATTATCGGAACCCATTCGTTCGTTTACCCACTCAAGTGTTCTTGTTTTCCATTTTTCAAATTCTTCCTGATCAGCTGGCAGTCCGTATAATGAAACAATCTCATTTGTGTTCGGGTCACGGTACTGATCCATTCCAATCTGATCACAATGTTCTCGGAAATACTTGTAATTGACTTCCGGATGCTCAATCCGATTTCCGTCTTTGTCCGTGTGATACATTTTGACGGCTCCTGGGTATGTCATACACATATCCACAATGTTGACGGCATTTTTTCGCACACGCTCTCCGTCTCCGTAACGAAAATCAAAATCCTGTTTTGTTGTTGTCTCGTAACTGTCGCTTTCTTTCTTTCGGTCATATTTCCGGACACGGCTCCACTCGGCGTCACTGATCTGTTCTCCAGTTACTTTTTCCATAGCTGTTTTCATGACGTCCATTCCTTCGTGTCCGACTAAGATTTCGTTATCTTTACTTCTTGTGTAATCAATATGTTTCGGACCCTTATCCATTGCCATTGTTGCTTTGACTTCCACATCTACGGGCTCATTTGTTTTCGGGTCCAAAAAAGCGAACCCGCCTTTAAAATTCCTGGTGTAGTGTTTTGTCAGTCCGGTTACAATATTCTTGGATGTCATTGGTTCGACATGGATGTATGAAAATCCGCTTCCTGTTGCATTCATATTTGTTTCCTCTTTTCCGGTGCCAGACTGATGGATTGCGAGTGATGGGATTAACTACTTCGGCACCAAAATCAAACCCATCTCCATCTGTTGCTAAATATGTGCGGCATGGATACAAAGTAACAGAACAACTAGTAGTACAATGACTACTACATCACTAAAACATATAGTAAGTAATGTTGAAAACATCAGGAACCCAGTAATAACACACTGTTATTACGGAAACTTACTGCTGCTTTCTGGTCTTTGCTTTCCCTCTGTTTTTGTTTCCATCTGTTTTATGTGCTTTTATTTTGTTCCTTTCTTTTGCAACCGGTGTTTGTTTCTCGTCTTTGCAACCCATATCTCGTTCTCCGTTTTAGTCCATCTTCTCATCTTAGTTGCGCTTCATTTTGCATACCGTCCTTTAGATCCTCATCTTTATCTGCTTTCTATCTGCTTGGCAAACAACTCTCTTTCGGATTCGATCAATTGTATGCAGATGCTTTTTCGCACCCTGTGTTTGGTCTCCGCTTCTTTTATATCCTCATTTCTCTGTGATATCATCTAGCTGGTATGCTACATTGGATACGAATGGCGAGGAGATGATATGTCGGGTGCTGACTTCCTTTCGGAACCAGTTATCTCGTTTTCTATCACACCAATATCATCTAGGTGGTATGCGCTTGTGATCTTTAATTCTTGATATCAGATATAGCGAAAACTACTCATCCGGTTCTACTCATCCGCATCCAACGTATTCTGATCCCAATCATGAGCACACACACTTTTCGTATACCAACATTTGTTTCCACACGTACGATCACACATCGTTTTTGGCTCCGGTCTTTTGTATCCGCTATGTATCACTGATTGGAACCTTATTCTTCTGGATACGAAATTTAGGAGCCGAATGCCGTTATATCATCTAGGTGGTATACTAATTATGTACCGGTATTTTGAGCCCCATAATCCTGCACCCCTTATTTCGGATCCGCTTTTTATATGTCCTGCATGTTCTGTGTACGGCTTGTTTTAGATCCAAAGGTATTTGTTACCAATTATCTGGCTGCTGGTTAAAAAGGCTCTATGAGGCGTATACGGGCTTACAGAGGCATTCTGTTGGTAACCTGTTATTTCGTGTCCGTTCTTGTCGTTTGCAGGTGTTAGAAGGCGCATATTCGGACACAAAACATTCCGGTTACAGATTCTCCTGTAATCCAATTAAAATAGCTCTACGGGGCATATACGAGCTCACAGTGGCATCCGTTTGTTTCGGTACCGGCAGCAGTATGCAGATGATCAGAGAACAACAATGGATGCGGAGCGTCTGAAGTCACATCAAATGTGCACGAGGTGGTTGGTTATCAGCTAGATGATATACGGATATATTTGAGTACTGAGTTTGGTAACCGGAGTGTCGGATCCAAATACGAGATACCAACTAGATGGTATTATGCAGATCCGGAATGTTTTGGCACCGGATATTCGTATGCAGATATATAGAATCAGACTGTGATATACAAAACAGCATACATAGAATAGGTGCCAGATATCAGTTAGATGATATGAATGTGTGTCCGATTGTTTTTGATATCAATCATTCAGGTATCAGGTTATTGGTATGCGGTATATAGAGTTCGGATTGTTTAGTTACCAGCTAGATGATATCGATGCAAACGGACACGAAAACAAACTGGTATCAGCTAGATGATATATGGGCGGTATCTGAGTTCGGATCCGAAATATCGGCTAGATGATATTTAAAGCATATGGATCCAGGTAATGATACCGAAAACAAGTACCTGCTAGGTGATATACAGGATGATACGGATTCCAAGTTCCGTACCCAGAAGAAGTACCAACTAGATGATATGGAATATGTGGGTACGAAACACCGAATCCGAAAACGGAATACCAGCAAGCCGGTATGTAAAGATTCTGACCTCGTTATATCAACATACCAGCAAGCCGATACCTAATATATTATTTCCAGAATATCGGCGTACCAGTAAGATGGTATAACAATGGAATCTGTGTCCGGATAAGCGTATCACAAAGCCGGTATGCGATTAAGAGAATAATGAGCGGATACGAAACGGCGGACACGAAATGATGGCAGATAATGTTAAGGTATCGGGTTATTGGTATGCGAAAGAAATAGAAGGCTAATAAACGAGGAAACAAATAAGAGGAGGAGAAAGATGCTATGGTTGCAAATAAGGTGACCAAAGCAAACAGGTTTCAAAAACGAACCGCTGCAAAAACAGCAGTGGTCAAAAAACGATGGAGATGGAAAGAAAAGAACAAAAACAAGGACCACGGAGAGAGGCAGCACGACATAGGAAACCTATGTCTGGGTCACTGATGTTTACAACATTACTTACTATATGTTTTGTTTTCATAGCTGTTATTGTAATAGTAGTTTGTATTCTATGTTCTGAATCCTTTATTTTCAGTTCCAAGCAAAGTCCCAATTAGCCGGATTCTAAGCCCGAATACGACACCCAGGATTCCCCTTAGTGCACCGTAATAGCAAACTACTATAGTATATTATTACATAGTGAATGTTTTACTAGTAGTTCAACTACTAGTAGTTTGTTCACTGTTGGATTACGAATACTTTTATGCAGGAGAAAAGAGCCTGTCATTTGGCAGACTCTAATATCGGGTATATATCTGTACACTCAGTGCAACTTCCTTCAATTCGAATAATAGTTCTACGATTGCAAAAGTCGGAACTGAATCAATCGGAACCGGATCATCGTTTGTATCCGTAGATTTTGATGCACCTGATTTTGAGATCTGATATTAGAAAACGATTCTGATAACAACACGATTATTTTGCGCTCTCTTCTGTTTTTAGCAACCGATCCATAAGAAACAGCATCCGTTCAATCAGGATACGAATGTCAGAATCAAAAGGAATACAGTAAAATCGTCAACATAGTGCATATTTTTGAAATATTTTGCAAATAAGTGTTGACAAAAGTGAGAATCCTTGTTATATCCTAAATGGAGATACCAATATGTGGTATGCGAATACGATATTGGTACAAATGCTGGCAACAGAAATAGGGACGAATAAGATCCCATATACGGCAGCGGATCAGCCAAATGAAAAAGCCGCAAAGATAGTGTCCCATTTCACAGGTGGTATAAATGGGCATGAGAAGGGAAACCTAATCGTGAAATCTCAAAGAATAGCATTCCAAGAGATAATTCTTACAGATTGCGAGCTGTAAGAAAACAAATAAACGAAGACGAAAAGAAAAGACCTTTGATTTCGCAGATCAAGGTCTTTTTCTTTTTATTTACAAAACTACCGTTAACTCAGTCTGTTTACCCGATTATAATACGCAGAAGCATTTTCAAACTTCTTAGCGATCGCATCATAATGATAGACTTCATCTGAAAGAAAATCAGATTCTGATACTTCAGTCTGATTAATCTCTCTCACCATGTTTTGCAGCTCTTCTACAGTCGATGTGCCGTCATCAGCGAGAATAATAAGCTCATGGATAGATGACGGAAGGATATAGTAGCTACCGCCAACAACTGCTGCTGCGTGTTCAAAGAAACCTGGGTACGCAAGCACCTTTGCTCCAAACCGGAAATCAGGTACAGTAGCAACATACATTGGAATTGGATCCAATTTATACATACTGGAAAAGAAAGAATTAATAGAAGATACCTGTATTGGCTGTTTATTGATCGCGTTTGCGACTGCCTGGTTTTTTATCTGATCTTCTGGGTACCCAATCGCATTTAAAGTATCATTTGGAATCATAATGATATGATGTTTCGGTTCCCCTGTTTCTGCTTTCATAAAACAATAGATAATTGCAAGATCCTCCAATTCATCATGGACAACTCCTTCAATATCAGGAACCTTGCTTTTTGGAAGCACAACAAGGCTCAATTCAGTTTCGGTAACACGATTCATTTTGATTTCTGGTTTCATACATTTTTTCTCCTTGTATATGTTTGTTTTTGTTTTTGTTATCCTAAATATGGAGTACACAATGCGGAACTACATAACAGTTGACGTTTATCAGTCAACACAAACGGTAACCAATACGAACGCCCGCAGTACATCGAGTGGCAGATAGCCTCGGAACTGATTGATCAGATCTGATATAGATTTCTCTCGTTTTAATTCAATACCGAGAGCCCCATCGATTGTCTGCTCACTAAAGAAATCAGCATAATCCGTCAACACAATGTCTGTATTCGATTTATCAACAAAAACATCAGAATCCTTGCGAATCAAATCTGCTACTTTATTTCCATAATCGTCAATCTGTTTGTATATAAGAAATCTGTTTCCGTTCTGTTTTATGGATTCGATAAATGCGTTTGCGATAACATCATCCATACCAATATGATAACAATTCATATATTTTCCTCTTTCTGCTTTTCAAATCTTGGATACGAGTTTAATCGTTAATCTAACAAACTTCCTCTTATCCTTTTCCTTTCATTGTGTGGACAGGGATTTTCACCCTGCATAACTCCGCTCACACTACTTACTTTCCTATACCAGACGCGACATACATTTACGAAGATGTGTGCCACTACTACGGAGTCCTTCCCTGCGCGTCTACATATTCCGCCACCACACAATTACTACCATTGAGACGTTTTCGATTTCTCTTTAGCGACTCTACGTACATATTCCCAAGATGTTTCAAGTCTGTTTGCTTTTGCATCATAATGATACAAGACGTTCGTCAGATAATCATCATGATTTAATGCTTCGTCGCCCAAAAGCATGTCCTGAAGTTTATCACTCAAATAATCGGCGCTTACTGCAACTTTATCGTCTACTAAAATGATCTCGTGTACGGAAAATGGTAAGACGAAAAAACTACCACCGATTGTCTTTGCTGCCTGTTTCAAAAAGTCTGGATATACCAAAACAGAAGCTCCAAATTGTTTTCTGGCATTTGAGACGACATAAATGGACTTGTCTTTCTTTTTGTCACCAATCTCGAAAACATTAATAGGCGTAATATTGATCCAGAAATCAAATTCTGTTTCACTACCCTGGATTTCAACCAGGCTTTTCATAACTGCCGGATTGTTTTTAGCTGCATTTTCGAACACGTCTGATTTGAATTCATACTCTGTGATATTCATTGCATCTAGTGTCTGATCTGTAATGATGGAATTGTTTTTCGTTCCAAGACAGAATACAGCACACATTCCACCAATCGGAATATGAATGGCGTCGTAAATATGCAGGTCCGGGAAAGCACAACAAAGAGCTTCTCCTTTATCACGTGGAACCATCCTGATTGTAATCTTATCTTTAATCAAATCATAATTTAAACTCATTTTGTGTCCTCCATTTTTGTGAACGAATATCCCGTATCCAAATAATGCAAACAATCATGTGTTCACACTATCAGGACACGAAATCTGAACTCTAACCTATTACCGGATCCGACGAAGATAATCGTCTGCAATTTCAAACTTATGGAATTCCGCATCATAATGATACAGGTTATCAGAGAGAATCTCATCACGCGCAAGAATTGTTTTGTTTGCCAGTTTGATGTCGCTTGTGAACTTATTGATATCGTCGTCGCTCAAATTACCGGAATCTTTAACAAGAATTAATTCATGAATAGATGACGGGATCACGTAATAACTTCCACCAACAGTTGCTGCAGCCTGTTCAAAGAACCCTGGGTATGCGAGTACACATGCACCAAACTTTTTACTTGGAACTGAAGCTATATACATCTCGCTTATTGTTTCATCTTTTGGAATCGAAATTCCAATGATCGACTCGATTTCGGAATCCATAGATTTGATAACTGCTGGGTTTCTTATCATAGAATTCAGAAGTGCATCTCTTTCTATCTGTTTTACACTTATAGCATTCAAAACTGGAGCAGCTTTGACAACTTTGTCAAGATCACCATTAGTTGCGTTTAAAAAATATACAATTGCGATGTCGCCAAGTACCCGATATTTCGTTCCCGCCAGTACGTCTCTATTGTATTTTTCTGATATAGCATTAACCTCAAGCAGGTCTTTAATGGAATCGTAAATATTATTAACGCTCATCTTTTTTCCTCCGTTTTCGTTTTCTGAATGTCATAAGGCTCACTTTTCGGAAACCTCGTCAGGAATGCGATAATTTCTTTTAATCTTTTCGCATACATTACCCGCATTCTCCTGTCCGTTTCTAAATATGCTCGCCTCAAAAACAAGGGAAAACCAAAATTCGTATCCCGTATTCTGGGCACAAAAATAACCAGACCAAGCACGAAGTATAATCCTGTAGTGCCACAAAATTGCGGATACAGGTCACTCGAGTTTTCTTCGTGAAAGATCTGGTTTAAAGTATTACGGAGCTGCTGGCAGCATATCATATCCGGTTGCGAGTCCGTTTACGATATACCGTTTACACATCTCCATTTATGTCATATCAAAAATAAATATGGGTTAAACGAATATTAGTTAACAAAGGTGTGCCAACATTCAAACATACAAGACTGCAATTGTATCCGGTTGGTTTCGAATACACAGTCGTTCGTATATACCAGGTTGTGTTTGTCTTTTAAGACCTCAGTCCTCCCGTAATATTAGAGCACAGTTGTTAGTATACGATTATTTTGTATTCTAAATATTCCGGATACGAAGTATTTTGTATACTAAATATTTAGTATTATATATATATTATATATATATAGTATTCTAAATATTAGTATTCTAAATATTAGGATCCGATTAATTAGATTCCGTTTTATATCGGATTCTATTTTTATTTCGGATTCTATTTTGTCTTCATTACTGGTATACAATTACTGGTATTAGAATACTACTATCACAAAAAGAAATAAATATAAAGATTACAGTTATGGTTAAATATATAAGTTATCTAAATCCTTTACACAGAGATATAATATATAATACTAAGTCTTTGTATACTAAACTTTGTGTACGAGATTTGTTTTCTAGTTTTTGTATACCAATCTTTGTATACTAGTTTTGTATACTAGTTTTGTATTCTAAGTTTTGTATTCCAATCTTTGTATTCTAAGTCTTGTATTCCAATCTTTGTATTCCAAGCTTTGTATTCCAAACTTTGTATTCTAAGCTAGTTTTGTATACCAAGATTTGCATTCTGGATTTCAGTACGGTGTTAGCAAAATCCGCATTATTTTCAATTTGTCTGACGAGATTTTCGAAAACTGAGCCTTGTTATGGTCAGAAAACGTAGAAAACTAAAAACGTATTTGTCTGAATAAGACTCAGAACATATTTAGTGCAAACAAAGAAAATCAGAAAAGGAGGACACAAAATGAAATGGTTACGAAAAGGTGCTTATAACACTGTGAAAGAACTTGTACAAGCGAATACCGGTATGAGTGCAAATGATCTTGCGTATGATGCACGTAGTTATTATTATCCAGGCATCAAAGAAGCAGCAGAATTATTCATGGACCACATCAAACACGGATCAAAGATTCTGGTATGGTGTGACTATGACACAGATGGAGTTGATTGCAAATTCATCATGAGTTATACCCTTGCGCGTCCAATGAAGATCCGCAATATTGAAATCCTTTGTCCTGGACGCTACAGTGACGGATACGGAATCAAGCCATCTATCGTGGAACAGTTTGCAGGTACTGATCTTTTAGTGCTCTGTGACAACGGGATCGCAGCAATCGAAGCTGTTGACCTTGCTCGTGAAATGGGAATGGATGTCATTATCCTCGATCATCATGATCCAAGAGTAATTGAAGGACAGGTTGTCATGCCGAATGCGAATGTGATAGTCGACCCACATCTTACCGGTGGATATATCATGGACGGGACTGGAAATCAGATTGGTGAATTCAGGGATCTTTGCGGTGCTGGAATCACATGGTATTTCACCCATGAAGTCCGGAGTATGTGTGACTGGATGAGCGATAAGCAGAGATGGTATCTCGACCAGATCGCTTACATTGGAGCTACGTTTGGTACTGTTGGAGATGTCGTTGACCTAAAAGACGACAACAGAAGAATCGTTAAACAGGGTATCACAAATCTCAACAAAGGCATGGGAACTTCCGGAATCAGACAGCTTATGTACAAGCTGTATCTGAACAACGTATCGAGTATGGATATTGGTTTCCTGATCAGTCCGATCATTAACGCCAGTGGACGACTCGAAGATACCGGAGCAAACCGTATTGCAGCACTGCTCTGTACAGACGCGAACGATGAGGGCGCAAAAAAAGCTCTGTATGTTGAAGTTGACCGGGCAATTGACGTTAACAAGAAACGGAAAGCGATGACAAAGGAGTCTGTTGAACGCGTTGTTGAGAATTACGAAGCAAACGGCGGAAACGATCCGTTTATCGTCTGCTATGATGAATACACGGTTTCCGGAATCGTCGGGCTCGTAGCTTCAGAACTCGTAAATCGATATCACAGACCAGCCCTGGTGTTTGCACCATCTGGAAAAGACGACGGTGTTATCAAAGGATCCGGACGTTCGGTAGAAGGTATTGGAATCAAAGGTCTTTTAGATCAGGTTCAGCAATATCTGACGACATACGGTGGACATCCGATGGCATGTGGAGCAAGTCTTTTGATTGATAATCTTGATGCTTTTGGAGACGCAGTCAACGCAATTACACCTGTTCTCGATACAAGTGACGCCATTATGTACGACCTCGAATGTGCTTACACTGAAGCGGCGACGAAACTTGCAGAACAGGAACAGTTTGAACCATATGGTGCTGGGAATCCACAACCTGTTTACCGGATCAATGGCGTCGAACTTTGTGAACCTGAATATATGGGCGGTAATTCGCAGCATGTCAAGTTCCAAACAAAGGACGCCGACATCTTGTGGTTCGACGGACGAAAAGCTTACGAAGACCTTGGATCTCCAAAGATGGTAGATATGCTTGTAACGATGAGCTATCACGAATTCAAAGATCAGGTTACCGTACAGATGCAGGTCATTGACATGAAACCTGCGGATTAAAAAACAAAATAGAGTCAGCCACAAACTGGCTCTATTTTTCTATTATTTGTTAACTTCCTGACGAGATTTCCAAAAAGTGAGCCTTATCATGAATGTGAAATACATATAGACAAGTATTGGAACCAAGATTTCGGCAACACAATTTCAGGTATCATCATTGATACTCTTTCACATCTTTTGCCATAGTTCTGGCAACCAATCATACAAAAGATAACAACGACAAAAACAGTATTAGTTTGCGAACATCCGGCACATATTTAGTTTCAGAACGAGAAAAGTTGTGTCTAAAGTTGTGCCTAAAATTACGCAAACAGGAGGAGGGAGCCAATAACTTTGGCGGAAATTATTATGACCACAATAGAGACACAATTTGAATCACATTTACAATCACAGGTTAACAGAGCAATTATCACAGGAAATTGGGCACAGATAAGATATCTCTTGCAAAGACCTGGTGTCAATGCTTCCGTCACCCAGGAAGTGTTTACGGACCTGGCAGATGAGATTGCGGATGCTTTTGCAGTAAACAAAGTACTCCAGAAATTATTAAGAGGTCCTGTATCATTGACACTCGGTGAATTTATCAGACTGCTTGATGCGGTCAATACGGAATCATTGAATCCAGGTCAGTTATCCAGAAAAAAGATAAACGAGCTTTCGAAAGTTATGAATATCACTCCGTTTGCTGTCCGACTGCAGCAAAGATTAACAGAAAGCAATACAAACGTGATCAACATCACAGCGAAGAAAAGTCCTGAAGTCTATATCACGAAGACATTAAAACCAATCCAGGATCTTTATGAACTTTATCAGTGGGCGAACATTCAGGATCCAAAATATTACGACACTGTCTTAAACGTAGACAATATGTTTGAAATATTAGGTGACAAAGAATCGGATCATACTACTGCCCTCAACGACATGTTGGAGTCCGAATACGAACAGCAATTGAAAGGAACCGATCATTCCTGTGAATAGCACTACATACACTTAGCACCGTAACAGAAAGAGAGGAAAACAAATTATGGGTTCAGGAGAAGCTCAGGTGTCCATGGCGGCACAAAGTATTAACACAACGATGAACGTAGCGAATACAACAGTACAAACACTTATGCAGCTTATGTTAAAAGAGCAGACAAAAATGCGAAATCCAGAAGCTTTAGTTGTAGATATTCGTGATCTCGACAAAGTATTGAACGGATTAAACGAAGCTGGTATTCCATGGTCGACAAGCATGCAGCGTGTTCCAGTTTATGAAAGAGACACAAATGGTGACTATGTGCTAGGAAAAGATGGTAAACCAATTTTACTTGGTTTCGAAGAAACGCCAGCGAGAACACCAGATGGTATGAGTTGCATTATCATGGTCAGCGGACATGACAGACCAATGTTAGACCCTGATACGGGAGATGTTATATTAACCAGCAAAGGAAACACAAAGATGGTCGGCGGAAATATTGATAAAGCTGTTATGATCAGAAATACGGTCCGCGAAGAACGTATGAGAGAAAACTTAGTAGGATTCAATCTTGGAAACGATGAAGTCTATCAGGGGGATTATGTAAAATTTGAGTTTCCTGGTCTGGAATCCAGATCCCGGTTTGCAGATGCATTTGGTTCTGCTTTCTCGTTAAAATGTGTGATTCCGGAAGATTTTAATGACCATTCCATTTATGTCAGACAGGACGCCTTTGAAGAAGGTTTGAATGGAGAACACTCTCCGGCTGCCAGAGCATTAAAGGAATATTATTTTAAAGAGCAGTTTCCGGAATATGCTGATTATCTGAATCGAGCAGACAGAGATCTAAACACAATGATGGAGCGTGTAAACAAAGCAGCACTTGATCCAGGTCTGATTGTCAGATTTGAGAATCCATTCGAAACCGAAGAACTTTCAGCCTGTACAGAAGAGAACTTAAAAAACGATATCATCTATGTCAAAGATCAGCGTGGATATATCAATATTCCGGATATGAACGGAGATATGCCGGATCCTATTGATCTGACAACTGAAAATGGACGAAATGCTTTTGTATATTCAGCTCGTAAACTTGGTTATCTGTATTCATTTGAGGGATTGCAGCCAACAGAGGAACAGATCCATGATTTTGCAATCAGATCTTGCCATGATAAAGAATTCCTCGCATTCCAGAACGATATTGCAAGTTTGGGTGCTTATTATGAAAACTATATTAACGACAACATCAAACTCGATTTCAAAGACGGCGACAAATCAGTGGATCCACAAAGAGGTGCGACATGGTCAAACATTGAAGTGCGGATCGATAATATGGCGCTCGTTGGTCATGTAAACATTGATATTTCACCGACAGATCCAGATAAAGATCAAAAATCAGCAACCGCAGCAGATCTTAACGAAAAGATCAGAACTGTAAAAGAGACATCTCTGGAACAAAATCTTACGGTTACTATTGTGGACGGCAAATCTTTATCCGCAAATCTGTATGCAAATGGTTTGGTTCGGAATTCAGATGATATTGCAATCAAGAATGAAGATGTTATTTCTGGAACTATAAGAGGAGATCGCAGAGATGCACTCGATGCATTCCAGCAAATGTATCTCAATAACGAAGATTCAGGACACGACAGAGATATTCCTGATGATGAACCAAATAATCAGGATATAGATATTAGCAATTCATTTCTTGATGAAACTGGAGAACCGATTCCATATGATCAGGATGACATCGATCACGACGACGATAGTTCAACACTTCAGCTCTAATTGGAAACGAGTATTAGAATGCAGAAAAAGAGGAGACGTTCAATTGTCTCCTCTTCTTTTCATTCTTCATCTTCTGTTTCCTTTTGCTCATCTGGATCTCCAAGCTTTTTCGCAGCCTCTTCCAGTTTTAATTTAAGGATTTCCAAACGTGCAGATATTTCAGGTAACGCTCTCGATTTCTCTGACATTTTTTCAAGAGCATTAAGATCGTTAATAACCTTATCAATCATGTTGTTTGATCTTGTTAACGCCCTCATTCGTTTCATTTCAGCATTCGATAACGATGACATAATCTCTTTTTGTTCCGCTTGCATTTCGTTGATTTTTGATTCTGCAAGTTCGCGTTCCTTTTCATTGCTTGCTTCTTCTTTCAGCTGCTCGAACGCCTTAATCTTTTTATCCGTATAATCAAGTCTTTCGTTTGCCGCTTCTTTTGTCTTTTGTAACTCTCGTGCTGCCTGAATATCATCCTCTGTCAGTTTGCCTTCTTCTTTTAAAACATCAGCAAGCATCATCTGCTCCGTCTCTCCGAATCCAGCAATTTCCGCAGCCGTATTAATGGTAATTATTTTGTTTTCCCAAGCTTCGCGTAATTCCGGATTCAGTTTTGTGATTGCGATATACTTATAAATCTGACGTTCCGTCATCCTGTAAGAGTCTGCAATCTTTTTCGATACACGTTCATCGTCACCGTCTGTATTTTTCATTTCATACAACTCCAATAAACGTTGAATATCTTTGATGTTCTTTTCTAAAGTCTGCGTACGAACCTGAGCATTTGCTTCGATCAAGGCGATTTCTTCATCGACTTTTGACATTTCTGGTCTCACATGACACGGAAGCAAAGCCCCAGGAAATTGTTCTTTGAATTTATCCGGATACTCATCACGAATCAAACGGCAGGCTCTTAATCGTCTTTCTCCGGAAATTAGCCGGACCTCTCCGTTTTCGTTTTCCTTTGTTGTTACAAAGTTGTGAAATAATCCGTTTTCCATAATACTGAACGCTAGAGACTGAATATCAATTTGATCGAATCTCTCATTCAGTTCGTTTGTAATAATTTTATCGATGTTGATATAGCGCATTCCGTATGCATTGCTCGCTCTTTGTTCATCAATATTTGTTGAACCAGGAAGCTTTCCGGATGATGTTACGCCCGGCATAAACTTAGGTCGTGTTGCTGTACTCATGTTTTGTTTGCTCCTTTCTTCGTCGATTTCTTATTTGTTTTCTTTTTCGAATTAGTTCCGTTCTGAAATTTTCGTACTTTTATGAATTGACGTCCGTCTAAATAATCAATAGCTTTTAAAAGATCCATATAATCGTTCACACATTCGTTTCTCTTATTAGGAGACAACATCAACGGAACGAAATCGGTACTTGACTTTGCTAAAACTTCAGACATTCTTATTGGAGTCGGAAGGAACATGTCATTGAGCATTTCCGCATATCCTGCGAACATATCTTTTGCTCTGTTTGTGCGTGATTTCACTTTTGTCATAAAAACATATGCTTTTTTCTTTTCGTGAAGTTCGTAATACGTTTCAATTTCTGCAGCCATGTTGACAATTTTAACAACAGATTGGTATCCGAAGTTATCCGCCTCAATTGGGCACAAAATAGTATCGCAAGCGATACCGAGTGCTGATGAAAGTGTTGTGATTGCTGGAGAACAATCAATAACAATATGATCGTATTTAGTTCCGGCAATTTGTAATAAATTATTCCGGAAACACATGATTGCATTCGCATTTTCATTGTGATTCACTTCATCATACAAGTCATAATGTAATGACTCGATATCTTCACATGTTGGAACTATGTCAAGGTTTTCTAGTTTTGATGGAATGATCGTTTTCTCTACTTCTTCTAATGTCAAATCTTTAAGAACAAGATCTCTCATTGACACTTCCGGAACTTGTTCAATATTCTTCGCCATCATATCGGTACAATTTCTTTGGAAATCCATGTCGACAATCAACACACGTTGTCCTGATATCGCAAGTATTTGGGCAATCATTGCAGTACTCGTTGTTTTGCCAACGCCGCCCTTACTACTTTCTATCGCTGTGATGTGATATGTTTTTTGTTCTGCATTTGTGTTCAATGTATTTATCCCTCCTTTTTATAACTCAACAGTATAATGGATTCTCATGTTGTTTGCAAGGTTTTTCCTGTTTGAACTAATACAATTTTCGTACACATTGTGATGTTTCATTTGTTTTGGCTTCGTTTGTTCTTTTTCCGTATGTTTTGAACTAATACGAATCACTGAGTTTAGAAACATAAAAGAGAAGCCATAATGTTTCATGATGTTTGAATGCCATGATTGTTTCCTATTCTTTGTTTCCGCATATCAAGAACCAGTACAAAGTATGCGATTGTTTGGAAACAGAATGTCGGAAATAGACCAGGTAACAGGTTCTGGATTTGTATTAGTTCAATTCCTATCATTTACCATTAGAGTGTTACTTCGAACTAGTACTACGACCCTGTTTATTTGTTGAATCAGCATTTGAATCAGTTCGTCAGTGTACAATGTTATGTTTATATCATTTTTGAACTAGTTCAATACAAATTCAATACTACTTCAATTTGACTTCAATTAAACTTCAATATAGTTCCCTCAAATCACAGGTAAAGAACTGATTCAAGGTTTTTAATATTGTTTCTTTTCCGATTTTGAACTAGTTCAAATATAATTTGTTAATAAAAATATCTATTTTCGAATTGGTTCAGTTTAAGGGTTAACTAAACTTTAAGTCAAAGTTATGTCACGAAACACAAGTGAAAGGCAATAGAACTAATACAAACGGTGTTATTTTATCAAAAACAGGTGAATTGTATTAATTCAAACCAGCGCTTTATGTAATTTGAGATACTTTGAACGAATACAAATAACAGTTTTCAGGGTATCGGCACCAGATATACAGACATCCTTATTGGTTGAATCGAAAAATATCAGCATTGGAACTAATACAAATGGCGAATAGTATGAACAAATTTCTGATTTCCTGACGAGTTTTCTAAAATGTGAGCCTTGTTAGTTGTAAAAGAAAGGATTGTCGCATATTTGTTTGCAATATAAGTATCCATATTTAGGATAACAAGATAAGTGAGCACAATATGTTGTATTTGAGAGAAGGAGAATATTATGAGTAAACAGCAGGTAAGCAACAAGGAATTACAAGCACAAGATACTACTGTTATGCTTGAGAAATATATAGAAGACGAATTAATCGAATCCGAAATGGATAAATGTAAAGAAGATGATCAGTATGTATCTGAGTATGAATATGATGAGTCTGATACTTCCATATCCAGTGATGCTATGACAGACTATATGAGACAAATTGGCAGTATCAAGATCATGACTCCAGAAGAAGAAGTTGCATGTTTTAAACGATTTGAAAGTGGAGACAGAGAGGCTTACGATGAGATTTTCAACCGTAACCTGAAGCTTGTTGTCTCTATTGCGAAGAAGTATTTTTTAGTTGCGACGAATATGGATCCACTTGATGTTGTTATGGAAGGTAATGTTGGTTTAATGATAGCAATTCGTAGATTTGACTATAGAAGAGGGTATAAGTTTTCAACGTATGCTTCCTGGTGGATCAAACAAGCAATCACGAGAGCGATATACAATAACAATAACATGATTAGAATTCCAATACACGCAAACGAAGGATTACACAGATACCGTAAACTTATGGAAGAATTGGCGCAATCTGGAAAACCGGAGCCGCCGGTCAGAGAGATTGCAAAGACAATTAATGTTACTGAAGAACAAGTTCTAATCTTTCGAAATATCGTAAACGGAATGGTGAATCCTTCTTCCTTAAACAAACTTGCAAATCAGGAAGAAGATGCTGATACAGAGATTCAGGATTTAGTATCTTCCAATATAAACATCGAAAACGAATATATGAACCAGGATCTTAGAGAAACTTTATTTGAAATACTAGATCAATGGATAACGAAATATCCCGGAAAAGACAAAGAAAGACAGAGACAGATCATTATAAGGCGTTTTGGTTTAGAGACAGGATCTCCAGAAACCCTGGAAATGATAGGAGCGGACTACGGCATCACAAGAGAGCGTGTTCGTCAGATTGAGTTGAAGTTCATCCGGTATGCAAGATTACCAAAAAACAAACGAGTATTAAAAGAGTACATCGAGTAACTTTGTGTGTTCATATAACATATTTAAAGTAAAAGATCACACAATAAAGGAGGAATAAAATATGTTATATGTATTCATTGGTAAATCAGCTGCCGGAAAAGATTATTTGTATCATGAATTTCTAAACTCTCATCCGGATGTCAAAGAGGTTGTTTCTTATACAACAAGACCACCTCGACCAGGAGAAGTTGATGGTATTGACTATCATTTTGTATCAGAAAGAGAGTTTATGGAAATAGTTCAAAATAATCAAATTTTGGAATACCGTTCTTATAAAACAAAGATGAATGGTGTTGCTGCAATTTGGTATTATGGATCACCAAGACTGACAGATATAAATGATGTCGATTATGCTGTCGTTCTCGATCCAGACGGAGCCAAAACAGTAGTGACCGAATATGGCGCAGAAAACTGTATGGTCACATATATAACAGCTCCAGATGCATTGAGACTCGAAAGAGCAAGAAAACGAAGCGGATTTGACCAGACAGAATGGGATAGAAGATTTCCTGATGACAATGCACGATTCAACGATGAAATGGTGACCGAGTTCAAAGAGGTTCTCGGAGATCATTTTAAAGTAATCGTAAACAACTAGTAAAAACAGAAGAGGGAGAGGAAATGATGTTTCGTTTCCTCTTCTTGAATTTGAAAGGAGTTAGACAGGTTTGTTTGAAAAGGAGAAAAGCGATATGTATTTAATGCACAAAAACAAGTTTGTTGCAAAGTTAATAACCTATCAGGGCGTGATCATAGGCGTAAGTGAAGTGTATAACGAAAAACTGCTTCCGATTGGGATGCAGGGTAGTGTAAAATTTGCAGACTGGAAAATTCTGACATGGTTAACGAATAGGATGATTCCAAGAACCAGAACAAACATTGAAGAAATCGAAGACGAGAAAACAGTGTGGGAATATCTAAAAGATAACCATGGATTATCTATGAATGATTGTTATTGGTTCCAGGATGTGTACACAAAAGAAGTATTATCTTGGAATGATATCAATTTCAGAGATAACAGTTACTTAAGTAAACTTCGTAGTTTTCACAAAGATACTTCTGATGATCAACAACCATCCATTTTGTCGCCGGATTATGCAACGCCTGGAGTTTTAAAAAAGTATTGGTTTCGAGAAAATGGGCGCGATTATCTGACGAAATATGGATGGATGCCAGGTGCCCCGAGCGAATCTGTTCTGGCAGCAAATGAGGTCGTCGTTACTCAGATTGCGAATATTCTTGGAATTCCATGTGTACAGTACGAGCAATCAATCACAGATGCCGAATACACGTGCGTAAGTGAATGTTTCAGTAAAAGAAACGAAGACATTGTAACCGGACAGAACATAATGTGTCAGTTGAATTCTTATAATCCAATCGACATTATGTCATACGCAAATGACCTTGGTTATAAAAAAGAGATCGATCAGATGATGATCCTTGATGTCCTTGTCGGAAACCACGATAGACATCTTTCTAATCTTGCATTTGGTATGGATGCCGATACAAGAGAATTCACGAGGTTTATTCCATTGTATGATAACGGAAGTTGCCTTGGCTGGAATAGAATGCCTTATGAAGCTTTGATTATAAAACCGCTGGATTTACGACCTGAAGAGGCAATCGGTTTTGTGAATACATATGTTGAGCTTCCGGACATTCGTATCCTGATTAACTGTGTCCGGTATGTATATAATAATTATCAGATTCCTGAAGAACAGACTGAAATCGCAATCCAGACACTAACAAGCGGATACAAAGTCGTATGGGATGCGATGCAGGAACTGAAGAATAAGTCCAAGTAATGGAGGTTTCAATATGGAATACAAAAACGATTGTATCGTGAATGATCAATTTTCTGAAAGCAAAACTCAGGAAGACGACTACGAGAAAGAACTAATTAACTGGTATTCTACATATCCTGTTGAGAGAAAACGTAAACTTAACAAGCGCGAACGTTTGGAAAAGGAGCGGAAGCATCTCAAGGAACTCGAGTCCACAAATGTGCGTTATCCACATCCGGTTAAATATGTCGACGAAAAATTTGTACGAAATGTTGGATATTGTCAGATTCCGAAGCCGTATTATAAGCGTCAATATAGAGAAAAGATCAGTTCGTACATAAAACGTCTCGCAAACAGAAAAGTAAGACACTACAAAGGTGAACTCCATAACGGATACCAGCATATTCATAAAGTGTATGATTTTTGGTGGCAAATAAGCTAGGAAGGACGAAGGTATGAGCAAAATCAAAAGATATAAGTTTTCGTGCTGTGTTATTGATGCTGAAAATTTGGTAGAGAATAGAGATTTTCCAATAAAAAGTTTCAGTACATTTTTACATCCATTAGAATTAACAAAAAGCAATCACAAAGAATCGAAGCAGAAATTCAGGAACCGAAAGACATTTGTCGACATAGGAAAAATTGAGTATTAATCACAAATTCAAATCAGAGAGCAGCCGATTATTTTTGGTTGCTCTTTTTATTTTGTTTCCTTTGTTTTTTGCTTGCTCATATTTATTACAAGATGAAATAGAAACTATAAGAAATTGCAACCTAAAAGAAAATGGCTGCGAATTAAATAAGACGAAAATGTAATTATTTTCAATTTCTTTGCAATTTCCTGACGAGTTTCTGAAATTATGAGCCTTATGATATTCGAAACTAAATATTGCGCTGACTGTTTAGTCCGAAGGTATGCACGAAAACAAATTGGGATGTAGATCCTATATTGTATTAGCATGAAAGGAATAACCAGTCACAAACATCATGAGTTTACCAGAAGGATTGTGTAATCCTTACCACTGTAATTGACAGTTTGTTGTCGAAAGATAGGCGATCACACTTATACAGAGTGACGCTTTATTTGTGTGCCTAAAATAGTGGTCAAATGGTAAACAATTATGCATATGAAAATGTGTTTCTCTGGGAATAAAAAGGAGAAACCACATGATTAATATGACATTCGATCATTACACAGAACTTGACGATAAGATTGCATCATTACCAAAACGCAATGAAAACTACGGTCTGGAGGAAAAAGATTTAAAGAGAATTGAAGCGGATCCGGATCGTTATTATCGTTATGTAATGTACCTTTTGAATCAGCCGTATTACGAAGTCAATGCTAAAGAACACAAATTTGATAACAAAGATGCGTTGCCGCAGAATGAGGTTACGGACCGTTTAAATGCTTTGATCCGAGACCATGTGGACATCACAGATTAGAGGAAACAAGTATGAAGGTCACCGATTATCGAGATATGTATTATGCAATTTCAAATGGGATTGAGATTGGATTGTCGATCGATAGCGTGCTCGAAGAAGTGGTCGCAGAAAGAGAAAACGGTAATTTATCTGCAAAAGATTATAACGAATTAATGGTTTTCTTCAAAGAATGCGACCGAAAACATGGAGCACAAATCGTCGAACACAACCATGCTGTTTGGTTACAGCAACAAAGAGAAACGGAAGATCAAAACAGGCAGGTTTCAGAAAATAAAGCAAAAACACTTGGGGCTCTGTTGAAATTAACAGAAACAGAACGAGGACAAGCTCGTATTCGAGCAACAAATAATGAATTTCCCAAAATCAATGTCCCGAAACCGGAAACAACGTTCAAGAAACCAACAACGAGAACAAAGCATCAGCAAAAACGAAGGGAGTCTTAATTATGTATTCTAATTCATATCCACAACTTATCCAGAACTGGACGGAAGGATTCGCAAGCAACAAACCATTTACTTTATCACCACAGTTTTTTTCTTATTCAGAAGAACAGAATAACGAAGATGCTGCCGGATTGATGCGCTATGTGTTCGAAGATGTTTTAGACTGGACACCAAACGACGTCCAAAATCACTGCAGCAAAGAAGTGATCGATTTACTTGGTTTGAGACCAGCATACCGAGCACTTATGTGGCCATCAACTTATGATGCGAGTGGAAAACGTGTTCCACTTGTAGACAGCAGAAGCGGATACGGATATGTTGCAGCCTTATTGTATCCAAATGTGATCCGTACGCTTGGGAAGCAGAAATTATGGATCATGGAATATAACGCAATGATGTCAGGCAGAGGACAGAGAGCATTCCGTGTTGATGATTTTCTTGGTAACGATGGCTATGATCACGCAAGATTATTGCTGAATCATTACCTGGTCAATAATCCAGATGAGAGATTCGAAAACATCGAGGACGTATACAAAGTATTTTCAAACCGTAAAGATGCGGAAAAGATCTTACGTAAAGCAAAACTGCTTATCATTCAACAGGCTTTGTTTAAGAGTCCCCTTGAATATCTGCATGCAGCTCTTCCAGACGATGGCACGGAAGCCGGTTGCGATCATATGAGTTATGATTTCTATCGATTCGAAACCATGCTAAACGGAGTCGATGAAGTAGAAAGTCATAAACAAGAGATTATGGAACGCATCAGAAAAGGCGGAGAGTCTGTTTACTCTGTTGCAAAAAGTCTGCTCTTAGATGCGGATGTGGTACAGACAAAAGTTGATTCTTGGAATGAAATTTTGGCAGACCATTTCAAAGATAAGATCATTCTGCTTCATCAGAGACATATGCCTGTAGATAAAATTGCAGAAAAATCAAAACTCCCGAGCGATCTTATCACAAGAAAGCTGGAAGAATGGGGAGCAACAAGGTCATCTCTGAATAAACGACGCAACTTGTAGTCAATGGATTGTCAAACACTTATAGGAGTACTTGAAAACGGTACTCCTTTGTGTTGTTTTCGAAACGATTTCAACCAGTATTAGTTTGTATCAGACTCGAACATATTTAGGCTGTAAGGAGGATTTTTGTATGAGTGAAACAAATAAAACGACAATCGCTGCAGACTGGTGTGAAAAGACACTTCCAGAGCTCGCACGATTTAACAAAGCATTTATAAAACGAAAAGGAAAAGGATTTGCGCACGTAATTGTGTTGACTGCAGAAAACAAAGAAGATATTAATTATTGTTACGAAAAAGAGAGTGCACTGTTTGAGTCTTTTGGCTGGTACTGCGTTCTGATGAACGGAGATTCAGTTCCAAAAACCTGTACTTTGGTATTCCGAACAACGCCTAACAAAGATGAGATATACAATGCTTTTGATGTTACAGGAGTCAGCCGGTCTGTGATCGACAAGGATGTATTAGCGAAACTTGTTGATATGATCGGATTTGATGACCTTACGATGGATTACCTGCTGGGCATTGATAAGAGTTATTTATTATACCTGTTATCGAAAGTTTCAGATTTAGGTATGGACCGTTTCGTAAATGAGTTACTCGTAAACCATTACAATAACACAGACTCCGACAATATGACAAAGGAAGACATCAAGATCTTATTTGGTACAGAAGACATCAAGACACTGTGCAGTATGGCAGCTGGTTGTGAAGTAAAAGAGCAGGATACTAATTCTTTTGTTCCGTCGACGTCAGAGCCAACAAAAGCAGAGAAAGAACCGGCTTCTGTAACGGGACAGGCTGATGAACCAAATAAAACGGCTACTAAAGAACCGATCACACATGTAGCAGAACAAAGTGTAGACGTTCCAATCCCGAGACCGGAACAATCGCAGCAAAAATCGAATCCATTACCATATGATGAGAAATCAATAAACGAAAACAAGATCAATTCACATTCGATTCCTCATTCAAAAGGATTTCTTTCAAGTCACGGAAAATTCCGCCCTGTTACAGTAACAAATAACGAGCGATCTGTGACTGCAAAAACAGTAGAAACGAAACAAAATGAGCCTAAGAATGAATTAAATCCTGCAATTTTAGGAGCAGAAGATAGGAAACCTGCATCCGTTCCCGAAGTAGAACAGACTGTAATGGGAAACCAGGAAGAAAGGGAACCAAAAAGCGTTTCCGAAGATAAGAATATTGTTTCCGAAGTTGAAGAAAGCCAAACAACACCGGAACCTGTTATTTCGGAGCCAAAAGAAGAGGAATCCGATGACGACACACCAAGTGTACCGGCTCCAGTTAAAGTAAAAAAGATTTCATTTCAGTCAAAAGAGGTCTTAACGGAAGAAGATAAGAAGCAGAATGCAGAGCTGCTTCATAAAATCCGGTCCAAATATGAGCAGGCATTACAATTTGTGACAGATCTGCATAGTCCTCAGTTTACACTGTTTATCAATTTGTTCCGAGAAGCATTAGATAACAATAAGTATACTAAGCAGTGGTGTCCTATGTATCTTGAAATCTCAGATGATCTTACAACAGAATTGTATGCGAAACTTTACGAACTGGATCAGGTTACAGCGGAATTCAATAAGAAATTAATTCATCAGGTATTACATATTGGCTGCCCATTCTGTGCAACTGAGTGGAATGAAGATATTACTTTTGTTGACAATGGACTTCATTATACCAGATGTCCAAACTGCAATAGTGAGAGACCATTCATGAAAGAAGAGTAATTTAAGGAAGAGGATAAGGCAGTTTGGCAGGATAATAATAGAACAACAACGAATATTGGAAAACCTGCCTATCCATATCCTCTTTTTCTTCAAATAACGTGTATAGAAATCGAAAAGGAGTACTTAGTATGAGAATTAATCGTATTGAAAACGAATTGGATATCATTGATGCTGGGCTTATCACGGAGAATCCAACCAGTGTTTTATCAGCATTTTTGAGTACGCATGCGTGGATTGTCGACGTATTGATGCTTGTTTTTGTTGTATCCGGTGTATACCGATGTTATAAAACCAAGAAGCAAGACAGTGATGAGAAAGATATCAAAAATATGTTTAACGAAGACGGAACAAAGAATCAACATTACGCACACAAAGATTATGATCCATTCCCATGTTTTACGTTCGCTTTATTGTTATTTATCGTACGATTACTGCTTGCAGCATTATAATAGCCGATAACGAAACAACGAATGCGAGATATAAATTCATTCAGTTGAGTCCATATTTAGGATAACAAAAATGTTACATACAAAAAGGAGGAAACAAAAATGGATATCAAAAAGGTCAATCATGCACTAGCTGTTATTGAGAAAGGTATTAGTGATCCAGAATTATTATTCACGCGCATGGATCCAGACGTGTTGGAGTTAAGTCGCATTTTGCAGGTTGATGGACGAGAAGTAAAAGACTATATTGTGGATCATCTGAATGCTAAATTCGGAATGTTGGGACTTGAGTTCAACAATTATGGAAAGACAATTGAGGTGAATCAGATAACGCCTCCGGAATATTTGTCTCTCTTTGACAGGAAAGATCATATTTTAGATATTGATCTGGCGGAAAAAACGTACGAAATCCATGATTCTTGTATTCACTGGTATGAAGACAACCTTGAACAGACGTTTTGGTATGAACCTTTTGAATTAAGAACTCCGTATAACATACTGAATGATTTTAGTATTAGAAATCGAATACAGTTTCTCAGAGGTCTGTGGGGTCAGAATCCAGCTATTAATGCGCGTGCGATAATAGCGGATACAATTTATGTGGTGTTTCATAAAAAAGATCTGATGCAAGATCTGAATTGGATGAAACGCGAAATAGAGATCCACAATAAATTCACAGAACAAAGGAAGAATCTGGAAGCTGCAACGAAATCGTGTATTCCAAATCAAATCAGCAAAATAAAGGAATCTCAGTCTGCGGTTTCCGAATATTTGAAAACTTTGAACTATACGGAAGTCTGATGGAAAACAAGAGAAAGAGCCGGTTTATCGCCGACTCTTCTTTTTGTTTTCTACTACAGGCAACCAACGAATTTGTCATCCAAATCCTTTTCATAGTCGTCTGTTCGAACGGAACCAAATTTAATGAATACCTGTCCAATAGGATCCATCTTTTTGATCACAGATTTTAAATCTGTCATGATCCCATTCGCATCGTATTCAAACTTCGGTTCATCGTTATAGACGCCGGGATACCACTGTCCATCGTTTTCATCATACAAAGGTGGTTTCTGATAACATTCGGATTCGTCTACATCAACGCTTTCCTGTGTTGTTAAGGTCGTTTTGACGGACATGATTCCAGTATCGCTGTCTATATTTGTGATGTAATTTCTCACGTTACTGTAATCAGGATTCGTATTGATTGGTCTTAATAATTCGTCTACAGTCTGACGGAATTTCAACTGATACCCAGCCTCAACAGTAATTGAAAATGTCCCTTTCTGTTCCATATCGTTTCTGATCTCCTCTCTGTGTGTTTATTGTTTCTGTTCTAAATATGGGTTGAGAGAATGCATACCATTTGTCTGCAAACAAGATAACCATATTTAGTGATAGAACGTGAAAGAGAGGTATTTTTATGGAACTGAAAAACGAATCACTCACAAATAAGAAATTAACAGAAGTAGAAACAAACGAAGCTAAGAAACCGACAAAAAAGGATCCGAAAGAAAAGAAACCAACCGAAAAAACAAAAGAACAGGATCCGAAAGAAATGGTTTCCGAACAGCCACAGCAGTTTTTAATTCAGTTAATGTCTGGCGATATAGATCCAAATATGATGATGGATGAAGATGCTTACACAGCAGAACAGATTGAGGATTTAAAACTCAGCATTAAGGAATGGCTTGGTCGTGTTCCGTTTACAGAGTTTCGAAACGCAATTCACAAAGATGTTATAGGACAGGACAATCTCGATTTAATACTTGCAAACGTATATAACTATCTTACAAACGTTGCTCTTGGGAACCCAGTGAATAACAATATGCTTATGGCTGCTCCATCTGGCTGCGGAAAAACAGAAACATACCGGTCACTCCGCAATTATTTTAAAACAGAGATTCCAGAGCTTACAATCTCACAAGTAGATGTATCTGTGATTACGGAAGAAGGTATTGTTGGTGCCGGAAGTTCGATACTAGTAGATGAGCTCATGGAGAATGGCACCAATGGTTATGGAATCGTATTTATGGATGAATTCGACAAGAAACTGATTCCTTCATTTGCAGAAGGAGCAAACACATCTGCTGCGGTCCAAAATCAGTTATTAACTATTATTGAAGGTCGTGAAGTTCCGTTTATTTTGAATGGTCAGCCAACTGGATATTATATTGATACATCCAATACGATGTTTATTGGTTTGGGTTCGTTTAATGAATCCAGAGAGCAGAAAAAGAATGCGGCAAAGAATAATTTAGGATTCGGAGCCAGAACCCAGGATAATGATATGTTCGATGAGATCACAAGAGAAGATATGATTAAAATGGGGGCAAGTTACGAAATGATTGGTCGTTTCCCTTTGATTGTCAACTATCATAAGTTATCTGAAGAGGCAGTCGACAAGATTATTGACAAAACACTGGAAACGCTGAGATTAGCCTATCAGTTACCGATCGAACTGGATGCAGGTATGCGAACACAATTACATGAGTTTGCAAATGGAGTTTACGGATGTCGAATGTTAGACAGCAGCATCCGAGACCAGGTGATCAAACAGTACACAGCATGGTTGATCGGTGGCTGTAAGAAAAAGAAGATTGTAATTCATTCGGTCACAGAATCAGAATTAGTTTAAGAGTACAGAGATGTTATAGACCCTGGTTATTTCCAAGTAGCGTGACCCCGTTTTTGGGAAACCAGTCTCTATAATAAAGTTTGATACTGTATATAGTATCTACACTGTGAAGTTTACAACCCTTACTCGTTCATTCGGGTAGGGGTTATCTTCTATTTATAATAGAAGACCTGTACTCCACAGGAGTGGGTTCTTCTGTCGACAGACGGAAGATTTGAACACCGCAGGTGTATAATCTTCTTTCTGTCTTTAGTAAAAGATTTGGGCTCTACAGGTGTGAACTCATCTGTTTTGTACTTTTGTTTCGAATCTTTGGATTTCTTGACGAGTTTACGATTCCATGAGCCTTGTAATAGATAACAACTAACAGTCATTAAAGAAAGGAATTAAAACCATGCATATTATATTGTTTTTATTGATCATGATAATAATTGTATCTGTAATATTTATTCCAATAATCCATAAATCGGTTACAGCTGATATCGCTGCGATCGAAGCAATGGCTTTAAATGACGAGACAATGCACCCAGATATTGACGTAGCTCCAGGACTCAAAACAGAAACCTTAATTGCTGTATATGTAGTCTTGGCATTTTGTCCAAGTATTTTTCTTACGGTACTATACCCTAGATTCCGGCAGCCCGTATCAGTAGAGACAATTCCGGTATCATATGAGTCCGGAGAACAGATACCGAAAAATGTGACCGTTATTGTAGACGAAGAGAATTCAACACATTTTGAGACGATTACATACAAATTTGGCTTTTTGTATGAAAAGGAAACGTCATTGCACGTAAATCTCTCTGATAATATCAGCGACGCACGATAGAAACAGTAGAGTCGGAACCGAATGTTTTAGAGCCGATTATTTTACAAAAACACAACTCTTTCCGAGTGAATGGGCTCCGAAAAGAGCTGTTCCGAAAGTGAAAAGCAATTCCATATTTACGACAACAAATTGTGAAAGAGAAAAGGAGATTACATTATGGTATCTATAAAACTTGTTCTTATTATTTGGCTACTGTGTTCATTGGTATCCACTATTTTGTACATCGCTTTTGATAATGATACAGTTACAGGACTTTTTGCAGTCGGTCCGGTTGGTTGGGTTCTAAGTATCATTTGCTTCCTTGTAAACAAAATTCATCGGTTCTTCAAGTATCATTTCAAAAAGATGTCAATCTGGGATGACGGGAACGGAAATCTGTATTATGTTACGCCGAAGATGAATTGGGATATCATACATTGTGAACTCGCAAAAGGTTACAAATTAGTAAAACAATATGCGCCGAAGTCTGAATGGAAGGATCTCGAAACATTTCCGGACGAATTTCTGGAAGCATGTCTTATTAATTGCAGGCATTGCGTACACAGAGCTGGATGCGATGCACGTTATGAACATGGACAATCAATTCTATGCAAAACCAATGAGATCGGATGTATTATAGAATACGATTGCTATCAATTCGATAAGACATCTTGAAAAATCATAAAACAAGAAGCCACCTACCGTAATTGGTAAGTGGTTTCTTTTGTGTTTAGAATGCCATTGCAGGCGCCGTTTCAAATGCAGGTGTTACTTCGGAGACGGCATCTGGATCTGAAAGTTCGATTCCCAGGATTGCGTTTTCCAAAAGAGCTGCGATCTGATCAAGGTCTCCGGTAAAAAGACCTGCAGACATGGACGCCAACTTATCTGTGTCAACATGTGTGTAATTATACAATGTTGTCATGATATCGTCGGATTCGTAACCATAATCTGTAATAGTAGGGTTTCCGGATACGTTTTTGATGCGGAATATAAAGGTTCCACACCAGTCAGCCATTCCGTCGGCATCCCCAAGACAGTATTCCATGCAAACGGCAAAAAGATTCACATCAGGAATAAAGACTACTGGGTCACAAAGAAGAAATGTATCGTTACTAGCTGAGTCCGCTTTGATAGAATTCATATCGTATTCCTCAATTCCGGACTCTAATGTATCAATTACTTCCTGCAATGTTCCTGTTTTAAGTATTTCTCTCATATTCAATTCCTCCTTTAATATGCGATTAGTGGTTATTCTAAATATGTGCTCGAACCGTATTACGAAACAAATTTGATTTTTTTTTGCAATTTCCTGACGAGGTTTTCAAAAAGTGAGCCTTATCATGTTTAGAAACGAAAACATAACAAAAAAAACAAAGGAGGATTTAATATGTTTTTATTCGTTCTAGGCATTATTGCAACTATAGTATTATTCTTCGTTTTGGGTATTGAGTTTACAGACGATGCAGTAGAGATGCATTTTAGAAAGAGACAGTTTCTTGCTGTATTCGGACTTATACTCTGTGGTTTCGGATGTGTCCGAACCGTACCGACTGGATATACCGGAATTTTAACTACATTCGGACGAGTCGAATCGCAGACATTAGATGCAGGTATAGCTTTTGTAGAGCCTTGGCAAAAGGTTGTAAAAATGGATAACCGTGTACAAAAAGCACAAGTAGATATGACCTGCTTCTCAAAAGATATTCAGGAAGTAACACTTACATACACCGTCAACTATCAGATTAGCCAGCAGAATGCACAGGATATTTATCGTACAATCGGTTCTAACTACTATGACACAGTTATTGTTCCACGTGTACAGGAAGCAGTGAAAGCCGGATTTGCAAAATACACTGCAAATGAATTGATTGAAGACCGTAATAAGGTTGCTGCTTTAATTCAAACCGATTTGATTGATGATCTTGCAAGTTATAACATTAGATTAACTGCAACCGCAATCGAAAATATCGATTTTAGTGACGAATTCACAAGCGCAGCAGAAGCGAAAGTAACAGCAGTCCAGAACAAATTAACAGCAAAGACAGAGCAGGAAAGATTAAACCTGGAAGCAGAAGCAGAAGCAAAACGAAAAGTAACAGCAGCTCAAGCAGAAGCCGATTCTGCAATCGTAGCAGCAAAAGCTGATGCAGAGGTAGCACAGATCCAGGCAGATTCCGCTGAGTATCAGGGCAAAAAGGATGCAGCTATCATGTCATCTGTTGGTTCACAGTTAGATGCACATCCACAGTTGATCCAGTACTACTATGTCAAAGGATGGAATGGCAAACTGCCAGAGACAATGCTAAGCGACAAGATCAATACATTGTTCCAGTTAAGCCAGTAAACAGAATTAAATACAGAGGCTGTTGCATTGCGTAGCAGCCTTTGTTTTCTAATCAAGGAGAACCGTATGGTATTATACAAATTTAAGAAACCGAATCAGGCGGAAGACAAACCGAAAACAGAGCCGAGAAAGACGTTGGATTCTAAAGATTCGGAAGATAGCGTATATCATTATGATTACATGAAACAGCTTATGAAACAGAAAAACGGAACAAAGTCAACGAAAGCAACAGAGGAGTCTAAGAAGAGTAAGAATGGTCCTTTCTGTTTGACAAAATATGACCTACAACCATTTGTTGAAGTTTCTGTACTACTTGTTGTTATTATTTGTATTATGTTCGTTGCTGTTTTTTTATTATCAGATCCCGATAATTCAGATACGGATATTGCACAAGCAGAACAAACAGCAACCATCGAATCGCATTCCAATGTAGTGTCTGAATATAGTAAATTTGAAGGAATGCAGGAAAATGGGTTGCCAAAAAAGTGGATCGCAACTGTAAACAAAGACCATAAGTATATTGATTTTAGAGATCTGGCAAAAGAATACGAATACCGAGATATTACAAGGTCATTAAGCTTTACAGTAACAGAAGGAGACGAATGTATTGTAGACTCAATCTATGATGTTGGATTTCAAACATCGTGGCCAGCATATGATCTCTGTAATGACTCGAACACAAAAACCTATAATCTTACGGTACATGTTAGTGATTCAGATGAGATTGGTACGGTTCAGTTAGTTCTGACAGTAGAAAAATAAGAAGATCGAAAAGCAGGAAGAGGATATAAGAGAGAGGATTAGGATGAGGATAAGAAAAACATCTGAAACGGAATATATTCCTCTTCCTTTTTCTTGTATTTCCTGACGAGTTTTCGATATATTGAGCCTTATTGTTAACAAGTAAAAACGAAGGGAGAATACATATATGTTTCATACAGAAGAATTAAAACAAGTCATTGATCAATTACAGAGTTCTCATGGAGCCAGTCTTGGTTATTTTGATACCTTGCTGTTGATTACGAAATTAATCGGACTGTGTGCGGGACCGATTTTATTTGTGTTTGCAGTCTTTGCAGTATTGTATTTTGTTCCAAAATATTTACCGCAAATTCTGATACCGCTAGAAAAAGACATGAAGCCATATTATTTTTTGTGCAGCTGGGGAGATCAAAATCTAAATGATCTTCATTTTGAAGGGATAAGGTTTACGAAGAAATATAAAGCAATCCTTGAAAAACGCGGACATCTAAGATATCAGATAACAACCGTTTTATCCTTAATTGCGTGTTTTTTGTTAAGTCCATTTTTATTCGTAAGCTTCGGTACTATGTTAACCTACATTACAGTTGTCTGTATCTTTTTATATTGGATTGTAGGAAATAAGACTAAAGATGGTTATTACCTAACAACTGAAATTGATGATATTAATTTTCGATCACTCTGCCACGAAAACCATTGGGCAATATATGGAAATATTCAAAAACTATCAAGTATCAATGAGATTGAATCCAATATCAAAGAACAACTGTACAAAGAGGTGTTCTCACTGAAAATGGATAAAGTAGAAATGACACCAATTGAGTTTGAAAAATATATGGATGAACATATAGTATCTGACTGTTGTTCTATTCGTTTACCGTTTTCTGAAATCTAACGAATTCAGTTACTGATTATTTCGGAAACAGATATTTATGGAGCAAGAGTTGAGTAAACCAATTAATTAGTTTACCGACTTTTTGCTCCCTATTTTATTGTTTCCTGACGAGTTTTCCAGATTGTGAGCCTTATTATCAATAACAAGTAAAGGAAACGAAAGGAGATTATATATGTTTCATACAGAAGAATTACAACAAATAATTGATCAGTTACAACATGCACAAGGAAGCGGACTCGGGTATTTCGATACACTACTGCTGATTTTTAAATTAATTGGACTATGTGCAGTTCCTACACTGTTTGTTATCAGTTTAATAGTGATTTTAGTATTGGGACCAAAATGGATTTCATACAAATTAACGCCAGTGTCAGACACAATGAAGTTATACGATTATCACTTTGTTCTTAAACGAAAGAAAGACAAATATTTTTTGAAGCCGTCTGATTGGGAAGAAAGTCGTGATTATGAAAAACTACTTTGTAAACGGGGATTCTTGCGTTATAAAATAACCTGTGGCTTCTCTGTAATCGTATTATTGTTATTAAGTCCATTTCTTTTTAATGACCATACAAAAGTTCTTTTTGGTATATTTACATTTTGTATAATCGTAGGACTTGTACTTACATTGTTTTTCTGTAACGATAGTTTTGGTTGCGATGATTGGAGCGATATAGCAAAGGAAAACCCTGTAAATAAAGCAGAAATCAGAAGTCAGTTTCGTGAGAAAATCCAGGAAGCATTTAAAACTATAGATACAAAGAAATTGAAGGATATAGATAACCATGAGATTAACCATGAGATAGAACAAACTATAAATGCAACTGTGAATGATCGATATTACAAAGCGGTTATCTATGTGAACATTGATGAACGATAGAATTATCGGAAACGGATATTCACGGGAACAAAAAGGAAGTAAACAAATTAATCAGTTTAGCAATACTTTTTGTTCCCTGATATTTTGTTTCCGCATAAGTGTATTCGCATCCGGTATTTTTGTGCCAAACTTATCATATAGAACACCGGCTTCTTCGTTAACATCGGGCACATATTTAAGACGTAACAAATAAACCATCAAAAGAAAAGGAGAAAAGTATTATGTTTCAAACAGACGAACTTGTAAAAATTATTAACCAGTTGCAACACGCAGACGGCATGGGGTATTTCGAGACCCTTGGATTGATCTTAAAGTTACTTGGATTATGTGTCGGTCCCGTTATGATTATTGTAGCAGCGATCGCAATCGAATATTTCTTGCCGAAACTGGTAGCTAAAAGATTTGTTTCAGTCCCTAACGATTTCAAGCAGTATAATATTTTCATTTATTGTGATCAAGACAAAAATCGATTCGAACATTGTTGTACAAGAATGACAGAGGATTTATTACAATATTTGAATAAACAGGAAAAATTCAGAATCATTACTTCCTGGATCTTAATTCCAATAATCACCCTGTTTTTATCGCCGATGTTGTTCATTAACATCAACGTGACGATCATTCTTGTATTTGTTTTCTGTGTTGCTTTGTTAATCAAAGGTTATAATACCTGGACCGTATTTGATTCAAATTCAATTGATATTGCTCCTGATTACAAACGATACAAAGAAAAAGGATACAAACTCGGACAAAAAGCAGAGTACGTTTGCAGGGAATTAAACAAAGAATATCCTGATCCAACAAAAATATCTGATACAGACAAAGAGGAATGCGCAAAGCGAATTAAAGAAAAGCTCGAAGATAGTATTTGTGATGTATCGGTCAGATTAGGTCGATTTTAAAATGAAACAGAGGCAGGCGTAATAACCTGTCTTTGTTTTTGGAGACGAAGCTGTAATACACTTAAACGTTAGTAGTTCAAGCATCATGGCTTCTAGGTTAAGCCCATTCATTACATATTTAAGATGTAACAAAATAACATACAAGAAAAGGAGAGTAAACCTTATGAGTCGTTACTGTCCAATCGTTGATCACAATGTTACTTACCAGTTTTGCGAAGACTGTGAAGATCGGCAATGTAGTAAACGAAACAACAAAAACAAATCAAAGGAGAACAAAAGCAATGACACATGCAGACATTGACGTCCGGTATTTGAATCCGGATATTGAAAAATTGACTTATATTGATGACAAGTCAGATTGGATCGACCTTAGAGCCGCCAAAGAAATGAAACTGAAGAAAGGCGACTTTGCATTGATCCCACTTGGAATTGTCATGAAAATCCCTTACGGTTTCGAAGCATATGTTGCACCGCGTAGCTCAACATTCAAGAAATGGGGACTTATCCAGACAAATAGTATCGGAATCATCGATAACTCTTATTGTGGAAACGATGATGAATGGATGATGCCAGTATACGCAACACGCGATACCGAAATCCATGTAAATGACCGTATCTGTCAGTTCCGCATTATTGAGAATCAGCCACGAATTATATTCCATGAAAAGGAACAGTTAGTTGGTGAAAATCGAGGTGGATTCGGCAGCACAGGAACAAACTAAGCCGTAAAACAGAAAACAGATCTTCTTATGAGGGTCTGTTTTTCTTTGCTTGAAACTTGTACATATTTAGTAAATAAGGAACAATAAGTAACGTTCCGAATAATCCGCAATTATAAAGAAAGGAACTATCACATTGTCAACTACCCATCACAAAGGAGTAAGGAGTGGAAGCTGCCACCTTATGGTGTGCAGAGGAAACTCCGTTCATGTACAAAATAATTAGAAATATTTTGTAATTTCCTGACGAGGTTTCCAAAATGTGAGCCTTATTGGTATTAAAGAGTTTAGAAATAACTCTTTGCGGTTCCAACTGAGACCGTAAGACTGCAGGACGAAGAGTCCTGTGAAACCTACCATGTAGGGATGTCTTGAACGTTTCTGCAACGGAGAGACTACATCGCTCAATTTATTGAGGGATTGAGTCTGTATTTCAAGACCACATCAGACAGATTTGAATACCATAAAAAAACACTGGGAAACTTCAGAGAAGATCCAGATGTCCTGGTATTTCAAACCTTAAGTGATACCACTCCTTCGGAGTACAGCTCACTCGAGATAAACTCTCGTGATGTCCTCCTGTACTGAAACCTGCCACCTACTGGCGTGCAGATCAGTTAGTAAGCCAAGATTATAGAACTGCTAATGTTCTATAATGCTAAGCTTCGGAGTGTGTTTGAGTAACAATTTGACAGAACAAAGAAAGGGAACGACATAGCCAGGAGTGCTCCTCCCACGACTGAAGGCGCGGGTCTCCGCACATGGCTTGTTAAAGGTATTAAGATGAAAAAGAAAGCAGTAACATTGTTGTTAGCCAGTATGTGTCTCGGTATGTTAGCTACCGGATGCGGTACATCAGCTTCAACAAAAGACACAAAGACCACGGTTGCAACAGAAGCATCCGCTGAAACAGAAACAGAAGTTGAGACAGAACAGCCGGATGAGGTAGAGGCAACCGAGATAGTGATCGAAACAGAAACAGAAGCGGTCGATGAATCAACAGAAACTGCTGATACAAAATCAGCAGAAACCGCAACAATCGGTGGCAGCTATGTCGATTTTGATAACATGCAGTTTGCGATCAACGGAAAAACATATACATTAGGTCAGACTACATTACAGGAACTGATCGATGACGGAGTTCCGTTTAATGAGGATGATATTGCAAATGCATCGAATAATTTGAATAAAAACAGCCAGTCCAGTGGATTCCGCATCACATTAGGGGACTATTGGAGTGGACAGGTATATGTATTCAACGATTCAGATGCAGGCAAAACAGCATCCGAGTGTTACATCAGCGAAGTATACTTACCAATGCATATTGGAGAAACACAGAACGTAATGTCGTTTGCTTTTCCTGTTGATATGACTTTAGACGAATTGCTCGCAAACGAAAGCGATCCAACAGACAACAGAACATACGAAGGTGAAAGCCACACAACTGACACAGTAGAATACAAGAAGGATTCAACTAAGTATTATGGTCAGTATGGTTACAAGTTCGAATTCCTTGATGGAAATCTTCAGTATATAACCATTGACTACCTGCCATAAACAGAATACAATCAGAAAACAGTAAAAGAGACAGATCTTCGATTTCTGAAGGTCTGTTTTCTTTTCGTTTCTCTCCGTTTCTTTTCGTTTCTCTCCGTTTCTTTTGAAGGAAATCGAAAAGTGGCGCAACAGAATTGCCATACAAGAGCAAAATGTCTCTTACTCGAAACATTCTTCATCTAAACGACAAAATGGCTCTATGAGGCATATACGCTTCCACAGAGGCATCCACAAAATTAGAGCTTATTTTCTTACCGTTTCGTCCTTTAGTTTTGCTAAAACTTCGTCAAAATCTGTTCCTTTTCGAAATCGGTTTTGTTTCTGGTATTATGAAGCAGTTTCTTTACAAATCGTTTCTGTTTCAAATTCAATTTCCGGTAGTTTGCAAGAAACTCTCGTTCCTCATTAGACAGTTCGATTTCTTTTTCTCCATTTCTGGGACCAAAGACAAAGTCAAGCATAATTATTTCTCCATATTTTCCAACATCTGTTTTATGTCACAAAAGGCTTCACTGTAACAAATCTTTGTTTCTTATGAATATATATGTGTTGATATCATATACATAATAACAGTTATCAGTACATCATATATATCAGTATAGCATATTTCATAATAGATAACAGCAAAGTCTGTAAACCCTGATGTTTCCTGCATTTCGTGACCATTTGTAAGAAACCAAAGTGTCGTAAAACCTGATAGTTCGGTCACCAAAACGGAAACGTCTGTCCAGAAAACAAGAATCCACGTACCAAATTTATAAACTGTACAAATAAAACCGATTACAGTCACAAGAAACACAATGATGTCGCAAAATCTTGATTTCTGTCCAATGTGGATAAAAATAAAAGTCCCCAATCAAGATATTAACCCACCATTACGAGGACAAAACGATGTATCCGTACAAAATAACCACTATTTTATAGACAAAATAAAGTATACGGACAAAACAAAAAGCCCGGCATTGACATCCAGGCAGTAACAAATATGTAGTTTTAGAATCATTAAGTTCCGGGAACGAGTTTTTGGTATCCATAAATATCCCAAGCAAGTGTTCGTACCATAGCCCCGATACTTCTGATCCGTTCCCCTTTTTTGATATATGTCTCATGGAAACGCGACAATGCTTGTACAATGCAGGATACTGGCAGTTGTAGCGAAATATTAGCAACGTCTCGAATATCCTCATTTGTTAAAGATAGTAGAGAAATCTTTGTCTTTTGTTTTTTGTTGACTTTTGTGATGTCTGCATTGATACGACTTAAGGCAGATTCAATTGTTGCTTTGGCATCATCTACTTTAACCGATTTGATACGAATTGGATTGTATTCTTCTTTCATTGTAATATAAAAGAAGGAACGTTCTTTTGATAACTTTACACCGAACATCTGACAGAAATGATCTGATGTAATCGTATTTCTGATAAGTTTCTTTGTTGCATACGCTGGAAGCATGCGTTTAATGTCAGCATAAGAAGTCTCATGAAGGATCTGATTTTTCGTTGCACCTTCAAGAGTTGAAATAACGCCTCTTAACTGAAGCCTTAGTTCATTGATCGTCTGACATCCAAGAAGGATCTTAAACATATCGTAAGACAGCACAAAATAACCACGTCCACCCTGGGATGCAGTTTTCTTGTTTTCGGTTGACGACAATAGAAACACTTGGTATGTTCCTGTATATAGACCTTTTGTATATGAAATATAACCACGTTCCGACAACGTATGTAAATTACGAATGACAGAACGCCTGGAACAGGATAAAATAGTTGCAGCTTCTTCTAATTCAATACGAAGGTACCCGAATTTATCCGAGCGCAAAAAGTGCAGGTACAGAAAAAGTTTGATTGCAAGTGTAGGAAGCTCTTTTTTGTACCCGAAACGATTGTGCTCATTAATATAGGTACGAACCTGTTTTTTGACAAATTGTTTCTGATCACAGGATTTCGCACAATTAACACCTTTTTTGTAATAAGGGCACGCGTAACAGTTACTAGAATCAGGGTCCACGATGTCTGTTGTGATAACGTCTGTAAGGTAATGATTCTTTTGACATCGAATTGCTGTTACGACTGCGGCTGTGTTTATAATTGTCGTATCTGGATATTCGTGTTCAAAATAGATATTTGCAGACATCGCGTCAACTCCTTTCTTCTAACATTTTCCACAAACATAACAGTTTAATCGACAAAAGTAAAGGGTTCCCAAAACAGCAGAAATCGAAACAAAAACGAATAAATCGAACCAGTAGGTACCGAATGAGAAAATATCGAAAGAAACGGTACCGAATGAGTGAATATCGAAAAAACAGGGGTCAAAATTTGTTTTATCGAAAGAAAAGTCGTTTATCGAAAAGAATGCACAGAATCGAAAGAAATAGGTACCAAATGAATCAATATCGAAAGAAACGGTACCGAATGAGTGAATATCGAAGAAAACAGGTACCAAAATAGTTTTATCGAAAAATATAGCACCAAATGAATGCTTATCGAAAAATATGGTACCGTTTGAAAAATATCGAAAGAAACAGGTACCAAATGAGAATTTATCGAAAAATATGGTACCAAATGAATGCTTATCGAAAAATATGGTACCGTTTGAGAAATATCGAAAAATATGGCACCAAATTAGATTTATCGAAAAATACGGTACCAAACGAGTGTTTATCGAAAAATATGGCACCGATTGAAAAATATCGAAGGAAACAGGTACCAAATGAGAACTTATCGAAAAATGCGGTACCAAATGAATGTTTATCGAAAAATGCGGTACCAAATGAGAAATATCGAAAAATATGGTACCAAATTAGATTTATCGAAAAATACGGTACCAAATGAGTGTTTATCGAAAAATACGGCACCAAATTAGATTTATCGAAAAATACGGCACCAAATGAGTGTTTATCGAAAGAAACAGGTACCAAATGAACGCTTATCGAAAAATACGGTACCAAATGAAGCAATAACGAAAGAAGCAGTGCCAAATTCTATCAATTGCACAACGGACCAAAAACAATTATAATGATGCTATAAGAACGGAGGATAACAGAATGGGTTCGATCAAGTATTCAAAAAGTTTCATTAACAAAATAACGAGCAAAGTAGATCCAGCCATTATTGAATATCACGAAAACAGAAAAGATCGTTACAAAATATTTAATAAACCGATAGAATCCTTCGTGGAAAGTGTGTTAATTGAGGAACTCGGAACAACAGATAGAATAGAACTAAGAAAGATAGCTGGTGTAAAGAAAAAAGCACTTATCAGAAAGAAAAATCGATACTATAAGAATTGTTCCGACATGGTAGAGACAAATGAATGGAAAAATGAATCGGATTCCTATTTTTATCGTGACGCATTAACCGTATACAATCTGACAGGACAGCTCGTTCTGAATGATAAAGTGTATCCGGATTTTCCATCAATGGAACAAGAACAGTTGCGTATCATAAAAGAATGGGCATTAGATAACGATACCAAAATGATCGATTTCCCTGGTCAAGGAAAGAAAACACCAAAAGCACAGGAAAAAGACTTTATTATGGATCTCACCATCAACATATTGAATATAGCGGAGGAGGATTACGGATTTGACCTGTCTTCAGTTGTTTACGTAGGAGTTGACGACATTAGCGCGAATTCATTATTCGTAAACAAAAAACAGATGGTCAAAAAGGAAGATCTGCAGAACGGAAAACTTGAAGTATACCGCAGCGAAGACGGAAAACACAGAACTGTCATGACGTTTCCTCCAGATATGTTTAAAAAGAAAGAGAGTATCCAACTATTCGATTCCAAAGATTTACAGATACTATCTTATCTGATACTGCAGTGGGAACAAAGTTCAAGCACTGTTCGTCCGTTGCCGATTCGAATTATTGATATATACCATGCAATCAGTGGCAATGTAAAATCGAATCCAAGTGCGAACCAGTATGAAGATATCTGGAATCGATGCTATAAGATGTGGGCATTAGGGTTTGAATCATACTCATTCGATAATGTGACAGGTGGTCGACGATTGATTGCAGAATGTGAACGAGATGAGAAACAGAATATCATTTACATTGTAATGTCTCAGTATCTGATGGATGAGATCAAGGAAAATAAGATCAGAAAGATGCCAGCAGAACCGTTAAACAATCTGGAAGATAATACGGCTCGCATCTTGTATTATCCATTCATGAAACAAAGAGTATCAGCTTACGAGACAGCCATAGAAAAAGGTATGGAAGTACAAGTATATCCGATGAATATTAAGTACGAGAGCTTCCTGCGCTGGGTAAACTTTGGAGATGCTAATAAAAAGGATAACAATGCAGCAATTGCAGAAGCGCTTGAGGAATACAAAGAGAAAGGAATTTTCATCAAAAATTACAGATATCAAGCAACAAAACAAATGTATTATATAGAATTCTTTGCACTCACTGATATCGAGATCCAGGATTTAGATTTCTATTTCAATAAGTCAGAGGATAACCCGGAAGATATGATCGATCAACTGAGTATATTTTCACCGGTTATCGATTAACAGAACGAAAGAAAATATAAAAAAAAGGTCAAAATACGAATGAAACGACAAAAGAGAAGATATAGGAAAGAACTACAGCAAGCGAAGACCATCATTCAGAAATTAATGTATGGAGACCAGCTGGTGTGCGAGTTCTGTACATACGAAGCAGATCAGAGTAGCCCATGTGCAAATGGAGACAAAGAATGGTGCAAAACTCATGCTACGTGGAAAGGGCTTCAAAAAACAAAAGAATAACAAATGAGAAAACGACAGCTCTGGAATTCAGGGCTGTTTTTCTTATGCTCAGTTTTCAGTGTTTGAGAGAACTTGAAAGGATAACAGGCTTTGAAACCCAGGATGGTGTCAAATCTTTCTTCGGGTACCCATAGGAGTTTTTGACACCATGTTTTGAAAAGTCTCAGAACCCTTAAATTTACTGGGTTTGCGGTGCCTGCGTTTTCAAACTCATTTGACGCTTTTTTAAAAATAACGTCATTTTCGGTATGTTTTGCATGCGTGTGTTTGGGCTCCAATGATGCTAAACAAAATGTTCGTATTCATGTGTCGAGCCCTATATTTTGCATGCGATTTATCATCTTAGAAACTTTTTGTAAATATTTTTCGTTTTCTTAAAACCTGTTTGTGTTTTGCTCTGTCTAATAAGTATACGGAACAAAAAGTTCAAACACGAAAAGGAGAAAACGAAAATGAAAACGAAATTTGTAAATGTATTGTATGTAGTATTCACACTGGTTAAGGTAGCTTTGATGGCTTTGTTTGTAGTATTCGAGGCTGTTCCAACTTTTATTGACCGACTTAGCGAAGACAGGACAATGTTATTCGACATTGTGGAATTCGTAGGCAGCACCGCTTCCATCTATGTGGTAGTTACAGCTCTTGTATTGGTATTTATTTCAACATTCTCTCTTTGGGGTACTTTTATTGCATTTGTCATAATGGTATTCCTTATGAGTTTATGTACCGGAAATACAGCAGCAATCGTCTTGAATATTGGGTTTGTAATCGCATTTATCCTGATGCTTCTTTATGATCTTAGCAATTGGGTTGTAGAAGAATGAGAAATATTTTGTAATCTTTAAAACCTGTTGACGATTTTGCTTGTCTAATAAGTGTAACCTAAAAATAACATATAACAAAAAGAAAAGGAGATTTAGGATTATGGAAAATGTAACATGGAGTAAAAGAATGATAGCAGCAGCAGTAATGTCAATTGCGACACCGATCGTAACGGTTTTTATGACCGGTTATTATGCTGAAGAAGGCGGATATCTGATCGGAATTCCGATGGCTGTAGTGTCATACCTGTTGATCAATGGCTGGACTGCCCTGTTGTATGCGTTAAGTAGAGCTTTTCGTATTTTTACAAGTCATCTGACATTCCCGGGATTTAGCCTTGTGGGACTACTGATAACAATATTCTTCGTACTTATGGGATTTGCTATTGGTATGATTTATTTTGTTTGTTGTCCGATCGTAATGCTTTTCATGCATTATTCCGAGTTAATGGGAGAAGCAGTAGAGCCGGAAACGATAGATGAAGTTTCCGAAACAAATGAATAAAATAGGAAACACGACAGCTCTGGAAACAGGGCTGTTTTTCTTTGATCTTTCGTCATCCATATTTAGGAAATATAAATATGTTTGAAAAAGAGAGGAGAATTTATATGTTTTCATTTTTCAGGAAACCGAAGACAAAACCAAATACGGAAAATAAAAATGAGACTGCAAACCTGGAATCATTTTTGATCGGGACCGGGACTGACAGACACGGACGAACTTACAACCAGATCATCCGATATAATGATTTACAGTTAGAGAGCGATCATTCGTATATTCAATGGGTATTTCCAACAGAAACGCAGTCTAAATATAACGCTTTGGCACCCGTAATATCTAGGGAGCAGGCAAAGAAACTCGCAGATATTGGTTTGGTGAAAGAAAACCTTCACCGGATGTTCATGAGAATGCTCCTGTTTTATGGGGTGCAGCTTATGAGTAATATCGAACTGGAAGAAAAAGAAGACGACACGATTGTTGTGGTTACGAAAGGTCGGCGTACATCATGGGTATTCCATAAAGCGCGCATAGAAGAGTGGTTACAAAACGAAAACCATAATTTATTGCGCATTTCAAGAATACTAGAATGTTTGCGCCTGTTCGAACGTGAGACTGATCATAAACTGCTCTGTAAAATCGTAAATAGCTTAGCTGAGTACAAACCGGAGATTAAAACGTGGTTATGCTGGGAATATTGGACTGATTATATGGTTTACGAAAAGCCGGAAACAGAAAGAGCAGCTGTTGAAATGGGAGAAAGATTGCGGAAGATGAGTGACAATCAGAAAGTTATGGATAATTTGGCTACAGAACGTCGAAATCATGATGTTTTCGGAAATTAGGATGTAGTCAGATTCGCTATTAGTACGTCGTAAATCAAAAGAAAAGCGACGCACTGACAATAATAGAAAATGATTTCTGGTGTACTGGCATTCGTAAGACAGCGGCACCGGAATGAACGTTTACAAAACGAGTAAAACAACGAAATAGCACCGAAAGAGATGGTAAACTCTCAAACGGTGCTATTTTTGTTGCTGAATTATATGTTATTCGCCAAGCTGGTCTTCTTTTTCTTTGTTGTAACAGAAGAGTACGAGGAATAAACCAAGCACGGACATTCCAGCTGGAATCAATTTAACAAATTCGTAAATCGCTTCGTCTGTAATAACGATTCCAAGCAATACCGTGATCACTTTTCCAACCACATAACCAAGAACCATACCAAGAAGTAACCATTTAACCCATTTTCTGTCGTAATCAGTCATAATACTTTCCTCCAATTAGTTATTCTTTATCCGAATCATGAAGTGGCTCGTCTTCTCTTGGTTCATCGACCATATGTGTAGACTCGAGAACATCATCTTTGAAATCTCGTAAGTATTCCATAGAATATGGACTCAGCGTCATAGAAGCTGTTTTATAAGGAATCGTTGCTCCACAATGTGGACAGATTGTGGTTCTTTCCTGCTGGATCACATGAATATATCCATCCAGGTAAACAAGAGCATTCTGTTGTAAAACATCATGGTCATCATAAGCGATATCGCCATAACTAATCACAACAGGGTAATCTGCATGATCTTCTTCCCCATCAGAATCAGCAACATAAAGCTTTCGGTTTACAGCAAGCTGATATCTGCAATATGGGACGCCATTTTCGGTTTCTGCCATTGTGATAGAGTCAGTAGGACAACATACACGTCCGATCACTTTAGCGATATTTGAAATCTCTGCTACATTTAACAGATAGTTGAGTCCTTCTGTGTTATTCTGAATATTTGTTACGACAGCGCCAACGAAAGACGGATTGATAAGCTGGATAGGAGCGTCTACAGTGGTAGTTTCTCCACAAGCCTCGCAAACCTTATGTCGAGATGACATTTTAGTACGGAATGATCCTTTTACTTCAACGATATCGTATTTCTTAAGTTCTTTGACAGCTCTGATGATCTCTTTGTCTGATGTCAAAATGATCGGTCTGTCGAATTTCGGTGAAAGGTTACCTGCGCGATCCCAAATATTACGTCTTAATACGTATAATGGGAACATTGCGGATGTAATTTCACCAGTGTCCGGATCCGTCACAAAACGAACATCGCCACGTAACTGACCCTTGAGCGAAATATAGTTTTCCTTTGCCATTATTTGTTTCCTCCACTAATCAATGTTTACAGGGATTTTCCCTGCTACAGTTAAATATGTGTGAGTTCTGAACAAAGGAATAACAAAAAGAGAAGCCAAAGAGCAGACTTCTCGTATTTCGTTGATCAATGTCTTAATATGTATAGTCCTGCAATTATAGCAACGGCAACGATGATAAAACTTAATATACAGTATACTTTATATCGTTTGTTTTCTGGGTGCTGTTCATGCAGTTCTGTCATAATAAAGCTGCACGCTGCAGAAATAATGAATATACCCATGAAAACCATGAATCTTAGAAACATAAATGTTGCCTCCTAGTTATTTTGAATTCGAATTATCGTTTTCTCTCAAAGCATCACAAATAACGTCATCGTATTTTTCGAAAACAGCATCCCGAATTCGACATATCGGAGGCTGCCCCTGATATCTGTCACATCCACTTATTCCGGAAACTCGGAATAAAGAGAAATCATGATGTTTTGCTTTTTCTGTAATGTCATCAAGGATCATACATAATTCTTTTACACATTCTTGTTCTCTGGTCATAATAAGTTACCTCTCATCAAGCCAATTTCGTAATACTGGCATAATGTCATCTTTCCCGTATCGATACCGCTTAGCGTGCCCTATACCGTTTTCAGTTTTGTTACATTTTTGTTTGCAGCAAGCATAAGCAGATTTGTAGTTTTCGGGTGTGTATATGTCGTTTTCAAGCAAAAATGACTGAATGATGTTTCCCATTGCGAATCCACTGATATAATTCATAAATATATCCTCCTCCTGTTATTGGTTCATGACGCAGCCGGATGTCTGGAACCAATACCAGGCTTCTCCGTTTTCGTCTCTGTCTGTTACACATCCAATGATGGAAGCCTCAAATTGGTTCCGAAGATAATCGGCTGCATTTTTATTCGGTTCATGATGTGTGACATAATCGTCGAATATGCTTTTAACTCTCTGAAGAATAAGTTGCTTTTCGTCATCAGACAGCACAAGCGTTGTATTCGGATTAAGCAGTTCCCGAATCTTATTTACACGAATAGAGCACTGTATGTATTCGTCAAATACATCGCTATCGGTTCCTTCGAGCGTATATTTTGTGTACAAATCTATGGGAACCGAAGTCAATCCATTATACAAATTATGAACAAAACCGCTCATGATATCTTGGAAATCGTTATCGTGCACTGTCATTCGAATGATCATAATTATTCTCCTTTCGACATACGATCCTCGATACGTTTCTGTTTGAAATCAATCCAGAACTGCATCTGCTCATCTGAAATACCATAAATCTGTTTTAAGACCTCAATACAGATACATACATCTGCCATTTCCTCAGCAAGATGATCAATGTTTGATTTGCCTCGAATCTCTTTGCTAATACACTGAATAAGTTCTGCACATTCCTCCATACAGACTGTTGCCTGAATGTTCGCCCCATAAAAATCGATTGCTTCTTTAACTGTGTCTTCCTTGATTGTTCTCATTATGAAAAGCTCCTTTGTCTTCGAATTATTTGTTTACATATGATAAGGCTCAAAGTATGGAAAACTCGTCAGATTTGTTGCCATTTTTTCGTATTCGTTTTATAATATCCAGTATGAAAGAAGATGTAAAATACAAAAAGCAGCAACAACTGAATAAATTGAAAGCAGATCTTCCTGATTACGTGAAAGAGTATATAAGTTATTGTGAAGGAACATTGAATCGGTCCTATAACACAATGATTTCTTACACATACAACATTCGTCAGTTCTTTCAGTTTTTGATAGATCAGAATCCATTGATTTCCGGATATGATGACATTACGATTGATATGCTGAATCAAATAGAGGCTCTCGATATGCAGGATTATATGAGTTATTTACGTTTGCATAAGTCAGAAACAAAAACCATCCAGAACGAAGCAAAATCACGAGCTCAGAGACTAAGCTGTATGCGTCACTTTTTTCAATATCTGTCTATATATAAGGGACTTTCTGTGAATACGGCTAAATTATTAGACAGACCAAAAGCGCATTCAAAAAAGAAACAGCCGCTAACGAGTGAAGAAACGGTAGAATTATTGAACAATGTGAAAGCCTGTGTCGGGAAACCGGAATCTTCGTTTTATCTTGAGAATACAAAGTATAGGAATATTGCAATTATAACTACACTTGCTTACACAGGAATTCGTGTTTCCGAATTGTGCAACCTGAACCTCGATGACATCCATAGGGATACAATGACGATTCACGTGACAAGAAAAGGTGGCGATGATGATGAGGTTATTATAAATAATGAGGTCCGTAAAGCTATCGATCGTTATATTGATTTTGAAAGACAACCTTACGATGACGCAAACCGGGCATTATTTTTATCATCAAGACATGCAACTGGAGATCGGTTGTCAGTACGGTCCGTAGAACGAATGATCAAAGCGTATGGAGACACCATTGGGGAACATGTAACGCCTCATACCTTAAGACGTACCTTCGGAACAAAACTTTATAACCAAACCGGAGATTTGTATTTGACTGCCACTGCTTTGGGTCATAAAAACATTCAGACGACGAAAGATTTTTACACAACGATGTCAGAAGAACGAAAACAGCTGATCCGAGGCATTAACTACGAAGAAACAAACAAATCAGAAGAAAACAAAGGAGACTAGATAATAGTCTCCTCTTTTTTTTTTGCGCCTATGTGGCTGTTTTAGAACCCGTCTTTTTGGTTCCTTTTGTGTTGGTTCTTTTTGTTGTCTGCGTTTTCTTGGAACCAGAAGTTTTGGTTTCTGCTGTTTTTACTCCATTCTGTTTCGTTGTTACCGTTTTAGTCTTTTTAACAGTAGTTTTCGAAGTTTTGGTTCCGGCAGTTTTCGTTTTCGAATTTACTGTTTTCGAAGTTTTGGAACCAGCTGTTTTTGCCGTTGTTTTCTTAGTAGCAGTAGTAGCTTTTTTCTTTGTATATGTCCAGGCATATCCATTTTTGTAGAACTTAAGAACCGTTTTGTCAGACATCAGATAATCTTCAACAACTGGTTCCGTCAGATAAAGCCCATCTGGTCCTGTCACCCGAGAGAGTGCTACATATAATTGACCGGTAGCGAATATCTTAGGTGACAGTACCATGGCGTCGAATGTTTTTCCCTGAGATTTATGGATTGTAATTGCAGCAGCCAGACGAAGAGGGATCTGTTTTACGACGCCGACCTCATCACGAAGTAGAGTATTGCTTTTTACTTTGTATTCATAATGAATAAATTCATGTTGGTATACATTAATTTCATTCCCATCCACCTGTACAAGAACATGGTCAGGATAGCAGGAGAGTACTGTGCCCATTTGTCCGTTCCTATACTGACATTTGACATCATTTGCAAGGAACACTACCCGGGCACCTTCTTTGAGTAAAATGATCTCGTCGATGTAATTACCGGTTGTTCTCCCTTCTTTCGTACACTGATATGGGACCGGCATCCCTGGCAGACTGTCTAAATACATCCTGTTGATCTTTTCTACTTCAGCATTGGTTCCGCATAATCGAATCACATTATCAGGCGGTATATCGGTCAGAAACCCATTGAAATATGGAATACACTTTTTATCTGCAAGTCTGGCTCTGTGTAATTCCTTAATAAATTCGACGTCACTTTGTCTACGGACTTCTGTCAACTCACATACTGTAAATTTACAGGTTCCCCATTCTTTTGTTGTAAAAGCGAATCCGGATGTATCGAATCCGAACTTTTTCAATAATTTAGCGTCCGAAGTTGTGACGACTGGAGGTAATTGTGAAAAATCTCCGACGACAATAAGACGGATTCGCTTGCCTTTTAGACGCTCGGCTTTCTTGAGTACTTTATACATGAAAGAAAAAGTATCATTTCTGCACATTGAAATCTCATCAATGATCACAACATCTGCTTTGATCAATGGTTTGATACGGGATTGATCGATCTTCTTTAAGTCGGCTCCGCATGCTGGTACTGGAATTGCAAAGATCCGATGCATCGTATCCCCACCAATGTTTGCCGCTGCCATACCGGTGGTTCCGCATACGATAGCATTGGTTGCTGTTGCAAGATATGAATTTATAAGATAAGTCTTTCCGGTTCCGCCTGGTCCTGTAATAAATAAGTTTTTGTCACTATTGAATAATAAGTCTTTTATCTTTTCGTAATCAGTTACTGGTTTCATTTTTTATATCCTTTCTGAAATACCCATAGTACTTCAGCTTAAATATGGACGAGGATGAAACAAGGGAATCCGCAACGAATGGTATTGACAGTTCAATTATTTCATAACCAAAGAGCACATATTTAACATGAAACCACTAATCAGAAAATGAAAGGAGAGGTGCTTTATGTCAGTTATTTTGATGACAATTCAGATTCCGGGACAGGTTGTAATGCTTATAGGGCTTGCGTTCCTTGGAATCGCAGCATTTTTGAAAAGAAACTAAGAAATGAGACTGCGTTTGCGTGGTCTCTTTTCTTTGTGCCCAAAAACCAAATTAAGATAAATCATAAATACCATATTTAGTACGAAACCACTAATCATATATGTATGAAAGGAGCTTACATATGGATAACAGCAGTAGCAGTAGTAAATTTGATGCATCTGAATTTTTGAATGATGTATTCGGATCTCTTCATTTATTACAGGATGAAGAAGGAACAATTTGGTTCATTGGACGAGAAGTTGCAGACAAACTTGGGTATGATAATTCAAGTGCCAAAGGACATGCAATCACGAGATTTGTTCGAAAAGAAGACCGCAAAGCCTTGAAATATAAGGATTTGTCTGCTGCGGACAAACCTATTTTATGGACAAATCCAAATGATTTCAAAGATAAATGGATCATCAATGAGTGCGGTTTCTATGATCTGTTAATGCATTCTGAGGCAAAATTCGCATCTGATTTCCAGCACTGGGTAACGCATGAGGTATTACCATCTGTTCGTAAACATGGTGGTTATATCATGGGACAGGAGCATCTGGAAGAGAAAGAAAGACGTCAGTTTAACAAACAGATCGGTGACCTTGCAGAAGAAGTTTACCGGCTGAGGACTAAGCTTCGAAAAAAGAATGAGAAGATGAGAGAGTTAAAACGGTCTGCAGAAATCAACCGGTTATGCCGCAGCAAGTACAAAGAAGCACTGGATGACATCGATCGGATGACAAAACTGTTTGAGATCGAAGATAAGTACAACGAACATTTGAGACAGCGTGATGTTGACAGAGACGTCGACCTAGAAATGATGCGTGATCAGCTGCATGCACTTCGTGTCCTGGTAATTGCGCACGGAGCTTCAGATCTGATTGAAGCGGCGATCCGTGACGGACACGCAAATGACGTAAACTTAATGGCGAATGCTGTAAAGGTAGGTTCGTCTGATTTGAAATCCAGTCATGGAACAAATTGTTTTCTGATGTAAGGAAAAAGAAATTGAGGTCACATTTTGTGATCTCTTTTCTTATGCTCAACTTTTTGAAATTCGCAAAGCCTATGTTCTTGTTTATAGTTTTGTATTCTTGTTTGCGGATGATAAATTTGGATATAAAAATGAAGTCCAAGCGGAAAGAATAGTAATAGTTATATATTATCAGTGCGTCGCATAATAATAATTATACGACGTACCGCAGATAAAACGAAAGTAGTGCAAGTTGAATTTCGTAAAAAGAGCCTGCAATAAAGCAAGCTCAATTCGTTTTAATTATGTGTCTGCCGGAACTGGGATACCTGTAAGTGTGTATCTTTGTTTGCAACGATAACACCAACACAATCCATCCTTAAAAGGAACCATGTCAACGTCGTTACCGCAGCTACACAGGTAAGTTGCTGGTTCGACGACAGTGATACTTTGAATAATAACACCAGCATCGTCAAACTCCTCTGGATGTGATATACAATATTCATAATTTTGTTTCCAGCTTTCGTAGGAGCTGTCGTTTGTGTCTACAGTTCCGTCTTCAAAACACGGGAAACTATAACCAAGAATATCTGCTTTATCACTTCGTTTGTTTGTTTTCTGATTATGTATCCAGAATTCTCTGAAGTACTTCGGAACTTCTCGTTCTTTTCTGGGACTGATTACTTTTACGAGCTTATTCATACTAATACCTTTCCTTTCTCTGAATGCGTTCCATCTTCTGACGTCTGTTATCAGTACGTGCCGGTTTTCCACCTGGTTTCTTCTTGTATGTTTTGCAGGTCTGACACTGATGACGAAATGTACCGTCTTTTCCAAGATCACAGTTTCCTTCGCACACATAATGAATACATTGAATTTCTCTAGTTTTTGCCATAATTCGTTTCCTCCTTGAATTGTATATAAATTGTTTCGTATTAAATATGGTTCGAGAGAGACGAAACAAAAAAAAGAACCACCTACCGCAACAGGCAAGTGGTTATGAGATTTGTTCAAATTAGATTTCTTATTTTGTGTACGTTAACAGAATGATTGATTCCTCGTCAATGGAATGGATTTCATCGCCTTTGTACATAATCTGGAAACGTTCTTTAGAAACATAATCAAGACCAAACCCGGAATCAACAATCTTAAAATCCGTCACATTTCCGGATCCGTCATAAATGCAATCATATACTGTGATACTATGATCAGCAGCCAAATTATTGTTTTTATAGACCCTGGTTGCTAAATCATCGGCTGTCATTGCAACGGAATCCACACTGACGATTGCAGCTGTTTTTGGATCCGAAATGAGATCTGCCAGTTCGTCTACAGAAAGCATATTCTGGCTGTTGTATACCGTTACCTGGATAAAACCTTCTGGATCTAAAATATCAGCAATCTGAACGAGGTCGCTTGTCTGAGTTGCTCCCATAGATTCCGGAAACGTATCTTTTACACATAAATCGTTATCCATAGCAATTTTTACAACGTCATTTTCCGTGTATAATGTTGAGTCCGTTATGATATTAATTGCATTCGCAATGGAGGTCAGTCCACAGGTTCCGAGTGCGTAATAATCATTTTGACCCTGACGATAGAATGCATTTGGAAGGTAAGCGTCGTTTTCAATATACGGATGATTCAGATTATAATACCAAACGTATACTCTATTCTTAAGATTTGGGAAAGCAATATTCACGATGACTAAAACAACTGCTAAAATTACGATCACAACAACAAAATCAATCAACTCTTTTAACATTATTTGTTTTATTTTCGACCATTTCGTATTTTTTTCGTTCTGTATTCCATCCATTTGTAACCTGTTATTGTTCTCCATATTGGTTTTCTCCATTTATGTGTGCTTGCTGTCAGATTTGTGTTAATTTATATGTAGAGATTGAGTAAAAACTCCGAAGCTTAAGCTTCGTAATACTCAACTCTCCAAATCAAGCACACCGCGAAGCTTTAGCTTCGTGTGTTCTTGATACTGACTTCTATTATAAAGGAAGAAAAATGAAAGGGCAATAAGAAAAGGAGTCCGAAATAAATCGAACTCCAAGTCTTTTGGAATGAATATATTTTTTAACGAAACATATTATGTTCTATTCCAACGGTAGTCTTTGTATGTTGATGTTAGGTATGTAGCGGCAGTTGACGTATTAGTTAAATTAGAACTATTAATATTTGCTCGTTTACCTAAATCTTCATTCACAACAGTCCATCCAGAGGTTGTTTTGAAAGAAGCACTATTCAAAGATTTACAATTAGAAAATGCTGAATTACCAATAGTCGTAACGCCTTTTGGAATTGTAATGCTGGTAAGACTTTGACACCATTCAAAAGCATTGTTTTTTATTTGTGTAACACTATCTGGAATTGTTACTGATGTTAGACTAAAACACATATAAAATGTATTACTCTTTATGGATGGAATATTACCTAATATCGTAACACTTGTCAAAGAGTTACAATCGCTAAAAGCAGAATCACCTAGTTCTATTACGTTTTTAGGTAAAGTAATATTTTTAAGAGAAGTACAACCTCTAAAAGCAGAATTACCTATTTCTTTTACTGATGAAGGAATCGATACAGTATTTAATCTACGGCAGTATCTAAAAGCTTCTGACCCTATCGATGTAATCGTTTCTTGTAATATAACTTGTGATAAATCTGAACATCCATAAAACATACCGTTACCTATGGTTGTTATTCCGTTATACATTATAACGCTGTTTAAAGCTGTACAATTTTTAAATATGTAAGAGCCAAAGGTTGTTACATTACCTGGAATTGATATTCCACGAAGACTAGAACATTCATAAAATGCTTCGTCACCAATTGATGTCACGCTCTCTGGAATTCCAATATTTGTAAGTGCGGAACAATTATAAAAAGTAGCTCTTTTGATATCAGAAAGTTTGTTAGACAGTATTACAGATGCTAAATTAGTGCAATCTCTAAAAGCATACACATCAATTTGAGTAACAGAATTTGGCATGTTTACAGATTTAAGACCTTTGCACCCGTTAAAGGCACTATTACCAATACTTACTAAATTATTTGGAAGATCAATTTGTGTTAGTGTAGTACAGGTATCAAAAGCTCCAGCCGCTATTCTTGTTATAGTATCTGGAAGTACAATTCTTGTTGTTGTTTTATATTTGTTATTAATTACATTGTAACAAGTTTTATCATCCCTAAGATAAGCCCCACCGCCGTATCTGTCGGTAGTAATATCAATACCACTGTCCTCCCAAGAACAAAGCATTGCTCCACTTGCGTCGTATAATCCAGCAATCTTTTCATTGCATTTTGTGCAATACCCATTCACTGGATTATGCCCGGTAGCGGTAACACTTTCTTTTTTACTTTGCTCTGTGAATTCAGAATTTGTGAAGGTTGCAGTATATGTTGTAACTCCTTCATCTGTGCACGTAGAGTCTGTTACATTTTTAGTTGTGTTTACTGTTTCCGTTACTACATTATCACAACTATTACAAGTCATCGTTGCGGTACATGAAGCATTATTGTCTGACCATTCGTATACAGGCTGTCCGTAAGAATGTTCAAATATATTATCACCAATTGTAATTCCGTTTGCTTCAAGGGCAGATTCTATATTTGATGAATCATATTCATTTCCGTTATAATTAATAACTGACAGCGATGTACAACCATCAAAAACGCTATTACCAATTGATTTTACAGAATTTGAAATTGTTACGCTTGATAACTTCGAACAATTTACGAAAGCTCCGGTTCCAACTCTGGTAACAGAATCAGCGATCACGACACTCGTCATCTCATTACAATCCCGGAACGCATAATCGCCAATACCAGTTACCGCATGTCTTGTGTTATCATTATCAGTGACAAATCGCGGAATCGCAACATCACCAACAGTATCAATATTATACGTTGTTAAATCATTGCTTGTAAGAGAGATCTCATCTCCGATTCCTGAATTTGTTCCAATTTCGAATTTGAATACGCCAGACCAATCACCGGATGTTAACGAATCAGCCGTGATCTTACCATCGGTCGAACATCCATCATCTGCAGCAATCTCATTGCACAAAAACTCTGTCTTTACCTGATCAATAGTTCCTGTTACTGGTGTTTTGCCATTTGCGTCGTTTAAGGTTACCGTTGCATCCGGAATAACGGTTACGCTTTCATTTCCGGCAATATCACCTTTGACTTTCACGTTGTAGGCAGCATTCTTGTTACTATTTAACACAATTGCTTTTGGAATTGTAACCGAAAATGCGGATGCCTGTTCATAGTTTACGATAGCTGATTGTTTACCAGCTATATTTGTTTCCTGAGTACTGTCTGCAGCTAATGCAGGTACCGATTGCGCGGTTACCATACATAAAGCAGACAAAAATGACAGGAAACGGACTGTTTTTTGTTTCATAACTCTTTCCCTATCCCTTTCTTGGATGTGTGTTGTTGGGTTACATATCCTAAATATGGGCGACAGAGATGCAAAGAAACGAAAATTTACGAAAATAAGTAAAAGTGATGAAAGGCAGGTAATCTCTTTATACTGGAAGGCAATAAGAAAAGGAGTCCGAAATAAATCGAACTCCTTTTTGAAATCTATTGTTTCTAACATTATTCATGCGTCCAGTAACTACTGTGATATTTTGATGTTAAATATGTAGCTGCTATAGATGTGTTTGATAAATCAGAACTACTAAGTGCTGTTGTCTTCGTACCTTCAGAATCACCTAAATACCAACCGGAAGTGTTTTCAAAAGATACATAAGTTAATTTATCACAATTACAAAAAGCTTGTTTACCAAGACTTGTGACATTTTTTGGTATAGTGACATTAGTTAAGCTATCGCAGTACATAAATGTACTATAACCGATACTTGTCACACCTTCAGGAATTATTACGTTATTTAAACTTACACAACTTTGGAACACACGTTCGTTTAATTTTGTCAAACCTGATGGAAGCTTTACTGTTTTTAAATTAGAACATGCTTGAAATGCGGCGGTTCCGATATTTACAACACTATTAGGAATCACTATACTTGTTAATCCCTCACAACCATAAAATAATCCATCACCAATATTGGTGACACTATCAGGGATTGTAACTGACGTTAATCCGGAGCAATTCCAAAATGCATGTGTTCCAATACTCGTTACACTATCTGGGATTGTAAGTGAGGTTAAACCTTTACAACCATAAAATGCTTCTTTTCCAATACTTGTCACATCGTCTGGGATTGTAAGTGAGGTTAAATCTTTACAACGATCAAATGCACAATCTCCAACACTTGTCACACTATCTGGAATCATTATATTTGTAAGACTAGAACAACCTTTGAATGCATATTGTCCAACCTTTGTTAATGAATTTGGTAAATGTACAGTTTCTAACGCAGTGCAATCACAAAACGTAGCATCTCCAGTGCTTGTAACGCTGTCTGGGATTTCGATAGATCTTAAACTTGTACAACCTTGGAACACACCATAGTAATACCTTTCAGAAGTTGGATATTCTCTACCTAAAGTCTGCAAAGCACTATTTTCCTCAAAAACAACATTCGTTAATGAAATGCAATCTTTAAACGCTCCATTGCTTATATTCATTACATTTCGAGGAATTGTAATTGAAGTTAAGCTAGAACAATTAGAAAATGTAAGCAGTTCGATACTTGTTACGCTGTCCGGTATTTTAATATTTGTTAGCGAAGAACAACCGTAAAATGCATATTGTCCAACCTTTTTTACGGAATTTGGTAAATGTACAGTTTCTAACACAGTACAATCTCTAAACGTAGCGTCTCCAGTGCTTGTAACGCTATCTGGGATTTCGATAGATTTCAAACTTGTACAACCTTGGAACACACCATAGTAATATCTATCAAGATCTGTATGTTCTCTACCTAAAGTCTGCAAAGCACTATTTTCTTCAAAAACAACATTCATTAATGAAGTGCAATCTTTAAACACACCACTGTTTATATTCATTACATTTCGAGGAATTGTAATATTTGTGAGACTAGAACAATTGTAAAACGCATTCCAATCAATATTAGTTACACTTTCTGGAATCGTGATATTTGATAGACTAGAACATCCATTGAATGTATTATTTTCAATTGCGTTTAAACTATCTGACATGTTTACAGATGCTAAGTGTGTACATTCATAAAACGTATAGGATCCCATATTTGTAACACTGTCTGGTATTGTAATACTTTGTAACGAGGTACATCCTTGAAAAACGCCATACTTATTTCCACCGGCAACACCGAGAGTTAATAATTTATTATTATTGTTAAATGAAACATCATCTAAAGCGCTATCGTTACAAAACACACCAGAGCTCATAGACTCCATTCCAGATCCAATACTTACTCTTTTAAGACTAGTACAATCCTTAAATGCATTATAATCAACGGTCTTTACATTATCCGGAATAGTAATACTTGTAAGTGCTGTGTTTAAAAAGGCAGAATATCCTATACTGGTAACATTTTCTGGAATTGACACATTTTGAAGACTTGTGCATGAATCAAATAATCTTTCACTGATATTTGTTATTTTACTTGGTATTGTTACACTGGTTAGATTATTACATTTGTAAAATGCACCTCTACCTATGGATGTAACACTATCTGGAATGTAAATATTTGTTATTCCATTCATTTGGAACGCCCATGTCCCTATGTTAGTCACAGTGTCAGGAATAACTACACTTGTTAAATTTGCATAATGACCAAATGCATTTGACCCGATATTAGTTATTCCAAAAGGGATAACAACTTTCGTTGCTGTGGGATAATTGTTTGTCAAAACGTAATAACCGGATGTTGGTGTCGTTGTATAAGGGTTTTCACCGGAAGCTGATCCATAATTCTGTGTAACATCAATACCTGATTCCTCCCAAGAACAAAGCATTACATCATTCGCGTTATATAATCCCGGCTCTTTTGCATTACATACCGTACACACATTATTTACATAATTATGATTAACAATCGCAATGTCTTGTATATCCTTCGTCTGAGCTACGAAAACTGTATTTTTAAATGTGGCTGTATATGTCGTTGTTCCTTTCGCTGTACATGTTGCAGCCTCTTTAACAGTACTAGAAATCGTTGCTTCTTCTGTTTCTACAGATGAAGGATGATTCACACAAGTACGTTTCGCTGTACATGTCTGTCCGTCTTCAGACCAAACATAAGTTGGTTCTCCATAAGTATGTTCAAACAACTCAGAGTCAATCGTGACATCATTTTCAGTCAAAGCAGAACCAATATCTGTTTTATCATAACTATTCGCTTTGTATTGGATTGCTGATAAGTTAGAACATCCTTCGAATACATTAGACTTTACTGTTTTAAGTGCAGATGGAAGTGACACGCTTGATAGTTTCGAACAGTTAGCAAAAGCTCCGGTTCCAATTTCGGTAACAGAGTCGGCGATCGCAACACTCGTCATCTCATTGCAATCCCGGAATGCATAATCGCCAATACTGGTTACCGCATGCCTGGTGTTATCTTCGTCTGTTACATATTCCGGAATTACAACGTCGCCTACGGTATCAATCTGATACGTATCAAGATTTGAATTTGTAAGCGATATTCCGTCACCGATCTGATTTGTATTGATTGCGAACGTGAAGTTACCAGACCAATCACCAGAAGTCAAATCATCTGCTGCTATATTACCATTTGTTTTAGTACCGTCAATCTGATTCACTTCTGTAGAAGAAAACTCAGTCTTTTCCTGGGCGATGTTTCCGGTAACAGGATCTTTTCCGTTTGCATCATTTAAGGTTACTGTCTGGTCAGGAACAACAGTGATAATCTCGTTTCCAAGGATATCGCCTTTAACCTTAACATTGTAGGTTGCTGTTTTGTTGCTGTCTAATACAATTGACTTTGGAATTGTAACAGTAAACGAAGACGCCTGGTCATATTTGACGACTGCTGCTTTAGATCCGGAATCGTTTGTCTCCTGTTGTCCGTCGGCTGATGTCCCGTCTGTTTGAGTTTCGTCTGCTAATGTTTTGTCTGCCTGGTTTTCGTCCGCCAAGGTTTCGTTTACCACTGTTTTACCTGCCTGATTTTCGGCAGCCAGTGTTGGAATACTAGGCGTCATTGTAAGAACCGAAGCCAGAACAAGCAGACAGCTTATTGCTTTTCGTTTCATAATATTTCATTTCCTTTCTTTGTATTTGTTTGCATTTCCACATAGTACTAAATATGGGCTACAAGGATACAAAGGAAACGATATATAGGGAAATAAAGTATAGGAAACGAAAAAGAGCCTACCATATTGGTAAGCTCTCTTTCGTAACAAATAAACACACTTGGAGATTAAAGATTTCTCTCATTATCTCCATATACAAGGAAACAATCCTGCCAACGAATTTGGCATTTTTGAACCTTTCGATAATTAGTTTGGAAGCCGGATTCGCTTCCGTAGAGTCTGTATACTCCTGTGTACTCCTCAGCATTTCTTATGACTGATAGAGTTCTGTTTCGTAATACTCTCCTTGAAGCACACCATTATAGTACAACTTCAAAAGTATTATATCATATGTTTCCCCATAAATGTCAAGTGTTTCTCCAGACGGTTCCAAAGTAAATGCATATCCGCTGTCTGTGAAATTCGAATAGGAACTGTCTGCTTTCTTCAGATAATAGATCTTGTCACCATAATTGAAGACTTCCAAAGAACCTATTGATCCGCCATTTATGTTTCCGCACCAGCCTTCTACTCCGCCGTCTTCCGTAAACATGCTTAATGATAATGTCTGTCCATCATTGCTTGAGTAAGAACCAGGTGTATTCCAGAAATTGCCGGTTGGCGTATAGTTCGGAACCGGAATATTTCCGCTCTGATCAACAGTCTCCTCTTCTGCTTCCTGTACTTCTGTTTCTTCCGGAGCCGTTTCTGTCGGTTCTTCGGTTGTTTCTTCCACTACTTCTTCAGATTCTGTTTCCGGGACTGATTCTGTTACAGTGATATGGGATGCATATATGGCATTCATCTCTGCTTCCCCATTTGTAACCCAATCATTGTATGCGTCGTCAGCACCAGAGAAAATAATGTCATCTTCTGTAATGCAGTACCATTCATCAAAACTATAACCGTCAGAATTGATCATCTTGTTTATATCTTTAAATTGAGTATGTTCGTCTTCATCATAGACAAGCTCATAATCCGATTCATCAGAATACATAAAAGTAGAATCAGCCAACACAACGTCTATATTCATATCTGGATCTTCAATGTATTTATTATATTTTTCAGATTCAGGAACACGATTGAGCATGTAACCACCACCATCTGTCTCATAAGTAAAATATATACGTCCTTTATATTCTCCGAAATACCACTTTTTATCATTATCTTTTTTCATTTCTGAGAATCCTATATTATTTGATTCACACTGGAATAAAACTCCTCCATGTTCCACATCATCAATCTCATTTATATATAATTTAAGCGGATATTTATATTCACGAATACTAATATATTTTACACCGTATCTATGATCTACATTATATTTAGCCCATTGAGGTAATTCCTCTTTCTGCTCCTGCATATGCACAATCGCTGCTGCTCCACCTCCGACAACAAGCGTTCCGGCGACAATGCCTGCGATCACCTTTGTTGCGATTCCCTTTCCGGCGCCTGCTGCTACTGTGGCTGCGGTTGTTCCGGCAACGGTACTTCCGGTTCCTGCTGCGGCTGTAACTGCTTTAGTTGCCGAAGACACTGCAGCCGACATTGCCGGAATCTGTGTCGTCTGTGCCGCTTTAACATCCTCTTTAAGCAGCAACAGGAAGAATGGAATCGGAGCAAGACCATAAAGCTTGGTCCCCTTCTTTTCAAGATCTAATACTTTGTCCTTGATCTTTTGTCTGCCATAATTCAGGCGGCTCTTAACGGTATTCTCTGATACTTCAAGCACGGACGCCATTTCTTTTACAGACATCTGCTCCATATAGAACATTGTGACACAGATGCGCTGTTCATCTGTCAAAGTATCAATGATCTCTTTCATCAGTCTCGTTGTCTCATTCTGGTCCATAACGATTTCCGGCTGAACAGACACACGGTCATCCACAAAGGTATCACTGATATCCTGTCCGTCTTCGGTTTCTGTTTCTGAAAACAAGGTTACCTTTCTCCGTTTTAACTCGTTTTTGGAAAGGTTCGACACAATCGTTCCGATCCAGGACTGAAACTTCTCCGGATCTTCCAAGGTATCCAGAGACTTAAAAGCCTTCACATAGGCATCCTGAACGATATCCTGAGCTGTGTGCTCGCTGTTTAAAAACTTCCTCGCCAGGTAAAAACATTTCGTATACGTTTTCTCATACAGGTACGTATACGCTTCCTGATCTCCTTTCATTGCTTTTTGTACTGCTTCAGTATAGCTATTCATTTTTCATCCTCCGTAATATGTACTCTAATATCTTTCTCACTTTCGTTTTGTTTACTGTATATCCGTTCTGGTCTTGTTGTGCCAGTTCCTGAAACCATAACATTTCCCGGCATGGTTCCTCATGAATGATTTCCTCTCTGCGTTCATCCATGCAATCCCTCCTTTCTGTCCGTCTACTTAAAAGACAGTAGAAAACAGGAATCGGTTTTAGGTTTTCTTCAACAATTCAACATTTTATAACTGTTCGCTGTTTTGCACAAGCCTGTTTTCGTATATTCATGCATTTTTGTATATATTGCCGGATGATTCGTTTCCGGCATTCGTGTGCACTGAAACACATATTTAAAGTATTGAACAAAAATATATGCACACAAAAGGAGGAAACAAAAGAAATGAATCAGAGAGGTTTCAGTTTAAAGAAATGTATGGTAGGACTTGTATTGGCAATCGCAATGGTTATCCAAACACCAGTATCAGGATTTGCAGCAGATGTTTGTACGCAGAGTAACGTTGTCCAGGCAGAAGGAAAAGTTTCGAAGACCAGAGTCAACAATGTAAATGCGTACTATTTAGGAATTCCGGAGAATGTAAGACAATATCTGGAGGACCGAGGTTGGACATTCATCTGCTCAGATCAGAGTTTTGGTAAACGATATGGGTATACAGGATCGATTCTCGCTTTAACCGTTTATAACGACAAGGTTATCTATATTGATAATCGAAAGAAAGCAGAGCCCTCAATCGTACACGAAGTCGGGCATGCTATTGATTATTCCTACGGGTTTACCTCAAATTCGCAGGCGTTTAATGATATATTCGCTGTAGAACATAATAATGTAAGCTCATTTTGGAAAACGCATCATAATAACACGGGCACAGCTATCGAATATTTTGCTGAAGCGTTCCAGATCTATGTGCAGCAGCCAGAAAATTTACAGACTTACTGTCCGCAGACCTACGAGTATATTCAAAATATTGTTTCCGGACTTAGACCTGAAACAACCGAAAATTAAGCAAAAGAAAACACCCATGGAACTCATTTTGAGTCTGAGGGTGTTTTTGTTGTGGTACTGTATGGTAATGTATGGTAATTAATCGCCGATGTCGCCAGGATCATCTAAGTCATCGAACTCAGGATCATCCAATGCATTTTGGTCATCCAATGTCATTGTGTCTGACATATTAAGTGCGCCTATATTGATATCTCCGGTAATCGGGGCTCCATATTCGAGATGCTGTCTAATTTCCTCCATATCTGAAGCGCTAATACTCGGATCCGCATATTTGGATACATCGATATTATGATCCATACCATACCGAATCTGTTTCATCTGTTCATTAGTATATTCCGGATCCATATATACAGAGACATCAAGTCCGGATTCCATTCCAATTCGGATCTCATTCATTTGAAATCCGTTAAATACTGGATCTGCATATGTGTAAACAGATGCAAAATCTAAACCATGTCGCAATCCTTCTGTAATCTGGCGCATCTGATAAGAATCAAACTCCGGTTTCGCATAGAACGATACATCAATACCAGATTCCAAGGCTTTCTTGAGTTCTAACATCTGGTAAGAATTAAAAGCTGGATCCGCATATTTTGAAACATCAATGCCGGATTCCATGCCACGCCGAATTGCATCCATCTGGTATTTGTCATATTTCGGATCCGCATAAATGGAAACGTTTAATCCTTTTTCCAGACCATACCGGATCTGTCTCATTTGTTTCCAGTCATATCTCGGATCCGTATATTTTAATACATCTACATTGCTTTCAAACCCGAGCATCAACTGATGTTTCTGGTTCGTATCCATCTGACTTAACAGTGATTTCATTTCTTTTTCTGGATCTGATTCGATTCCTTTAATCATATTAACGTAATTTGTAACATTGATTCCTGCACTCAGTCCAATAAAAATATTATGCATCTGCTGTGGTGTGAGTGCCGGATCCGCATAAATAGATACATCCAAACCACTTCGCAAGCCATCTTTGATTTCCTCCATCTGTTCTACAGAAAATGCCGGATCTGCAAACTTGGTAACATCAGCAACAGGCATGCCATCCATCAGTCCAAAACATATCGTATCCATCTGCTTTTGCGTGAACTGCGGATTTGCATAAATAGAAGCATCGACGCCCTGCTCAAGACCAAACATAATGGAATCCATTTGCTGTGGCGTAAACTTTGGATCTGCATACGGGGTAACATCAATTCCCTTTTCAAGTCCATAGATGATGCTTGACATCTGTTCTGTTGAAAATGCCGGGTCTGCGTATTTTGTAACATCAATTCCGGAAATCAAACCGCTTCTGATATAATGCATCTGTGTGGTACTAAGCTCTGGATTACAAAGCGCTGATATGTCGTAGCCTTCTTTCATCACCATATGCATGATTGCCATTTGATCTGAATTATACTTTGGGTCTGCATATTTCGATACATCAAATCCATTCTCCAAACCATTCAAGATATAATACATCTGAACAATATCGTATTCTGGTTTTGCATAAGCAGATACGTCTAGTCCTTCTTTCAGACCTGTCATGATAATACGAAGCTGACCTTCCGTAAATTTCGGATCCATATATTTGGACACATCAAGATTATTTTCCAATCCTTCTCGGATGAAATACATCTTATCTGCATTGCATGTCGGATCCGCATATTGTGTCACATCAATACCGGATCGTAATCCAAGTTTGATCTCAGTCATCTGATCTTCTGTGTACTGTGGGTCTGCATAAATAGATACATCCAGCCCGTCTTCCAAACCTTCACGAATTTCTATTGTTTGTGCAACAGTATACAAAGACCAATCAATTTCATTCTCAAGTTGACTTACGTCTACAGGTTTCTTTTTGTCTGCCATGATTCTTTTCCTCCTTCTTGAAAAATCTCTGGTTTTCTACTCATCTAACTAAATATGTGCTCTAAGAACGTGCTATTAACGGCTTGTTTTTGTTCCGTTCATCCGGTTCCGTATATTTTGGATTTTCTTTTTGAACACAAAGAAAGCGGAACCGATCATCTCGGAACCGCAATCTTCGTCTTCCATAATTTTAGTCTACGATATCGCCAATATCATCCGGTTCTACATTCTCTTCCGGATAGAAACCGGTATCATTAGCATCCTGCCGGAACTCAGGAACATTCATGTCACCAGCGATAGCATCCATTCTAGGGCCAGAAATACTCATATCTCCAGCGATATGTTCGATATCCGGTTCCTTTTTACCTGCTGCCATAAGTTCGGATGCGATGTAATCGAAGTCATTTGTGGAAACGACCTTGGCATCCGGTTGTAACGGCAGCTCTTTGTTCTCTGTATACAGTTCCGGTTTCATGGTAAAGATCATATCAGCTTCTGTAGGTTCAAAAACTTCTGTTGCTTTACCAGCGCATACATAAGCTGCAACCAAGTCACCAAGTGATGGTGTATAGTTGTTTGTATACCGGTGAATCAAAGCTTCCGTTGCGTTCATATATGCTACGTTTGCAATATTCTGGAGTCCTTTTTCGTGTTCCAATGGTTTGTCTACCCAGATAAATTCGTCCTTTTCGACATCATAGATAAGAGGAACCGTTGCTGTTGATTCGGAGTTAAGGTCAATGAGTGCTTCTACGGTAGATGGTTCAAAAATCTGACCATTAAACTCATTCCATTTGTCATGCCATACATTTGGATCTAAAGAACCTTGTCTCTGCATGAATCCGAATTTTACGACATCAAGTTTATTGTATGGAACATTGCTGTAACTATTCACTGACAATACCATATACTTGATACCCGCTTCCCTACATTTCTGCTTATCGATATCCATATATTCGGCTGAGAATACAGGTGCACTTGTGATATCACCACCATGAATAGCGACAAGATCTCTGGATTTATCATCTTTCTGCACATATGCTTTCTGATCATAATAAGCGCATTCTGTAATAAGGTTTAAATCTTTATCATAGAAAGCAGCAGAGGTGTCAATATCAATACGCTCCTGATTTTGATTCTGCCAGCCAATAAACTGACGGATGATATTGCAATTTTTGTCGCCTTTCATAATGGATCCAGAAGTTAAGGAACTACCTTTTGAGGAGCTTCTCTCTCCGTTTTCTGGAAGCAGCATGTCCACAACATTCGGATCTATATAAACGCGACCTAAATTGTCATGAGTCTGAAGCTGTTTTGAAACAGAATCAATGATTCCTTTTTTGATCATCTGCGCCTGGTCTTCTGCAAAATGATAAGTACTTTCCTCTTTTACGAAACGACCAAGTTTTGCGACATGGATGGCACGATACGGAAGTCCTTTTTCATACAAGTCAACCAGGTTATACAGCTTTAACTGCTCACGGATTGGTGTTTCATATGCGTTTGCGGCATAAATATCACAAATAGCCTGTAACTGATCATGTTTGATCCCGGCAACCGCAAACTGAATGAAGTTACGATTGAATACGCCAGGAAAATCGTGTGCCGCTTTTTCGGTCAAAGCAAGCGCATCATCGGCACCAGAACGAACGGCGTCTAAAGCTTTCTGTACGACGGCATAAGGTGATACGATTGGCACTCCAATCTCGTTTACCTTCTGTCCGGAATACAGATTATCGTACGCTTTCTGTAAACGAGAATAAACGGTATCTCTTGGTACGGATTTTGAAAAAGTCTTAAACAAATCAGGACGAAGCCAGACTGCAGTAAACAGATCGTGCGTCTTATCCAAAAGGCTATTCATCATTCTTGCTTCCGAACGTGATAATTTAAAGTAAACCTTACCGGCAAGACCTGGTTTATTCTCAATTGTTTCCTGATTACGTTTTGTACGCCATTCCAGATGTCCATTATCACGAGTTTCTCCCTTTTTCGGATTCCAAACAAATACTTTCGCTTTGCTTTTTACCGTATGAGTCTTTCCGTTTGATAATTCCGCAGCCAGACGAAGGACATCAGTTGCTTCGGTAACCAATTTATGCAGCATATCATCTTTTGCACGAGATGTAAGGTTACTGTTTTTTGTGATGTCGAAAGCAATGGCTGCCTTATTTTCTCGGTTAGGAATAGCCTGCTCATAAACCCATGGAAACCATTCGTTTGTGTCATGCATATAGTTAAGTAACGTCTCCATTTTAGGTTTTGATAACGAAGCTGTCGAAAACATACGGTCATGCATAGTCTCATGGATCAGGTAGTAATTATCAGTTTCGATCAGTTTTAAGTCACGATGAAAGTCTTCAAGCAATGGATTACGCTCTGATGCTTCAAATTCTGGACGTAAATCCGGGTTGAGATATTCTGCCAGCTGATTGATATACTGCTCTACTTCGCTCATTTCCATTACCTGTTCAGGGAAATCAGGATAAAATACAGTAGCATTCTGGAACGCTTCCGCCTGACTGGATTCGCGCACAGAATTCATAAGCTTCTGACATTCTTTTACGATCTCAGACTCAGGAAGCGAAACCATGGTATCAAGAAGAGAAAGAGACATGGTACGTCCATAAGCTTCAAGGTTGCGGTTTGTAGACAAAACAAGCTGCATAGCGCGATCTGATGGATTTTCATTAATCTCAACAGAAGGCATTACCCATGTACCTGTTTCCTGATAGATGACGTCACGATATTTAGTCACAAGGTCTTTTTCGTTTAACATAATTATTTCCTCCATGATTTGATTGATATATATATGAATGATTATTAGTTGACAAAGAGAACGGCTGCTAGAAAAACCAGCAGCCGAATATGAATGGATACCATGCTCTTTCGAACATTACACAATCAGAACACGAAAACCATATTAGGTCTTCACATTCTGTCCTCATTTCACGAGAATTCTGATGGCAGGTCAAAAGACCAGCATCAATTGTTTTTATAGAAGTATTCCATTTCGTAATCTCTATTCGCTGATATGAACTGGTATTACACTGCAATTCTGCAATGTAAGAAAATACAATTAGCAGTTGTATGGATTTACCCAATAGAAGTATCCAGTTTCTTTGTGCGATTATTTTAATCCCCTCTACATAGTTAAATATGTGCGGGCGATTTACAAAGTAATACGTTTTCTTGTAAACAAAAAGAGAAAAGCTGCCGTAACGAACAGCAGCCATAGTTTTGTGAACAGGTAAGATACCCATAAAGGGTATTATCACATACATGAGTAAATGAAAGTTACTAGCTTTCATTACTCAAACCTTCAATTATGTAATAGAAGTATCCTGTTCGTAATTCTCTTTGCGCATTGTGAACTGATAGGAAACACATATGTGTTCCGAATTTCTGGCTTGACATACTCAAGAATAGAAGTATTCAGTTCGTATTGCGCATGATGTCTCCATTCATCATTTTGCTTACACATTAAATATGGTACGTATGCTTGCAAACTAAAACGAGTTTTCTCTGATGAATGACGGCTATTGTTGTTTACGAATATCATAAGGCTCACTTTTTGGAAAACTCGTCAGGAAAATGAGAAAAAGTTTCTGTTTGTTGACGGATGAGTGCCGGGCATAAAGAAAAGCCACACTTTGTTGTGTGACTTTTCTTGAAATGATGGGGTATGGGATTAATCATTTAATCCTGCGTTATTAAATATATCAGTTTCTACTGTTACGTTATTACCAAATGCTGCTATCAACGCTGATTTGCATGTATATCTGTCCTTTATAGGTTACAGATTCTAAACTTATACAATCATGGAATGCCCCGTCTCCAATGTTTGTTACGAGTTCCTTGTTTAGCGGTAGCTGGCAGTAAGGCGGTCGTGCTGCTTACCTTCTCCACACCATCACGAGTGCCAATGTAGTTGATGTAATTGGTTAGGTGCGTTGGTGTGGAATTGTTGAGGTAGTTGCAACGCAAGATTAGTTTTGGCATGAGATCCTCCTATAAAAAAAGACCACTGCTTTAAACAGTGATCTTAATAAATCTGCATGGCAAAGGCAGATACTAGTCGTATCTGAATTTTTCTTATCTGGCTAAACAAGTAGAGGCTTTCTTATAAGCATGCGCATAGCGAAAACGATCCTCATCAATTTTCTTATCTGACTCACGTACCAACTCCTGATATTTCTTTCCTGCTCTGGGCTTACTTTTCGTAGTCCCTTTAATACCAAACTGAACTGCATCACTCAATATAATCCTTGCCATTTCTTTTCTCCTAACATCAATGCTCATTTCATTATTGGATGAGCCCTAATTGGCACTCTATTTTTAATACACAGTAATCGTTACTGCCTGGGTTGCTCCATTACAAGCGGTTTCCGTTTCAACATCATATGTATTGATGCTAATAGTGACATCGTTTTTTCCTTCATCCAGTAACTCATACATATTCGCTTCTACCATGTTACCAGGTTTGATTGCTTTGGTCTCAAAGATAACTTCATCATCTTTTATGATCTGATACTGCAGATATACAGTGTTCGCTTCCGGATTACCAAGACGAATCGTCGGATTATCTTTTGATACACCTAGATTTGAGTATCCAGGAATTTCAATAGACTCTGTGATCGCTGTCTCAGTCTGGTCCTGAATGGTTCCGTCCCACTTGTTATCGCCTTCAATTTCAATGTCTGGTCTGTTTGGTGTCGTCGGTGTGTTTGCCGGACCACAGCCGCCACATGATCTAAGAAGTAATAACAGGATGATAATGATGATTGCGATCACTGCTGCAGCAACCTTTCGTATGGTTTTATTTTTCTCTGGCTTCTCTTCTTTGTCTTCTGATTTGTTTCCAGAAAACTCTGAAGCCGGATCTGAGATAACTACATTTTCGGTTGCATCCTGAATGTCGGAACAGCCTGCTTTCCTTAAATCTTCTTCGGTATACTTGTAGTCGGCATCTACTTCTGACTGATCTGGACGTTCCGGCTGTTTTGGAACCGAAGTCTCAGGCTCCGTGCTTTTGTTTTCTACATCTGCGCTTTCGATTGTTGGAGCCTTAATTTCCGGTTCCTGCTGCTCTGTGTTCTGTCTGTTTTCGTTTTCAATTTCTTTACTCATTTTATTCGTTTCCTTTCCGTCATATTTTTTCTGACGGTTTAAATATGTGCGAGTAAAAAACAAAGAAATACGATGTGAAAATGAAGCAATTCTACCGGCAAACACAGCAAGTCTGTTTAATATTTTTAGATCCATTGGTGTTTCATCCGGATCATCATCTTCGTACGGATCATCATCTTCGTATGAACTATCATTTTCGTACGAACTATCATTTTCGTACGAACGAGAACGGCGACGATGACCATTCGATGTCATAACACGACTCGATGTTGTTAACGAACTCAGTAAAAGTGGCGGCATCGGCATCATGATTAGCAGTTGACCTCCTTGTTAACCAAAATAATATGTACTATTTACGGTATCCAAAAGTGCGGTTACATTGTTGAGTTTGATGTTTAGGTTATCGAAGTCTACAATTTCCGAAAACTTTACGATATCATAACTCTTACTGTCAATAATTTCTCTGAGTTTATCAGTCGCTGCTTTCCCCGTTTTGTAGTAGTTGATGAGGTTTACAATATAATTTCCAAAAACATAGACATATAGGACAACGAATACAGCTGCAGCCCAAATTGTGCGATCACGATACTCAAGGTAAACGCCATAACCTGCCAACGCTAAAAAGACAGCTAAAAATAGTACCCAAAATGCGAAATGCAGTTTTCTGTTTTCCTCTGATTTCTTGTATATTTTCTCTGCAATTACTTCTTTGTCTTTTTCGTTCATTCAAAGAACTCCTTTCTCTTTGTTTACTATTGAACAAGCTCACAACCCAGGAAACTCGTCACGGAATTGTAATCTGAATACCGGTTTCCTTTTCAAAGAGCTGATATTCTCCTGTTACTTCTTTGATTTCGTAATTGTTGGTGTTGATGGTCTGGCGAAGTAGTTTTATGTACTGTATTTCGATCTTGCAATCATTGATTGGCTTTATAAGAACATAAACCGGACCACATGTTACAGGTATCGCAAAAAACCACGGTTTAAATATGTCTGGGTTATGGATGGCAATAAAGACGCTCATTATAGCCAGTACAGAATAGACCACGAATAGCAAAATTGATAAAATAATATACTGTATGAATTCCTTTAGTTCTTGAGTGTAAATGTTTTCTGCAATTGTATTACGTTCTTCCTGTGTCATAATGTGTTCCTCCTTGTTTAAATGCTATTAACAATAAGGCTCAAAAGTCATGAAACTCGTCAGAAAACACAAAGAAAAAGGACCCATCACGTGGATGAGTCCATAAGCAACCAAACTTATCGTGTCCAATATTTAGTTTGCGGCAACTTTGTCGATCGCAAAGTTTAATGTTCCAGACCAGCTACCGGCTGTAAGATTAGATCCGTCAATAGAACCTGTTGTAGAGCTTCCTTCTGTTGCATTTACATCATCAGCTGCAAAGTCTTTCACTGCCTGTGTGATTGTAACATCTACGGCGTCTTTACCATTGGCATCTGTCATAGATACGGTTGCATCCGGAGTAACTGTGATCTTTTCTGATTTCTTGATATCGCCTTTTACTTTGACATCATAAGTTGCTGTTTTCGCACTAGACAGTGTAATTGATTTTGGAATCGTAACTGTGAATGCACTGTCCTGAGTATAAGTTACGGTTGCTGTCTGAGTTCCAGCCTGGGTTACATCAACGGTTGTGACGGAAGCGTCGGCTGCTAATGTCTGCATTGGTACGGTTGCGAGCAATAATGCTCCTGTGAGAAATGATACAAATTTTCTTTTCATGGTTTTAACATCCTTTCTTTGTGTTGTTAATTGTTGTATTTATTTGAAACTGTACGATTGAGTTGACGTCTTACTGAGGATAAATCATTCGAAACAAGTTCTCGTGATATATATATTCGGTTTAAAACGTGATATCGATCAAGTACAGAACAAATCAAGTTCACACGAAGCTTTAGCTTCGTGGTGTGATTGAATCAAGGACTCCCTCATCTAAAGATGAGGAGTGTGAGGACTTGATTGACACTGGATGGTTCAACGGATCTAAAGATCCGTGGTTTGAACCGGACAGTACGATATCAACTCCTACGGAGTACAGATCACTCATTTTCATTCGTGATTCAACTCCGGTGGAGTACTGATCGTTCATTATCATTCACGATTTGGAGAGTTAGGTTTAAATAACGAAGATTCGAGATTCCGCATCTTTACAGATGCATGATCCATTAAACAAGTTAATGGATTTGAACCTAGTCTCTCCTTATCAAGATAATTATGATTCGTATGGTATTACTTGTTAAATATGTGCGGAACGATTGCAAAATAATACGAAAAATAACATGATGTCGATAATTATGATTCGTATGGTCTTACATAGATACCTATATATGACTTCACACTGTCCAGACTAACATTATGTTCTGATAACAATTCGTCGTCTACGATCCCGATGTCATACATAATGGCAAGTGCAATCTTATCTTCTGACGCCCAATCTTCGTATGTGTCAAGGTTTGCGTCGAATGTATCAAATGTATAGTTGTTCATGAATGTTGCAAACGAAGCGATCGCATTCTGATCCATGTCGTCAATCTGATTGTAATAAACAGACAAAATCTCCTTTACATCTGAAAACGAAAGATCATCGGTTTCAAGATAAAACTGAGCTAAAGTCTGACCGTCTGCAGATTGGAATGTCTGAGATTGGAATGTCTGATTCTCGGATTCAGCAGCTTCGGATTCAGAATCTTCCATACTAAATTCGTCGTCTTCTGTCTCTGACCATTCCGGATAGACTTCCATGTCATCGATCAAAAAGTCATCGTCATCAATGGTAGAAGAACCTTCTTCGATTGCGTTATCTTGCACATCTTTTGGAATCGCAAGTTTAACATCTTTAAGACTGTTGATTGTAACAGTGATTGAAAACTCATTGATGTCGAGTACATCGGTATTCATGGAATCCGGATCGACAGAAACCTTCATGGTCTCTAACTGTTTTGTTTTCCGGTCAAAGTTCATTGCGGCATCCAGAGTCATGCCTTTTGGATCGAATCCAGAAAACATATCGTCAACCTTATCACCAAGTAGATCAGCAATACTGTCATAAGATATCGTTCCGGTTACTTCATAAGTTTCTGCTTTCTTATCTTTTTCGTTTACCAGAACAAGATTTTCAAAAATATCTGACGATACATATTGTTTTAATGTTTCTAAATCGAGTGAATCTGAATCATCTTCGAGGTCTGATTTCACCCAGGCATCGGACTCGCTGTCATAGGAATAAGAAACACCATTTTTGGCGTCCGTATAATTTTCAACCTTAACATTGTAAGTCATTCCAAAGATTCCAGCTTCTACGTTACCGCTGATATACGCCAGATCATTTGCAGCCTTTGCATTGCTGTCGATATCAAGCGTGATATTCATCTTTGTATTTGATTTTGAGTCGTTGTCGGAATCAGAATCTTCGTCTGCGTTATACGGTGTAAATAATGAAGTTGCATCGACATCGACATCCATCACGAGAGCTATGTCTGCATCCAAAGATTCGATTGCGTCCATATTGCATGCATTATTTACGAGGTCTTCTGCTGTAACCTTTTCAAATCCGCATCCAGAAAAACATGCAATCAACATGCCGGATGCCAAAACAACTGTAATCACCTTTTGTTTTCTCATATTTTTTATCTCCTTCTCTTTGTGTTCTTGTAAAATGATCGTCGAAAAAGACTTATTTCGAACACTATGATTAAATATGTGCGGAGTGATTACAAAGAAATGCGAAAATAAAGAAACCACCTACCGATGTGATAGATGGTTTGATTTTTTTTACAAGGCTAAAGCTGTTGAGGCAAATGAGTGGTATCCTATTATTACTCCATTTTCTTTCAAAGCCTTTTCGAGCTTAGAAATAGAAGTATATATCTCTCCTTTGTATCCTACAGACGATAACTTTTGGCAGAAAAAGAAAGCGTACTCATCAATTACTTTTATATTGGCTGGCAAAACGACACTGGATAAGCCTGAGTCTTCAAACGCATTCTGCGTGATAAATTGAACGCTATCTGGGATGTCAACAGATTTAAGATTTTCCAATTCGGAAAACGCTCTTTGAGCGATCGTTGTAACTCCATCCGGAATCGAATAAGACGTAGCCTCCTCATCTGAAAAAGCACGTAACACTTTCCCATCGCTTGTAATCGCTACTCTGGATGATGAATTCTCCTGTGTCATTTTCAGCTTTTCATTCTTTGCCTGCAAATTAAGAATCATCTGAAACATATCGAATACGATGTTCGTCTTTAGATCGCTTCCGGTATCAACTCCGTAGCGTTTAACACTATAAATCCATTCTTTACCTTCCTCGTATTCGATACTGTACTTACTTGATTCGATTTCTAATATTTTCTTCATTGTAGATCCTCCTTTAAGATTTGATTAGTGGTTATTCTAAATATGGAACCAACATCTGCAAACGAACATAAAGAAACCACCTACCGGAGGTGATAGATGGTTTGCTTTGTTTTAGTCCAGGTCTGTGTTATCAAATACAGCATACCCAACTTGGACTCCATTATCTTTTAGTACTTTTTCGAGCACGAATTTGGATTGATATTTGATACCTTTATAAATTACGGAATCTAAATTATAACAATGATTGAACGCTTCAAATCCAATTTCCTGTAAATTATCAGGCAATGCAACACATCGCAAATTTGGACAACTCGCAAAAGCGTGGTAATGAATGATTCTAACATTATTTGAAAACTGAATCATTTCTAGTTTTTTAATACCAGAAAAGGCAAATGGTCCAATAGATTCAACATTATCCGGAACAATATAGGATAAGTTTTCTTCAGAACTATACTCTGTTAAGTACTTTCCATCTTCAGAAAACGAAACATTCGTTGTTCCAGCATTTCGATTAATTTCGTTTGTATCCGGTAATTCGTTTACAAGTTTTTCAATATCAGTGTATTTGATACCAAGTTCTGCATTCTCCCCAAAAGCACTGACATAATAGCATTTTTCTTTCAACATTGCCAAAAATGACACAGCGCTGATTATTTTACTCATTGTGTTTTACTCCTTTAATTTGATAATTAGTTGTTATCTTAAATATGTAATCCATATATGAAAACGAACATAAAGAAAACCACCTACCCAATATGATAGATGGTTTGCTTTGTTTTAGTTAAAAAGTTTTAGTTAAAACACCATTGGTTCTAATCTGTCTACACTACTGTCATAAGAGTAAATCCGATTAGAAAAGAACGTATGCGGAGCGTACTTCTTCACAGAATTAAGAAGTGTACTCATGATACCAAGAACAAGGGTATCGTCAACTCCTGCAACCGGGATGCAGAGCGCCTCAAGTTTGTTGCTTAAGAAAACGACCATCTTTTCGGTTTCTAACTGTTCGGCAACAGTTTTTAAGACGCCAGGATAAAAGGTTGCGATCGCTCCATTTGCATAAGACCCTGCATTTATTGCATATCCTCTGAATCCCATTTTCTCTGTAACGTTTTCTTTTACTGCCGGGAACATAACCATGGTATTTGTAAGAGCGGCGCTCATAAGTTCCTCTAAACTTACACCATAATCTTTTGCCATTTCGTTTGTAACCAGTGCAGTGACAGAATCCGTTTTATTATCAGAGATAAGGATTTTTGCAGTATACCCAATACCAGGAGCAACCTCTTTGCAGACGAACTTTGTTTTATCAAAGTCGTCCATATTGACAGGGACTGCAATCAGTCTTTCTCTTGCATTTTCATAATCGAGATACTGATCAAGCTCAGAAGTATTGTAATCTTTCATAGACTGAAAGCCAGATAATGTTTTACTCAATAAACCAGCAATCATGGAAGAGATTTTGTTAATCTGATATTCCAATCGTTTCTCCGATGACATCTGAGTATTTGCGGATAACTCTTCAACACGACAGAATTTGTCATACAATCCATTCAGGTCGGCTTTTGCCGTCATCACATTCGACGTATTAGCAACGATAAGCATGATTCCTTCGTTAAAATCAGTTTTGATCTCCTTAAACTTTGGTACCAAAGTTTTGATTGCGGAAGCTGCAATATCAGCCAGTCTCATGAAAGATTCTTTTGAGATCACAGGAAACGTATAGCTTTCATTTAAAGTGATTTCCATTTCGTCGTTCATTTCGTTCATGTTGTTTTTCATGTTGTTTTCTCCTTTATGATTTAAAATATTTGTTGTTTATAAATATGGGTTTTACATACTGTCTCCAAGAACAAAAAAAACGCCAGGAAGTGTATCCAAACACGATGCAACGTATAAGAAAACAAAGGTTAGGATACAAATCCTGACGTATACGAAAGGAGGTACCATAATAATCATCTCTACATTGGGTCCCCGCGTCAATTCGCATCGGTGTGTCAGCAATGATTATGATGTGTTATGAACCAGTATGCAGATTCATAACCACGTGTTCCTGTCGATAAGATGTACTCACGTGCTACGATAATCCGGAAAATGAATAAAACCGGCGGACTGCTACAACACCTTTAGGATCGCTGTCCAACTATGACTAACAAACATTCATGAAGCTTTTAAACCTCGTTTTGTTTGCTCAATATTAAATATGGGTGAGTAAATTGCAAAGGAATACATTTTTGAGGATGAGGGAACTTAAGGATGATGATAATGGAAACTTGTCAGGTTCTCTTATCTGTTCTCTTTTCTATTGTTTAGGTTTCTTAACATATTCGGAAACAAATCTGCGTTGTAGAGAATATCGTAATCGTCCTCATGAAGTTCCATAATAATTGGAAACAATTTATATACCTGATCTTTGTCTTCCTTGCTTTTGCATAATCCATTCAAAAACTCGTCGTACGGTTCCGTGCTGTTGATAATATTGATGGAGTTTACAAGACGAACCGATCCTGAATTTGTTTTACATTTTGTGTCCGTTGGTTGTGGATCCAAAATATCAAACAATTTCTGACGCCCAAACATTCTAAGCAAATCAGAACTTTTACAGTTATCCCAAATAATAACTGGTTGCCCATCATACCATTTCAAATTTCTGGTTTTCGCAAATGTTTGAAAATATGGATTTACTGCATCAGGAAACAAACTTTTTGCAACCGCTCGGGAAGCTACTGTTTTTCCGATACCACCAGGACCACATATGTATATATTGGTTTTGAACTCCGGAATTGGCGCGTATTCTAATAGGTACTTCTTTCTCCATCGGCTAACAGCTTCAAAATTATTTATGTAGAATGTACTATTAGATTTCCTTACATACTCTTCCGTCATGCCTTCTTTTGTAACCTTTTCTTTGTAGAATTCTTTTATTGTCTTTGAACTCATTGGAATCCTCCTTTCCGTCTACGTTTCTTTAAAACAGATACTCAGGTTAAATTTAGGAGTATTCACAGAAATGATCAGTAATAACTGTAGAACACTGATCGTGCACAATGTTTTGTATGCGTCTAAGTAGCGCCCGGTTGTTTTATTTTGTTCAAACAGGCGATAATTCCAAATACGCGTGATTAACAGGTCACTAATTGCAGAATACTGATTTGTAATGCGCTCGATATATTCGTCGCTTTCCGTAAGGAAATCCTGGAACTCGGCATCGGTCATATATCCGTAATCCATAATCACATCCTGCCGGATCAGTTCCAAATGCGAATAATAAATACCATCATCTGGAATTGCATAAATAGTACGTCCAAAAAACGGGCGAAGATCCTTTTCTGTAATCTGGAAACTGCGTAACGGATATAATACACTGGTTCCGTTTGAATCATATCCGTCCGCAATAGATGGAGCCTGCATCCAGTCTTCGGATATCACAATTGGAACCGGAAGCTGAATGTATCCGCCCTTTACAATATAACAACTATCTACAGTAATATCTGATGCATTTCTAAATTGTTTCATAGGCAACCATAGGCAGACAGAAACCAGTTGAATTTTGGTCTCTGCCTGCCCTCCTTTCTTTTGAAAAATGTACATTACTTACTACTGGATAATCTGATCGATAAGTCCGTACGCTAATGCTTCTTCAGCACTCATAAAATTATCTCTATCAGTATCATATGTAACTTCTTCTAAAGTACGTCCTGTATTTGCTGCTAGTAATTCGTTTAATTTATTTTTCGTACGCTGAATATTCTGAGCAGCGATCTGAATATCGGTAGCCTGTCCTTTTGCGCCCCCACTTGGCTGGTGGATCATGATTTCCGCATTTGGAAGACTGAACCGTTTTCCAGAAGTACCGCCAGCTAAAAGAAAGGCGCCCATAGAAGCTGCTAACCCAACACAGATTGTAGATACGTCACATTTTACATGCTGCATGGTGTCGTAAATTGCCATACCCGCTGTAACGGATCCGCCTGGGCTGTTAATATAAATCTGGATATCCTTATTCGGATCCAAAGATTCCAGGTACAAAAGCTGAGCAACTGCAAGACTTGCCATGTCATCATCTACTTCCCCACTTAAAATAATGATCCTGGAACTCAAAAGACGACTAAATAAGTCTGAGTGATATTCGTGTCCGTTTGTGTTGTCTATAACGTATGGTACATAATTCATAATGGTATCTCCTTTTGTATGTGTGTATATTTTTGTTTTCGTTTTTGCTTCCGATTATTCGTATGCCGGAATTGTTTGTGCCCGCTTATTCTGGCTGCAACTTTTTTGATTACTAATTTCGAATGCTAATTCATAGCAGTCAACAGAGCTTGGCACGGATGTTTTCATGATAGGTATCTTTGTTAACTGTAAATGTGGCCAGATTGTTGTTCTCGATGTGTAATTTTTCCAAAAAGCACCGGCCACAAGATTCTGACACAGAATAAACAAACCAATTTTGCCTTGATGTGTCCGAATTATCTGATCCATCGCGTGTCTCATAAGGTGTTTTCTGCGATGTTTGGAATCAATATAGCATTCCATTACAAACCAATCATAATTTATAGGACAATGCGATCCGTTTGTAGTCAAAATGAAGCCTACACATTCAACACCATCATAGATATCGATCCATTCGAGGTCTGAAAATGCGCTTACCTCTTTGAAGTTCTTAAAGATCCGAGTATTGTCCATAAACATCAGATTCGGATTATACATTTTAAGTTCTGTGATATAATCACAATACAATTGTTCTCTACTTGCCATTGTTACTCCTCATTAAAACCAATTATTTTTATTCGCTGGAAGCATTTTTCTCATGAAGTTCCAGACTGATAGAAGTTGTTAACATCACGATTGCAAAGGAAACAAAACTAGTTCTTTCGATAAAGATACAAGAGCAAGCAATTTCAAACAATACACAAATGGTACTGAATAGTGCTACCGGGTTTTCTTTTATGTACTTTTTAACTTTGTCTTTGATTTCGTTTCCTTTATTTTTCATGATTATTTCTCCTTTTGCTTATGTTTGACTGATGGTTTTTCGTTCTAATACAGTTACATGATGTCTTGTTTTAACATCATCTTTGCGGATACTGATATATGTTTCATCCCCTGGTTTTCCAAGATCTGTAACCGAATCAAGGAAAATGCGTTTGTTGGTATCTAAATCCTGTAATATAAAGCTGTACTTCATGTTTTCGTTGTCTCTCATAACGGTCTCCTATATCTAATCTTATGTGAACGTTTCTCATCGGAATTCTTTTCAATCACTTGTTTCAATGATCTGCTTTCCATGTGTTCCTGAACTAACCACTGTAATTCATCCATTGACAATGATAACGTTGCATCTGTGTTTCCGTCGTTTTCGTGTACAAATTCTTTGATTTTACTCCATGGATTTGTCATATATATAAGTCCTCCTTTTAGTGTTCCGGTACTTCGGATCCAGAGACAAGCATTGCTCGATATAGAATCTCTTTCAATAGATCCGATTCATCCGGAACCGCTCTTTTTCGTATTAAAAGATCTGCAGCGATTTCTTTTACAAATCTGCTTTCTTCCTGAGTTAAAGGAATATTTATCAATGTTTCTGCTGTAACCGGTTCTTTTCGTTTGCTATGCCCGGCACATCCGCGAAGATCATTTGCATCTTCTTTTAAGGAACATCCGTTTTCATATGCACAGTCTTCACACTTTGTGTACAACATTATAAGTCCTGCCTTTCTTTTGTTTTATTATCTATTAACAGGCTCACTTTTCGGAAACCTCGTCAGGAAACTTGCAAAAAGTTATAAAAATATGAAGAAAATCCAGCCGTTTCCCATTTTTCGTTTCCGATTAATGAGATCCAACTGGATTTACTGCAATCTTATTCAGTTTTTGTTTCTTTTTCTAGTTTGAATTTACTAAGATCCGCAACCATACTTTCGGCTTCGGTTGTCATGATACTACAGTTTTCTGTAATATTATGCATTAAAGCGTTTAACTCTTCACTAGAAGCCGTAACTTCTTCGGTTGCAGCTGCTGTACTTTCAGCACCTCGCTGTACTGTTTCAATGCCTTCTGCGATCTGACTCATCATGTCACTAATCTGTTCCGTAAGTGTAGTTACATTGGAAACTTTTTCATTCGTATTCTTAATATCCTCGAATACAATATCAAAGGAGTTGATTACCTGACCTGTGTATTCGGTATTTTGTTTATTGGTGTCAACGACAGTATCAATAGAAGCATTACATTCTTCAAAACTCGAAGTAAGCTCTCCAATAATATCTCGAATATTGCTTAATTCTTTTGATGTATTTTCTGATAACTCCCGAATATTAGAAGCTACTACAGAGAATCCACGACCACTGTCACCGGCTCTTGCTGCTTCAATACTTGCGTTCAGACTTAATAAGTTTGTCTGAGAAGCAATATCCTGGATAACATTCAACACATCCTGCATTTTGTTGATAGCCTCTGTTGTCTTCATGATCTGATTGTAAATATTTTCAATCTGTGTTGACATCTGCATGCTGCCTTTAGACATTGCATCCATCTTATCTTTCATGTCTTCACTTGCTTCATTTAATTCGCACGCATAATGACTGATGTCGTCAACGGAATTACTTACTTCTTCGACGTTAACATTCATTGTATCAATATTTTTAACAACATCACTTACAACGCCAGCCTGTGTTGTCGCATCTCCAGCTATATTACTGATTGCTTCTGCAACCTGAGCAGTCGCTTCAAGAGCACTGTTTGCGAGTCCGGATATTTCAGAACTGTTTTCGTTCACGGTAATCGCAGTCCGTTTTGATGCAGCAATACTATTGCAGAACGATTCGACTGCTTTATTTGTGTGAACTACAATATTTCCGAGTTCGTCTTTTCTGTTTAGAATCTTGCCGTCAATCCGTCCAGTCAAATCACCGTCTGCAATACTATTTAGGTTTTCTTTTACCTGATTGATAACCAAAACGAGTTTTTTGCAGATAAACAAACAAAAGAAAAACATCAATACATATAGGACAACACCAATTGCTATCATAAAAATGACACTGTTACGGCTTATTGCTTTTGTACGTGCTATTTCTGCGGAAGAAGACAATGTTGATTGAATATCATCCGTATACACTCCAGTTGTGATCACCCAGTTCCATTCCGGGATCGATAAAGAATACGCTACTTTCGGTGCTACTGTTTTACCGTCTGATTTTGTGAAATAAAACTCATTATATCCACCATTATCTGCAACTTTCATGATTTCTTGAATGATCTTGACTCCATTTTTATCCTCAAGATCTTTTCGGTTCGTTCCTTCCTGTTCTGAAAGGATTGGATGCATAACAAGATTATAGTTTGTATCATCAATCCAAAAATAACCAGAATTATCATCACCGTACCGCATATTGCGTAACGCTTCTTTTGCTTCGCTCTGCGCGACGTCTTCTGTTATAGTTCCGTTTTTGTAGGAATCATAAAATCCACGAACAATTGATACTGCCCCTTGGACTTCACTTTTGATCTCTGTTTTATAACCATTCAATGTTGCCTCATAAAGAATTTCCTCTGAGGTTCGCTCTAATCGATTAAAAGACAATCCTGTAAACGTGATAAGAACGATACAGGTGACTAAGACGATGCCTACAAAGATTAAACTGAGTTTCTTTGCCAATGATTTCATTTTAATTTTTCTCCTTTTTCTGTTGCCATTTTTTTTTGTTCGGGTTAAATATGTGCAGGCTTGTTGCAAAGAAATATAGATTACAATCGGTTACACACAGAAGATGGAACACATATTTAAGGCAACGAAAAAAAAGTACGGATAAATGGAGGAATGAATAAATGATTAACGTTAATAAAGCGAAAGCGATGCCGAAGGGATGGAAAAACTTCCTTAGCATAAACGTAAAAAGCGAATTGAATTATTTTTCAAACGAAAACGGATATGCAAGTACAAGGTTATCTGAATTACTTGTTAAACAAGGCATTTCGGATACCATGTTAGTGACAAAGGAAGATTTACTGACTTTGTTGCAGTCGATCGCTTAAAACAAAAGAAAAGACCGGGGCTTATACGCTCTGGTCTTCTCTGTTTTTCGTTCTTATATATGCAGTTCGATAAGCAGTGAACTACTCGGTTACTTGTAATCGAGCTTCTTGTTTCATTCATCACCGCTTTGCAATACGGTAGAAATATGTATTGGAAAGTCTTATGCGATGTCCACAAGCGTATATTCGGCTGGTTCCCAGCCTATACTTTTAGGATAAGTATGAGGAAAAGGATAAGAATACCCTCGTTTACGCAACTTCTTTTAAGATTCGTAAACCCTCATTCATGATATTGACTGCTGCATTTACGTCACGGTCATATTCGAAACCACAGTCACAGATCATGGTACGGTTATGCAGGTTTTTCATCTCCGGGTGACGCTTTCCGCAATGACTGCAGATCTGGCTGCTTGGATACCATTTATCAACTTTGATGAAATACTTTCCTCTGTCATTCAGTTTGTACTCCAGCATTTTGAGAAACAGACCGTAACCATTATCCATAGTCGCTTTTCCGTTTCCGAAACTCTTATTCGACATGGCTTTCATGTCCAGGTATTCTACACAGACAATGTCATACCGGTTGGCTATCCCGGTAGATAATTTGTGCAGATGGTCGAGTCTCTGGTTGGTTGCATGACGGTAGATCTTGTTAACCTTAAGCTGCTGTTTTATATAGTTATTTGATTTTGTTTCATCCTTCTTAGACCCGGTCATACGGGAAAGACGTCTCTGTTCTCTTCTTAATTTCTTCTGGCTTTCCCGGAAAAACTTATGGTCCGAACCGGTGTTACCATAGTTGTCTCTGTATAATCCGTCTGAAGCATAGTCCAGTCCGATCACATTGTCTGAGACAGGGACAGGAATGATATCTTTCTCAAATTCAAAGAGAACTGAAACATAGTAATTTCCTGTACTGTCCTGAGAGACTGTTGCAGATTTTATGATCCAGTCTTTTTCCGGATATTTGTGGATCACCGCTTTTACAATACCAGTCTTTGGAAGACGGATCCCGTTTTGTACAAGAGCTACAGTACCGTTCTGGTTATTTGTTGTATAAGATCTGCGACTTCGTTTCATGGATTTGAATTTCGGAAACCCGGTACGTTTCTTCCGTTTCTTGTCAAAGTGGTTCTTCATTGCATTCTGTAAGTGTATCTGAGTATTGGCAAGTGCAAGACTGTCCACTTCCTTGAGATATGGATATTCGTCCTTATACATGGCAGGAGTCTGCTTACCGAAGGACTTTGATACCTGGTAGGAACTGATCTTGTCAGAAAGCATCAGGTTATAGACCTTCCGACAACAGCCAAAGGTTTTAGCGAATAAGATCTTCTGTTCAGTTGTCGGATAAATTCTGTACTTGATTGCTTTATTCATAATTGACAATTCACTTCCTTTCTAATTCATATAAATATGCGTTTGCAGATACTAAATAGAATTTCGAAGATTTTACCTTAGCTGTATTTAGGTTCACAAATCATCAAAAAACACAGACTTTCATCTCAGATACAAGTAATCGAGAATTCCCGTCCTAATTCTTAAAGCTCTATTAATCTTCTCATCCTCGAAATCAATAATGTTACTCATATTTTTAAGTCCTCTCTTTATTTCCTATTCTTTTCTGTACTGTGTATCTAGTATACCAATATTTTACCAGAATTTATACACTAACAATAAGGCTCACTTTCGGGAAACCTCGTCAGTTTTTGTATCAGAACAATAAGAAAAAGACCAGGGCCTATTTGCTCTGGTCTTCTCTGTTTCTTTCGCATGCCAATTTGTAATCAAGAAACGGATAGTATTCAAGATTTGAAAGCATCAGCGTATACATATCCAAACTGCGACATCTGCTGTCTTTGCTCTTTAACATATCGAATATAATTTCATAAGCACGATATACGGTAGGGATATACGATTCAATATCTGCTTTAAATTCCTCGGCAGATCTCTGTTTTCTGTTATCATCAATAGCGTGCAAGTACTGGTCTGTTATCAGATCATCCAATTCTGTAATCGGTTCATCGGATATCTCGAAATTAGCTCCCAAATAGTCAGAAAGGAAAACACGGCATGTATCAAAATTACGTAATCTTTTCAGATACTGCTTCTTTGAAAACTCAGAATCCGGATTATAGTTATGAAATGCATCTACGAGCTCAGAAAATGATCGTTTTGTCACTTCCTGCGTTCGATCTAAATAATCTGGATCGTCAATATCATAATGAAAATCATACAGATCTTTAATACTGTTGATTCTTGCTTCTAATTCTTCTTTGGTTGGCATATGTTTTTCGAACTGTTCTAACAACTCAATGAGTTCTTTGTCTTCCTTCTTGTCCTCAAAACTAATAATATTACTCATATTTTTAATCCTCGTTTAGTCCAATAATGATGTATCGATGATCTGGAAATTAGCTCTATGTATATACAATGCTTTGCCATCAATGGATAACTTTGTAGTTTTCGGTAAATCAGAACACACCTAATAATATACACTATCGCCGGAATAAGCACAAATCGGATCTCCAAGCTGTGACTGAATGACTACAACACGAGATTTCCCAAACATATTTTTGTATGCGTTGACTGTGTTTGCGATAATTGTGTTATCTCCAAATCCGTTTGCAGAACTTTCGATATCCTGCACCTGGAAATTAACATCCGGATCCAATCCTTTTTCAGCAAATATTACGGTACTGCCGCAATTTTCTACTTCCTGTCCATCAATTGTGATCGTCACAACAGATGATAATGTCCGTTCATTGCTTCCTGATGAATAATTGTATTCGTATACCGTGTTCGCACTAAGATCAATCTTCTCTCCGTGCATGTTCATGAAATTCTGACCGTCATTTGTGTAAAACGATGCATAGTATTCGTTTCCGGTAATGCTGCCGTTCATGTCCTGGATCGCACTGTTGAACCCTTCACATCCAGTCAGTGAAACAACACAAAGGATCATACTTAACACCAACACTACAATTCTGATTTTATGGGTTACTCTTTTGTTCATAACGTTTTAATTCTCCTTTTCTTTCTTTGTAATGGAATTTAATGTTTCTTCCCCTTCGATTGCAAATGAAAATACAAGTAAAAACAAAGCACAACAACCAGCAATTGTTCCAAATGAGGTCATCACGTAAAAGCCCCAATGATAAACACAACCAAAGCACAACGCTATGATTGACATTATGAAACCAAAACAAGACAATACAAATGCAATCTTCTCCTTTTTGGTTACGCTGTCATATCCACCGACTGGTTTATAAGCTTCTCCATCTTTCTCTTGTTTCTTAGGTGTAGCATCCGATTTCTTGCAAATGAATACCAAGGAATGTCGAAGCCATGCAATATGTATATTGGTTGCTTTTACATATTTTGTATCTATTTTGCTGATTACGATTGTTGGAATAACAAACAAATCGTCTTCTTTGTCAAAATGGATTGTTTTAAACATTAGCAGTTCCTCCGTTTTCTATTAATAGTTTCCTACATCTTGTCTATAATAAGGCTCACTTCTCGGAAACCTCGTCAGAAAACGGCTTTGGATTGCAATATATTCGCCAATATTCACATAGAAATAAGGAGTGGAAGCTGCCACTTTTCAAGATAATTTATCAAGATAATTGAACTACTAACGTTCAATTATATAACTACTAATGTTCAATTATAGGCGTGCAGATCAGTTAGGATCCAAATTCTCCGGTTCGATATCTTCAAGCATTTTCTGACTTTCCAAAGCGTTTACCAACTTTTCGATAACTTTATCTTTTTCGCGCTCAGCTGCAATGTATCCGTGTGTATATCCACTTTGTCTTGCTTTCCTCATCTCGTCATCCAATCCGGATACAATTGTTTTGAGTGCGGTAGCAATATCGGGCTCAAAAGCTTTATCAATGGCATCCATGGAAAGATTTGTTTTTACAATTAATACGGCCTCTAAGAAATCCATCTTATTATTACTCATACATGTCACCTCATTACGTTTTCTATTTACAATAAGGCTCATTTTTTGGAAACCTCGTCAGGAATTCAATAATTTCGTTAATAAAACAAAAGCCCATGAATTTACTCACGGGCTTTGCTATCTTGAATTCTATTCTTCTGTTTCCGATGTGATTGGACCTACCGTTCTTACGTTTCCACATCCGGTACATTTCTCTTTGTTAGATTCACCTTCTACTGGAACATAAGTACATTCTTCACGATCTTTTTCGGCGCCACAGATCTTGCATTTCTGTACATGATAATATTTGTTTACGCCTGTGGAATTGTCGATTTCATCAAACTTGCATTCATATTCGCAAGACTCTTCTGGTTCTTCGTGACCACATACTGTACATACTGTTTTATGAGTACCATCAGAAGATGGAATGACTTTCAGCGTACAAGCTTCTGTTTCAAAAATATGACCGCAGTCTGCGCATACAACATTGTGGCTGATATTCTGAGTATCTTCACTATCGTAAACATAAGTTGGTGTACACTCTTTAACGTTTGAAACTTCGCCACATACTTTGCAGACTTCTCCGTGGATATTAGCAGTCATCCAGCGTAATTCGTAGTCGCATTTCTCAGGTTCACTCATTGCTCGTCCACACAAGCAGTATGCTGTATGAAAACCATCTTTTTCACCATATCTCATAGACCAACACTGACTTATTTCATTGTTGCCGTAGTCACCACATAAATAGCAACCATGTACATGTCTATCATCGCCGAGCTGAATATATCCGTCAACGCAGGATTCTTCGATCTTTTCGTGACATTTTCCGCATACTTTATAATGCTTACCAGATACACTAGATTTCTCGTATGTAAAATCACCGTGATCGCATTCTGTTACGGATGGTGTGTCCGGTGTTGACGGTTTATCCGGTTTTGATGGTTTATCCGGTTTTGCAGGCGTTTCATTTGGCGTCGAAGTTGCATTTCCGGAATTATTGGAATCATTTTTTGATCCGCTATTTGTATTGCCTGCGTTACTTGTGTTTCCAGTATTGTTGTTTGCAGATCCAGATGATGTATTTGTATTGCCGGTATTAGGAGTTGCCTGGCTTGTGTTTCCATTGGAAGTTGTATCTTTTCCAGGAGCGTTTACTGTCGGTGTTTCAATATAATTACCATCCATTCCGATCACTTTGACACCAGCATTTGCTGCATCTTCCAATGTTTTAACATTTCGATCTTCCTTATATCCGTACGTTGCATAATGTTTATAATACTTCATCAGATCGTTCCCGTATGCCATTCTAAGATCTGGGTATGCGGAACTGTAAGCCATAATATTAAGGTCTTCATTAACAGAACGTCCCTCATAGATACCATAAGTAATAAAATGCTGCCAGAGTTTCTTCGTATTGTTTCCGTAAGCTTTGTATACATCCGGATACATTGCGGCATATTCTTTTGCGTTGAATAACTTCTTAAGCATTGCTCTATCTGACTTTGTGATTTTTACTTTGTAAGCGGATGGCTGTTCTGTTTTCGCAAACTGTGTGACAGTCATTCTACTTGATTTCGTTGCTGCATTTGCAGTTGTGGTTGTTGCGGCTCCTACACACATGGTTAACACCAATGCTAAAGCCAGTACTCGTTTTTTCATTTTTCGTTTCCTCCTGTAAATGAATCATTTTCGTTTACGTTATATATCTAATAAGGCTCACTTTTTGGAAACCTCGTCAGATATTCACGCATTTATGTTTCTTTTTTCTTGTTACAATTATTAGACAACTGAAATTGGAATCAGGTTTTAAGAATCTTGAAATTGTTTTAATTTTTCTGTTTCCTCTGTTTGTTACATTTTTAATAAGGCTCACTTTTCGGAAACCTCGTCAGGAAACGCACAAAAGGAACAGAAAATTTACAATTAATTTTGATCCCATTTAATTGTTCCTATGATATACCGTTTCCGAAACAAAAAGAAATGGCCAGGGCACCGTATGCTTCCTGACCTAGTCTTATACTTATATTTTACACGGATAGCGAAATCCGTCAATACTTATCAAGCATTTTGTTTCATAAACTTCATAGCCGCTTCACATTCGTCTGCTGTCCCGAGTGCTTTATATCTCTCCCATTCTGCAGCATCTTCATAAGTTAGAATTTTTGCATTAATTGGGTGTGGATTGTCTGGTTCTCTCAATTTGAGCTCCAGTTCGTCTACGATCATAGATAATGGAACTTCGCCACCAAAGATATTCTGTAGACGGGATTCGAGCTCCTGGTATTCTTTGTTTTTCTGAATGGCTTCAATTGCAATATCTGTATAATCTTCGGTTTCTCCGAGATTTCCAACATTCTTGCTGACTCTTCTAAGCTGTTCAATTGTTTCTGATTCTTTACTCATAATAATCTTCCTTTCCGGCTACGCCATATAGCAGCCCGCTTCTTTTACTTTTTCAAAAGTTGACTGCCAAAAAGTAACATCCTTTGTTTTACGAAGACCATAGCAGTCAAAAGTAAGGTTAACCGTTAATAGAGGTTCGTCTGGTTTGTAGCCGCAATGTTCTACAAATGCACTCGTTACATCTTTCACACTATGGATTTCAATGATTTTGTGTTCTAATAAGTTCATACCACATACCTCCAGTCCTTGTTGTTTGATTTTGCACAATAGCTCTATACTACGAACATCGATAATATTATGCGTCACTGACATATCATATACCTCTCTTCCTTGTTCAATTGTTATACATGATAAGGCTCAAAATATGAATTTCTCGTCAGGAATGCTCAATCTTTTTGAATCATATCTTTGAGATCTTTCGCATTCTCAAGACCGAGTTCGAAAAGCGTTTTTAACTGAGCTTCTGTTAATATGGATTTTCCGTCCATGTAGACACTGTATGTATTGTATGACAACGGTTTGTATATCTTGCACCAGCCATGTGTTTCCAAATAATGTTCTGCATTGTTGGTTTCTACCATTCCAAAACAAATATGGTCTGCCAAGGCGGCATGACCTTGGTATCCACAATGAAAGTATTTTCCTTCCGGAGAGACAAAACCATACTTTGTGTTATCACTATGACGTTCCTGAATTTCTCGCAACGGAGCTTCTGTTCCTTTTTTCGGAACTGGTTTTGTATATGTTAATCCGTAGTCTTCAAAGAAATTCCAAAAATCAACACGATTAGATTTATGACTGCCTGAATCTAACCATATACCAGAAATACCGGTTGTTGGAATTACAAAGATCGAAGACCGGTTTACTTTTTCATCAAGCAGCAGGTTCATGAGAAAACTCTGATGATCGTCTTCCTTTACCATATCCCATTTCTTGATATTATTTTCTTCCCAACAAATCAGATAATTACTCATACTGTTTCCTTTCTCTTGTTACCCAATTATGTTTGCGATATTATGGAGTCTCTGGTTGATCTCTTCGATTTGTTTCTGCCACTCCCGAAGCTCTGCAAACGTCATCCGGTCACAATATAATTCGGCTTCAACATTTTTCTGCAATAATGAATCGAAATCAGTTAATATTGTTTCCAATTCGTCTTTGTTTCCCATAATAAGTCCTCCAAAGTGTTTACTCTATAAGCTGAAAACTCATGATAATTACGTTTTCGATCTTGCCGCTATCTTCAATCCATTTCTGCATATCCTTAATCCATTTTTGCATATCTTCGATTTTACTAAAATCATTGATTTTGTGGTTGGCTTCAAGAATAACGTTGCCACAACCTTTTTGTTCGTCTGACATATGTGTGAATGAAACAAAATATCTATACATAATAATTCACCTCCATTGAATTCTAGTTCTCGTACGAATTGATGATATCGCTTTCAAAACATACGGCTGCAAAAACTTCTCTATATGGTGTCTCTTTTGTTTTGGTACTTCCCCATTTGGTATACGTCCCATTTAATCCGGTATGAAACGGTCTTACAACATCATATTTGCAATATTTTACGTCGTTGTTCAAAAATGAAAGCCCTTCATGGCATGCCAGCATATCGTGTTGCCGTTTATCGTTTTTCACATTATAGGCATCGAACAATTTCTGATATTTACCGTCTTTCCAAATACCTGCTCTTGTATTCCGTGCATCATGGCATACGTTTTTGCCTACAAGAATGATCTCAGAGATACGTTCCTTACCGGCTTTTAGAACATAATCGGTTGCTGAAACATCACAGTTGAAATTGAAGGTTCTTACTGTTTCTTTTCCTTTGAATTTTTCTAATTCAACTGGCGCAATATTGGAACCAACGAAACCGCCATTCATTACAAGCATATCAATATGATGTGTTTTAATATAATTTGCAACCACTGTTAGTGCACCACCAACGAATACATATTTCGCAATCGGAGGCATTTTCTTCAAAACTTGCACTCCCAAACTTTCTAATTTCGCTTTTCTTTTTAGTCCAGCTTCTGTTTTTGGATAAGGATCGCAAACGACGCATTTTAATACTCCTTTATCATGCAAATAATGAGCAGCGACGACATCATCAACATCGGCATCTAGTTCTGCTACGTATACAATTTCTTTGTCCATAATTTATTTTTTCTCCTTTTTCAATCAATCTCAAAATATTCAACACCGTGTTCTTTGTGCCACATCTTATGACACGTTCTGCACCAGGTTATGAGGTTGCCAGGATTATCCGTACCACCCTGAGAAACCGGTATTTTATGATGCAAATCGAGTTCTCCATCTGTAGTCGGTAGTGGAATTCCATTTTCGTTAACCAGAGCATGAAATGTACCGCATTTTTGGCAAGTATAATTATCGCGTCTGAATATATGATTACGATATCCGCTTGCTGAAGGTCTTCTATTTTTCTTATTTCTACATATAACTAGGCTCACTTTTTAGAAAACTCGTCAGGAAAATGCAAAGAATTGTAAGAAAAGACTACCTATTTAATATAAATAAGTAGCCTTTCTGTTTCCTAATACCAGCCAGTTGTTCCAGTAAATCCATCCGGGACTGTTTTTCTTTGTGTTTTCGGCGTCGTTTGTTTTTGTCTGCCATATTCCGAATTCAAAAACTGTTTTCTTGGCATTGCAGACAGCCTATCAATAAGCGCCGAAGCTTGTCGTTTGGTAATTGTGTTCAGATTAACATCACATAAATCCTGCATACGCTCATGGGCTAACACTTTAACATAATCAATCTGTTTCTGACTTGCTTTTGCGTCTCCCCATGCGTGAACAATAGATATATCCCATAATGCTTTACTATCTTTTTCGTTTGTCAGCAGATAGATACGAACATCATCGATAACACTCTGAAGTTTCTGAGCAATCGTGATGGCATGGCTTACAGTCTTATTATCTTCCTTTTTCTCCAAGATTGCCTGAGTCTTACCAAGAGCATCGGTTTCTGGGATTAGAATTGCTTTTCCATCTCCAAGAGAAAGAACCAAACTGTTGTTTCCCATTGGAACAAAATTGATTTCACGCAGATCAACATTGTTTTCATCACGGAATAATTTCACACGGACTTCGGTATTGATCCAGCTATCCGGACCATCTAAAATTGTCTCAATCTTTGTTTCCATTTCTGTGATCTTAATACCCTGTAGCCGGTTACGTTTTTCTTTCGGAACGACTTTCATATTAAGACCAAATAAGTCGCCAACATTTACTGGGGCTTTTTTCGAGACACCCACACAGTCAATAAGTGTCAGTGCCTCTTTTCCCGGCGATAAGCGTAATCCCCTGCCAACCATCTGACAGAATAACGCATCACTTTGTGTCGGTCTCGCAATGATGACCGTTTCGATCAATGGAATATCGGTTCCTTCTGTGAATACACCGATATTTACAACACAAGGGATTTTTCGATTTCTAAAATCCTCGAGAATCTGAGCTCGCTTTTCTTTTGGCGTTTCCCCAGTAACAACAACTGCGCCTGGAATTTTCTTTGCAAGGGCATACGCATGTGCTACGTTTACGGCAAAAATAAGTGTCTGACCATGTCTGTGTTTTCCATATGCGTCGATAACTGCGTCAACAACTGCAGGTTTTAACATCGCATCTGCCAGGGCGTCCATTTTGTAATCGCCCATCTGTGTTTTTACCTGAGTCAGATCATATCCGACATCAATCTGATAGCAGTCAATATCAGTAAGGAAACCTTCTCGGATTCCCCATTTCATGTCTTTTAAATAAAGAATATCTTCGTAAATCTTGTTTAAGTCATCTTTATCTGCCCGGTCTGGAGTTGCCGTAAACCCTAAATGGATGCGAGGTTTGAAATAATCATAGATTTTACGATAAGATGCGGCGACCGCATGGTGGGCTTCGTCTGTGATGATCATATCAAAGTCATACGGATCAAACTTATCTAAACGCCGGATCAAACTCTGAACCGAAGCTGAAACAACTTCTTCGCCATTGCTATGTTCACTTGCCTGTTCAACACCAAAACTGCAGTCGTAGTATTTTTCTGGCTGATGTACCAGTTCGTCTCGATGACTCAAAATCAATACACGACCAAAACGAGGAATGTGGCTGAAGGTTACTGTCTTACCGGAACCGACCGGAAGTACGATCAAATGACTACCACTTTTACAGTTCATGATTTTATCAATACACTCTTTCTGATAATCCCTCAGAATACTCTGGTCGGGTACGTGTGGAGGATCAAATAAGATTGTACTCTTTACTTTATTTGTTACTTCTTCGGATCCGATATTCTGTACCCGATCATTCTTTTCTTTCTTTGAAGTATTTCCCATCTTGAAAATCCTTTCTTATGAAACACAGAAAGCGTATTCCAAGAATAAATCTCAGAATACGTTGTTTCTGTTTACCTTACATTTCGTTACATAATCTTTTTACCAAGAACATCTGGTCTTCCACACATCAGAGCTAACATTCCCATAGCATTTGTGAAAGCTCCATATTCAGAGATAATTACTTCGTCACCAAAAACTTCTTTGATCTCGTTTGCGATGATCGCCGTTGTGCCGCCGATAAACACGAACTGAGTATAATCAACAGACCACTGGGCGGCGAGACAATCTTCACGTAGAGCTGTAACATAATCGATCAAGTATTTATCAATCATAGTCTTAGAAGATTCCTCAATCTGCGGATTGGAACGAATTGGTTTTAAGCATCTGTCCTTTCCAGTACGACCAAGTACTTCTGCTGTCTGCGCTTTATTGATAAATGAATAAGCTGCGGATAACTTCTGAGCGAGACCAGAAACCAGCGCATTGCAGCCTTTTGTTGTTGTAAATGACATTGTCAGATCTGCGTCTCCACCGTTATAAATAGTTCCGTTTACATTTAAGTGACCAATATCAATAACAGCAACAGTTCCCATACCCATAACACCAGGAAGTACTAATGCACCACAACCTTCCGGGTACACATAACGACCAACGAAACGGAATGTTCTGGTTTCGATTGGGCTTTCTCCAGTCCTTTTGAATCGAACCGTCACTGGCTCTGTTGGTAAAATGTAGTCTCTGTATGAATTTCTCTCTTCCGGGAACTCGTAATCTTTTACTGGAATACCAATTCCGCAATAAACCTCATCGACTTCATCCGCAGAACACTCTAAAGCAACTGCAAGCATAGTACAGATCTTATGGATTGGTAATTTCTTTGACGACTTCAATTCGGCTTCTTTTGTAGCTCCCTGACCAACACGGTAAATCTGTCCGTCAAATTCTATTAACGAGGTATTCTGTCCTGGATCTGTGTCCTCGAATACACCCTCATCATATTTAGTACGGATATTCTTTGAGATGATCTGATTACTCGGTTCATCATAGATATCGACTTTTGTAAAACTCTTTCCGCTATCAACAGTAATGTATCGTTTCATAAAAAGTTCTCCTTTTTCTGTGTGTATGTGTTATCGTTTACATCATTTATAAGGCTCAAAATATGGAAAACTCGTCAGTTTTTTACATATTTGTTTCAATGATTTCGATTGCTCTCTTATTGCATGAATTTCCCAACTAACTTAAAAAAGTCGTTTGAATTATCATTTTCTTTTGTAATCTGTGCGACCACTGGTTTTATCGTAGCCGTTTGATTGGTTGCAGTATTTGAAACCGGAGTCTGAGCTGGAATCGGATCCGATTGTTTTGTTTCTACAGAAGCAACCGGATGCTTGGCTACATCTGTCTGTGGTACTCGAGTCGGTTCTACACTTACAGGCTGCTGCATAAGTTGTACACTTGGTTCGTTTTGTGGAACAGCTGGTTTCGGAACCGCCTGCATCGTATTCGGATTGCTAAACTCAGGATTTGGCGCATAATTATTCATATATCCAACACTTTGCGAATAATTATACGGATTGTTTGTCATTGGATACGAAATAGGCGATTCCTGAACAAACGGACGCGCTATATCTGGCTGCGAACTAGGGATCGAATAACCAGAACCAAGTTCAAAGATCGCCTGCTTACGGAGATCCATATATTCTGCAGCCGTTACCCTGCGTCCGACTGCGAACTCAAACTGTTCTACTAATTCTTTTGTCAATGCTGTTACGTTTGTCATAAAAAATCTCCTTATATGATTACCTGGTTGTTAGAATCATCAGTCACCTGGTTGCCGGAACTATCAATTGTTGTATCAGTTGTTGTTTTCTTAGAACTGGTTCTCTTTGATTTATGAATATTGTTGTATTTGATAAGATTTTCATTCGGTAATTCTATAATGGTTCCGTCATTCAAATTCAGCTGCTTCTTTTTCGGGATATCAATGGTATAAATAGCAGCTCCGTTGTCAAGAATAACATCCGTTACAGTTCCGCAGAATCCAAGATGTGCGTTACTATTTGTGGTAAACGAAAACGAAATATATTCGATGTCTTCTTTACTTACTCCAAACTTTCTTGATACTAAGGTTGCTATATGATCATCAATTCCAACTAGTTCTGCATACTGATCAACCCGCAAATCGGATCCGGCATATGATTTTTTCATCTTAATAACGGCAATGCAATACACACATGCCGATTTCTCAATGTGTGTCCTTTTTAACTTGTTCATGTTTTTATCCCCTTTCAATAGTCTACTGCTGATCTTCGCACACCTTTTTTAGCCGAGATTTGTCGTAAGGTTCATACTGGATGAATGTGGTATCCATATATTTAGAAAGATCCAAAAATCCATTACACAGGAGCTCATCCATAAGCTTGTTTGCTGTACATACTGGAAGTACAACAAATGTTAATTCATCCTCGTATTCGGCTGTTGTTATGTACATAGCAATTCTACTTTGGTTGAGTTCCTCGTCGATTGGCAAAGAATCGTAAAGCATGACTGACAAAACTTCAGTTATGTAAGGTGTGTTATCCGGATATCGCAACATAACTCTCATATTAAAAATCCTCTCTTTCTTGGTTTCTAATCACAATAAGGCTCACTTTTCGGAAAACTCGTCAGGAAAATGAAAACAGCTAAAAAACTTCCACGACTTCAAATCGCGGAAGCAATCATGTTTGTTTTTACTTTTTCGAGTTCCAAGGAAATCCGAAATCAGAACGTTTGATTTTACACTTTGGTTCACCATCTTTCCAAAACACAATACCTTCCATATCGTGTTCCTTCAGATACTTTTTAATTCCATCAAAGCTGCGTTCGACCTCAATAATATCTTCTCCATGTTTGATTAACGTATCATGATCCAAACGATAAGGATTGTCTCTAAAATGTTTTCCTACTGCCTCGTATGTCCCGTTTACAATCTGATGGTTTATAGAAAGATAATGATTCATTGCAGCAACAAACCATTTATCCGACGGATCGTTCTCGTTTACTTTCACCCAACATGGTAGATGCCCGGTAATCGGATCCGCTTCCTCCTGACATTTAATTGCGCCTTCCGGAACGGATCTGCCTTTCTTTGCATCATATCGTTTATAGAATACATCATCTAAAATTGCACAACATGAGCCATCGTACTTGATGGTTGCGATTCCTTCGTTACCTAATACCCATTCCATACCTTTCGTAACATTTGGAAGGACGTTAATAACATTGTGGTCTTTGAACTCTCGTTCAAATAGTGTTGGAATTTTCTTCATAATATTTTTCTCCTTTTATTCATCAGACAATACAATATCTGTATCCGGAATCTTCAATTGAATTTTCCCATCATGCTCCGTAATCACAAAATCGTGATCATTAATGCAGTCCCTTATTAGTACATGACGATTATGATTTGACACAATATCAAGGACACATCCGCATATCCCTACAAAAGACCAACCAATCGTAACCAAAGGCAAAGTCTTGTCTTCAGAAGAAATACAACAATAAACCAATATAAGCACAAACAAAATTACAAACAAAACCAAATATATAATTATTCCGAGCTGTTCGTGTTTGTAATTCTCGGTTTCATTTCTGTAAAGATCTTGGCATATCTTCACTTTTTGATGTTTTGTCATAATGTTTTTCTCCTTTTACAACCACTGATTAATTTCTTGAAATACGTTTCCGAGCGAATCTGTGATCATCAGATCTGTTTCTGGATTCAATATGATATCCAGTTTTTCTTTATTGATAACAACTAAATGCTCACCAGAAAAGTACGTAATAAACTGTGAGGCCGGATATACTTGTAATGAAGTTCCGCCTACGATTAACATGTCCGCCTTACTGATTGCTTCGAGCGCCCCGGATACGGACGCTTTTGGAAGAGGAAAACCTTCTCCGTACAGGGTTACATCCGGTCTAATTAAACCTCCGCACGCGCATTTTGGTGTTGAATCTTTGGATTCATACAAGAAATCCACAGGATAAGACTTGCCACATTTAGAACAATAATTTCTCTGAGTAGTACCATAGATTTCGAATACGTTCTTACTGCCTGCCTTTTGATGCAGTCCGTCGATGTTTTGTGTCACAATAGCACTCAATTTACCAGCAGCCTCCATTTTCGCTAACACTTTGTTGGTGATATTTGGTTCGACGTTTCTGGTATCTAACTTTTGGCGATAGAATTCATAAAATACTTTTGGATTGTTATACAAACAATTTCTACTCATAAGGTATTCTGGTTTATATCCCTCGAATTGTATATCGTGATGGTTATATATATATAATCCGTCTTTTGATCGAAAGTCTGGGATTCCACTCTCAGTCGAAACACCCGCGCCTCCGAAAAATACGATGTTATTTGATTCATTGATATATTCTCTCAATTTTTCGTACATATATGTTCTGCCTTTCTTATTTGCGAATAATTATTACGATTTGTTCCATGATAATATCTTTCACTTCCTGTGGAATACAAATAAATATACCAAAAAGTATTATTACCACCATAACGAACTTAAGAAACCTAATTACTGGATTGTCGTAATCATAAAAAGGACCGTCATCAAATGAGTCATTAAGTAAGATAGTTCCTATCAAACGAAATACGGTACAGCCAATAATAGCCAATAGTCCCGACATAAAATAAATACCTACCTTCTTTTTTTTTTGAAAACTACTCGGTCGTTAAACAACCAAGGATTAATGCTTAGCTGTCCTAAAACAAATTTGCAAGTAACATGTAAAAAACGTTTACAAACAATAATACGGATCCTACCGTTACCAGTAAAATACTATTTCGGATACCGGAAGGCATTTCCCAGATATCGGATCCTGCTGTTAATTTTGCATTTCGATTTGCTATCAAAGATATAGGAAATCCTGTCATACCGCAGAAAATCAAAATATAACTAATATACAGTGTAATCATAACTATACTCTCTCTTTCTTTTCACTTGCATTCGATTGATGTCGTTAATACTGATAAGGCTCAATATATTGAAAACTCGTCAGGAAAATAAGAAAAGAGCCCAAAATATTGAAGCTCTCTTCTATTGTTTTAGTACACATGTTCCGGTCTTTCCCATTTCTTTTTGTCAAAAGAGACAACCGGATTATATTCCCGCCATGCAATAACAGGATAGATGCAGTTCCATGCCCGTTCACAAAGCCATTCTGTTACCGTACTTTCGATAACTCCATTTGGTAACTGGTATTTGACTTCATACTCAACTCCGAAATCTTCTGATTCTGGAATATCTGGAGGAACAACTTCCGGAAACTTATGCCACATACGATGTTCTGCCTGCCGTCCAAACGAAGTCTGCATAATCTTAAGGATTGCTTCGTTTTTCGGAACAACATTTGTTTCTTTTTTGTTTGTCACTACATCTGCAGGAATCTCTCCCGTCCCAAAGACTGGGTCATAAAGAAGAAGATGTTCTGCTGATGCGATGTCTCCAGATAACAAATAATTCGTGATCCGGTGTTCGTACATCAGATATGCATATGTGTTCTGGTTATTGGTTCCGTTTAAAAAGTTCGCCTGCCGATGTTTTAAAATATTTGTAATTGCTACGCCTGATAAACGCATTGAATCGTCTCCCTTCTATTTAGGTGCAAATTAATTTGTTACACTAAATATGTGCCGAACATGAAGACACAAAGAAAGACGAACAAAATAGGTTCCGAAAGATATAAGTTAGACTTTGATTACCACATTGGAACTGCATATAGGTATTCAATAACAACATTAGTGCATGACCCGTATCCCTAACGGAATCCGGATCTTCGAACAAGTTCGATAGATTTGATACGATTTTGGGAATACGAGGTATTGGTTCCGAAACGGCATAATAAACTTCGATTACCGCCCTGGCCCCGTTCATAGGTATTCAATAACAACACTAGTGCGTGACCCGTATCCCTGACGGAATCCGGATCTTCGAACAAGTTCGATAGATTTGATACGATTTTTAGAATACGAGGCATGGGTTCCGAAAGTTATAGAATATACTTCGATTACCACTCTGGAGCCGTTCATAGGTATTCAATAACAACACTAGTGCAAGTTTTGATACGATTTCTGGAATACGAGGTATTGGTCCCGAAAACTGCATAACATAATTCGATTACTATCCGGAACCGCACATAGGCATTCTATAACAACAGCAAAACAAAAGAGACCAACCAACAAGGTCAATCTCTTTCGTGTGTTTTAGAATCCGAAATCCTCTTTAATTTTGGGCTGCAGGTATTTTGTAAACAAGTTCGCAATCACTTTAGCTCCATATGGGTAGTCTTTTTCAACCATAAATGATTCAGATTCCATATAAGGAAGGATAGCGTCAAGTGCATAATAGAATTCTATTTCCGTTTGCTCATCAATGTCCAAAATCTCCTGTTTTATGGATTCCCATTCCTCTTCTGATTTAATCCCGTAGAATTCCCATCCATTGAGTTCGATCTCTTTGATATTAGCCTGAATGCTTTCTTCGAGAAGAAATACAGATCGATCTGATATCTTGTTCAGTAAGTAATGCTTATCGATCCGGCTCATAAGATGCATGAAATCTTCGTGTTCATTGAATCCCCAACCATAAGAATAATCACCAGCATCGCCATGAATGTCCAATCGTCCGTTATCACAATCGAATCCAAACCGAGCCCATGTGCAGGATGCATATTCCGGATCCTTTTTGTCTGGGACTAAACGATAAGTATATAATCTCGGCTCTATCTTTGTTATTTCCATAATTTTTGTTTCCTCCTTGTATTGTGTGCATTGTTATTTGTCTTAAATATGGGACTAAGCAGTTGCACACAAAATGGCGGAAACAAAGCAAAAAGAGATCAACCAATTGGTCAATCTCTTCTGTCTGTTTACTAGTTCTTCCTTTTTAAGCTTTTCTGCCTGAAATGTTCGCAAATTTCTTCGCAAGCACCATCGCGTTTTAATTCTCTCGCGAATCTGTCATAAAAAGGTAAGTCTTTCCATCTCGGTTTGTTTTCTTTTGCCATAGCAGCCTCCTATTTCCCTACAACTATGAATGTTGCGTTTTCTGACCATGTTAACTCGTTTCTAAATAAGCAAGTAACATCTTTTGGACTTACGCCTAAGAAAGCTCCATCTTCGTATCGGAATGACTCACCATCAAAGAAGATATACTCATTTGATTCCAGCTTGTCGCTTTTGATCACTTTACTTCTATCATCTTGAATCTGGCAGAGCATATCATAAAACTCAGCATAATGATTGGATGTCGACTGAATCTGTCTTTTGACACGTTCTCTGTGTATGGTGATCCGCTCTTTGTCGTATCCGCTTAAAGCAGTATAAACTTTTTCTTTGTTTAATCCTGGTGTTACAAACATAATAAATACCTCCGTTAACCAACTAAATATTCGTTTACATCTGTTTTCTCATTGTAGCTACCGCGAACAAGTTCATAACCTAACAGCTCGGATATATCCATTGGCATATCTGACCCGCGGAATCCTGAATTGGAATTAATTTCTGTGATATCTCCACGAGAAATCATTTCAACCTGATCTGCAGACAGATAAACAAAACCGCCTGGTGTCATAAGATTGATCGCCTTTCCTTCTTTCAAGAGATCTTTTACTGTTTTTGTTACTTCGTTATTCATTTTCGTTTCCTCCTTGTATTGTGTGTAAATGTTTTTGTTATCTTAAATATGGAATCTAAGGAAAGCACACAAAAACACTGGAAACAAAAAAAAAGAGATCGACACAATGATCAATCCCTTTTATTATTTTACGATTCCAATTCTCTGATTTTAACAAGTCCAACCTGATAAAAACAATCAGAATTTACGATTGCCGTCTCAATATCACATCGTAAACGTTCAATCTGTTCGCCATCACCGCAGTCTTCTTCGGTTTCAATTCTGACTCGAACTTCGTATTTTGCCATATTTATTTCCTCCTTTTTCGTGTGCGTTATATTTGTTATCTTAAATATGGAATCTAATAGGCGCACACAAAAAGAGTGGAAACAAAAGAGACCAATCAAATTGATCAGTCTCTAATGTTTGTTTACGATTTATTATTCAGAACAGCCTGTAATTACAATATAAGGACCATTACCTTTCAGATAAAGAAGTTCGTATACCTCTCCATCATAACAACCATCGTTTGTTTCATAATCTTCTTTTGTTTCATATTTTTCGTAATTAATTACGAAGTCACACATATCCCAGAAACCGGTTTCTTTTGCTTCTTGTTTTCTGTGGTCTACTTCCTGTTTGTCTTTGTATTTATGACTATTCACACAATCATAACTACATTTAACAAACGGAATACTTAAATATTTTGCGAGATCTTTCTCGATTTCAAGAAGTTCTTTTTCGTTTCTCTTTAACTCGTATTTATTTCCAATCATAATTTCTACCTCTCTCATGAATTTTACAGAGTGCATTCTAAACAATCTGCTGCTCGTTTTAGAATATCTTTATATAACATACCGTCCGCTTTAGCGGATAACTCTTCAATCTTCATTGCGATCTCTTCAATTTCTAACTCTATATCTCGATCACTCATCATTTCTTTTTACTCATTTGGGCTCTCCTTAAATTTTAAACGTCTGTATCTGGTAAATAGCTATCACAATCTGCATCTGTTTCGATTACTTCAGTGCAATGATGACAGGGATTACAACCAAGATCAGTTACCTTTTGTGTGGAATTGTGCGAATCGTTAAGAACGCTCCTTGAGCAAACTCTACACAAACAATCCGCACAATCTTGATATCGTTCTCTCATTTTTAATTTACATGGTGAACTACTTTCATCCATCTCTGTCATATTTTTATCTCCGTTCCCTAGTAAATGCGAATTTCATATACACCAATATTCTTCTCCATCCATTACTCGCTTCACTTCGTCAATGGATAAATCGTACAAGTCAGCGACAAAGTCTATTGCACTATCAATGCATTGCAATGAGGCGAATTTCCGTCTATCCCTTAGACAACTGATTGCCTGCTGTAGATTTCTTTCTTTATGCAATAGTTCCTGCTGTTTTGCTTCAGCATATTTTTCATAATTGCTTTTATTCATTTATCTTCCTCCGCTAAATTCTAAGTTTACCGTGGATTTACAAATTACCAAATTCCATTTACCGTTTTGTAAATAGCTTCGCTCATCATTCCACCTGTCATTTTATCCATTGTATCCGCGACAAGGCCTTTAAGTTCTGCTCTTATTCGTCTATCGTGACGAGTACATGATTTTGAACAATAATTGTTCCTTCTACATTTTTCACAGTTGCCATTTAACTTCCACTGCTCATTTTCCTGAATTTGTTCCATAATAACTTTTCACCTTTCTTCTATATGAAATCAAGTACACACGAAACCAAGATTATAGAACTACTAACGTTCTATAATAAACGACTATTGAACTACTAACGTTCGATAGTATAAAGCTCAGTTTATACACCCACTCCATATGGGTCTTCTGGTTCCCAATCTGCTCTTAACTGGCATTCCTCACATTCTGGTTTCCCTTGCCCTATACATAAAGGATACGGATTTCCTTTTTCCGGCAAAAAACATTTTGGATGTTCGTATTTCTTTTTATCTTCCATATACCATTTCCTCCATAAAGTTTAGTCTTTTCGGATGTATTACGATGTATTACGCATTTCTAAACCCGTCTATATTGTTGATAATAAGTACCGAACCAGCCAAAAGTTGCGCTGTAACGCCTATTAAGGCATTCGGTTTATTAAGAACAACCGCTATAATTCCACAGACGACTGCAAAAATCAAAAAGAAAACTCCCGCATAAAACCATTTTCGCTGTTTTGCTTTATATTTCTGCCACATTCTGCCCTGCTCGTCACAAAGTTTGTTTAAATCGTTTGTCAGTTTTTCAAGTTCACCTTTTTCAAATTGGTCTAATTTCATATATCGTTTTCTCCTTTTTTGGTTAAATTTTAATTTAACTGATTAATATTTCTCAAAATGCATTCTTTACATCCAGGCTCTCTAAATCCAACACATTCTTTCTCAAAATCGATATCTGCGTCGTCTTTAAATGGACACCAATGCATATTGTTAAAGATATATTGAATCAGTATATCCACCTTATCCGGATCACTTGTGTATGCCGAAATGTTTTTGGTATTCTCTTCCTTATACCTCTCTGTCAGATGAGCCATGCTTTCCTTCACATAGCTATCAATAACTAGTTCCCAGAGTGTATTTTCGTCGCAATTACAATCAAATTTACTCTGAAAACAGTCACTGATCTGTTCGATGTCAGCGTCGTTAAGAACAAGTAACGAATGAAAGAGATTCTTATAACGTTCCGGTGTATACGGACTTAGATCAGAATCACTTACTGTCGACCGGTCAAGATTTTCTGGATCATCACTTCTTTCCGTAAATGATAAGATTCGTCTGTTTACCTGAATTTCGGCATCCCGTAATCGATATCGCTTTTCTTGGAATCGATATACGTTTTCGATTTCTTCATTTGTGAGAGGAAATTCGTTTCCATCTCTGATAATGCTTACTTTGTTACTCATTTTGTTTCCTCCTTTTCTGTGTGAAATATATTTGTTATTCTAAATATGGAACTTAACTGTTGCACACAATTTAATACTTCAAAGATAAGTTCTTTCCGTTCTTGTTTTTCAAAAGTGTTTTCTAATTGATGCAGATTCACGCATTTCTCTTCATTCATTATTTATTCCTAATAAGGCTCACAATCTGGGAAACTCGTCAGAATTTACACAGAAACAACAAAAGAGACCAACATAACAGTCAGTCTCTAAAGTTCGTTTACTTCTCATTTGACTCCTCAAGTTTCTCCGGATCGTCAAATATGTTTCCAATCTTTTCGTAGCCATTACAATTTGCGTCGCCAATGCCATACATTGCGTTGGTACAAGATTGCGCTGCCCACATTCCTTCTTCGTAATCCCAAACAACTTTATACCGCAGTGACTTGCGTCCACGGCGGTCCCTGTCTTTGATAATATCATTTTCCCACATCAGATTATTATTCATGTCAATAATCCCAGTACACCTGCAGACAGTTTCAATGTCAACTTCGAAACCTTGTAGTGATCCATCTCCTGGATGCTGATTAAATATAGTTGCAGCATTACCATCATGGAATAATACGGCTCCGTATACCCATTGTTTGTTATCAAGTCGTTTACCACGAGACAAATAAATCTTATGTTCCATATCTAACATCATTTTGTTTCCTCCTTTTCGTGTGTGTTATATTTTGTTACCCTAAATATGGAGTCTAACGAATGCACACAAAAACACCGGAAACAAAAGAAACCAACCAAAAGGTCGGTCTCTCTTGTTCGTTTACTTTTGGTTCTCTGTGAGTAAGGATTCAAACCTTTACAGCGAAGCTGGGGTTTCTATGCTTGCATCTTATCCTTTAGCGATTAATCCTCTCGAAACTTCGGATTGATACTTTTCAAGAATTCGACGATCTGATCCTGTTTCTCTTTGATCAAGTGTACGTATCCTAGAGCTTGTTTACTAACAAATGCATATTTATACACTTCTTTTTCGTATCGCTGTTTTGCTTTCTCATTTGCTGTAGCGATACGAGTTTTTTCGTTCTCGATCTTTTCGGATACGGTATTTTTGGCACGACTATACGGATACTTGATCCAGAATACAACATCCTGAAGTCTTGTAATCGGTTTCTTATCCGAATGAATCGCGGTTCGTATCTTAGATAAACGTGCCCGAAATGATGTATCCAAAAACTGTTCGTAAAAAGAATCAATCGTATACGTTTCCAGTTTCGGTTTATGTTTAAACATAAGTTTATAACACTCAATAGCGTCATCATAAATTGTATATGTTTTCCACAACAGATCAATATACATAATAGGATAACAATCGACACTGAAGCTGTGGTATTCATATGGTCCGTACTCGAGTGGTGGGAAAATAACTTTAATTCCACCCATGTTGCTCCAAGACAAATAACACATGGAAAAACATGGTATGGTTTCCAAATATTCGATGACTTTATCTCCTAAACTTTTCCCATCATCTGTTCTGCAGGAACTAATAAATCTAAAAACATTTCGTTCAATATCATCTGTAAACAATTTTTCTGGGGCGGCGATTAACGAATCAAATAAATCGAACTGCTCTGTCATTTCTTTTCTCGTCATAAAAAATCCTTTCCTTGTATACCTGATAAGGAGAGATTAGGTTCAAATCCATTAATTTATTTAATGGATCATGTGTCTGCAAAGATACTGATTCCATTAACTTGTTTAATGGATCATGCATCTGTAAAGATGCGGAATCTCGAAGCTTCATTTAAACCTAACTCTCCAAAGCAAGCACACCACGAAGCTTTAGCTTCTTGTGTACTTGATTACTTTTTATAAGGCTCACAATTTGGAAAACTCGTCAGAAATCTCAAATTCCATAATACGTTTCGTATGCAGACATATATTCCTGAGCTGAAATACGTTTCGCTTTTGTTTCTGTCTCGTATTGTCTGAAAAAGTATCGTCCACTCTGCCAGAAATGCGCTGCTACGTTGTCTACTGTTAGTTCTAAATATGACATCTTCGTTTCCTCCTTTTTTTTTGTGTGATTTATTTGTTATCTTAAATATGGAATGAATTACTGCACATAAATACTCCGGAAACAAAAGAGACCAACCGACAGGTCAGTCTCCAATGTAAGTTTACTCCACTTTAATTCCGGTGCATTTATAGAAAATATCCGGATCAAAGTTTGGAAGCTCTTTGATAAGGTTTTTATTTTCTTCTGATAAATTATCCCACCAGTCTTGCGTCCTGTCTGGTTCGACTCTGATAAATCCACCAGTCACCTCATAATCTCGATGATCTGCTTTCTCTTGATCTGTCATCTGCTTTTCCTGAATGAAACTTACCTGACTTTTCATCCGACATAATTCTTCAATCAAATAATTTACAGGACTTGCTTTTAATTGATTAAGTGTTATGTGTGTTGGTTTATTGAAAAGCATAATTTTGGGTTCTTCTGTGTTGAAATATCCTGTGTTATAGTTAGAAACATTACAGCAGCCTGTATTATAATTACCAATATTGCCGTTTCCAACGTTATGATCTCCAATATTGAAATAACCAACATTTTTGGATCCAGCATTACTGCAACCAACATTTTTGTCACCAGTATTATTATCTCCAGTATTCCACCATCCAATGTTATTACTTCCAACATTACAACAACCTTCATTATGGTTTCCAACATTTTCATACCCGGAATTAGAAGATCCGACATTATTACGACCAAGATTATTATCACCAGTATTATAACTACCTTTATTCTCTTTGCCAGTGTTTTTACAACCAGAGTTGAAATCACCAGTATTGCAATTTCCGGTGTTCCACTTCCCCGAGTTCCAATTACCAGAGTTGAAATCTCCAGTATTACCAAGACCAGAACACTTTTTGCCAATGTTAATAAGATTGAAAACTTCTTCCCATGGAACTTCACGTACGATCTCTAATTTATCGGTACATGATTTTATGCTATCTGTCAAAACCTCGCCATAAGCGACGACTTCAGCAACATGATATTCCTGCTTAAATTCGTAAAAAGAAAAGCAATCAATCAATTGTTTACAAAAATGCATACCATGTTCACATAACGAAAGTGGACCTTCTTCTTCGAATTTACCAGGGCAAGCATATTGTTTTGAATTACCGTCTGGACTACAGGTCCAATCAGATCGGAATACCTTATATCCATGGACTGGTTTGTAATTTGTTACATTATCACTCATTTTTCGTTTCCTCCTTTTAGTGTGTTTATTTTTTGTTATCCTAAATATGGGATTAAAAGATGGCACACAAAAAGAACGGAAACAAAAAGAGACTAACCTAATTGTTAATCTCTACTTTTTTCTGTCGGTGGAATGAATTCAAACTCAGAAGATGTTAATGGTTTTGCACAATGTATATCATATTGAATTTGAAACATTTTAATATCTTTTTCAGATGCATTAACAATCTTATCCGCACAGTTTTGCAAGAACTCCAAACTATCTTTCTTATTCATCTCAATACCGTCCTTATACTAACATTTTCTATCACTGTTTTCGTATAATCACACATTTGGTTATGTAATTATTCGTTTACTGCCATTTTTATAAACAATGCATCGTCGCGTTTTAATGTGATATCGCAATCCGCAAACTCATCCATCAGTTTCCTGGTATCGAAACCATGTGGCACTACAACAGCGAAACCGTGTGGTGTTTGCTGTACAAAGACATCGCATTTGTTGAAATTACCATAATATGCTGCACGGTCGACGAATCTCGATAACATTTCTTCATCGGTACTATCGAAATCAAACAACCATTTGCTTTCTGCTCTGTTTTCTATAAGCATTGATGTACCTACGAGAACACGATAATATTTTACAACTGGAATATCTGTGGCAATCACTCTCGCAAAAAAAGCCTTTTTCGTTTTCTCTTCGTTTCTGGCGTTCACTGATTTGTATAATCTTGATTTCTCGCCACGGACGCCATCTGAAACAAAACGATCAAACTTCTCCATTATTTTCGCTTCCTCTGATTCATAACAAAGATATGACTTTGTTCGCTGTTTGAATCCTACAACATCCTTATTATCTTTGTTTCGAGATATCATTGTGTACACATATAATTTTTCCATTTGAACATTTCCTCCTTTAGTTATTCATAACAAGGCTCACAATTTGGAAAACTCGTCAAAGAAATCTCTGAAAATCATGACGAATTCTCAATTCTTTGAGCCTTATATGTAATGTAAACAACATATATTCTGATTTTCAAAGGAAGGAGTTTTTATGAACGAACTCACTAAACACGTTAATATTCCACAACCGGTTATCGATATTCTGGATCTTTTGCATACGAAAACAGAACACGCATACCTGGTTGGCGGATGCGTTCGAGATATGATCCTTGGTGTAGAGCCTCATGATTACGACATCTGCTCTGATTTATCACCAGATGCTGCATCCGAAATCCTTGGAACGAAATATCAAGTTCTTCCCAAAGGAATTAAATTCGGAACGATATCTGTCTTGATCGATGGAATTGAATACGAAATTACTACATTTCGTGGCGATTCAAAATATTCAGATGGTAGACATCCAGATTCAATTCGTTTTGTTTCTAATATCGAAGAAGATCTGACTAGAAGAGACTTCACAATCAATGCAATGGCTTTCGATATCAAGACAAACACATTAATTGACCCGTTTGATGGAAAATCTTATATTCTTCTTGGTTTGCTTCGCACTGTTGGAAACCCAGACGAGCGGTTCCAGGAAGATGGGCTTCGTATTTTACGGGCTCTCCGATTTGCAATCAAATATGATCTTCAAATTGAGCCTAAAACAAAAGAAGCCATGCTCAGGAACCGAAATATGCTGCAATCTGTTTCAAGAGAACGAATTACAGAAGAATTTCGCAAGATCCTGACCTGTGGGAAACCAATTTCTCAGATCTTTATAGAATTCTCTCCTATTATTGCCGAAGTCGTTCCAGAGATTACTCCATGTATTGGTCTCGATCAAGAGAACCCGTATCATAAACACGATGTATATGAGCATATGCTTGCGGTTACAGATCTTTGCGAGACTGATTCATTCGTAATCAAAATGGCGGCACTGCTGCACGATATCGGAAAACCGAAAACGAAAGCATTCAACGAGGCAAAAGATCATTACAGTTTTCATGGTCACCCAGAAGTGTCCTATGAAATATCAATCCAAGTATTGAGTAGAGAATTTAGATGCACGTCAATAGAAAACGATAGAATCGTTAACCTGATTCGCTATCATGACACAGAGATTATTCCAACAAAACCATGTGTGAAGCGCTGGCTAAACAAATTTGGTGTTGATTTTATGAGAGATTGGCTTATTTTGAAAACAGCAGATCGTGATGACCATGTATACCCTAACGAATATGGAGTAGTTGGCGAAAATTATCCAACATGGTATCCGAAAACAGAAGAAATCGAAGTCGTTTTAAACGAAATCTTACAAGAGCAATCAGCCTTTGCAATTAAAGATCTTGCCATTAACGGTCATGATCTCATTGCTATTGGACTTAAACCTGGTCCTATGTTTTTCCGTTATTTACAAAAATGTCTGGAAGCTGTTATGGACGGCACTTGCGAAAACAATCATGATGAACTCCTGAAATTTGTAGTCCAACTTCTGAAGTCCAACTTCTGATGCAGGAAACAAGGAATTCTATTGTAAACATATCGCAACTATTGCTGAATTGAGATCACAAAAGAAAAGAACCCACATATCATTTCTGATATTTTGGGTTCTTCTTTTGGTTACAATAAAGCGATTACTTTTCGAAACAATCCTCTTTGTTATACTCAATGGTATATCCATTGCTTTTCAAATCCTCATAGTCATCGAAACCTAATTGAGTGGCTTTGATATCAAGATAATCCTCAAGTGGGATCGCACCAATGTTTGTCCTTATCATTGTACTCATATTCAACCTCCGAATTCTTCTTTGAGCATCGGCAACAAATACGTTTCAAATAAGTCACAAACGACTTTTGCCCCATATGGGTAATCTTTTTCCACATAGATATCGATCCATTCGAGGTCTGGAACAATTGACTCAACTTCACGGAGATACGATTCTTCTGAGCATACATCCAGGTTCAAAAGATCACGTTTGATTTCTTGCCAATCCTCTTCTGATTCGATTCCATAGCATTCAAATCCGTTCGATTCGATTGACTTTACTGTTTCCTGGATACTTTCCTGAAGACAGAATACGGTTCGATCTGAAATCTTACTCAACAGATAATCCTTGTGAATCCTGCTCATAAGGTGCATGAAATCTTCGTGTTCATTGTAGCCCCAACGATAAGAATAATCTCCTGCATCACTATTGATATTTAGAAGCCCGGTACTGCAGTCAAATACAAACTGAGCCCACAGACAGGATGTATATTCCGGATCATTTTTGTCTGCGCTTAAATAATAAGTATAAACTCTTGGGTCGATTTTTGTTACTACCATAATTTGTTTCCTCCTTTTATGTGTGCTGTTTATTTGTTATCTTAAATATGGAATGGATTGTTGCACACAAGATACCGGAAATAAAAGAGACCAACCAATCGGTCAGTCTATTTCTTTCGTTTACTCTCTGAGTTTATCCAGAATTTCAACCGTTAAATGCTTCACATATAAGTTGAAGATAAAGCATTTCGGACAAAATCGATTTCTTCATACTCGTGAAACACATAACCCACCTGTTACTGCTGAAATACTACTACATTCTGACAGAAATATCATTTCAAAAGTATTCAATTTATGGTATTCTGTTTTCAATTTCAAGAAAGAGAGAATAACTATGGATACAAATCAGATCATATACGAATTTTATGGGGCAAAAGCGGTACCGGTTGTTGCATCCTTTTCAAAGGAAGGACAAGTTAAACCGTTATACGTACGAATCGAAAATGAATCTGTTAAGATTTTGTCAAGTAAGGTAATCGCAACTTCAATGCATGCAATTGCTTTTACGGCAATTGTTGTTTCGAATAATATTCAGAGAACAATTAAGCTTCTTTATAAGACGAACGAAAACATATGGCGTGTTCTCCTTCCAAAGATGTAAACAAAAAGAGCAGCCATGATGACTACTCTCTTCGCTTTGTTTACGCATTTAATGCTTGATTGACCTTGTTTGTAAGATCTTTTGATACCAGATCGGGAGATAACTCTATAGCTTTTCTAATACATTCGATCTCTTCCTTTGAAAACGTTGGCTTGTTTTTTCTGATGTACCCAGCAATCGTTTTTAAACGTACACAAAAGTTTTCGAAAAACAGAGACGAATCCATTTTCACTCCACCAAAATCAAACGTAAGTTCTTCCTTCGTATCGGTAAATGCATTATTACTTATGTTCTTGATCTGCGTGTTTTTTCCAAAACGAATACATCTGAGATTAAAAGCACGTTTGAATGCGCTCCTTTTGATTTCAACTACAGAATCAGGAATTGTAATCTCTTCGAAACCGCAACAACCAAATATATCTCTATTAATCTGTTTGAGACCTTCTGGCAAGATAACAGATTCCAGTGCATTGCAATACAGGAAGGCTATATCCTCTATATTGACAACGTCGTCTGCTTTTGGCATCGAAAACGATTCGAGATCAGAACTATAAAAAGCACCATGTTCAATAACTTTTACCGATGATGGAATTTCGATACTTTTTAATCCTGAGTTGGCAAACGAATACATTCCGATTATTTCTAATCCATCTGGAATCTGAATGTTCGTTAGTTTCTTTTTGTATGCGAATGTATAACTTTCGATCTTTTTAAGATCTTTTGAAAGAATTACCTTCTGAAGATTTTCCATATCTTTAAACATTTCTTCTGTAACGCCTTTTAATGATTCTGGACATATAACATATGAAACGTCCTTCTTCTGATTGCATTCGATATTACAATCACTGAAGCGTCCAATCATATTCAGACCTTCGTCATAGCAACCAGGTTCTAATATTGTTCCGTCTCCTAACATCAATACCTGTTCTTCGTAACTTAATTTGTTTGCTTTCATTTTTAATTCCTCCTTGAATTGTATATAATTTGCTTACATCTTAAATATGGGACAAACGGAAACAAACAAGGAGCAGCAATTCAGTCGCTCCTTATTTTCGTTTACACTTCCTGTTCCATAGATCAGGCAGCCAATTCTCATTGAATTCCGTTCTCTTATCTTCTGGTACAGTTTCCAGGTAAAGCGTTGAATCACATGCATGTGCCATGTCAATCACATAGGCATGATATCTAAAGACCACTATTCTTCTAATTCAATTAGCACATCTTATCACTAACTGATCTGCACACCAGGAGGTGGTAGCTTCCACTCCTTATGTCTTTGTGAACGAACACAAAGAAAAAAGAGCAGCCGTAGTGACTCCTCTTTTCCTATTTGTATTGTTTCTTTATTCAAGATCAATGATATCGTATTCTATCATTCCGTTATCATACGTTTTCGTTTCCAACGTTCCATTCGTATACTCTCCAACTTTGTCAGAATATTTATCGTATACGTCACGTCCGGAAATAACATATTCGATACCATCATATTCAACAGTGATTCTGTATTCTGCAGGATGTGTTACCAATGTTGTTGTTTTTCCGTTGTAAACTGGTATTACATACATTGATCTGTGGTATTCATCTGTTATCTTTACCTGTACCGTGGTTGTTTCCGTACTGATACATTTCGCACATCCTGATAACGTAAAAATCAGAATAAATAATACGGATACCATACATAATACTTTCCGGTTATGTTTCTTGTGATTTATTGATTTCATTTCGTTTCCTCCTTGAACGTGTGCATTTGTTTTGTTACCTTAAATATGGGATTAGATTGCTGCACACAAAAACACAGGAAACGAAAAAGAGACCAGCCAATTTGACTTTGTTTTAAAATTGTGGTTGTGAAAATAAAAGAAACTTAAATTTCAAGAACATAATTTGAGTTTATTTTTGAGATTAAGAATATTATTTGAGATCGTTACATATTAAATAAGAACGGAGCACTTGTAATGTAACAAATGCTCCTCTTATTTGTTTTTTATCGCTGTTCGAAAACGTTTTTAAATGCATCCAATGTTTTTGTATCACTAGGAATGATTGCAAAAACTGCACGTTCAAACGGATAAGCACCACTTGTCAGTTCCTCTTTGAAAATTTGAGCTACTTCTGTCGGATCCTGTCCAAAGACGCCACATCCATAGGCACCGAGTATAGGGCAGCTGACATTTTGTGCCGCCATAACATTGAGAACAAAACTGATACGACTGCGAAGAATTCTGCTGTTTTCCTCTTTTGTAACGGCACAATATCGATGAGCTGCCGAAAAATTAGGTGCCGCACAAGTAATGACATCACAAAGTCTGCTTGTATTGTCTTTAAAGAACCGTACATCTGGTGTATAGAATGCGTGATTTTGATACATGGAACGATTTAAACAGGTTCTGTTGTATTCGTATGCCGGACGTAATCTCTCACTGGAAAGTACATTATAGAGATAACTTCCATGACATAAGCATTCTTCCTGTGCAATCGAACCTTCCAAAAACATACCACCTGGATTTTTAAAGCTCGCAAAGTTTAAGACACACATTTTAGGACTATCTTTTTCGTTTAAAATAGCTGACACAACATCAAGCGGAACAACTTCGCACACAGGCATTCGTCCACCACTTATTCTGGTAGCCATATTAGAATTGTCATAAAGCATAGTCCGATTAATGCGATCTGTAATTTCTGCTGCATAGTTCGTGTACATTTCATCCGTGTGCTGACGTGCTGTTACCTTCATCTGGTCTTTCTTTACCCAATATTCATGATTTCTCATATTGAATCCTCCTTGTTTGTATAAATTATTTGTTAACCTAAATATGGAACCGAAAAGTCAATGATAACGAATTTGGAAAATGCTGACGTACTCAACACATATTTAAGACTGTAGATAATAATTAGATGGATGAAAGGAGATAAAGAATGATTTACATTAACGAATGTCAACGCCATAACAAGAACACATTTGGGTTATTGAAAACGACGGTAAATAGTGAATTGTCGAAACATAATGGTTACCAATGTGTTTGCTCTTCTGATTTTACCGATTTTATGGAAAACCATAATTTGGGAAAAGCACCAATTACTACAGAAGAATTGGTTATGTTACTAAAGGCATTATAACACAGAAAAGGCATCGGGTGTTCTAAATATCTGATGCCTTCTCATTTTCGTTCTCAATAAACTCCATAACTCTATTAATATATAGATTCAAAACATCCATATTAAATGATACAGCATTTATTAAAGCTGCATCTGCATTTTCAATAGCATTCCGAACATATTCAGCTAAACATTCATAACAGGCAAAAGCGTGTTCTACCGCTTCATAATGTTCCCTTAGCTTTGATTCACCGATGTCTATCGGCTTATTATTTTTGTAAGCGTCTGTATCATCTAATCCTGGAATATAATCAGTCTCATGATCTCCGTTTTCGACTAAGAAATCCGAAAAGTATGATAACACAGAACTGAATTTATAATATTGTTCCATAAGTGCAGAAATATCTACTTTTTGATTCCTGAATAGTCGGAAAGATTCTTTGTATTTGTTAAGTTCATTTTCAAATATGTTTAAAAACTGAATCATTCGACCTCTTGGAATATCAGACAATGGCTCTTTCAATAAGGACAATGCTGTCTGTTTGTAATGTTCTCTGTATGCATCCACATCTTCTCGACTTGCTCCATGTTCTGACATGATCTGAAACACTTTGTTCCATTCCTCAGAATTATCCATTTCATTCGCATCTTTTACTTCAATTTTACGCATTAATCTTTTTACTTCATCTCGTGCGTTATCCATACTGGTGTCCCCTCTTTTTGTATTCTTCTATATTTCATAAGGCTCACATTTCGGAAACCTCGTCTGTATGCTGTTAATTATACTCTATTTTGGTACAAAACACTATGCATACAATAACTGTTTCCGACTGCTCTAAGAAACCTATTTCGCATCCGTTTGTTTGACTGCAGACTTGGCAACCATATTATATACCCTTGCAGCAGTCAGATATTCCGGATGCAAAATGTGCCTACTTTTTACTTTGCATATTATCGATATACTTTTTCTGTTCGATATCTTCTTCGAGTTTACTTGTTTCGTTTCCGTTAATTTTCATAGCAGCAAAAAGAAATATAAGAACGAATACTAAGAACACAATTAATGCAACTGCTATAATTATTTTCATAACTTTTCCTCCTTGTCGACTTTGAATTCCGGCATTTCGACGCCATAATCTTTAAGATCACGGATAATACTTCTTACGTCTCTTTCGGCATCGTATTTTTCGTAATAAGGCAGTTTTTCTCCGGCAGCCTCTTTTTCCAATAAGCTCTGATATTTTGCCAGCTTCTTTTCATATTGTTTCTGTAATGCAGCAATCTCTTTTTGTCTGCGTTTTTCGTTCCGCTCTGCAGCTTTCTTATTACGAACTTCTTTTTTCGTCCGGCTTTTGATAATAAAATCTCTGTATCCTTCATAGTCCGCAAACGTTAAATACTTGCCTGTATTGACATCAAAACATTGTGAACCTCTTGCAAGCTCATATTCGTTTGCAGAAATGATCAGATACAATTCGATGCCCATCTTTTTGGCATCTTGCAGCATGGTATCAAACAATGCTTTCACCTCTATGACAGCATCAACACTCATGCCAGAATCTACGGCATCAAACAACAGAATCCGGACATTGGAGATGATTTTCTCATCCTCATCCTCATCCTTAAATATGCGACGAAATTTGTAATCACGATTATTGTAATACCCAAGTTCAAGGAAACTTTTATACAGACGTGATTCCCTTGAGATATTCCCTTTAATCTCTTCCCCTTCTGAAGACGTAAAAAGGCTAACACCTAAAGCAAGGTCATCCCCCTCTTCCCCGTATCCGCCTAAAATAGCGCCAAGATGATTGCCACCGTCAACAAGGTTATCATAAGAGTGACAAGGAAGCTTTTGTTCTGCAACTTCTTCTTTGATATTCATAAGCAGTGTGCTCTTACCGGCGCCGTTACAACCGACAAGAACAGTAAGACCAGGCTGAAAACTAACCTGTTTTGGTTTTGTTGTTGTAAAACCAGCATCATACGGATCTCTCCATGTATTAATCGTAATCATAATCTTTTAATCCTCACATTCGTGTTCGTGTTCTTCCAAGTAATCTTTCAATCGTTTTGTGTCTTTGTTATCTGGCATATCATCTGCAATTCGACAGATATGCATTAAGATACGTTTTAAATCATCGTTTCTATTTTCAAGATGTGTCATGACGGCGTCTTCGATATCTTTTTCTTCGATCTCCGCATAAGCCGCATCTAAATCTGATTCTAATTCTTCGATACGTTCTTCGGATTTTAATGTATTTCCAATTACACCGAATCCAAAATATTCTCGCATTGCATTATATACACCTGGATCAACAAGAGATTCAAAGTCCTGTGGACAGGTAATCATAATATTGTTTCCATCTTTTTCACACCAAACTGCCATTGCTTTCTCTCCTTTTTTTTGTCTGCGTACTTAATATTCATAAGGCTCACAAATATGTTTTCTCGTCAGAAAAGTGAAAGAAAACTAAAAAAAAAAGAGACCAGACTACAGTTCAAATAGTTTGGTCTTTTGTATATTTATACATTCTCTACCTGCAAAATGCGGTTACATTGTTTGAATTAGGAGAGATTAGGTTCAAATCCATTAATTTATTTGATGGGTTATGTGTCTGTAAAGATGCGGAATCTCGAAGATTCTTCGCCATTTAAACCTAACTCTCCAAAGCAAGCACACTCTGGATCTTTAGATCCGCATGTGCTTGATACTGTGTCTGTATTCCAAATTTCGGTTCGTCATCGTTTTCATTTCTTTCGAATACACTTACATATATCCCATCTACGTCACAAATGATTGTTTTCTGACATCTTGGACATGGGATATCAACACTACAATTTCCGGTTACCCGAAATAATGGATTTCCACAACATGGGCAGGTTACGTATTTCATTTTGATTGTTTCTTTCATCATCAAAGTCCTCCAAACTGTACTGTTTTTTTCGTACCATTCAACGGATAAGGGAAATGAAAACCATTGATGACATTTAATACATAGATGAATGAGTTCCGATGTGCCGAAGGTATGCACCATTCATCCCGGTTTCCTTCTTACTGATCTATCTATATTTTGTCATAAGACTCGTAATATCCGTATTGTTCTTGGTGTTTGCTGCACCCAACTGATGTATCCTAAATCTCGGAGTCGATTCATCCGATTCATCATAGTAGATGATGACCGAACTCCGCACATCTCGCAAAGTTCTCTTACTGTGGGAGAATACCCATTGTTTTCGATGAATGTGTTAATGTTGCATAGAACATCTTTTTGTTTTGCTGATAAGGAGAGATTAGGTTCAAACCTCGAAGCTTTAGCTTCGTTATTTAAACCTAACTCTCCAAAGCAAGCACACTCCGGATCTTTAGATCCGTGAGTGCTTGATAATGCATTCTGAATCATAGGAAGCCTCCTTACTGTTATTTTACCGTTTTGTATGTTCCGTTCACGTATCGTAATATAACTCTAATCATATTAGATTGCAAGTGAAATTTACTTCACCACATCAATATCGTTGATATTTTTATTGATATCCAATATTTATTATGATACAATGATGATACGCTCGTAGGCGAAAAATTAGAAAGGTGATCTGTTATGAACGATTTAGGGAAGACAATCGCAAAGCACAGAAAAGAACACAAAATCAAACAAAGTGAACTTGCATTAAAATTAGAGTATTACGATATATTTGTAAAGCCAAATACTGTCAGCGCATGGGAGTCCGGGTTATCTATTCCGAATTCGAAGCAATTGCTTGCTATATGTGAAATTCTTTCTATTTATGACATATATACAGAATTCATTAGTCCGAACCCGATAAATCCATTTCGGAATCTAAATGAAACCGGCGTCGCAAAAGTAATGGATTATATTCATCTGCTAGAAAAGAGCGGAGAATACAAAACCGCCGACATCATTCCGATTCATATACTGAGAGAACGAAAAGTATTCTACACAACGGTATCCGCTGGTACAGGATCATTTTTGGACGGCGAAGATTACGAGATGTATACGTCTCCTGATATTCCGGAAGAAGCTTCTTTTGGTGTATATGTAAGTGGAGACAGTATGGAACCGCGTTATCACAATGAAGAACTGATCTGGATCGAGCAGACAGAACAATTAGAAGACGGAGAAATAGGAATCTTTTATTTAGACGGCAATGCATATGTCAAGAAATTCCAGAATAATGGGAATGGTACATATCTTGTTTCATTAAACAAGAAATACGATCCGATCCCAGTCACCGAAAACAATTCGTTTAAGATATTCGGTCGTGTTCTGTCATAAAGTCCCATTTATTGGACAGATGATGTTGTAAATATATGATAGGGACCAAAAACAACGAACACAAACAGGAGGGGTTCATATGAATACGGATACAATTATTTGCAACCTGTATGAAACGAGAACAAAACTTGGGTATACGCAACGCCAGGTTGCAGAAGGGACATCTATAAGTGTGCGGACATTGATCAATATTGAAAAAGGGAAAACATTGCCTTCCTTGTTATATGCGATGAAGATTGCAAACTTCCTAAATCGACCAGTAGACGAATTGTTTGAATACAGAAATGCAGGATGAAAGAATAAGCCGGTATTTGCTACCGGCTTTCTTTCTGCTTATTTTGTTACGGTTATATGTTTGAATTTGTCATCTACAATAATGACTTTTGTTTCCATTCCGTTTTCATTGCATTTATCAGACACCTGAAATGCGGTGTCTTTGTTTTGAGTTCGAAATGCCGTGTCAAAATCGCCCGTATACGACATTTCGTAATGATCATATGATCCCTTAATATACCAATCTTCGGCAATATCGGCTACATAATACATATTACAACATCCTAACATTCACGATCACCTGAGTTACTTCCAATTTCGATTCCTTGTTCGAGACAAATTTCATAACACGAATCATACATGACATCGCCAAGCATGTATTCTATCAACGGTGTGCAATCCTGATATAAATTTTCAGACTTCACAAAAGCATCATCATAGCCGCTTCTTGTCCGGTCGATTGCCATGGAAAAGGAAACTGCTCGAACGGCGTCAAATCCTTGAGAAATCAAAAAGTTACTCATCAGTAGACGCCCCATTCTTCCGTTTCCGTCACAGAATGGATGAATCGTTTCAAATGCATAATGCAAAATAATTGCTTTCACTAGTGGAATATCATTTAATTCATCACTATGATAGAAATCGATCCATTTGTCCATTAACTCTGGAATCGCAACTGCTTGTACCGGTGTGTAGGAACCGACTTGAATTTCATCAGACGTGCGGTATCCATCTGCGCTAAGTTCCGTGTTCTCGCAAGCGTCTTTCGTTAACAGTTTCCAGGTGTCGATTAAAACCTGTTCGTCGATCCGATTTCCATGAACATTCATATATTTTGTTGCAGCGAAACTATTTCGAACCATTTTTTCACTAAAATCATCATCGTTAATAGGAGCTCCATTATGAATTTGAGCTGTTCTGGCGATTGTCGTCTTTGCTCCCTCAATTTTTGTTGTATAGTATACTTCTTTATCGAGTGTTTTCTCTGCGTCCTCGATTCGAATGTTATCAAGCATATAAGAAACATAATCATTAAGTTCTGCAATCTGGTCCGTAAATATGAAGCTGATTGCGTTTCCAGGTACATTCGATAATGACGTGAATGTAAGGTTTTGTCTTTGTAATTGTCTCTGTTCTGGATGCATATAAGTACTGTACTTCTGCCATCCGTATATATTAACACTTTCTCTCATAAGCGATCTCCTTTTTGTATACTATACCGCAATTTCTATCATAGTCGCAACAAAATCTTTGTCTACTATTCATAAGGCTCAAATATTAGAAAATTCGTCATAGAAATGAAAAAGAGACCATAATCGGTCTCAGTTTCTTTTAAGCCTGCACGATTTCGAAGTCGTTGTCTTTACCTTCTCCAATTTCGTTTAACAGAACGATATCGTTATTTGCAGCCTTCTCGCTGATATACTTTTTAGCTTCGGTCTGTTCCCATGTGTTTTCGAAATGACCAAGTTTTGCTCTTACAGATTTTACATATCCGGTTTCTCCACTCAATCTGTTTCTCCATCTTACATTTACTCTCTGTTTTGCCATAACTCTATATTCCTTTCTTTGTTTTCGTTTTTTAACAATTCTAAATATGTGCAACAAAAATGCAGAGTAATACATATTTATTCCTTTGTCCGATTCGTACGCATATTTAGGGTAAACAAGGGAGGTTTACTTATATGGAATACAGTAAAATAAAAGATTTTGATAAATACAAAAGCGTATTCGATCATAAGGTTGCGCAGCTTCGACGTCCACAGGAAAGACAAGCTCTTGTTATCTTTTTCGACGGCAAAAATGAAACCAAACATCATAATCACGATATGTTATCAAGAGAATCGTTTACACGCTGGATGATCAGAAGTATTAGATCTATATTGAGAGGTTATCAGGGAACATTCGAAATTTACGCGATCATTGATGAGATCACTGTAATTTTTCACGATTCAGAAGAGATCGCAAAATATTTGAATGAAGACTGTATCGATTCCATCTATGGTTTGCTGATATCTCGATTCACATTAGAATTCAACAAACATATTCCGTGCGCATTTAAAGGAGCTGCCTATTTTACAAGTGATATTGCAGCAGAGATCAATTATCGGAAATCAATTGGGTATTATACCGCACTTGAATACTATGCCAAGGAATATATGGAGTCAAAATATTATCACAATAAAACGGAATCCGAAATTATAGAAGCAATGAAAGAACACAAATTATATGACGCGTTTGTAGAAAATAAAGCATTTCGTAATGGATTATATTTTTCAAGTGTACAAAAATAGAGGAGGATTCAAATATGCGAGCAGGACGGTTAGCTGAAATATTTAGCAATGAAGAAATTGTCATTGTTGGTGCCAGTGGAAGTAAAGTTCAGACAAAAGAGTACCGATCTGAATGGAATCTATATGACTTTGTACATAGATTTCCAAATACAGAAATTGTAAAACTGACACCAATTGCGAACAACAAGCTGATGGTGCTTGTGTATGATGCGACAGCAAAAGCATTGGCTGAAAAACGTTATGATGATGTACAAAAATACTCGGAATTATTGGAATCACATGTATTTTCCGATGATGTAGAGTACATACAAGGATTGCAAACGATACCTCAATTCAACTAATTAACGCGAAAATATGGAGCCAGATAATTCTGACTCCTTATTTCGTTTACATATTATTCTGTAATGCAAAGATCAAGGGCTGTTGTTTGGAAATCTTTTCGTTTTTTGTACAAAGCTTCTGTTAACATATTTAACAGTTCTGTTTCTTTCGCAAGATTTGACGTCAAACGATTAAAACATTTTGTCCTATTTAAGTTACTGAACTTACTGGACATTTTTAACACGTCCCTTTTATTGATCCTTTCGATTCGTTTCACAATGTCTTTGATTTCACCTTCGACATAATCAATTGCCTGAAACAATATCTTCTCGCTCATGTCTACCTGAAAACGACCAATGCAAAAATCAGCTCTGCAAGATGCCATTTCTTCAACTGCTGCAGTGAATTGCTGAGCCATTTCGTAATCCGGCATGGTATAAGAATTCATATAGATTCCGTTGCCTTTCCAGAGTGTGAATTCCACTTCTTGGGTTTTCTCGTTTCTGTGTACCCATATCTTAGCCATTCCATAATTTTTGGCATTTTTTATGATGCCATTCTCTGGTTCATGACTGGTACAATTCCAAGAACATGATGGTATATCGACATTTTCGTTATATATCATCTCGATAAATATATGCCCTTCAGTAGCGAAGTCGAATTGATATTTTGCATCTTTCTTAAAATTATGATTGAAATCATTCAACACCTTATATAAGTTTACCTGTTCCATTCTTTGCTCTCTCCTTTCTGTGTATAAGAATTATTGGTTATCATAAATATGGTTTACGAACTGTTGTCCTAAAGAAAAAGAGACCAACCATACGGTCAGCCTCTACTTTGATTACAACCATTTTGCAGCATACGTTCTTAACACAAACACTGCCTCATGATATTTAACATGACATTTGTTCTAACATATCTTGTGTACTGCTTTGTGCCAGATCTGATACATGAGCTTTATCTCGATCAGGAACTGCGGAATTCAGCAGGAAATCGATAGCTGTTTTACTAGGTTCGAATCCTAATATTGTATAGCCAGTATATTGCAAATAACCATCAACACTATCCGTAATAACCGTGTCATCATTTGAGTTATCATGAATATATTTTTCATACTCGCGACGTGTTCCACAATGTACAGCAATCCCAAATGCGGATTCTACTTGACTCCGCGATATGTTAGTTTTCAAATAATTCACAACAACCCAACTAACAGGACCAAAGCCTTTGTATAATTCGCAAAGATTTGGTGTTTCATATGGTTTCCTGTTTTCATCATCAATTGAGAAATCAAATCCAAGATATTTACAATAATCACAAAATGCAACGGTATTTTCCGGATTTAAAACGAAAGACATTTCTTCTTCATCCAAAGATGTGTTTAGCGATTTGAGAATCCTGATCTGAAAATGAGTTGCGATTTCATATAATTTTGCAATCGTTGTTTTGTCCGCATATATTGTCCGGATACTTCCTCCAAGACCTAAAATTCCCGCTTCTTTTGCCAAAAACATCTTCTGTTCTGATATTTTTGTTTTCTTGTTTAGTTTCACCCTGTGTGGTAATTGATCCAAAACTGCTGGAAATGATTGATTTTTACAATCTAACATACGTACTCTCCCTTCTTTATTTTTTTTCATTTGTTGTCTTAAATATGGTTGTGAAGAATACAAAAGAATATCCCGTTTTATGACAAAACGTTTTCTGCCGGATTATGCTTTTCTAGTATACAAAATAGGGAGTCAGATCATTCTGACTCCTTATTTCGTTTACAATATTACTCCCTCATTAGACTGCGATAATATTTTTTCAATCTCATCCAGCAACTCCAACGCTTCATCCTCATACGTTTGTGCCAGGACGATCGTATCAACATCTGTCGGAAGCATAGATAACTTGTTAATAAGCTCCCTTACCTTGTCGATAGACGTCGTCTTTTGTACTGGCTTCGTCTTCGAAACTAATTCTTGAATTTCATCATCTGATATCATTCTAAATTTCTTCGGATTACTGATGATTCGGTAAAAACCGAATATGTCAAGATGATTGCTCTTGATAACTGACGGAGTATAGCCAGCTTTGATACAATTATCGTATCCTTTGAAGTTAACATGATAACGGATCATGCGAGATTGATTTATGTATCGAGTATCTTCGTCAGTCACTTCTCCAATCAATCCATAACACGAATCTTCTGGGTCTGTAATTATAATATGTTTTTTACTCATTCCAATTGCCTCCTTGAATTGTATTGAACTATAATTAAATATGTGTTCTTCAAGATATGTTTACGTTCAAAGTATTTTCGTTTTCCATTATACCGAACCACATATAATTGATAATTCGTTTATCTCCTATTAATAAGGTTCACAATTTAGAAAACTCGTCAGAAACCATATGAAATTGAAAATCGAATAGGATGGAAGCAAAAATAAAAGCTGCAACATATGTTACAGCTCTTATTTTCAACTAAATCTCTTTTATTTTTCCGCATTTGGTGCACTTACAGATAGTAATCCGCTGTTCGTCTCCATTTCCGGTTCCTCCAGTCAGATACGAATCGATTTCTTTAAAATCATGAACTCCGTTTGGACAAAGCTGATTTTCTAAGAATTCAATCCTTACTACCATTTTGTCGTAATCTTTTCGTTTGATCCACATATTATAAGTTCTCCTTTTCCTTGTCTCATCGACCTGATTACCATAAATATGGTTCAAAAGGATATCCCAGGGAGGTTCAAAACGCACAGTGGACATATACTACGGAACAAGAGACTTCGGAGCGATTTGAACGCTCGATCCCTGGGTTGCAACCAGGTGCCTTTTCCATCTTGGCTACGAAGCCATAAGTATTCCCGACCGGACTCGAACCGACAATATGTGCATTAGAAGTACACTGCGTTATCCATTTACGCTACGGGAATATGAGTGTTCCTGACACGACTCGAACGTGCAACAAACCCTGGTTCGTAGCCAGGTGCTCTTTCCAATTGAGCTACAGAAACATATTCGGACAGAAGGAATCGAACCTTCGTTTTCTGCTCATCAGACAGATTTCCTGCCATTAGAATATGTCCGAGCGACGTGTCAGGGATTCGAACCCTGATACCCATACGGGATGTCGGTTTTCAAGACCGATGCTGTACCAATTGAGCCAACACGTCATAACACGCCCACTAGGATTCGAACCCAGAGTTCACAGTTTTGGAGACTGATGTTTTACCTTTAAACTATGGACGTTTAGAGCGTAGTAGACAGGAATCGAACCTGCAGACCGCATAAGCGGATGACGGAGTAGCAATCCGTTGCTGTACCTATTGAGCCACTACTACATAGTACCGGATGTGGGATTCGAACCCACAAACTTATCGTCACGATATCCTAAGTATCGCCTCTGTGCCTTTCGAGTAATCCGGCGTAAATGCGGAAACCGAGATTCGAACTCGGATGGATTGAATCCAACTGGGTTTGAGCCAGCTGCGTCTACCATTTTCGCCATTTCCACACATAAGTACACCTGGTGAGATTCGAACTCACACTGAACCGGGCTTAAACCGGATGCCTCTGCCGTTGGGCTACAGGTGCGAAATAATACATTGAATAACACTAAGAGATACTATGAGACAAACTTCCTCTTATACTCATCCTCATCCTTATACTTAGTTTAGGTGCATGACCGGATTCGAACCGGCAACCTGTGGATCCACAATCCACTGCTCCACCAATTGAGCTACACACACAGTCGGAGTACAGGGATTCGAACCCTGAACCTCATGGTCCCAAACCACGCGCACTGCCAAATTGTGCTACACTCCGAGGTCACTGCCACATTTACGCAGCAGTTGTTGTTACTATGATATTATCAATTGTCGTATTCAAGACTGCTGCCAGGATGATGAAATTATCAATTGTTGGCATTGCATCACCCCGGTACCATTTATAGATTGCCTGTGGTGTATTAAAACCAAAAGCTTCCTGCATCTTGTTTACGGTTATTTTCTGTTTCTTGACCATAGACTTTATATTTTGTCCGGTCGCATACATATCTATTGTAGGCATAATTTTTGTTTCCTTTCTGTTTCGACTGTAATCAAAAAGACGCCAAATACATTGGAACATCTTTTTGTGTTCTGTCTGTACGGCGTCTAAATGTTTAGCAGTTTCTATATACTGGAAACAAAGACACCGCCTACGACTGCAAATGCGACTTAAAGTGCATTTTGTGTGTGCAGTGGTAAACGGTGTTGTATGCGTTATGATGTTACAACGCTAACCAGTTACAAACTGCACAGGCATACGAATAAGGCTTCTCTGTAAACTTAACGAACTGAGATGCCAAGGTCGACTACTATGCAATTGTGAACAGTTAGTTTTATTTGCTGTAAACATCGTTTTTCTTTCCTTTCTTGTTTCTTTCTGTTTATATAATATCATGGTTTTCTGTATTTGTGTAGTATACGCGTGGTATACTTTTTTGTTTTGTTAGCCAGCCACAGGAGCATAGGATTCTAAGTGTTATTAACATCTACTCCCATTCAGGAACCCAGCTTTCACACTTCACAAGCTGGCTCAATTATAAATATGTGTGAGTTAATTACAAAGGAATCATATACTGACTCCTTACTTAGTACTAACCTTGTATCCTCTATCTAACCACAAACGGAGGTTACTGACAAGAACACATACGGATATTTTCCCATTTGGGATATCACATTCATCCGGTGTCACTGTATAAGTTTCCGTATGAGCTGGAGTAGAACCATTTTGGGGAAACTCTACAACGACACAACTCTTTATCACACTAAGTAACTCGTACTCACTCTTTCCAGCTTTCGATCTTGGTTTCTTTCCATTATAATACTCGTTACAATATATTTCCTGCCACTGATTCATACTGAATACTCCTTCTGCGTATATGTTTTCTTGTTTCACAAATGATAAGGCTCACAATCTCAAAAACTCGTCACTCTTATGCTTCATATTTTTTTTTAGAACGAACTATCGGAACAGAAACCAGAAACAAAATCCTCAACATCCGAATAGCTTCGAATTTCTGCATACTTATGATCTTTCATCCAATTGACAATTTCATGAATCTGTTCTGGAGTTTTGTTTTTTAACGTTACATAATAATCGAAATCATCATTATCGCCAATTCCGAACATACAAATGAAACCATCAGCAAGCGTTTGATGAACTACCAAATACATATACGGTTGACCGCAAAATAGACAACATTTCTTATTAAGTTTGTTTTCGAATAATGGAATTCTAACATACATTGAATTTCCATACCTTTTTCGTTTCGTAAATTCTATCTCCATATTCAAATCCTTATTGTTTGTACTTTTTTATACAAATCATAAGGCTCAAATCTTGTGAAACTCGTCATGATTTCGTTTAAATTTATGGTACAAAACACATATTTAAGATAACAAGGAAAACGTCACAAAGTGTTTACGAATGCGAGGTGGATGATCATGATTAACATTATGGAGTGTCAAAAACGGTATCGAACGAACCCGTATCTTCTCAAACGATCATGTATGGCTGAATTATCCAGACACAAAGGCAATTGTTGTGTTTGCTCGTCTTCGTTTACGCGTTTTATGATGTCGAAAGAACTGGGAAAAGCTCCGATCACAACGAACGACATCGTAAATTTAATGAAAACGTTATAAGCGCAAACAAAATGCGGAGCACAAAGAAAGACCATTGAGAGAATTACCTCTAATGGTCTTAATTTTGTGTTTTCTTCACCTAAAGCGAGCTCTCCCAACAGGACTCGAACCTGTGACATTCTGGTTAACAGCCAGACGCTCTACCAACTGAGCTATAGGAGAATAATGACTCCTGCCGGACTCGAACCGAGCATTTCAGTCTTGAAAGGACCGTGTCATAAACCTTTAGACGAAGGAGCCGGAAAGTGGGGAGAGATGGAGTCGAACCAAGTGCACACGAAGTCAAGATTATAGAACTACTAATGTTCTATAATATAAAGCTTCGTGATGTGCTTGATTCATGATTATAGAACTACTAACGTTCTATAATAGACATCGAGGTTCGCTGGTTGAACCGTAAAGAGTTGTTTCTGAACTCTTTGATACTAATAAGGCTCACTTTTTGGAAAACTCGTCAGGAAATTACAAAATATTTTTAATTATTTTGTATACGAACAGAGTTTCCTCTGCACATCAGAAGATAGCACCTTCCATTCCTTATTTCTCTGTGACAGGATGTTGTGCAAACCAGTCACATCTCAGAGAATAAAAATAATACAAAAAATATAAATCCAATGCCAACAATAATATAACCACCAATGGGTATACCTTTTTCTAAAACAAACTCAGATGGCATGGTTGGATTTACATATATTTTATAACATGTATCTTCATGATATGGTTTATTCATTATTTGAGAAGAACGACTATTGTATGTTTTGCCATTAATTGTATAAACAAATTCAGGCATATAACATTTTACACATTTTATTATATACTCATAATTACCACAACACGTTGCATTTACACAAGCAGAAGTACGTCTTTGTTGTAAAATAGTCATAACACCCAAATATATTGGAAATATCACCATACACAATAAATACATAATAATGGATAAAGCTTCCAGCATAATCAATCACCTCAATTCAGCCATTTACATATCTCTTTACTACAACAGAAGCTGCCCTTCCGTCCATGTTTGCTCCGAACTCCGATTTTAATACCTTCATACAAAGTCCAATATTTTTCTCAATATTGTTATCTACAAGATAAGACATAACTTCTTCATCGGATACCATTTGTGGAAGAATAGCTTCGCAATAATTGATTTTTTCAATAATTTCGGACTTCTGATTGGAACCGTCAGCATAATATCCGATTATATCATTAAGCTGTTTGATCTCGTTCTTTGCAGCCTTTACAATCATTTCATCTGTGACTTCAGAATTCGTTGTCTTTGCAATTTTCTGTGCAGCCTCAAGAATGTTTTTGTATGTAATTTGTTTACTCTTGTTTTTTTCGATCATTGCCTCTTTAATAAGAGTTCTGATTTTGTTTTCCATGCTTTTTCCTCCTTGTTAATATCAGAGTAGCGGAGACAGGATTTGAACCTGTGACCTCCGGGTTATGAACCCAGTGAGCTGCCACTGCTCTACTCCGCAAATGACTCCTGCCGGACTCGAACCGAGCATTTCGGTCTTGAAAGGACCGTGTCCTAACCTTTAGACGAAGGAGCCGGAAAATGGGGAGAGATGGAGTCGAACCAACCGAGACCGAAGCCAACAGATTTACAGTCTGCACCGCTACCTCTACGGGATATCTCCCCGAATTTGTAAGTTATACCTTTTTGGCAACAGCAGATTCGAACTACATCTTTATGTCACCATAGCGTTTTAACCATTAAACTAGCCACCATCCTCGGTATAACTTGAATGGAGCCAGTGGGATTTGAACCCACGACCTTTCGCTTGCAAGGCGAATGCTCTCCCAACTGAGCTATGTCCCCATGATTTCTATTTTCACTAATCCAGTTGCCGATCATATGTAGTCAGCACATGATTACGTCAAGCAGCACTCGACTTTCCGACAACCGAACTAAAGAAACAGATAAAGTTAACTGTTATGAAAAATAACTTGTTCATACATTATAAGGCTCATTTTTCGTAAACCTCGTCAGTTTTCTACAACTTTTTTTTCAAATTGTAGGAAACGATTTGGCGGGCTTCGAACCCACATACTCCAATTATTATGGCGCTCTATCCTGTTGAGCTACAAATCGCTCGGTTACTATCATATGCGGCCAACATATGATTGACTTTTGCTACTGCAGATCGCAAAACTCTTTGCAACCAGAACGCCTCCGACGGGTGCTGACCCCGCTATCTCCACCGTGACAGGGTGGCGACTCTGCTGTTTGTCCTCAAAGGCACATTGATTATTTACATACACTATAAGGCTCACTTTTTGGAAACCTCGTCAGCTTTTTGCAACTTTTTTTTCATAAAATGATCTTGTCGTTGCTGTACACGATCATTAGGCGGCAGGGTAGGGATCGAACCTACGATGTTTCTGATGTGGCTGATACAACTTGCATGTCAGCTGCCTTCGCCTCTAGGCTACCTACCGAGAATGCTTGTACTTGGACTCGAACCAAGAATTGTTTCCGCTTAAGAGGCGGATGCCATACCTTTAGGCGACACAAGCATAAATAGGTACAATAATGACTATGTACCAAAAATGCCTCATGCAAGTTTCGGGCTTGCGACGTACCGGTCTTCAGCCGGATGCTCTACCATCTGAGCTAACGAGGCATGAAAGCTTTGTCAGGGACTCGAACCCAGAACCTACTGCTTACAAGGCAGTCGCACTATCAAGTGCACACGAAGCTAAAGCTTCGTGGTGTGCTTGATTGACATCGAGGTTCAACAGAACCGAAGATATGATATCAATTGTGCTAACAAAGCATAAGTGCACCTAGTGAGACTCGAACTCACGACCTACCGGTTAAAGGCCGGTTGCTCTACCAACTGAGCTACAGGTACAGTCGAGGAAGGAAGTGCCTATTTCCAATCCTCGTTTCTATTTTGTTTTTGTTCACCGTGGGTATGTGCCGCCACAGATGAGAGCACCATGTCGGAATTGAACCGACGTATCCGGTTTGGAAGACCGGCGTAATCAAGTCAAGTGCTCCTGATCTTTAGATCAGAAATGTACTTGATTTGGAGAGCTGAGTAGATCGGAGCTTTAGCTTCGAAGTTTTTTTACTCAGTCTCTACATATGACCTCTATACGAATGATGCATATATTATGATTGTTATCACTGATATTTGCGACCAATAAAATAGGAGCCTAACAACTCGTGCACCAAAATTTCGATACACAAGCAGCTGGCTCCTAATGTCCGGTCGCGATACATTCATTAGTCTGAATGCTTTTGTGTTATCTTGTTTTTGGTTCGATTATTTGAATATTCTGAACGTTTTCCATATTTGTAAGCATCATTTTTAAACATATACCCATCCGCATATGTTTGTTCTGTCTTAAATGTGTTTTCGTTTTTAAAACTAAATGATCTTAACATAATGGTTTACGTCCTTTCTGAATTATTGTTTTTACTGATTGCGATCAGTGAGTGCGTAGGCTCGGATTCGAACCAAGCTAATATCCATACTCTCAGTACTTTCTTCGCTCTGTTTTCGGTTTGCTTCCTACTGCTTACTTATATTATCAGAACAAATACTTATACTTACCATCCGGACCTCTTCAGACATTCCATATAATTGAATATATACGTATTCAGTAGTAGGATACCGTTTACGCATATACCGTACGGCTCAATTATTATGTCACTACGCATATTATTTTATAACTGGCTCCCGGTGCCCTGACCAGGATTTAAGCGGGAAGGCACATGCCTAGCACCAGTTATTTTGTTTGTAACTAATGCTCTGCGCATTTACAGAGATTCTTTTTGCCGATCGAGGATCATTCCCAAGATCGAGAATCATTCCCAATCCTCATCAGTTACAGAGTAGCGGGAGGAGGATTCGAACCCCCGACCTCCGGGTTATGAACCCGGTGAGCTGCCAGACTGCGCTATCCCGCGATATTTTCGTTTTCCTTTGCTACATAACTAAATATGTGCGAGTAATTTACAAAGGAATACATTTTTGAATTCTTTTTCACTACCGCCACTTCAAATTCTCCATAAGTAACAGGGCACGCTGGATTTGAACCAGCGAATGCGGGAATCAAAATCCCGTGCCTTACCGCTTGGCGAGTGCCCTATGTTTTGTTTTCTGTTGTTTACAATATATATAAGGCTCACTTTTTGGAAACCTCGTCACATTTTTGATAATTTGTTTCTTTTTTTTATAAAAAGAGGAAGTGCAATCATAATGTATTCCATATATTGGATCCGGGTGAGATGCAGATATACAGAATACAAAGGATAGGCACTTCCTTCTTCGTGTTTAGAATATATCCGAGATAGAATGAAAAGTCAAGTACCAATTTGAATTATTTTTAATTCGCCGGATTGAATCCTTCTTCTTCAAAACCATCATATCAAGTCTGACCAGTAAATGTTTCCTTTCAGGCAGTCCGGATGTTGTCAGTCCATATCTATCTCATATGTTCCAGTTGTTGATATTGTTCCATCAGGAGCAATAATTACATAATAATCTACACTCTTGTTGTTAAACCATTTTGTAAATAATAGCTTTTCTATAATTTCTGGTATCTTATAATTTTTCTGATGAACTTCAATACAAGGCTTTTTATTATCGTCATATTTTATATAAGATTTATCCGCTGGTATATGTCCAATGGTTTCTCCTTTATCTGTTGTTCTTGAAAAGAAATAACTAATATCTCCGTCAATAGTCCCTCTGACACAAAAAGCACCGCCATGAATTTCTCCGCTTGTAACTAGATTGTCTTTTAATGAGTTAATATTGAATGTATAATAAGATTCTGCTTTAGGACAACATAGAACAACAATCGCGGATATTATAAAAACAAATATGAAATTAATTACATTAAAGAAAATATTAAGTAAGAACCACTGAAAAATAATTTTTGGCACACTTCCATAATCATGTTCATTATATTCTCTATTTTTGATACTATCAATTAGCCCACTATCTGAAAAAATAGTATACAATGCGAATCCAATGGCTAGTAAAATAAATAAAATCATATAATTATACTCCTATCTGATCTACAACACTCTGTAATTACTTGAAACAAAGACTGCTACAAACGCCTTACTGAAAGTAGTTAGTCCTCTTCTGACAACACGACACCGATCCCTTTTCCGATATCGTTGCGGCATGCTACGACATTTCGCAGACAGAAATTATCCACATGACCATACTGACACAGATCCCGAGCTATCATCATGTCGCTGTATAGCTGCAAGAAATGATCATTCGTTTTCTGCTCTTTCGACTGCAAATCCTGCTCTTTCGAATGCAAGTACAATGCGTTACAAATCATAACCAAATCATCCGCACTCAACTCTACGGTTACGTTTTCATCTTCTTTCGAAATTGTCTGTATTGTCATATTACATGCCATCCTTTCACATATTGTTTCTTGTTTTACATTTATGATAAGGCTCAAAAATTTGAAAACTCGTCACAAAGATACAAAAAAGAAGACGTAAGATACTGTGTTCACGAATTTGTTTAGTTTACTCATTCTGCTCATAATCGACTTCTACTGTTTGCTCTTATCGTTTCCTTTATACATTCTCGTTCACCTTTATCTAAAATATGATTCGAATATAATTTTCCAAACGAAGAACGCGTCATCGCTTTTATTATTTCTTCTCTATCTTCCGGTTTAATTGGAAATAAGAAATTCTTTTGATATTTGCCTTTGTTTTTATTACCAAACAAAAATAAACATATCTCTGATGAAATTGGGAAAATTATCTTATCAAATTCTTTACATGGGAAAGATTTTAAATCTATATATACTGGTTTATCTGACGTAATAAGCTTCTTATCCTTATCCACGCCAATACCAATTGACATATTTTTCATTGCTTCGAAATATATATTTATTAAACGTGACTCAATACTATTTTCATCAATTACTTTAAAGAATGGCAAGCAAAATATCCTCGCAATATTTTTCGCCTGTTGCGAATTGACCTGTAAAATCTTCTTAGCTTCATTTTCTGCAACCTCTAGTGTTTTCGGATGTCTTAGAATTTGGGTTATAATGTATGTAAACCAGAATATTTTCTCTTCATTTGTAAGAAAACATTTTGTTCTATAATTATCCTCTATAAAAACCTTTCTTTCTAATTTACTTCTAAATTCACCAAATTTTTGTTCTATATTAGAGAACAGCTTTTCCAAATGATTTTGTAATACAATATTTCCGTCACTACTAGTCACCTCATATAAGTTCTTTTCGTAACAAATGGATTTAATAGGAATAGCTCTATAGTTTTGTTTCTTTGAATTAATATCATAACAATAAATAGTATATTTGTCCTTTTTAGTACTATTCTTCTTGTTGTATTCCGGGGAAAACCCTCTTAAATATACTTGAGGTATATAATGTTGCTTTTTTGTTGCCATATTCTTATTCCTATCCCTTCCCATATTCTTCGTTACCTTAAATATGGTCGACTTCAAAACACAGGAATATGGATTTGAACCAATCTCAAGATATAAGAAAACCGCTACCAATTAAGGCAACGGTCTCTTTTCGTTTTCATTCCTTTTCGCTTTTCAACCAATGTCCGCCAATAATGTCAGCACCTTTCGAATTCAGATCAAGGACACACGAAGCTAAAGCTTCGTGGTGTGCTTGTTTTGGAGAGTTAGGTTTAAATGGAGAAGCTAAAGCTTCGAGGTTTGAACCTAATCTCTCCTTATCAGCCGAAACAGGAACATCAACATCAACTGTTTTCATATGACACTCCCACTGATCTTCTGCAACCCGCTCTGTAACTCCGAGAACCAGTCTGGCTTTCTTTGTGTTTACAGACTTCGTGTTCTTAAGTCTCTGAGATGCTGTGGCATAGACAATTCCAGACGCTTCTGAAATCACCTGAATCATATCCGACAGCGTCATACCAAGTTCCAAAGATCCATTGTCCACACGCGATACGGCATAACTCTTTTCTGTGAAAAGTTGAATCAGGTAATCCGTATTAACTTGTTTACTCATTTTTGAGTCCTCCTTTAATTATTGAATTATTTCGTTATCTTAATTATGAAATAAACCGGCTACCATAATTGAATGATAACCGGTTTCTTGTTTTCCCTATCGTTTACAAACGTGGATTTCTCCAAGCATATCAACCTGACATTTTTCAATCAGTTCCAAGTTTTGAATTCCGATACCTCGTAAACTGATACTGCTGTCATGAGCGATAACTGCAAAACTAGCAGAAGCTGGATCAAGTCCTGCAAAATACATATAGATATCATTCGAAAGTCCATCGTTGAAAGGCTTCCCTTTCTTTAAATGAAGTAAATCTCTCGGATATACACTAAACAGAAAATCATCAGGATCCATTACACGCCAATCTTTGTACTGTTTTCCGCCTGTCGCAGCTTTTCTTGGGATCTCCTTTTTCACCATATCAGAAATATAAATCGGGACGGCATAATATTTACACTCTTTTTGGTATAAGTCAACGCGTACCATATTTCCGTTTCCAGCAAGACCATGATTAATTTGAACTCCCGTCGTCTTTTTCTCAATAACTTTTACACTTTTGACAACCGGTCCATCTGTTCCGTCTGCTTTTGGTTTATGAAATTCTTCAGCAAACGCTTTCTTTCCGTCTCCGCCGTATTCCAATAAGCGGTTTCTAAGCGCTTCATAGAGTAGAGGATCACATTCCTTGTTGTAATAGTCCTTGATTTCGTTGTCTTTGTTCAATTTCAGATCTTTTAAAGCTTTCTTAGAGATTACAAGACTGTCGGAATCATGATATTTTGCACTTCGGATCGTTTCCTCATGAGCCTGTCCTGTCGCTTTATGACTGCATGCTACGGAAACAAACATAGGTCGAATGTAATTGATGTATTTTCCTTTCGCAACCGGACTTTCTTCTTCCCCATACATCCAATCAGGATAATCGATCTTGATCTGTAAATTTCGGTCTTTCATAAGATAACCAAACGGATCGTCATTGAATATACGAAGATCGATTTCCTCTCGGAATATCTCCCATGGTACTGGAAAACGGACTCCATAGGCTTCATCGTATTGTTCTCTTGTGAAATTCGATCTGGTTAAGATTTTTCCGGTTTCCTCATCGGTAATGCGGAAATTCTTACTATACGCCGTTTCTCTATCCTGCATATATTTCGTAACCTTAGCAATCATTTCATCTGTACAGCAGGCAATTACTACGGCGTCCATCGCATGGTGTCTGTCATTCGTTCTATCTTTCTTATTGAGCCCCCAACGTTTTCTCAAATAAGCGGTAACAGCACCGTTCACGGCATATACCTGCTTCGTTTTACCGTCACAGTTATAAGGTTCCAAATAGAGATACTGCAAGATCATATTGTAAACAACAGTTGTTGCATATCTTGTGTCGTTTAAGTTTCTTTCGGTAAACTCTCTCTGGTCTTCCTTTGTGTAATTCTTCTTCAACAGATGCGCCTTTTTACCATCACTCTTGATGAAAGATTCAACTCTGTTTTCGTAGGAAGTCCATCTTGTTTTGTCATGACCAAAGTACTCATATGGCAAACGGTTTCCTTTTGTCTGATTTTCCCCTGCTTTTACCAACACTTTATTCTGATAACGATCATCAAGAGAAATGCTATACGGAATGATATGATCGATCTCATATTCTTTAGAAAACATAGCTCTTGCCGGAATCTTTTCGCCGGAATACAGACAGATGCCATTTTGATCTCTCCATAACCGATATCTCGTGATATCTTCTCCATTCGGACTGTTTATACCTAGTTTTTTAATCTCTTCACAGAACTTCACGTTTTCCTTATGTCTTAATTCCATCGCTGTTTCTGCTTTCTTTCGTTCCAAGAATGATTTTGACATCTCTCTCGATAACTCGACATTCACAGCCTGTGGACTTCCATATTTACGAATGATCGCATTGATAACTCTGACCGTCTGGGCTACGGAACGTCTTACTACCGGGTTCTGAATATTATTGATGATATTATTGATCTCAGGACCTTTGAGATACTTCATTTTCTCTCCAGTATAGGTTACCTGAAAATCGAGACCGGCTGCAGCACACGCTTTATCATAAGTAAGACCTTGTACCAGATACGGCTCGATCTCTTTCATCGCTTTGTGTGACAATCTGGCATAACCTTTTGGGTTTAGATCAAGCAAGTGATCAATTTCATCTGACGTTAAACCAAGATTCGAAAGCTTCTCGATTCTGGCTGCATCTGTTTTATATGACGTAAGAAGTTCTCCGACTTCATCAAACAAATCTCTCTTTTCGGTTTCCGATAACGTTTTAATCCGAGCTTTCAGGTAGTCTGTATAAGAAAGCGTAAATTCCATAGAAACGAAAACAGTATCTTCGATTCGATTAATACGTTCTAACTCTGTTTCCTCTTTATTGGCGTCTTTGTCGGCTTTCTCACTGGTTTCTGCTTTTGTTTTTGACTTCTTGGTACTCTTTTTCTTCGTGGAATCGTCTTTGGTTTTGTCATCTGATTCCTTTTTCGTTTTCTTCTTTTTGCCATAATTCAAAAGATTGAAACGAATCATCGGATCGATTCCTAATAATGTTTTAACCGTCTTGTATTTCATGGTTTTATGTTTACTGATGTACTCAAGGATCTTCTGCTTCTCTTCATCCGTAAGAAACCGACCGTCTCCATATCGATCAACAAGTTTCAGATTATTGATCTTCTGTAACGTTATGGATAATTCTGCTGTATACGTACCTTTTGCTGCACGTGTTTCCTCTTTATAAAAAGTACATTCTCCGGCATTACTCTTATATCCATCCATCGCAAACGGACTTTTGGTTCCATCAGCCTGCAACCCTGGACCTAAATCATAACTTCTCTGTCTCGTCATGATCTCGAGATATTCGGATTCTAATGTTTCGGTTGCTTTTGTGTTCCCGAATTTACGCTGTGCATCAAAAAGTGCATGAACCTCATCAACCAACATTGACCGATAGATCGTATGTTTGTAGTCTTTCGCTTTGTTTCTCGGAGTTACAATAAATCCCTGTTCATTATTGGAACACGGTGTATGAAAATTCTCATCCAGAAACATCATTTCACCAACGGTTCGATATCCTTTTTCCATCATAAGTTTCTGGTTTGCGGACGTCGCTGCAAGAATAGCTCCGGATTCTTTGTCTTTCTTGTCAGCCCGTCTTGTTGACAGGAACCCTCTGTGCTTTGCAATATGAATAAGAATCTGAGCAAATTCATCATCTGTCAACAAGCGATCTAATCCTTCGTATCGTAACTGGTATACGTTTGGAAGTGTTCCATCAGAATACCGTTTCATAAACTCATCAATATCAATAAGATCTGCCTTCTGCAATGCCTGTTTGATACAATTCATTCGAAGCTGTTTTCTTCTAATGCGTCTACGGGTAGATCTGCATTCTCTTCTTGGTACTGCCGCTGATTTCCCATTATTTTTTCCACTCTCTCTGCACTCTGCAGCAGCAAATTTTCGAACATCCGGTTCTGTAAGATGACATGGGTTATCAAAACTGTTTGTCTGTACAACAGCAGCACCGACAGAAGCGATACCAATGTCTAATCCTAATCGATATGTAAATCCATTTTCCATAAAGTTTTCGCCCTTTCTGCTTGTTCTTGTTTTGTTACAACACTTACAACAAGGCTCACAATCTGAAAAACTCGTCAGGAAAATGATAATATTGTATTTACAGAGTACAGATTTTCCGAGGAAACAAAGACAGATGATCTTACTCTTGGAGTGCAGAGTTCAAATCTTCTACCTAAAGGCAGAAGATTACCCCTACCCGAGTGAACGAGTAAGGGTTGTAAACTTCACAGTATAAAACTTTATTACAGAGACTGGTTTCCTAATCCCAGGTATACGCAACCCGGAAATAACCAGGGTCTATAACTGTGTCTACTTGAAACACAATTTACCGTAAGGTATACGCAACCCGGAAATAACCAGGGTCTATAACGATACCATGCTTTTTACAGAATGCCTCGATGGTATACGCAACCCGGAAATAACCAGGGTCTATAACTGCTGATACGGCATACGCAACCCAGAAATAACCATGGTCTATAATCCGACAATGACCGAGTTTTCTTCTCTTTTGTTGTTATCCTAAATATGGGTGACCAATTTACAAAGGAATACAAAATAAAAGAAACCGCCACCAATAAAGGTAAACGGTCTCTCTTTTTGTTAATTAATACTGCATTCCGATCATTTCGCAGAACTGTTCTTCTGTAATGATCGGGATCCCAAGCGTTTTCGCTTTCTGGTTCTTGTTGCTCGTACTTTCAATGTCATTGTTAATCAGGTAATCTGTCTTTTTGGAAACGGAGCCTGATAACTTACCACCGAGTTCCTCAATCTTTGTTTCCACTTCTTTGCGGTTCTTAAAGATGTGAACATCTCCGGTGACTACAAAAGTCTTACCATCGACTGGTGATCCGGATGTTTCCTTAATGTAATCTTCCGGTTTGTCTGTAAATGTAAGACACTGTAAAATACGTCCGATTTCATTCATAACACCATCAACATAAGGCACCAGATTTTTCTGAACCCAAGTAGTTAACGAACTAGCAATAACATCACCAAATCCATCTACTGTAGTGAAGTCATATCCGTTTTCTACCATACAACCAAGCGCATATAACATGTCCGTTTTAGACGCAAACAACATATCCGTTGCATCTTCATTTTGTTTCATCCATTTCGTAACCACAGGAGCTAACAGTTTCGCCTGTCCGCGACCAAAATTAGGAATACCCATAGCATGAAGAAACTTTATAAAGGTCGCATTTTTACATGCTGTCTCAATTCCGGTTACAAGATTTAACACAGATCCTTCGCCCCATCCTGTCTGATTTGCCAAATTACAGTCATCACCGAATTCATCAACGAAGATCAGATTGTTTCCGCTCGCATGGTATCTCATTGGGAGATCTACAAGATCGGAAATACTTTCAATAATGCCAAGATCAATGAGCTGCTGCAACTTCTTTTCAGAAACACCCATGATGTTCATGCAATCACGTTCACAAAAATGAGCCATACTTCCAATCAGTTTTGCAGAACAGTCTGGATTCATACAGATAACAAGTTCTGCATTTTGTGATGTTTTAACAGTAAGAGGTCTTCCGCAATGTGGACAGATTTTAGGGATATTGTGACGTTCACAAATGAAATCCCAATCATTTGTATCCTGAACATCGGCATCCTTATTATCTTCTACGCATGGAATGATCATATTTGCTTTGTAAACGGTGATCCTGTCTCCAATTTTGATGTCTTTTTTCTTTACGGTGGAAAGATTTGATAACGAAGCACGGGTTACCGTTGTTCCACAAAGACGAACTGGTTCAAAGATAGCAACCGGATTAAATAAGCCCGTTCTTGAGTCGGACCATTCAATGTCAACCACTTTTGTTTCTACTGCTTCGTCCGGCCATTTAAAGGCATAACCTGCTCTGGTTGCGTGATGTCCGGTAACTCCACCTGTTAACGAATAATCCCAGTCTTCATAGCAGAGTACAAGACCATCAACAGGTATTTCGTACTGCTCAACTTCGGCTGTAAACTCATCAATGACAGACTGTAAACCGGTTTCCGGATGTTCAACAGGTTTGTAAGAAACAATGTTGAACCCAAGTTTCTTTAAGAATAACTGCCTTGTTTCCCATGAATTTCGAACTCCAACTGCATCTAATACGGATTCATCATCCAGATACCGCAGAGTAAACGCAATAAACTGTGGATTACGGTCTTTGATAACATCCTCATCTGAAAGCTTCAAAGTACCACTTACAAGATTACGAGAATTATCATACAGTTTTACACCTGCTGGTAGTGATTCATTTACACGCTTGAAATCCGGATAAGAAATAACGCATTCTCCTCTTACAACCAGATGTCCTTTGTAGTCGATCTTTGGTAAGATTCCTTTGATAACATCTTTCAAACGCGTGATATCTGTACCAACATATCCGTCACCTCTTGTTACAATACGGGTAAGATTTCCATTATCATACGTAACCACCAAGGTCATTCCGTCTTCCTTCCAAGAAACGAAACATTTACGACCCTGGGCCCATTTGATATGTTTCTTAATATCCTTGTTTTTCGCAAGAGATAGTGCCGAAAACTCATGTTCTACTTTTTCACCCGGAATATCTTCTTCTTCTTCCGCACCTACACTCTGAGTCGGACTTCCTGGAAGAATAATACCGGATTCCTCTTCCAAGTCTGTTAACTGATTATACAGGTCATCCCATTTATGATCAGTCATGATTGCATCTTTTCCGTAGACAGCGGATGCCTCATTCATCTGATTGATAATGTCCTGCATCTGTTTTGTTACATCTTCTTTGTTCATACTTTTTGTATCCTCCTTTAATGTGTGAATTATTTTGATACACTAAATATGTGCCGAGTTAATCGCACACAAAGAAGGGATACGAAAAAGGCATTAATAAGAGGTTTTGATACTTTTTTTTGGTTCCGAACAATGGAATATAAATGCAATTACAATCTTCCGGAACCGACATATTTGTATCTATAACAACACTAGCACCTGACCCGTATCCCTAACGGAATCCGGATCTTCGAACAAGTTCGATAGATTTGATACTTTTTTTGTTCCGAACAATGGAATATAAATGCTGTTACAACATTCCGGAACCAACTGCTCGTATCGCTCATAAATATAGTAAAAAAAATAGAGACCGACAAAATCGTCAGTCTCTAATCTTTTCATTGCCGCTTTTAGTACCAGAAAATTGTTTCCTTTTTACAATATACACGATCACCGCATTCGTTTGTTCTCTTCGAGAATTTCAAAACAAATTTGGCAACCGCAACCTGAATGGAACACTCAAAATCTTGTCCACCAGCTCCACATCTTGTTATATATCCATATCTACCGGTTTGTAATGCTCTTGCAAACAGGATGTATTTTGTAAATTCTTCAAAGAAATCATCAAAATTGTTTTCGGTTAATGATTTTTCTAAAATCATGACAGCAAACTCATATCCATATGCAGACGTTTTGAAAAGTTTTGGCATGATTTCGTGGTACAATATGCATGATTTATCATACTCATCAGAATTACTATTGTACTTGATCCATAGTTCTTTCACTTCCTGGTTCCGTTCATTGTATAATTCATACAGGGTCTTCTTTTGGTTATATGGTATTCTGTTTCTCATTTCTGAAGCTAAAATATCATAGAGCTCGGCATGAATAAAAACACATTCAAGTTTTTTCGGACCATTGAGATAGAAACCTTTTAGGTACAAGCCATCCGTCTCATTAATATCCTGAATAAAATCTGCCATGTTGTTATATTCATATTTCGTTCCATCTTTTTGCTCGAATTCTAACTCATGTAACAGACTGTCTGTGTATTCAGGAATTTTCTCGTTTTTAACGCCACCATAATCGTCATATTCCGCATCGAAAGGTAATATCAATGGAGAATAGGTTTCATTGTAGTAAACACGAGTAGATTCATTTGCATCTGCCTTGTTGTTTACCAAAATAATTACTTTTACAGAATCTCCATACATAATCTGTAAATGACTTAACATACATGTTTCGTTCCAACTTCCCATCTTTTCGTTTCCTCCTTTTTTATGTGTGCAATTTGTTCGTTATCCTAAATATGGGATAAAACTGATGCACACAAAACATACGGAAACAAAAAGAAAGTCAACCAATATAGCTGACTTCCTTTTCTCATTTTAGTTTTCAGATTTGATAAGTGTTTCTGTTATACCAAGATGATCTGGATACAGGAACGGGTTCTTTTTCTTAATGAATCGAAACAACTCCTGAAATTCCGTGCTATGCTCTATCCAATACTGGTATGCAGTCTGAACATAATCAAGTCTATTTTTGTAATCATTCATGATTTCATCAATTGGCATGCATCCCCAGATTACATTAATCGCGAATATTTCTTCAACTTTACAGAAATCGCACCAATCTTTGAAATTCTGACTGAGATGAAATTCTTTTCCATTATGCATGTAATTTACGATTGTATTTCCAAGATATTCTATTGGCCATACTCTTTCGTAATCATCTGCAATTCCAGTAATATCATATACAATTGCGTTTTGTAATTGTTCTAATGTACAATCTTTGTCGCAATCAGCCCATGCAATATGTCCTCTATCCTGAATCCAACATACTTTGCCACCAAATGCCATTTCTAACATATGAGCAAAATAATAGCAATATCCGGCACAAAACAAATGATCAATATGTTCTCCAGGTATTCCATCTCGGTCTGGAAAACTTGAAACCTCATCAATGAATCGTATAACATTCATATTGATACCATCTACTTTGTGCTCTTTGTAGAAATCCAATATCTCTCCCATCTTTTCGTTTCCTCCTTTAATGTGTGTAATTTGTTTGTTGTCCTAAATATGGGATAAAACTGACGCACACAAAACATACGGAAACAAAAAGAAAGAGACCAACTTCAAAGTCAGTCTCTTTGCGTAAGTAGAACATTAACATATTGATTATCGTGCCAAGTCATCAAAGTTAGCGTATTCAAGTTCAAAATCATCCACAGTTTGACATATTTTTGTATAATCCATTCGTTCTTCCTCTGTTAGACTGGATTCATCTGTCAATTGCCCTCCAACATAGATTTCAACTGAAAAATCTAAAACCGAAATATAGATTTCTACAGCTTCGTTTAACGATACGATAACAAAATCAGCAGAAGAATCATTCATTTCTGACACCAATGCATCCGGAAGAACGTCTTGTAGATTATCAGCAAGGTCATCAGCAGCTGAGTTTAATCCTACATCGCTATTAACAGGCTGTATTTCTTTTGCTTGTTCTGGAACAAAAACGTCTTTCGTATACAACTGTTCTTTCGATAGAAGTCCAGTTATTTGTCTCTCAATCATCTGTTCCAAAAAATGCACACGTTCTTTCGAAAATGTTTCATTGCCTCTGAAAGAAAACTCAAATCCTTTTAAATTGATAAGTTTTGCACGGATTTCCGATGTTAATGCCATCTGTCCGATTCTTGTGAAGTCGTCACCAATGCGTGGACCGTACTCCAACATTTTGTTACCTATATTTTCAAATTCATCCGGCAATACATATGGCAGTAGAGATAAATTTAAGTCAAAAATCGGAGCCATACCAAGAATCTGTTTTGTATCATTATTGATACTCACTCCATGGTTTCCTGCATGCCGGTCAACATTAAAAGTAAGTGCATCTAAAACAAGCATCTGTCGAAATTTATCCTCGCTACCGATTGATGCATAAAAATCTAGCATTGCATTTGCAGTCGTATCTTCTTTTAATTTTGCATACGGAACATACCCAACTGATTCCGTTGTAAATAAGTGGCATTTTGATGCGATTTCACCATGTAATGTTACTTTTTGATAAGAAATTGCATTATCACATATCTGAGCTGCAATTTCGGATGCCATCATTTCGCAATATGGTTCAAGTCCAGCATTCATCGCTCCGGATGTCCCTCTCTTGTACAGATAAATTTCACCGTCTTCTCGCTTCCAGCATTTGCGAAAACTGCCTTCTGTACATAATTCTGGAGACGTACTACTCAGTTTTATCCCATATAAGCCGACACCTTCAAATGCAAGCTTGGAAATCTGTTCATCAAATTCGTTCCGATAGAAAGAAACATCATTCCACGTAACAGATTCCAGTTCATTTTTTATCCAGTACGTATCATTTAGCGATGCAGCATGCGTAACACGAATATAACCAAGATCATCTTCGCATCCACAATCTTTCATGATCTGTTTCAAGTGTGCATTATGTTTGCTACCTTTTCTGGTTGAAATCCATTCCGCAATATTTGTAAAACCATATGGCAACTGATCTTCATTTTGCGAAATAATTTCATATGAATTTCCAAGAGGTCCTGCCAAAGTATTAAACTGCATTATCTCTTTGTCTTTGTTCATAAGCAAATACATATTCGTTTCCTCTCTTTCTGATTTCATTATAAAGATTCCTGATTGTTATTGTCAAACATAAATATGTGTCATAATGTTTTCTACAAAACAAAACTCCACCGAAAATGATGGAGTTCGTTGTCAGTTTTTCCTATTTAATTGCTTCTCTCTTATACGTCATTCCAAGTCGGTTATACGTTACTTCATATCCGTCACCAATCTTGGTTTCTAACCAGGTATCATAGTCTGTCTCATCTTTTACGACATTCTGACCATCATCGTAATGCACATAATAAAGTTCATCACGCTTTGTGTCACGCTGCTTCTCTGTTAATGTATATTCCGTATTCCAATATGGCTCTTTATCGTCGTCTTTGGAACTGTAAGTATCAATTGGAAACCATCGTTCAATCTCATAATAATACTTGGTGTCATATACTGGTTCCTGTCTGTATACTGGTTCTTCGTATGTCTCAGTATAGTACTCTGTACGGTATACAGGATTTTCATGCACTTGCTCTGTGAAAGTTCCGTTTCCGTTATCAGAATATGTTGTATATGACTCATTATGGTCGAAAACTTGTCTGCTTTTTGTTTCTGTTCTTGTCTCGTAATGGTCAAGAACCGACTTATAACTCCTTATCTCTTGCCTCTCGTCATAGACTCGACCACCAGATGGCACGTACCAATCGCTTTCTTCTACTGTTCGCTCCTCTTCGATTGTGATAGTTCGTTCCCAGGAAAATCCGACAACCGTTTCTGACTTCGTGATTGGTTGGAACAAGAAAAATAGCAATCCAATAACCGCGAACACTGCGGCAATAATACCACTAATCTTGAGCATATTCTTGTTGCCGCGTATTTTACTCATAATTCGATCACGCAGATTAGTAGGCGACTTTTCAACTATCTCGTTTGAGTTTACATCTTCTCTGTCAACCAAAGTATCGTTTTCGTCATCTTTCGGTGCTGTTTCATTCGGAAGCGTATTTTCGAATACTTCTGTTTCTTCTTTCGATTGTTTCGCCTTCGTTTCTCCGTATTCAAACTCTGCTTCCGATTTTTCGGCACCACACGCTACGCAAACACCATCTGCATAATTATTCAACTGATTACAATATGGACATATCCAGTCTTTGTGTTTGCCGTCACACTCCTCTTTCTTGATCTTCGCTTTCTGTAATTCAGTATCCGTTACTTCTTCCGCAATTCCTTGTTTCATATAATACTTTACGTCTGATGATTTCTGTTTCCCACAATTCGGGCAAACATCTATCAGTCCATCAATGTCAGTAGTTCCGCAATATTTGCAAGACCAATAACCTCTTATAATTCTACCACTCATATTGTTTTTCCTTTTCGTTTACGCACTTAATTCTATCATACACCTGCCAGTTTTCTCTATAAAATATATTAATTCTCTCTTTTTACTTACACAGAATGCAATGGTCTTCACATAACGCGTCTTCTTCCTCTGTTAACGCTCGTCCCAAAACGTAGCAATATCCAGAATCATACGCATTGCAATTGAACGAGTTCCCTTTATATGTGTTTTCCGTACATTTCGTTTCCAGTTCCGTATTATAATTTTTCATACAGCCCTTCATTATCCTCCATTTCTTTGTTTCTATTAACAACAAGGCTCACAAATACGAAAACTCGTCAGAAATCATAAAGAAAAGACCCACTGCTGCAAAGCAATAGGTCTTTCTTTTCTGTTTTTAGAAATCGACGTCCATTTCATCGTCAACCGCAACAATGACTACATTTGTGACGGTATTCAATGCAAATTTGTTCTCTTTACAGAAGTCTGCAAAAAGGGTTGCTAATTCCTTGACGTCGAAAGCAGCGATATCGAACTGCGTTTCGTCTTCCTCTTTGTTCGGATTTAAGAAATCGATATCAACACTCATTCTTTTGGCTTTGTGTATATCACAATCTGCTTGCCATCCATTTTTCTTAATGAATTCTCGAACGGTCATAATGGTGTCCTCCTATTCATTTTCAGATTCATTTTTGGACTCTTCGTTCAATCCTAACCAATCTGCCAAACTTTTTGTTTTGTCTAATCCTAACCAGTCTTTAATGCATTCACCTGCTGTCATTTCGTTTCCTCCTTTTTAGCTTACAATTATTTTTGTTACACTAAATATGGGTTCGAATGGAAACAATGAAAGCTTCGCAGTTTGAACCGAAGATACGATATCAAACATACACAATGATTACTTCCATTCCGAAATCTATTGCTGTTTCGATCATATGCTTGGTTCCTCTTGATTTTCCATCCCAAAACGCAATCAAAATGCCGGGACCTTTTCCTTTGATCGCATACTGTGCCATCTGACGATTCCGGATTGGTCCTGCGGCATTATGATAGGTGCCCCAGTCTGCTGGAAACTCTTTATACGGAATACCATGTTCTCTCGCGAACTGTTTCCCTAATGCATCAGCACCCTTTGCTCCGCCGCCAACTAGTTCGATCTCACTATAATCGTTATCAAATCTGTTTAACATTACCATCTCGACGATCTCGATAACATTAAAATTACGACATCCAGCAATGATTGTCCTTATTTTCTGTTCCATAATTTAATCTCCATTACATTTTTACACAAACAATAAGGCTCACATTTTGAAAACTTCGTCATAGAATCTGGATAATCTGTTCATAAATACAAATATCCTGCGTATTGATTGCCTTATTCACATGCATGTGTCCGAACAGATGCTTTTTATAATCAAATGAGGCTCTAGCTTTGACTTCATCCAAATAGTTAGTTAGAACATCCGGTTCATATAACCATCTTCCGCCCATGAGATACAGTTCTGATGTCGATGGACTATGACTGATAATGAAATCGACCTTATTGCCGTATTTCTCAAGTGTATCAAAGCCATGCTGCATTTCCGCTTCTGTTGGTAACTCTTCCTGCCACCATGACAGCCCTTTCACACGGTACATGAACTTGTACTGCTTGTCGAGTTTCCTTGCCTGTTCCCGCCAGTCTGAATCCTCATAATCAAGAATACCATCACTCACATCATGACTACTAGCTCCACCGAAGGCAAAGAAATTTCTTCCTTCGATATCAAACATTTCTCCACGCATAAGATGCAACACATGCGGTCTGATTTCGTGTACCAGGCCTCCGTGCCATTGTTTTACAGGATATGTTGCCAGCCTTACATGATTTTCGTGGTTTCCATCGACGAAAACAGTTGTAAATGATTTCTGTTCTAACCAGTCCAAATAGTATTTCTCTTGTTTGTTTTCGGAGTCTCGGGACCAGATAAGTCCAAAATCACCAAGAATGATAACAATATTTTCGTCCTGATCGCCAGAAAACTGCTTCTGTTCGTAAAAAGACCCGGTATTCAGCCTTCTTGGATCTCCATGAATGTCGCCTGTTACGAATACACTCATATCTGTTTCCTCCTTAAATCTGTTCACTAATCTCAAAAGGATTTTCTTCATCCGCTCTGCACTGGTAATTAAGAATGGACTCAGATACATCATACAACCGTAGATATCGCTCCAAAGTCATGAGATCTGGTTTTGGTAACTCTTCTTTGTTGCGGATTTGATTCATGATTTTATCTGTCTTTTTAAACTCCATTTTATCCTGACGGAAAGGATCATCGATAACTCCAATTTTCACACCTAATTGATAATTAAGAATTTTGTCATCGACATCACCCAGCAACAAACATCTTTCAACAGTTGTGAATTCGGCATCTGTCAAACCTTCTTTGTTTTTGATCTTTCTCATGATCTCTTTTGAATTTTCAAACATAGTAAACTCTCCTTTTCTTTATTCATATTTGTTTACTACTAAATATGTGCCGGACTTAACGAGCATGATATTCGATTCCTAAGATATCTCCACATCTCTCTAATAATCCGTCTACAAATTCTTTAGACGGGCACAAATTCGAAATCTTAACATCAGGTTCTTTTGCAGAACCACTTTTGCTATTATTTAGAATTCGTTTTACTTCACGGATTTGCGCTGTTTCTTTTTCTGCATCCATATTAGTACCAACCTTTTTGTGGCTCAATTTTCTTGTTCTCTTCATCAATTAGCGCCTGAATGTCTGTTGCCGTAAGTGCGTGATCCTTTGATTTTGTTAACAATTCATTTAGCAGCTGTAGTCGGGAGCAAACTTCAGCTTCTTTCTGTTTTTCTTCCGACTTCTTTAATGCTTCAAGCCAATCTGCGATCTGATCATGCCGTTTCGCATGCTTCAGTGCCGGAATTTTGTTTGCTTCATCCCGAAAAGCCTCTGCTAAATCTCTCTTTTTGTGTGCACGACGACGTTCATCACGAATTACGTCTTCTATTGTCATAGACATAATGAATTCTTCTCCTGTTCAATATTAATATATGTGTTTTTTAGCTTTCGTTTTTCTACTGGCAGACTTTGTAACAAGAAACATCTGTTTGATTATTTACTTCAGATACGGTTAATATATTGTCAATCCAGGAAAACGAATAAGAGCCATTATCAGCCTCAAAAGTTCCGGTTAAATCCGTAGCATTAAATCCGGTTATTACTGCGTTTTTATACTGTTGTTTGATCTGTTTTTCAATCTTTTCTGTAATAGATAACTGCCTTTGACCATCAATATAGATTGATTCAGGTCCAGATTCATCGTATACAGTTAATGTGTTTGTTTTATAGTTATAAGTATAATGGTATGCTTTTTTCATCACATCAGAACCAAAATACTTATGATCTGGATCGTAAAATGTATACCATGAGTAATAATTCTCCAAAATAGGAATGAATGCTCTTTTTGCTCTAATCGTATCAATTGTTGATTTAATCGTATAAATTATTAAACCGATCATAAGAATAATGGCACCAATTGTAGGTATTTTATCTAAAAATATTACTTCTGGATCGAAACATGTAATAAAAAGGCACACGTCGATAATTACCTCGCCTATAACCAGGATTACACAATTTGATATGCTGCTCATATTTGTCCTCCATACACTTAATAACGTTGTTTGTAGTGGTCTAATCCACCTCATAAAAAACTGACACTTTGTAATAAACATTCTTTTGAATTATATTTTGTTTTACATATTTAATAAGGCTCACATTTTAGAAAATTCGTCAGGAATTTTAATATTATCTAACGATACTTTTGGTTGTGACTTATAGGAACCATCCATTCGTTTGCGTATAATTTCAGCCTGCCGTTTTTCGCCCCGTTCTTCGTATGCATCAATTATAAACTGCACATATGCCGCAAACTTTTTCTCATCGTGCTCATAATGTGCAGAAACCAAATTTCCGAGTACAGTTGCATTTACTAACTTCATAATGACCTCCAAACTATGTTTCTTATTATTCGATACATAAAAAATCTGAACACACACCCGGACGCAAATACATATCGTCTGTCTGATCGTTTTGAATCCGTTCTGCAATCTCTCTACCATAGCAATGATATAAGAACTCACATTCTTTACAAACATCATAATACTTAATGTTTTTCACCTTAATTGACAAAACTATTACACCTCGTTTCTGTTTTCCTATGATATTTATAAGGCTCACTTTTCGGAAACCTCGTCAGAAAACTATATTTTTTTTGCACAAAGAAAAGGGATACCACATGCATCCCTGATCTTTTTAGTTTTAAAATAATGGTTTCATAGACTTTGAGACATTCATAACGAACTCGTAAGTCTGTGAACATGCTTCCTGCATACCGACTGGATCATAAATACTTGCCATATAAGCTTCTGCAAAATATTCGTTTGGTTCGCCAGTATTATGTCCGTCTGTTCGATGGTACTCACAAAATGCTTCTTTTTCTGCGGCGTAAATATCTGCGAACTCATCTGATTTACTGAGTCGACCTTTTGCATGATCGATAAAGTGACCAATTTCATGAACAACTGCTGTTTTTGCCACTGATTCGTTATTCACATAAATTGCATGCGCTTTGTAGTCAATTAGTCCGACAGTTCCACTATGTTTATGAAAGCGATCCGACAGATCCTGTGAAGAAACAGTAATCGTCCATCCGGTCGCCTCAATATAATCTCTTACATTTTTCGGGATCATCATAAATTCGCTTTCAACAGCAAGAACCATCTCATCGGAAACTCCTTTATCTCCTTTCACATAGAGATTTTCAGGATCTGGATCGGCTACACGTCCTACGGCAACGGAACCACTTTTTACATAATCGTCAGAGATATAAGCATCTGATCCATTATATTGGATTCGATACCAGCCGCTTTCTCTGCATACACCAGTAACTGTTACGTCCTGGTTTTCTTTCAGTGATCCGATTTTTAGACCAGTCGCTTCAGGAAAGTTCCGGACACATAATTCTGATGTCGTATGCATTACGATATCGTTCGCTTCCTGAATATGATAAATGACATATTCGTCCGTGTCCGATTCTGTCTCTGTTTCCGACTCTGTTTCTTTCACAGAATAAGCAGCAAACAAAAACACGCAAACAACCATTAGAATACAAAACAGAATATACTTGATTACCCATTTGCGATCTTTTCGTTTGCAAAAGACAACCTCATCTGGTTCGTTAAATAAAATGTTACCCATATTGATACTCCTTTCATCGGTGAAATTATTTTGTATACTAAATATGGGATTTGCATGATATGAGAAACATTCGTGTCATGCATTCAAAGAAAATAAAAGGACACAACAAAATGTTGTGCCTAATTATTATTTATTCGCTATATTTAGTTTCAATCTACAATGCGAACAACGGAATTCTTTAGAATTGATGTCTAACATATGGGTTCCACAAATTGGACAATAAGTTTCGGCGTCGAATGAACCATTTTCGTTTGTCAGATATTCTCTGGCGAATTCTGAGGCTTTATCACAAAACCGTTTCTTAATTGTTTCGTTTTTGTAATATGGATTTCCAGAATGAGAAACCAACAGATGAAAAACATACGCTGAAATCAGGAAAGTTACCATAAATACGATATATTTAGGATCCGCTACATGTCGATCTCTTATAATTTTGTAAACCAGGTCGCTTACATAATATACGGCTACAGGCATTTTGGCGTCTGATCTTTCAAATAAGAATAAATTCTGATATAACACAAATAGGACGCCTATAAACGTAGCCAAAAATATCGTAAGCGTTGATATGACACGCATCAAATAATACAGTTTAAAGTTCCCGGCGAATCCTCGAAGTACTGCCTGTAAAACAGTAGCGATTAGACTGCCAATGATCAGAACAAAAGTTATAGTATACAAAATCATAATAGTGTCCTCTTTTTCTCGTTTTCTAAGTATCATAAGGCTCACAAACTTAAAAACTCGACAGGAAATATGAAATCGGATGCAAAATAAAAGGAACCTAGTCTGTTTTCCAGACTAAGTCCCATAATATTTCTGTTCCAATATGTACGCATCCGAACTCATTATTCGAACGGCGTAAAATCATCATCTGTAAGCTCTGCTGTCAAATTGCAATATGGGCAGCAGTACCGGTAAGGTTCGATACCAGCTAAATCTTTTCCACAAATCGGACACACACCATCATTCACAAAGTAGCCCATGGAATTCCGTTTTGTATTCATAACGACTTCTCTGGCCTGACCGTAAAATCTTTCTTTCGCCTCTTCGGATTTGAATTTTGTCTTTTTCTCTTTATATGTTTGACCGTGGTACATATCCGCAATAAAAGCTAAAACAAACACAATGATAAATACTTTAAGTCCGCCGACTGCAGACAATGTTTTCGTAAAGAAACCAAAAACTCCGAACACAATACTAATAAGAACTGCTGCATACGATAACGGTTCCACGTATTTTAATAACCGATCGTATTTATAGAAATCTCCCTTGCTATTTCGTGCGGATGATACGGTATATGTCATACAAAAACTCATAACAATCGTGCATACACTAATGATAAGTAATAAAAATGTTAATACTGCCATAACGATTCCCTCTCTTTCTGCCGATGCATAAGAAATACATCTGGCTTTAATTATATCATGAAGTTATTAACATGAAAACTATTTTAGTCACCAACAATAAGGCTCAACGTTTTGATTTCTCGTCACCTTTCTTATGATATTTTGCAACCGGCAGAAATATGGCACAAAATAAAGGAACACACTCGTTCTGTGCCCCTTCATCTTGGTTATGCTTCTATACTTATCTCATCTGCTTCGTATTCGTCGTTTTCGAACTCACCGTTTTCGATTCCATCAAACTCTTTTTCTTGCGACATTTCTTCACATCCTGAAATAAAGTCAGAGATCGTTATTTTATCCATAAATTCCGGATACGGTCTATGACGATCGTCTTGATAAACGTCCCCAGTCTTTGGATCAGTTACGGTAGGTCCAACATAGGATCCATATCTTCCATATACCCGACCGCTAAAACATTCATCGCCTTTCACATTGTATCCTTTTTCTTCAAATAGCTCCGGATGTTTCCAAAAGAAATCGTATGCTCTAAAAGATGGCGTCTGATATATCGTGATCGACTTTCCGGCTTGTGTTTCGCTTTCATATAAATGATCAAAAGCATCCAGACGCAATACTTTAAATGTGGCACCGCAGGCAACAAGATCTGGCAGTATATTGTTTAGCAAATTCATATAGTCTGCCTTATTAGTTGCCGAAATATGTAACTTAACCCCTTGTGATGGACATTCTGAAGTATCTCCAAACTGGATAAATGTAGGATTCATGATAACATTGTTATCATTGATATCAATCCCGTTTTCCCGAAGGTTCATGTAAAATCCCATGTTCATCATTGTTTCATCGATGTACTCAAGGGTTTCTGATTTGTCCATAATTCCTACCTTTAAATACTGAAAACCAAATACTTTTTGCATATCATCACGATCTTTAATATATGGAAGTACATCTTTTTCGCAAACTATGCATTTGCTTACAGATTCTGATAATTGCCATGCACTCGCCATTTCGTTGTAAGGCATCCCAAGATCAAGTAGTGTCTGTTGGAATGACTCTGTGAAAGCAGTTGGTTTTAAAGTATTATATAATGCAACCAGTCTGTTCTCGAAGGAATTACCGATAGATGATGATATTTTGTCAACATAATTGATGCAATTATAAATAGATCCGTCTTCGATTCTTTTATACAATCGACGATCTAAATTTGGAAAGGTTACCCAAAACTTACCTAAATTCTCCGTCGTAGCCCAGTTTTCAGACATCAAGGCATCTTTAAACTCCTGAATGTTATGAAATGGTTCTATATGTTCAAACAGAGACTTAAATTCCTGCATACTCGCCGTATTTTCTTTTTGTGTGTTCCGAAATGTATGATCTTCTTTTATTGTACTTTTACGTTTAATTCCAAACATGCTAAACGCCTCCTGCTTAGTTTTCGATATCGAAGTCATCGTAGTCGTCATATTCTTCTACTCCTGATAAGGAGAGATTAGATTCAACTTCGTTATTTAAACCTAACTCTCCAAAGCAATCACACTCCGGATCTTCAGATCCGCGAGTGCTTGATTCTGACTGATCGAAACCGTCTTGATCTGCAGCCATATGTCGGATCACAGCTTCTACCTGATCCTCGTCTTTGTGATCTAAAACTTCGGCTGCAATCTTTTCCTGTTCTCTGTTTGCGTCGTCTACGTCATACTGTCCTTCCATAAGGTCATTAACGACTTCTCCAGCTTCTGCTGCTGTAAGTTCCTGGATATCTTTTTTTGTTTTCATAACAAAACCCCTCCTTATTTCTTGCCATCCGTTTTCTTGTTATCCTAAATATGGTATGAACACAAAAAGAGCAACCGATAATGGCTGCTCTCTGATCTAATAGCTATTTACTTGTTGCTGCTCGTTCTGCAAAATCAAGCACTCACGGATCTAAAGATCCGGAGTGTGCTTGGTTGACAACGAAGGGTTCTCTCGAAGCAAAGACCATTGAACTACTAACGTTCAATCGTATAAAGCTTCGGGGTTAGAACCCAGAGTTACGATATCTAATATATTTCTGGATTTGACATCATCATTCCGTTCCAGTAATTCTTGAATTGACTGTTTTTGTTGTGAATTGTTTGCATATTTCATATTTTCAACCACAAACGTTACCTGTTCGTCTGTTAATGGGCGAATACTACGGTTAACAAACCACTGAAAGCCAACATCTCTGGAATAGAATCCGATATATCCCTTTTCAAGAAGCAACCGTTCTGACTCTATACCTGATAACGTCTGTCCGTATTTCTTTTCAACAATTTCAGTTGCTATTTCCATATGTTCATACGGTGCTGCCTCTTTGAATATTCCGTTCGGCGACAGAAAACCGCATAATCCGTTTTTCTTATTATTTTCACTCATAATTCATTTCCATTTCATAAGTCTTAGTTATAGAACATGGAGCATATACAAAGAAAGCAATCCAACTGCAGTTAAAACTGATATAAAGGTCATTACTTTGTCCATATTCCGATAAGCCTTTTCATCTTTAGGAGAAATAAATTCCATGATATGTACAAGAAAGTATTCACAAATTGGTGCTCCTGTTCTTTTCCTATTTGGAACTGCCCATCCGATTGCGAAACTAAGTAAGTCTTTTCTTTCCGATTCACATAGTTGTGATAAGAAATCGTTAATCTCATTCGCATTCTGCAGTGTTAGCACTTTCTGATAATTTTTTCTAAGCTTTCGATTAAAAAGATAATCAAGCATTTTTACAAATTCTCCTTTTCCCCTGTCTTTTGTTTCTAATAAGGCTCACAAATATAATGATTCGTCAAAGAAAACAGAAAAGTTCCGAAGTTTTTGTTCTTCGAAACTTTCCGGACTGAATTTGAGTTCTATTTCCAAGGCAGATCACTTTTATAGTCAGCTGGTTCTTGGTAATGATTCGACCACCAATACATGCTGCTATTGAACTGATCTTTATCATATTGTAATTGATCCCTGGAAAATGCTTTCTGCATTTCTAAAACTGTCTGCTGATGTGAATGACATTGTTCTCTTATTGATGCATAACGACGTCGAATAAATTCAAATGTTTCATCTCGATCCAATTTCCGAACTCCATTTGTATTTCCAGATTGATTTGTTCTCTGTTTTAATACAGTATTTTCCTGCTGCAGTCTGGATAACGATGATTTTGCATACGCTAATTCCTGATTCTGTCGTTGGTAATCCGTCTGAATCTGTTTATTCTTTTGTTTTAATTCGTTGTTATCATATTGACACTTCGTTAACGAAGTTCTGGCATTGATTAGATCCTGAGTCTGTTTCTGATGTTCGGACTCTATAGTTTCTTTTTCTTTTTTCAGATTCTCAATATCTGTTTGCTGTTTCTGAATGATACGCATCATACGTTCCCAAGTGTCTTCCACAGTAACTTCAACCATATCAATTGGAAGCGGATCGATTTCCTGAAGCTTTTTCATTGCATCTTGAGCCCGTTTTATCTTTTTGCGGACTTCTGCTCTCTGCTCTTTTGTTTCTCCATCATACTTCCACTGCATAAGAGGGTCTAAAATTGGCAAACTACAAGAGGGCTCCGAAAATTCTGAAATACTATCTCCATGGTCAACAAAGATCGCATCCTCTTTCCCTTCACAGATACGAAGAATACGACCAACAATCTGAAACCATAATGGGCGTGATTTGATATGTCTGCAGGAAAAAGCATAACTTACACATGGGCAATCAAAACCATATGTTAATAATTCTGCATTTACCAAGCCTGCGATTGCTCCTGTTCTCAGTAAATTAATAAGTTCCGAACGCTCTTTTACAGACATGCCGCCATGGATTACCCGGAAATCATATCCAGCATTCTGAAATAACTTTGCTATCGTTTCTGCCATCGAAATCGTTGTTGTAAACCCTAATGCTGGGCGCCCTTTTCCGTATTCTTCATAACTGGCAACAATATCGCCCCAGATATCGTGATCATCAAAAATACGACACATTTGGGCGCCGGAAAGTTCGTCTCCTTGTGGATTGTCTGCTTTGATATTCGTAATTCCTTCAATTGGTTTTGCATAGTAATGAAGTGGAGAAAGAAAACCTTTTCTGATAAGGCTTGGAACCGTTTCTTCGTTTACAATCTCATCAAAAATACCATACTTATGGATAACGTCGGATCCTTTCATAAGTGCTTTTCCGTCTTTTCGTTCTGGCGTCGCGGTAAGTCCGATAACTCGATCCGGCTTAATGGATTGCACAAGTTTCCACGAAGCTTCGATTGAAATATGAACTTCATCAATGATCATTGTGACATGTTCCGGAAGTAATTTCTTTCTGGATTCACAACGTAAAGAATCTTTAGAAGCAATGATGTATTTCGAACCGGTAACCGTTGTTTTATCAGACCAGATGATATCAACATCACCAAGGTCAGCAAATTCACTCTTTGCTTGCTTGATAAGTTCCAAACGTGGCACAACAAAAACAACCGTACCATTTAATCCTTGCATGATTGCGGTTGCGATTACTGTTTTTCCGCCGCCGGTCGGAAGCGAAATTAAGGTGTCTTTATTTGACGCCAATACTTTGTTTACGATTTTCTGTTGATACTCACGTAATTGCTTCATCTTATTTTTTCCTCGCTTTGATACATAAACTTGTATCTTAAATATGTGTGAATTCAATGCAAACTAAAAGAATAGATTTGTATATTCGTATTAGAATACTCGTTTACCAAGAACGGTTCCGATACATTCTCTGACTTCCAACTCTGCATTCGAAATATTCTTTGTCATGGATTCGATCACACTCGTGTAGGATTCGTTTAGATCTTGTAGATTCTTGATGTAGTTTTTGTACTCGTTTATCAAGACGTTGTTGTCGTTAATAAGCTTCTTGTATTCTTCCTGACTGGATGTTGTTTCCTGTTTTGCAGTTTCCAGTTTTTCGTTTGCAGCCGAAAGCTTATCCAATAATTTGGAAACATAATCCTTATTGAACTCTTCTCCGAGACCAAGATCGATTTTGTATAAAGTGATGACTCGATCTCTCCGGTCATCCAAAATAACGATCCAGGTTCCAGACAGGTACACACGAACTGGCTGTTTTTCGTTATAATCCAAAGGTTTACCTTTGAAGATCAGGGTTCCATAAGTTACCATATTTTCGATATCAGTACGAATCTTTTCCTCGTTTGCGACAATATATGAATTGATGTCAACCGCAGAATCTTTTCCCATAATCCGTTCTGCATAGCGTTCTTTACTGTGTCTTGTTAATTCCATATGTATTCTTCTCCTTTTACGCGTTCTGTATATGAAAAGGCTCACAATCTGGAAAATTCGTCAGTTTTCTGTATTTTGTAACCGATTATTTTGGACAAAAAAAAAGAGTAACCAAAATCGGTCACTCTCTTTCTGTTCGTTTACACAAGTTTTACCATCAAATCCACTCTATCTTGTAAATCTGCCGGTCTGAGATAACTCATTGGAATGCGTTTTCCTTTGTATTCTACAATTCCATCTCCGTCATAGAAATCAAATGCATCGTTTTCAAATTTAACAGAATCCGACAAAATCTGTACAAACTGAAGATAATTGCACATATAGAAAGCATGTGATTCTATTGCTGAAACAGTGGAAGGAATTTTGATTTCAGCAAGTGATTTACAACAGCGGAACATATCATACGAAATCCTTTTTAATCCTTCTGGCAATATTACGTTTTCCAAATTGACGCAGCCGTCCAATACATACGGACCAAAGTCTACTGAATTTTTAGCTGCTGGCATAGAAAACGAAACAAGGTTATCACAATCTGTAAAAGCACTGGTGTCGATTTCCGCTACAGAATCCGGAATGTAAATCGATGTAAGTCCGGAATATATAAATGCATAAGCGCAAATTTTTGTGATACCTGAAGGCAGTGTGATTTCAGATAAAGAACCACAATTAGAAAAACAATACAACGAAATTTCTTTTAAGTCATCTGGAAGAACCACCGCACGAAGATTAACCATATTGGAAAACAATCCGGATTCAAAATAGTTCATGCTTTTTGGACATACAACATAGTAAATATTCTCTATGTCATCATAATAACAATGTCCTGAACTTTTAATACCTGGAGTTTTGATATCACTAATATCACAGAGCTTCTTCATTTTTTCGTTGTAACACCCCGGTTCTAACATATTTCCATTCCCGAGCTCTAATACCTGTTCTTCATAGCTTTTAATATTTGGTTCCATACATTTCTCTCCTTTTCTTAGTGTATGATTTATTTGATATCCTAAATATGGAACAAACGAATACACACAAAGAAAAAGAGCAACCACATTGGTCACTCTTTTTTCGTTTACTGTCTTAAAATCTGATCCACCTTGTTGGCAAAATCTGATGATGTTAAAATCGGCTCTCCTGCCAAAGCCCGCATTACGATTTCAATTTCGGCATCGGTAAGTCTCGGTTTCCTAGCGTCGTCAATCTCCTTCATAACATCGAGAATACGAGATACCATCGATCTTCCCACAATATCAGAAACGGTCATTCGATATCCATCAACTTCAATAATTGTATCCATATTTTTGGATAATTCAGATTCCGAACCAAATGCTTTCGGTGATATGAATTCAATCTTACGAGGGATTTTAATCTCTTCTAAGTTGCTGCCTGAAAAAGCGTTATCACAAATACGCGTTACCGTATCTGGAATTATAATGCTTCTTAAAGAAGAACAATCTCGAAATGCACTAATTCCAATGTTTTCCAGTCCTTCTGGAAGGATTACTTTTTCAAGAGAGCGATCCCCATAAAACATACCATTAAACTGATGTGAAGAAATCAATGGATACGCCGTCTTAATTGTTTCACGGACATCAGGCATACAAAATGTAGTTAAATTTGGACAGTCAGAAAATACACTAAAACCCAAGCAGTTAATGCTATCCGGTAAATACACTGATGATAAACCTGTGTGAGCAAAAGCTTCGTGACCAATGAATGACAAGCCTTCTGAAAATGTAATCTTTTTTAAATCCAAACATCTTCCAAATGCGTGATTTCCAATTCTTTTTGTTTTATCGGATAAAATAACCTGTTCCAGATTTGTAAACGAATAAGCAAAGTAATCTGGTACTATTGCCATATCCTTGTTAAATACTACATAATGCACGCGATCGCAAATCTTTGGTTGATAGCTATCGTCTACTGTTTCAATCGAACATATTCTTTTCATGTTCTCGTCATAACATCCTGGCTCTAACATCTTTCCGTTACCAAGTTCTAATACCTGCTCCTCATAACTTTTAATATTTGATTTCATACTTTTTCTTCTCCTTTTCTTAATGTATGATTTATTGGTTGTACTAAATATGTGCGCAAACAGAGGCACACAAAGAAAAAGAGTAACCTTATTGGCTACTCTTCTCTTTCGTTTAGGATTCAATCTGTTTGCCTGTGACAAACCAATAATTGCCATCCACTTCTTTTGCGATCACAATTTCGGTTCCGCCATAAGTTTCTACACAGAATTCCTTTTCTTTAATACCATCATTTCCATACATCAAGAACAGTTGTCCTATCATCATTTTGTTTATTGCTTTCTTACGGTCTTCTAGTGTTTTTCGACTTTCGTCGATAAATGATGTAACCATACTTATAGGATCATCCAATTCTACTTTTGTCTCTACACCATCCGTAAACAAAAATTTCATATAACAGCTTTTATAAAAGTCAGATACTTCTTTAGAACCGTTAATATAACATTCACGATGTTTTCTTCCAAATATAAGTTCATGACGAATATTAAATAAGATAGCAGATTCCGGAGTTTCATCTAATTCATCGACATCTGAGTTATACCAAAAGTATAGATGTCCAAATAATTCGTAACCGGATAAGACTATAATATTAATCTCAATCTTGTCAAACATGCACAAGGTGTCTTTTGGTCTCATTTTCATACTTGTGACTACCCATTCTGTATTCGGAAAATAAGTATCCATATACTTGTTCACTTCTACTAATGCCTTTGTATAAGAAGTACATGATTTTGTTAACGAGTTGCATTTGTTTTCATCTTTCATAAAAAAATCCTCCTGTTTCGTCTTATATTTCTCATAAGGCTCATTTTCTGGAAAATTCGTCAAGATTTACGGTTTCTTTTTTATACGTGACAAAACAAAAAGAGACCAGCTTAGAACCAGTCTCAATCTGTTTTCATTAATCTTAGAACTCATCCATGACATCGGTTGTATGTATGGAGAAGATTCCGGCTTCGAATGCTTCCATGACTTCCATGTAACTGTCGTCTGAAAACAGAATTTCATTCATCTCAACACCGTCTCTTTCTGCAATCGCTTTCATGATAAACACTTTTTTGTGTCTGCTATCCGTAGAAATCAGATCTCCATGATGTTCAAATATACCCGGATATTCTTCCTTGAGTCGATTGTATTTGCTGTTGTACTCGAATGAATTGCTGCATTCAGTCAGTCCATAAATCTTTACACCTTTCTTATGCAGTAGATTGACGAGTCGTTTCATCGCTTTCGGAGCAACACAATTTACATACGCATTGTTTACAATATTGTATCGAAGCCAATCGTCCGGATGTGCGACTCCTATGATACGATTACCGTTATCGTCGTACATTTTGAGACAAAGTAATGTGTTATCAACATCGAAAAAAGCCATCTTCAAGTTCTCCAATTTGTTACCATATCTGTTCATATTTGTTTCCTCCATTGATATATATATTATTTTGAAATCGAACTAAATATGGAATATAGCTCTGCCTGCAACACTGGCACATTCACACAAAAAAAAAGAAGACACCATCTGATGTCCTCTTTCGTCACCGAAAATATCTCTCAAGTTATCCAAACTACTTTATGCAAAAAAAATCGGGAACGAGCAATGACCCATTCCCTACAAAAAAAAGTTAATTTCTTAATCGTACATATATTTTAACACGTTTCATTCACATAATCAACACCTTGTGTACAAAAGTTGCTTTTTTACTTTCTAATTGTTTCGTTACCTTAATGATTTGTTATTTATCATAAGGCTCACATTTTAGAAAACTCGTCAGGAAAATAACTCATTGTTTTTGACATCGCTCGTTTCGTACAGATACGCTCCGTTTTTCCAGTAGTCGTCATCTTTCGTGTTCCTTGTTTTGTTATCCTAAATATGGATTGCATGAATGAAAAGAGACCAGCATTTGCCAGTCTCAATTTTGTTTTGGATTTACTTATACGATAATTTGTCGCTACACTTTTTCGCAAACTTAAGCGAAATCATAAAACTGTAGTCTTCTACCTTAACATCGTAATCAATATCATACCCGAAATATTCGTTTAATCTATTTCTTTCATACTTCACATAGTCATCAGCAGTAATGACTCCTTCTTTGAAATATTTCCTTTTCATTTCGTAGGTTTTAATCGTCTCACCTGATGTTGTTACAGCAATTCCAGATAAATTTACAAATGAGCGGCCACCAAATGAAAGCTTAAATTCAAAATGATCAATTTTAAGACCTCTCTCGTCAACACGTTGTTGTTCGTAATCATTCAAGCAAAAATAATTCGTCTTAAAATCTAAAACGATGACATCTTCTTTCGTCACTGGTCTGCCTTCAACAATTAAATCGTAATCTGCCGTTACATTATCTGAAATCTGTTCTTTTAAGAAATCAAAATCCAAGTCATAAACACTCCCTGTTGCTACCACGCAGGACTCAAATTTCTTTTTGAAATATAGATAATCTACACAATTATCATCACGATAATATGTTAGTAACTCACCATTTTTGTCAAGGTATACAAAGTTGAAGAGAAAGCTATTTGTAGCCTGTGGAATCGCAACTAACATCATATAGTAAACATCTAATTGTTCCTTCTCAAATAGTCTTGTAGTCATCTCGGCTGTAAATCCGCCTACTGCTGACATTATTTTGGCAAATTTTTCACATTTTACGTCTACTACAAAATACTCCATATTTGTGAACTCATCGCAAGTCTTTTCATATGAATCCGTATACTCGTATCTTAAAAAGCTCTTGCCATTATAATTGTCTAATTTACATGTTAAATCTCTCATATCAATTACTCCTTTTCTTCTTATTGTGTTTTGTTATCCTAAATATGGATCGTACAAATGAAAACCAAAACAAAAGAGACCAGCATTTACCAGTCTCAATTTGTTTGAATTTCCGTTTTTCTTTCCTAGTAAATCATCGTTTCATGTCCAAATTTGCTTTAATCATTTCCATTGCATTTTCTTTAATTTCATTACGCACCTTTTGTAATTCAGCCCATGTTATTTTTTTCATGCCACAATCGCCATAATTACAGTACATGTATTCTGTGACTGTATCAATAATGTTCATGATTGCTTCGTCACTTGTTACAATCCCAATCTTTTTCATAGGCTCATTTAGTGACATTTTATAAACTTTATTATCCTGTATATGGTAAAGTCCGTTATTCATAATATTTCCTTTCCTAGCAAATCCTCATTTCATTCCTCATCTGTACATATAACACAATACATACAACTGTCACAACAACCATTGTCACATTCGTCAGATGTAACCTCGCTGCAATCTTTATCATATTCATCACAATATAACATATAATTACCTCCATTTCCTAAAGAAACTCTTGTTTTGTCTTTCTTTTCTTGTTACTGCTTTCACTTACTCCTTGTTATTTACTCATATCCGCATCCTCCTTGTATTCGTTTTTGTTATTGTTATACTAAATATGGGTTATGCAAACGAAAACAAAGAGACCAGCATTTGCTAGTCTCAATTTGTTTGAATTTCCGTTTCATTGGTTTAATTGATTTTCATATAAATCATCGTGCTTTCTCGCAGTCTGCATACTGCATACGAATATACCTTTCTGCTGGGGTATAATTATCTTCCTGCAAGCCTTCTATTCTTAATTTCACAGTCTTTGTGCCTTCGTTATAATCAACAACTGTTGCTTCAATTTTAACTTTGTCACCAATGCTTACTTTCATATTTTCATCTCCCCATTCTCTTCAAAAAAAATTAATGCAATCCGTCAGACCATCTATACAGAATAACGGCGGTATCTTCGTTAGGA
>OGMT01000002.1_pt1 | contig 234414 bp, 215 predicted proteins | sample 1573271 | NCBI WGS metagenome assembly OGMT01 (sample SAMEA2582000, study PRJEB24529) | metagenome | biome: Human gut stool | place: China | collected 2011 | reverse complement strand
AAAAGAAAAGACTGTTGAACAAAATATTTTTTTATACTTTGTCAACAGTCTGAAAAGATATCTAGATAATCTAGATATCTTTTATTTTTATGCTATTTTTTAAATCAATAATAGCTCTATCTGCTAATTTCGAATATTTTAATTTTTTATCTTTTATTTTTTCAGAAAGTTCTGGTAAAATTCCAAAGTTTGCATTCATTGGTTGAAAATTGTCATTTGTTGTTGATATATATTTGCTTAACGCTCCTATCATTGTAAGCTCTGAAAATATTACTTTTCTTTCTGTTTTATTATATTGTTCTATTGCATTTAGTGCTGCTACTAGTCCTGATGATATTGATTCAACATATCCTTCCACTCCTGTAATTTGTCCTGCAAAATATATATTTCTATTAACTTTTAGTTTATAAGTTGGTTCTAATAGTTTGGTAGAATTTATATAGGTATTTCTGTGCATCACTCCATATTTCACAAAATTTGCATTTTCTAATCCTGGAATCATACTAAATACCTTTTGTTGTTCTCCAAATTTTAAATTTGTTTGGAATCCAACCATATTAAACAAATTACCTTCTGTATTATCTTGTCTTAGTTGTACAATTGCATAAGGTCTGTACCCTGTTCTTGGATCTGTAAAGCCAACCGGTTTTAATGGTCCAAATCTTAAAGTGTCTATTCCTCTTTTTGCCATTATTTCTATAGGCATACATCCTTCAAATATTTCTTTTTTTTCAAAATCATGTAATGTTACAACTTCTGCATTTACTAAATCATTCCAAAATTTTTCATATTCTTCTTTATTCATTGGTAAGTTTAAATAGCTTGCTTCATTTTGAGTTTTTATTCTTTCTGTCCATTTCTCTATATCTTCTTCTTTTTCCCTTTCTTGTTCATAGCGTTCACCCCAAAATGCAATATTCATATCTATTGAATCTTTTTCAATAATTGGTGCTGCTGCATCATAAAAAAACAATTTATCTTGCCCTGTTATTTTTAAAATTTCATTTGATAAATTATCTGATGTTAGTGGTCCTGTTGCTATAATAACAATTCCGTCACTAGCCATATTTTCTAATTCATTTTTATCTGTTATAGCTTCATTTCCTATTTCTTTTCTAATTATCTCTATATTTTCCATTTTTTCTAATTCTTCTGTTACTCTTTTAGAAAAAACTTCTCTGTCAACTGCTAATGCTTGCCCAGCTGGTACTGATGTTTCATCTGCTATTTTTATCAAAAGTGAATCTAGTATTCTTAATTCTTCTTTTAATAGTCCACATGCATTTGTATGTAAATTTGATTTAAATGAATTGCTACATACTACCTCTGCTAAATTTTTGTTAGTATGCGCAGGCGAAAATTTTTGTGGTTTCATTTCATATAGTTTAACTTTTATTCCTCTTTTAGCAATTTGATATGCTGCTTCCGAACCAGCTAGTCCTCCACCTATTATTGTTATATAATCCTTCATTTTATCTCCTTATCCAAATAATTTCATTATGTCTTCTTTAGATAATTGGTTTATAAATGTATTTTGAGTTGATAACATATTATCTGCCAATTTAGCCTTTTTTTGTTGTAATTCATAAATTTTTTCTTCAATTGAATTTTTAGTAATTAATTTATAAACTTGAACATTATTTTTTTGTCCTATTCTATAAGTTCTATCTGTCGCCTGATTTTCAGCCGACAAATTCCACCATGGATCATAATGAATTACTACATCTGCTCCAGTTAAGTTTAAACCTGTTCCTCCTGCTTTTAATGATATTAAAAATACTTTAATATTTTCATCTTCATTAAATTTATCAACAAGTTCTATTCTTTCTGATACTTTAGTTTGTCCTGTTAATTTTAAATATGATATCTTATTATTTTTAAGTTCTTTTTCAATCATTTCAAACATTGAAGTATAACCTGAAAACAATAATATTTTATGACCACTTTCAACTGTATTTTTTATAAGTTCAACACATTGTATAAGTTTGCTACTTTCTCCATCATAATTTTGTAAAAACAATTTTGGATGACAGCATATTTGTCTTAATCTCATTAAAAGAGCTAATATTTTGATTTGACTGCTCTCAAATCCATTTGCTTTTATTTCGTCATTTATTTCTTTTCTAGCCTTAGCCAAATATGATAAATATACTTTTTGTTGTTCTTCTTGCATTTCATTGTATAACACACTTATTGTTTTATCTGGAAGTTCTGTTAATACTTCTTTTTTTATTCTTCTTAATACAAAAGGATCTATCATTTTCTTTAACTTTTCTAAGCTAGGTTCATTTTCTTCTTTCACTATAGGTGTTTCAAATATTTCTTTAAATTTTTTATATTTAAATAAATATCCAGGCATAATAAAATCAAATATAGACCATAGTTCAGATAGTGAATTTTCTATTGGAGTGCCTGTTAGTGCAAACCTTGTTTTAGTTAGTATTTTCTTTATTGCTTTAGCATTTTGCGTATTATTATTTTTAACATATTGAGCTTCATCAGCTATCATATATCTGAAATTAAATGCCTTTTCTTCATATATATCTATGTCTCTTTTTAGTGAATCATAAGATGTAATTACTAAATCATATTGTGGTATTTTAGATATTTTTTTAGCTCTTTCTAATGCATTTCCACTAATTACACATACTTTTAAACTTGGTGCAAATTTATTAGCTTCCCCAAACCAATTTAAAGTTAAAGAACTTGGGCATACAACTAACGAAGGCATTTTTCCTTCTTTGTTTACATAGTCTAATATTACTGCTAGTACTTGGATTGTTTTTCCAAGCCCCATATCATCTGCTAGTATTCCACCAAATTCATATTTATCCAATGTTTTTAGCCACTGATATCCTATCTTTTGATATGTTCTTAAATCTGCATTTAAATTATCTGGAACTGATATTTCAACATTTTTTTGATTTGTATGTAAACTATCTACCATTGTCTTATATGATTCATCTTTATTTATTTCAACATTATTTAAATTTTTCAAACATCTCTCTAAATAAAGACTTCTATAACTTTGAAGTGTAATTACACCGTCTTTTAAGTTTGTATACCCGTTTTCCATATCAAGATTTAAATTATCTAAAAATTTTAGTGTATCATTTTCTTTTAAATTAATGTAACTTCCATCTTTTAATCTATAAAATGTCTTTTTTAGTTTATATTTTTCCATTATTTCTGATAAGTCAGATAATTCAATTCCTATTTGTGATAAATCAATTTGAAGTAAATTATTTTCTACTCTTACCCCAATTGCTTTCATTTGTGGTGAACGTACTTCTTTTTTCTTAAAAGTTTCTGTTGCTAAAACTTCATATTTTTTCATATATTCTTCAATATCAGTTGATAAAAATTGGTATATTTTTTCTTCATCAACTAATATTAATCTTGCATTATTTTTATCTAGCATAAATCCTGTATTAATAAATTGATTTAATGCCTCATTTTCTTTTATCATATTTCGTGCAAAATTTATATTCTGATTTATTAATGGATTAAATTCATTTTTTCCATAGCAAAACTTTATGTCTGCTAAAACATTATTGTTTTGGTCATAATCTAAATATATTTTTACTCCTGATTTTTGAGGAATATACTTTTCTTTTATGTATTTAGGCAATTCTTCAGTAATTACTTTTTCCTCTATTTTAGGAGCTATCATAGCAAAGAAATTAGTTATTTCTTTTTCATCCATAATAATTTCATTTGTATAATTTTTTCTTAGTACATCTAATATTTTTATTATGGTCTCTTGAAAACTTTTTTCACATTTGTATAAAGTATCTGAAAATAGCATATATACATATTCTTTTCCTTGAAGAATATCATATTCAAAAACGTCAATATTACATCTTAACCTAAATTTGTTTCCATCTAATTCTGTAATATTAAAGTATATATTTGGTTCTTCATCTGCAAAATATATACTTTTTTCTGTTGAATTTATTTGAAAAATAACATCTTTATTTTTTAAAATTTCAAAAATATCATCTAATCCTGTATTTGATAGCAAAATGTTATCTTGAATAAGGTTATTTCTATAGTACGTATAATTCATTTCATTACTATATTTTATAATTTCTGCATATTTAAGTAAAAATGATAAAATCTCTTGCGATTCTTTTTCAAATGATTCAGTGCTATGTATAAAATTTAATTTTGCCCCATATTGATATGTTTCATTATGTAACATTTTATCATAAAACTCTGGTAGATTTTTTATTTTATATAGTTGTTTTTCTCCTATTTTAAATTCTACTTTTAATTGCTTTTTGAAATTATCATAGAAAAACTTTGGTACAATTCTAATATTTTTACTAATACTTTCAGTCTCATTTTGAGCAACATCTTCACTTTCCAAAAAAGTACTTAATAATTGCTTAAATACTCTATGATTTTCCTTTTCTCTTATTTTTTCTTTTTCTTCTAACATAGCAATCTCCTTGAAATTTTATCAATTTGTTATTATATCATAGGTAATGACGATTATCAAGAAATATGACATAATTTTAAAAACGAGGCATATGCCTCGCTCTTAAAATTATTATTTAGTTTTTCTTTTAGTTGTTTTCTTTCTACTTTTTTTAGTTTTAGTTTTTTCTTTCTTTTCTTCTTTTGGCCCTGGGCTCCATTTTTCTCCTATTTTAGGTGGGTTCCATGATATATATTCGCAACTATTTGGATTGTTTTCGCACACATAAAATTTTCTACCTCTTTTAGATTTTTTTACTTGAACTTTTCCACCACATACTGGACATGGCACGTCAATTGTTTCTATAATTGGTTTTGCATTTTTACATTCAGGATAACCAGGGCAAGCTAAGAATTTTCCATATCTACCATATTTTATTACCATCATTCTTCCACATTTTTCACATGGTACATCAGATACTTCTTCCACCAATTCAACATGTTCTAACTCTTTTTCAACTCTATCCAAAGTTATTTTGAATGGTCCATAAAATTCTCTTATAACCTGTTTCCATGGTTTTTTTCCTTCTGCAACTTCATCAAATTCCTCTTCTATTTTAGCTGTAAATTCAACATTTATAACATCCGGGAAATTTTCAACCAATAGTTTATTTACTATTTTTCCTAAGTCTGTTGGAATTAGTTGTTTTTGCTCTTTCTGAATATATCTTCTTTCTAAAATCGTTGTAATTGTTGGTGAATAAGTACTTGGTCTTCCTATTCCTTTTTCTTCTAATGCTTTTACTAAACTTGCTTCTGTATACCTTGCAGGTGGTTGTGTAAAGCTTTGCTTTGCTTCTAATTTTTCTTTTTTTACTTCTTGCCCAATTAATAAATCTGGAATAGAATTATCCTCTTCTTCTTTTTCATCTTCTAAAGTTTCGACATATAGAGTCATAAAACCTTTGAATTTTAAAGTTTGTCCACTTGCTTTAAAATTATAGTTATTTACATCAATATTAGCTGTAACTGTATCATATATAGCATTAGACATTTGGCTTGCAATGAATCTGTTATATATTAAACGATATAATTTATACTGATCTGTTGTTAAAAAATCTTTGATTTTTTCTGGTTCTAAGTCTATATATGTTGGTCTAATTGCTTCATGTGCATCTTGAGCATTTTGTTTTGTTTTATAGTAACGATTTTCATAATAATTTTCGCCATATTTTTGTGTAATAACTTCCTTTGCTTTAGCTCTTGCCTCGTCAGAAATTCTTGTTGAATCAGTTCTCATATATGTAATCAAACCAACAGTTCCCTTTTCTCCAACGTGAACACCTTCATATAGTCCTTGTGCAACAGACATTGTCTTTTTTAGTGTAAAACTTAATTTTCTAGATGCTTCTTGTTGCATAGTACTTGTTGTAAATGGTGGTGCTGGAGTTCTTTTTTTCTCTCCTTTTTTTACATCTGATACAATATATTTACCTTTTTCTATATTTTTTAATATCTCGTCCACTTCTTCTTTAGTATGTATTTCTATTTTCTTGTTATCTTTTCCATATAATGTAGCTTGAAAGTTTTTATCAGAATTTGGTTCTAATAAGTTAGCGTATATATTCCAGTATTCCTCAGGGATAAATTTTTCTATTTCTTCTTCTCTATCAACAATTAATTTTACTGCAACTGATTGTACCCTACCTGCTGATAATCCTCTTTTTACCTTTTTCCATAATACTGGACTAATTTTATATCCAACTATTCTATCTAATACTCTACGAGCTTGTTGAGCATCCACTAAATCCATATTTATTGTTCTTGGCTTTTTTATACTTTCTTTTACTGTTTCTTTTGTAATTTCGTTAAATGTGACTCTACAATTGCTATTTTCTGGTATTTCTAAAATGTGTGATAAGTGCCAAGCAATAGCTTCTCCCTCGCGATCAGGGTCAGATGCTAAGTATACTTGTTTTGCTGATTTTGCTTCTTTTTTTAAGCTCTTTATTAAGTCTCCTTTTCCACGAATATTTATATATTCTGGTTCAAAATCATTTTCAATGTCAACTGCCATTTTTGATTTTGGTAAATCTCTAATATGCCCCATTGATGCCATGACTTTTACATTTCCGCCTAAAAACTTCTTAATTGTATTTGCTTTTGCTGGTGATTCAACAATAATTAGCTTGTCTGCCATTTAATTTCTCCTTAATAGTAATTTTAAGTGATTTTTAGAGCTGTCGTTCAAAAATCACCTTTATAATTCTTTAATTTCTTTGTAAATCTTTTCTTCTACATTTTGTATAGCAACTTGATTTGCTTTTTTTCCCATATCTTTTAATGCATTTTTATTTTCTACTAAGTTTATAATTGTACTATTTAACTCATTTGATGTCAAGTTTTTGTCTAATATAATTTTAGCTGCCCCAACATTTTCTAATACTTTTGCATTATATTCCTGATGGTTTTCTGTTGCAAAAGGAAATGGAATAAATATTGCTGGTACTCCCACATTTGCAATTTCTGTTATTGTCATTGCTCCACTTCTAGAAACAACTAAATCAACAATATTCATTATTTCTTCCATATTGTATATATATGGAACTATACTAACATCTTCAATATTATCAATCTCTATAGAATATTTTTCTTTTAGTTCATTTTTTATTTTTTCATATTGTGCTGGTCCAGCTGCCCATAAAATTTGATAATTTTGATTTTGTTTTTTAGATATTATTTCTAATAAACTGTCATTTATACTTTTAGCTCCCTGGCTTCCTCCAAAAAACAATACTATTGGTTTATTATCATTTAATTTATTTTCTTTTAATAATTCTTTCTTTCTTTCTTCTGATATCTTTACTTTCTTCACTTTAGTAGGAGTTCCTGTTACCACTACTTGTTTAGCTTTAGGCAACCTTTTTTTTGCATCTTCAAATCCTACTAATACTTTTTTTGCTTTGTTTGAAAGTATTTTCACAGCTACTCCTGGGAAAGCATTACTTTCATGTAATACAACTGGTACTTTTCTTTTTTGAGCAGCTATTCCAATTGGTACACAAATATAACCTCCAGTGCCTATTACTACATCTGGTTTAAATTGTTCTATTATTTTTTTTGCTTCTTTTATTGAATGAAATGTTTGATATATTTTTTTTATATTTTCAATTGATATTGTTCTATCAAATCCATAAGCATTTATATGTTCTAATTTGTATCCTGCTCTTGGAACTAAATCATTTTCTAGTCCTCTATTAGTTCCAACAAAAATTATTTCTGAATTTGGCTCTTGTCTCTTTATTTCATTTGCAATCGCTATTCCAGGATTTATATGTCCACCTGTTCCTGCTGCTGCTATTATTACTCGCATAGCTTCCTCCTTTTATACTTTTGATCCTGCTCGTGAAATATTTAATAATATTCCGCATACTGCATAATAAAAACATTAATGCTGTTCCTCCATAGCTGAAAAAAGGTAATGGAATACCTGTATTTGGCATTGAAGATGTAACAACTGCTATATTTAATACAACTTGAACTGCAACTAAACTAACTATTCCAACTGCTAATAAGCTTCCAAATGTATCAGGAGCTTTCATAGCAATTAGTGCACCTCTCCATATTAGAATTCCAAATAATATCATTATAATTAAGCATCCTACAAATCCAAGTTCTTCTGCAATAACTGCAAATATAAAGTCATTTTGAGGTTCTGAAAGCCATAAATATTTTTGTTTGCTTTCTCCAAGTCCTACACCAAATAGACCTCCTGAACCTATTGCATATAATCCTTGTACTACTTGCCATCCTGTACCAGTAAGGTCTTGCCATGGATCAAGAAAAGAAACAATTCTTCCTAATCTGAAACTGCTTCCACTTGCTCCAGAACTTATTTTGTATATTACATAAGAAAGAAGTCCTCCTCCTCCTATTGTTCCAAATATAACAAAATACATAATTCTTGTTCCTGCAATTACCATCATTATACATGCAACTGCTCCTATAATTAGTGATGCGCTTAAGTGGTTTTGTACTAAGTACAATGTTGCAATTGGAATCATAAGATAAACTAAAGGTATTATAAATCCTTTTTTAAAATCTCTTAAATCATTTTTATGTTCTGTTAAATATCCTGCAAAGAATATGATTAGTCCTATTTTTGTAAATTCAGATGGTTGAAATTGATTTATAATCGGAACAGCAATCCATCTTCTTGCACCATTTCCTTCAATTCCCAATCCAGGAATTAATACTAAAAATAATACTGCTACTGAAACAATATATATTAAAAAGTATATCTTTTTATATTTTCTGTAATCTATTTTAGATAATATATACATACCTATCATTCCTAAAACTGCCGAAAGCAATTGCTTACCTGCATAGGAATAACTTTTTCCAGTTTTAGCTAATGATGATGGCGCTGAAGCAGATAGTACCATTACTATTCCTAATGCAAGTAATATAAATATTATTGCACACAATATAAAGTCTAGTTGCTGATTCTTAAAGTTAGACATTTTTTTATTCGTTTTTTGCATTATTATTTTCCTTTCTCAATTGTTATTTACAAAATATTTAAATAGACAATAATCCAACTACACAGCAAACAAGAGTTATTATACTAAATATAGATACTATTTTGTTCTCATTCCATCCTGATAACTCAAAATGATGATGTATTGGAGTCATTTTAAATATTCTTTCTCCAGTCTTTTTAAAGTGTCTAACTTGTATAATAACTGATAATGTTTCAACAACCGGAATTAAAGCTATTATAATTAATATCAATGGCATCTTTAAATAAATTGCCATACTTGCAATTGCTCCTCCTAACAAAAGTGAACCTGTATCTCCCATAAATACTTTTGCTGGGTGAAGATTAAATAATAAAAATCCTAAGCATGCTCCAATTAATATTGCTCCAAATACTGTTATTTCTTTTACTCCAAATATAATTCCTATAGCTGTTAAGCATGTAATTATTATTGTTGTAACACTTGTTGAAAGTCCATCTATTCCATCAGTTAGATTAACAGCATTTGTTGTACCTAGCATTACAAATACCATAAATGGTACATATATCCATATTGGTAAATTTATTGACATTTTTAAAAATGGTATATAGGTATCTGTTCCTATATTTAATATTTGTGTTAAATATATACTAAAGCCTACAGCAATTATTAGCAATCCTAACATTTTATAGGCTGGCTTTAGTCCATCTGTATTTTTTCCAATTAGCTTTTTTAAATCATCAATTAGTCCAACAACTCCAAATCCTATTGTAGATGCTATTAAAGGAATCAAATTACTTGCAACTTTTGAATTTTCAATATCTTCTGATTTAATATATGTAAAACATACAAGTGCTCCAATTACAAGTAATGTAATCATTATAATAATTCCACCCATTGTAGGTGTTCCTTGTTTTTTTAAATGTGATTGTGGTCCCTCTTTTCTTTCTAATTGTCCTACTTTTAATTTTTTTAAAATTGGAATAACTATTAAAGCTATAATACAGCTAAATACTAATGATAGTAATATTATCTTTGTTTGAAATTCCATATTTCCTCCTTGGTTCATTGTTGTTTTTAATTTAGTTGTTTTATTATATCATATACAATCTTTCTCTCGTCAAACGGATATTTTTTCCCTTCAATTTCTTGTGTCAACTCATGTCCTTTTCCAGCAATAACTAATATATCTTTTTTATGTAACATTTTAATTCCTGTTTCTATTGCCTTTTTTCTATCAGTTATACATTCATAACTTCCTTTTGTCTTTTTAATTCCTTTTTCAATTTGTGAAATTATATCTTCCGGTTTTTCACTTCTTGGATTATCTGATGTTATTATTGTATGGTTTGCATATATTCCTGATATTTCTCCCATAATTGATCTTTTTCCTGCATCTCTGTCACCGCCACATCCAAATACACATATTACTTTTCCTTGTGTATATTCTCTAACAGTTGATAAAATATTTTCTAAACTTTCTGGTGTATGTGCATGGTCTATCATAATAGTTAATTCTTTTTCATTATCCACTAGCTCGCTTCTTCCAGGCACACGAACATTTAGTAATGATTCTTGTATGTTTTCAACACTACAATTAAATCTAGATGCCACACTAATTGCAGCTAATGAATTATATACACTAAATCTTCCTGGAATTCCAGTTTTTACTCTTTGATTTTTATCTCCAATTTTTACTTTAAAATCAACACTTGAGTTAGTTACTGTAATGTCTTTTGCTAATAGTTCTGATGGATTATCAATTCCATAAGTTTTAAATGTACATTCAGGTACTAATTCAGGTAATTTATTTGCATATATATCATCAGAATTTATGAACCCATATTTACACATTGTAAACAATTTAACTTTTGATTCATAATATTCCTCCATGCTTTGATGTTCTTTTTGGCTAATATGATCTTTTGAAAAATTTGTAAATACTCCTATTTCAAATTTACATCCATCTACTCTATTTAGTTTCAAGCTTTGAGAAGATACTTCCATAACAGCAACATCACATTTTTCATCCACCATTCTTCTTAAAAGTTGTTGTAATTCTAAACTTTCTGGTGTTGTTCTATCATTATCTCCTAAATTTTTATCTCCTATATATGTGCAAATTGTTCCAATCAATCCAACTTTTAGTCCTTGTTTTTCTAAAACTGATTTTATCATAAATGTAGTTGTTGTTTTTCCTTTTGTTCCCGTTACTCCTATTAACTTAAGCTTTTCAGATGGATTTTTGTAAAAATTACATGCGCAAATTGCTATTGCATGTCTTGTATTTGGTGCTAAAATAATTGTAACATCATCTGGTAACTCTTTTATAGTTTCTTTTGTTACTTTGTCAGTTTGTGCCATAATGACTTTTGCGCCTTTTTTTATTGCTTCACTAATATATTTGTGTCCATCAGTATCAAAGCCATCTATTGCAACAAACATGTCTCCATTTTCCACTTGATTAGAACTATTTCTAATCTCATTTACATTAATATCAAGATTTCCTTTTACTTTTAAACCTTCTAATCCCGATAATATACTCTTTAACTCCATAGCACTCTCCCTTTATCCATTTTTACGTTTACATTATATAACTAAATGTTTTTTTTGTATAGCTTTTTTTAAATTCTTACAATAATTTTCGTTTCCTCATAAGCCTTAATTCCATTTTTTGGTATTTGTTCTTTTATTATTGTATTTTCTTTATCAATCTCCTGTATTCCATTTTCTACATACAAATTAAGATTTAAATTTTTAAGTATTTTTGTTGCTTCTTTTATAGTCATTCCTTCAATCTTTGGTACTTCTACTTGTTTTTTTATATTTTCATCAGTTTGATTATCTTTTTTTAAATCTAAATATGGAAGTATTTCAGATAAAACCTGACCTCCAACCGGTGCAGCAACCACTCCTCCTTGATGTCCTCCTTCTCCTTTTGGATTATATAAGGTAACAAGAGCCACAACTTCTGGATTTGAAATTGGTGCAACGCCAATAAATGATGCTACATATTTGTTGGTGTTAACTCCATCTTCTGATGTTCCAGTTTTGCCTCCAACTCTATAGCCTTTCACTTGTGCTCTTTTGCCTGTACCTAAAGCAACCACAGATTCCATCATATCCAGTACTTCTTTTGCATGTTCTTTCGATATAACCTGTTCTCCTTGTTTTATTGGTATTTCATTAATTTCTCCCGTTTTGCTATTTATAGTTTTCTTAACTATTCTAGGTGTTACTTTGACTCCACCATTTGCAATTGTACTTACCGCTGTCGCTAATTGTATTGGTGTAATTTCAAATCTTTGACCGAAAGCTATTGTTGCTAGTTCTACAGGTCCAACTTTCTCCTCTTTTAAAAATATACTTGTAGCTTCTCCTGGTAAGTCAATTCCAGTTTTGGTTAATAACCCAAATTTATTCAAATATTTGTAGTATGTATGTACTCCAAGTTTTTGACCTAATCCTATAAAAACTGGATTACAAGAATTCATAAGTGCATCTCTTAAAGATTCTGAACCGTGTGGTCTATAGTATCTCCAACATTTTATTCTTACACCTGCAATTTCTATACCACCAGTACAACAAAATTCTCCTTGTTTGTCAGGCGTTGTTATTCCTTCTTCTAATGACGCTGAAGAAGTAATTAATTTAAATGTAGAACCCGGTTCATAAGTATCTGTTACAGCTTTGTTTCTCCACAAAGAAAGCATAGCCTTGTTTTTATCTGCTTGTGACATGCTATTCCATTCTTGTTTAAGTTCATCTGTGCTGGGTTCAAATGGTTCATTAAGATTGTAATTTGGATATCCAGCAATAGCTAAAACATCTCCTGTTTTCGGATTCATTACAACTATATTTCCACCATCTGTGCATTTATTATCAATACATGCTTCTTTTAAATATTTTTCTGCTATTCCTTGAATTGTTGCATCTATTGTTAGTACTAAATCCTCTCCATCAACTGCTTCTACATAATTCTCTCCTGATTTCTCAATATCACCTCCTGTTGCATCTGTCAATTTTTGAATTTTTCCTTTTGTACCTTTTAATTGTTCATCATATATTGCCTCTATACCATCTAGTCCTTGATTATCACTTCCAGAAAATCCTATAATTTGTGATGCTAAATTATTATATGGGTAATATCTTTTTGTGTCTTCATCTATATTTATTCCAGAAGTTATATTATTTTCTTGTAGCCAAGTTCTAAGTTCATTTGATTTTTCCTTATCAATTTTTTTCACAATTGTTTCTATAGAACTTCTTTTATTTACTTTTTTATAAACTTTTTCATAATCTAATTCAAATATATTACTTAAAGCTTTTGCCACTTTTTCTTTATCTTCTCTTTTTATGTTTACTGGATTAACTGTAACAGTTTCTACTGTACTACTAACTGCCAATATTGTAGTTTCTGTTGAATCATATATTGTTCCTCTTCTAGGATTAATACTTCTATCTAAAGTTTGTTGTACATAAGCCTTAGCTTGTAATTCTGACCCCATTCCAAATTGTATCCATCCAATTCTAAATAACAATGCTATCAATGCCATCCAAGATATAATAATTTCATTTCTCATTTTCTTTTTTCTGCTCATATTACTTATTTTCTCATCTGGTTTTGAATTTTGCTTTTTTATTTCTTTCTTAAATTTTCTTTTCATCATTTTCTGCATTGTTTTTTGCTCTTTTTTTACATTTATATTTTCTTCTTTTCTTCTTTTTTTTAGCTTTATTAATTGTCTTTTATTTAAGTTTTTACAAACTTTTCTCATAGTTTTCTCCCATTTTACGGTTATCTCTATTTATTTGTATTCACTTAAATAAAAAAAAGACCAAAAAATAAAGAGCTTCGTAATGTTTTTAAGCTCTTTATTATTTTACTAAATTTGTTATATTTTCTATTAGTTTTTCAAACCAATTTTGTTCTTCTGTAACAACAACTTGTTCACTTGCTGTTTCAACATAGTCTTTTTTAGGTAAACTTACATATACCTTTTGTGAATCATCTAGTTTTTTCATTCCTAACATACTAGATGCTGATTTTTCTATATTAGATAAGTTTAAACTTGTTTGAATATTTATTTCAGTTTGTGCATTTTCTTTTTGTAATGTACTTAATTGTTTTTTCAAATCTTCTTTTTGATTAAATCCTGCAGTTATAAGAGAATTACGATAACTTATAGCAAATAATATTGCAAAACCAGCAATTATATACATTATAGTTTTTACTTTTGGTTTTATTTGTTGTTTTGCTTTTGTATTTTTCTGTTTAGATGTAGATACCTTTTTTTTAGTATTAACTTTTTTGTTTGTTTTTTCCTCTGGTTTTAATTTTCTTGGGCTAGTCTCATACTGGTATCTCATACTACTATATGCCATAAGTTTTCACCTCTTTTCTTTTGATATTTTAACTTCTTATGTGTTTTTATCTAATCTTTCAAAAATTCTAACTTTTGCGCTTTTGGATCTGCTATTTCTTTCTTTTTCTTCTTCTGAAGCAACAATTGGTTTTTTATTTATAATTTTTCCAAATGACTCATAGTTGCACACACAATATGGTAATTCACTTGGGCAAGTGCATTTTCCTTGTAAATCTAACATTGCATTTTTCACTGCTCTATCTTCTAATGAGTGGAATGTTATTACAACTAATCGTCCACCTTGTTTCAAACAATATACGCTATTTTTTATTGTTTCATATAACGGTTTAATTTCATTATTAACTTCAATTCTAATTGCCTGAAATGTTCTTTTTGCAGGATGTCCATCTTTTTGCATTGCTTTTGGTATAGAATTTTCTACTATATTTACAAGTTCTTGAGTTGTTTCAATTTGTTTTTCCTTACGAAACTTGCATATATTTTTAGCAATTTGTCTGCTAAATTTTTCTTCTCCATAGTTCCAAATAATATCAGCTAGCTCTTCTTCTGAATAATTATTAACTACGTCTTTAGCCGTTATTCCTGTTGAAGTGTCCATTCTCATATCTAATGGACTATTTCCCATATAGCTAAAACCTCTTGCTCTTTCATCAAGTTGATATGATGAAACTCCTAAGTCTAATAAAATTCCATCTACTTTATCAATGTTTAACTCTTCTAAAATTTGTTTTATGTCATCATGATTTCCATGAATATATTTCACATTGTTATATTTACTAAGCCTATTAGATGCTGCTTTTAAAGCCTCTTCATCTCTATCTATTCCAATTAGCATACCATTTTCAGATAAGTTTTTTAATATTTCCTCACTATGACCTGCTCCGCCTAATGTTCCATCTACATAAATACCATCACTTTTAATATTCAGTGCCTGTATACATTCTTTTAATAAAACTGGCTCATGTTTAAATTCCATTAGTCTTGTAAGTCCTTTCACTGTCGTTTACTTATAATAGCACAATAAGTTGGTATGATTTATACCAACTATTATGTGCTTTTATTCTTATACTTTTTTTCTTTTGTGCATTCATAGTTTTAACTCTCTTTTGTAGGGTATGGAAATTTTTAAATATATCTTTTGTGAATTATATTCTTCACTTTAGTAATTTTATATTTTATCTTTTGAAATTAAAATCTTTTGTAAGATTCTAGTTTTCTTTTATCTTTTGTGTATGATTATCTTTTGTAAAATTTTATCTTTAGTGTGTTTTATCTTTTGTATAACCTTTTTATTTTATCTTTTGTAATTTTAATATTTTTCTTTTGTGTGTTATATAGACTTTTTCAAGTTATATACCAAGCATTGTCATATTTTCTGCTATTTCATCAGCTGAAATATTTTCGTCACTGTTGTAAGATTTCCATTTTTCTTTATCCCAGATTTCTATTCTAGTACCTACACCAATAATTACTGTGTCTTTTTCTAATTTTGCATATTCACGTAAGTTACTTGTAATTAAGAATCTTCCTTGTTTATCAATTTCACATTCTATTGCTCCAGATAAGAAAAATCTTACGAAATCTCTGGCATTTTTATTTGTAAGTGGAAGTGTTTTTAATTTTTCTTCAAAGTTAGCCCATTCTGTTTGAGAAAAGCCAAATAAACATTTATCTAGTCCCTTGGTTATTATGAATTTTTCTCCCATATCTTCTCTTATTTTTGAAGGTAATATCAATCTACCTTTAACATCTAGAGAATGTTCATATTCACCAATTAACACTTTTCTCACCTCGCTAACATTTTATTCCACTTTCTACCACTTCTCTCCACTTCAATTAAATTTTAATATAACATATTAAAAATATCAAGTGTTTTTTGAAAAAAATCAAATTTTTTTTGAAATCATGCCAATGGGGACGGAGAATTTTGGCACGTTTTAATTTAAAGCAAATTAACTTTAATTTAATTTCAAACTAAACGTGCCAAAATTCTCCGTCCCCATTGGCATGATTTTTATTCACTTTCTAACATTTTTTCTATAATATTTTCTAGATCAGATGTATCGGCAACAGACTTTATGCTGGCATCTAGTACTTGCTTTGGAGAAGTATTTTTTAGATTTAAAATATAACCATTTTTTAATGCTAATTGCCTGATAAATTCTCTGTTAGTTCTTCCATTTCCTTCTCTAAAAGGGTGTAAAACATTTAATTCTGATAAATAGTACGCTAGTCTTTCTGCCAATTGTTTTTTAGAAGTTCCTTCTAAAAAGTTTTCTTTTTTAAGTTGCTCTAATATTCTTTCTAGTTCAGGTTCCACATATTCGAAACTTGCAAATCTGAATTCACCTTTACTAATATTTTCTTCCCTTAGTTTTCCTGCAAATGGATAAATATCTTCAAATAAATAATTATGTATAGATAAGTAATGTTTTTTATCAAAATTTCCAGTAATTCCTTTTAATCGTAATCCTAGTGATTTAGCCGCTGTTATTTTTGCTTCATATTTTGATAACTCTTTATATTCTCTAATATCTAACTTATTTATAAGTATATTGGTATTTTTATAACAGTATTTTGAATTAAAATCTTCATATAAATCCTTCATTTTATCACCTTATCCTAATCACAACTTAAAATTTAAATAATTAAAAAGTTGTCAATTAAATTTAAAAATTTTGACAACTTTTTAATTCTCTAAATTTGTTCTTTTATCATGCTTATTAATTCTGGCATTGCAACTTCATTTTCTGCTAACATTCTATACATATTTACATCATTTTCTGTTATGTCCATTCCTTCTATTGCTAAATCATTTTTTATATTTTCTATATTAAATTGAAATTTTTCTTCATTAAACATATTTTTATCCTCCATTTCGGATATTATTTTTTAAACCCTACATTATTATTATACCACAAAATCACTAAAAAGTACAGCTTTTTAGTGATTTTTATGCTCTTTTATTTAATTATTTATCAAAGTAATTACTGATTTGTTCTAGTTTATCAAAACCAACTTGTCTATGAATTTCATATACAACAATTGCAACTGAATTCGATATATTTAATGATCTTAAATGCTCTCTCATTGGAATTCTAATTGTATTTTTTATATATTTTTGAAGTAATTCCTCTGGCAAGCCTTTTGTTTCTTTTCCAAATAATATAAACACTTCCTCAGATTTTGTATAGTCAACATCTGAATAACATTGTTTTCCTTTAGTTGTAGCAAAATACATTGCATGTTCTTCTGGTTTATATTTTTCTAAAAACATTTCTAAAGATTCATGTATTTCAATATCTAACTTATCCCAATAATCTAATCCAGCTCTTTTTAAATATTTATCTGTTATTTCAAATCCCAGTGGTTTTACCAAATGTAATTTTGCTCCAATTGCAGCCGCTGTTCTTGCAATATTTCCTGTGTTTTGAGGTATTTCAGGTTCAACCATAACTATGTTTAATTTCATTTTTTCTCCTTAATTTAAACTTCTCTTAGTTTTACTACTAATCTCTGTTTTCCCCCATTTGTACAAGTAATTAATGTTAATTCTCTTATTTGCATATCACGCGCTAACATTTGGCTAGTACAGCTAACATCTGTAGGCTCAATTACCTTTTTATCATATACTTGGTATGTAACTGTATTTCCAGATAAATCAGTTAGTTCTGCTTTATCTCCATTTTTTAATTTATGTAATTTTCCAAACATCTTTCCATTTTCATAGTAATGTCCAACTATACAATAGTTTCCAATTTCATTTGGTTTTAAATCTTTTGGATGGTATTTATTGATTGATACAAACAATAGCTCTGGTGAAGTTGCAGAAAGTATTGGATATTCAATTCCTATTTTAGGTATTTTTAAAATTCCCTCTGTTGTATATTCTACACCATCTTTTGACTTATATGTTTTTGTATCAATTTTTACATTACTTTTTGTTTTATTTTCTTGACTTGTATTGTTTGATTGTGAACCTGGAATTTCAAGTACAACAACAATCTTATCATCATCTTCTTTTTTAACTGTATCATCAACTTGATATTTTATTTGTTCTAGTATTTCTTTAGATACTTGCTCACTCTTATTTCTGTCATATTCAGCATATATATAATATGAAAATAAAAGACAAACCAAAAAAACTGACATAAAAAGTTCTAATTTGTATATTAGTTTTTTTCTTTTTATTTCAGGTGTAATATATAGTTTTTGTGTAACTAATATTTGATTCACTTTTTTACTTTCTCCTTTTCATAAATATATACATTTGTATTATATCACATTTTTATATTTTAAACAATTATTTTGATTGATTTTTTTAAATTCAAATAACATAAAAAACTTGAGACTTAATCTCAAGTTTTTATTCCAGTCCAAAGCTTACACCAAGAGCGTCATTTATTTGTGACATTATATTATTATCATCTATATGACCTATTTTCTCTTTCAGTCTGCTTTTATCTATTGTTCTTATTTGCTCTGTTAATATTACAGATTCAGCTTTTAATCCACTTTTTTCCGGTTCTATTTCAATGTGTGTAGGTAGTTTTGTTTTTCCTGTTTGCGATGTAATTGCAGCTGCTATTACTGTTGGGCTGTGTTTATTTCCAATATCATTTTGAATTATGAGTACAGGTCTTACTCCACCTTGTTCAGAACCAATTACTGGGCTTAAATCTGCATAAAACATATCTCCTCTTTTTATTATCATATTCTTCACTCCTAATATTCTTCCATTTTTGATATATTTTAAGGATTAGCAAAGATAAAAATATAAGTTTTAGCAGATTTATACAGTTTTAGTATTGTGCTACGAAAAATTTATTAAATTTAAATGCAAGTATATCTTCTTTTTTTAAACTATTTATTTTTATCTCATTATATAATATGTAAACTAATTTTTTTTGGTTCTTATCTTGTACTATCATTTTGGTGATTTTTCCAGTTTCTTTATTAATAAATAGTTTCTTTAAAGAATTATATGGATTGCTGTTTTTTGAACTTACTTCCATAATTATCATTTGGTTTTCTTCATATATTTTTCCACCATTTGTTTTATATTCTTCTATAAATGAATTCAACCACAAAAAGTTCGATGTTATATATTGATAATTTTGATAAACTGTTGATAAGTTCAATTTTGTGTTATTTATAGTTAATTTTTCTCCATCAAAAGTTGTTTCTAGCCCGCTAATATTATCCGGTTCGTGAACTATCTGTTTAACAATATTAGGACTAGTGTAACTTTGTTTTATTTTATACTTCGTTTTATTTTTGTTAGTTTCAACTTCTAGTTCTATTTCCGCTTCATAAGAGCTAATATTTAAAATATATTCCTCAATTTCTTGACTTGTTTTGTTACTTAGATTATTTCCTGTTTTCAAATTTTTATTAGTATTTTTGTAAAAAATATAAATTATTATTATCAAGGCTATTATAATTAAAATTGAAATAATAATTTTCAAGATTCTTTTTTTATTTTTCATTTCATCAACTCCTACTGCAATTTATATTCACTTTATAGTAAAGTATTCATGTCAAATATTGTAGTTTTTTGACAGTCGTTTTTTGTTGACATTTATTTACATTCATTTTATTATTTAGTTATTACATCTATGGCTTTTTTATTCAAATTATTTTTTCAATTTAATTTCATTAAAACTAATTATATAAAATGTTATAATAAAGGAAGTGTTATACATGCCTTTAATTTCGCAATTCTATGGTATTCTTATTTATCTATATAAAAAATTAGGGGGCCACCACAACAAATCACATATTCATGTAAAGTATAATGAATATGAAAAAAGTTTTTGATGTAAAGCCTTATCTATCTCATAATGCTTTTAAACAATTAAACGATAAGGTTTTATTTAATACTGTAAAAATAGATGGATTATCAATCAGTTGACTTAATGGAGCCGATATTTGCCCTGATGAATTATATAATAATAGTAAAAGCATAAGCGAATAGATTTCACTTATGCTTTATATGTTTCAAAGTATTTAATTATAGATTCTTGTAGTTCTTTTTTTGTTTCTATTTGATTTATTTTCTGTCTCATTTGAGTCGCATTTGGCATATTTTTTAAGTAATAACTCATATATTTTCTCATTTCTTTTATTCCAGTACTTTCACCTAAATATTTAACCTGTAATTCGATATGTTCTAATATAATTTTTAGTTTTTCTTCATCTGATGTTTCAGTAACTTCTTCTTTGTTTAGGTATTCTTTAATTTGTCTAAAAATCCATGGTTTTCCAATACTTGCTCTTCCTATCATTATTCCATCTACGCCTGTTTGTTTAAACATTCTTAAGGCATCCTCTTTTGTTTTTATATCTCCATTTCCGTATTACAGGTATATTTACTGACTGTTTAACTTTTTTAATAATCTCCCAATCAGCTTCTCCTGTATAAAATTGTTCTCTTGTTCTTCCATGAACCGTTATTGCTTTAACTCCTTTATTTTCAGCTATTTTAGCAAGTTCTACTGCAACAATATTATTTTCATCCCATCCTTTTCTTATTTTCAAAGTTACTGGTACTGTTGAATTCTTGACAACTGTTTCAATAATATTTTCTGCTAATTCTAGGTTTAATAATAGCTTACTTCCATCTCCATTTTTTACAACTTTTGGTGCTGGGCACCCCATATTTATGTCTATTATTGGAGCTATTTTGCTTACTTGTTGTGCTGCAAACTTCATTGCTTCAATATCATTACCAAATATTTGAGCAGCTACTGGTATTTGTTCATTTTCAGTATTTAATAATAATTTTGTTTTTTCATCATTAAAAAATAATCCTTTGCTACTTACCATTTCTGTATATGCTAACCCGTACCCCATATTTTTCGCATATTAATCGAAATGGCAGGTTGGTTATTCCTGCCATTGGAGCTAATAATATATTATTTTTTAAATTTACATTTCCTATTTTTAGTTCTTTTAAATACATCTTATTTTACCTTTACTCTTTTTAGTAACGCTACTTGTATATTGAGCTATTCAATAAACATTGCCTTCTTACGTCTAGCACTTATATTTAGTAAAATTGCTATTAGCGTTAAATTTGTAAGCATTGAACTTCCACCATAGCTTACAAATGGAAGAGGTATTCCTGTAATAGGTAATATCCCCATTGTCATTCCTATATTTTCTAACATGTGAAAAAATAATATTCCTGAAATTCCACTTGCTAAATACGCTCCCAAATCATCTTTTGCAGTTTTAGCAATTTTAATTGATTTAGTTAATAATATAACATACACTACTATAATTGCTCCTGCAATTATAAATCCCATTTCTTCTCCTATAACAGCAAATATAAAGTCTGTAGTTTTTGGATATAAATAACCTAGTTGTGTTTGGTTTCCTTTTAATAATCCCATTCCTAAAAGTTTACCTGCTCCTATTGCCAGCTTAGATTGTATTATATTATAGCCATCTCCTCTAGGATCTAAATTAGGATTTAAATATACATCTATTCTAGCCTTCGCATGTTCTGGTAGTATAAAAAAGTATGCAATTGGTGCAAGAATAACTACTAGTAAAGCAGCAGTAATAATATATTTTTTATCTATTCCAGCCACATATAAAATAAATATTAATGAAACTAAAAAAGCAAATGCAGTACCATAATCTGGTTGCATTATTATAAGTATTGTTGGAATTGCAACTGTAAGTAATATTATTCCTAGTTTCAATGGTCTGTTTATTTCATTTTTTCCTTTTTGTTGTATTTGTGTTATAACAGTGGTTATAAATAACACAACTGCTATTTTGGCAAATTCTGCGGGTTGAAAAGAAAATGGGCCTATGTTAAACCAGCTAGTTGCACCATTTATAGGATCTGTAAATAATACTGCTATAAGTGACACAATACTCATTCCATAAACAATTGGAGAAATTCTTATTAGTAATTCATAATCAATATACATAATTGCAATCATTACAGGTATACTAATTACAACCCACATAATTTGTTTCTTAAATTCCTCATAGTTTGAATTTTGAGTGGCCGAAAACAATGCAACTAGTCCTATTGTTAATAGGACTAGTATGCATATTAGAATTCCCCATTCAATATTTTTTAACATCTTTTTTCTCATGCTTATCCTCTATTTAACTATTTGATGTTGCCTACTCTTCATTTTCCCCTTTTTCTTTATCTTTATTCTCTGTTTCTTCTATTCTTTGTTCTACTTTTGTTTCTTTTTCATCTTCTCCTTTTACATCAACTTTTTCATCATTTTCTGTTTCTGGTTGTTGTTTTTCTTCTTCTTTTTCAGTTTGATTATTTTCTTTTACTTCTTTTGACTTTTCTTCTTCCTCTTTTTTATCTGGTACATTCAATTTTCTAGCTTCATTTTTTATTGTAACAATTGGAATATTAGCATATAGTGCTGGTGCTCCTACTGTGCCATCATCATTTGATTTATTTGTTAAGTGTACATCTATTGCTTCTTCATCAACATCTATATATTTTTTTATTACTTCTATAATTTCTTGCTTCATCAATTCTAGAAAATCGGCAGATACATTTGCTCTATCTTGCATTAACACTAAGTGTAATCTTTCCTTTGCGGTATCCGAGCTTTCCTTGCTCTTTTCCTTTTTTACAAGATTTTTTAAAAAATTAAGTATGTTTTCAAACATGTTCTACCTCCAATTGTATTTTATTTTGTTATTTTGTGAAAAAATTTTTTATTTTTTCTAGAAACCCTTCTTTTTTACCCGGAATGGTAATTTCTACGTTTTCTCCTAAAATTCTACTTGCTATTTCCGTGTATGCTTTTCCTGAAGGTGCTTTATGATTAGTTACAACTGGTTCACCTTTATTGGTTTGTGTTATAATAAATTCATCATCTGGAACAACTCCAATTAAGTCAATTGATAGTAGGTCTACAATGTCTTCGACTTCCATCATTTCTCCCTTTTTAACCATATTAGGTCTTAAACGATTAATAACTAGTTCAGGATTTTTTATTTCAGATGCTTCTAATAAACCTATAATTCTATCAGCGTCACGAATAGCTGAAATTTCAGCTGTTGTTACAACAATTGCTCTGCTTGCGCCAGCAATTGCATTTTTAAATCCCTGTTCTATTCCTGCAGGGCAATCTATTAAAATATAATCAAATTCTTCTTTTAATTTTTCTGTTAATTCTTTCATTTGTTCTTCATTTATTGCACTTTTATCTCTTGTTTGAGCTGCTGGAAGTAAAAATAATTCTTCAAATCTCTTATCTTTAATAAGAGCTTGTCTTAATTTACATTTTTCTTCTACAACATCAACTATATCATAAACTATTCTATTTTCTAATCCCATTACTACATCAAGATTTCTTAATCCAATATCAGTATCAACAAGTACTACCTTTTTTCCTCTTAATGCTAAAGCAGACCCTACGTTAGCTGTTGTAGTAGTTTTTCCAACTCCACCTTTTCCAGACGTTATTACTATAACTTCTCCCATGTCTTCCTCCTTAAATTTGGATATTAATTTTTATTTTAAAAATGCAATATTTTAACAGTTTGTATTATATAACAGAATTAGTCAAAAAGCAATGTAACGAATGTAAAAAATAAAATATCTCTTATTGAGATACTTCATTTTTTGTTGTAGACTTGGAATTATATTGTATTAAATTGCTTACAATTTCTTCTTTTCGGTCATTGTCTTTTTCATATACTTCTTTTATTTTTATTAATGTCTTTATCTGATTTTTTCTCACAGCAACTGCTCCAGAAAAAATTGCTAATAAAATTATTATAAATGTTACTAGTGTAACTGTAACATATATGGCCATGATGCCTTTTTCACTTTTAACTTTTGTTTTCATTTGCATTCACCACATTCTTTTTATTTATATATATAATAATATAATAAACAGGCTCTTGTCAATTATTTTGAGCAATCCTTATACATTTCTTTCATATTGAGCAATTCTTATACATTTCTTTTCTTGACATTATGCTTATTTAAGAATAAAATAATACTTGAAAAATATTTAAGGAGGAATACTTAAACTATGAAAGATTTAATTGAAATTAGATGGCATGGTAGAGGTGGTCAAGGTGCTAAAACAGCTTCTCTTTTACTTGCAGATGCTGCTTTTAACACTGGTAAATATATTCAAGGTTTTCCTGAATATGGTCCAGAAAGAATGGGTGCTCCTATTACTGCATATAACCGTATTGGTAATACACCAATACGTATTCATAGTAATATATATGAACCAGATTATGTAGTAGTTGTTGACGATAGTTTGTTAGAAGCTGTTGATGTAACTGCTGGTTTAAAACCTGATGGTGCAATAGTTATAAACACTACAAAAAGTGGAAATGAATTAAAGCCTTTACTTAACGGATATACCGGAGATGTTTATACTATTGATGCAAGAAAAATATCATTAGAAACTTTAGGTAAATATTTTCCAAATACTCCTATGCTTGCTGCAATTGTAAAAGTAAGTGGAGTAATTGAAGAAAAAGACTTTTTAGCTGATATGGAAGGTTCCTTTAAACACAAATTTGCTAAAAAACCTGAAGTTATTGATGGAAATATGAAAGCTTTAGAAATGGCTTTAAAAGAAGTTAATAAAGTTTAGAAAGGATGGTTTAAATGATTGATAGGAATACTCCAGCTTGTGATATGACTATTGGTGGTAATATTTATAAAGCTGGTAATGCTAGAGAATTTAAAACAGGTGACTGGAGAAGTGTTAAACCTATTTACATATCTGAGAAATGTACTCAATGTGGTTTATGTTTTCCAGTTTGCCCTGATGATGCTATTCCTGTAAATAAAGAAGGAAAGCGTGAAGATTTTAATTATGATTATTGCAAAGGTTGTGGAGTTTGCGCTAAAGTGTGCCCATTCCATGCCATTGAAATGACTGAGTAAAGGAGATTATAGTATGGGAATTAGAGAAAGATTAAGTGGAAATGAAGCTGCTGCTATTGCTATGAAACAAATAAATCCAGATGTTGTAGCTGCCTTTCCTATAACACCTTCAACAGAAATACCTCAATATTTTTCTACTTTTGTTAGTAATGGCACTGTAGATACAGAATTTGTTGCTGTTGAAAGTGAGCATAGTGCTATGAGTGCTTGTGTTGGTGCAGAAGCTGCTGGTGCAAGAGCTATGACTGCTACTTCTGCTAATGGTTTATCATATATGTGGGAAATGATATATATTGCGTCCAGCTTAAGACTTCCTATTGTTATGAGCTTAGTAAATAGAGCTGTTTCAGGCCCATTAAATATTCACAATGATCATTCAGATGCAATGGGTGTAAGAGATGCTGGATGGATTATGCTATTTTCTGAAAATAACCAAGAAGCATATGATAACTTAATTATGGCTCATAGAATTGCTGAAAATAAAGATGTTTTATTACCTTTAATGGTATGTCAAGATGGATTTATTACTTCTCATTCAATTGAGAATATTGAACTAATTGAAGATGATAGGGTTAAAGAATTTGTTGGAACATATAAACCAGAGCACTACTTATTAAATGATAAAGAACCAATTGCTGTTGGTCCACTAGATGTTCAATCATATCTATTCGAGCATAAATATCAACAAGCTGAAGCAATGAGAAATGCAAAAAAAGTTATTTTGGAAGTCTCTAAAGACTTTGAAAAAATGACTGGTAGAAAATATTCATTTTTTGAAGAATATAGAATGGATGATGCAGAAATTGCTGTTGTTTGTATGAACTCAACTGCTGGAACTACTAAAACAGTTGTAGATGAGTTAAGAGAAAAAGGAATTAAAGCTGGTATGGTTAAGGTTCGTGTATTTAGACCTTTCCCTGCAGAAGAAATTGCTGAAGCTTTAGGAAATTTAAAAGCTGTTGCAATAATGGACAAAGCTGATTCTTTAAATGCTATGGGTGGTGCATTATATGAAGATGTTATCTCAAGCATGTATACAGCTAAAAAGCAGGTTCCTGCTGTAAGCTATGTTTATGGTATTGGTGGTAGAGATACTACAAGTAATAATATTCATGAAGTATTTGATTATTTAGCACAAGTTGCTAAAACTGGTGAAATTGATAATCCATATCGTTATGTAGGATTAAGAAAGTGAGGAAAATTTTATGGCATATAATTTAAAAGAAGTAATGGCAAATAAGCCATCTAGATTTACAGCTGGTCACAGAATGTGTGCTGGTTGTGGTGCCCCACCTATTGCTCGTATGGTTTTAAGAGCTTTAAAGCCAGAAGATCATGCAGTAATTAGTAATGCTACTGGTTGTATGGAAGTTTCAAGTTTTATATATCCATATACTTCTTGGACTGACTCATTTATACATACCGCTTTTGAAAATGCAGCATCTACTTGTTCAGGTGTTGAAGCAGCTTATCGTTCATTAAAAAGACAAGGCAAATTGCCTAGTGATAAAACAACTAAATTTATTACATTTGGTGGAGATGGCGGAACTTATGATATAGGTATTCAAAGTTTATCAGGTGCTATGGAAAGAGGTCATGATATGGTATATGTATGTTATGATAATGGTGCCTATATGAATACAGGTATTCAACGTTCTTCTGCAACTCCTAAGTTTGCAGATACAACAACCTCTCCTGCCGGAACAGTTATACCTGGTAAAATGCAATCTAGAAAAGATTTAACAGAAGTTATGGAAGCACATCATTTGCCTTATGTTGCGCAAACTATTGCTTATGCAAATTTTAAGGATTTATATGAAAAAGCTGAAAAAGCTATTTATACAGAAGGTCCATGTTTCTTAAATGTATTATCACCTTGTCCAAGAGGCTGGGGATATCCAACAGATATGTTAATGCAAATAAACAAATTAGCTGTTGAAACATGTTATTGGCCTTTATATGAAGTTATTGATGGCAGATATGTAATAAATTATAAACCAGCTAAAAAGTTACCTATTGAAGAATTTTTAAAACCTCAAAAACGTTTTAAACATATGTTTAAACCTGGTAATGAATGGATGATAGAAGAGTTTCAAAAAGAAGTTGATAAACGTTGGGAAGCTCTTTTAAAACTAGAAGAAACAACAAATAGATAAAAAAAACTCGGCTTACTGCCGAGCTTTTTTGTTATTATTTTATTCTTCGTTTGGTTCTGGTGCGCCAACTGGGCAAACACCTTCGCATGTTCCACATGAGATACATGCATCTTTATTTATTATATATTTATCATCACCTTGTGAAATACAAGAAACTGGACAGCTAGCTGCACATGCTCCACAACTAATACATTTATCTGTAATTTTATATGCCATTTAATTCACCACCTCTCATTGTTAATCATGTTATATTTCATCATCATTTCCCTGTGTTTTTTCATCAAGTTCTTCAAGCTTTTCAAGTTCCTCAAGCTCTTTTTCATGTTCTTTTTCTTCTGGATCAATTTCTTCTTTTTCAATATTTTTTATAATTTTAATATCTGATGCTGGATATCTTTTATAAAATGTGTCTTCTCCATCTTTAAATTTAACTCTTATTATTTCTCTTAAAGTTTGTATAGAATCAACTGTTCCTTCTCCATCTTCAGTTTTTACTATTGCTCCAATTTTAGGAAGTCTTTTTAGTTTATCTTCATAAACTTCTTGTTCATATTTTAAACAGCACATTAGTCTTCCACAATTTCCAGATATTTTAGATGGATTTAATGATACATTTTGCTCTTTTGCCATTTTTATTGATACTGTTTCAAAGTTATCTAAAAATGAGCAGCAGCATAACTCTCTTCCACATACTCCATTACCGCCTATTTTTTTAACTTCGTCTCTTACCCCTATTTGTCTTAATTCAATTCTTGTTTTAAAAATTGCAGCTAAGTCTTTTACTAGCTCTCTAAAATCAATTCTCCCATCTGCTGTGAAGAAAAATATAATTTTACTGTTATCAAATTTATATTCAACTTCTGTTAAATTCATATCTAATTTATATTTTTTTATTTTTTCCTCAGCTATTTTAAATGCTTCTTTTTCTTTTTTTCTATTAGATTCATCAATTTTTATATCTTTTGGTGTAGCAATACGAATAACCTTTTTTAAAGGTGCTTTTAAGCTTTCTTCATGTATTTCTTTTTTAGCTGTAGTAACTTCTCCAATTTCTTGACCTTGGTTTGTTTCTACTATAACTTTTTGTCCTTTTTCAATATCTAAGTTGTCAGGATCAAAAAAATACACTTTTCCTGGTTTTCTGAATCTAACTCCTACTATACTATTCAATTAACTTCCTCCCACAACTTTAGTAATAAGTTATCAATTGACATATCATAATTAGCATTTGCTAATATTCTTTGTTTTGTCTGTTCTATTATATGTATTGTATTTATATAATTAATTTTATTTTCCGTTTTTATTAGATTATATATTACTATTTCCATATAGTTTAGTAAATCAATAATATCTTCTTTAGCTGAATAAAGTACTTCTGCTTCTCTCCATATTTTAGTTATATTTTGCTTTTCTAATGTATTAATTATTTTTTCTATTTGCATGTATTGATCTTTTAGGTTATTTATTTTTATTGCTTTTCCAATACTTCCTTCACAATGTTTAAGCATATTCTTAGTTATGTCTGTGCTCATTCCATTTTGTTTTAAATAATTTATTATTTGTTCCTCTGGTATAGGTTCAAAGTGTATTTTCATACACCTTGATTTTATAGTAGTTAAAATTTTGCTTTCATTTGAAGTTGTTAAAATAATAACTACATATTCTGGCGGTTCCTCTAATGTTTTTAATAAACTATTTGCTGCTTCTCTTGTCATTGTATCTGCTTGTGATATTAAGTATACCTTTTTACTTGAAGTTACTGGTTTTTCTTGAGTTTTTTCTTGCATAAATCTTACTTGTTCTATTTTTATAGTTTTACCATCTTCTGGTATAATTTGCATAAAATCAGGATGACTTTCACCATTAAATTCCATACATGATTTACATTTTCCACATGGTCTTTTTTCTTGTCCAGTGCATAATATCATTTTTGCAAACTCTTTAGCAAATAAGTTTTTACCGATTCCTTCTTCTCCAACAAACATATAACTATGTAAAACATTTTTGTTTTGTACAGTTGTTTCAAGTATTTTTTTTATTTTTTCATTTCCAATTAAATTCTCAAAGGACATTTTTTATACCTTTCCAAATAGATTTAATGGCCAGAAACGTATCCACACCTTACTTTCAACTTTTTCAATTGGAATACACCCAAATGCTCTACAATCTGTTGATTGACTTCTATTGTCTCCCATTGCAAAAATATACCCTTCTGGTACAGTAAATTCTGAAAAATAGTTATAGTTAGAATAAGTAGTCTCATAATTTGCATTTGTAGTCACTCCTGGTTGTAAATATGGTTCTGCTAATTCTTCTCCATTAATATATACTTTTCCATTTTCAATTTTTACATGTTCTCCAGGAAGTGCAATTACTCTTTTTATATAGCTTTCTTTTCCAATTTCCAATACATAATATGCAAATTTTTCCCACCAACTTTTTGGTTCTTTTTCATATTTTGCAACTGGATTTTTCAAATCTACTTCTGATTCACTACTATAACTTACTTTACTAGGTGCTTCAAAAGTAATTATCTCTCCTCTTTTAGGCATTTCATTTATTGTTCTCATCCATCTATTTAAAATTAGTCTTTGTCCTGATTGTAATGTTGGTCTCATTGAAACCTGACTAACAATTGTTGGTGTGCCAACAAAGTACTTAATTAATATTGCTAATACAAATGCAACTACAATGCAAAAAATCCATTCTAATATATTTCGTGTTTTATCACTAATAATCATTATGTGGTTAAACCTTCTTTCTATTTTTTTAGTACAGGTATTCTAATTACAACCTCTGTACCTTTTCCTACTTCACTTTTTATATCTATGCTTCCATTATTTTGCTCTATTATTTCTTTTGCTATTGGAAGTCCTAATCCAGTTCCTCCAAGTTCTCTTGACCTTGCTTTATCAACTCTATAAAATCTTTCAAATATTCTGGCTAAGTCTGCCTCTGGAATTCCTATTCCATTATCTATAACTTTAATATATGCATCATTATATACAAACCCCACATATACTTTAATAGTTCCGTTTTCTGGTGTATATTTAATAGCATTAGATATAATATTTAATATTACTCGCTCTATTCCATATTTATCTGCATTCACAGGTGGAACATTAGCTGTTACAAAACATTCAATATTATGTTTTTTCTTTTCTACTTCAAATCTTAATCTTTCAATACAGTTTTTGGTTACTTCTCCTAAATCAAATATAGATTCTTCTTTTGTAACCTTTTTATTGTCATATCTTGAAAGTACTAATAAGTCGGTAACTAATCTTGCCATCCTTCTTGCTTCAGAACTTATAACCTCTAAGAATTTTGTCTGCATTTCTTTATCATATTCACTTTCTAATAAAGTATCTGCATATCCCATAATAGATGTAATAGGTGTTTTTAGCTCATGTGATACGTCTGCTACAAATTCTTTTCTCATATTGTCTAGCTTTACATGTTCTGTAATATCTTGTATTACAACTATAACTCCATCTGGTTTGTCATTTTCATCTTGAAATGGAGCAAATAAAAGATTAATAAATTTATCTCCAACATCTATTCTCTGTTCTGATGAAGTCCAATTTTCTAGGTAAACTATTTTTTCTAAGTTTATATCTGTTTTTAAATCTTCAAAAATACTTTTAAATGTATTTTGTTTTTCTCTTTCTAGGTTTAGTAATTCCATTGCAGCTGGATTACTATAAATTATATTTCCTTCCATATCAAATGCAATAATTCCATCTGTCATGTGTAATAAAATTGTTTCAATTTGTTTCTTTTGCTTAGCAACTTCATTTAAATTCTGTTTTAGTTCTTTTGTCATAATATCAAATGCATTTGATAGTTCTTCAATTTGATTTTGTTTTGGATCTATTTTATTAAACTCAACTTCTTCTCCATTTGCAACTTTTTCTGCATTTTGAATTAAGTCTTTTATTGGTTTTACTACAGCTTTATAAGTAAAATAGCATACTAATATAGTAATTATAGTAAAAACTCCAATTTCAATTGCAGTAATTGCTTTGATTTGTGAAATTTTTTCGTCAATGCCGGTTTGAATAAACTCCTCATTTATTAGAGCATTATTTACAAGTACTTCTTGTTCAACTTGTTTTATACTATTTATACTAAATATTGATAATGCTCCTATTATAATTATTCCTAGTATAAAGAAAATTAAAATAATTTTCGTTTGTATACTTTTTATCATTTTAAGAGTGCTCCCTTTCTAATTAGTTGGTTGCTAGATAGTACCCAACGCCTCTTTTAGTAATCAAAATTTTTGGAGCCGATGTATCCTTTTCAATTTTTTCTCTAATTCTTCTTACTGTAACATCTACCGTTCTAATGTCTCCGTAGTATTCATATCCCCATACTTTTTCAAGTAAAGTTTCTCTTGTTACTACTTGACCAGGTTGATTTGCTAAATATTTTAATACCTCAAATTCTCTTAAAGTTAAATCAATTACTTTTCCTCTAACTTTTACCTCAAATTTTTCTATATTAATACTTAGTTCTCCTACTTCTATTAAAATACTTTCCTTTTTAGGTTCTTCAATTGCATCTGTTGATTGAACTTGTATTTCAGCTTTTCTTAAATTTGCTTTTACCCTTGCCATCAATTCTCTAACACTAAAAGGTTTAGTTATATAATCATCTGCACCTAATTCTAGACCTAATATTTTATCTATTTCTTCATCTTTTGCTGATAATATTAAGATAGGAACATTTAATGTATGTCTTAATTTTTTGCATACAGTTAACCCATCTACTTTTGGAAGCATAATGTCTAATAAAATTAAATCTGGTTTTTTTTCTGTAGCGATTTTTATTGCTTCTTCACCATCATTTGCCTCTAATGTAGAATATCCTTCTTTTTGTAAATTATATGTTAAAATGTCTACTATTGGTTTTTCATCATCTACAACAAGAATAGTTTTTTTAGCCATTTCTGCATTATTTGCTTTTGCAGAATTTTCTTCTAAACATACTTCTTCATTAAAATTTTCTCTTTTATTTTCCACCAAAAAGCCCTACCTTTCTTAATATTAAGACTTATATTTTTGATATTATATTTATATCATAATAACAAATTTTGTACAAGTTTTTTTAATCATTTTTGTCACATTTTTGAAATAATTTTGATACGTTTCTGTAATAGAAAAGACGGAATCACTTTCGTAATTCCGTCTCCCTTACTATCTCCCGATCCCGATTTTGTCAATTATATAGTCAATAATTTTGTCAATATTGACTATATTAGAAATTCCAAATATAATAAATGCTATTCCAATAATGCCTCCTAAATAGGCCCAGGAGAACATTATAAATTTGCTTGTACTTTCTAGCCCGAACGGGAGAACATGTACAAAATGGGCAACACTAAAATGTATGCCCAAAGTCAAGCTAATCAGTCCGATAAGCTTGTGGAACCTAGCTGTTTTCTTTTTCATGTTGCAAAACCTCTTTCGTAATAAATTAGCAACTCGTGCTATATTTATATTAATTATACCATTTTTTCTTACATAAGTCAAATTTGGTTTACATAAATATTTCTATGTTATACACTCCACCTACAAAATTTAGCTCAATTTTCTTGTCTGGTATTTCTTTTCCATTTACTTTAAAGCTTTCTACTGTGTTATTTTTACCATTTGGATTACTTACATGAATGTTATATACAGAGTTTCCATGTTTATATTTTATGCTATATTCTTTCCAATCGCTTGGTATACATGGCTGTATACTTAAATATCCATTTTCTATGTGTAAGCCTAATAAATACTTAATACCTGCCTCATACATCCAGCTACTTGAGCCTGTATACCATGTCCAACCACCTCTTCCTGCTAAATTTTTTTGAGTATACACATCTGCGCTAATTACATAAGGTTCTACTTTATATTTGTTTGCCGCTTCTTTTGTTCTACTATGCTCAATCGGATTTATCATTCTATAATATTCCCCTGCTTTATCTCCAAAGCCCAGCAAACTAAATGCAATAATAGACCATATTGCACCATGTGTATATTGTTGTTGTGGTCATTTTTATTATCTCTTTTGACCACAAGCTAAACAGCTTTTTTCTCATATTCTTTTTTAGCAACACTAAAATTATTATTTAATTCTTGTAGTGGCTTGAAGTTAAAATATATATCAACTTGCTTGTCACTATGAATTTCTATTTTATCTATAAACTCTCTAATTATTTCTTTAGTGGGTTTTTCCATATTCAAAAATTCATCTACTAAATTATTTAATTTTTCATCTTTATTTTTACTATTTTCTTCTCCACTTAATTCTTGCTGAATTTCTTTAATTCTCTCTTGATATTCTTTAATTTCATTCTTAATTCTATTTGCATTTTCTATATAACTATCTACTGCAATAATTTCTGAAAGTCTATCTTCATATAATAATTCTAGTTTTCTTGTTTCTTTTTGTATTTGTGCTTCATATGTTTTTAATCTATTCTTTAAATCTAATTCTTTATCTTCCTTTGACTTAGATTTTTTTACAATTTCTTCTAACCTTTTCTTATTAGAATACTCTTTGCAAATTTCCTTTAAAACTAAAATCATACTTTCTTCAAAAACTTGATAATTAAAATTATGCGGAGAACATACATCAAATTTTCCATATCTTCCATACCTTTGGCATCTTCCATAAATATTGCCATTTTTATCTGGACTTCTTATTCCAATATATCCTTTGCAATCATAACACCTTAATAAGCCCTTAAATAGATAATCGTTCTCAACAACTCTTGAACCTTTTGTTGATTCTATTATTCTTTTTGCTCTCTCATAGTCTTCTATACTTACAATTGCTTCATGCATATTAGGAACTTTTACCCAATCTTCTTCAGGAACATCAATAAACTTTTTAGATTTAAAACTTAATTTTTTTCTTTTCCCCTGTATTACTGTTCCTGTATAAATTTCATTTGACAAAATAAATCTGACTGTAGATTGAGCCCATAATCCATAAGTTATAGATTTTGCACCTCTTTTTTTCTTGTTATAATCTGATGGAATTGGAATCTTTTGCTCTGATAAATAGTCTGCTATTTGCATTGTCCCATAACCTTTAAGATATTTCTCAAAAATTAATTTTACTACTTTTGCAGCCTCTTCATCTACTATCAAATGATATTTATTTTCGGGATCTTTTTTATATCCATAAGGTGCTGTTCCTAAATACTCTCCTTGTTTTCTCTTTGATTGTAAAACACTATTTATTTTTTTAGATGTATCTTTTGCATACATTTCATTTAATATAGATTTAAAAGGTGCTATATCATTATTTGCTGAATCAATAGCTGTATCTATATTATCTAAAATAGCAATATACCTTACATTATGCTCTGGAAAATAAGTTTCTGTATAATATCCAGATTGTACATAGTTTCTTCCAAGTCTTGACAAGTCTTTTGTTATAACCATATTGATTTTTCCGTTTTCAATATCTTCAATCATCTTATTAAAGCCTGGTCTATCAAAACTTGTACCACTTATACCATCATCAACATATTCTGCAATAAAGTTTAGTTTGTTTTCCTTAATGTATTGCATTAATAATGCTCTTTGATTTTGTATACTTTCACTCTCTGAATATTTTTCTTTCTCTTCATCTTCTTTTGAAAGTCTTATATATATGCCTACTTTGTAAGAACCCGACCCACTACCATAGCATTTGGCTATGAGTGGGTTCCCTGGAACCTTGTTATTGTCATAATAATCAATATTATTCATTATATTAAAGCTCATTTTTCCTCCTTCCTGCTAAAATAAAAATGAGATAATATTGATACCCTCTAATTAGGATTATATCATATTATCTCGTATATTGCTATTGTTAGTTATGCCTTTTTAGAAATTATTTTTAGCTTCTTTTTAAGCAATAATTTCCGAAGGCTCTCTCTACTATTCTTTCTAACGTTTCTCCATTATTATTAAATATTATATTAAATTTAAATTCGTTTTTCTTTTTATATTTTCGTTTTTCTAAAATCTCTTTTTTATCTTCCATACACTCGTTCCTCCTCTATTATTTTTTCCATTTTTTTGATTTATATGCAAAAAACACCTTAATTTAATTAAAGAGTTTATACAAATACTATTGAACTTCTTATACTACTTGCATGCACTATGTTTCCAACTGTTTTAGGTACATCAAATGTAGCTTTTATTCCTTTTTACAAAACTAAATTACTTGATTTCTTTGCATATTCATATACTAATCTATTCCATTTTGCAAAATCTATATCTGACATCTCTGCTTTTGTTGATAAAAGTTCATTATCTCTATTTATCATTGCAAGTAATGCATAATATAATTCTCGTTCTTCTTTTTCTTTACTATTTCTAATATAATTTTTATTATACTCTTTATTATAAATTTTCTTCTTTTCCAAAGATTTATTATGTCTGTATTCTTTCTCACCTTCATATCGTGTATCTTTTTTTGCCACTTTAGATACATATTGTGGCGATTTATTTATTATAGGAGCAATATCAACTGATCTCTTGTGTTCCTCATAATATAGCTTTAATATTTCTTGTTTTACATCATTCTCTACCATACTATCCCTCCTCTCTTGGTTTCATTTTTTTTTGAATTTATATTATAAGTGCATATTAAATTCATTTCGTCTGCTAATTTATTAAATTTATCTAATTCTTTATAATATTCTTTTGTTCTTTCTTCATAATGAATTTTAGGTGGTAATTTTCCAAGCAAATATAAATAATGAACATATAATCTATAAAACGATGATGTCTTTAACTTTTCTTGATCAATATTAATACCATCATATATTCTTACTTTATATACTTTTTCATTGTTAGTTCTTTTTAAATATCTATCATATAAAGTAGGTTGATATATTCTAGTTTTAATATTTTCAAAAGTATAATCTTCTCCAAATGCTCTTGCAAGTCTTATATTTCTATTATAGTACGGAGTAGAAACAGATATAACATTATTAGACTTTTTAATATAATAGCCTTTAAAAGCTAATATATCTACAAATTCTTGGTATTTTGTAGCTTCTTTAATTGCTTCATCAATATCAACTTTTATTAGTTCCATTTTACCAGAATTACGATTAAAATTTGCAATTCTACTTTTTGATATATCACTTACTGTAGTAGCTTTTGTGCTTTTAATTTATGAGTACAAACTATAACTTGATACTTATCTCCCCATAGTTGCTGGGCAAGTTCTATTCCAATTTTATTACATTTATCTGGAGAGATTTCATTACCATTAAAAGATTGTATTATATGATAACCTAATCTGCCATCTTCTTTATGAAATGCTTTTTTAGTTAGCATCATTTGAGAATATGCTGTTTGAGGCATACAATTTATTGCAGATACTAAAATACCATTTTCAGTTTTTTCTCCATTCATTGCATATTTTATTACTGCATCTAAATTTTTCTTAATAACTTTATACTTTGTAATTGCCACTTGAAAACCTCCTTTTAATTTATTTTTATGTATAAAAATAGAGTAGAAATTTTTATTTTTCTACTCTATAATTATAATTAACTTATTTTATCTTCCCATTCCATTACTCTGCCTTTGTTGGTTTTGTTGATTTTGATTAACTTGATATATTCCTCTTAATTGTTCTAATCTTCTTTTCTGCTCTTCTGTTGCTCTACTTCCTAAAAACATTAACTGCGACATTTCCCTTCTTTCAGCCATTGCTTTTTGTGAATGATTTACTTCACTTGTAGTAACTTTGCCTCTAGTAACAGTTCTATCCACTTTACTTATTGGTAATTTAGGAGAATTAGATTCTTCTAATTTTTGTTGTTCTTCTTTTTGCTTTTTATCATGTTCCTCATGTTCTGAAAATTCTTGTTCTTCTTGCATTTTTTGTGCTTGAGCAGGTGAAATTCCCATTTCTTGCTTTAATGCTTGTCCTCTAAGTGTTTTCTTAGGTTCTTTTACTTCTACAGTACCACCATTAGCAACAGTTAAAGCATCTAGCAGAGCATTAATATCACCATTATAATTTTCTTGTCCTGCAAACATTACAGCTTCTTCTATAAATTGTGTTGCAGATATTTCTCTATCATTACTTTTTAATATAAACTTACCACTACTTGGAATATGTGGTGCAACTACTTCTTGAATATATTGCTTTGCAGATATTTGAACTCCATTAGGTAATGATACTTCTTTTTGCACCAATGCTGGATTTAAGGAATCTACTATATCTATAGCATTTACTTGTTTTCCTTTTAAAGTAATTGTTCCAGCATTAGCTCTAGTATTTTCTGATAATAATTTAGATATATCTCCTTTATATTTTTGTTGTCCTTCACCTAATATATATTCTTCAATATATTGTTTTGCAGATATTTCTGCTTTATTTTGCAATACAAATCTGCCATTGCTTGGAATATGTGGTGCGACTACTTCTTGTATATATTGTCTAGCCGGAATTTTAGCACCATTTGGTAATTCTATTTTTTGTTGCAATAATTCTGGTTTTATTAAATTTACAATATCAACTGTTCTTATAGTTTTTGTTTGTTTATTAATAGCATTTTCTTCTTTATTAGTTTGTGATGTAGTAGTTTGACTTGGTTGAGATTGTTTTTCTTGGTTCTTTTGTTTACTTTGAGTTTGGATAGTTCTAGCATCTACTTGTTCAAATCTTTCTTTAGATTCCTGTTGAAAGCAGAAATTATCACTTATTCCAGCTGCTTTACATCTTGCTGAAATTTGAGTTTTAACTTTATCCATAAATTGAGGATCTACTTGTTGCATGATAGGAAGCATACCTTTGATAATTTTATCCATATCACAGGTACTTACACCTATATTTTTATTATCTCTAGTTGGTATAGAGAAAATAGCCTCATAATTACTTGCACCCAAAGTTTCTTTTATATCTTTAACTGCATCTAATTTTTTTAATCCTGTAGTAATATTTTTTCTTAAATGATTTTTAATATGTTCTTTAAATTTAGGATTTGTTAAATCTGCATCTTTTAATCCTAAATTAGGAAGTTCTTTAAATTTTGAATCTTTATTTTTATCTAATATTTCTATAATAGTTCCAGCTGCCTGTTCAATAAATAAATCATTAAATTTTACTTGTTTTCCATCAAATGTTACATTTTGTCCTTTGAAATCTTTTATGCTAGATAGTAAAGTTTCCTCTATAGCAGCTTCAAAAATATCTGCTCTAAGAGAGTTATAGGATTGATTTTCTCCATTACTTTTTAATGGTGGTTCATCTCCAATTCCAATCCAATTATCTATTGTTCCTGTAAGAGCTGGTGGCTCTCCACATCTTTCGACAATTTCAGGATGCTCTTGTGCAATTTCTTGAAATGCACTTATATAATTGGCTAAATTATCCGTATCCGCATATACAACCATCTTATCATCTCTTTCACTTGATGAACCTAATTTAAAATAAAATGGTATTTGTTGTGATTCGCATTTACTTTTAAATAATTGGGCCAGTTTCCACATATCTTGATTTTGACATCCAATATATAACCTATGCTTTACTGGAATTTTACTCTCTTGCCTTCCTGATATATATTGTGATTTTATATGTTCCCATCCATCATTTAATTCCCATCCGTTTATATCTTCTTCAAATAAAGGATTACTCTTTAATCTTGTTATATCTTGCATTGAACTAACTTTTCCAAAAGATTTCAAATATTGTTGTAATTCTCTTGCTGCCATTCCTCTTTGTTGTTCTAATACTTTCATTTGATTATCATTTAATCTTAAAATATTATCTATCCATTGGTTATATGTATCTACAAAAAATTGCTCTTTATCTGTTAAATTAATTCCTGTATTATCTTTATTCTGATTCATCTTAACTAAAGAACTATATAAATCACTTCTATTAAAGACATCTGTCCTAGAAGATTTTGCATATCCTTCTACTATCCTTTGTAATATTTCTGAATTATCCAAGGGACTTTTAGTTCTATCGTAAATTTCACTTAATTTTACCATAACTTAAATTCTCCTAGTTTTTTAATAAACTTCTAATTTTGCTTAAAAGTTTCTTTATAAAATTTGGTTTTTTGTATTCTACCATTGATAAAGAATTAGTAACTTCTTTATCTTCAACAACAGTATTTTGCTCTTTCTTCTTGAATATATTATCAGGATTATATTTTTCATATAATTCTTGTTGTTCTTTGATTTTTAAATTTTCATTATCAGAAAAACTTTTTAAAATTTCTTGTTTTTCTTCCTCACTATCACACCAGTAATTTAATTTTAATATAGCAAGTAAAACTATAGTTTCTCTTTGTAAGTTTTGTTCATCTAATTCTATATTTACATCAATAATAGGATAGTATTCCTTATCTCTTTCTTCTTCAAAAAAATCTTTAATTTTTTTTGGTACTTTATCTATAAACTGATCTTCCATTAAATTTATTATTGCATAAATTTCTGAATATGCTATTTTACTATCTTGTATCATTTGTATCCCCCAACTTATAATAATTTAATTTTATTTTATCATAAAATATCTTTTTTAAAAACAATTTACCATAATTTTCTTAACTTTTTAGAAACCTGAAGGAGTGAGCTTTGTAGATTAGGCGTAATATATCCCAGATTTTAAATAGGATTATTACACCTTTCTTTTAAGAAACCGTCGGTCGCTTGCCAAGTTTCATAGGCAGTCTAGTAAGTAACCTTTGTTACTATAATTGCTGATTGCTAAGGCTGTTAAAATTTATTTGTTACAGCCTTAGTATGCAAAATAATTGAAAATTATTTTGTAATACCTATAGCAATCTTTGCTTATACTTGTCCAAGCTTTTTGCAATTATAAATCCACATCCAAGTATCCACCAATACTCTTTTTTTATTGTGAGTTTATAGTTCCAAGTTCTCACTTACGCATTTTGTATAAATAGACCGTTTATACTAATGCGAGCATATTTTATAGCATCGGCTTGCTAAACCTAGAACTTTTATAGAGGTTCTGCATATCTCTAAAACAATAAAAAAACACCTGCAATATTTACACTGCAAATGCTTTCTATTTTTCTATTCAATTAAATAAAATGTGAAACATTTTACTCTATTTTGGAATATTTTGTTTCACATTTTTGCTTATATAATATTTTTATTATTTATCATTTCATTTAAAGTAATCTTTACTTCACTGATTTCTATTTTATATTTATCATTTAATACATATTTATTTTGCATATTTTCAAATTCCTTTAATAATTCCTCATTAAAGTCTTGTTTTAAATAGGTGAAGTCCTTAATTTTTAAATCAGCATCAATTCCACCTTTTCTAATGCTCTCTTCTTGCCTTTTATATGAAATTAGTTTCTCTAGTTCTTCTTTGTTTTGTAACAATTCTTTAATTGCTTTTGTTTGTGCTAGTATTGTAATGTCATATAAATGCTTTGATGTATCCTTATGCATATTTCTAATATAATAAAACTCTGCTGCAAAAACTTTATCTATAAACATTCTTTCAAGTTTTATAATATTTATATCAAAATCTGATATTTCAAACTGTTCTTTTAAAATTTTTCTCTCACTTTCGTTTGCTAATTTATATATAAGTGGTTCTATTTTATATTTTTTATAAGGCTCACTAACCGTAAAAGATGTTGCTTCTACTTGTATAATTCCTGCTCTATGTAATGGATCTTTACTAGTATCATAAATAGAATTATATCTGTATATTCCTGTAACACTTCCCTTATTATCAATACATTCATCTTTTGATAATTCTAGTCCTTTTACCTCATAACCTAGAGCTGACTCTTTTAATCTGTTTTTGTTTTTAGTATTTGATTGTTCAGGAATAACTTTTACCGTTAAGTCTATATCTTCTGAAAAACGATTCATTGTATCTAATATTTTATAGACTGCTGTTCCACCTTTAAAATATGCTTGTAATTCATCTTGATTTTTTGATAATTCTTTCAATATTGTACATACATAATAATCTTTTTCAATAATATCTGAATCTATTCCTGTTTTTGTATTTAAGTTATCTATAAAATCTCTAAATAATTCTTTATTTAAATGTAAATTCATTTTTACCTCCTACCTTGCTAAAACAAGTATCTTGTTTATTACAGTTCTGCTTTTTGTATCCATAGCATATTTAATTATCTTTTCAAAATCTAAATTATTTTCCTCTATGAAATTATAGATTATTTCATCAGGATTATCTACTTCAATTCCTATATTGTCTTTATTCTCTATTAAGTCAAATAATTGTAAATACTTATAATTCTCATTGTTTATCTCAATTTTAGGTTTTCTAATTATAACATTCAAATTTTTATTTTCATATTTATTAAAGTTTTTACATTCATTTGTAGCAATATCTATAACATTTGGAACTTGAGTAGTTAAATGTGCCTCATTAAAAAGCTTTGCTCCAGTAATGTAACCTTTTATATTACCCTCTTTGTCCATTATATACTTATACCTAATTATTTGCCTATTTCCAAGTAACATTTTGCCAAATATATTTTCATTAGGGATATAATAAATGCCCTTATATGCTGTTTCTATTATGCCTTCTTTATTCATTCTATTTAAAATAGCTTTAATATTATTGAATACTTTTTCTTTTTCATTTTCGTTGTAAAATCTTATAATATACTCTTTAATTTCTTCAATAAAAATTGGTATTCCTTTTTCGCTTTTATTTATATATTCTAACACCATATTATAGCAATTCATTTTTACTCACCTCTTTATTACTATTTTATGATTATTTTTATATTTTATTCATATTCTAGTAATATTTTAGTATTTTTTTTGCCTTTTGTCAAATATTATCGGTGTTTAACATTCTATTCAATATGTATTGTGCATTTTTTGATTATTTTGTTGTGCAAATTTTGAGTATTTTATATGTAAGAGTATCAATATTTTAAAAACTTATCTTAACAACAACACACATGTGTGTATTGTCCACCATTTTCTCTTGTTCCTGGTACATAACTACTAATATAGCCAGGTTTTAATATTCCTTTGTCAAAAGGAGGATCTAATAATTTTATAACACCATTTTCCTTGTCTATTAAATGATTTTCTAAACTTTCCATTGATATATATTTTTTATCATTATCTCCTGCTTCAGATATAACTGACCAGCTCTGAGCAATTGAGTCAATTCTACATTCTTCATTTTGCATACTTCCTAAAACATTGCCATCATCCATAAAGGCTCTTCTAAACCATCTTCCATCCCAACCGCTTGAATTTAGTGCTCTTTTTAATTTTTCCATTATTTCTTCATATTTTTTTGCAAGTTCTATTTCATCTTTTTCTACACATATTGGAATAAACTTTTTCAAAACATCATATAAAAAAAATCCTAACCATATGCTTTCACCTTTTCCTTTATTTCCAACTGTACTAAAGCCATCATTCCAGTCTCCAGAGCCTATTTTAGGTAAGCCGTTTTCCCCAAAATTTAGGGAAATGTTGATAGCTCTTTTGCAATGTTCATATATGCTTTCTTCTATTTCAGATTGCTCATACATGTCATATCTTTCATCTACATCATTTTCAAGTAAATTTCCTTTTAAGTATGGAGTTTTTATATCTAGTATTTCTTTATCTCCTGTAAATGCAATATAGTCTTCTACTAAATACACAAGCCAAAGTCTATCATCCGAAAACCTTGTGCGTATGCCTCTTGAAGTTTCATCATGCCACCAATGTTCCACATCTCCCTCTATAAATTGATGTTTACTATGCTTAATTATTTGTTGTTTTGTTATATCTGGATTTACATATTTAAGTGCAATTGTATCTTGAAGCTGATCTCTAAATCCATAAGCTCCACCTGATTGATAATACCCTGTTTTTGCTAGTAGTCTTGAAGTTATAGTCTGGTAAATTAACCAACTATTTAATAAAATATTAATTGACTCTAATGGTGTATTTACTTGTAAGTTTTCAGTCATGTTTTTCCAATAATTTTTAGTATTTTTGTATTCTTCTTTTGCTTTGCTTAAATTATTGTATTTATACGCTATATCTTGACATTCAAGCACTGTTTGTCCTACACCTAATGTAAATATAATTTCTTTATTTTCTAATGTCTCTAATTCCACTTCACATTCTATTGCAATTATTTCATTTTGCCATAAACTATTTTGCTTATCTAATTCAATTTGATATATTCCATCTGGGTTAATAATACTTCCATTTCCTATAAAGCTTTGTTTGCTTCCTGTATATGATTTTATTTTTTCACTGCATGATACAAACATATAATCAGAAAAGGTATTTTCCACTCCTGTGTTTTTTATACAAACTATATTAGAATTTGGAACAAATTCTAAGTTACAATATCCATTTGATTTAATTTCATCTTCTTCTAATACTGGTTTAATATAATATATTAATTTAATCCTTTTCTTTTTTAACCCATGGTTTTCTAGTTTTAGTACTTGTACTTTTAAATTATCTTCCATTGGTATATACATATTTAAAGTTTGAGCAATTTCATTACTTTGATGTTGATATTTTGCATAACCAAGACCATAAGTTATATAATAATCATTTTCATCTGGGCATGGGCTTAAACCTAATGACCATATTTTCTTTGTATCTTTATCTTGCATATATATAATTTCCGATGGAATATCTTGTACTGGTAAATTACTCCATGATGTTAATCTATTTAGCCTACTATTTTTATACCAAGTATAACCTCCCATTCCTTCTGTAACTAATGTGCCAAACTGTTTATTTGTTAAAATATGACTCCATACAGTTGGTAATTTTTCATCTTTATTTACTCTAATTTTGTATTCTTTTCCATCTTGTGAAAATCCACCATATTCATTTAAATATTTTAAATCTTCTAGTTTTTCTCTTTTTGCTTGTATATTTTCAATAGTTCTTGGTGTTTCTTCAAATGGCAAATTTTTAATTTTTTCTAAATACTCTTCTTCTTGTTCTTTTAAGTATCTATATATATTTCCATTACTTGAGTCTAAACTCAAATTTGCACGATACTGTAAAAATTTTATATCTTCAGATGTTAAATTTTCTAATACAAATATTCCACCTTTTATATTTTGCAAATAAGATAAATTTTCATTTGATATACAATTATATATTTCATTTTTTAAATTATCTTCATAACTATATTTTTCTTGATTTACAATTACCAAATCTACCATTATATTTTTTACTCTAAAGTAATTATATGCTTTTAATACTTCAGTTAAATTTTCCACTTCATCTTTGTCTTTTATATTTAATAATAAGATAGGTAAATCCCCAGAAATTCCATATTTCCACAATTTACTTACTGGAGCATTTATTTGGTTACATGTTAAAGTTTTTAATGGATTGTTATACAGCAAATAACCAAGCATTTTTTGATATAATTCTGTCTGTTTTGCTGTAACTTCTAAATATTTATTTTCCGCTTCTTTACTTGCCTTTGATAATTCAAAGTTATACTTAATAGTAGCTTGACTTGTAAATTCTTTTAAATTTTTAACAACTTCTTCTCTAGTTTCTGCAACTGCTAAAATCAAATTCAAAATTACTTTTTCTTCTGGTTTTATACTTATTGTTCTTTTCATTGCAGTAATAGGCTCTGTTGTTAATTGTACATTATTACTTAATGGAATTGAATTTTTTATTGCATTTGGAAGTCCAAGTTCATTCCTTCCATAAAATTTTTCTTTATCAATTTCATATTCTAATTTACCAATTGTTTCATTTTCTGTATATAATTTTATACCTAAAAAAACTTGTGATTCGCTTTCTTGCCTTTTTCTCCTTGTCACAATCATTGATTCTTCATCATCTAAATATTCATAGCTTAAAAACAAATTATTAAAGCTTGGGTGACTATTATCTTGCAATTCTTCTGATAGTACTGGCTCTAAAAAGCTTGTAATTTCTAATGTTTGATTTTCTAAACCATGGTTTGTCAATTCTAAGCTTCTTAGTTCTATTGGTCCGTTTTCAGAAATAGTAGTTTTTAATATTGTTTCTATAGCTCCATCTTGTCTTACTATTTTATCTTGATCATCTGAAAAATATATTGCATATTTATCAGGCTTTCCTAAATAATCCATTTGATTTGCTGTCCAAATTCTTTTAGATTTTACATCTTTTATATAAAAGAAAATTCCTTGGTTTAAATCATTTGTCTTTTTATATCTGTTAATTAATAAATTTCCATACTTGCTGTAGCTTTCTCCTTTTGAATTCATAACTATTGTATAATTTCCACTTGAAATTACATTTATTTGAGGTATTCTAATATTAGGCTTTGTTATTTCTCTTTGAGAATAATCATTATCATATATATACTTTATTTTTTCAACCTTTTCTTTTTCTTCTTTCGTTATTATAATATTTTCTGGCATTTTTTCTTGAAGTAAAATGTCTACTGCCTTTAATTCTGGGTTTTCCATAAATCTTTTTTGCATTATATTTTGCTTAAATAAATTGTTTATTGATACTAATATTAATCCCTGGTGATGTGCCATATATGTTTTTACTAAAGCATATTTTTCGCCCTTTTTTAATCTTGTTGGTGTATAATCTATTGATTCATAAAATCCATATTTTTCATACATGCCATTTTTCTCTAGTTTTTTCAAGTTATTTACCACATCTTTTGGATTTTCATTAATTGTTAAAATACTTGCATAAGAACTTGTTACCATTTCATCAGAAAGTCCTCTTTTTAATCCTAGCCATGGTATTCCAAATGCCTTATATTGATAATTATTTTGTAAGTCTTTTAAATAAAAAGCTGATTCAGATATTCCCCACGGAATGTTTAGTTGTTTTGCATATTCTTTTTGGCTCATTAGCATAAATTTGCAAGATTCATCTAATAAACTTCCTGGGTATTTTGGTATATTTATATTTGGCATAAAATATTCAAAAGCAGTTCCAGACCATGATATTAAACCTTTATATTTGTTTAATATTGTAAGTGTTCTGCTTAAATTGTTCCAGTGCCTTGCAGGTACATCTTTTTTTGCTATTGCAACTAAACTGGTTTGCCTTGCTTCTGATGCTAAAAGGTCATAATACGAATCTGTTAAAGCATTTTCCTCTATATTAAAACCTATAGAAAACAGCCTTGTATCTTCATCATATAATTTCGAAAAATCTGTATTGTATATTAACGTATTTACCATTTGAATTAGTTGTTCAGTTGTACCTGTACTCTCATGCTCTATTAAAAATTGTTTTACTGTAAAAAGGTAACCTACTAAATTCCCACTGTCTACAGATGATACATACCTTGGAGTTAGTGGTTCTAAAGTGTTTAAATCATACCAATTGTATAAATGCCCATTCCACTTTGGTAAACTACTAATTGTATTTAACATTTTTTCTAATAAATTTATTGTATCTTGTAAATTCTCATACCCTAAGTCATAGCTTGATATTACTGCTAATAGGCCTAGTCCAATATTTGTGGGTGAAGTTCTATTTACAATTCTTGGTCTTCTATCTTCTTGATAATTATCTGGTGGTAAAAAATTACTTTTTTCATTTATAAGATCTTTAAAATATTGCCATGTTCTTTTTCCTAAATTTAATAAATATTCTTTTTCTCCCTGGTTTAGTTCTTCAATTTTTGGTGCAATCTTATATTCTTTGCTTATTTTACACATTATATATGGTTCTATAAGCCAGAGTAGTGCAAATAATAGTATAAATATATTGCTAAATTTAAATGGTAAAATAAATAGCAAAATTAATGCCAATATTCCTAAAACAATATTTGATGCCATATTTTTATAATATGAAAGTACATCTTTTTTAGCATTTTTCTCAGCATCTTCTGCAGTCATCCATTCAAGTAAATGTTTTTTTGTAGAAAATACTCTTTTTAGTGTTTTTACACAAGCATTTAAACTAAAATATGCTTTATCTGGCAAATTACCTAATGCTAAAATTCCTCTTTGTATTGCAGCTTTTACACCTGATATTGTTTTAGTAAAAGTTTTTTGAGGTTTTTCTTGATCTTTTTTTAATAAAATACGATTTACCAATTCCAAAATTGTTGGAATTATTGCTGATATTATTAATAAAATCATTATTGGCCATATTTTTATATTAAATAATAATTTAAAAACACATACATAAATCATTGAAATTACAATAGTGGTTTCTAATAAACTTCTTATTAAGTTATCTAATATTTTATATCTTGACAATATACTTAATGGGTTTTGCTTTTTTTCTCCCCTTTTGTTTATAATTGTGCTATTTAGCCATTGAACTAATTGCCAGTCTCCTCTTATCCATCTGTGAAGCCTTGCTTTAAAACTATTATATCCAGAAGGGTAGCCATCTAGTAACATTATATCTGATGCAAGTCCACACCTTAAATAACTTCCTTCTAACAAATCATGGCTTAAAACTGTATTTTCAGGAATTTCATTTGCTAAAACTGCTGAAAAAACTGGCAAATCATAAATTCCTTTTCCAGTAAATATTCCTTCTTCAAAATTATCTTGATATATATCTGATATTGCATTTGTATATGCATCTTTTCCTCCAGAACCTGCATACAGCTTAGTAAAATAACTTTTTTGTATATCTTCAAGCGAAATTCCTACTCTAGGTTGAATTAATCCATGTCCATCTATTACTAAATCTTGTTTATGATTTAATACAGGTCTATTTAATATATGTGCCATTGCGCCAATCATCTCTAATCCTGTATTAAGGCATAGTTCAGTATCTGAATCTAAAGTAATTACATATTTAATATTTGGTATTTGTCCAAACTTTTCTTTTGAATTTTCAATTGTATTTATTAAAAACTTACTTTTGCTTTTTCCTAAAATATATTCATTAAATTGATTTAATAAGCCTCTTTTTCTTTCCCAACCTAAATAACATTCTTCAGATGTATTCCATACTCTTTTTCTATATAGAAAATTAAATTTAGTAAATGTTCCGTCTGGGTATTTATTATTTAATTTTTGAGCTTCTTCTATTCCTGCATTTATAACCTCTTCATCAAATTTTTCCGTCTCATTTTTGCCTGCTGTACAATCTCCCAATAAAGCAAAATATATGTTGTCACTTTTATTTGCCATATAATATTTTTCTAAATTCTTCATTATCTTTTGTACTTTTTGCTTCGAATTCACAATTGTTGGTATTACAACAAAAGTTGCGTATTCTTTTGGAACTCCTTGTTCAAAATCTAATTTAGGTATTGATTTCGGTTTTACAAATTTTCCTAAAATATATTGAGCAATTTGTACTATAATTGTTTGTATTGGTATAATTAATAAAATTCCTAAAATAATAGCAAACCATATAGATGCTTTTGTTTTTATATAAAAATAACTTGAAAGTAATATTGAAATTATTGCTGTACAAACACATAGTATAGTAAGCCATATAGCAATCTTTTTATCATTTGAAAGCTTTTTCGTTGTTTTTCCAATAAGTTCTTGTAGCAACTTTTGTCTTCCATCTGATATTAAATAATACCCTACATGACTTTTTTTACTTTCTTTTTCAGCATTTTGAGCTAAACTCCATACTTTTTTTGCAATATATATTTCAGATATTTTAGTTTTTTGAGAAATCTCTTTAATTGCATTTCTATACATTATTTTAGTTTGATAATCCATCTTTTCATACACACATGCTGGATCTTGTTTTAATATATCTTCTACTCCATTAATATCTTCAAATATTTCTAACATACTAATTCTATTTAAATTTTTAATACTTGTAATACAATTTCCCATTGAAATTTTATTTATTGCAATATCAAAATGCTCTTTTTTTATAGCCTCATCCAAATCCATTCCAGCTCTATTAACTTGCTCTTCTAAAATTTCTAAATATGGATATGCCTTTTTACCATATTTTTTTAATTTATATGATAAATACTCAATAAATGAATATTTCATTTCAGCATATTTTTCTATTTTGTTTTTATATTCCGATATTTTAGTAAACTGTAATTCTCCTTTATTTTTCTGTTCAACTAATCTTTCTACTATATTTTCAACTTTGTATTTTTGTATTTGAGAAATATATATTCTTTCACAAATTTGCCTAATATTCTCTATTAAAGCAATTTTCATAAAAATACTTATACTCCATATTTCTTCCATACTAAGAGTCTTTTTTCTTTGATAGCCAGCCAAATAATCTTTCAAGCTTTTTCCATCAATTTTATTGTCAGTATAATTTATAATTTCACTTGCCAAAACATACACTCTAGCAAATCCAGCATAATTACCATTAGATATTCCTAAAAACTTAGTATATTTACGTTTAGACAATTCTAATTTAATATTTTTTACAGTTTCATCTATTACATAATAATTATCTAAAATCCACTCTCCTGCTGGATGTATTGGTATTTTTAATTTTGCATGTTCATTCAACAAATTATATACATCAGAAATTATTTCAAAATTTTCCTTCAACCTTGGAATAGGATAAGTATTTTTATCAGAATAATTTTGTAAATTATGGCTTGAAGCCTCCTTTTCCAAATAATCCTCTAATTGACTTTTTCCTAAAATTGCACCCTTTATCATCAAATTTCTATATTGCATTAAAAAATTTCACTCCTTGTATTATATGTTTTACACATATTTTTCTCAAAAGTGGAAATTTTATTCATTTTAATATCAATCAAATACAGTTTATTCATCTGATATTTTTTAATTGAAGAAACAGGCTCTGACTGACATAATTTTAAATAAATGAAATATATATGTATGGGGTGTATTTATGATTATTTTAAGTAAAAAAAGATTTGGTATAATATCTACAATTTTATTAATTTCTTTATTTGTTTTTGTTTTTCAAGTTGCTAGTTCAAAACAAACTGTTCAAACTGTTTCTCTTCCTGTTTCTAACAAAGTAATCGTTCTAGATGCTGGTCATGGAAAGCCTGATGAGGGGGCTCAATCTAGTAATGGCACTACTGAAGCTGAAACAAATTTAAAAATTACATTAAAAGTTCAAAGTTTGTTAGAGCAATCTGGTGCAACTGTTGTTTTAACTCGTAGCGACGAAAATGCTATTTATGATTTAGATAAAACTACTTTAAGGCAAAAGAAAATTTCTGATATTCATAATAGAGTTAAAATTGGTAATGAGAGTTCTGCTGACATTTTTGTTTCTATTCATTTAAACAAAATTTCTCAGCAACAATATTATGGTTGGCAATGTTTTTATAAGCAAAACGATGAAAAAAGCACTGCTTTAGCTAAGAGTTTACAAGAAAATTTGAATGATTCTATTCAAAAAGAAAATAAAAGAGTTTCTATGAAGCTTGATAATGTTTATATTATCAAACATGTTGAAATTCCAATATCTATTGTAGAATGTGGTTTTTTATCTAACCCAGAAGAAGAAACACAACTTTTAAGTGATGATTATCAGAATAGGTTAGCATGGGGAATTTATAATGGAATTATGGATTATTTTTATAATAGCTAATGCAATATTTTATGTTTTGTGGTATAATATCTTTACAGTCAAATGACTGAATTAAAAATGTCAAAAAAGTCTCTCCTTAACAAGAGAGACTTTTTTTCTTATTTTTTATTCTTCAATTTGTTTTTTAAATATTGATTTAGCTATATTTCCTATTACTGGCAATTCTGGATCTTCTTCTTTATTTGCCTTAACTATACCAAATATTATAGCTAAAATATATACTGCCCATAGAGCTGTACTAAAGAAAGGAATAGTAACCGGAATAAATCCATAAGCTACACTAATAATGGTATATCCTAGTCCTATTACGACTGCTTGTGCTGCATGTATTTTTGTATTTTTTTCATTATCTTTTACAGCAAATAGTACAATTAAACCTCCTAACCAGCCAAATATATATGCTAATATTGCTCTTGTTTTTTGATTCATAATTTCCCCCCCATTCTCCCTATTTTCAAATATATAATAGCATTTATGTCGAAAATTGTAAATATTTTTTATATATTTTTTCTTCTATCAATAACATAAGTACTTCCTGGAGTCATTTTAGCAAGATGTTTAACTTGTGCTGCAGATTCCCCTATTTCAAGTACATTTTTAAATCTTCCTTTATCAACAACTACTACTGCTATAGAAATACTTGTTAATGGAAATTGTTCTATTACACATTTTCTATTTGGTATTTCTAAATATCCTTTTTCAATATCTGACTTGTTAAAATATTTAAGTACTCCTTGATCAAATTCTAAAATTATATCTTGACATATTTTTTCACAATTTGTGTTAGCCGTTATTGCAACGAAATCATCTCCTCCAATATGTCCAACAAAGTTGCTTTCATCTTCTGTATCATGTAAATGATTTGCTACACATCTTGCTGTAAATTTAATTATTTCATCTCCATTTAAAAATCCATATACATCATTATATGCTTTAAAATTATCTAGGTCTACATACAATATTGAAAATTGATCATTATTTAATAATCTCTTTTTTATTTCAGTTTGAATTTGAACATTTCCTGGTAACCCAGTTAATGGACTTACTCTACGGTTAGTATCTAAAAGCCTTATTACATTTTTTACTGTGTAATATAAATATTGTTCATCAATTGGTGCTTTTATATAATGCTCAACACAGGCTTTTAATACTTGAATTCTATGTTCTTTTTCTTTTACTGAAGATATTACAATTATAGGTGTTATGCTATTATCTTCATTTTTTCTGATTTTATTGCAAAGTTCAATAATATCTTCTTTTATTCCATCTTCATTTATAATAATAAGTGCTGGAATGTTTTTTAACACACTTTCAATTTCCGCTTCTTTAGCTTTTTTAAATTTATATTCTTTTTCTTTTTTAAATAAATCTATTAGTTTGCTTTTTAATTCATTTTCTTCATCAATCAAATAAATTTCTTGTGACATATTTTGTCTCCTTTTATTATGGATTATATTGTAGTTCTGCTGTCTTAGTTATGTCATATCCACTTGTGTTGATAACTTGAACAGAAATAGTATTGTTTCCTTCCCTCAATTTTACAGGTCCTACTGTAACTTTCTTTCTATTTAAATCTCTTGCAGCATATACTTTTCCGTTTAAGTTAACTATTATGTCTTTTATTCCATCTTTGTCTTCTACTTCTATTGTTATGTCTTGATTATTACGTTTAACTACCATTTTAGGTTTTGAAGTTGAAGTTACTACTTCTTTTTCAAAACTCTCAACATTTCCATTCATATCTTCAGCAATTATTTTAACTTTTCTAGTTCCCACTGTCAAAGCTACATCTTTTCTAATTTCTTTTTGTCCTTGTTGATTTGCTTGAATTACTATAGGTTCCTCGCCTTCCCATTGATATGATATATATGATATAGCTGTTTCATCTTTTGCAATTATTGTCATATTATTATTTCCGTCTTCAGTTTCTATTTCAATAGAAGGTTTTGTAATATCAACTCCTGTTAATTTATATGGTTTTTGATATTTTATTCTTTTTCCATTTACATCTTCTATAACTAAATTTAAAGTACTATCATATCCTAAAAGTACAATTTCTTCATCTGCAGTTGTACTTCCTATTGGAGTAGTACTTCTTTCTCCATTATCCCATGAATATTCAATTTTAGATATTTCTACATTGTGTTCAACATGGACTACTGCTTTGTCATTCTTTCTTCCTATAATAACAGATGGTATATTTGCAGGTTTTCTATCATCTGCATCTTTGTACATAGCATAAGCTCCTTCTCCTACAAAGATAACTCCAAAAGCTATAAGTACAACAGAGAAAAATTTTATTATTCCTTCTATTTCAATAGGTCTTCCAGACCTTGTTCTTTTTATTTTTGTTTTAATATTAGAAGCAGATGTTTTTATGTTTTGTTTTATTGGTTCTCTTTTTATCTGCTCTGTTTGTATGTTATTATTTTTTTCATTTTCATTTCTATCGTTTCCAACAGCAAGAATTTGATTCATGTACTTCGAGTCTCCTTTGCTACAATCTACCATCATTATTATATCATAAGCATTTTTTAATGTAAATGTAGAAATAAAAAAATAATGCTAAAATAAGTTTTAGCATTATTTTTTATTTTATTCAATTACAATTTTTTTGATTAATATTACTCCTCCTGCAATTATACTAACTGACACAAGAGCTAATGTAATATATGTTTGTGCACTACCTGTTGCTGTTGTGATTATAACTGGTGCATCATCTTCATCATCTTCACCTTTTTTGTCATTACCTGGTGTTGAGTCAATATCTGGTGAATCATAATCATTATCATCTTCATAAATTTCTGCCCAGTTTGTTTTTAATCCCATGTTATTTTTTCCATTTATCCATGTTAGTATTATTTCTACTGTTTGACTTTCTCCTGGTTTTATTAACACGTCTTTTAATTGATTTGTTAAAACTTTTCCGTCATCTGTTAATCTCCACTTTGGATTATCTTCCTGAACAAATTTTAAACCTTGTGGGATATAATCTATAATTTCTTTAGCATATCCTTCTATCTCTCCCTCGTTTGTTACTTTTATGCTAAATTTAAATTTTACAGTTGTTTGGTTTATTCTGTCTGAACGAATTTCAACTTTTGCAGGTGGTTCAGGATTTTCATCTCCTGTATGTCCTGTTTTTGTAATTGTTGTTTTTCCATTGTATGTAACTATTGATTCAGTAACCCATTTTTTAAGTGCTAAGTCAAAGTATTTAACTTTAATTTTCTCTATGTCTTGATCATCTTCGTCTGGATTATTGTTGTCTGGAGTTGAGTCAACGTCTTCAACTTCTTTACCATCTTCATCTGCATCTTCTGTAATTTCTGCTGTGTTTATTATTACTCTATCAGATGTATTTGGTTCTGTTACTTTAAATGCAATTTTTAGATCTCTATAGTCTGGCATTGTCATTGTTTCTGGATCAAAGGCTTCTAGTAAGTTTTTATTGTCAATATCATTTATTTTTGCTAAGTAATCAGTTTTTATATAACTTGCTTCTTTAACTTCAGTTGTTTCTGTTCCATCTTGTTTATACATTTTCCATCTAAAAGCTGTATTTATTGCATTAGTTGGTAAATATTCTAGTCCTTCTGGTAAATCATCTTTTACTTCTTCTGCATATCCTGCCATATTACCTTCATTAAATACTCTTAATGTATATACAACAGTATTTCCATTAGCAACTTCTACTGGTTCTTTTGAATGTACATATTTGTATTCATTATTCTCTGTTATTGTAAATACTGGAGCTCTACTAGTTATTTCTTTATCATTAACTCCTGTTATAAATTTTCTTAAAGCTAAGTCAAATCTTTTTATTACTAATTTTTCAAAGTCATCATCATCTTGTTGTCCAGGAATATATGTATCTCCACGATCAATTTCAGCATCTTTATAATTTGGTAATGTATCATCTGTTGGTAATACAACATTATCTTTTTGAGAATCTCTATCAATAATTTTATCACCGTTTTGATCAGCAAATCCTGTTATTTCTGCTATATTTGTAATTTTTTCATATAAGTCAATATTTTCTTTAACTTTACATCTAATTTGTACATCAATATAATCAAGAGTTGTTCCATCAAATGCTTTTAATAAAACTTTATCATCCACATTTGTTCTTCCTGCATATATATTGTCTCTGTTAGCTGAACTTGTTGTTGTTAAAGATGTTATATCTGTTTTTACTGTTCTTCCATCTTGTGATACTGTCCATCCATATTTTGCATTTAGTTCATCATTTACTATAAATTCTAGTTGCTCTGGTAAATGATCTGTTATTTCAGTTACATATCCATCTAATTGTCCTTCATTGTATATACGAATTGTATATGTTACTATGTCTCCATTAGAAGCACTTACTGGTGTTTTGTCATGATTATATGTTGCTGTTGTTGCTGTTTCGTTTTTTAAGTCTGTTACATCAACTTGTGGTGCTCTATTATAATTTTTTGTTTTTGTTCCTGTTGTAACTTCTGTAATGAATTTTCTTAAAGATAAATCAAAGTATTGTCCTAATACAACTAAATCTTCAAAATCATCATCGTCTTCTTGGCTTGTTGTTCCATAATTATTTTTATCAACGTTATTTGGTTTAGAGTCACGATCTTCTGCTTCAGTGTTTCCGTCTTTATCTTTATGCATTGTTATTTCTGCTATATTTTTTAAAGTTTTGTTTTCAGTTCCTATTGTTGCAATTACTTCACATTCTATTTCCAAATCTTTATAATCTAATGTTGTTCCATCAAATTTATTAATCATTTTGTCTGCTAAATATGTTGTCTTTACAGTTTTACCATCTTTTGTTGTTTCCCATCCATATTGTGTATTTATTGCACTATTGTCTGCCAGTTTTAATCCTTCTGGTAAATAATCTCTAACAACTGCTGCATATCCATCAATGTTGCCTTCATTATATACTCTTATTTTGTATATAACCTTGTCTCCTGGTTTTACCGCAAGTGCATCTTTAGGATGTACTTTATTTGTTGTTGTAATTGCTCCATTTTTTAATTTTTCTAATTCTTGTGCATCTATTGCTGGAGTTCTATCCACTGTTGGTGCAACTCCATTTATTGATGTAATGAATTTTCTTAAAGCTAAGTCCATTGCTTCACCTAGCATTATTAAATCTTCAAAATCATCATCATCTTCTTGGCTTGTTGTTCCATAATTATTTTTATCAACATTGTTTGGTTGTGAATCACGGTCTGTCACTGTTGTATTTCCATCTTCATCTTTATGCATTGTTATTTCTGCTATATTTTTTAAGTTTTGATTTTTGCTTTCAACTACTGCTGTTACTTCACATTCTATTTCTAAATCAACAAAGTCTAATGTTGTTCCATCAAATTTATTGATCATTTTATCTGCTAAATATGTTGTTTTAGCTGTTCCAACATCTTTTGTTGTTTTCCATCCATATTGTGTATTTATTGTACTATTGTCTGCTAATTTTAGTCCTGTAGGCAAGTAGTCTATAACTGTTGATGCATATCCATTTACATTACCTTCATTATATATTCTTATCTTATATACTACTTTATCCCCTTTTTTTACTGCAAGTGCATCTTTAGGATGTACTTTTCTTGCTGTTGTTGTAGTTCCATTTTTAAGTTTTTCTAATTCTTGTGCATCTATTACTGGAGTTCTATCCACTGCTGGTGCTACTCCATTTATTGAGATAATGAATTTTCTTAAAGCTAAGTCGAATTCTTCTACTGTTGGTTCTTCTGGTATATCAGTAACAACTTCTTCTGAAAAGTTTCTTGTTATTTTTTCAACTTTAACAACAGGTTGTTCTAACTCTAAGTTGTTATTTCCTTTATCAATTACTGACCAATATGTAAGTTTAGTTTCTGTATAAGAACCTGAAATATTAAATTTTACACTTTTAATATTATTAGTAGATGGTACAGAAATATAAAATTCTTCTCCTACTAATTGTTTGTCATCAGTCATATTTATAATTTCGTTCTTATTCTTATCTAAATATATTACATCTGTTACTTCATTGTCATTTTCATCATTAACGAAAACATCTAAACTATATTGTGTATCTCTTACTTGTTCTAGTTTATATGGTCCAACTATATATCTGTTATTTACTTTTTGAACTGTTATATTACTTGTATCAGAAAGTTTAACTGGTACAGTGTTTACACTGCTATCACTTGGACTATAGCTAAAACCTTCTTTTTGAGGTGTTTTTACTAAGTAATCAAATAATGCTTGACATGCAAGTGCTCTTTCCCATCCATTTTCTAGTATATCTTCACTTAATGCTTTATAGTTTGCATCTACACCTTGTACTATATTAACATAGAATTCTATGTTTTCTACATGATAATCACCTGTAGGGTTTGTATAATACCATACTGCCAATTGTTGTACTGCATCTATATCATCATCTGTTAATAAGTCCATATCTGCAAATTCAGTTATTTCTGGATTTCCTTGTTCTACCGCATAATTAGTTGCTGCAGTTAATAAAGTATCTCTATTAATTTTAGCTTCAGCTTTTGCTGTTGAGGATGCATCAATTTTAGGTGCAACATAACAATTATCTAAAATCCATAATAATGCTTGATATTCTGTACCATTAACATCTGGTAATGGTGCTTGGTATACTGCAGGAATATCATCTGGATCCTTTAAATCAAAATATTTTGTATAATGAGTTTCAACAGGTGCTCTAATTGCTGAATAATCTGCTGATCCAAAACCAGGACCACCTCTTAAGCAATAAATAGTATCATCAGTATTTTTTCCTGTTTCATAGATTTTCCATACGTTTTTACTACCACTTGCTATTTGGTATCCATATCCTGATCTTCTTCCAACCATTGTTAAGTTAAGATATAGACTTCCAGTTCCAGAAGCTGCATTTACTTGTGTAAATACACTTAAGCAACACATTGATAAAAGTAAAAGTATTATAAACATTATTCCTTTTTTTAATTTCATTATCTTTACCTTCCTTTTTTATTATATTAATATTATTTTAATAGCCTATTAAGAACATGTCAATAGCAGTATTTTCCTATAATTTCATGCCTTTTTTTATTGCATTTTTTTCCCCTACGGATATAGGTTCTTGGATTTAACTTCTATTTTTTTGCCCTTATATTACAATTATATTACATTTTTGTAATATTTTCAATATTTTTGGTGCTAATATTGCCTCTTTTTCTTATTTCCCTAGTTTTTTTACGTCTTGCTTAATAGAATTTTAAAAAAGATAAGAATTATAATTCTTATCTTTTGGTTCGCTGGAGCGATTATGAAACAGGTATGCGAAAAATAACATACGTTGTTTCAAGCTCTCTTATATAACTCGATTTATTGTCTTTACTTTAACATAAAATTTTAATTTTTGCAAGACTAATATAAAAAAGGATAGCCATCAGTTATAATGAAAAATAATTAAAGATTCTAAAAGACAGAATTATTACCATATATCTTAATTTTAAAAATATTATAAAACGAAACTAGGGAGCAAGAATATCTGCTCCCTAGAAGGTGTGTACCTTTTTTTTTGGCTTATCAGCCAAAAATGATTTCAGCGATTTCAGCGATTTCGTCGGAGTGCTCCGCCAGCTCTAAGAACAGAGCCTTGAGCCTGACCTTGAGCTTGTTTGCGTTCTCCTCCGCGATGATTTCCATTGCCCTTTTGAGCAATTTCTCGAGCATATCATCCAGAGCGGAACGGGTAACATCATGCAGTTTCACACCACGAATCGTGCCAGAGATATCCGCAACCCAGCCTTTAACATCAGTCACCTGACTATCTTTAGACAGCCTATCCATGAGGGTGGACAGCTTATCCAGGGCGGTGTTAACGGATTCTTCCGTGTTGGCAGTACGCAGTTCCTGCTTGACTTCGCTGACCTCTTTCACGAGATACTCAAACCGTTCCTTGCGAGTCATCATACGAAGACCGCAGTTCTCTGTTCCCAATGCTTCCTGTGTCATAGTGTTCTCCTCCCATACGATTTCACCGTACTCATTGATTGCCATAGTTGTTACACCTTTCTGTGTATTATTTGTTGAAGCGATTGCTCCTAACATACATTTATTATACCACATTTTACATAAAATTGCAAATTTCTAAAGATCAATGCTATCTTTTACTTTTTTACCAATCTTGATATTTAAAAGTAAAAAAATAAAGCCGACTAAATCGACTTATATTTGCGAAATAATATTCACTTTTTGCTTTCTTAAACTCTAGTAGTATCAATACTTTCAAAGAGTTCGACGAAAAGGCATTATGGAGGCGCCTATCGGAATCGAACCGATGATCAGAGTTTTGCAGACTCGTGCCTTACCGCTTGGCTAAGGCGCCATAAATATTAAGCTTAATAAAAAAAATGGAGCGGGAAACGGGGCTCAAACCCGCGACCTCTGCCTTGGCAAGGCAGCGCTCTATCAACTGAGCTATTCCCGCATAAGCTTTTTTCAAAGCATATTTATAATAACAAATTTTTATATAAAAGTCAAGGTACTAATGATAAAAAATCTATAAAATAATCAAATATATTCTTTTTTTCTATCACTTGCTTATTTTTTATATTTAAATTTGCTATTGTTTCTCCATTTATTTGAATCTTTGCATTTCCTATAATTCTTCCCTTTTCAACAGGTGCTTCTAAGTAATATAATGAATTTATTTCCATTTTTATGTTATCAATATCTGTTTTTTTTATTGCAATTTTAGAATAGCCTAAACTTTCAATATCTAAATCTATCTTCTCTTGTTTTGCCTTATTTATATATATGCGATTACAGTTTAATTGTTTCCAATTTTCAAATTGTTCTTTTATTTTTTTTTCAATATCTATTACTTCATAATTTTTATATGCATATTCAATTAATTTTATGCTATCTGATGTTCTATACTTTTTGGTATCTGCTCCTAGTACTACTGTAATAATATCTAAATCTTCGCGTTTACAAGCTGTAACTAAACATCTCCCAGCTTCATTTGTAAACCCGGTTTTTACTCCATAAACGCCATTCAAATTTCCAAGTAATTCATTAGTATTTCCTATTAAATTACTTCTTGCATTTATTGTTATATTGTAATTTTTAGAACTCACAATCTCTTTAAACTTTGGAATTTTCAATGCATAATCAGCCATACAAGCTAATTCATACGCAGTTGTATAGTGTTTCTCTTTGTCTAATCCATGTGGTGTTATAAAATGACTATTTATAAGTCCAAGTTCTTTTGCTTTTTTATTCATCATGTCTGCAAATTCTTCTATTCCTCCTCCAACATGTTCTGCCAAAGCAACTGCAGCATCATTTCCAGATTTAAGCATTAATCCATAAAGCAGGTCATGTACCGTAATTTTGTCATTTGTTCTTAATCCTAATCGTGACCCTCCTGTTCCTGCAGCTTTTTTGCTTATTGTAACTACATCATTTAACTCTGAATTTTCCAAAACAACTATTGCTGTCATTATTTTCGTTGTACTTGCCATCGGAACTTGTTTTAAGCCATTTTTTTCATACAGAATTCTTTTAGAATTTCTATCAAATATTAGTCCAATTCTAGAATTCAACTTTAAGTTTTCTATATTTTTAGATACGGTTTCAATTGCTTGCTTCTTTGTTTCGTTAATATCAATAATTTCATTATCATTTATATTAGCATAACACATATTATTTATAGATAAAATAAGTGTTACAAATAAACAAATCATTGCACTTATTACTTTTTTATTTTTAAACTTCATATACAAAAATCACCTTTTACATTATATTTGTAAAGGTGATTTTTATGAATAATTTAATTATCTTCTTGAATCTCTTGCTTCAGCATCTCCCCATGGAGTTCTTCCTTCGTCATCATCATCTCTTTCTTGCTCTTTTTCTTGTATTTTTTCTCTTTCTTTTATGTTTTCATTTACCCTCTCTTTTGCTTCTTTTTCAGTAAGAACTTCTTCTCCTATCATATAATTAAAGATTTCAACAGCTTCTTTTCTTTGATATCCATCTTTTATAAATTCCTCAATAATTTCTTCAGAATGTTGCATCAAATGCATTTCATCATATTGTACTCCGTCTTGTATCAAGCCTGTTTTCTCTACGGAACTGTACGTTCCAGTTTCTCTATCTGGGTCTGCAACACCAGTTCTAATTGAAGTTTTTTCATTTACTTGTGAGCTATTATAATCTCTTCCTCTTACTTCAATGTCATGTGCTGCCCATTCTCCTTTTTTTCCTTGTCTTGCTTCTTCTATATCTAAATATCCATAAGTATCAAACTTGATGTTTATTCTTACATCTTTTATATCTTGATCTCTTCCTGTTAAGTTTCTTGTTTGCATTACTTGTTGTGGTGACTCTTTAGTTACTGGATTACCATCACTTCCAATTGATACTGTTTCTTGTCTAATACCTGTTGTTGATGGCATAATATACTTTGATGGTTGCAATTCTCCATTTTCATCAATATATTCTGCTTTTACAAGTCCATCTTTATCACGACTAAATATTAAATCTCTTTCTACTTCTGGATGATCTTTATAAAAATTACTATTATCCCTAACTATTAAAACATTATTTTCAGGAATTCCCTTCTTTTTTGCAATTGCTTTTTGTTCTTGATTTTCTTCTTGTGGATCTAATTTTTCTTGTTCTTGTTCTTCTTCCTCCTCTTCAGCTTTCTCTTCATCTTCTTTGCCTTTTTCTTTCTTCTTTTGGATTTCTTTTTCTAATTCTTCTGGTTGTAAAGTAATATTTCTTTCTTTTATTTCTTCTGGCAACTCAAGTACTGCATTATCTAAATTTAGCATTTCAAAATATTCTTGATATTCTTGTCTTAACTTTTCTATATATTCTGGTGAAAAATGAATTTTTCCAGCTTTATCAACTGTTGCAACTAAATCCCCATCTTTGTTATATATTTCATATACCTCTTCTGCTCCCTTTTTACCATTTTCTCTATTAAGCTTCGTAACAAAAACATCATTTTCTATAAATCTCGCTGAATCAAAAGCAAGTTCTTTGTAATAAGTTATATTTGATATTTGGGTACTCTTGTCTTCCCTTTCAGCTATTTGTGTATAAATATTTGCCATTGCTTCTTTTATTTCATTTGACTTATCTATTTCCATTTATATATTACTCCTTTTTTGTTTTATTATATCATATATTATAAAAATAAACTATATAAAAGCAAAAAAGTGAGGAGAATAATCTCCTCATTTTTTAAATACTGAATGACATTACAAAATCTGTTCCTTCATTTAATCTCATTACAAATGTCTTTTTTACTGTTTTAGTATTTTTTTCTGTTTTATCAGTTATAGTAACTTCATAAGTATACAAATCTCCTTGTTTTTTACCATTGCTTGATTTTGCATTATTAGATTCAAAGAAGTTTGTTTTCACATACTTTTCAAAGTCAGCTTCTGTTTTAAAGTTATTTGATTTAAATGTTGCATCTAGCTTATTGTATACATATTTGTAGTCATTATTATTTAATGCTTCAAAACATTTTTGAAGGTTTAATATTACCTTATCCTCTTCTTTTGCATTTTCATATTTTTCAAGAAACTCTGGTAAATCAATTGTATATGTGTCTAGTATAACAGTATAGTCCATAACTGATGTTTCTCTAAATATATAATAATTTTCTAAGTTATCAATAAGAACATATTGAGTATAATCATTATTCTTATCAATTTTATATGATTTTAACTCAAGTGGTTTATATTTTGCTATGTATATCATATATTCTTCCATGCTATCAAAATCACCATATTGTTTTGCATTTTTATTATTATATGATAAATATAATTCTTTATTTTTGCTTACATATTGTGTAAAATTTTGTAAGCTTCCAAAACGCTTTTCTTTATAATTTTGATCTAAGTCCTGATATGCTTGTTCAATATTAAATGACATTCTTTCTGTAAATGTTTCAAATATATACTTAACATATTCTTCATCATTTAAATATATTGATTTAAAAACATTATAAGTTTTATTTTCTATTTTCTCTGTTCTATTAAAATTTATTTCTGAATTTTCGTCAATTTTTAGCATGTTTTTTTCTGTCATATATTCATAAGGTAATATTGAAAATGTACTATTAGCAGGGTTCATTTTAACCCCAACAGCTAAATTAAACATCTTATTTGAATTTGTGTCAATTAATTTTCCATATATTAAATATACATCTACGTCATTGCTTATTTTTATTGTATACATTTTGTTTATGTCAATTTTTACTTTAGATATATTGTTTATTTTTAACTGTTCTTTCGTTATATTAGCCATTTGTACATATTCGTCATCTAATAAACCATATATTTTTTCTCTGTTTCCATCTGAGACATAATCATAAAATAATTCTACACACTTTTTTGCATTATAATATTCATTTTTTGATTGCACTTTTTCTAATTTATTAAGTTCAAAGTTATATGTCTCTTTACCATCTTCTATTTCGTTTATTCCGTTCTTCATTTTTCTTTAATAACAACACACATATCATTATTGTTGTTATTGTTATAAAAATTATTAATAATATTATAATTTTTTTAAGGTTTTTATTCATAAATTAACATTCCTTATTTTTAATTTTATTTTCCAATATATCTATATGCTACGGCAAATTTATTTGGATCAGCACTAAGCAGTTTACCCATTGAGCTTCTATCTCCACTGCTAGATACTACACAATAATTTTGGTCTAAACGCTTTCCTCCATCTATATATATATACACATGATTACGATTTGGGTAAAACACAATATCTCCTTCTTGTAATTCTGCAAAACTAGTTATTTTTTGCCACTGATTTGCATATGAAGATTGTGTTAGCATATTTTCTACTCCCCAGCATCCATTATATGGATATTGATTAATTGTAGCTTCATCTATTAACCCAGCCTTCCAAAGAGATAAACTTACGAATGTTGCACATACTATTCCATATTTGCTTGGGTTTTCTATAGGGTAATCCCATGATGCCTGTATATTATAACCTACACCAGTTCTACCATTATTAGTTGCCCCTTCAACTCCATTTCCTGCGTAATGCACCTCAACTCCAGAGTTTAAAAAATGATCTGCAACCATGTACGCAGCTTCTACAATTGATCCGACTTCTCCTAAAAAGCAATTGTTTCCAAATATAGTTTTTGCCACTCTAAGTCTATATTCAAAACAATATTGGGCATAATCTGCTTTTTCTTGTAAAGATGTTAAATCTGTTGCTCCTGAGTGTCCACACCTTATTTTATACTCTCCTGTTGATATTCCACCTAATTCATACATAGAGTAAATTTGTATACGTCCTCCTGATCCCCAAGTACTTCCATGGCTTTGGTAATACTCAATTCCTGCTGGATTATCAAAATCAGGTTCATTGCATAAATGAGTGTCTCCTAAATACATATATATACAAAACATTGCATATGCATTATTTTCAGGTTTACCAGCAAACATAGAATTTACAGTTGCATATTTTTGAGCTGTTGAATATGCATAATTATATTTATCTGTTCCTTCTGTTGAAGCATTAACTACCCATCCACAAAAATCTCTAATAGAATCACCATAAGAGCTATATGTAGCTCCTGAACTTTGCCCATTATATATTGCAAAGCCAAAAAGGTTATTTCCTGGTGTACTTTCTCCATACCCTGTTTCTATACAAGCCCATGCAAATGCTAAACACGGATTAACATTATATTCTGCTGAAGTACATATATCATAAAAGTCACCAGCTGCATTAGATAGCTTACTATATGATTCCCCTCCATTGTATGCTTGAACAGCTGCTATAAATTCTTCTCTTGATAAATTTGTTCCAAAAGCACTAACAGATCCTATTCCACTCATACTTGTAAAATCTCTAATATTGAATATACTCATATCCAATGAAGTTACACCATAATCAATATCTGTATATTTATACATTATATATCTCATTATTTGTTCTAATGTTTGTAATCTCGCATCTTTTTGCAATAGTCCAAATAGCCATTTAGCTCCAGTTACTAAATTTGTTTTAGCTACTGCTTCATAATGTTTAGTATTTGGTATTTTGAAGTAGTCATCCATAAGTCCTAAAAATGTTGTATTTTCATCCAACTTATAATTCTTAGGTACTTGTCTTTTACTGTCAACATTTTTAACTCCTTGATCACCTTTATTACCAGTTCTATCTATAACTTCTGATCTAGTTGTTTCTTTATAGGTTACACTTCTTGTTAATGTCTCTATAAGTATTTGTTGATCTGTTTTCCATCTTCTAACTTCACCTTCTGGAATTTCTTCATTTTCTCCTGGACCTTGTTCATCTGCTAAAGTTTCATCATTATCTTTATTTAGAATTGTTGGTTCCTGAGCAACAAGTCCTGTATCATTTTTTTCATACTCAACTGTCTGTTCGCAGAACCATGTTTTTACGTATGTTATGTGTGGTATAGGATTAGTTGAAATTGAATTGCTCTTTTTAACTTCGCTTTTTGGTATGGTTCCATCTACTTCGTAAACTTGCTTGTTTTGTCCTGCTCCAATAACACTTGTTCCTTTTGCATGTTCTGTATAAGTATATGTTTCTGTTTGTTGCATTTCATTAACACAATCAAATAATGTAATTTCTATTTTACTATCTTTTACAAGTTCTGTGACTGCTGTAACAAATTCAGGATTTTGTACTGTCATTGCAAGATATACAAAAAAGTTCATCGGTGTTGTGTATTGTGATATTGCATTTTTGTAATCTATATGCTTTAGTCTAACAGTAATTGTATCTCCCGATTCTGTCCATACTGGTACAACTAATTTTCCATCATCATCTAATGAAAATTTCTTTCGAAGGTCTTTTAATTCTCTTGAGCTTACCGTTTTTCCATCACAGGTAATCAATCCGCTGGTTCCATCTTCATTACTATAATTCGTATATTTTAGTAATTCTGTTTTATCGTTCTCATCTTTTCTATATATGTACACCGCACCATAAGTTTTATTTGAACTTGTTCCCAAATTTGCAAATGGTGTCTCTGTTGTAGCTTGAGCTTCATAGAATTTTCTTATGTATTTTCTCATTGTTTCTTTATATTCTTCGCTCTCTTTATCGATTGTTGAATAATCAATATCTCCCATTAAGTACAGATCTTCCATATCAAATCCCAGGGCCTCTATTCCCTCAATGATCTTATCAACTTGTTCATCATCTATTGTAATACTACCGTCCCAATCCTTATTATTAATTGTAAAAAAGCTAATAATTCCATCTACTATTGATTGTATTACATCTCCAACTTTATCAAAAACAGAAAAAAGCGATCCTGCAATTGCAACTATAACAATTATTGGTAATAGCAAAGATATTAATATGATTTTTCTTGCTTTTTTGTTTCCCAAAAGTTTTATTCCATCTTTTATTGCTCCAAGATAGTTACCTGATGCCGCATTTTTTGCTAAGTTAGCTCCATCTTTCACAGCATCTTTTGTATCTTTCATATCTTGCTGTGGATTTGTTTGTCCACCATCATTTGGTTCTTCTTCCATCTTTTTCCCCCCTTATAATTTAACTATTATTTTTATCACCTGATTATTTTCATTATTTATTTTTATATTGTCAAAACACATTTTTTCAATATTTCTATAAATATCATATATTTTATTAAATTTCACTTCCACGTTTGCTTGTTGTCCATTTCTTAAAGATAAATTATACATAAGAATTTCATTTACAAATGCGGTATATTTCGTATTGTTTTTATCCATTAAATATATATCCGAATTATTTATTCCATCACTAATTGATATATTATTTTTAGTATTATTTTTTATTGTCAAATTATAAATTTCATAGCTTCTGTATACCTTTTTATTATTAACAACTATTTCTATACCATTACTAGATTGTGATTTATTAATGTTTTCTTTTCTTATAAAACTACTTATATTAATTTTGTTTTCATTGTTCTCTTTTATAATTGTAATATAGTCTTCAATATTATTGTTACTAATACCTCCAGTGGCTAATAAGTCTTCTTTATAATAAGTAATTTTATATGTATGAGCCCCTGAAATACTTCCCATTAAGTCTAGCTTGTATGTTTTAGCTTTGTCAAAAATCTTATTTATATAATTATTTTTAAATGCATTAATATCATTTTCATATTCTGACTTACAATCATTTGATAATATATCATAAGCTTTTTGAACTTCTTGACTATTGCAGTAAGTTACGAAGTTTTTTATTAAATCAGTATTTGTTTCAGTTATTTTTTCTGTTAATTCTTGACCTGTTATTTCAGACCTACTTGGTTTAGTCACATCTACCGTTTTATTTGTATTTATATTTTCGTTAGAATAACTTTTATTTTTTAATAGTCCATTTATTACTTGTATAACAATAATAAAGAAGGCTATAATTGCAATTACTATTATTATTTTTTCCCTATTCTGGTTCCAATATCTAATAATTTTATTCATTACAATTATGCCCTCCATTCTTATGGTTTTTTATAATATTGCATTACATAATTCATCATTTGGCTTGCATTACCTTTTACTTCTGCATCACTTAAGTTTGGATTTGATTTTTTAATTCCTCTTTCAAATTCCTTTAATTTTCCATCAACATATTTTTGATCAGACAATTTTCCTGGTGTAATATCTTTTGCAATTTTTCCAATTGTTTCAGACATTTCTTTTGCCCTTTCTTTCATTTTTTGTTGTTGTTTTTCATCATTTCTATCTTGTTCAGGTAAATTAGATTGCATTTCTTTTATCATTTTATCTTCTAATTTCATTACTTTCTTAATGTCACCTGTATCTGTAAATCCATTATTATAATGACCAATTGCTCTATCTTCTAGTTCATTTAATTCTGAACCTGTAGGTTGGTTTCCATCTTTTCCAATAAATGTTTCTTGTGCAAAATCTCTAAGTTCTCCAGAATCACGTAATTCTCTTTCTTGTCTTGCCATTGCTGCTGCATTATCACTACCATAAATAGCTCTTTGAGTTTCTAAGCTTATTGATTGTGCAACATCTGTGTTAGCTATCCTTCTACCTAAGCTTGGTGCCATTGAATATCCTAAAGCTGTAGCCGTTCCTCCAAGTTTAAGTACATCTTCTAAATCATCTCCTGCTACTCCAAGTCCAGCTCCTATTACTCCAGCTGTTCCTGCGACGGCAACTCTTCCAGCAAACCTTGCCACTCTAACTGCTCCTCTTCCAAGAGTTCTCTTCCATCTTCCATGTGCAAAGTTTCTATTAAAGCTATTTTTAATACTTCTGCCTACTCCTCTTGCAGGAGCTAAAGCAATTGCACCCGCTGTTCGTAAGAAGCTTCTTCTTCTATTTCGTTCGTTAGTGTCTTCTTCCTCATCTTGACTTCCATAGGCATCACTTACCATTTGTTTAATTTCATCTTCTTCATATCCACTATCTCTTAATATTTGCGCATATTCATCTGCTGAATACCTCATTCCTTCATTTGAGTCTGCATAAGCTTCTCTATTCATTGCATCACTTACTTGTGGATCCCAGTCAGAAGTTCCAAATCCCTCATCATATACATCGGCCATTGCCTGTGCTGTTGTTTGAGGAGCTTCTTGTTCGTTATTGTTTACGCTATTTGCCATGGCTGGAATTTGATTATTTCCACTTTCTGCAAATGCATCATATCCACTAGGGGCATCTGCATTTTCTACTGGACTATCACCTCTTGTTCTAACATTTCTGCTTCCTCCATTGCCTCCGCCTCCTGGAGCTTTTTTACCAGCAATCATTCCGGCACCTTTTTTAATCATATTCCATGCAGCTGCACCTCCAAGCATATTTCCTGCTTGACTCAATGCTCCCGGTGTAGATGCTTTGTCAAATCCGAAGAATTTTCTTAATAGCTTTTCAGCAGGTCCCATAAAAGCAACAACCATAATTGCATATATAGGGTTAACCTTTACAATTTCTATCGCTGATCCAACTAATACTGAATATATAATTAGGTGAAATGGTTGTATCAAAGCTGTAAATATATATTCTTTTAGCCAAGCATTAAAAGCTTGAGCCTTTCCATCATTCATTTTATCTATTGGATATGTCATAGCAACTAATGGTGCAATAATTGTTAAAAACATTAATGTTATTAACCTTTTCATATATACCCATGTAAACTTTACGGTATATACCAATAATCCTATGTAAAAAATCAAAAATGTTACTTGTGATGTAAAATCATTATACTGTACTTGTATTCTTACAAGTCCCATCAAGTTTGTATTGAATTCCGCTTCTGTGCTACTTCCATCTACTATACGTACTGGTATTGAACTCGTTGCACCTCCTATAGCTCCATTTAATACATCAACCATTGTTATAGTAAATAGCATAATATAATGTATAAAAAATATTAAACACATTGCCACAAGCCAGTCAAATATTCTTTGTTTATATTTTGCCCTATCATCTACCGAACTGCTGATAAGTATTCTAATTCCAGAATATACTAAAACAGATAATAATCCTATAACAGATAAATTTCTTATAGCATTATACCATTTTGCTACTGTATTACTTGTTTGATATGATACTGATTTTTCATTCATATCTGCACTTCCATAGTCCTTTGGACTTATAAAATTTATATCAAATGCAGGTATTTTTCCAGCAAATATATTATCTATTGAATATTGAATTGTTGGAATTACATAAGTATCTCCTCCAAAAGCACTAACTATAAGATCTACTAAATTTCCTTTAAATTTTTCTTTATCAATAACAATTGGTTGTGTTTTGCTAGTATCAAATTTCATATCCGGATACTTAGCTATTACATTTGCTAAATCACCCGCACCGCCAAATATATTTGATGAAGCACCTGTCACATCAAATTTACCATCATACAAAAGATATTGTAATGCAGATAATATTACATCTCCAATGCTTGTAACTAAGCTTGATATCGGATCAAACAAAATACCACCTATATCAGCTTGTGAATATATTGGACACGCAAAATTCATGGTTATAGCAATTACTAATGCTAATATAACTTTTTTTATTGCTCCTTTATTAACAACTTTTTTCATTTTATACCCCTTATTGTAATATACTTTATTTTATTATATCATATAATGTCGAAATATCATATATTTAATAAAAAAAAATGAAGAATTTCTTCTTCATTTTTTATATATTAAATGACATTACAAAATCTGTGTTATCTTTTAGTTGCATTATAAATTTTTTATTAAATGATTTTGAATCTGTTTTTGAATTATCTTTAATATTTAAATCATATACGTAGAATTCACCTTGTTTTTCTGCTTTTATTGGTTGCATTTTATTTTTTTCAAAAAAGTTATTTTTTATATAATTTTCAAAACCTGATTCATTTTTAAAGTTATTTTTTTTAAATGTTTCATCTAATTTTCCATATACATATTCATAATCCTTATTATTAATTGCCTCAAAACATTTTTGGATGTTTAATAAAACTTTTTCCTCATTTGTTGCTTTTGCATATTTTTCAGTAAATTCTGGTAAATCTATTGTATATGTGTCTAAAATCACTTTGTAATTAAGTACTGCATATTCTCTAAATATGTAATAATTTTCATTTTGATCTATACATACAAATTGTGTATATTCATCATTTTTTGTAGCTTGATATTTTTCTGCTTTAATTCCTATGATTTTTTGTTTGTTTTTTGCTATATAATTTTTGAAATTTTCTACACTTCTAAATTTCGTGTTTCTATATTCTTCATCCAAAAGATTATACATTTGTTCCGGTGCTCCAAGTGCTAGACGTTTATATAAATCTATATATTCTTTAACTGATTCTTCATAGTTTGAAACTGTTTGTATTATTTTATTTTCATTATTTTCTTTTATGTTCGTATCAAAATTTCTCATTTTTATCTCTTCAATACTGTTATATTTTTCATATATTGGTTCTATTGAAAATAAACTTGTACTCATATCTATATTTACTATAAAAAATACATCATCAATTTTTTGAAAATTATTTTGCTTTTCAGTGATTCCATGTACTGCAAAACTTTTTATTTTTTCATCTTGTATTAGTGAAATCTCCAACGGTACAAATAATTCCGGACTATTTATTGTTTTTATATTTTCATATAAGTTATCTATTGTTATACTTTTCTCTTCTATATATTTTTGGCTTAATAAATTATAAATATTTTGTTTTATTTCGCTTTCATCTATTATAAGTACGTAAATTCCTATCTCTTTTATATAAAGAAATTTATTTAAGCTTAAAACTTTATTTTCACCATCATCTGTAACATAGATATAATCTATTATCTGTTTATCTGATTTTCCACCAGATTGTAATATATTGTTCATATATGTTACTTTGTAAATTCCATTTCCATATATTTCTTTTTCAACTTTAGCTGTTTTATTTTGATTAAATATTTTTTTTATGTAATTATTTTTAAATGTATTGATGTTTGGAAATAAAACAGATTTACAATCTTTTGATATCATACTATAAGCATCTTCTATTTGATTGTTATTGCAATATTTTACAAATTGTTCTATTAATTCTTTTGAATTTTTCCTGGTTGTATCTGTTGTTATTTCTGAATTTATATTTTGTGAATTATTTTCTAAATTATTATTACTACTAATTTGTGTATTTTCATTTATTTGATTTATTAATTCTTCTTTTCTCTTTTCTTTATTATTTCTAAGCAATCCATATATTGCTTGTAAAACAATATAAGAGAAGACTATTACTATAATAATTGTCCATACTCCCCTTTTATTCTGGTTATATTTTCTAAACAAATTATTAAGCATAATAGCCTCCTTATAATATTATATTATTTTATTAATGTCCTTTATAGTTTTAATATAATTATCTATGTCTCCTTTTGGCACTCCTCTTTCCACTAATCCTTCTTTAATCTGTTTTAATTTTTTCTGGTCATCTCCAACTTTTCCAGCCATTTGGGCTAATAAAATTCTTTGATTAGATGCTCTATCTGCTCCAAAATCATCTCTACTAGCTTTCATCGCCTTGATGATTAGCTTATCGTCTGTAACTCCTGCTTCTCTGTATTTTTGTGCCTCTTCTTTCATTATTCTGTGTGCCTCTTTTTTAGAAACTTTAAGTTCCTCTTGATATTTTCTTACTCTCTCTGGATCCCTTAAAGCTTGTTTGTCTAGTATTCTATTTTGTCTAGCTTCATTCTCATCTTTAGTATGAGTAGCTTCATATATGCCATTTAATCCATTACTAATATCGCCTGCTATTGATTCTACTCCATCTGGTATAGAGTTAACTCCTGAACTTGCTAAAGCTCCTGCTCCTATTCCTGCCATACCATATTTAACTACATTTGAAAAGTCATCTGATACCAATCCAACTGTCACACCTGCAATAGCTCCTGCTCCCATTAATGTGCCTTTTACAGCAGTTTTAGTCAAAAATCTTGCTGCCTTTGGAGCAATATATGCTGTTCCTTTCAAGCCTCTTACAGCACCTCTTCCAAATGATTTTAGTAATCTTTTTCCTCTACCTTCAGATTGTGTTGTTTGGTTTGCTGCTCCTATAGCATTGCTACCTCCACTACTCTCTTCAGAACCTGTATTATCTCCATAGCTTTCTCTAACCATATCTGCTATTTCGCTTTCATTATATCCACTATCTCTTAAGATTTGTGCATATTCATCAGCTGAATAATTCATTCCTTCATTTGAATCTGCATAAGCTTCTCTTGCCATTGCATCTCTTTCTTGTGGATCCCATTCATCAGTACCAAATCCTTCATCATATACATCTAACATAGCTTGTTGTGCTGTTTGCTGTTCTGTTCCATTATCTGTTTGGTTTTCTGGTTGTCCGCTTGTTACTTGTCTTGCATTATCTTGTCCATTTCCACTTCCGTATGTTTCATCTATTAAACTATTTGTATCTCTTCCACTATCTGCAGTTCTAACTCTTCTATTGTCTCCTGGTCTTCCGCCATTGTTGCCACCGCCTCCAGATTTTCCACCTTTTCCGCCTTTAGCAATTAACTTACTCATTTGGCTTATTCCTTGCATTGCCAAAGCTCCTCCAAGTGCAGATCCTCCTGCAACTGTTGATGCTTTTTCAAATCCAAAGAATTTACGTAGTATTTTTTCAGCTTGTAAGATAAATCCTAATGCTACTAAGGCAAATACTATATTATCTGCTACCAAGTCCATTGAAGCTCCAATTAAAACTGTATATAAAATTAAATGTACTGGTTGTATTAGTAAATTAAATATATATTCTTTAAGCCATGTATTAAATCCTTGAGCACTCCCATCTTGTAACTTGTCTAAAGGATACGTCATTGCCATTAAAGGTGCAATAATAGTTAAGAATGCAAGCATCATTACCCTTTTTAAATATCTAAATAAGAATAAAATTGTATACATAACTAAAGCTAAATAAATTACTGTGTATCCAAATTGCCTCATCTCTATGTCATCTTCTGTTAAATCTTCTGTTGGTTCTAATTGTAATTCTATTCTTGCTTTTCCTGTTAAATTTGTAGGCCACATAAATATATACTTTCCATTGTAGTCTGTAATTATATTATTGTCATATAGAGTTTTTCCTAATCCATCACTTACATTAAATATGTTTTCTCCTTCACTATCTCCTGAACCTGCTTCATATTTATAATCCTTTAATTTACTATCAGAATCACCAAATGTAATATAATATGGTTCGTTCATACTATTTACTGCTTTTGTAATTTCTTCTGTCAATTTAACAGCAAATGCCATTATATAATGCATAAAGAACAGTAAGCACATTGCAACTAGCCAGTCCATCATCCTTTGTTTATATTTTGCTTTATCATCTGCAGAACTACTTATTAAAATTCTTATTCCAATGTAAACAAGTATTGATAATAAAGCCACTATAGCTAAATTTCTTAAAGCAAAATACCACTTAGATATTACAGGTCTTAATTCTATTGCTGTAGATTTCATTTTTATTTTTTGTCCGGTTTGTGTAATTGTTTCTATATATTTATTTCCATCTGCATCAGTTATTAGTCCATCTCTTGTTTCGCTAAAAAAGTTTACATCTAATAAAGGTACTTCATTAGCAAACATTGCTTCTGGTGTAAGTAAAAATATTGGGAGTTTAAAGGTCGGCGGTATTGCATCAGCAGTAACCTGAGTTACCACATATCCAACTCCTACTGATGTGGCAGCAATTCCAATTATTATTCCTAATGAAAGTCCTCCTGTAAAAGGCGCTGCCACAACTGCTGCAACTAATGCCACAGCAGTTGCTATTCCTGCTAAAATTCCCGCTGCCGTAGATTTCCATTCATCTTTATGCTTTATTGTTAAAAATGAAACACTTAGGTTTGTTCCATAAATCATTGCCTACACAATTGACATTACTCCATCTGCTATTACTAGTAATAAATCTTTTATTGGTTCAAATAGTATACCACCTATACTTGCAGATGAAATATTGGGACATATAAAGTTTAACAATGTTACAATTACCAAAGCAATGATTATCTTATTTGTAATCGTTTTCTCCGTATAAAATTTCATATTAGTTCCCCTTTAATATATTTCTTGTCTTCTTTTTTTGCTTTTCATCTGTGCTAATTTATTCAAGTTTGTTTCAACAAATTCAAATTCTTTTGCTGTAGGTTGTATTTGAATAATTGCACTATCTGCACCTACTTTTAATAATCCTTCACCTTTAAAACATGTAATTAAAAAGTTGGATTCTCCTTCACTTAATTTAAATACTTCTTTTAAATATTGAATTTCTGATTTATCCTGTGCTAAAAATAGTTTTGTATCTGATGATGTTAATACCGCTTGTGCTTCTGGTTTTTCATAAAAGTCTTGGAATCTTTGTGAAATAATTGCTAGTGATACGTTTCTTTTTCTAGCACGTCTAGCCATTGTATTTAAGAAATCAACAGCCTCTGGGTATGGTAAAAGCATCCAAGCCTCATCAACTAAAACCCTTTTCTTTGCTGCTTTATTTCTATCTTCACTGTTTTTCTTAACATATTTTTCCCAAATCCAAGCAAGTAAAATTTGCTGTGCCAAAGGTCTTGCAAATCTTTCCTCCAATTGAGATATATCTAGGTTGATAAATAATGTACCATCTAATAAATCAAATGTAGATTGTCCATCAAAGTATGCCATTTGTCCGTCATATTCTCTTATGTATTGTTTCATAACTTTTAGTAAATAACTATAATGGAAATTATAGTCTTGATTTGTGTTCTCTGACGCTTTGTTTTGTATTCTTCTATACCATGAACCAATTGTTGGCATTTTCTTTCTTTCTTTTCCTAGCATATTGCCACCTAATCCACCATTTGCTGCTTCATATAAACTGTTCGGATCTGAATTGATTCCATGTGCTGCATATTCTTCTGCTACTGACTCTGCAATAATTTGTTTAGTAAGCTCGTTTACTTCTTGACTTCTTGTACTACCTCTTGCCATTGTAAGCAAAGCTTGTGTAACGTCTTCAACTTTATTTTCAACATTAAGTACTAATCTATCTCTACCTGTAATTTCGTCTTTAATTACCTCTGTTTCAATATCAAAAATATTAATAATTGTTTTAGATGTTGGAGAAAGAACAACATTTATTCCTCCTAAACTTTCCGCAACTATACTATACTCGCCTTCAGCATCTAGCGCTAAACTTTGAATTCCCATTAATACTGCTGAACGAGATATTAAAGTTTTCATAGTAACAGACTTACCAGCACCTGACTTAGCAAATATAACCATGTTATAGTTTGTAAGTGAGCTATGGAAATTATCAAATAAAATTGGTACTCCAGTTTGTTTATTAACACCTAAAGGAATTCCTGAAGGATGTCCAACTTCTGATGTTGTAAATGGGAATACTGTTCCCATTGATCTACGGTCAAATGTGTGAACTTTTTTAATTTTGTCGTCCATTAATGGAAGATTTGATTTAAATGCATCTTCTTGTATTGCCCATGCACTTTTTATATTCACCAGAGATTTCGACATTTCTGTTGCTAACAATTTTGTATATCTGTCCAAATCTTCTAAACTGTATGCAAATAATGTTGCTACAATTGAAGCTTCATAAAGTTTGTTATATCCTGCTGCAATTTCATCTCTCAATTGTTCAGCCTCAAATCTTTTTTGTCCTAATGTACTTTCTCTGTTAATATTACCTCTATCTACTGCTACTATTCTTTCTGTTTCTAGTTCGTTTATAACTCTGTTTAATTCGTTTTGTGACCTTGATTCTTGAATTGGATTTATATATATTGATGTATTTATATCTCCAAACAAGTACATATCTCTAAATAGTTCTGGGAAAGTACACATTCTTGGTAAGCTTGATACAAAAAAGCTTCTCGCATATCTTGTAACATTAGATATTATTTCTAAATGATCTATATTGCTTGAATCTATTCCAGATGGTGCTATTAATTCTTTTATAGTTTTCTTCTTTAATATTTTGAATTCTTCTGGTTTTGTATAATCGCTTTGTTGTCTTTGTATAAATTCGTCTTGTTTTTTGTTCTTTTTACTCATCCTCTTTTTGTACCTCCTTCTTCTACTTCTTGTTTCTTTGGTCTTCCTTTTCTTTTTGCTTTATCTTGATTTACTTTTTCTATTGCATTTTGTGCAATTTCTTTTCCAACAATATTTTTATTTTGTTCAATAATCATTTTAGCCATTTGATCAATTAAATCTTCCATAGAGTCTTGTTTTTTCTCTAAAGCTTTTTGTTTATCTGATTTTGCTTCCATAACTTTTTGATTTGCTTTATCAAAAGCTTCTTTTTCAATTTGCTCATTTAATGCTTTCATCTTTTTGTCAAGTACATCTGGTGCTGTTGAGTATAATTCATCGTAACCTGCTTGAATTGCTTTATCTACCCCGTAAACCTCAGCATCATCGCGGTTATATGCTACATATAATAAGTCAGCTAACGCATTTGAATCTAGTATTTTACCATTTACTCCACATACTCCTAATGTTCTAACAATTGATTGTGCTCTTGTATATAATTCTGAAAACGCTAAACTTGTAATTTCTTTTTTGTCAAAGTTGTTTTCTCCTAGTTCATCAGCATAATATGGAATAACTACATAGTATTTTTGATTTAATACATTTTTATTTAAGCTCATCTTTTCTGTTGTATAAATAATATCTTTTCCATATTCATATAAGTTTGTTGTTTTAGTTAATTCAAAAAAAGCTGCCTTTAATTCATCTTCTGAATAGTTGTCTGAATTTACCATTTGTTGATATTTTCTTTTTTCTTTTTCTAACTCAGCTTCTATTTCTTGTACTTTCGCGCGATATGTTTGTATACTATTTTCTAGATTAATTGTTCTTGTTTGTGTATATATTTGAACTGGATGTCTTAATGTATTTAAAAATTGAATAAATCCTTCTTCAACTGAATTTTTTTCAACTTCTGACATAAGGTCATAATTCACACCTTGGCATTCTACAACCATTATATATTTAATTCCATTTTGAGTTATTATCATATTGTCTTCGATTTTATCGAATTCCATAAAATCAAATACTGATTCAGTACTATATGATTTTGTTCCTTTGCCTTTTTTATTCCCTGTACCAGCTATTATTTCATCATTTTTGTCATCCTTCTTTTTTCCTTTTGACTTTATATATAAAATTCCAAGGACTAATAATAACATTACCATTATGCCTAAAATAACAGTCAAAATCATTGTAATCATATTTATACTATTCATCGTTTTTGCCCTCCTTATATACATATATCTTCTTGCCTTTTGTTTTAAAAAGTATTGCTCTTTTTATAACATCATCTACTGCTTCTCCACCAGTTTTTTTACTGAATTCAAATTTTGCTATTTCTGGAACTTTTAATGTTCCTACTCCAAAACCGATTAAAGCAAATACTGCTACAATTATAATTCCAACCATAGTTAAGTTAAACATTTTTAGTATAAAATAGAAAAGTAATCCTACTCCTGCTGCTACAACTGAATATATTAGGCTTTTAGTCGTAAATATAAATAAGATTCTATTTTCGCCTTTTACATTTCTGGGTAAATTATATGTTCCCATTATGTTTCCTCCTTCGTTTACGTATATATTTTCACTTAATTCATATTATAGCAAAAAGCCTCGAAAAATGTAACTACAAAATAAAAAAAAGTGCATATAAAATGCACTTTTAATATAACTGTAATATATTTGTAATATATTTGTAATATTAGCCATCAATTCCAGATGCTAAACCAACAACTACTTTTGTAATTGCTGATGCACCAAAAATTAGTATAGCACCAACCAAGTATGGAATCATTGTTTTTTTGTATTCTGCTTTTTCTGATGCACTACCCATCATGTATTTAATACCTAATACTAATAGAATTACAACAGCAACTACAACACCAACGGTTGTAATAATACCAATTATTTGGTTACCTATATTCATTACATCTCCTTGTGCTGCACTTGTATTACCCTTTAATTGATTAGCCAAATTAGCGGCATCGATACCACTAGCACTAACTACAGTTGTTAATGAAATAGAAATCATAGCAACAAATAACAATATACTTATTAACTTAACTGTTTTTTTCATTGTTTATCCTCCTCTTTATTTTATATTTATAATAAATGTTTCATAAACTGAAACAATTTTAAAATCACATTTTATTTTAATAGCGTTATTACTAATTTCCAAATTCCAAAAGCTCCAAATATCGCTACACATCCAACAATAAATGGAATTAATGAATCTTTAACTTTTGCCTTTTGTTCTACACTTCCTGTTATAAATTGTATACCAAGTATAGCTCCCATAATAACAGCTGCGCAAACTCCAATTATTAATAAAGTGTTATATAATAAACTTGATGCATCTTTTAGTTTGTCTGTCGAAATAGCATTATCAGCATTTGCCTTTCCTTTATTTAAAAAATTATCTGCTTCTGTCACAATATTGTCGCATGCTTTTACTTGATTTATACTTATTAAACATGTACATGCTACAATTATCATAAAAATTATAAATATTTTTTTAACCATATCAATTTCCTTTTTTATATTTTAAAATGTTTCTGCTGTCATTTTAGCTATAATTTTAACTATAGTTGATGATGAAAGTAATAACGCAATTCCTATAATATATGGTATTATAGTTTTTTTGTATTCTGCTTTTTCTTCTACACTTCCCATCATGTATTTTAATCCTATAATAATTAGTGCAATCACTGAAATAACAATTCCTACTGTTGTTATTGTTCCTACTATACTATTTGCTTTATTTACAACTTGTGGACTTGTTATACCATTTGTCCTTGGATCAAAGCTGTTCGGATTATCTATTGGTCCACTTGCCAATACAATTGTAGGAATACTTATTGTAAAAATCAAAAACATTATTATAAATATTAATATTTTTCTATTTTTCATCATTTTCTCCTATAATTATTCATTTTACATATTATAAACGATTTTTATTAATTTTTCAAGTATTAATATAACATATCTTTTCATATTTTTCTTTATTTTAATAAAAATGTAATATAAATGTAATGTTTTTGTAATATTTTCTCAATAAATACAAGGGATTCTCTTTTACAGAGTACCCCTTGTATTTATTATTATATATACTTATAAAGGTAATATTTATCCCTTTGCTAGGCTCATTATTCTTGCATTTCTTTTTGGTGATTTAATTTCCATGCTATAATACTTAGCAATTAGTTCGTCTAATTCCACGCTAATTTGATATGTAATATTATAATCCTCATCATTAATAATACTATCATTTAATCTCTCTCTTAATTTACAAATTTCATCATTTAACATAAAAATCACTCTCCTTTTTTTATTTTTTCTTTTGTATATATTTAAAATACCATATTTTTACATAATAGTCAATTAGTTTTTGTTTATTTTCGGTACTTTGGCGTATTTTCGTTCAACATTTTTCTACATCATTTTACAATATTCTACATTATTTTTACTAATCTGTTAAATTAATCTTTTTTTCCACAATTCTATACATTTAAAATTTTTATTTTATTAGTAACAAAAAATCTCTCTAATATATAGAGAGACCTTTTTTATTTATTTGGTTCAATTATAGATACAACTTTATTTTCATTTTTAAATATAATTCTTAAAATATCCTGAGCATATTCTTTTGTAACTGTTTCAAATTCTTCAATATAATCAAAACTTTGAACTTCTTTCATCGTATCTGCTAAAAACATTCTTCCAATATTAGCAACATTATTATATTCTATAACATATTCGCCGTACAATTTTCTTCTTGCCCTTTCAAATTCTTCATCTTCTAATCCGTTTCGCTTTAGTAATTCCACTTTTTCAACTATTTTTTCAATTATCTTTTTTGGTTCTTTTGACACACCAGATATCAAGACATGTGCATATTGACTACTAAATTCATAATCAAAATCTGGTTGCGCTAGTAATAAGCCGTTCTCATATAATTCTTTATATAGCTCAGAGCTTTTTCCAATTATAATATTTAATAATATTTCAATAGCTATATGTTTCTTTACAACATCTTTTTCATTATTTTCTATATCTTTGTATCCCATCATAAATATAGGTGTACTTACTTCCATTTGTGATGTTTTTTCTGGCATATTTATTTTATTTTCTTTTTCAGTATATATTCTTTTTATATCTGATTGATTTGTTTTTAGTAATAAACGCTTTTTTATTTCTTCTAATAGTTTTTCTGGTTCAAAATCTCCACATACTACCATTGTCATATTTGATGGATGATAAAAAGTATTGTAACATTTATATAATACATCTGGATTTATTTTGCTAATTGATTCTACTGTTCCAGCTATATCTATTTTTATTGGATTTTCTTTATACATACAATCTAAAGTATTCATATACAATTGCCATCCAGGATCATCATCATACATTTTTATTTCTTGTCCTATTATTCCTTTTTCTTTTTCTACATTTTCATCTGTAAAATATGGATGTTGTACATAGTCCATAAGCTCGTTTAGTCCTTCTTCAAAATGATCTGTACATTCAAATAAATATGCTGTGTGGTCATTTGTTGTGTATGCATTTGCATCAAGTCCAAGTGCCATTAATGTATCTAAACTATTTGTTCCATCTGGTTGTTCAAACATTTTATGTTCAAGAAAATGTGCTACTCCATCTGGTATATACACTTCTTCTCCTGTTTGTGGCATTATAAAATGATTGTCTATTGAGCCAAAATGTGTGCCCCATATTATATATTTCTTTTTTGTATGTTGCTTTGGTATTATAATTACTTTCATACCGTTTTCAAGCTTTTCAATATAAGCTTTTTCTTTAATCTTTGAGCTTTCTACAATTTTCATTTTTTTATTCCTTTCTAATCTTTTAAAAAATATATTGTATTTATAACTACATTTTGTGCTAATTGAATAATCTGCTCTTTATTTACAGCTTTTATCTTTTCCATATATTCTTTTAATTCTACGAATCTATTAGCTAATTCTTGTCCATAATAGTATGTTATTTCTGTATCTTGTTCTTCTGATATTCCTTCTATAGATGCTAATATTAATTCTTTGCTATCTTTAATATCTTTGTCAGTAAAATTACCATTTTTCATATCTTCTAACTGTTGTTTAATTGTATCTAATGCCCTTTGATAATTTTGTATTTCAATTCCAGCTCGAATAAATATACAATTTTTAGTTCTATTATAGTTTGAACCTGCTGTGTATGCTAAACTTGCTTTTTCACGTACATTTTGGAATAATTTCGAATTAGCTCCCCCTCCAAGTATTGCATTATATACAGATGCAATAAATCTACTATCTTCAGCTATTTCATTTATATTTAGTCCCATTACAAGTTTTCCTTGTGTAATTTGCATACTTTCGTTTATTATATTTGGTTCTTTATTCTCAATTTGTTCAGTTGTTTCATTATTTATTACATATTCTGGTTTTCTATCATTTAGTTTTTTTATATTTTCATTTTGTTCCACAATTTGTTTTACTTGTTCTTTATTTATAGTTCCAGAATAAAATATATCTATTTTACAGTTATTTATTAATTTTTTATAATAGTCATATAGTTCTTCAGGTGTAATTTTTTCTAATTCTTCTATATATCCATACTTATACAGACCATAAGGTTTATTTTTGAACATTTCCTCTATACACCTATCATAAGCATATTTAGCTTTATTATCTATTTTTGCTTCAATAATTTGTTTTAAATTTTTCTTTTCTCCTTCAACATATTCTTGTTTAAATCTTCCATTTTCTATCAATGGATTGAATATTATATCTGTTAAAATATCTATAGCTTCTTTTAGTATATTTTCCGCAGATGGTAAAAACTCTTCACTTAAAGTTTCTAAATAAAATTTCATTATGTGGTTATCACCTGTTTTTTCAACTCCACAGTCAAAACTAGCTCCATATAGCATTTCTAATTTTTTACTAATTAAGTCTTGCGATGAAATATTTTTAGTGCCTCTTCTTAGCACTGCTGTTAGTAGAGCGTCAAGTGTCACATTTTCTTTTTTTAGTGGTGTTGCCAAGAATACTGCACTTAAATTTGTTTTATAGTTTTCAGTATAAATTTGATGTAAAGTTATACCTTGTTTTATTTCTTCTTTTTGATAATTCATTATTTTTCCTCTTTCCTTTTTAAACTCATGTATATTATAATCTAATCTTGGAAAATTATTCAAGGGTATTGTACACATTTGTTATTTAACGTGTGTTAGTATATATTGTTTTTACATACAAATAAAAAATCCAGAAGAATTAACTTCCAGATTTTTTATTATATGTCAAACTAATTAGAATAATTCTTCATATTTTCAAAATTATTGTAATAGTTTTTTAGCAACTTCATTTATTGTTTTTCCATCTGCTGATGCACCTAATTTCTCTTTTGCCGTCTTCATTACTAAACCCATTTCTTTCATAGATGTTGCACCTAGTTCAGTAATTATTTCTTTTACTCTTTCTTCTATTTCTTCAACTGATAGTTGTTCTGGTAAGTATTCTTCTAATATAGTGATTTCCTCATTTATTTGATCTAATAAGTCTTGTCTTCCACTTTTTTCATAATCAGCTATTGAATCTTTTCTTTTTTTGGTTTCTTTTGCAATTATTTCAATTATTTGATCATCTGTAACTTCTATTTGTTTGTCTTTTTCAACTTGTAAAATAGCTGCTCTAACCATTTGTATAACATTTTTTCTAATTACATTTTTTTCTTTCATAGAATTTTTCAAATCTTCTAACAATTTTTCTTTTAACATACCTTTTCCTCCTTTTATAAATTATAAACAAAAATGGATTGAAAATTTAATAACTTTCAACCCATTTCTTATTTTTTAAAATTTTCTTTTTCTTGCTGCCTCTGATTTTTTCTTTCTTTTTACACTTGGTTTTTCATAGTGCTCTCTTTTTCTTACTTCTTGTAATACTCCATTTCTAGCACATTGTCTTTTAAACCTTTTTAAGGCATCTTCTATATTTCCGTTATTAACTTTAACCTCTGACATTTTTTGTTCCCCTCCCTTCAGTAGTTACACTCTTACGTGTGGGATTTTAACTGAAAATTATTATTTATACGTTAATTATTATAACTGTATTGGGTAAATTTGTCAATATTTATATACAATTTTCTAGAAAATTACTTATCAAAATCGAACAAGTCGCCTAAAGGTTGTGCTTCATTTACTCTTTTAATTGCTTCAGCAAATAATGGAGCAATTGATAGTACTTTAATTTTATCTATTTGTTTTTCTTTTGTTAGTGGTACTGTGTTAGTTGTTACTAATTCTTTTATCGGAGAGTTTTGAATTCTTTCTATTGCAGGTCCGCATAAAATTCCATGTGTACATGCTGCATATATTTCTTTTGCTCCATGGTCTTTTAATATTTTAGCTGCTTCAACCATTGTTCCTGCTGTACTTACCTCATCATCAAATATTAGTGCTGTTTTACCTTTTACATCTCCTATAATATTAGCAGCAACTGCCTTATCGTCATTTCCAGCTCTTCTTTTATCTATTAAAGTCATTGGACACTTAAAATATGTAGAATATTTATATGCTTTTTTTGAACTTCCTGCATCTGTTGCAACAACAACTTTATTTTCTATGTCTTTGTCATCAAAGTATTTTTGTAATAAGTGTTGACCTGTTATTTTATCACATGGAATATTAAAATATGCTTGAATTGCAGGATTGTGTAAGTCACATGTAATCACTCTACTTGCTCCAGCAGCCTCTAAAAGTTCTGCAAATAATCTTGCTGTTACCGGAACTCTTGGTTGATCTTTTTTGTCTGATCTTGAATATATGAAATATGGTAGCACTACATTTATTCTATGTGCTGATGCTCTTTTAGCTGCATCTATCATAATAAGTAATTCCATAATTCTTTCATTAACTGGTGGTTCTGTTGTTTGTATTAAATAAATATCTTGTTCTCTAACAGTTTCCTTAAATTGTACAAAATTATTATCATTAGCAAATTTGTAGCATTCCACTCTTCCCATTTTTAAACTCAATGTGTCACATATTTCTTTTGTAAATTCTTCTGCTGTTGGACATGCAAATATTTTAATATCTTTCATTTTTTTCTCTCCTTATATTATTTTTTATGTTATATAAAATGGCAAAAGTGCCAGTTAGGAAATTTCTTTCCATGCTGTCACTTCTCCATTCTTTAAACTCTTTTGTACATCTATTACTCTTTGGTTTGCTGAACCTCTCCAGTCTAGTGTTGGATTATGTAGTTCATCTACATATTGTCCATCTACTAAGACATCTAAATATTTTACCACTTCTTTATCCTTCAAATCTCTATCAAATTTGAATCCAGTCCATGCCCATAGATTTTTGTCAGGATATTGCTCTTTAAATGCTTTTGCTAATTTTGTAGTTCCTTCTATATTGTTTGGGTGCATTGGTTCGCCACCTAAAATTGATAACCCCTCTACATTTTCATTTTTACAAAGTTCCATTATTCTGTCAATTGTTGCATCAGTAAATTCTTTTCCGCCATTAAAGTCATGTGTTTCTGGGTTAAAGCAATTCTTACAATTAAATGCACATCCTTGCATAAATATAGATACTCTTACTCCTGGTCCATCTGCTATATCCATTTTTCTGATTTTGTTATATTTCATAGTTAACAATTCCTTCCTTCTAATGTTTCTTTAATTGTAATTATTTTTCAATTATTCGTCGTCTTTGTTATCAATATGAAGAACCCTCTCCTTTATCTCCTGTGTTCTTCCTTTGTTCCAAAATTGGCTTCCAATATATCCACATGTTCTTCTTGCTACATTTAATGTATTGTGGTCTCTATTTCCACAATTTGGGCAATACCACTCTAGATTCTCATCTATTAAAATTTCTCCATCAAATCCACATTTTTGACAATAGTCTGATTTTGTGTTTAATTCTGCATACATAATATTATCATAAATAAAATGAATTATTTGTAGTACAACTTCTAAGTTGTTTTGTAAGTTTGGTGTTTCTACATAAGATATAGCTCCACCTGGGCTTAATTTTTGGAATTTGCTTTCTAATTTTAATTTAGAGAATGCATCAATATCCTCAAATACAGGTACGTGGTATGAATTTGTAATATAGCTTCTGTCTGTAATTCCTTCAATTGTTCCAAATCTTTTTCTCAAACATTTTGCAAATTTATATGTTGTAGATTCGATTGGTGTGCCATAAACACTGTAATCAATTTTCTCTGCTTCTTTCCATTCTTTACATTTATCATTTAATTTTTGCATTACTTTCAAAGCAAATTCTTCACCTATTCCATTATCTGTATGGCTGTTACCTGTCATATATTTTACACATTCATACAATCCTGCATATCCAAGTGAAATTGTTGAATAACCATCATGTAATAATTTGTGAATACTTTCACCTTTTTTAAGTCTTGCTAAAGCACCATGTTGCCATAAAATTGGAGCAACATCACTTGTTACTTTACTCAATCTTTCATGTCTTATTTGTAATGCCTTGTGACATAATTCTAGTCTTTCATCAAATATTTTCCAGAATTTTTCTTCATCTTGTTTTGATGATAATGCAACATCAACTAAATTGATAGTTACAACACCTTGGTTAAATCTTCCATAGTATTTTGGTTTATTTGTTTCTGGATCTACATAAGGTGTTAAGAATGATCTACATCCCATGCATGGATAGCAATTACCATTTCCATTCTTGTCTATTTTATATTCCTTCATTTTCTTTTCGGAAATATAGTCTGGAACTAATCTTTTTGCTGTACACTTAGCAGCAAGTTCAGTTAAATACCAATATTTACTGTCTTTGTGTATGTTGTCTTCTTCTAGTACATAAAGAAGTTTAGGGAATGCTGGTGTAATATACACACCTTTTTCGTTTTTAAATCCTTCTATTCTTTGTTTTAAGAATTCTTCAATTATCATTGCAAGTTCTTGTTTATATTCATCTGTTTCACCCAAGTACATACAAACTGATAAAAATGGTGCTTGTCCATTTGTGTTTGTCATTGAATTTACTTGATAGTTGAATGTTTGAACACCGTCAGATACTTCTTTTCTAGTATCTTGTTCTGCATACTCTTTACATTGTTTTTCATTCAATCCTCTTTGTTTATATTTTTTATAATATTTTTCATAACTACTTTTTACAAATGGTGCCAAATGCGTTATAGATACAGTCGCTCCTCCATAAGTAGATGATGTAACACCTAATATAATTTGTGTAGCAATTGTCATAGCTGTTAAAAATCTATGTGGTTTTTCAATCATAACTCCATTCATTATTGTTCCATTTTGTAACATGTCTTCTAAGTTTATTAATTCACAATTTGTTAGTGCATTTTGGGCAAAATAATCTGCATCGTGAAAGTGAATAATTCCTTCATCATGTGCTTTTACTACATCTTCTGGTAATAAAAATCTTCTAGTAATATCTGTACTTGTAATTCCTGCTAAGTAATCTCTTTGAGTGGTAACAACTCTAGCATTTTTGTTTGAATTTTCATTATTCCAATAATCACTTTCTCCATCAATTAGCTCTTTTATTGATTGATCTGTTGTATTTGATTTTCTTACTAGTTCTCTTGTATAACGATATGTAATATATTTTTTAGCTAAAATGTATTTTCCAAAAGTCATTAATTGTTCTTCTATAATATCTTGTATATCTTCTACTAGAATTCTCTTTTTATCTAGTTCTTCTATATAGCTGATAATTTGATTTATTTCCTCTTTAGTTGCTCTTTCTCTTGGCTTTACCTCTTTATTTGCTTTTTCTATTGCTATTTTTATTTTTGATTGGTCAAAGTCTACTACTTTTCCGTCCCTTTTGATTACTTGCATTTTTCTTTCCCCCTATATGTTGTGTCTTCTCTACTTAAGTTACATATTAAATATAATTTAATATGTAACTATTAGTTTTTTCTTTTGTACCTTTATATTAACCCACTAAAAAGATAATGTCAAACGCATATTGTTTATGTTACCATTTAAGATTTCGCTTGATATATAGCGCATTTCATCCGTTTGCCTTTTAGTTTGTTTTTTGCTTTTCAGTCAATTTGTCACTTGTAAAATCTCAAATTTTACGGTTTTTCTGTTTTGTTTAAAATATATTACAATTTTGTTACATTTTAATAAAAAATGTTGATTTTCAAGCATTTTCATTAATATCTTTTTAAGATTAATATTATAATTTCCTTGATATTTCAATATAATTTCTTTATTTATTTTCAAAAAAATGTCAAAAAATATTTTCTTTCTATTTTTCTACCTTTTAAAAAATGATTTTTTTGTTTTTTCTTATTTTAAATGTTTTTTAAAAAGCGTTTTTATATATTTTTCTTTTATTTTCAGCACTTTTATATTTTTTTATTTTTATTTTTTTGCAACAAAAAACTCATTTTATTAAAAATGAGTTTTTTGTTTTTTGTTATTTTCACATATTTTATTTTTATTTTTCGTTTTGATTTTATGTCGTTGTCTTTTTGTTGCGACTATTTTTCTAGTTTTTTAATGTTTACTAAGAAAATTATATCTTCAATTACATCTAATACTGAATAAACTAAAATTACTATTCCAATTGTTATAACAATTACATTTGATACAAAGATTGTATATATTCCACATATAATCATTATAATAGAAATTAGTAAACTATATATCCAAACTGGTGATTGTACTAATTTTAATTTAAGTGATAGACTTAATCTTATTATTCCCGTATAAACTATCCATATTCCTATTAAAACTCTAAATATTGTTTCAATTTGACTTTTGTAAGCTATAGCTATTATTCCAATAATAATTGCTATTATTCCATAAGCTATGTCATAGTTATAAAAACTGTATTTTCCTCTTGTTGTGCAATAATCCACTAGTTTATATAGTCCTACTACTATAAATAATATTCCTACAATTAGTGATACTGCTTTTGTACTTCCTTCCGGGTTAACAATTAGAAGTATTCCAAGTATTGCAAATATTAGTGATGTTAGCAAAGATGTCCATCCTGTTCTTTTAAATATTTTTTCAAGATATTCCATATTTGTTTCTCCTTTCATTTTTATTTATATTACTATATTTATCATTAATCTTTATTTTTTTCAATACTACTTATTATTCTCTTCTTCACTTTGTTTTAGTGAATCTGTAATTAAAATAAATTTAACATTTCCATTCATATCTTCATCCATCTCTGCAAAGTTCATATATTCTTTCGATAGTTTTTCTAGTGCATCAATTCTACTTGTAAGGTTATGAATGTCTCCATTTACTGTAAAATATAATTTACTAATTGCTTTTGTGTTAAATTCTTTTATTCCTTCTGATAACTCTTTTGCACCTTCAGCTATGTCTCCTGATTTCTCAGTTAATTGTTCACTTGCTAAATATAATTCTTTTACACTTGCATTAAGAGTGTTTGTTCCGGCATTTAATTTATTTGCACCTGTTTTTAATGTACTTATTCCTTCAATTAATGCTGCTGATTTTGTTGATAGCTCACTTGTTCCTGCAACTAATTCATCTGATTTTGTATTCATTGCATCTAAACCTTTAGCTAATGCTGTTAAGTTTTTATCTAAAGAATTTGCTCCTACTTTTAATCCAGACTCTTCTTTAGTTCCTTTTCCGTCTAATCCTTCTTTAATAGATGCCACGGTTGTTCGAGCTGTACCTACTGATTTTAGTAATTCTATTGATTGTTCATTTGCTGATATATTTTGTTCTAATAATGCAATAGTTTGTTTATTCATTTCTATTTGTTGTGTTAATGTTGCTTTTAATTGTTCATCTGTTGCACTGTTTTTTTGAGCTGTTAATGCAGTTTGCATAGTTTCTAAGTTTGCTTTTAATTTTTTATCTGCGTCTACAAGTTTTGTCAACTCTGCTGTTTTGGTTTTTACATCAACAGTTGATAATCTGGCATTCATTGCATCTATCGCCTTACTTGTATTTGTAATTCCTGTGTTTATTGATGTCGCTCCAGCTGCTAATGCTTGGCTTGATTCTGCCATATATTCTACTTTTTCTTTTAAAGTTTTTGCACCATCTGATAATTTGCTTACTCCTGGAATTAAAGCACTTGATTTTGTTGCTAATGAATTTACACCATCAGCCACTTTGCTTGCTCCTTCTCTTGTGTCTTGTGTTCCTTGTGTTAATTCATTCATATAGTCTGTAAATTCTTGAGATTTTTCTGCATATTGACTTGTTCCTTCTTGTAATGTATTTGCTCCTTTTTCAACTTTTTCACTAGCTGATTTCATATCATTCATTGATGAATACAACTCATTTAATTTATCTGCTATTTTTGATTCATTTTCTTCTAATACTCTTGGTGTTATATATGTAATCATATTCTCTAGTTCAAATTTTTCTGTTTCCATTGATATTTCTACTTTGTTTGGTATATCAATTTCATTTGTTTTTAAGCTTTCTTTTAATCCTGGGAATGCAACTCCAAGTAGTATAGTTTTTTCTCCTTTTTCAACTACTTTTCCTTGAGTTAATTTAATATTTTTGTTTGTTTTAGTATCAAGTGTGGTTCCTGTTATTACTATAAATGGTGTGTACATCTTTTCATTTGTTCCATTTATATTTACATTGTGAGTTTCATTGTTTTTGTATGTTATTGTAATTTTCACTTTTCCTTTTTTGCCAACTATTTCTTCTACTGACATTTCTTTTCCGTCCAATTCATATTTAATAGATGTTTCAATCGGTAATTTCTTTTCTGTTTTTCCTTGATAATATATATCTTTTTCATCAGCATTCCATATTATTTTGTTTTCTTTTTGTTCAAATGTTTCGTTTCCACCTACGTTTGTTATGTCTAATAAGTTTGATATATCATCTATTGTTTTTAATAATTCATCATTTCTTATATGTTCATTTACTATTGTTTCATATTGTGTTCCATTATTGTTTAGTTTTGAATATACTGTTTCTTCTTTTGTTACAGCAAATACTGGAGTTGCATAACCTAACATTGTGCATAATAATATGCTTCCAATTATTTTTTTACTTTTCATTTTTATCCTCTCCTTATTTATTCTTTATTTAGAGTAATTATTTAATTTTGTAGGTAGTAATATAATACTTTTTGAAGTGAGGCTGTGGGGACCAACAAGCTAGAAAATGTTACTAAATTTTTTCAAATCATTAACAATGTTTGCAAAAAATTGTTGTTACATTTTCTTGCGTAGTTGGGATGGAACGGAAAAAAGTATTATATTACTGCACTAAAATTAAATTTAATTTCTTAATCTACGCATATTGACAGTTGTTTTGCAAATTATTTTATCAAATACAATTAAGAATGCTGGTAAAACTGTCAATACAGTAACCATACTAATAATTGCACCTCTTGCCATTAAGCTACATAAAGAACCAATCATTTCAATTTTTGAATACATACCAACTCCAAATGTTGCTCCAAAGAAACATAATGCACTAACAATTATAGATTGAATTGATGTTCCTAAAGCTTCATCTATAGCTTGATGTTTGTCTTTTCCTTCTATTCTTGCTGTTTTATATTTTGTTGTAATTAAAATTGCATAATCTATTGTTGCACCTAATTGAATTGTACCAATTACTATTGATGCTATAAATGGTATTACTGTTCCTGTATATGCAGGTATTCCCATATTGATAAATATTGCAAATTCTATTGCAGCAATTAGTATTATTGGTAAACTTACTGATTTTAAAACAAATACCATTATTACAAGTATAATTGCAATTGAAACTGTATTTACACTGTTGAAATCCTGATCACTTATTTCAACCAAGTCTTTCATTAATGGTCCTTCTCCAGCAAGTATTGCTGTATCGTCATATTCTTTTATTATTTTATTTGCTTCTTCTATTTGGCTATTTAATTCATTTGTTGCAATTTCATATTTTGAATTTATAATTACCATTTGATATTTATCACTTTCAAATATTGACCTTATATCTTCTGGTAGCATTTCTTTTGGTATATTTACTTCTTTTGAAATTTTAGAATAACTTAATGTCCATTCAATTCCATCTAAGCTTTCTATTTTATCTAACATTTCATTTAATTTATAATCTGGCATGTTTTTATCTACTAGTAATAATTCTGTTGAAACCATATCAAATTTATCTTTTAATTCATTATTTGCTTGTATACTGTTTAAAGTATCTGGTAAAGACTTACTTAGATTATAGTAACTTTCTGTATGTGTATATCCATATACAGCAAATGGTAAAATCACCATAAATGCAACTAAAATTGCTTTGTAATGTTTTAAATTGAAGTTTTTAACTTTTTCAAATCTTGGTAATATTTCTTTGTGCTTTGTTTTTTCTACCCATTTATCAAATACAAGTAACATTGCTGGTAATGTTGTAACTGCTGTTATTACACCAATTAAAACACCTTTTGCCATTACTAAGCCTATATCTTTTCCTAATGTTAAATTCATACTACATAATGCTAAAAATCCAGCTATTGTTGTTAATGAACTTCCTAGTACCGATACTAATGTTTTTGCTATTGCAGCTGCCATCGCTTCATTATTGTTTGAAACTTTTTCTTTTTCTGCTTTATAACTGTGGTATAAGAATATTGCAAAATCCATTGTTACACCAAGTTGCAATACAGCACTTATTGCTTTTGTTATATATGATGTTTGACCTAAAAATACGTTTGTACCCATGTTGTATAATACTGCCATTCCAATATTTAGTAGCATTAATACTGGCGCTAAATATGACTCTAATGCTAATTGCAATATTATTAAACATAAAGCTACTGCAATCATTACATATATTATTACTTCTGAATCTGATAAATTTCTAGTGTCTAGTACTGTTGCAGTCATACCACTTATTTTGCAATTTTCATTTGATATTTCTCTAAGTTTTTCAACTGTTTCCATTGTTGTATCTTCTGAAATTCCATCTTTAAATGTTACTAATACTGGTGTTGTGTTGTCCTTATATAATTTGTCTTTAACTTCATCAGGTAACATTTCTAGCGGTACGTCGGTTCCTATAATGTCTGTTAGTCCAACTACTTTTTCTACATTTCCTACTTCTCTAAATTGTTTTTCTAATTCTATAATATCTTTTGATTGCATATTTTCTAGTATTACTACTGAGAACGCTCCCATGTCAAAGTCGTCCGCTAATATATTTTCACCTTCTATAGTTTCGATGTTGTCAGGCAAATATACTAGTATATCATAGTTTACTCTTGTTGCTTTATATCCAATAATTGATGGAATTAAAAGTAACAAAGATATTATTAGAATAGCTACTTTGTGTTTACATATAAACTGTCCAAACTTTTCCATTTTTCTGCCTCCTTATTTTGTGACCACTAGTCACTTTTTTATAATATACTACTCTTATGACCGTTAGTCAATAGTTTTTATGGAAATTTTTATACATATCGATATTCATTGCGTTTCATAAGTACTGTTGTCCAGACTTCAAGAAATACTCTCTGATGATTTTTTACTCATTTCTATTGACTGTACGTCATTTTTATGTAATAATTATATTGTATTGGAGGCAAGATTATGAAAGAAAAAAATGATAAAGAAGAAAGATTATTAAACGTAGGATTCAAACTTTTTACTGAAAAAGGATTTAAAGACACTTCTATTCAAGACATTGTTGATAATGCAGATGTTGCAAAAGGTACTTTTTATTTATATTTTAAAGATAAATATGAATTAAGAGATGTTTTAATTGCAAGAAAATCTATGTCATTATTTTCAGAAGCAATAAATGCTGTAAAAAGCACTTATATAGAGAATTTTGCTGATCAAATGATTTTTGTTATAAATTATATTATTGATAAACTTGCCAAAACTCCTTTACTTTTAAAGTTCATATCTAAAAATTTATCATGGGGAGTTTATAGCCAAACTGTATTAAATTTATATGAAAAAAATAAAAATTCTGAAGAAGGGCTTGTTTATTTATTTTTAAATGGTGTTAAAGAACATAATATTAAACTAAAAAACCCTGAGGTAACATTATATATGATTGTAGAGTTAGTTAGCTCAACTTGCTTTAATTCTATTTTATATAATGAGCCTCTTCCAATTGAAGAATTTAAACCTTATTTGTATGAATTAATTAGAAATTTGTTAAAAGAATAATTCAGTAAAAGCGAGCCAATGGCTCGCTTTTATGTGTTCTTATCAATGTCATTTTACTTCATTAGACCATAGTCCATGTTTATTACAATACGCATATATTTTTGAACCTGGTATGTATTTGAATTTGCATTCTGCATTTTGTTCAGGATATATCATAACTTTACAAAACCATTCATCACTTACCATTGCTATCCACTCTATGTAATGCTCCTTTTCCATTACATGGTTTACTTTTACAAATATTTCATCTTCAACTAATTCATAAGCTGGTACATGTTTTTCAAATGCAGCATCTACACTGTTTGGAATAAGAATTTTCATTTCTTCTCCACAACATGTAATTCCGCACTTGTCGCAATTACAATCATTTAAAACTTCAACCATTGCTCCACATTTAGAGCATTTTTTTATAATCAATTCTTTCATAATATTATTCTCCTCCATTTTTTAATTACTAAATGTATAATATATTTCATTATATTTATTGTCAATACTTATATCATTTTTAATAATATTTAATTTCATCTTTTTCATATACCTTGTAAATCATATTTTTAATCACGTGACAAAAAACAGAAATCTTTAATTGTAAAATACACTTATATTTTAGTATATTAACATACTTTTGACAAATAAAGACTGTAAGACGGAGTTTTTAATCTCCGCCTTAAATTTATTTACCTAATCTTTGAATAGCTTTTTCTGCAAAGCTGTTGTTTACTACTTTTCCGTAGTCAGCTTCTTTTTCAAGTTCTCCCGCTTCTTTCATAACCTTTTGAAGTAATGCAAATGATTCTTGCTTTAATACTGGATTATCTCTCCAAGCATCAATATCTATATAACTTTGCAATGCTGCTTCTAACATACTTAAATCAGTATTTGGGAAAAAGTCTACTATTGCTTCTGCTATCTCTTTAGCACTATGTGATTTTACCCATTGTTCTCCTTTGTATATTGCATTTGTAAATCCTTGAATTATATTAGAATTTTTTTCAATATAACTTTTCTTAGCAAAATATGCTGTATATGGAATTTCTCCTGATGCTTCTCCAACAGATGCAACAATATATCCTTTACCTGCTTTCTCTGTTGCTGAAGCAGTTGGTTCAAATAATGTTACATATTCAGCATTTCCACCTGCAAAAGCTCCTGCCATTAGGTCGAATTTAATACTATCATCTAATACTAAGTCTTTTTTAGGATCTAGACCATTTTGTTTAAGCACATATTCAAAAGTCATGTATGGTACTCCACCTTTTCTACCAGGAATAACAGTTTTTCCTTTTAAATCTTGCCAACTAAAATTATCTGTTTTTTCTTTGCTAACTAAAAATGAGCCATCCTTTTGAGTCATTTGTGCAAATACTTGTGTATAATCTTCTTTTCCTTCATTATATACATATATTGAAGCTTCTGGTCCTGCAAAGCCTATGTCACTTTGGTTTGCTAAAACTGCGGTCATTACTTTATCAGCTCCTTGACCTGTTGTTAATTCTATTTCTAAACCTTCCTCTGCAAAATAACCTTTTGAAATTGCCACATATTGTGGAGCATAAAATACAGAACGTGTTACTTCATTTACACGAATTTTTTGTAACCCTGCTGTTTCTGTATTTTTATTAAGTAGTATATAAGTAGCTATTCCTGCTGCTACTATTATAATAACTAATACAATAATCAAATACTTTTTCAAGTTTTTCATTCCTTTCTAATCTATTCATGCCAAAGGAGATTTTAAGTATTTTGGCATGTTATTTAACTTTTCTTGTTACTTATAATACTTTTCTCCTATAAGTAACATTTTTATCTGTTATTTTTAAGTTCTTTTAGACATTTTTTTCATAACAATTTTTTCTGAAAGTACTATTGCTTCATAAATAATTGCAGCAACTATTGCAAGAATAATTACCCCTGTCATTACTAAGTCTAGTTGAAATACCTGACCACCATATACAATTAGGTAACCCAAACCTGCTTTTGATACCAAGAATTCTCCTGTTATTACACCTACTAAAGATAGGCCTATATTTACCTTTAATGAGTTGAAAAATGTAGATATGTTTGCAGGTATTACTATTTTTGTTAATATTTGAAATTTACTTGCATTAAATGTTTGTGCCATTTTTATTAGTTCTTTGTCTGTATTTAAAAATCCATTTAGAATTTCTAATATAGTTACAATTAGTGAAATGGCAAGACCCATTGTTATAATTGCTCCCATTCCTGCACCTACCCAGATGATTATAACTGGTCCGCAAAGCTACTTTAGGCAAACTGTTTAATACAACTAAATATGGTTCTGATACCTTCGAAAAAAATGGAGACCACCATAGCAGAATTGCTATAAATACACCTAGTATAGCTCCTGAAATAAACCCTATTAGTGTTTCTGTAAGTGTTACTCCTAAGTGTGTTAGCAGTCCATTAGCTGATAAATTTAAAAAGGTATTTAATATTCTTGAAGGTTGACTTGTAATAAAACTATCTATTATTCCTTTATTAGCAAGTAATTCCCACCCTATTATAAATATAATCAGGATAAGTAATTGAGTTAAAATAACAGATATTTTGTTTTTTCTTATTTTTCTTAGGTATTTTTTTCTGTCCTCAGACATATTTTTATCATACATGTACATCAAGCTCCTTCCATATAGCATCAAAGTACTTACTAAATTTAGGGCTTTCACGGCAGTTGATTGGATTTCTATTTTCCATTTCAAAATTAATAGTATGAATGGTTTTTACTGTTGCTGGTCTTTTGGTTAACACTACTATTCTATCACTCATACTAATTGCCTCTGATATATCATGTGTCACTATAATAGCTGTAATATTTTCATTTTTTAATATTTGAAAAATATCATTTGTAACCATAATTCTAGTTTGATAGTCTAACGCTGAAAATGCTTCGTCTAATAACAAGATTTTTGGCTTAATAGCTAAAGTTCTTATCAGCGCTGCCCTTTGCCTCATTCCTCCAGATAACTGATTTGGGTATTTGTCTTTAAATTCATATAGACCATATTTTTTAAGTAATTCTATTACATAAGCTTCATTTTCTTTTGTCTTTTTTTTTCTTATTTCTAAGCCAAATGTAATATTATCATAAATATTTCTCCATTCCAAAAGACTATCCTTTTGCAGCATATAGCCAAGACCACCATCAATTTGTATATCTCCAGAAGTTTTAGGCTCTAAGCCTGATATTATAGAAAGTAATGTAGATTTACCACACCCGCTTGGTCCAATTATGCTAACAAATTCTCCCTCATTCACACTAAATGAAATATTAGACAAAGCTTCTACTTCACCATTTTTCGCTTGGTACTTTTTGCTTACATTCTTTAGTTTCAATACTTCCTTCATAAGTACCTCCTAATTCAAATTTATCATAATACATCTTATGAAGGTATACATAATTTAGTGAATTAAATTCTAAATATTTGACCGTGGGTATATTAAATTTGCGTTTTGTATACGGTTTAGCCTTACTATATTTGCTATTGTTGTGTTGTATCTTCTTGCAATTGACCATAATGTATCTCCTCTTCTCACTGTGTATAACCTATGTCCGCAATCATGTTTACAGTTACTATTTACAACTAGCTTTTGGCCGTGGATAAATTAAATTCACATTTTGTATATTGTTTTCTTGTGCAATTTTGCTAACTGTTGTATTAAACATTTGAGCTATTTCAGATAATGTATCTCCACTTTTAACGGTATAAATTGTTGCATTACTTGTATTTTCTCCTTTAACAGGAACTATTAAATAATTTCCTGCATATATCAAGTTTGGATTCTGAATATTATTTAACCTTACAAGCTCTGCAACTGTTGTGTTGTATTTTATAGCTAGCTGAGATAATGTATCTCCCCATTTTATTTTTATTTTCTTAGTTGTTTTGTTGTCTTCATCATCTTGTTTCGGCTTTTCTGTTTCTGGAATTTCTGTACTTTCTGACATAAAAATTTCCTTTGTAAACTTATCTCTATCAACATGATTTGAAATCCCAGCTACTCTACCCACGTCTGTGTATTGCCAACCTGCCCAGCTATTCCATGTTCCACTATTCTCAGGTTCATATACTTCATATTGCGCAATCCATAAAGGATATTTTGTTACTTCTCCTTCCCAAATACGACTTGCTGTATAGGCATTACTGTATAGTACAACTTCTTTTTTTGTCAGTTCTTCTAGCTTTTTCATAAAAGCCAAGCCTATTGTATTTATCTCTCTTTTATTCAAATTTCCAAAGCTTTCAAAATCCATTGCAAGTCTACAATCTGCTACTTTTCCTGATATTACTGAAGCAAAAAACTGTGCTTCTTTTTCTGCTTGATTTACACTTCTTGCTGTTACATAATGGTAAAATCCAATTTTTAATCCTGCATCTCTTGCTCTTTTATAGTTTTGTTCAAATTTTGAATCTATGTAATTTGTACCTTCACTAGATTTCATATATACAATTTCTATTCCATCGTTTTTTACTTTTTCAAAATCAATATTTCCTTGATATCCACTTACATCAATTCCGTTGTATATTTCATTACTTGATGGCCCAAATGCTAACACTTTTGTTGGCATTGTGTATATTGTTGCAACTGTTAGCATTATTACAATAGATAATAATTTCAATATTTTTTTCATATTATTCACCTCATATCACTTCATATTGCAGTAACTTTATTTTGTTTGAAATATATTTTTCGTTATTATCTATTGGTTTGCTTAAATCTGTACTTAGATATTTTTTATTATCATCTGCAAATACTGTTACTACTGGTCCTTTTATATTTTTTTGAAGTAGTACACTTCCTAAAAAGTTTGCACCTGATGAAATTCCTACTCCTATTCCTAGTTCTGATGCCAATTTTCTTGACATATTTATACTGTCTTCATCATTTACTAAAAATACTTTATCTATTTCATTTTTGTCTAATAAGGCTGGAATAAAGTCATCTCCTATTCCTTCTATCTTGTGTTGTTTAATTATTCTGTTTTTAGAAATCAACGGCATACATTCTGGTTCAATTGCAGTTACAGTTATTTCTGGATATCTTCTCCTTAACTTTCTTCCTATTCCCATCAAAGTTCCACCTGTGCCAACTCCTGAAGCAAAACCTACGATGTCTTCTGGAACCTGATTTAAAATTTCCTGACCTGTTGTTTCATATTGTGCTAGAACATTGTCCATATTAGCAAATTGATTTGCTAAAAATCCATTTACTTTCTTAGCTAAAATTCTTGACTCTTGAATACATTTTCTAAAACCTCCCTGTTGTTTAGAAAATGTTATAACTTTTGCACCATAGCTTTGCATAATTTGCACTCGTTCTTTACTAGCCCAATCTAGAATAAAAATATATACTTGATGATGATAGTATTTGCCCAGTGCGGCTAAAGAAATTCCAGTATTTCCACTTGTCGCCTCTATTATTGGCATACCATCTTTTAATTCTCCTCTTTCTTTTGCTTTTGTTATTATGTAATATGCTGCTCTATCTTTTATACTTCCTGTTAAATTATAGCTTTCTAGTTTTGTGTATATATAATTTGTTTTGCCTTCGTACTCATATTTTATTTTTATTAAAGGTGTATTTCCTATTGTTTTAATCATAAACACCACTCCTCACTTTATGTTTTATATATTTTATACAGTTTGTGGTGGAATGGTTAATGGAAAATTATTTAATTTGTTTAATATGATGCAAGTAAAATCTATTTTTTCTTTTGTAAATTTCTATTACATCTATTCTTATATATTGGTCTTCTAACTTATGTGAATATATGTAATATCTTGTTGCGTTCCATATATGCTTTTGTTTTCTTTCATTCACTGCTTCACATGGCATTCCATAGTGAAGGTTTTGCCTTGTTTTTACTTCAATAAATACATACTCGTTTTTTTCTTTTGCAATAATGTCTATTTCTCCTTGTTTACATTCAAAGTTTCTGTCTATAATTTCATACCCCTGTTTTTGTAAATAATCTGCTGCAAAATCTTCTCCCTCTTTTCCTAATTCTTGCCTTTGATTTATCATAATATCATTCCTTTTTTATATATTTATTTCCTGCTACGCATTTTATATATCCATCTAATTCGAGCATAAATAATATTTGCATTATTTCAGATATTTTTTTACCTGTCATTTTGCATATTTCATTTGCTGAAATCGGTTGCGTGTTTATTAAGTTATATATTTCTTCATATTCTTTTGGTATTGTAATTTTCGGTTGTAAATCATAATATTGCAATATGTCGTCTGGTTCCATTACTAAGTTTGCTCCATTTTGTATTAGCCAGTTTGTACTATACCCTTCTGGCTCATCTAATCTATTTGGTATACAAAACACTTCTTTTCCTTGAAGTCTTGCATGTTTTGCTGTAATTGTACTTCCACCTCTATATGGCGCTTCAACTACTAATACGCCTAAAGCTAGCCCACTTATTATACGATTTCTTGCTGGAAAGTTTGCCATATATTTTTCCTCATCTGGATGATATTCTGATACAACACATCCACCATTTTCTATTATTTTGTGGAATAGCCACTCATTTTCCTCAGGATATATGTGCTTAAATCCACTTCCTATTACTGCTATTGTTTTGCCTAATTCTTCCATAGAATTTATATGTGCTATAGTATCTATTCCAATTGCTAATCCACTTACAATACACATTCCTTTTTGTGATAATTCTTTTGCAAATTTTGCCGAATATTTTTTGCCATATTCTGTGCATTTTCTTGTTCCTACTATTGCTATTGAGTTTGAGTTTAATAACTTGTAATTACCTTCTACATAAAGTTTTGATGGTGGGTTGTGTATGTTTAGCAAACGTTTTGGATAAAATTTATTTGTTTTAGATAAAATTTTCATACTTCTTTTCTCTAATTCTTCCAATACTTTTTGTCTAGGCTTCTGTATTGTATTGCTTCTGCGATGTGTATTTTTTGAATGTTTTCACAATTGTCTAAATCTGCAATTGTTCTTGCTACTTTTAAAATTCTGCCATATGCTCTTGCACTTAGTCCCATTTTCTCGAATGCTGTTTGTAATATTTCCTTCCCTTCACTGTCTAATTTGCAATATTTTGAAATTAGTTTTGGCGTTAGACTAGAGTTTGAATAAATATTTTCTTGTTTATATCTTTCTATTTGAATTTTTCTTGCATCATTTACTCTCTTCTTTATTGTATCTGAACTTTCTGGCATTTCGTCATTTCCTAGCTTTTCATATTTTACAGGACTTACTTCTATTTGTATGTCAATTCTGTCTAATAATGGCCCACTAATTTTGCCCATATATTTTGATATTGCTTGTGGTGTGCATGTACATTCTTTGTCTGCTGAACCATAAAATCCACATGGACATGGATTCATTGATGATACGAACATGAACTCACATGGGTATGTAAAACTTCCATTTACTCTACTTATTGTTACAATTCCATCTTCTAGAGGTCCTCTTAAAACTTCTAATGAATGTTGATTAAATTCTGGTAATTCATCTAAAAATAACACTCCATAATGTGCTAAGCTTATTTCTCCTGGTTTTGGTATTCTCCCTCCACCTACTAATGACACCCCAGATATTGTATGATGTGGTGAACGAAATGGTCTTGTTGTAATTATTGGTGTATCTTGTTTTAAAATTCCCGCAATACTATGAATTTTGGTAATTTCTAGTGCTTCTTCAAAAGTTAGGTCTGGTAATATTGATGGTATTCTTCTTGCTATCATTGTTTTTCCGTGATCCAGGTGAACCGAATTAAAAGACAATTATGTCCGTCCAGCAGCTGCTATTTCAACTGCTCTTTTTACACTTTCTTGTCCTTTTACATCTGCAAAATCTAATATTTTTTCTTTACCTAATTTCAAACAATCTTCCCAATTTGTTGATAAGCTTTCTATTTTTATATTTCCATTTAAATATTGAACCACTTCTGCTAAATCATTTGCCCCCAGTATTTCCATTCCATCAATTATGGAGGCTTCTTTTTCATTTTGTTTTGGTAAAATTATTTTCTTTATTCCTTGCTTTTTTGCTTCAATACATATTGGTAGTGCTCCATTTATTGGGTTTAAACTACCATTTAATGATAATTCTCCTATCATTAAAATATCTTCATTTTGAGTTTGTGTTATAGCTTCTAAACCTTTTAAAATTCCTACAGCAATTGGTAGATCAAATATTGATCCTTCTTTTTTTATATTTGCTGGTGCTAAATTTACAACTATTTTTCTACTAAACAGTTCATAGCCTGAATTTTTTATTGCTGTTCTTACTCTTTCTTTTGCTTCTTTTACGCTCACATCAGGAAGTCCAACAATATCCCATGATGGCATACCACTTGCTATGTCAACTTGCACGTCAATTAAAAAGCCTTCTAGTCCGTGCAAGGCCATACTTTTTGTAATTGATAACATTTTTTGAAATCTCCTTTAGAATAAAATTTCTTGAAATAAATTTTTTGATTTAAAATACTATGTTGAAATTATATGTTATTATTTACGTCTTGACAAGTATTTTTTCCATAATTTAGTAATTTTTATTTTTTCGACAAAGTTTTACACCACTTATTTACATTTTGTGGTATACTTATGTCAACCAAGATGTTTTAGTGCGTTTCTTAAGTTATTTTCTATATAGCTTATATAATCTATTTTTTTCATCAAGGTAACAATGATTATATTTTTTTCTATCATTGTTACTTTTTATTTACAATACTGATAGAGGAGAGGACAATGCCCTCTCCTTTACCATGGAATCACTCTTTATTCTTCTCTCCAGAGGCTTTTCCACTTTTCTTCATATTCAACCGGGTAATCCCAGTTGCTGAAAGGTACGTAGAAAAACTTCCGACTATAGCCAGCGCTGACCAATGTCTTCTGAACCCCAATATCCGGAATCACATACAAGTCACCATTTTCGTCAACAAAAGCGATAACACTATTGTTATACGAATACTGCATCTTCTTGTCATCCGTTTCAAGGGCCTTAAGATCAACGACCTCATTCTTGCTGAACTGAGGCCAATAGACCTTCATCTTTTTCAATCATAATTTACATAACTCATATTATTTTTAATGCTTCTTCGTATTCTTCTCTTCCAAAATCAACTGTTGGAACAATCTCATTATTATTAAACATTTTAATAAATTCATCTATACTAACCCATTTAGCTGCTGTTGCTTCTCCATCATGAAATGTCAAATCTTCTATATTGATATCTTTTTTAAACAACCATAAGTCTTTAAAATTTTGAGGGATTCTTTCTCGTTTTACTTCTTTTAAAAATATTGCTTCTTCTGGTTTAAATATAACTCCAAGTTCTTCTTTTAACTCTCTTAATATTCCTTCTTTGCTAGTTTCACCTGCTAATATTGAGCCACCATTGCATTCCCACATTCCACCAAACTTTTTATTCGTTGCTCTTTTACTAATCAAAATTTCATTTTTAGAATTTAGTATAATTCCTGTTACAACTATGTGATATTCACCCTTTTGCAATATAGTTACATCTCTTATTGCTGTTCTTCCTGTTTTATTTTTATTCTCATCATATATGTCCCATAATTCAGGCATACGTTATTGCTCCTTTTTATCAATATTTATTTTGTGTACTGGAAATTTGCTTTCTTTTAATACCTCTTTTAGTACATCTGGTCTCAATGGATATTCATCTATTTTATCTAAATCAATCCACTCATATTGTAAATAATCTTTTCCCTCTATATTTTGTAATGTACTTTCTAATTTTTTATCTTCCTCTTTTACAAATTCTGCTTTGTATATGAACATTATTTCATGATATTTTGCACCTTTCATTTCAAAAAAGTTTTCTACTGTTGATACATATCCTGTTATTTCAATTTCTTTTCCTAGTTCTTCTTGTACTTCTCTTTTTATTGTGTGCTCTGAATTTTCACCGATTTCAACTCTTCCGCCAATCATTGCATAATGATCTGAGTTTACATTTCTGTGTAATAAGATTTTATTATTGTGCATTATAACTACACCAGCTCTTACATTTAATTTGTAACCACCAACATCAATTGTAATATCCATCAATTTCCCCTCCTTTAATATTTTTTACATTATATCATATAAAATAAAAGCCTCATATATTAAATATGAGGTTTTTTATTATTCTATTGGAATATATTTTTTCTCAGGTAATTCTTTCTTTTCTTCTTTTTTAGGAATTTCTATTGTAAGTGTTCCATTTTTAAACTTAGCTTTAATTTCATTTTCTGTTACGTTTTCACCAACATAAAAGCTTCTTGAACATTCTCCTGAATATCTTTCTTTACGTACAAATTTACCTTTTTCTTCATCCTTTTCTTCTTTATTAACTGTTGCATGTACTGTTAAATATCCGTCTTGAATATTTAATTTTATACCTTCTTTTTCATAACCTGGCAAATCAATGTCTATAACATACTCATCCTTTTTCTCTTTGATGTCTGTTTTCATTAATTTGCTTTCTCCCTCATTGAAAAATACACCTCCAAACATGTCATCTAATAGATCAAAATCACGTCTTTTTGGTATCATCATCATAAAAATCAACTCCTTAAAATTATATTTATGTGTTGACACTTGATGTGAGTGGCACATATGTACTTTTTGATAAATCTTCTTTATCAATTTCGATTATATTATATATCTATTTTTAGCAATGTCAATAGTAGAGTGCTAAAATTCACAAAAGTTTCACATTACTTTTTGTTAATCATATTCCAAAATATTAAATCTTGAATGTCATCATCTTTTGCCTCATCGCTCGTTTTTTCAGCATTTTTATAACTATCTTTATTTAAAGCAATAACTACAATTATTACTATTGTAATAACTGGAAAAATAAACATTATTGGAAGCCCATTAAAACCTGCAAATATACAAAATATTAGAAATATTACATACAATATTATCCCCATAGTTTTCTCCTTTATTCATATTATATCATTATTTTATTTAATATGATATGCTGATAGTTTACTGCTGTTGGTGCTACTCTTGCTGCTTCTAATATTTTTTCAATCTTTTCCTTTTCAATTTCTTTTTCTTCAAAACTTCTACATGAATATCTTTCTTTTGCTAAATCTAAAAAATTCATAATTAATTTTCCTTTCTATATTATACATGTGCTTAACAATAGAAATAGCCTGTACTAATAAAAGTACTAAACATTACTTGCAGATGAAGCACATTACTAATCTGCAATAGTAAAAATTTATATAAGGTATTAAACTTACTAACTAACAAATATTATTTAGAGTTCTACTGTATTATATATGCAATATGCTTTTTTTCAATATGTATAGGAAAAAAAATTGCACTTTTAACGGCATATGCTTTTTGTAGCATATGCCGTGTTTTAGAATATATTTATATTTCAAATTTTTTAATTTTTATGTATATAATAACTGATATTGCAGTTAAAATTGCTCCGGCAATTAGTATAATGCTATTTTCACCTGTTTGTGGTATTTTTCCGTCTGCTTTATCTTCATTTTTTCCGTCGTTGCTATTATTATTGTTATTGCTATTATTGTTATTACCGTTGTTGCTGTTGTTATTATTATTGTTATTATTGCCATTGTTACCATTGTTATTGTTATTACCATTATTTCCATTATTGTTATTTCCAGTGTTGTCATTATCATTATTATTGTTGTCATTGTTGTTATTGCCACCTTGATTGTCTCCGCCACCGTCTTCTACAACTTCTATTTTTTGTTTAGCATATTTAGTTATTGTATCTTCTGTGTAAATTATTGTAATTTCTGTTGTTTCTTTCTCTAATTGTTCTTCTGGCATACATATATAATCTGTTACTTCCTTACTGCTTCCATCACTGTAGGTTGCTTTTACCACCATTCCTGTTTTGTCAAAGTTTTCTCCGACTTTATATTTTGTTTTATCTGGTGCTTTTGCTATTTTTATTTCTGTCAATGTTGGTGCATCTTTTTTACCTTGTACATCTACATTAAATTTTGCCGTTTTTTCACCTAATTTTACTGTTACTTCTTTTTGTCCTTTTATGTTTAGTTCTTCTCCATCTTCTGGTGTAGTTTCAAAGCCACTTTTAATTATATCTTCTTCTCCGTTTTCATATTTTGCTTTTATAGATAATCCTGTTAGGTCTAATTGCTCTCCTACTTGGTAGACAACCTTATCTGGCTCTGTGTTTATGCTTATACTTTCTATAGCTATTTCTCCTACAAATACCAATGCAGTTATTGTTTTACCTTCATATTCTAATATTATAGGGTTATATCCTATTGTGTCTAAAACTGTACCGTTTGGTATACTGCTTGTATATCCAGTTTCTATTTCTTTTTCTTCTCCGTCATTATATATTGCCTTAAATTTAACTCCTGATAAGTCTAATGTCTCTCCAACTTTATACTTAGTTTTTGTAGGTGCAGATATTCCTTTTAATTTTTCAACTTGTTTTTCTACTACATCAATATCAAAACTTGTTGTTTTTTCTTCGTATGTTATTTCTATGGTTTTATTTTCCACATTGTTAAATATTGTTCCATTTTCTATACTTGATGTATATCCTGTTTCTACAATTTCTTCTGTTCCATTATCATACATAACTTTTAATTTTAATCCAGTTAAATCTAATGCTTGTCCCACTACATATTTAGTTTTTGGTAAATTCTCTATTTCTATTTCTTCAACTTGGTGTTCTCCAACATTTATGTTTAGAACGGCTCTTTTACCTGCATATTTAATAGTTATTGTTTGTTGTCCTTTGGTATTTAATTCTGTTCCTTCTGCTGGCTCACATTCGTAATTTCCCCAAATAACTTTTATGTCATTGTTTGAACCTTCTGATATTAGCACTAGTCCGCTTAAATCCAATTTTTCGCCAATTTCATAATTTGTTTCAATAGAACCATCCACTATTGTTAATGCTTGTATATCATCATTTTCATTTATATTAATATTAAATTTTACTTCTTGTCCCATGTAGTTTACTTTTACTGTTTTTGTTTCTACTTTTGTTAATACACTTCCATCTGGCAAGTCTAATGTAAAGTCTTCTGTTATTTCTTCTTCTGTTTCATCTGCATATTTTACTAGTAATATTAATCCATTTGAAAAGAATTTTTGACCTACAACATAATCCACATTATCTGGATATTGCTTTATACTAATTTGCTGAATTTCGGCTGGCAATACAGGTACATCTATTTCCTTTTCTAATGTTGTATCTCCTTCTTTGTATGTAATTGTTCTAGTTTTATCTGCTCTACTTAATGAAGTTTCTGTATCGACTTCATAATTTGTTACTTGCTCTATTGAGCCATCATCATATTCTATCTCTACACACATATTTGTTTTGTCAAGTTTTTCGCCTACTATATAAACTTTTTTTACATTTTCTTTTACTCTAATATTAATAGGTTGCTTTAATGTTACTGTTATTGGTTGCTCTACTTCTTTGCTTACCCCATTTTCTGTATATACTATTTTAACAGAAGTCATCCCAGCTGTTAGATTTTGTCCATTTGGTACAGAGTAGTTATTAATTATTGCTGTTTTACCACTATTATATGTTGCTGTTACTTGCATTCCTGTCGAATCAAAATTTTGCCCTTGTATATATGCAGTCTTATTTGGTTCTCTTGTTACTTCTATTTTTTCTAATTGTTTTGGTGTTACAGTTACCGGAGTTGTAGTTGTTACCGTTTTGCCATTTTCTTCATAACTAATAGTTACCGTTTTTTGACCCAATTTCAAATTATCTCCATCTACCACTGTATAAGCTCCTTTAGGTAATTCCTCCCATAAAGTAGGTCCTCTTTTTACTTGCACGTGAAATAAAGGGTCTTCCGCATTAAAATTTGTTCCTTCTATATATTCATTATTTCCTAAATTTGCTGCTGCTATTGCAAGTAGTTCTTTTTCATTTACAAATAAAAATAATTGTGTTTCCTTATTTAAATAATTGATTTTTACTGTTGTTACGCCTACATTGTCTAAAGTATCTCCATTTGCTGGGTTCGTTGTAATATTACTGTTACCTACAACCTCTATTATATCATTTATATCGTCGCGCTCATTATATATTACTTTCAAGTTCAAATTTTTTAAATCTAATTTTTCTCCTTCTGTATATACAAATCTAAAGCCCTCTTTCAATTGTGGTTGTATTCTTGTTACTACTTTTTCTTCAACCGTTATACCGTAGGACGTTTCTTTGCCTTCGTACGAAACATTAACTTTTTTATTATTTTTATTAAGAGTAGCTCCATGCTTTGGATTTGTGTTAAATCCTTTATCTATTGTTTCAGTATCACCATTAGTATAATGTACTATGACTTTTAGCCCGCTAATATCTAACGTCTCACCTTCGATATAACTTTTCCTTTTAGGCGTATTACTTTTAACCTCAATGCTCTTTACTTTTTTTGTTTCTTTTGTTACAGTAACATTAAACGAACCTAAATCTAATTTTCTATCATCTTTCGATGTCATCTTTATAGTTTTAGTTCCGACCTTAGTTAATTTTGTACCATTTTTAGGATTTGCATCTATATCATCTAGTGTGAATACTTCTGAAATAAGATTTGTTTTTGGGTAGGTTACCTTAACTTCCAATCCTTTTAGATCTAATTCTTCATTAACCTTATACGTCATCTTGTTTGGATATGATATAATTTCCGCAGTATATCGTGGCTTAACAGTTATCTTGAATGTTGCTTTTAGATTAGGATTTTCCTTATATCTGACTGTTATTGTTTTGGTGCCTGGTGTTTTAAAAGATGTTGGTGAGCATGTATATTGATCCTTATCTAATAGAATTTCCATACCATGTGTATCTATTCCAACAACTTCTAATCCGTTTGTATTTAGAGAATCCCCCACCATATACTCATTTTTATCCGGAAAATTTCTTATCTGTATTTCATTTATCTTAATCGGTTTATTTTTTACAGTTATCTCATACCTTACCAAACGTTCTTTCTCATTTATAGTTTTTCCTAATTGAATTTTAACAGTTTTCTTCCCCGTTGATGAAAATCGTTCTTCATTTTTATAATTACAAGCAAAAATACCTTTTTTAAAATAAGTTACCAATTCCGTTCCATTTGTAAATTCAACTTTCAATCCGTAATCATTTAAATATAGTGGTTCATTTACATAAAGCTCTTTTTTCGGTGTAGGCTCAGTTAAACTAATCGATCGTATACGGTATCTAAAGTAATTGTTACTAGATATCTGTTCGTATGCCTCGTTGCATATATATAAACTAGTGCCTTTTGGAAACGTATTCTTTATATTTTTGTAGATATTTTTCGTATCAGCGCCCGATGTTAGCACTACTCCATCTCCCTGCATATTCTTTACTTTCTCAAAAGCGTGCTCACCTACTTCTGTTAAATTATTGCCCAAAATAAGCATTGCGCCACAATTTGGCATATCTATATCGCCTTTTACCTTAAAAACATCATAAAAAGCTTTTTCTCCTATTTTAGCTATCGTATGAGGTATTGATACAGTTAGATTACTGCAATTATAGAATGATTTTTTATGAATATTCTGTACATTATTCATAGTAATTGTTTCTAGCTTTGTACATCCGCTCAAATGCTGATTCTCCTATATTTTCCACATAACTTGCTTGCACACTCTTCAAGTTCAAGCAACCATTAAAGGCTTTTTTTCCAATATCATCTATACCTTTATTTATTATTATATTTTTAAATAAAAGTTCGTAATGTAGGTTATTCTTATACCAGTTTATGTTATCTTTTATCTTTCCTGTTCCGTTAATATACAATGTTTTTGTATTATATAACTTTGCAGTTATTTTACTTCCTTCGGCCCCAATATTATCCCAAGTCTCAAGAATATTGTCTGCTGCTTCTGATGTTAATGTATAACTTGTCTCTAAAATAACGCTTAGTGCTGGTATTATAATTTGTAGCACCATTACTACTATAAACATGTATATACATACTTTATTTCTTTTGCACATATCACATTCCTCCCATTTTTCTTTACTTCATTTTACCTTTGTTAAAAAAAATTTGTCAACTTTGCTTTTTGAGGCTCATTTAAACTAATTCTTTACGGAAACTTTATGCAACATTTCATTTTTAGACATTTATTTCTTTTTATTTACATTTTTATTTCAGCAATGTTACACATTTATGTTTTTTAACTCCTATCCCTACGCAAATATGGTTCTTCATAATTCATATCATGTTATTTCTTTCTATAAATTATTTATTTTAACAAGGCAAATATGTCGTGATTTTCAAGAAGCTATATAAAAAATCACATTTTTTATGTAATAACTCCAGGAATTAATATGAGTTATATATTTGAAAAATGTGATTTTTTGTTTAATTTTATTTGGAATTTTGTGATAAGCTATATACTCAAATTTGCCGGAATATATCCTTACTTTTTAACGTTTCTATTAAAAAATTTTTTAATAGAAATGTAGCGTAACTTTTTTTCCATTTTTTATCATTTAATTTTATTTATATATGTGCTATAATTATTTTAATAATTATTAATGATGTATCATATAGTTACGGCAAATTTAGTAAATGCAAATGTCAAATTTGCATTTACCAATATTTTTTGTATTTACTATTCCTTTTTAGATTGTTTTGTGTTATAGTAAAAATTGTCACAATTATATGGATTTATAATATTATATGCAGTAGTGATGTTTGGAGGCTGTATAATGAAGTTCGAAAAACTTAGTGAAAATAAAATTAAAATTACCCTAACTTCTCAAGATTTAAAAGATAAAAATATTGATTTTCATTCTTTTATGTCTAACACTTTAGAAAAACAAGATTTATTTTGGGATATTCTATAAGAAGCAGAAGAAGAAATTGGTTTTGAATTTAAAGATTATCCTGTACGTATAGAGGCTTTAGCTATGGCAAATGGGGAGTTTATTGTTACTGTTACAAGGGTTGTACCCGATTCCAAAAACCTACATAAAAAAGTATCTGTAAAAAGAAAAAATACTAAAATAGATTCAAAAAATCCTTCTTAAGCCTATTATTTTTAGGCTTTATTTTATATTCTGCCTTCATACATAATTCTAAATTGAGATAAGCATAAATCCCATTTATCAACCATTCTTGACCATTTTTTCTCTGCTTTTAATGTTGATAGATATAACACTTTTAATAAAGACATGTCTGTTGGAAATACATTTCTGTTTCGATTTATTCGTTTATAGATACTGTTTAAGCTCTCTATCGCATTTGTTGTATACATTATTTTTCTTATTTCAGCAGAAAATTTAAAGAATACTGAAAGTACATCCCAGTTATCTATCCAATTTTGAATCGCACCAGGATATTTATGTTTCCATTTTTCTTCCAACTCTAATAAGTTAGTATACCCTAATTCCTCTGTACTTGCTTTGTAAACTGTTTTTAAATCATTAGCAAGTTCTTTTCTTTCTGTATATGGTACATACTTTAAAGAGTTCCTTATTTGATGCACTATACATCTTTGATATTCCGTCTTAGGGTATACACTTTCTAATTTCCTTTTTTGCCATTCTTGTACTTCAGGTATAATTTTATCTGTTATATCACTTATCATATCTGGTGAAAGATTACAGCCAAATATCTCCTTTATTTGTTCTTGAATGTCATTATCAGACATTCCTAATGCATACATAGATATTACTTTTTCATCAAAGCCATTTGCTGTTCTTGAATATTTAGGCACTAAATCGGAATCAATTTCTCCGTTTTTATCTCTAGGAACTTTTACTGGAATATTTCCCATTTCTGTTGCTACAGTTCTTTCTGGATAATATTCATTTCAATAATTATTATTATTTGTTCTTTCGTTTTTGGAATAACCAATTTTTGCTTCCATTTCAGCATCCAACAATTGTTGAAAGGCAGGGGCAAAGAAATCTTTCCAGGCTGTGTACATATCATTCATAGATTTAATATTTTTTGGATCATTCCTTCTAAAAAATTCCTCTACTATTTCATTTTTTTCTTTTTCTACTTTTTTACCCATAGAAAAATCCCTCCTTGATATTTTATATTTTATCACGGAAGGATTTATTTACACAACTTTTTCTATACTCTCAGAATATATATTTAAATATAATCTTGATATTATAGAATTTGTTGTTTCACATACTTTGTTTGGTATGCTTAATCTTTGTTTTAACTTATCTCTGTCATAATTTGTTGTATTAATATATGGCAATTCATTTAATATTCTTTCATTTATAATTGTAAATAATTTAGATAACAACCAATCATTCATTGGTTCAAGTCCCAAATTATCTATAACTAATAAATCTACTTTTGTATATAATTTTGTTAGATCACTTTCTGTATGATTTGTATAAAATTTAGCATACTTATCTACTAATTCTGTTAATGTTCCAAATATTATTGGCGTATTTTCTTTTAATAATTCATTACATATCGCCATTGAAATGTGTGTTTTTCCTGTTCCACTTTTTCCTTCAAATATAATACCATTCTTGAAGTTTTTGAAATCTGATATAAATTTCTCTGCTGCTAATTTCGTTCTTGAATTTTGTTCATTTGTAATAAAATTCTCTAAAGTTTTTTGTTTAAATTGTGCTGTTATAAAATCTGTTCCATAATATTGTTTTATTTTTTTGTTGTATTCTTCTTTTCTATAATTCTCATATTGTTTCATCAATTCTTCTTGTAACTTTTCTTTTGCCTTTTCTCTTTCTTCTATTGCTTGTTTACAATTACATTTTTCATTTTCTATAAATACATTTATTGTTTTATTTATTGGATTTAATATTCCTCTTGGTTTTAAAACTTTATTACAATATTTACATCTGGTATCTTCAGGTATATTTGTTTTTATTGGATAACCATTTTTCAAGATTTCTTCTATACTATATAAAATCTTTGATTTTTCCATAACTCTGTTCTGCATAAAATTCACCTCCTTCTGTTTCTATTTCTTTTTTTAATTCTTTTTCTCTTTCTGTATACACATTTTTTCCTAATTTCGTGGATTCTTTTTTATCCTTTATCCCTTTCTCCTGTAAGTTTTGATACTTATTCCAATTTTTAATTTTATAGCCATATTCATCTTGTATTATCATGCTATATTCCTGGAAAATATCTAATGCATTCTTGATACTTTTCTGATTTCTACCCATATGATGTGCTAATGTTTCTATGGTAAAAAACTTATTTTCACTTATTTTTAAATATCCTCCAGATTCACAATTTGCTGCTATTACTAAACAATTTATAAAAATTACAATAAGCCTATCTCCATCTTTTTTTCTTTTGATTTGCTTGATTTTTTCGTTGTCAAAAAAATTATTGTACAACTTAAACCAATATCTCTTTCCCCCTTTCATCAGTAATCACCACCTTTTTAGTAAAATATTTTTAATTTTAAAAATTATCAAAACTATATTTTACTTTTTTCTTTGGTTCTTCTAGACTATCTTGAATGTATTTGTCTAGAATTTCTTTTGTAAATAGTGTTTTAGATTCAATTTTGTAATATGGTATTTTCTTTTCTCTAACTAATTTACGAATTAACCAATATGAAATACCCAAATATTGTGCTGCTTCTACTGAATCTAAAACTCTTTTTTCTTTTGTATTTGAATTTAATTTTTCATTATCCATGCCTAATCACCTCCTATCTAATTTGTTTAAAACAAAAACATTACTGTTTTGTTTTAAAACATTCTATTTATATTTTTGTTTTTTGTTAATACATTTTTAAAATATTTTTGTTTTAATTATTTACAAATGTAAATTATTGTTTTATAATGTTCTCATAAAAATATATTGGAGTGTTTATGATGAATACAAATTTTAGTGAAAAATTAAAGCTTTTAAGAAAAAATAAAGGTATTACACAACAAGCATTAGCAAATGCTATTGGAGAAAAAAGATCAATCATCGCAAATTACGAATCAAATAATTCCACACCGGGATTTGAAGTTTTAAATAAATTATCTAACTTTTTTAATGTACCTGTTGGATATTTAACTGGAAAAACTAATTCTTTAGTTAGTGAATATAGTTTTAAAACTTTAGAAGATTATATTGATATATTACCTAGTCAAAAAACATTATGGTTAAAAATAAAAAATCCCATAAAATATTCTTCTTTTACTGGTAAAGAAGTTTATGGTCCTAACAAAGATTCTAAAATTATATTCTTTAATCCATTGGATGAAAAAGAAAAAAATTCAAGAATATATTTAAAGTTTTTAAATATTAATTCTTATGCAACAGATAGAGAAATTTTTTATAAAACTATTTATAGTTTTGCATGTAAATATGGTTTTTTTGGAGAAGTTTATGAATCTACAAATGAAAAGTTTAATGTTTCTTTTCCAATCTTTAAACCATTTGAATTAGGAATATTTGACACAGATTATTATAACCCTTCTTTATTTCAATTTGATTTAAACTTTAAAACAGTTGATTTTCCTGGAAAAGATAGTTTTAATTCAATATTAGAAGAATATAAAATAACAGGATATTTTGAACCTATATCTTGTTATATAAATTATTTATCAGAAATGCACCGTTTGGTTTATAACTTATCTTGTGATAATAGATTGTTAGAAAAAACTTTAGAACAAATTTCTTATAGAACTGGTGGTATTCGAAAACGTTTTGTAAAAACTGATTCAGGTGAAATTGTAGAAAGTATTTCTTATAAATCTTTACTTTCTTTAATGTATTATGAATTGTTTTTGGATATAAAAAATGGTAATATTCCAAATTACTGTTTTGAGTGCAATAAATTTTATTTGCCTGATAGTAAGCATAAATGTAAAAAATAAGTTTGAAAGGAGCTTTTATATGAGTATAATTAATACATTTGATAATAAAACAAAAGAAATTCTAAGCCCTAAAAATTTGGTAGATGAAATAGAGAATTTTCCAGAAGTTGCTATTTTAATTTTTAAAGAAAGATTTTTCAACTATTTACAAGAAGAATATGGAATGAAAATTATAGGTCATGTTAATGCTGGTTTATTTATTCCTATTTACAAATTAAATTTTCATGGGAAAGAATTTACAATAACAAGAACTACTATAGGTGGTGCTGGTACTGCTGGAACAGCTGAAGAATTAATTGCTATGGGCGCTAAAAAAATATTAATATATGGAACTTGTGGTACTTTAGATAAAGATATTTTAAAGGGACATTTTATAATTCCTACTGCTGCTTATAGAGATGAAGGTACTAGCTATCATTATGTTGAACCTAGTGATTATATTGAAGTAAAAACTGCAAATAAACTTTGTTCAATTTTTGATGAATTAAATATTCCATATGTAAAAGGTAAAACATGGACAACTGATGCTATTTATAGAGAAACTGCAGGAAACATGAAAAAAAGAAAAGAAGATGGTTGTATTGTCGTTGAAATGGAATGTGCTTCAATAATGGCTGTTAGCCAATTTAGAAATATTCCAATATATCAATTCTTATATGGTGATGATACATTAGATGGAACTGAATGGGATAGAAGAAAAATTGATGATAGCTCAAAAGAACTTATGGAAAGAAATATATTAGATTTAGGATTTAAAATTGCAGAAAGATTATAGGAGGATAATTCTATGAATAGTTTAGAATATTTAGATAAAATTGTAGAAGTAAAAATTGATAGACCTATAGGAAGTAGTCATCCAGATTATCCAGATCATATTTATTTAGTTAATTATGGATATGTCCCAAATACAATAAGTGGAGATGGTGAAGAGTTAGATTGTTATGTATTAGGAGAATATAAACCATTGAAAGAGTATAAAGGAAAATGTATTGCAGTGATTCATAGAGTTGATGATGATGATGATAAATTAATTATAGCTCCAGAAAGTAAATCTTTTACTAATAGCGAAATAAAATTACTGACAGATTTTCAAGAAAAATTTTATACTAGTGAAATAATTAGAAGTCCAAATTACTTAGAATTTAATAAAAACATACCTGAATTATCTGTTACTAATTTAGAAAATAGTTTAAAATTTTATAAAACTGCTGGATTTAAACTTGAATATGATAGACCAGAAAACAAATTTGCATTTATAAGTTTAGGTGAAATTCAATTTATGCTACAAGAATTTTATATTACTGATAAATGGAATATTGCCCCTATTACCTATCCTTTTGGTAATGGAATAAACTTTCAGTTAGAGGTGGATAATATAAGACAAATATATAGCAATTTAAAAAATGCAAATTATGAAATAACATTTGATATTGAAGAAAATTGGTATAGACAAGATAATAAATTATTAGGTAATAAAGAATTTTTAGTACAAGATCCTGATGGATATTTATTAAGATTTTCAGAAGATTTAGGAGAAAGAGAGGTTTAATTTTTGTGGACAAATTTAAAGAAATAAGACCAATTGCTTTAGGTCTTGCTATTAAAAACAATAAGCTATTAGTTTCAGAAGGTTTTGATAAAGTAAAAAATGAAACTTTTTACAGATGTTTAGGTGGAGGTATTGAATTTCTAGAAAAAAGTGAGGAAGCTTTAAAACGTGAGTTTTTAGAAGAAATCAATGTTGATATTACAGTTAAAAATTTTTTAGGAATATCAGAAAATATCTTTACATATCAAGGAAAAAAAGCTCATGAATTGATTTTATTTTACTCAATCGAAATATCTGATGAAAATTATCAAGAAGAATATAAGGTAATAGATGATCATGGTGAAACTATTGCAAAATGGATTGATATTGATGAATTTAAAAATAAGAACAAAATACTGTATCCAAAAGAAGTATTTAAATATATTTAATTCATAGCTATTCCCTACCACATGAAAGGAGGTGATAAAGGTGTGGTAGGAAATATCGAAAAACGTGGAGAGAATTCATATAGATTAAGAGTTTCTGGTGGCTACACAGGAGAAGGCAAAAAAATTATCTATAAAAAGACTGTTCAAGCTAAAAACAAAAATGAAGCTAGAAAAGAATTAGCATTATTTATATCTGAAATAGAAACTGGACAAGCCTTATCTGCAAAAAAGATGCGTTTTAGAGATTATGCTGATTCTTGGATTAACAATTATGCTATTCCAAATTTGTCTCCTAAAACTTATGAAAGATATAAAAGTATGTTAAGGTCAAGGATTCTCCCCTATCTCGGCAACATGTATTTAGACAAAATTCAACCAATGCAATTAATGTATTTATATCAAGAATTAAGTGAATCAACATATATTAGAAAAAATATTAAACATAAGTTATCTTCAAAAACTGTACTGGAACATCACAGATTATTACATTCTATGTTACAACAAGCAGTATATTGGCAAATGATTCCATACAATCCTGCATCAAGGGTAAGACCACCTAAAGCTAAAAATCCAAGTATTAATTTCTATGATGATGTACAAACAATTGCATTAATTAAGGCATTGGAAAGTGAAGAATTAAAGTTTCGAGTCATTATCCTTTTAACAATTTTCACAGGATTAAGACGTGGAGAAGTTTTAGGATTAGAATTGCAAGATGTAGACTTAAAAAATTCTTCAATTACTGTAAGACAGGCTAGTCAATATGTTTCTTCTATTGGTATCTATACAAAAGATCCTAAAACTGAAACATCAAACAGGGTTATTAGAATCCCTGATTCAATTACTAAACTTTTAAAAGATTACAAAAGAAAACAATCAAAAAAAAGATTAAAATTAGGAGACAAATGGCAAAATACAAATCGATTATTTGTACAATGGAATGGTTCTCCTATGCATCCAGATACAATTACAAAATGGTTTAGGCAGTTCCTAGAAGATAAAAACTTGCCACATATTACATTTCATGGCTTACGCCATACACATGCAACTTTGCTTATTGCACAAGGATTAGATGTTAGAACTGTTAGTAATAGATTAGGACATGCTCAAACATCTACAACATTAAATATCTATGCCCATGCATTTGCGAGAATGGACAGAGAGGCATCAGATAAACTTGATAATCTTCTTTATATGGAAGATACAAAAAAATATTTTAAAGCCAATTAGATGCTTATCACATAAATTTATACAAAAAATTGAAAGGAAAAAAATTCTATGAAAAATTATAATAATAAAGAAGTAAATCAAGACATAACAGTTTCTGCTTAAATACTTTTAATTAATTTCACAATTTAATATTTTATATTTAAGCAGAATCTTTTTTATTTTATTTCAAATAGAATTTAATCAAATATATTTATAAATATCGAAAATTCAAGGTTTACCAAAAAACCTTTTTATATAGATTTGTGCCAAAATGGTGCCCAATTCATTTTATGTAACTTAAAATGAGCAAAAAATAAGAGTCCACAATCTCTTGCGACTCTAATAAAATTTTTGGTTGCGGAGGTAAGACTCGAACTTACGACCTTAGAGTTATGAGAACCAGCGGTCAAATCCCGTTATTTCCATTGTTTTTTGTTTCGGTTGTGGTCAAAAAAGTGGTCAAATTATGCTAATCGTCTAGTGAGACTGCATCTTTAGCTTTAGCTGCATCTTTAGCTTTAGCTGTATCTTTAGCTTTAGCTGTATCTTTAGCATTCTCTTTATCTAAAATACTAATTGTCTTATATTTTTTGCCTTGTATTTCAATATAACCATTTTCATTTTCTTCATAAATGATTGCATAACTTATTTTATCGGATGTGTCTTCAAAAAAATATTTAATAACACAGTTTCCCTTTTTTAAACATATCTTTGCTGATTCGTACCATAAACATGAATTTGGTTCTTTTAAATCAGGACAATATACATCCAAAAGTTCAAATTCTCTATTATTAATTAATACACTTATTGATTCATCTTCTAACTTAAAGCTAGGGTCATTTGTAATTGTTTTTAAACACTCTATTAATGATATATGCTCTCCAACTCTTGGGTAATCTGCTTTGGCAAAATTTTTTATTTTTTCTTTTAGTTCTTCATTCATATTATTTCCTCGCTTTCTAAACTATGGCTTCACTAATTATATTACCGCAATCTTTACACATTATATCTGGATCTTGCTCATCTGCACTTTCATTTAATAATGTTCCTGTTAAATGTATACCTCCACATATTGGGCATACTGCTAATTTATATCCGATAGGAAGTGGTACACATCTACTAAATTTTATAGAATTATGTTTTTTCATTTTTTTACCTCCTCGATTTATCTTAATTATATTATAAACTGATTCAAATGTTATGTAAAATACAAAAAAATTATAGAGTTATAACTTTTGGTTATAACTCTATTTTCTTATTTATTTTCTCTTATAAATTTTACTAATTGATTTAATTCTTTAAACTTATTTTTCTTATTTATATATACACCATATTCTATCGGTGGAATTTTAAATTCTGTTGTCAACTCTGATATTTCTTTATTATTCAATTCCTTTTCTATATATTGTTTACTTATAAGCCCAACAACCTCATTATTTTCTTCTATTATATCTAACATAGCATTATATGTAATATGCTTTGCATTTACTAATTTATCTTCTTCTATTTGTAATGCGTTAATAAAATTATTGGTTGTTACAGACCCCTTTCTAGGCAAACATATTTGCATATCTATTATATCTTCAATTCTAATTTTCTTTCCTAATAATTTTGAATTATTATTAACTACTAAAATATCTTGAATTTCTCCAATATTTATAAATTCTATTTTATTATGATTATAGTTATCTGTTTTTTTTGAAATAATAATATCAAGTTTTTCATTTTCTAGTTTGCTTATCATATCAGATAAATCTGGAGCTAGCATATTTATTAAATCTGTATCAGATATATTAATTGTAATATTCTCATTAATATTAGAAAATTTAGTTAATATTTTACTAAACATTTTGTACATACTTACATGTACTCCTAAATTTATATTTCTGTTTTTTCCATATTTAATAAAAATACTATTTAGCGTTTCTACCGCTTCTTTTGCTTCTTCATATATTTTTTGACCATCAGAAGTTAATTCTATTCCATGATTAGTTCTATTAAATAGTCTTAATTCAAGAGCATTTTCTAAATTTTTAATGTGTTTTGTAACAGCTGGCTGAGAAATATTTAATTTTTCACTTGCCTTTGTTATATTTTTCTCGTTTGCAACAATTGTAAATATTCTATATAATTCTAAATCTACCATATTTAAATCTCTCTTTCTACTTGTTTTTGGTCTAATAAATATTCCTCTCCTACTCTCATTGTTTTTGCTCTATATGGCATACGTTTCTCAAATTCCTGACAAACTTCATCTGATGTGCAATGTGCTAAATAAACACCTTGAACATTATTATTTTGCATATATGATATTGTTTCTAAAGTACTTTCATCCACATTCTTTAAGTGAAAACCTCCTATAACTGCCAGTATATTTCTTTCATCTGTTATTTTTTTTGCAAATTCAACCGTATTGCATATTCCACTATGTGCACAACCTGATATTACAATTAAACCTTTTGAAGTCTTTATTGCAATCCCTGTGTCATCTATTGCTACATCATCAGTACCATCTTCTTTTGTCATTGGAAAACTCTTTGTTTCAAAATCAGTTTTTCTTTCTATTTGACCTAAAAAGAAAATATTTTCTGTTATTTTATATGGTTCTGTAGTTTGTATTAAATCAAACTTTTCTGATAATTCTTCTACCTTTTGATTTAATCCTCCATAATTTCCTGTTCTTTTACTTACTCTATAACAATCGCATCCCGGACAGCATATTAAAGGAATCTTTTTATCTATATGTTTTAAACCATTTCCATGGTCATAATGTCCATGACTTAATACGATTGTATCTAGATCATCTAAATTTACACCTAATTTTTTAGCATTTTTCTTAAATATATCAGTTTGTCCTGCATCTAACAAAATTTTATATCCATCAACTTCAATATATAATGAAAGTCCATGTTCATTTTCTAATTGTGGATTATTTTTTCTATTATCATTTAAAACAACTATTCTAACCATATATTCCTCCTAAAACTTATATTACAATTTTAACATATTTTTCTATTTTTGTATATGTTTTAAACCAAAACGCTTTTATTTATAACAGATTTTTCTTAATTATTATGTTATATAATTTAAGTTCTTTTGTCCATTTAAATAGATGAATTTTTCAATTTAGACTTCAAATTTGCCTTCTAGATTACTTTAATAAGTGAGAAAATTATTTTTCACCTTTTATACATTAATAAAAAAATTTTAGGAAATTTTCAAATTAGGGTTTATTTTTTCCTTCTAAGTGACTGTACAAGTGAGAGGATATTTTCTCAATTGTTTTTTTACATTAATTATTTCTATTTAATACCCACTTTAGAAATGTACATTAACCAAAAATTATGAAAGGAGGAATGCTTATGCAAAGTAGTTTTAAAGCAAAAGAAGATTTACCAGCTGTATTATCTGCAAAAGATATTAGTAAATATTTAGGAATATCAAAAGCTAATTCATATCAACTTATGGATAGCAAAGGATTTCCTATATTGAGAATTGGTAAAAGAAAACTTGTACCCAAAGATAAATTTTTGATTTGGATTAACAACAATTTAAATTTTAATTAACGTCATTTCTTCTTTTGTTTTTCGAATATATAGAAAAATTTGTGTAAAGTTTAAAAATACACCTTCTTATGATATTATATAAATGTCATAAGGAGGTTTTTTATATGGCAAAAAGAGAAAAATAAGTGAAGAAAGAAGAAAATTGATTAAGGAATTCATAAGTAGTAATGAATTAAAGACGGCTGGTGATGTTGAAGATGCATTGAAAAATTTATTCAAAGATACACTTCAAGAAATGTTAAATGCCGAATTAACAGAGCATCTAGGTTACGAAAAAAATGAATATACAGATGACAACGAGAATTATAGAAATGGATATTCTAATAAAACCATACATTCATCTCAAGGAGATATATAGTTAAATGTTCCAAGAGATAGACAAGGAAGTTTTGATCCAATAGTTGTTGAAAAAGGACAAAAAGATATTTCAAACATTGAAAATAAAATAATAATAATGTATGCAAGAGGAATGTCAAATAAGGATATCCATGACCAAATAGAAGAAATATATGGCGTAAAAATAAGTCTAGACATGGTAACAGCCATAACAGATAAAATAATACCAGAAATACAAGAATGGAAACAAAGACAATTAAATGAGCAATATGCAATAGTATTTGTAGATGCAACATATTTTAGTGTTAAAGAAAATGGAGTTGTAGTGAAAAAAGCCGTATATATAGCATTAGGAGTAGCAATGGAAGGAGAAAAAGAAATACTTGGATTTTACATAGGAGATTCAGAAAGTGCAAAATATTGGATGAGTGTACTTAATGAATTTAAAAATCGAGGATTAAAGGATATTCTAATAATGTGTGCAGATGGCTTAAAGGGATTAAAAGAAGCAATAGCAGCAGTATATCCAAAGACTGAATTTCAAAGTTGTATAGTACATTTAATTAGAAATACATTGAAATATGTTTCGTACAAAGATAGAAAAGAATTAGCACAAGATTTGAAGTTAATATATACAGCATCAAGAGAAGACGAAGCATATAGCAATTTACAGGAGTTAAAAGAAAAATGGTCAAAAAGAAAAGTTTCATTAGAAAATTGGGAAAATAATTTGGATAATGTACAGCCATTCTTCAAATATAGACCACAAACAAGGAAAATTATGTATACAACAAATGCAATAGAAAGTTTAAATAATTGTTACAAAAGATTAAATAAAGGAAGACGAGTATTTCCAACGGTTCAAGCATTAGAAAAAGGTATGTATTTATCAACTCAAATGATTATTGAAAAATGGACTAGTAGATACGCAAATTTGGGTGTAACATTGGCAGAATTAAATATTTATTTTCCAGATAGGGTTATTATTGACTAATTGAAAAAGGCTAATTTTAAGCCTGCTAAAATCGAAATTTCAGCAGGCTTAAAAATCATACCTTGACAAATTTAAATTTGTCATTTATATTAATTTTTGTTAAAAACATAAATAAATTTTTTCATATTTATGTTTTATATCATAAGAAGTTTAAAGTTTACACAAACTTTTCGATACTCTCATTTATTATGGTCTCAAAGTTCCCACTTATACTTTTTATTGTTTTTCTTTATTCCTATTTATTAATTCTTCTACAGCTTTATAAACTCCTGTGTATGGATTACAAGTTTCGCTGTCTAATGCTTGTCCTTCTTTTAATTGATATTGTTCTAATCTTTTAGCATTTTCAATAGCTTGTCCTGTTAAATCTTTAACAGTTAAATATGTATTATTGATCTTTGAATAATTTGGTATTTTTCTTGCCAATTCCTCCTGCAAAGCCTTATTTGAAACAAATACTTTTGTGGTAAATCCGAAGTGTAGCAAAAACCATAATTCGAATGTAGGAGTTGAAGTTATTATTTCAACCCCATTCTCTGCTGCTAAACTTTTTGCTTCTTCTATTCGTTGTTTCTTATTTTGTCCTACATCCGTATCAAATACCGCATAAACTTTATCATTTTCTTCTAATTCAATTTCATTGCTCTTGATAAAATTTATTAAATCTTGCACAATTCCTATAGGGTCTGTGCTATTTCCTTTAGAAAATTTAATAATACATTGTCGACTATTGAAATTATTAAAATATATTTTTTCAGTTTTATTTTTTCCTTCACATCCAATTATAACAAATGGATTTCTTTTTCTTTTCTCAGTATTTCTTCTTCTTTGTTCAAATCTTTTCATTCCTGCCATAAGCTATCACCTGTGGCTACAAAAGGGATTGCTCCATATCTTCCATTTAAATATCCTTTCTGAATATTTTCTGTTTTTCTTACTGAAAAATCATCTAATGGATATAATTCAGTAGCACCTTTCTTTGGATCTTTTTCTGCAAACCATATCTGATCTCTTCTAAATAGATCTAATGATAATAAGTTTGTATCATGTGTATTAAATATTAACTGAGCATTTCCTTTATTTATTTCTGAATTATGGAAAAATTTGATTATCATTTCTACTAAACTTGGATGTAAACTTCTTTCTATTTCATCAATTCCAAATATCTTGCCTCTCTCAAATACATTTTTTAACAATGGAGCCATTGCAAATATTATTTTAGTTCCAGAAGATTCATTTGCTAAATCTAAGTTGTATACTTTTGTTTCCCCGTTTTCACTTGTAATTTCATGAGACATAGTTATACTTTTTATTATGGTTGTTTTTGGTGTAATTACATGTGGTGGAACATTCATGCTTCTTAATTGCATTATCATATTTGCATCCATTTCAGCTTCTTCTATTTCTATATTATAGTCTTTAATAACAATATCTGCTTCTTCCAACAATTTTAATGTGAATTTTTTTAGGCTTTCATTTTCATCATCATTATTATAAGCTTCTATTGAAAATGGATTAAGTTCATTACCTCCTATATAAGTATCAATCATTTCTGCAAACCATAAATATGGTGCTCTTGTTTTATCATAATTCCATGTTGTTGCAGTTGCTAGGAATAATTTGTTTTCTAGGTTTTGACTTTTAATTGAATTTAATTTTCCTTCATCAGACTGTAAGAATTTATATTCTTCACCTGTTCTTTCAAATATTCTGGTCGCTTTTGCTGAAAAATACTGATATAAATACTCTTCATGTATTTTATTTTTATCTGCTTTAAAACCATATACATATTTACTATTATTTGTATAAAAAATAAATTCAAATTCGCATGGTTCCACTTTTGTTTTATCATCAAATGCAAATGGTTCCATCTGCATTAATTTTTCCCCAGGTTGTCTATTGTTTGATAATCTAACCATCATTATTGCAGCAGAAAATGCACTTATCAAATTAGTTTTTCCTGATGCATTTGCTCCATATAAAGCTGTAGTTTTTAATATTCTTTCATTGGTTTCATTGAGCGTAACTATATTCTCAATATTTTCATCACCAGTTCCTGCTTCCATACTAAAAACCTGTTCTTCTTTAAATGATTTGTAATTTTTAACACTAAATTGAATTAACATTTCTCTCACCTCTCTTTATATATTATACTCTATTTTTCAAAAAATGCAAGTGATTTCAATATTATTTTTATCTTTTTTGTATTTTTTATGCAAATGTTTTAAAAATAATATTGATTTTCTATGTTTTATCTGTTATAATTAGCTTATCATCAAATTTTTAGAATAAAGTCAAATGGAGGAAGGATTTTAATCCTAGAAAGGCGGTGATATTTATGGCAGGATGTAAAAAGACATCTGCAGGAATTGCTTCTAAAGCTTCAGAAGTTTTAAGAGATGGTAGATCTTCAGCAAGAACAAAATCTATTGCTGGTTCTGCACTTTCACAGAGGCAACCAAAACATTCACATAAGAAAAAATAATTAAATTGGAAGAGCAGACTCATTAATGGTCTGCTCCATATCATCTGCTTTTTTGTGTCTACTTTTTGTTGACAACTTCACTCTTTAAGCTCTGTCTATTTTACTTGTTTTTTTCTACTACCAATTACCTTATCTATTGCCTCATTATTCTCTTCTGCTATTTTATACATTTCTTCAACAATTTTGTTCAAATTTTCAATAATACTTTTTGAATCATTCATTCTATAACTCTCTGTTTTAAATGTACGATGTTTGATTTCTGGAAATATATTTCTCGTTTTTCCTTCATTATGTATCGCAAAAATTATTTTAACATTATTTCCAATTATTCCATCTTCGTTCCACAAAATCTCATAATGTATACCACTATACTGTTCATTTGTCCAGCTCTTCTTCCAAATTTGAATACATTTCCATTTGTTATTAGTATATACCTCAAAATTTTCGCCAAATTTACGTTTAACTATTTCTTCCAGCTTTTCTGCTATTACTTCAGATTGCTTTTTATAATTTGAAATCATTGTATCTATTATTTTTTGATTATCAATATATACTTCCACATCTTCTGTTATTTCTAATTGTGCCTCATTCATTAAATATCCCTCCACATGTTTAATAAAATCTTCTATAAAGCAATAGTTTTCTTGTTCTTTTAAATCATATTTTGTAACGTTTTTCAGTATTTCTACTATTTGGCTATATGTAACATGTGCAAATTTTTCATTTACCATTATAGTAGGATTATATTTAGGTTTAATACAAATATACTTTATAGGTTTTATATTTCTTTCTAAATCTTTTTCATACTTAACTGATTGAATGTCATTTTCCATAGAATTTATCTTGTTTTCTATTACTATTACAAAAGTTGAAAATTCAATCTTAATATCTATCCTACTTCTCTCTGAAATAGCCTCTTCCAGTTCTATGTTTTCAAAATATGTGTTTTCATTTTCTAATAATTCACAAAAATTCTTCTCATCCTCTGGAATTTTAGAAACATTTAGCAATTCTTTTATGATCTTTGTTGTAGTATTTTGCGGGTTTAATAGAAATGCTAAACATCTTGAAATTGTTACCTCATCAAACTTTTTATTGATAATACTTAAAAATGTATTTGGCATCTTTTTTATTCTAATTCTTTTAAGTTTTCTATCTATTTTTTCAAGTTCAGCTTTCATCTTTTTCCTTCCTTTTTTATGCTCCTATCTTTTCATCTCATATTCTATTATAATTTTCTAGTTTGTTCCACTTATTTTGTTAAAATTTTTATGATTATAAATTGCAATAATAAGTGTCGCACTTTTTTCAATAAAATTATAACATTATTCATGATACATTTTTTGCCATTTCTAAACTTGATTTATAGCCAAACATAGGCCTTAACAAGTTATTCATCCAATTCTCTATTTGTTGAATAAAATCTTCCGAAATGTTTGTTATAACTGTTCCTTTTGGTATAAATCTTTTTATTAATCTGTTTGCATTTTCATTGCTTCCACGTTCTCCTGATCTATATGGATGTGCATAATATACTTGTAGACGTGGCTTCTTTTTTCTTTTGTCATACGACATTTCTAATGCTTTATAATCTCTAAATTCACTGCCATTATCAAATGTTATTGTTTTAAATTTATTTTTAAAATTAGATTTATATTTCTTCTCTAATTTATCAATTGATTTTACTACATTTACACTGTGTTTACTTGGTGTCTTAAATATTATTTCTTCTCTTGTCATTCTTTCTGTAAATGTTAATAATGCTGCTCCTTTTCCATCTTTTCCTATAATTAAATCGCCTTCCCAATGTCCATATTCATTTCTATCATTAGCTTCTCTTGGCCTAAAATCTATACTCTTCTCTGCTGGAACTTTGTCGCAATGTGTTTTTTCTTTATTTTTTTCCTTATATATTTTTTTATAAATCATATCTTTTTCTGTTAAATTTAATATCCTTTTATGAATACAGTTTCTAATTGTTTTTGCACACACTATAATTCCAAATTCTTCTGGTTTCCTTTTTATTTCTGCAACTAATATTTCTGGTGACTTTCTTTCCTTTTTATTCCATTTTCAATATATTCTACCAATTTGTAATTTGCATCTAATTTTATGTTTGGTCCTTTGGCTGTCATATTATATCTATATTTTTGCTCTGAGACAGTTGCACTATATACATATTTTATTTCTAAAAGGGTAGTTAAATTTTCTGTTAGCCCTCTGTTTATTTCCCTTTATATTGTTCTCACACTTTTATTTAATAATTTTGCAATCTCTGAGCATGGCTTCTTTTCAATATTATACCATCTTTCTATTTGTGTTTTTTCAACATAATTTAAATGTTGATATTTCTCTTCTTCTTTTTTCTGTTATAATTGTTTTGACACATAAATTACAAATCCTTTCAATGTTCTCTTGGCAATTACATTGTATCATTTGTAATCTTATGTGTCTATTTTTATTTTAAGGTGCGTCACTTAATTTTACCATTTATATAAAAATTTATAATCTTTGTCTTGTATATTTCTAGCAATAAATTGTTTTGATAGAGTATCAACAACATTCTGTTCTGTATGATTTACCTCTTCTCCTATAAAATTAATATGTACCCATTTGTCATACTTTTCGTTATATCTCCATAGTTCATATTCGCCATCTTTTGTTTTGTGTAAAAAATATTTTTTTCCGTTGATTTCTTCTACTTTTTCAAACATATTGTCCACCTCTTGTTTAATTTTTATATGGTAAAATTTTAATTATTACATGTTTAATTGTGCTTCTATATATAAAAGTGCCTGCCTTTTTTGAAAACCGGACAAATTTCAAAATTTTTTAAATAACATTCAACTATCCATAATAATTAAATTAGCTTTTACTTATATGAACCCGAAAAATTTCCAATTTGTTGCATTATTGGACAATAATTTATTGTAAAAAATAAAACACCTCGATTTTTACATCAAGATGTTTTATTTTATATTTACATTACTAACATATAATTAATATATTTCATTTACTTTTTTTATTTCAACAGCAAATTTATCACTATCTAAGGCTAAATCAGTTATATCATCTAAATACTTTTTATATTCCTTGTCATCAAAAAACATTTTGCTTCTTGCATAACCATTTATACCAAATTTCTTTAATAAAAATTTTCTACATTCTTCTATAATCTCGCTTTCTTTTAATTCAGAAAAATGCCTTCTATTATATGAATAGCATCTTTTTAAAGTAACCTCAACACTTGTATTTCTATCAGCAGATGATACTATTTTCCCATAGATGCTTCTTGGCTCTGTTTCCATTGATGAACGATGGTCTTCTACTGCTTCGCTCATTATTTTTATTTGTTCATCCGTGAAAAAATCTTTTAATTTCTTGTCTTCCATTAACATCTTAGCAGAAATAGTTTCATGGTTTTTCGCATCAATATGATGAGCCACATCATGATATGCTGCAATTACATATACCATTTCTAAATTTATAGATTCAACCTGGTATGCAAATTCAAAACTTCTATTTATTACATATTTTGCATGCTCAACTCCATGTCCTTTATCATTTAAATTGTAATGATAATTTACAATTTGCTCTATATATTTTATTAATTCTAGTTTTATTTTATACTTTTCAATCATAGCTTCATATTCAAGCTTAATATCATTATATCTTTTGATTGTATTCTTTACTTCATGAGTTATTTTTGGATTATTAATTATTTCTTCAACTGTTTGCCATGAATATGATTCATGTTCTGTTAAAACAATATTATCTGTTTCTTTCACTTTTATAGCAAAATTATATTGTCTAGCATTTTTTCCACTTCCAGATTTATAATCAAAACTATCTATATAATATAAAATTTCGTTTAACTCACAATTTGTTTCTTCTTTTACCTCTCTTGCTAATGCCGTTGGTATATCTTCTCCAATTTCCATATTTCCGCTTGGTAATTCGTCAATACCTCCCATAAAATCATCTAACTTTCTTGACATTATAAGTATTTTTCCTTGTCTATTTACAATAACCGATCCAACAACATTTTTCTCTATTTTCTCTTCTTTCGCTTTTTCCAATAAATAGTCAAAATCATTCATACATAAATCTTCTTTTTCAATTACATTGTTGTTTTCATCAACAAAATCTAAATATTCAATTTCTTCCATATCTACCTCTTCTTTATTATTTATCCTTCTTTATAATATGTGTTAATCCTTTGAGATAATCTCCATTAACTATCATATCTCTTATATTTTTAGGTCTTAAATCTATGTCTCTTAACTCCTCTGGTGTAACCCACTTAAATTCCAATAGTTTCTCTTCGCCCTTGTCATTGTATATGAAAATATGGTGCTTTGTCTAGTCTCATAATTAAAAACTTGTTTTCTTGTTTAATTATTCCACAACTTCTTCCATGAAATTCTTTGTAATCTGTTTTAATTTCAATATCTATTGTTTTTTATCCTTTCAAAAATATTATTCTTTTATATTAGATTGCGATATTTTTCTAAGCCAAGATAATTTTATAAAAATCCGCATTCATTTTTATCTTTTTCATCTAAATTATATTCTTCTTTTAATCTGGCAAATAATTCTTCTGATACACATAAATCTAAATCTGCAGTTTTATCTTTTATTCCAAACATAACTAAGCTACCACCACCTAAAATATAATATTCATCTTTAGGCATATTTAAACTTTCCACAAGGTTTAATAATTCTTCTTTGTTCATATTCTTTTCAACTCATTTTACATATTTTTCCAATATCTTAGCATATTTATGTCGATTCGTCAATCATTTAAAAATACTTTTTATTTTATTATAAATTTTTATTATAATTTTAAAAAAGCTGTCAAATAGTTAAATTGACAGCTTTCATTTATAAATTATTTATCCATTTTATAAATTCACTTAATATAAAAATTTTGTATACTTTATATTAAAATTTATTTTAATTATTATAGTTATAATTCTGTATCCTTGTTAGTCATTTCTTCCATTTTTTTAACTTTGTTTTTTTGCTCTTCTAGCGTTATCCATGCAAAATATGATGATACAAACTCACCATATTTTGTTACATCTTCTTTGTTATTAATGTTTTTTGTTTCTTTTTTTATTTTAAAATCTTTACTCATAAATACACACTCTCCTATTAGTAATAGTTATGTGCATTTTAAGTAAGTTTATTCACTTAGAATATATTTTTCAATTGCCTTAGCAACCCCATCATCATTATTAGTATCTGTAATTACATTTCCCATTTTTTGAATATATGAAGCACTATTAGCCATAGTCACTCCTAAGCCAGCATTTTCAAGCATTGTTTGGTCATTAACATTATCTCCAATTGCAATTACTTCTTCCTTATTTATTCCTAATTTCTCTATTAAAAAGTTTATTGCATTCCACTTATTAGTATCTTCATTAGTAATTTCTGTATAGTAGTATTCTATAGAATATACCTCAGTTCCAAGCTTCATTAATTTTCTTGTCATGTGCCCAACATCCAATACATTTATCCCTTTTACATCTCTTAGCTTTCTTATTATACTTTTAAAAATTACATTGTTATCATCACAAATTGTCATTTTTGTATAGTCGGTTTCTTCTCTTTCTAATATATATTGGTAAACATTATCTGTAATATATAACTTAGTTTGCTTGTTATCTGGCTTATTAGCATTTTCATGATTATAAAATAATACATTATAGTTTAATGATTTTGTTATAATTCCTTTTTCAGTACAAATACTATAGTAAATGCTATTTTCTTCACAGATTTTTATTAACTGTAAAACTTTTTTCTGACTTAAAAATTTCTCATATATTCTTTCTTCATTTTTTAAGTCATATACAATAGACCCATTACCACAAATCATATATTCATTTGCATTTATTTCTGTTGCAAAGTTTCTTACTGACATTGTTCCTCTTCCAGAAGCTAACACAACTTTAGTGCCCAAATCCACTGCCTTTTGAATTGCATTTTTATTTCTCTCTGATACTTGCCCATAAGAGTCTAATAAAGTTCCATCTAAATCAATTGCCACTAGTTTATACATACTTACCTCTCTTACTCTCTTGTTTCAATCACATTATATTCTTTTACATTCCAAATTGTCAATGTATATTTTTTAAAACCACTTGCAAAAGAAATCTAAAACATATATAATAAGTCTATACCAATGAAAATATGTAAATTTGGAAGGAGAGATTGTTATGAACATTAAAATAGTATCTAAAGATCTAACAGCAACAGAGGCAATTAAAGATTATATTGGTAAAAAATCAGAAAGATTAGTAAAATATTTTGGTGAAGATTTTGATGTGACTGCAACTATAAAAACTGAAGGTGGTCTTCAAGTAGCTGAGATGGAGGTAAAAACTCCTACTGATAGATTCAGAGCAACAACTGAGCATAAGGATTTATACGCTTCTATTGATAAAGATATTGATATTTTAGAAGGTCAAATTAGAAAAATGAAAACAAAAAAAGATCAACAAAACATGACTGATTCTATTCGTATTAAAGAAATGGCTCATTCTGAAGAAGCTGTAGTCGAAGGAGAAATCATAAAAACAATATATTATGATATTAAACCTCTTTCACCTGAAGATGCAAAACTAAAATTAGAAGAAAGACCTCAAGACAAATTCTTAACATTTATTAATGTAGAAACAGGAAAAGTTAATGTAATTTATCGTTTAAAAGATAATAGTAACTTCGGTCTTATAGAACCAGAAGCTTAATTTAAAAGATGGGTTCCTAATTATATAGGAACCCTCTTTTATTGTATTAGAAAAATTCTGAAACTTTTCTAGTACAACAAATTCAAAGTATCATTTAAAACTATTTCATGTTATTTTCAGCTTGTTGAATCATTTTTCTAACCATGTTACCACCGATTCTACCAGCATCTTTAGAAGATAAATCTCCATTGTATCCTTGTTTTAAATTAACACCTACTTCATTTGCAACTTCATATTTGAACTTGTTTAAAGCTTCTTTAGCTTCAGGAACTACTGATTTATTGCTATTTGTCATATTTTTCACCTCCTAGAATGTGATTGTTTTTGTTTTTGAAAAAACTCTTTTGCTTTTTCATTATTTATAATGCACGTTTAAAAAATTTTTAAACTGGTAAATTTTTGTATATTTTTCAATCAGTTTTCAAAAAAGCCTTGTCAAAAACCTTATTACATGATATAATATTTTAGTCAATTTATGAGAGCTTAAAAGGGAGGTGCAAAACATGCCAAATATAAAATCAGCAATAAAACGTGTTAGTGTTATTGAAAAGAAAACTCTTAGAAATAATATGGTTAAATCAGGATATAAATCTGCAGTTAAAAAATTTGAACAAGCTGTAGAAGCTGGAAATAAAGAAGAAGCTACAAAATTATTAGCTTTAGCTACAAAAAAAGTAGATCAAGCTTGTACAAAAGGTGTTATTGTTAAAAACACAGCTGCAAGAAAAAAATCTAACATGGCAAAAAGATTAAATGCAATGAATGCATAAGCTTAGAAAATTGTGCACAGTTTTTTAAGATTTAAAGATGCTAGAAATAGCATCTTTTTTTGTATTCTAAAAAAATCATCATAGCATAGTCCCCATTGGTACAAATTACCTTTGTTTTTCTTCTAAATTTATGTTAACATTTAATTAAGATGTATTTTAGTTAAGTGAGGGATTTAAAGTGAATAAGTTATTATTGGAATTTAAAAATATTGATATGAATATTACAAATTTAATGAAACGTGGCATAAAATTTTCTTTTTTACTTATTATTTTCGCAAGTATAATTTTATTAACATATGATTTTTTATTTACATATCCTATTATCTATTATGCCGGATTTTCATTATTTAAAACAAGTTTATTTTTCATGGCAGGATTTATTATCTTCGGCTTTGCATTTAACAAAATAAAAGCAGAAATACGTTAAGAGTTACATTTATAGCATATAGTAATATATAAATGGTAAAATTAAGTGACGCACTTTGAAATAAAAATAGACACATAAGATTACAAATGATACAATGTGATTGTCAAGAAAACATTGAAAGGATTTGTAAAAATATGTGTCAAAAAGATTATAACAAAAAAATAAATCAAAAATATTGAAATTCACATAAAAATATGATATTATATATATTATCATTCGTAGCTATGCGAAATAAAGATAAATAGTATTTTAAAATTCTCGTATAACAATTGTAAGGAGGAAATATTATGAAAGATGTATTTATGAAGTTGCGGATTAAACTCTTTGTTTGTTTTTTACATTTAAAATTCTTTTGTTTTGAAATTACAAAACCCTTTCGAATAGCCATTTCATGCATAGAACGTTATTTGGCTTTACGGAAGATTGACAAAGAATCTGAAAATGGTTGGGAAAGACATGTTAAGATTAGAGAGCTTGATGAAAAAGATGAATTGGAGATTAAAAGAGGACAATTTCAAATTTTAAAAACTCACATTATTGGTGCTTTTTTTAGAACCTGTATATGTGCTGGAGCACAAATACTGGATAGCGAAACTAATAAGTACCAACAAGATTTTCAAAACAAAAAAGAAGAACTTATTTGCTTACTCGAAAAACTTTGTAACTACCAAGAAATTAATTTTGATGAAAACATCAAATCCGAAATTATTTCTTGGGAACTTGGAAAATTTGAGACACAAGAAGCTCTAAGTGACTGGTCCAAAAGATTTTCTGAATATATCTGTACTTTAGATATTATTTGATACATCTTAAATAAAAAGGTGAAATTCTCTATTCAAGAATTTCACCTTTTTCATTTATTTATTTAACTCATCTAAAAATAACTTATTAAGCATTTGAGGATTAGCCTTACCCTTAGTCTCCTTCATTGCTTGACCAACTAAAAATCCTAATGCTCTATCTTTTCCTGCTTTGTAATCTGCAATAGATTGTGGGTTATTTTCAAGTATTTTTAATACTATTTCTTTTATAGCTCCCTCATCTGAAATTTGTATCCATCCTTTTTCTTTTACTATTTCTTCAGGATTTTTTGGATTCTCAAATAATTCTTCTAATACTTTTTTACCAATTGCAGAACTTATTGTTCCTTTATCAATTAGTATAATCATTTCAGCTAATTGTTCTGCTGTAAATGGAATTTGAGATGGCTCAAGTTCTTTTTCATTTAATATCCTTGAAACATCTGAGAGCAACCAGTTTGCTACTGATTTTGCATTATTACATATTGATAATGCTTTTTCAAACATGTCTGACATGTGTTTTGAAGCTGTTAACATCCTTGCATCTTTTTCAGATAAACTGTATTCTGTTAAATAACGTTCTTTTCTGCTTTCTGGTAATTCTGGTAAATTGTTTTTTATGTTTTGAATATATTCATCTGATAACCTAATTGCTGCTAAATCTGGCTCTGGAAAATATCTGTAATCTTGTGCATCTTCTTTATCTCTCATTGAAAATGTTTTACCAGATATATCATCCCATCTTAAAGTTTCTTGGTCAATTTTTCCTCCATCTTCAAGAACATCAACTTGTCTTTGTGCTTCATATTCAATTGCTCTTACAATTGATCTAAAAGAGCTCATATTTTTCATCTCTGTACGTGTTCCAAACTCTTTGCTTCCTTTTCTCATAACAGAAACGTTAACATCTGCTCTTAATGAACCTTCTTGCATTTTACAATCTGATACTTCAATATATTCTAGTATAGATTTTATTTTTCTCATATATGCTTCTGCTTCTTTAGCTGAACGCATATCTGGTTCTGAAACTATTTCTATTAGTGGAACTCCTGCTCTGTTTAAATCTACTAAACTTCCAGCTCCAAATTCATTATGATTTAATTTTCCTGCATCTTCCTCAATATGTATTCTTGTAATTCCTATTGTTTTCTTTTCACTATCTAATACAATTTCTACATTTCCGTGTTCACATAGAGGTTTATCAAATTGTGATATTTGATATGATTTTGGAAGGTCTGGATAAAAATAATTTTTTCTATCATTTTTAGAGTCTTTTGAAATTGTACAGCTTGTTGCTAATCCTGCTTTTACAGCATATTCAACTACTTTTTCATTTAGCACTGGAAGAGCTCCTGGCATCGCCATACATACTGGGCATACATGTGTATTTGGTTCTGCACCAAATTCTGTAGAACAGTTACAAAATATCTTTGTTTTTGTTGAAAGTTCGGCATGTATTTCTAGTCCAATGACTACTTCATAATCTTCTATTGACATTTTAAATCTCCTTTACTTAGATATTTGGTCTATATTTGCTTCTAAAGTTTGTTGCTTGTTCATAAGTATATGCTGCATTTAATATAGTTTCTTCATCAAAATAATTTCCTATTAATTGCATTCCTATTGGCATATTATTACTATCTACTCCACATGGAATTGAAATAGCAGGAACTCCTGCAATATTTACAGGAACTGTACATATATCAGATAAATACATTTCCATAGGATTTGATGATTTAGTACCAATATCAAAAGCAACTATTGGCGAAGTAGGTGTTAATATTACATCATACTTTTCAAATGCTTTTTTAAATTCTTGTTTTACAAGTGTTCTAACTTGTTGAGCTTTTTTATAATATGCATCATAGTAACCTGAAGATAATACATAAGTACCTAATATAATTCTTCTTTTTACTTCTGGGCCAAATCCTTCACTTCTTGAATTTTTGAATAATTCTTTTAGGTTTGTATAATTTGGTGTACGGTATCCATAACGAATTCCATCAAATCTACCTAAGTTTGAACTTGCTTCTGCTGGTGCAATTATATAATATGTTGCTAAAGAATAATCTGCAATGTCTAAGCTAAATTCTTCTATTTCTGCACCTAACTCTTTATATTTTTCAATTGCTTCTTCAACTTTTGCTTTTACTTCTGTATTTATTCCATCTCCAAAATATTCTTTTGGAACTCCAATTTTTAAACCTTTAACATCATTTTTTAAGCATTTAGTATAGTCTTTTTCCACAATTTCTGCTGAAGTTGTGTCTTTTTCATCATGACCACTAATTACATTTAATAAAATTGCTGCATCTTTAACATCTTTAGTCATTGGTCCTATTTGATCAAGTGAAGATGCAAATGCTACTAATCCATAACGAGATACTAATCCATAAGTTGGTTTTAGTCCTACAATACCACATAAACTTGCTGGTTGACGAATTGAACCACCTGTGTCTGAGCCTAGTGCCCATGGTACCAAATTTGCTGCAACAGCTGCTGCACTTCCTCCTGATGAACCACCAGGTACAGTATTTAGGTTCCATGGATTTTTTGTTGTATGGAAATGTGAATATTCTGTTGATGATCCCATTGCAAATTCATCCATATTTAACTTTCCAAGCATTATCATATCTTCTGCATTTATTTTTTCCATAACTGTTGCATTATATGGTGATACAAAATTTTCTAACATTTTAGAACCACATGTAGTTTTTACACCTTTTGTGCACATATTATCTTTTATTCCAATTGGAATACCTGCTAATTCTGTTTTTGACTCTCCTGCTTCTATTTTTTTATCAATCTCTTCTGCCTTTTTTATTGCTTCATCTGTTAATGGTGTAATAAAAGCTTGTACATCTTTTTCTTTTTCATTTATTCTATCTACATAAGCTTTAGTAATTTCGGCTGAAGTTAGTTCTTTATTTTTTAATTTTTCTAAAAGTTCATGTACAGTTAATTCTGTAATATTCATCTTATTCATTCCTTTCTGTTAATTATTGAATTACTTTTGGAATTTTAAACATATTTCTTTCTTTTTCTGGAGCATTAGCCATTAATGCTTCTTTATCTTCAAAGTTTTTAACTTCATCTTTACGAAATACATTATATTTATTTTCAACACCAACAGCTTCTGATAATCCTTCTGTTGGTGCTTTGCTTACTATATTTGCATAATTTAAAATGTCTTGTAAATGTAAAAGATAAGTGTCTACTTCATCTTCTTTCAAATTTAAACTTGACAAATTTGCAATGTGTAATAACTCTTCTCTTGAAACTTTCATCTAAGCTCATCTCCTTTATAAACATTGTCCTTATTATATATATTTTTTGCCCAAATTACAAGCATTGAAGCTATAATTTTTACTTTGTTTCAGTTATTCTAATATTTAATTCTCTTAATTGTTCTTTTGTAACAAAACCTGGTGCACCCATCATTAAATCTTCAGCTTTGCTGTTCATTGGAAATGCAATAACCTCTCTAATGTTTTCGGCATCTGTTAAAAGCATTAACATTCTATCCACACCTGGTGCAATTCCAGCATGTGGTGGTGCCCCATATTGAAATGCATTAAATAAAGCAGAAAATTTCTCTTCAATGTCTTTTTTAGTATAACCTGCTATTTCAAATGCTTTTACCATTATTTCTGGATCATGGTTTCTAACTGCTCCAGATGAAAGTTCAATTCCATTACATACAATATCATATTGATATGCTAAAATTTCAAGTGGATTTTTTGTAAGTAGCGCTTCCATTCCTCCTTGTGGCATTGAAAATGGGTTATGGCAAAATGTTATTTTTTCATCTTCTTCTAATTCATACATTGGAAAATCAACAATCCATGCAAATTGAAAACTATTTTCATCTATCAATTCTAATCTTTTTCCTAGCTCTGTTCTTATTTGTCCTGCTAACTCTGCTGCTCTTTTTTCATTATTTGCTATAAAAAATATTGTATCTTCGCTTTTTAAATCTGCAATTTTTATTAATTCTTTTTTCAAATCAACTGGTATAAATTTATCTATTGGACCTTTTAGTGACATATCTTCTTGTACTTCCAAATATCCAAGTCCAGGCATTCCTAATGACATTGCATATTCTAACATTTTTTCATGAAATCCTTTTGATAAATGTTTATTAACTTTAATTGCTCTTACAGTTCTGTTAATAAATGGTTTAAATGTACATTGTTTAAAAAATTCCGATAAATCTATTATATACAATGGGTTTCTTAAGTCTGGTTTATCTGTTCCATATTTTAGAATTGATTCTTTGTATGCAATTCTTGGAAATGGATATTTTGCTATTTTTTTACTAGAAAATTTGCTAAATGTATTATAAATAACAGGCTCTATTGCACTAAATACATCTTCTTGTGTTGCATAAGACATTTCCATATCTAATTGGTAAAATTCGCCAGGGCATCTGTCAGCTCTTGCATCTTCATCTCTAAAACATGGTGCAATTTGAAAATATTTATCTATTCCAGACACCATAAGCAATTGTTTAAATTGTTGTGGTGCTTGTGGAAGTGCATAAAATTTCCCTTTGTGTACCCTGCTTGGTACTAAATAATCTCTAGCTCCTTCTGGTGAAGAACTTGTCAAAATTGGAGTTTGTACTTCTAAAAAGCCATTACCAATCATTTGCTCTCTTAAATACTGAATTACTTTTGAACGTAAAATTAAATTGTTAGTTAGTTTTTTGCTTCTTAAGTCTAAAAATCTATATTTAAGCCTTAAATCTTCTCTTACAACTTGATTTTTATTTACTTCAAATGGCAATTCCTTTGTTCTTTTTCCTAAAACTTCAATTGTTTCAATTTTAATTTCTACAAGTCCGGTTTTTAATTTTGGATTTATGGTTTCTTCATCTCTTTTTTTAACTATTCCTTCAACACATACTGATGATTCTATTGGTATGTGTGATGCAAAATCTACATCTTCTGTTTTTCCTGAAGTAACTACTTGTGTAATTCCATACATATCACGTATGTCTAAAAATACCAATCCTCCTAAATCTCTGATTGTTTCTACAAATCCTGCAATTTTAACTTTTTTTCCTACATCTTCTAGGCTTATTTCATTACAGGTATGTGTACGGTAACTCATAAAAATCCCCCTTTCTATATTATATTTTTTTCTTATAGTGTAGGGATAAACAAAAGTCCCTGCACTATAAATAGTGCAGGGACGAAATCTCTTTTAGTTCCGCGGTGCCACCCAGCTTGAAACTCTTATTATTGTTTCCTCTTTTCAAAATTACAGACTACTCCTATGTGTTGGCAAAGTTATGTTCTTCTACAAAAGGCTCTCAGCGCAGTCACCTTTATTCTCTGTTAGCAACTTTTAACTCGTCGTCATATTCATCACAATCTAATAATTTTTATAATTATTTATTATACAGTACTACTTGTACTTTTGTCAACACTTTAAGCTTAATACATTATAATATTAGTTACTAGATAACGGAGTTTAATAACGATATTGTATATACTCTTGCATTTTAGGAATTAGTTGTAATTGCTCATTATTTATCTTTTCTAATACTCTATTCACACCCTTTTAACTCCTGTTCTAACATTTTTCTAAAAGCATTCATGTATTTATCTTCTGATCGCCTTTATTGTATTTGCAAACCTGCAAACGCAATAAAGGCGCCCCGCTAGGGGCGCCCCGCTAGGGAAAATTTTTCAAATTTCTAAAACTGGACCTTAACGGTCAGTTTTAGAAATTTTAGAAAAATTTTCTCCTTTAGCGTTTCTGATGCGCTAAAGTACGTGTTAAGCGCATTAGCGCTAACATCGTATTTAATTCATTTTTTCTGGTTCATTGGACCAGTGGTCAGTGCTACTTTACATAAAGTAGGGGACGTAAACCACCACTGCTGAAGCTAGTAGTCGTGATACTGCCGGAGCGGTAAGACGTGTAACTGCCGTGTCCGCCACCATCTGTGTAGCAATACCCTCCACGATAAACACAAGGGGTGAAGCTGCTACCGAAAGTGCGGGTAGAGGATTCTGTTGTCCATTCATTTACATTTCCTGACATATCCCATATATTACAATATTTATCATTATTTATTCCTGTATTTGCAAATGATGCACTTTTATTTTTGCTTGCATAACTACTTGCGTCTGTTTCTGTTGAATATGTTTGTATAAATATTATTGCTGTATCCCATGCATAGCTATTTACTAGGTCACTTGCATATATTAGTTCATCATTTTCTTTTACCTCTCCATACATTTCTCTTGCTGCTTTTGCTGCATTTGGTTGTGTTATCTTAGTTAATAGTGTTTGATTATATTTTGAAGTTATTTTTGATGCTGTTCCACTTGCTTCAAAACGAGCTATATAATATCCTCCATTTGCTAAGGTTGTTGATATGAATTCTTCTAAATTTCTTGCTGTTGCATTTTGTGCTGTTGAATTTGTTGCTGTGTTTCCTGCTCTAAATGTACTTAATTCTTGATACCCATCACTTATTGTAACTGCCTTTGTGTAATTTTCTACTGATGCAACTTGTGCTGGCGTATATACTCCATTAGTTGCTGTAAAACTGCTATATCTTCCTAAAGTTATTGTACTTGTTGAACCTTTTTTGTTTTTTATTGTTCCAACTGGTACCCATACAAATTGATTTCCATCTGTTCCATTTTCTATTACTATTCCATCTTGTACTGCTGGAATAGTATCTCCACTATAAGTATACGTTGCTGAACCTGCTTCTGTTCCATGTGCTAATACTTTAAATCCTTTTGGTATTGTTATTTTATTTCCATATGTATCTACTGCTTTTGTATTTTTAGTTACTGCTCCTTTTCCTACTAGTGTTGATATATTTACTTCTTTATCATTGTTGCTTTCTCCCATATTTTCATTTAGCCAATTTTCTAGTGCATTTATTTCATTCATATCCTTTTGTATACTTTCATTTGCTTTGTTTTGTGCGTCTTGTGCTTTTTTAATAATTCCTCTATCGCTGAATACTGCGTTTATGGTTACTCCTGCTAGTATTAGCAAGACTACAATGGTTACTACTAGTGCTATTAGAGTAATACCTGCTTGATTTGAGTAATTTCTTCTTGCTGATTTTTTATTCATTTTTATCTCTTTACTTATTTTAGTCTTCTTTTTATTCAAGGTTATCTTCCTCCTCTTTCTTCAGTATTTTATTTTGCTTTTTTCTATTTTGTATTTAGTATGTACAATTTTTTTCCTTTTTATGCACATTTACTCATTTTATAGCTTCATACTATATATCTTTCAAGTTTACTCTATTTAATTTTCAATGTGCTAAATTTTTATCTTACAAAAAATAAAGCAAGATAATTGTACATATCCTATTTAAAAATATCATAACATTTTTTTATTTTCAATACTTTTCTTTAATTTCTATCGACTTTTGTTATTAGATAATGATTTTTAATAGAAAAATCGTTCAAGTCTGCTAGTCTGTAATATTAATGTAACACAAATGTAATGAAAAATATTTCGTGTATTTTTGGTAAAACAAAAATGATATATATAAAAGTGAAATACGAAAGCTAAAGAAAGAAAATGAACAAAAAGAACTTGAAAACAAGCTATTAAAAAAAGAAAATAAAAATAACAAAGAAATAATTCATGACTTAGATAAAAACAATTATCACAGTCAATGTGAAACTTTGAGATTAGAGAAAAAGGTCAAAAATCACAGTTAATTCAAATGATTTTTGACCTTTTTTCATATTTTAAACTTCATTTCCATAATAGCTATCTATTAATATTTGTTTTAATTCTTCAACTAATGGTAACCTTGGGTTTGCAGTTGTGCATTGATCTTCAAATGCTCTATCTGCTAATAAATCAATTTTTGCCATAAATTCTTGTTCATTGATTCCTGCATCTTTAAAACTCTTTGGAATATTTAAATCTGCATTTAATTTTTGAATTTCTCTAATTAAAGAGTTAACTCCTTCTTCATTTCCATAAGCAGGGAAATTCATTCTTCTTGATAAATCCGCATACTTTTGGTCTGCAATATAGTACTCGTATTTAGGGAATGATACAAACTTAGTTGGTCTTTGGCTGTTATACCTTATTACATAAGGTAATAAAATTGCATTTATTCTTCCATGTGGTAAGTGGAATTCTGCTCCTATTTTATGTGCTAATGAATGACATACACCTAAGAATGCATTTGTAAATGCCATACCTGCAATTGTACTTGCATTATGCATTTTTTCTCTTGCATGTGCATTGCTTCCATTGTTATATGCTTCTCTTAAATTTTTAAATACTAATTCAAATGCTTTTTCTGCTAATCCATCTGTATAATCAGATGCCATATTTGATACATATGCTTCAATAGCATGTGTTAAAACATCCATACCGGTGTCTGCAGTAATTGTTTTTGGTAAACTCATAACTAAGTCTGGGTCAACTATTGCAACATCTGGTGTTAATTCATAATCTGCTAAAGGATATTTTTTGTTTAATTTTTTATCTGTAATAACAGCAAATGATGTAACTTCTGATCCTGTTCCTGATGTTGTCGGAATCGCAACTAATTGTGCTTTATTACCTAATTTAGGGAATTTATAAGTACGTTTTCTTATATCCATAAATTTAAGTTTCATTCCTTCTGCATCAGCTTCTGGATGCTCGTAGAATAGCCACATTCCTTTTGCTGCATCAATTGGACTTCCTCCACCTACTGCAATAATTACATCAGGCTTAAATTCTCTCATCATTTCTACTCCTCTATAAACAGTTTCAAATGATGGGTCTGATTCAACATCTGAAAAGATTTCAGAATGTACATATTCTTTTCTTTTTCTTAAATAATATAAAATTTTGTCTATATAACCTAAGTTTACCATTGATGGGTCTGTAACAATAAATGCTCTTGAAATATTTGGCATTTTTTCTAAATATGCAATAGAACCTGCTTCAAAATATATTTTCTGTGGCACTTTAAACCATTGCATATTAACTCTCCTTTTGGCTACTCTTTTGATATTTATTAAATTTACGCTTGATACATTTGCAGTTGTAGAGTTTCCACCAAATGTTCCACATCCTAATGTTAATGATGGCATATTTGTATTATATATATCACCTATCGCTCCATGTGTTGATGGTGAATTAACTATTATTCTACCTACTTTTACTCTTTCTGAGAATTTTTGAATTGTCTCATTATCTTCTGAATGAATGACAGCTGAATGTCCCATTCCACCAAATTCAATTAATTTTTCTGCTAATTCTATTCCCTCGTCTGCATTTTCAACTACATAATATGCAAGTACAGGGCTTAATTTTTCTTTTGAAAATGGGTATTCAATTCCAACTCCATTCTCTTTTAATACTAATACTTTTGTATCTTTTGGTACTTCAATATTTGCACCTTTTGCAATAATGTAAGGGCTCTTTCCAACTATATCTGCATTTAGTGCACAACCTTTTTCTGCTATAAACATACTGTTACGTAATTTTTCTGTTTGTTCTGCATTTAAAAAGTAACATCCTGCTTCTTTCATAAGCTCTTCAAATTCTTTATGAATTTCTTTATCAACTATAACTGATTGTTCTGATGCACAAATCATTCCATTATCAAATGATTTTGATAATACCAAATCATTTACTGATGTTTTTAATTTTGCAGTTTTATCTATATAACAAGGTACATTTCCAGGTCCAACACCTAATGCTGGTTTTCCACATGAATATGCTGATTTTACCATTCCACTTCCACCAGTTGCTAAAATTAAATTAACACCTGGGTGATTCATTAAAGCTGTTGTAGCTGTTATAGATGGTTCTTCAATCCATAAAATGCAATCTTCTGGAGCGCCTGCTTTTATAGCTGCATCTCTTAAAATTGTTGCTGCTGCAACACTACATTTTTGTGCAGATGGGTGAAAACCAAATATTATAACATTTCTTGTTTTTGCTGCAATTAATGATTTAAACATTGTTGTTGAAGTTGGGTTTGTAACAGGTGTTACACCAGCTATAATTCCTATTGGTTCTGCAATTTCTTCATAACCTTCTTCTTCATTATCTTCAATTACTCCAACTGTTTTATCGTATTTTATACTGTGATAAATATATTCTGTTGCAAACATATTCTTTGTAATTTTATCTTCGTAAATACCTCTGCCAGTTTCTTCTACAGCCATTTTAGCAAGTTCCATATGATGTTCTAAGCCAGCCATTGCCATTTGTTTTACAATTTCATCAACTTGCTCTTGGTCTAATTTCATGTATTCTTCAGATGCTTTTTTTGCTCTTTCAACTAAGCTGTCTATCATCTCTTCAATTCTTTTTTTCTCTTCTTCACTAACTTCTTTTGCCATTTTCAAACTTTCCTTTCTCTCTTGTGAATAATTATTTCCATTTCTATGTAATTATATACTAACTTATTTTTATTGTAAATAAATTATTTTCAAAACTCTCTTAAATTTAAAAATCGAACCTAGCCGACATTGTCAGCTAGGTTCTTTGGGCTACTCAAGGCTCTTCATAATCATGGTAATTTGTTTACTGAAATTCGTTTCAGTAATTTCTTCTTTTTCGAACATATCAATTAAATGTTCAACCTGTTTCTGTTCTTTCTCAACATCTTTAGGCCAACTGCCATGCCGTTTTTCCAAATGGCAAAGCAACTTGGTCATTTGTGCAGTACGATCACCCCTCCAATCGATGTGATCGATGGAATACATGAGCTTACGCAAAAAATTTGCGTACTCTTCTCTTACAAGTTTCCGCCTCATATTTTTCCTCCTTGCCCAAATTTATTTGTAGGAAATCCTACATACATATAGATTATATCATAAATTAAATTTTTTAGCAAATTTTCCTTTTCTTTCACTTTAAAATGTTATATAATAGGTCTGTATTTACAGAAGGAGTGAAGTTTATGGGTTATAACTTTAAAGATATTGAAAAAAAATGGCAAAATAAATGGTATAGTGAAGGTACTTTTTATGCAAAAGATGATCCTTCATTTAAAAAATGGTATGGACTAGTTGAATTTCCATATCCTTCTGGTCAAGGCTTACATGTTGGTCATCCTCGTAGTTATACAGCATTAGATATTATTGCTAGAAAGAAAAGAATGGAAGGATATAATGTATTATACCCTATTGGATTTGATGCATTTGGATTACCAGCTGAAAACTATGCTATTAAAAATCATGTTCATCCTAAAATTACAACTGAGAAAAACGTTAATCATTTTAGAGAACAATTAAAAGCTTTAGGTTTTTCATTTGACTGGTCTAGAGAAGTCAATACAACTGATCCAAATTATTATAAATGGACTCAATGGATTTTTATTCAATTATATAAACATGGATTAGCTTATAAAGCTACAATGCCTATAAACTTCTGTACTGGTTGTAAAGTAGGGTTAGCAAATGAAGAAGTTGTTAATGGTGTTTGTGAAAGATGTGGAAGTCCAGTTGTCCAAAAAGAAAAAAGTCAATGGATGTTAAAAATTACAGAATATGCTCAAAGATTAATTGATGACTTAGATGAAGTTGATTATTTAGATAAAATCAAGGCACAACAAAGAAACTGGATTGGTCGTAGTGAAGGTGCTGAAGTTAAATTTAGACTTGCAAACCATGATAAAGAATTAGTTGTATACACAACAAGACCTGATACATTATTTGGTGCAACATATATGGTAGTTGCTCCAGAACACCCTATTATTAAAGAATTAGAAAACGAAATTACTAACCTAGACGAAGTAAAAGAATATCAAAGACAAGCTAGTTTGAAATCTGATTTTGAACGTGCAGAATTAAATAAAGAAAAAACAGGTGTTGAAATCAAAGGTATTCGAGCAATCAATCCTTTAACAAATACAGAAATTCCAATTTGGGTTTCAGACTACGTTTTAATTACTTATGGTACTGGTGCAATTATGGCCGTTCCTGCTCATGATACAAGAGACTGGGAATTTGCTAAAAAGTTCAGCTTACCTATTATTCAAGTAATTGAATCAGCAAATGAAAACACAGTTTGTGATATTGAGAAGGAAGCTTTTACAGATGTTGCAAGTGGCAAACTTGTTAACTCTGGTTTCTTAACAGGTTTATCTGTTGAAGAAGCAAAGAAAAAAGTTATTGATTATTTAGAAGAAAATAAAATTGGAACTAGAAAAGTAAATTACAAATTACGTGATTGGGTATTTTCAAGACAACGTTATTGGGGTGAACCAATTCCTATGGTTCATTGTGATAAATGTGGATGGGTTTCACTTCCAGAAGAAGAACTTCCATTATGCTTACCTGATATTGAAGATTATGAACCTGGTGAAAATGGTGAATCACCTTTAGCTAAACATACAGATTGGGTTAATACAACTTGCCCTCATTGTGGTGGAAAAGCTACTCGTGAAACAGATACAATGCCTCAATGGGCTGGTTCATCTTGGTATTATTTAAGATATATGGATGCACATAATGATAAAGCTTTAGCTTCTAAAGAAGCCTTAGAATATTGGAGTCCAGTTGACTGGTATAACGGTGGTATGGAACATACTACACTTCACCTATTATATTCAAGATTTTGGCATAAGTTCTTGTATGATATTGGTGTTGTACCAACTAAAGAGCCTTATCAAAAACGTACTTCACATGGTATGATTTTAGGCTCAAATGGAGAAAAAATGTCAAAATCAAAAGGTAATGTTATAAACCCTGATGATATTGTTGAAGAATTTGGTGCAGATACATTCCGTGTTTATGAAATGTTTATGGGACCATTTGATCAAACTGCTCCATGGTCTATGGAAAGTATTCGTGGATGTAATAAATTCTTAGATAGAGTATGGAATATGCAAGAATTTTTAGTTGATGGAGACAGCTACTCTCCTGAATTTGAAAAAATGATGCATAAAGCTATAAAAAAAGTTTCTTCAGATATTGAAGAAATGAAATTTAACACAGCAGTTTCTACATTTATGACAATGACAAATGAATTTTATAAATTAAAGAGAATAAACAAAGCAGAATACAAAACATTTTTACAATTGTTAAATCCTTTTGCTCCACATATAACCGAAGAGCTATTTGAAATAATTGGTTCAAAAGACACAATAGCAAATACTCCATGGCCAGCTTATGATGAAGCAAAAACTATTGATGATGAAATTGAAATTCCAGTTCAAGTTAATGGAAAAGTAAAAGCTACTGTATCAATTGCATTAGATACTGATGAAGCAATTGTAAAAGATAAAGTACATGAAAATCAATCTGTAAAAAATGCAATCAGTGATAAAAATATTGTTAAAGAAATTTATGTAAAAAATAAAATTTACAACATTGTTGTTAAATAAAACATAAATAATATTGATTCATAAAAACAGAACATTACAAATGTAGTGTTCTGTTTTGTTACATATTTGTAATGAAACTGTAATATTATTGTAATATTATTTTGTATCTTTATGTTGTATAATGGAAAAAGAATATACTAAGGAGAAATATTTTATAAATGAACGTTGAATCAGAATTAAAAAAAGATGGAATTGAAATTATTGGAAGATTAGATACATTAAGTGTAAATTCTATTTCTAAAAGTGTTGCAGAAAAAATTTGTAATACTTTTCCAAGTGCACATTTTGATTGTAGCCAATTATTTATTGAGTTTTCTAGAACCCCTATGTATATAGCATCAATGCCAGAAGGTTATGCTGAGGCAACTTATTTTTATAAGAATTCTTCTATATACTTTAAGTCTGGAATACCTTTAAAAGATTTAGAAAAATTTGCTATACATGAACTTATTCATCACATTCAAGAAGTAAAAGACCGTAAAGGTAATTTATATCGTTTAGGTTTGTGTGAATTCGGGGCATTAAAAACATATGGAACAGCTTTAAATGAAGGAGCTGTGCAATTGGCAGCTTCAAAAATTCTTGATCAAAAAGAAACTATAGTAAAATATTATGACATATCACTTCCAACTAATAGTCCTAATTGTTATCCACTTTTGTGCAATTTAGTTAGACAATTAGCTTATCTTGTTGGTGAAAATGTCTTATTTGATAGTACATTATTTAGTACTGATAAATTTAAACTTGATTTATGCGAATCATGTGGAATGAAAAACTTTTTGAAAATTCAAGATTTATTAGATGATATTTTAAATATTGAAGAAAAAATAATTGTTTTAAATAACAAACTACTTGAAAATGAACTTGTTGATGAAAAAGCACAAAAAATTGCTTTTAAAATTGGAAAATTGAAAAATGAATTAAAGTTAACATTTATTAAGACTCAAAATTTAATTTATAGCTCATATTTTGATAATGAATTTAATAAATTAAATACTACACAAGAAATAGAAATTTATCGTACAAAGTTATATAATTATAAGAATTATATTGGTATTACTGAAAATTACAATGATTTTAATAGTTATTATATTAACAAAATGGTAGTTCTTGAGGAAAAACATGAGGCAATTTTAAATAATGTTTCTTTAGTTTTAGTTAAAGAAGGAAAAATATCTAGATTATTTAATAATATAAAAACTTTATTAAAATTAAATAAAAATCTTGAAAATGATGAAAATTTATAATTTAAAAGTTGGAAATATATATTTCCAACTTTTATTTTTCTTCTAAGAATTTTATTATTTTACTTGCAACATTTTTTCCGTCACTTGCAGCCCAAGCCACAGTTGAATTTTGTCCAACAACATCTCCTCCAGCAAATACTTTTTCATCTGATGTTTGATTGTTTTCATTTACTTGTACATACTTTTTAGTTGTTGTACTTATATTGCATTTTTCAATTAGATCTTTATCCACTTCTCCACCAACAGCCATAACTACATAATCCATATTTAATATATAATTACTGTTTTCAATATTTACAGGAGACTTTCTTGTTTCTCCTTCTTTTTGTACCAATTCTGTTTTAATACACTCTATTTTCTCAACTTTATTTGTTCCTAGTATTTTCACAATATTATTTAAAAATAGAAATTCGACTCCTTCTTTTTTTGCATCAGAAATTTCTTTTGATTCTGCCGGCATTTCCGCTTCAGATCTTCTGTATATTACAACTACCTGCTCTGCTCCCATTCTTTTTATTGTTCTTGCGCAGTCCATTGCAACATTTCCGCCACCAATAATTGCAACTTTTTTATTTGTATAGTCAGGATGATTTTGATTTTCTAGCAATGAATTACCACCATATACTCCCTCTAATTCTTCACCTTCAATAGCCATCTTTCTTGGTATGTTTGCTCCTATTGATAAATATATTGCATCATATTCTTTTTTCAATTCAACTAAATATAAGTTTTTTCCTAATTCTTTTTCACATTGTACATCTATTCCTAAAGCTAAAATCTGCTCAATAGTCTTTTCTACAATTTCATTTGATAACCTAAACTCTGGTATTCCTCTTTTTAAAATTCCACCTAAATCTTTTTGTTTTTCATAAATTGTTACTTTATATCCATTTTTTCTCAAAAACACCGCAGCAGTTAACCCTGATGGTCCTCCACCAATAACTGCTACTTTTTTATTTTTCTCTTGAATGTCTTTACAACAATTTAATAGGCTATTTGTATTATTTAAAGCCCAATCTCCGACATAAGCTTCTATTTCTCCAATTGAAACTGGTTCTGATTTAATTCCTCTAATACATTTGCCTTGGCATTGTTTTTGATGTGGACATATTCTGCCACATATTGCCGGAATAGCAGTAGTTTCACACAATATTTTATATGCTTCTTCTAAATTATCTTCTTTTACCTTTTGTATAAAAGCTGGAATATTATTTCCAAGTGGGCATCCTGTCCTACATTGTGGATTTTTACAATTTAAGCAATATTCAGCCTTTTGTTTTATATTATCTTTCATATCTTACCTCTGGTTTATCTTATTAACAATAATATTATAAATTTAAAAGATTCACAACCTCTTTTAAATCTTTCCAAAATTCAACCTTTTTGTTCTCATCTCTAAGTAATGCAGCAGGGTGCCAAGTAGGCATATACTTTATTCCTTTTTGCTCTATCCATTTGCCTCTACTAGCTGTAATAGAATATTCTTTTCCTAATACATTTTTTAAAGCTGTACTTCCTAAAAGAACTATTACTTTAGGTTTTACAAGAATTACCTGATTACGCAAATAATTTAAGCATGCCTCTGCTTCATCTTGTTCTGGTACTCTATTAGCAGGAGGTCTACACTTTACTATATTTGTTATATACACCTCTTGCCTTTTTATACCTAATCCTTGAAACGCTTTATTCATAAGTTGTCCTGCTTTTCCAACAAAAGGAAGTCCTTGAGTATCTTCATCTGCTCCAGGACCTTCTCCTATAAACATCAAGTCCGCTTGTTTATTACCCTCTCCAAAAACAATATTTTTTCTTGTTGAACATAATTTACATCTATTACAACTTTTTATACTATTTTCTAAATCTTCCCAATTATCGTACATTTCTTATTTCCTCTATTTTACACAATCTTCCAATAATTCTATTTTGTTTTCTTGGTCTGTATCAATTTTTGCCATTGTTCCAATTGGTATAACAGTTTTCTTATCTATATGACCAAAATTATTTGATTTTATTATTGGCAAATTGTATTCTCCATCTAATGTATCTAACAAGATTTTTTCTATGCTCACTGCTCCATCATAATTACCAAGCCAAATTCCTTTTATCTTGTCAAATACTCCATTTTGTTTCATATAATAAAAATAATTGCTTACTAACTCTGGTGGTGTTTCAACAAACAATTCTTCTAAAAATAGTATTTTATCTGTAAAATCAATACTATATTTTCCACATACCATTTCATTTACTAAACTTAAATTTCCACCAACTAGAATTCCTTTTGCTTTTCCTTCTTTAATTATAACATATTCATCATCTGTTTGCCCTAAACTCAAGCCACCTTCTACAAACCTTTTTATTACTTCTTCATATCCATATTTAGTTTGCCATGAAGTTAATGCTTTAAATGTTGGTCCATGAAAAGTTACTAATCCAGTTTTTGCATAAATTGCATTTAAAAGTGATGTTGAATCACTAAATCCACATATTATTTTTGGATGATATTTTATTGTATCATAGTCTAAATAGTCAAATGTAGAATTTGAATTAAATCCACCTGATATACAGAATATCGCCTTTATTTCGTCGTTTTGAAACATATAGTTTATGTCATCTGCTTTTTGTTTTGCTGTTGCTGAATATCCTAGTTTATTTGATACTGCATTTGGTGCAAATTCAATTTTAAATCCTACACTTTCCATAAGCATTATCGAATTATTTATTGTTTCTAGATCTTCTTTTAGTACAGGGCTTGATGGTGCTATTAAACCAATAGTATCACCTTTTTTTAACCTTTCAGGTATCATATTACTCCTCCTATTTTATCGCTATTATTGCTCCATTTACTCCAAAGCTTTTTCCGTCTGCTCTATATGAATGAAATTCTTTTGAATGACACATTGTACAAATATTACTGTCTATTATATTTTCTTCTTTTAATCCTATATTTTTTAACAATTCAATATTGATTTTTACTGTATCAATATAATATTTTTGTTTGTTTTCCTTTTTGTCTCCTAGTTTAATTATTTCATCAATGTTTTTTAAGTTTTTGTATTTATTATAAAATAAATCTTTTACATCTTCATCAACTTCAAAACAACATTGTCTTATACTTGGACATATACAGCATATAATATCTTCTGGCTTACTCTGATATTCAGTTATCATCTTTTCTATCGCCTTTATTATTATTCTTTTTAAAGTACCTTTCCAACCTGAATGAATACTTCCTATGGCTTTTTTTACTGGGTCATATAAAAGCATTGAAATGCAATCTGCAGAAGTTGTAAGAAGTGCAATGTCTTTTTTATTTGTTACTACTCCGTCAACATCTTTTAATTCGTCAATATTTTTTACTTTTTCTATTTTTTCCACAGTATCTGTATGTGTTTGATATGTTCTTACAACAGCTGTGTTTTCTAAATTTAAACTTTTTAATATTCTATCACAACTTTGTCTAAAAAAATCAATATTTTTTATTTGAAAGTTTAACTGATTATTACTTCTCATTGTATAACAATGTGTTACTTCTGGATACTCTAATAATCTTTTAAATTGAATATATTCAATTCCTTCATTATTTCGATAAATTATATTTTCCATATCTATTCCTTCTTATTGACAAATGTCAAATATTTGTTATATAATAATAATAGGAAATGAAAAACCACAAATGTGGTTTGCCGAATTAAATGTAAAAAACACATCTAAATCGTCAAAATTATACAGATGTGTTTTTTTATTGGTTAATTTTTTGCTTACTCATAATTATAACTAATGCTATAATTAAGGTAAACGTAATGATAGTTACTCCAATTAAAGAATAATATAATATGTATATTGTTGCTATTAATGATTGTATTTCTACCATACGCCTCACCTCCTTGTAGGAGGCAAACCACATCTGTCTTTTTCATTTCCTATAATTCTATAGTACAACATTTACTTATAAATGTCTAGCGAACACTTGAAATTTTTTCCAATATTTTTTCTTTGTTGGCATTTGGTATGTAATTATAATTATTTTTTGTAGTTTGATTAAATTGACAAATAGCTTTATAACTACAATATTCACAAGGTGTTTTCTTATCCCTAGTTCTATAATATGGTTCGATTCCAATGTTTCCATTTAAAATTTCTTCTGAAATTTGTTTTATGATTTTTTCCATATAATTTTGCAAGTTTTCAAATTGTTTTCTATTTAATGTATTTGGTTTGTCACTAACTTCTCCATCTTTGCCTATATATGCTGGAACAATATTAGAACTGCCAGATACTAAATTTATGTCCATTTTTCTTACAATATTACTATCTGCAAGTATAAGCCCTTGCATTTTAAATTGTTTTCTTAGCTCTTCTGTAATTTCTTCATCAGTCATATTTGGATTTGCATTTAATACTGGATCTATTAAATTAAAATACAATGCGCCTGCTGGTGTTACTTCTTCATTTTCACAAGCAGCGTCCAAATATGTTAATAATTGAAGTTGCAAACCTGCATACACTTCATTTAGATTTATATTTTTTATTGATGATTTATAATCTATTATTCTAATATAATTTCCATCTGCAGTTTTTGCTATGTCTAATCTGTCAATTTTCCCAGTTATTTCAACTTTTTTACCATCTTTTAATTCATATATAATTGGCTCATATTGACCACCTTGTTTAAATTCAAGTTCATGTCCTAACACTTCAAAGTCACTATATTTTAAACTATCTACAATATATTTCATAGATTTTGTAATTACTTTTTTTAATCTTTGAGCTAATATTCTGTATTTTGGAATACTATTAAATATATCATATTTTTTTAATGCTAGTTTTTCTTCAACAATATCTTCTGTAATTTGTTTTATTTGTTCTTCTTCAATATTTTTTACAGATATATTTAATTCATCTAATCTTTCAAAAAAGCTATCTATTACTTCATGCATTAAGTTTCCTGTATCAACAGCCTCAACATTAAAGCTATCTTTTTCTTTTAATTTTAGTCCATACTTTAAATAATATGAAAAAGCACAAGCTTGATATTGTTCTAGTCTTGACACACTTGTTTTTAAAGTATTGCCATATAATTTTTCCAATTTATTTTGCTTTAATTTTTCTGGCTCATTTTTATATTGTAAAGCTTTTATTGCTGACTCTAATTTTGCTTTATAATTAGCCTGATAATAATTGTATACATCAAACCAAATAGGTTCTATTTCCTCATCCTGTGTAAAATTTCTTAAATTTACTAATAATTCATCAAATGTAGTTTTAGAAAGTAATACTTCGCTTTTTCTCTCTATTACATCACTTTGTTCTTTTATATTAGGAAATATTCTTTTAATTTTATTTATTAATATTGATGCTCTTAAAGATTTTCCTTCTGCATCTGATGAAGCATAAGATAAATAAAGTTTTTCTTCTGCTGTTGTAAATGCCTTGTAAATATTAAAATTGTCGTCATAAATTTGCTCTATTGTTCCTTTTGCAAGTTCTATTCCTTGCTCTTTTAATATATTTCTATCTTTATCATCTAAAAATCCTTCATCTTTTTGTATACTTGGAAAGCTTCCATCATTTAAACCTATAATAAATACTGCCTTTACTTTATGTGATCTTGAACGGTCTACATCTCCTACTATTACTTGATCTGCAGTTGCAGGAATTGTGCCTAAGTCACTTTGGTTAAAGCCCATTTTTAATATTTTTGCATATCTATCAAAGGTTATATTTTTATTGCCTAAAACTAGTACTATTTCACCAAATAAATCTGTTAAAATTTTAATACTTAATTCATATTGTTTTGCAATTTCTAATTCATTATTTTGTTTCAATTCCTCAATTTTTTGTTCTAGCTTTTCATATATATTATTTTGGACTAAAAATTCATATAATCCAGTTGTTATTTCTTTTACTGTTTTTAATCCTGCTAACTGTTTTTTGAATTTCAAAAGAGGTTCTATAACTTTATCTCTTGCATATATTATTTGTTTTTGTTGCTCTTCTGTTTCATTGTAAAAACTCCACTCTTTTGCATACCATTTGCTTCCTTTTATACCCCATTTTAAGCAATAATTTTCTAATACAGCTATTTCTTGTGTATCTAAATCTAGTAATCCTGTTTTTATATAACCAAAAACCGATTCATAAGACCAGTTCTTTGCAAATATTTCTAATAAAGATAATACATATCTTACTAAAATATTACTTCCTAAGTCCTTTTTCTCATCTATAAAAACTGGTATATTATATTGCTCAAAAATTGCTTTACACAAACTTGAATATGTATCTATATTTTTTGTAATTACAGCCATTTCTTCATATTTATAGCCTTTTTTTGCAAGTTTTGTTATTTGTATTGCAACATTTTCTATTTCAGAATATGGATTACTTGCTAAAAATATTGATAAATTTTCATTTTGTTTGTCATATTTTTTATAAAAAGGGGATGTCATATTTTCTGCTAGATGTTGTAATTCTTCAGTTTTAAATCTGTATGGTGTATTTAAAAAAATTGTTTTTTCTACTTCTATTTGCTCTTGGTTTGCAATTTCTAAAATCCTTTTTACTGTTTGTTTATTACTATAAAATGTGTCTATATCAGCATTTGTGTTTTCTTGTAAATTATCTGCACAAATTGTTATTGTAATTTTATGTGATATTCTCATAAGTTTTCTTAAAATTTCATATTCTTGTAAAGTAAATCCCGCAAATTCGTCAATATATATATCGCAATTTTTAAATTCATTTGATTCTTCAAGTTCTTCTGCCAAAAGAGTTAACCCATCATTTTCGTCAATATATTGATTTTGAATTGAAGTGTTATATAAATCATACAAATTTGTAATATCTTCAAGCTTTTTTTGCAAGTATTTATCTTGAGTATTTTTAGTAACTTCTTTTAATATATCTAACTGTACTTGGTGTTTTTTTAGCTCAGTTAATTGTCTTGATATCATTTCTACATTTTCATCTGACTTACCTAGAAATAAAAACTTATTATTTTCTGTTAGTAAAATATGGTCTATAAGCATTGCTTTGCCCGAACCAGATAAATTTATTCTTGTTTTTTTGCCTACTTCTCCTAAAATTCTATATGCCATACGTGCAAACGTAATTACTTCTGCTGAAATCATACTTTGTGAAGAAGATGTTTCAAGTAATTTATGCTCTGCTGTATATGAAAATTGTTCTGGTGTAATTACTTTTATTTTGTATGGACTTTTTTGTTTTATTTGTTCATTTATTTGGTTAAAAATATATGTACTTTTTCCTGTACCTGATGTTCCATATACAATTTGAATACTCAAATCTCTCTCCCTCCAATTTTCAAAAAATATGAAACATTTTTATTGTTTTGCCAACTTTTGTTTCACATTTACATTATATCATAAAGAAAAAAATATGAAATATTTTTTGAATTTTTTAAAAAATTTGACATATAATAAAATTAGTGCTATACTAGTAATAGCTTAAGCAAGTCATTGGATGTCATTAAGATTTGCACTGAGATATGTTCGTCGCATATCTCTTTTTTATTGCACAAAAAATTTTTGATTCTTGCATACTAAAAAAGAAAGAGGCGGTCGTCGTCCGCCTCCAAAGATTATTCTTTGTTTGTGCTTTGGTTTTCATCATTATTACTGCTTAAAAGCAATAATATAATTAATCGCCAAATCAGTTCATAGGATGTCATATAAGACTGCACCTCCCTTCTTCAGGGAACTATCCTTATGTAAGGACTTTTTTATTATACCTTAATTACAAATATTTCGCAACATCTTTTCCATAAATTGTAAATTTTGTGTTACCAATATTCACTGTTATTGGTTGTTTATTTTTGAACAAAGCTTACGCTTCACGTTTCCAGTAGAATAAATACTGCTGTGCCAGTCCTGCTAAATCTCCATATTTTTCTGTTGCTAATTTTTCTATTTGATCTCTTTTTAGCTTTGTTTCGTCTGGTAATTTAAAATATAGCTCATTCATAACTCTTCTTACCCATACATCTACCGGAAATACACTTAAACATTTTAATGTTGAAAATAGCATAATACAATCTGCTACTTTTGGTCCAACTCCTGGTAGTGTTAGCAAAGTCTCTTTTATTTTTCTACTATCTGTTTCTTGTTTTAATTTTTCTAAATCCATTTGTTTTGATATAACTAATTTTGTTGTATCATATATTCTTTTATCTCTAAATCCTAATCCTAATGCTCTTAAATCTTCTACACTTGCTTTTGATAACTGTTCTGGTGTTGGAAATGTATAATATTCATTTCCTTTCCATTCAATTTTGTTTCCATATTTTTTTGCCATTCTTTCTATTATGCCTTTTATTCGTGGAATATTATTATTAGCTGATATTATAAAAGATATTGTTGTTTCCCATAAGTCTTGATTTAATAGCCTTATTCCGCTTCCATAATCAATGCTATTTTTTAATGGTTCATCTATTTTTGATAATTTATTTTTTATATCGTCATAATCTCTATCTAAATCAAAATATTTTGTTACTATTTCTTTTATATCTCCACCACAAATACCATCAAATATAATTTGATGGTTTTGTTCTTTTACATTTAATACATTATTCTTAAAAACTCCAGTATAGCTTCCATCTAGCTCTTCGTTCCATCTAAAGCATTGTCCACATTCAAATATGTGCTTCAACTCAAAGCTTCCGTTGTTTTCTATTTTGTACTGTTGTTCCATTTGACTTTCTCCTTATTCTGTTCGCCACATCGCTTGTACTTTGAATATATTTTTTCTCGACTAAAGCACGAAAAAATATATGTCAAAGTCGCTGTGGCTACTCTACTACTTATCTACAAGTACTTTAAAATAGTATTACAAAATATAAGACTACTTTTTCGTAGAGATGTCAAAATAAAATTCTACTCCATTAGAAAGGTTTTGTACACCATATTCATTCTGATAATTATTTTGTATAGCTTTTACTATTGATAATCCTATTCCGCTTCCACTATTTTCACGATTACGTGAATCATCTATCTTATAGAACCTTCCCCATACTCTTGTTAAATCTTCCTCAGGAATTTTATCTCCGGTATTAAATACAGATACCCTAATTTTATTCTTTACATTTTGTATTGTAATTTTTATTTGTTTTTTTCCATTTACTTCTTTTGCATGTTTTATTGCATTTGTAAAATAATTTGTTACAACTTGTTCTACGTAAAAGTCATCTGCATAAGCGTATATAGGCTTTTTTTCATCAAATACCACTTGTATTTGGTTTTCTTCTAACATCACATTGCACTTTCTAATAACCTCATTTATTAGTTCCACAACGTCAAATTCTTCGTCATTAAACTCTCTTTTTCCATATTCAAGCTTCATTAGTTCCAACAATTGTTTTACTAGTACGTCCATTTTATTTGATTCATCAAGTATTACCTCAGCATAAAATTTTCGAGATTCATCATCATTATTTACATTTTCTATTAATCCCTCTGCATAACCTTGAATTAATGCTATTGGAGTTTTTAGTTCATGTGACACATCTGATATAAACTGTTTTCTCATTTCATCTATTTTAGATTTTTCTTCAATATCTTTTTCAAGCTCACTATTTGTTTCTCTTAATTGTTTTATGGTTGACTCAAGTTTATCAGACATTGTATTTATATTTTTACCAAGTTCATTTATCTCATCATCAGAATCATTTATTCTGTACTTTTGTTCAAAATCCAACTTAGCCATTTTCTTAGTAATATCATTTAATTGCAAAATTGGACTCGTAAATCTTTTAGAAATTAATGATGCTACAAATGCTGATATTATTACTGTTGCAATTCCTATAACAATAAGTGTATTATTTGAAATTCTAACACTTTCTTCTATTGGAGCAATTGGTATTCTCATATATAAACTATATCCATTATCAAGTTTTCCATATAATAGAATGTAATTTAAACTATTACTTGTATCATCTATTTTCCTTATAGTCATTTTTGCATCACTATAAAGCAAATTTTTTCTTTCTTCTAAATATGTTTTGTATTTTTCTTTTGCCACTTCAATACTTGATAAAAAATCTTTATTAGTCGAAAATAGTATCAAGTCAGTATCTGATTGTATTAAAATATCAAAGTTATTTCTAAAAGCAATTTTCTTTAATTCTGTTTCCAAATTAATTGCCAAATCAGGATCTTTGTAATATTTATTTATTTTGTTATATACTTCCTTTATGGTATTTGTTTTATTATAAATATAAAAATTTTCAAGTACCAAACTATTTATAGCAATTAAGCATATTACTAAAAGTATAGTAACAACACAAAGCACTAAAAATAACTTGACTCTTACTGATTTTAATTTTTCCTTAATCATTATTTTGCTCCATTTATTTTATTTCAAATTTATACCCAATGCCTCTCATTGTTTCTATGTATTTACCTTTTTTTCCTAGTTTGTGTCTTATTTTCTTTATGTGGCTATCTATTGTTCTCGAATCACCATAATAGTCATAGTTCCAAACATTATTTAATATTTTATCTCTTGATAGAGCTATTCCCTCATTGTCTACCAAATATTTTAATAGTTCATATTCACGTAAACTCATTTCTATTGGTTTTCCATCAACTTTTACAGTTCTGCCTTCTGGGTCTATTACAATACCATCATAATCTTTTACTTCAGTTTTATCTCCCATAGTTCTTTTTAGTATAGCTTCAACTCTTGCTACTAATATTTTAGGACTAAATGGTTTTGATATATATTCATCTACTCCAAGTTCAAATCCAAATAGTTCATCTTGTTCTTCTCCTCTTGCTGTTAACATTATAATTGGTATTCTTGAAGTTTGTCTTATTTGTCTAAGTACTGACCAACCATCAAGTTTTGGCATCATTACATCTAACAATATAAGATTAATATGGTTTTTATTTTCTTCATATACATGAAGTGCTTCTTCTCCATCTCTTGCTTCTAATATACTATACCCTTTTTGAGCTAAGAAATCCTTAATTAATTTTCTCATTCTTGATTCGTCATCTACTACTAAAATAGTAATATTATTCATCTAATTTTCCTCCTAAAACTCATAAGTTTATTATACATTATACAAATGTTTTATGTCTATATTGTGAACAAAAAAAGAAAAAATTGCCGTTGAAGTTCAACAGCAATCAAATTAAACTATATATTTAATTTCATTATGTGGAAAATATTTTCTCATTAAATCTCGTAAAAACATTTCCGCTTCTTCTCTTGTCTCTTTATTATATGTGTATTTTCCTTTTCCTCTGACTGTCATTATTTCCTGATTATATAGATTAGTTTGCTTTGGAAACGCTTCTTGATTTATCATTCTATGCACATAACTGTATGTCATAAATATTATTTCAAAAAACACATCTTTTTTTACTCGTTCTGATAAGTTTTCTGCTAAATACTGAATTAGTTCTGTATATTGTTTTTTCCAATCTTCTACTAAAATTACAGGCGCTATTAAAATTCCTAGTTTATATTCTGCATCTTTTAATTTATTTATTGCTTTTACTCTATTTTCTAATGGTGATGTTCCTATTTCAATTGTTTTAATTATCTCTCTTGGATTTACACTCATTCTTACTATTACTTTTCCATTGTGGTCTAACGGCAAAATTGGATCAACCATATCAAATTTAGTTGGAAATGTCAGCAAACCTTTTGGGTTATCTTTGAAATTTTCGATTGTCCATACTAAATTGTTTGTAATTGTATTTTCTAGAATCAAGTCACTGTTACTTCCTATTTCAAATGTTAAATTTTTATCTGATTCATTTGCAACTTTTGTTATTTTATTTAGCATTTGTTCTCTATTAACAAACAACCTTAAATATGCACATTTGTTATAATTACACACCAAATAGCAATATAAACACATTGCTATACAACCAGATGATGTATATGGAACCAAAAAATCTGATGTTTTATGATTTGGCACAAATTTATGTGTTTTTCTAATTCCTATTATTAAATTTTGCTTCATTTGTGGAAACTCATTATTTTGCTTTTTTCTCATTACTTCTATATTATTATGATTTTCTATTTCAATACACTGTATCCCTTTATCTTTATACCTTTGTAATAGTTCTTTTCCCAGCTCATAATTTTCACTTTCTTTTTCATAATAAACTGCTTTAGGCAAGAACATATTTAAATCACCTCTAAATATATTCTTGCCCAACATTTAATGATTATTCATTTTTTATTTTTCAATATATCCGCTTGTTTTTTGAGTATACATCTCATCTGTTACAGATTTATAAGTCTCACCTTTATAATCATCTGTGAATCCGTTATAAGCTTTATAAATTTCTCCTGTATCTGTATTATAAACTCTTTCATAACCTAAAGTTGCATCACTTTGTTTTTGGCTCATAATATCATAAGTTGTCTGTCTATTTTCCCATGCTTGCATATATGAGTCAAAAGCTGCTTGAATTGAAGCACTTAAAGCTAAGGCCTGTTTTGTTTGTGCATTTCCATCGTCTATTGTCTTTTTTACATAAGCATCGCTAAATTCAATTGAATTAGCTGATTGTAGTAAAATATCTTTATAATCTATAAACTCATCTTTGGCTGAAGTTATTGACATTATATCATAAGCCATATAGTATAGCATATCTGTTCCACCTTGATATTGGTTTCCAAAGTTTACTATAGATGCCATAAACATACCTTCACCTTGTTTGCCGTTATCTCCTGTGAATGTGGCTCTTAAAACTTTACTGTCTAAAGCAACACTTTTCATAGATGCTTTAGAATCGGATTCTTCTAATTTTGCAAAATTACTAAATTTAGGAAAATTAAATGTACTCAATGTTGATTCAATTGAATTCATGTATGAACCTATTTCATCAAATTTCTTGTAAAATTCTTCTGTTGTTGGTTTTTCTAAAACCACAGCATCTGCAAATACTTTGTATTGACTATTGTTTCCACTTAGCTTATAGTAATTTTGCCAAAAAGCTTTTCCTGCTGTACTTTTTAATAGCGGTTGCATTTTTAACATTAAAAATATTTGATTATTTGTTTCGTTTGGATCATATACCTTAATTGCATAATACATTCCTGTTCCACCATTTTCAACTTTCCATCCTTGTGGCTTTTTCATTGAAAATTCTGATGTTGAATAATCCTCTAAAATTAATTGACTTGCTGTATTTGCTACTATTTTAACATTATCTTGACTTTTAACTGTTCCGCCATTATTATTGTTCTGATTTGTATTATTATTTCTTGTCATTAAATATCCTCCTCCAAATACAACTATAAAAACTACAATAATTGCTATTATCCAATTTCTTTTATTTTTATCATTTTCCATAGTTTTCCTCCTTATAATAATTATTATACAAATAGTATTTGCAAAAATCTAGTCTTTTTAGTCTAAATATACATACATAGTATCATAATTATTTTTATTATTTATTAATTTTGCCAAATTTTCCATGACTTCTTGGAAGTTGATTTTTTACTAAAATTGTGCTAATATTTAGCAAGAAATTTTTTGGGAGGTTTGTTATGACTTTTAATGAGCAATTAAATAAATATATGGAACAATTTGATTGTTCTTCACAAGACCTTGTAACTGCATCTGGGCTATCATATTCTGTTATCAGTCGTTACCGCAATGGTGATAGAACTCCAAATGTAAAAAGTAATCAACTAGAGCAATTAACTGTTGGTCTATATAAAATATGTTGTGATAAAAATATAAAAAAAGAACAAAGTGAAATTTATAATACTTTAGCCAATTCTTTAAATGATATATTAATTAGTTCTGAACAATTGAGCAAAAATTTTAATGAAATAATCTCAGCATTAAATATTAGTGTAGCAGATTTAGCACGTTCAATATGCTATGATGCATCATTCTTATCAAAAATTCGTGCAGGAAATAGAAAACCTTCAAAATCAAAAGATTTTGTTGAAGCCGTATGTGCATTTGTAGTATCCAAATACAGCTCTCAAAGTAATAAACAAACTATATCACTACTTATTGATTGTAATGTTGAAGATTTGAAAAACCAATCTGATTATCTTTTTCATTTAGTAAATTGGTTCTCAAGCAATACATCTATTGAGGAAAACTCTATTAGTAATTTCTTAAAAAATTTAGATGAATTTGATTTAGGGCAATATATAAAAGCCATTCATTTTGATGAATTAAAAGTTCCATTTGTGCCTTTTTATAAATCTTCTTCAAAGAATTATTATGGCATAGAAGAAATGAAAAAAGGAGAATTAGACTTTTTTAAAGCAACAGTCTTTTCAAAGTCAGAAGAACCTGTTTTTATGTGTAGTGATATGCCTATGGAAGATATGGCAAAAGACGTAGACTTTGGAAAAAAGTGGATGTTTGCTATTGCAATGACTTTAAAAAAGGGCTTACATTTAAATATCATTCATAATTTAGACAGACCATTTAATGAAATGATGTTAGGATTAGAAAGTTGGGTTCCAATTTATATGACTGGACAAGTTTCACCATATTTTCTAAAAGGAACTTCAAATTCTATATATCGTCACCTTAATTATGTATCTGGGTCAGTAGCACTTACTGGTGAATGTATAAATGGATACCATAATAAAGGCAAATATTATTTAACAAGTTCAAAATCTGAAGTTGCATACTATAAAGAAAAAGCAAAACATATACTTACTAAATCAACATCACTTATGGATATTTATAGAGCAGAATCTAAAAATGCTTTTTCTGTATTTTTATCTTTAAATGCAACTATAAATATGCCTCGCAGAAGAATAGTATCATCACTTCCTATTCATACTATTTCTGAAACTTTACTTTTAAAAATTTTGAAAAGAAACAATATATCTGCAGATGATACTAAAAATATACTAGATGCTGTTAATACTCAAAAGCAATTAACTAAAACCATTTTAAAACATAATATTTTAGAAGATGAGATTGCAATTTTTTCAAAGGAAGATTTTGAAAAATTCCCTCCTATTCTTTCTCTTGCAGACAGTTTTTATGAAGGTAAAATTTATTATGATTATAATGAATATTTAGAGCATTTAGATTTAACAAAAAAATATGAAAAAAAAGTTGCTAATTATAAATTAACAACTAATAATTATCAAACCTTTAGAAATATACAAATTCTATTTTGTGGAAAAGAATGGGTTATGATTTCAAAAATAAGTAGTCCATCTATACATTTTGTAATACATCATCCTAAATTAAGAGATGCAATTGAAAATTTTATTCCACCAGTAGTTGAAAAATAAATATGCTAATCGGAGCGTTTTCCGTTCCAATTAGCATATTTATTTTGCTTTAGCAATAAGTGCTTTTATTTTTATTCCCTGTTCAGAAAACATTTTTTCATGTTCTGTTTCTATATTCTCCCAAAAATCTGGTTCATTTTGTAAATCTCTTGTTATTTTTTCTATTTTAAATTCAGTATCTTCAAAATAATGTATACTTTCTTCAAACAAATTATCATCATCAGTTTTAAAATAGATTTTTCCACCAGGTTTTAAAAATTGTTTATAATGCTCAAGTTGTCTTGTATATGTTAATCTTTTTTTATGGTGTTTTCCTCTTGGCCATGGATTACAAAAGTTAATATATATTCCTTCAACTAAATCTTGTTTATTTAAAATTAAAAGTATTCTTTCAATATCAAAACGAGTAAGTATAATGTTGTCTATTTCCCTATCTGCTTCACTATATACTTCTTCAACTTTTCTTTTGGCTAGTCCAAGCATCGGGTCTACTAAATCAATTGCCAAGTAGTTGTTTTCTGGATGTAAAAAAGCTTTTTGTGATATAAATCCTCCTTTTCCACAACCTAGCTCAACAAATAGAGGTTGTTCTGGCCTTGCATATTCATTTTTCCAGTTTCCTATTATTTCTTCTGGATGTTCTCTATAAAATTTACTTTCTTCTAGTTCTTTTCTAGCCCATGGCTTATATCTAATTCTCAATGTTTCGACCTCTCTATTTTGAATATTTAATGCAAATTTTTTACTTTATCAATTATTGTTCCTTATTTTATAAAAATGTCAGTTAAAGAATGCCTTCTAAACTGACAAAAAACTTTTTTCCAATTTTTCGTTATGATATATTGTTACTGCTTTTGGAATAATTTTTATTTCAAATTGTGTACCTTCAATTTTTTCTCCATCAACATTAAATCTAATTGTTTCTTTTGATTCTACTTTTATATGATTTGTTTTAAAATGTTTTATTCTTTTATCTTCTTCAAGTTTTCCTTTTTTTAATTTTAAAAGTAGATTTATAATAGTTAGCATTTTTTGTTTATTGGTATAATATACTTCAAAAGTGCCATCTTCTAAGCTTGCTCCTGGTGCTATGTTATACCCTCCACCATAATATCTTCCATTACATATACTAAGTATAGTAAAACTGTTTCTTTCCTCAATTTCTTTTGATTTAAAAAATATTTCCTTAAATTTAAAATGTGTAAATGTATATAAAATACTTGCTGTATATAAATTTTTAACTTTAATATTTTTCTTTTTCATCAATGGAACATTATTTGCAACTTCTGCATCAATTCCAACACATGCAATATTTAAAAAATATTTTCCATTTATTACACCAACATCTGATTCAATTTCTGTTTTGCCAAGCTCTTTTACTGTACGATAAAAGTCATTACCTGAACCTGCTGGTATTATACCAATTTTGTTTTTTGTTCCTACTACTCCATTTAGCACCTCAGATAATGTTCCATCTCCACCCACAGCATATATAATGTTTTCTTCGTCTTTATAGCTTTGTGCTAATCTAGTAGCATCTCCTTGTGCCAAAGTATAGCATACTTCATATTCTATATGTTCTTGTTTACATACTTTTTCAATATTTCCTATTATTTTCATTGCATTACCTTTTGCTGACTCAGGATTAACTATAAATATATACTTCATCTTATCACCTATTTTTTAGTTCTTTTTAACAATAATTCTGTTATTTTCTGTGTTAGTATTGCATTTGCCTCTGTAGTATCCATATTCGTCACATCTATTGGATCTCCAAACTCTATTGTTAGACCTCCAAATGGTTTATACTTTCCTGTAATCGCAAATGGTATTATTTTTGCATTTGTTTTTTTAGCTAATAGTGTAGTTCCTTTTTGTAGTGGAAGTAATAATTGATCTGTCTTATTTCTTGTTCCTTCAGGAAATATTCCTATTGATTTTTCGTTTTTTAATAATTCTATTGCAGTTTCAAATGACTCTTTGTGTAGTTTTCCAACATGTACTGGTAATACTCCGACAACTCCTAAAAAACGGACCTAATGGACTATTAGTATATACATCTTTTATAAAAAAATGTACAATTCTTTTAGTACAACTTCCAACCAAAACCGGATCTGGATATGCCTTATGATTTCCAGCAATAATTATGGGCCCCTGTTTTGGTATAGCTTGTTTATTTATTACTTTAGGCTGATATATAATTTTTAGTAAAAGAACAGCTAATGGTTTTAAAAATTTGTAATTCCATGTTGGTACTTTTTTCATTCATATCTTCCTTTCACTAATCATTACTGCATATATGTTTTCTTGTCATTTCAAGTAAATCTAGTGGCGTAAATCCAACAATTTGAATTTTTGAGCGATCTTTTTTTACACTTTCTTCTAATACTTTTAATATTTTTTGTTTTGTTTCTTGATTTTCCATATCTATATAATCAATAATTATTATTCCACCAATATCTCTTAGTCTTAGTTGTTTTGCAATTTCAATTGTAGCTTCTTTATTTACAGTATATATTGTTTGATCTAAGTCTTTACTTCCAATATATTTTCCTGAGTTTACATCAATTGCTGTTAAAGCTTCTGTTTTATCTATTGTAATAAAGCCACCACATTTAAGCCAAATTTTACGATTATTTGCCTTTTCAATCTGTTCTTTAATATCATATATGTTTAACACATCTTGCTTAATTTCTAGTTTAACTTTTGTTTCTAGTCCTGTATCTTTCAAGAATTTTTCTACATATTCGCTTACTTCTTTATTGTCTGTTATAATTTTTTCTACATCTTGATCAATTGTATCAATTAAAGTTTTTTCTACAATTCCATCATTTTTGTATAATAAAGCAGGTGTAAAACTTTGAACTTTATCATATTTCTTAGCTTGTTCTAGTATTTCATTATATTGTTTCACTAACCCTTCAATATCTTTTTGTATAAGTTCTTGTTTTTTTCCATTTGCTGCAGTTCTTATTATTATTCCATATCCTTTTGGTAAACTACATTTTACTATATTAGTAAGTCTTTCTCTTTCTTGTTCCTTTTCAATTTTCTTTGAAATAGTAATAAATTCAGAGTTTGGCATTAATACTGCAAATCTACCTGGAATACTAATATGTGTAGAAACTCTTGCTCCTTTTTTATTTGTGCAATCTCTTTTTACTTGCACTAGTATAGGAGCTCCTTGTTTTATATAATTTTTTATATCATAGTTGCCTAGTTTTTCATTTTTATTACCTGTTTCATTGCTTACTTTTGGAATTATATCTTTTATATGAATAAATGTATTTTTCTCTGCCCCAATGTTTATAAAAGCTGCTTGCATTCCAATTAAAACATTTTCAACTTTTCCAATATATATATTTCCTTCTAGTCTTTTTTGATCCGCTTTTTCTTCATATTTTTCAACTAATTTTCCATTTTCAACCAATGCAACTATTTTATTATTTTGTTTGTCTTGGCTAATTATTACTTCCTGCATTTTTAAACCTTTCTATTGTTACTAATTTTAATTAAATTTGTTCATTGTATTGTCAATTCCATGTTCAATATAATAAATAGCTGCCTCAGATGCTCTATTTATTCCAACTTCTAATTTTTTGTATTGTTCTTCATCTAATTTTCCTATAACATAATCAATTGCGTCATATTCGTCTATCGGCTTTCCAACTCCAACTCTAATTCTTGGAAAATCTTCAGAAACAAGTTCATGGACTACTGACTTTGCACCATTATGTGTTCCTGGTCCACCTTTTTTACGTATTTTTATATTTTCTATTTCAACATCCATATCATCATATATAACTAGTACATTCTCTAATGGTATTTTATAGAAATCTATAAAAGGCTTTATACATTGTCCGCTCAAGTTCATATATGTTTGAGGTTTTAATAAAATTATTTTTTCATTATTTATTATTCCGCTTCCATATAATCCATTGAACTTTGACCTTGAAATATCAATTTCATATTTCTTAGCTATTTTATTAATTACATCAAAACCCATATTATGTCTTGTCATACTATATTCTGGTTCTGGATTTCCTAGTCCTACAATTAAAAACATTTAATTTTCCTCTTTTAATTTAATATCATTTCATAATATCTAGCATGTGTTCTAGAATTTCTTATTCTATTCTTCCAACACTATCTTCTAATATTTTAAGCATCATTGTTGCTAGTATTTTTCAGTTTTCTTCTATATACCATATATATAAATTTTCATCATTATAATCTTTTTCCAAATAATGATCTTTAAAATTTTCAAATCTGATTTTCTTTAACCATAACGTCTATAGTTAATGTTTTTATGGCATTTTGGATTTTAATATTCTCTTCATATTTTTTTACAATATATTTTTCCAATTGTTATATCATCCCTTTTCACATAACTTCAGTGTACAGAATTAAACCTATAATTCTTTTCCTCTTTTCTTTCAACTTTTTTTATTTCATCTAATGTTCTTTTTGAATTATTATAATCTAAATAGTGAAATGTGTGTACTATAATATTTTTGAATTTTTCTTCTATTTCACAGTTATTTTTTATGTAAAAAATAATTTTATTTATTATTTTGTCTTCATCCTCTATAAGTTCTCCAAATCCATCTTTTCCATAATCATAGTACCCTTTGTTATAATGTGATGAGAAAAACTTTTCTTGGTCAAACTGATAATAAATAATTGGTTTTTGTAAAAAGGCTACATCAAAATGTGTGCTTGAATAATCTGTAATAAACAAAGAACATTCTTTGAATAGTGTAGAATACTTTATATCTTTTGTTGATAAAATATCAACATATTCATTTTTTAAATTCATAAAACTATCTTTGTACTTTTCTGATGCTGGATGTAATAAAAATTGAATTTTATATCCATATTCTTTTACAATATTTATTAACTTTTCATTGTTTAATAGTCTTTGATATTTTTGATAAAATTCAGACTCCTCAAGTGATTTTACCATATCTTTTGCATATTCAACATCTTCTAAAAACGCTCTCCATGTAGGTGCAATTAAAATTATTTTCTTTCTTTCATTTTTTAATCTATCAAATCTTGCAAGTCCTGTACACACAATTTTCTCTTTATCATACATATAATTTTTAACCACTTCATCATACTCTGGTTTTGTAGTTGTAATAAATAAGTCGGCTATAATATGCTCTCTATTTAAAAAATTGTGAACATCATTCATAATAACCCCATGTTGCAAAAATACAAATTGTTTATTTATTTTATCTTTATAAACTGACATTTCTTGTTCATTAAATGGGTTAAATACTCTGTCATAATAACTAGCATGTGATGACATTATCATTTTGCTATTTATGTATTTTAATTTGTGCTTTAAAGACCCATATTTTAGTACTTTTCCGGCTTTGCTAATATCTTTAAAATTAGGAGAATTTTTATCTAACACGAAATACGTGTATTTACTGAAATTTTTATCTTCCTGATTTATGTATCTAAACAATTGCTCTGCATTATCGTCTCCATACATAATTCTGTCATTTAATAAATAATATTTTTCTCTTGTCTTAAAGAAATTTAAAATATACCATTTATGATATTGTTTTTTAGCTTTAACAGTTTTTGATACTTCATGTTTAAATTTTTCAAAATTTTTTCTTTTGCTTACATTAATTGTACCATTTTCATCATTTATAGTAATTACAAGTCTTTTTGTAAAAATTTTATATGGAATATTTAATAAATTTATTTTTTCGTCTTTATTATCTAAAAATTGTATATTTGTAAATGCTTCACTATCTTGTTCTAAAACAAATTTATAATTATTTTCGGTATTAATTTTTAATGTTAATATAAGTTTGTTATAATTTATTTCTTTCGAAAAAGAATATTGCTCTATATTAAAATAATATTTTTCTGATTTATCTTCCAAATATGCTTTTACGTTATTCGTTTTTTTATCAGTTTTGTATAAAAGTTCTATATTTATCATAGCATTATTTATGACTTTAACATTAACTAAATTAACACCTATTTTCATAATTACGTTTTTCCTTTATATTTCTGATTTTAATTTATTCCAAATTTCATTTGTTTTTAAGTATTCATTATAATGTTTTTTTACATTTTTATCATATTTAGTTAAGTCTTGTAGTAAAAAGCTAAAGTCTTCATCTTTAAATAATTTGTTTATTTCAGGAATACTAACTTCTAGCTTTGCATACGTAGATTTCATTTGTTCTTGATATGACTCTTTATGAGTTATATATTGAAATAACGGTTTATATTTTATCCAGCCTTTTGAAGCTTGAATAAATCTCTTAGTTATTTGTTCATCTTCTACTTTAATTTTTCTAAGTGTTTTAGGATATTTTTTTCTTAAAATACTAGTATATTTTAAGAATCCATCATGAAAATGATAAACTGGCACTTTTATAACCTTTGAGTCATTTAATTTAGTTGAGAAAAATGTATCTTCTCCTCTTGCACCCTCTGGATTATAAAACGCAGGAATTTTATCAATATGATTTAAATTTAAACATAATGTAGAACCTGCTACCCATTTTCCTACTCCATCACTTTGAAGTTCATAAGCTCCTTCTCCATTACTGATTTTAGGATCTGCATAAGTCACTCCATTATACTTAGTAAATTTTTCTTTTATAGACTCCCATGAAATAATATCATTGCTAATAGCTTCTATATATTGTTTAAATAAACCTTCATCAACATCTTCATTTAATTCCACATAAGGAATTGGTGATATATATCCACAATGATACCCTATTGTTACATCTGCATCTTGTATATAGTTATAATGCATACGCACATTGTCTTGTTGTTTCCATGTAATTTCTTTTGCGCCTTCATCTTTTATACAAGCTACAGGATATTCGTCATCATCCCAGAATAGCAAATAATTCATACCCCTTAACAAAGCATAATACATTAATGTATTTCTACCTTTAGCATGTCCATGACCGAAAAACAATTCTGCCTCTTCCTTTGTTAATTTTTCTCTTCCTATTAGTCTTTTTTTCATCTCTTCGATATCTTCTGGAGTAATGTATTTAATTTTTATATCCTTATAGACATTTGGCATTAGTCCGTAAAAATCAACTCTAGTTGTGTACTGATAACCTAAGTCAAATAAAATAAATGCTGTTAATTCAACTTTGTCTTCCATATCTTTAAATTGGTTTACTAATTGTTCATAAGTATTATTTATTACTTTACACACATTAGGTCTTCCTGTAACAAAGCCTAATCCAAATTGAATTGTCTTACCCATTTGCTTCTCCTTTTATATATCAAATTATAACATTTAGCTTTATGATTATACCATATTTTTAAAATTGTGTCAATTTTTTAGATTGCTTACAGCTCTAGGGTTACGCGTTTCTTTTTTTAATAATTTCAAATTTTTATATGTAATATAAGCCTTTACATAAATTATAATAATTTCTAAATTTTTTCTTAAAAAAAGAACTATATTAAAATAGTTCCTCTAATTTATATTCTTTTTCTAATTTATCATTTAAATATAGCTTACTTACTAATTCCAATTCCCTTAAACTTTCTTCTGTAATATTAAATGAAAAAATTTTTTTAGCATCTGCTAACACTATATATTGAATAGCTGTTCTAGTTGAATCTGATATTTGAATTGCACTCTTATCTGCTCTAGCACAACTTTCACATTTTAAGCAATTGTCTCTTAAACTAAAATACCTTAAGTTTTCTTGCTCTTTGCAATTTCCACACTTTCTTATTTCAGGCATAAACCCCAATAAACAACAAAGTCTTATTTTAAAAACTGAAATCACAAAATCTAAATTTTTTTCTTCTTCTGAAATCATATACAAAGTATTTAAGTACAATTGTAAAATCTTATATGTATTTTGATTTTCATCTGTTACATCATTTATAATTTTAGTTATGTATGATGCATATTTTAGCTTATCTAAATCCGTACGAATATTATAAAAAACCTCTATTGTATCACATGAATTTATATGATAACTACTACTACTTTGATATAACAAATACTCTCCAAAGCATAAAAATTGAGTACCTGACATTAAAAGGCTCTTTGGTCTTCTAGCCCCTTTTGCAGCACACCCAATTTTTCCATTTGGAGTAAGTATTGTTACCATTTTATCAAAATCATTCATATTACTTTCCGAAAGGATTATCCCCTTCGTTTTTATTATTCCCATATTGCATTTCCTCTATATTTTTTGACATATTTTTTTCAATGTTTTCTACTTGAATTAGTTCCATAAATGTGTCAATGTTTCCTGTCTGTTTAAAGGTATTCCATGCTAAGTTTTTAGTAGTTTTATCCATAATGTATAACATCATCTCCTGTTCTAGAAGTTTTACTTCTACTCTTATCATTCGCTTCTTTCTAAATTTTTATGCTGGTATAATTTGTAAAACATTTGATTTTCTTACAAAATTAATCAGTATTTTTAAATAACTTTACAAATTTATCATTGTTTATCCAATCTTCACGCACTTTTACCCACAATTGTAGATTAACTTTATCTTGTAATTCTTTTTCTAAATCTTCTCTAGCATAAGTACCAATTTTTTTAAGCATAGCACCATTTTTTCCAATAATTATACCTTTATGTGAATCTCTTAAGCAGTAAATTGTAGCTTCTATATTAAAAATTGGCTCATTATCTCTTGTTTTACCTCTTTTCATTTTTTCTATTTCTACAAATATTCCGTGTGGAACTTCATCTTGTAGAAGTTTTAATGCTTTTTCACGAATTGTTTCAGAAGCAATATCTCTTAAAGTTTGGTCTGTATATTCATCAACATCATAATATGCTGGTCCTTCTTTAAGGTTCTTCTCAATTTCTTCTAATATAACTTCTGTGTCCTTTGCTTTTAAAGCAGAAATTGGAATAATTGCTTTGAATTTATATTCATCTTTAAATGCTTCTATTAATTTAAAAACTTGCTCTTTTTTAACTAAGTCAATTTTATTAATTATTAAAATGGTATTAGCTTTTGCTTCTTTAATTTTGTCTAAAATCATTTGGTCACCTTTGCCAATTCCATCTGAAGTTGCTTCCACAACAAATAAAAGTACATCTGCATCTGGAATACTGTCCCATGCTGTTTCATTCATTGTGTTACCTAATTTTGACTTTGGTTTATGAATTCCAGGTGTATCTGTAAATATTATTTGTGAATTTTCTCTATTTACTATTGCTTTAATAGCTGTTCTTGTGGTTTGTGGTTTATTAACAACCACTGCTACCTTTTGTCCAACCATATCATTTAATATACTGGATTTTCCTACATTTGTTCTTCCAACGATTGCTACAAATCCTGATTTAAATTTTTCCATATTTTCTCCTAATTATATTTTTTTTTATCTTTTAGCTTATAAATTATATGTAGAACGCAGGCAACTTTGTCTATGCGGAACGGAGTACTAGAAATTGTTTTGAGGCGAGTAGGGAATCTCGGTTTTACTGAGGGCGCTACGAGCCGAATGCTACAATTTCTTTCGTAGTGCAGTCTGACAGTTGCAAGTGGCACATATAATTTATAAGATAATATATAATCTAAATATTTATTGTATTAAAATTATATTACTATTATAATACAAATTTTGTAGAAAAGTGTAAAGAAGTTTACACTTTTTTTCTACTATTTTTACTTGACAAATCTATATTTATCTTTTTTAGAATAATGAGTATGTAATAATTTATGAGCTAGTTCTCCATTTGGCTCTCCTAAAAAATCTTTGTAAATTTGCTTTAATACAGGATTTTTATGTGATTTTCTAATCACACTTTTTTCATCAATTGAATACATTGCCTCAGCACGTTTTTTATGTACATCAACCTCTTCTTGAATTTTAGCACTTTTTATAGGTTGGCCTCCACCTGTAATACATCCACCTGGGCAAGCCATAATTTCAACAAATTGATAATCTGATTTACCAGATTTTATTTCTTCCATAATAATTTGTGCATTTGCCAATCCATGTGCTACTACAACTTTTACCTTTTTATCCGCAATTTCTATTTCAGCTCTTTTTATTCCATTTTCTCCTCTAACTTGTTCAAATGTAATCTTATCTAAAGGTTTGCCTGACACAATTTCAGAAACACTTCTAAGAGCTGCTTCCATAACTCCTCCAGTTACGCCAAAAATTGCAGCTGCACCTGTTGCTTCTCCCATTGGATCATCAAATTTAGCATCCTCTAAATTTACAAAGTCTATTTTAGCTTGCTTAATCATTCTAGCAAGTTCTCTTGTAGTAATAACCGCATCAACATCTTGCTTCATTTCTTCTCTTTGTCTTTCATATTTTTTAGCAATACATGGCATTACAGATACTACAAATATTTTACTTGGATCTAATCCTTCTTTTTTAGCATAATATGTTTTTAATAATGCTCCAAACATTTCATGTGGTGACTTGCAACTAGATAAGTGATTTATATTTTCTGGATAATTCATTTCAATATATTTTACCCAACCAGGGCAACATGAAGTTATCATTGGTAAATTCTCATTACTATTTAATCTTTTTATAAATTCTGTTCCTTCTTCAACAATTGTGAAATCTGCTCCAGTATTTGTATCAAATACTTTATCAAAACCCATTTGTTTTAATGCATTTATCATTTTTCCTTCTACATTTGTACCTATTGGCATTCCAAATTCTTCTCCAAGTGCTACTCTTATAGATGGAGCTGTTTGCACTATTACATAAGTATCTTTATCATTTATTTTATCCCATACAATTTGTGTAGAGTCTTTTTCTGTTAAAGCTCCTGTTGGGCATACTTCTATACATTGACCACAAAATGTACAATTTACATCATTTAAGCTATTATGTCCAACTGTTGATACACATGATTTAAAACCTCTTTCAGTTACTCCTATAGCTCCTATTTTTTGTACTTTATTGCACATTGAAACACATCTTCTGCATAATATACATTTATTAGGATCACGTACTATAGATGGAGATTTATCATCTATTTCATATATGTTTTTTGTTCCTTCATATACAGTTTTTTCTTTATCAAATTTATTTATAAGGTCTTGTAATTCACAATTTTCATTTCTTACACAATTTTCACAATCCTGATGATGATTAGATAATATTAAGTCTAACATAGTTTTTCTAGCTTCCAGAACTTCCGGTGTTTTAGTATGTACAACCATTCCTTCTTCTACTTTTTGAATACATGAAGTAGCAAATCCTCTTTTTCCTTCTACCTCTACAAGGCACATTCTACAATCGCCAATTTCATTTATTTCTTTTAAATAACATAGTGTTGGAATATCTATACCTAATTTTGCAGCAGCTTGTAAAATTGTTGTACCTTCTGGTACTTCTACTTTTTTACCATCTATTGTTAGATTTACCATATTTTTATCTCCTATCTCACGTTTTTATTTTTAATATATTCTCTTCCTTTAAACTCTTCTCTCAAAATATCCATCATTATTGCATCATAATATTTTCCATTTACAAATTTGCCTTGTCTTTCTCTTCCTGTTTCTTTAAATCCACATTTCTTATAACATGCTTTTGCTCTTTCATTACAGTCTAAAACTGTAAGGTTGATACTGTTTAGATTCATATAATTGAACCCAAAATCCAGAATTAAATTAATAGCTTCTGCACCATATCCTTTGCTTCTATACTCACTTCTACCTATAAAAATTCCAAGTGTTGCTTTACTATCAACTCTATTAATTTTCTCTAGAGATACTGTTCCTATCATAACATCATCTTTTAAATCAACAATTACAAATGTTGATTCTGGATTTGCATTTTTCTCTAAAAACTCTTTTTCTCCACTCAAACTTATCATCTGAGATGTTCTTCCAATATAATCAGTTACTTCAAAGTCATTCATCCATTCTGTAAATTGTTCCACATCTTCTGCATTTCTTGGTGATAAATATATTCTCTCTCCAACTAATTTCTTAAAATATTTCATAATCATTTCTCCTTTTCTCTTATTATTCATCACAAATTTTCAAAAGAATAGTTTTTAGTATTCTTAATTTCAATTTATAGTAGTATATTTCGAGGAAAACCAGCAAAAAATCTTGATGTTTAATTTCTAATCATTTCCTTGCATATCTTTAAATTTTCAAAAGAATAGTTATATTGCTAGGAACAAGAATTAAAAATGAATGAGGCGTACTTTTTGTACGTTGATTTCATTTTTAATCCACAGTGCCAACGCAAGATGACTATTATTTTGGAAATTTTAACCGATAGCGTGAAATGGGCAAATACCTAAACACGTTCCACACTTAATACACTTTTCTTCATCAATATGATGTGTTTTACCTAGCTCTCCAGTAATTGCCTGTACTGGACAATTGCGACTACACTTTGTACAACCTCTACATTTATCTGGGTTAATTTGTATTTTAGCTAATGCCTTACATTCTCCCGTCCTACATTTTTTCTCTTCTATATGTTCAATATATTCTTCTCTAAAATATTTTAAAGTTGAAAGTACAGGATTTGGTGCTGATTGACCTAACCCACATACTGAAGTTTTTGGTATAATATTTGCCAATTCTTCCAGTTTTTCTAAATCTTGTTTTGTTGCTTCTCCATTAGTTATTTTTTCTAGTATTTCAAGCATTCTTTTAGTTCCAATTCTACATGGTGTGCACTTTCCGCAAGATTCATCTACAGTAAATTCTAAATAGAATTTTGCAATATTTACCATACATTTTGTGTCATCCATTACTATAAGTCCACCTGACCCCATCATTGACCCTATTTGTTTTAATGATTCATAGTCAATTGGTGTATCTAAATGTTCTTTTGGAATACATCCTCCAGAAGGTCCTCCTGTTTGTGCTGCTTTAAATTCTCTATTATTTGGTATTCCTCCTCCAATATCATAAACAATTTCTCTTAATGTTGTTCCCATTGGCACCTCAACTAGTCCAATATTCTCAACATTGCCACCTAATGCAAATACTTTCGTTCCTTTTGAAGTTTCTGTTCCAATGCTTGAATACCATTTTGCTCCATTTAATATTATTCTTGTTACATTTGCATAAGTTTCAACATTATTTATTAGTGTTGGCTTACCCCATAAGCCCGAATTTGCTGGATATGGTGGTTTTAACCTTGGATGACCACGTTTTCCTTCAATAGATTCCAAAAGTGCTGTTTCTTCTCCACATACAAAAGCTCCTGCACCTAATCTAACATCTATATCAAAATTGAAGTTAGTTCCAAATATATTTTTACCAAGTATGCCATATTCCTTTGCTTGCATTATTGCTACTTTTAATCTATTTACCGCAATTGGATATTCGGCTCTTACATAAATATAGCCTTGATTTGCTCCAATCGCATAACCTGCAATCATCATTGCTTCTAATACAGAGTGTGGATCTCCTTCTAAAATGCTTCTGTCCATAAAAGCTCCTGGGTCACCTTCATCTGCGTTACATACTACATATTTTTGTTCTGATTCTACTGCTTTAGTTAATGCCCATTTTCTTCCCGTTGGGAATCCTGCTCCACCTCTGCCTCTTAGTCCTGAATCTTCAATTGTTTTAATTACTTCATCTGGCATCATTTTCAAAAGTACCTTTTCTAGTGCTTTATATCCATCAAAAGCTATGTATTCATCAATATTTTCAGGGTCGATTTTTCCACTATTTTGAAGGGCAATTCTTTTTTGTTTTTTATAAAAAGTTAAATCATCTAATTTATTTACTTTAGTTCCATCTATATCTTTACATAATAGTCTCTCAACAATTTCTCCATCTATTATGTGCTTTTGTATAATTTCTTCGCAGTCTTCCGGCTTTACCATTGCATAAAATGTATCTTCTGGTCTAATAATTACTATTGGTCCTTTTGCACATAACCCAAAACAACCAGTTTGAATTACACGCACATTTTCTAGTTTTTTCTCTTTTACTAGTCTTCTAAAATTTTCTATAACCTGTGTAGATTTTGAAGATGTACATCCTGTTCCATGACACACTAAAATATGTTTTTCCTTTCCTCCAACCGTTGTATCTACTCTAATGTTTAGCTCTCTTCTTTTTTCTTCTCTTATTTTTCTTATTTCCTCTAAAGTTTTCAAATCATTACTCCCTTCTTATTTTGTAATCAATTCATCTAAAACCTCATCAAGTTTTTTCACTGTAGCTTTACCATATACCTCTCCATTCACAGTAAATACTGGTGCTATTCCGCATGCACCCAAACAACGAGTACTATCTATTGAAAATTTTCCGTCTTCTGTGGTTTCTCCTTCTTTAATTTCCAATCTTTCTTTTAATCTATTCATTAGTTTTTCAGAACCTTTTACAAAACATGCAGTTCCTAAACATACTGAAATTGCATATTTTCCCTTTGGTTTTAATGTAAACCTAGAATAAAATGTAATTACTCCATAAATCTCTGCCATTGGAATACTTAAATATTCTGATATTTCACTTTGTGCAATTTGAGGAATATACCCATATTTTACTTGCACATCATTTAATATAGGTATTAAATTATCCTTTTCTTTAGTATATTTTTCTAATATTTCTTTTAGTTCTTGTCTCAATTTTTGTTCCATACAATTCATACTTTTCAATTCCTCCTAGTATATTTGTATTTTACTTTTTCAAAATTATTATATCAAACACCTTGTTTTTATACAACCTATATTTTACCTTGTTGTATAGAAAAAAACAACAAACTAGTATTTTAGTTTGTTGTTTTTGTTTTCCTTTGTTTTTATATATTTTCTCCTTTGCTACATTTTTATTAAACTATTGCCATTGCAATTCCATATAATATTAATACTAATATTGTTGCAAAACAACCACTAAATATTATTTCTGACAATGTATGTTCTTTTGCTGCTATTCTACTTTCTGCTAATAAAATTGCAGTTAATAATGACAACATTAAAATAACTATATTATCAGTTAAAAGCCATATAAGAGTATTAGCTGCAAAGCCAATAGTTGCATGACCACTTGGAACCATTTTTTTGTTTAATCCTTTATGTTTGTTTGTTTTTGCATAAGCAATTAATGCTAAAACTGCAATTATAGCAATAATCATAATAGAAAAAGCTAAATGCATAGGATTTGTTGTTACATTTTTCAAAAATGTTAGTCCTATATCCGCAATTTTATCAAAAAATAAGAAATATGCCACAATTATTGCATTTATTGTTGTAATTACTACTCCTCCTGCTGCAACATCTTTTGCTATTTTAGCTTTTGGATGATATACATCAACATATAAATCAACAACTGTTTCTATTGCTGTATTAACCATTTCAGCAAATATTATTAGAACAATTGTGAATAGAAAGCATAGAAATTCAGCACGATTCAAATTAAAAAACAAGCTAACAATAACAACAATTACCGCAATAATTAATTGTTTTTGTATGTTTTTTTGAGTTGTTGTTGCATATATTATTCCATTAAATGCATTTTTCCACGCATCTATAAAATTGTGGTTTGTTATTTCTTTGCTTTCCTTCTTTTTTTCTTTCATTTTATCCTCTCTTTTATTTCGTATCATACTCAAAGTTATCTAGTTATATTTAATTGAGAAAGAACATTTTCTTCTCTTTCTCTCATTTCTTTTCTTTGCTCATCTGTTATATGATCATATCCTCTTAAATGATAAAAACCATGTACAAGCATGTAAGCAAATTCTCTTTCAAATCCATGTCCATATTCTTTTGCTTGTTCTTCAACTCTTTCTATTGAAATTATAATGTCTCCCATTACATCTTGTAAAAGCTGAGTTTCATTTTCTCTAACAAGCTTGTCTAATTCTTCTCTTTCAAACATTGGAAAAGAAAGCACATCAGTTTCTTTATCTATATTTCTATATTCTTTATTTAATTCTCTTATATTTTTAGGATTTGTCAAAGTAACGCAAATATATAAAGAGGTAGGATTTATGTTTTCTACCTCAAAGCATTTTTGTATTACTTTTTCAACTATACTTTCTAATTCATCATTTTGTTTAATATCTTTCCAAACAATTTCTGTTACTGGTTTCATATTCATTCTTCCTTATTCATTAACTACTTTTTTCTTCTTCCTCTTTTTTTCTTTTCAGTCTTTGCTCCTTTTGTGTAGTTTCCTTCTGATATAAATGAATTTTTTAAGTTTTTCATTGCATCTAATTCAACTAATTTAGTGCAATAAAATTGAATTACTTTATAATATTTATTAACATCTTTTCTTAAGTTCTTTAAATCACTTCTTAAGAACAAAACTTGTTTGTCTCTTGTATAATCAATATAATTTTTATCTTTATTTTTTTGAATTGTTTGATATTGTTTATAAAAGTCTTTATATTCTTCTCTAGCAGTTGGTTTATCCCAATAAATTTTTGTAGATAATAATTTCACATTATATTCTTCAATTAGCATAATTAATAATGAATATGCTTTTTCTTGTTTACGTGCTACACGAGTATCTACTATAAGTCTTCTAGTATCATTTAACAATTTTTGATAACATTGCTCAGCTACAATAAGTGGTAAACTATGTGTAAATAATTTTCTACTTAAATTTAATAATATCATGTTCTTTTCTATACTATCATTTTGGTCTAATTTACCAACTGTAAACTTTTCGAAATTTTGATAGTCTTCAACAATTTCTTTATATATTTTGTTTTCAGGGTCTTGTTGCATTTTTAATGGTAAAATGTTTTCAATATATTGTTCTAATACTTCAAATATTTTATTATATATTTCATCTTTAGCTCCTGGAGTCAAATTATCTGCTAACTTAATTGAATAATGTTTTAATAATCCTTTGTATAAAGATTCCATTTGGAAAACATATAAAGTTTGATATCTACGAATTGCTTGCTCTTTATTTGAATTTTGAACATTTTCATAGTCCAAATTCAACAAATACATTTGTTTTTTATATTTATATTCTAAGTATTCAGTTTCTTTTAAATGCACAACTGAATAATATTCAGACAAGGCATTTTTTTCAAAATCTGTTGCTGCGTCACTTTTTACTTTTTTGTAAATAGAGTCCATTATATATTTGTCTATTGACTCTAAATATAAAGCATATACATCTTCAAATTTCTTTTCAGTTGCTTCTTGTTTTTCTTGGTTTTCTATATTTTCGTTAGCTTTATATGTTTCATAAACCTTTAGAGCATTATTTCTTTTTATTGAGATTAACATTCCGTTAATTCCAATTTTAGTTGGAGTTAGTATTTTAGTAATTGTGTTACTAATCTTTGAAAAAAATGTTTTCTCTTGGTAAATTCTCAAACTTCTTTCTTCCATGGCATCTGTTCCTTTCAAAATACTATTTTTTCTTTTGTCCCAATACTTTCAAGTACTTCGTAAATAACTTCAACTTCAACATCAGTTTCCGTCTGCTCCACATTAACTTTTTGATTTATTAACTTTTTTTCTTTTATTTGGTTTTCTAAGCTTTGCTTAGCCTTTTGTATTGCTACCTCTTTTGCCTCCTCTAGAGTATATTCAAACTCTTTGTTTTCATACTCTTGGTAAGTTTTTGTATTTATTTCTATTGGCAAATAAAAATCTGAAAATAGTTTTAGTTTTTTACTCGTCTCTATTGTATCATAATTTTGAAATTTTGGAACCCCTTTTGACAAATTTATTTCAAAATTATTTATCTTTACGGAATATTTGCTTTCCTCCATTCCTGTTTGAATTTCTTTTGTCTGTTTTAATGGTTCTTTAACTTTTTCAGAATACCATACTTTTGCCTGAACCTCGCCATTTGCATGCACATATCTAATTCCTGTATATTGTCCTTCCAGCCACCCTTCTATTAATACAGTTCCTTTTGTAACAACATCGCCCTCTTTTACTACGGGCACGCCGTTTTGTGCATTTACTTTTACTATCATTGCATCTTTTGTTGCAACAATATTACAGTACTCATCTTCTTGTATTATTTCAGGTTTCATATCTGCTTCTACTATCTTAACAATTGCATTTGTTCCTTGTATTTCTATTCCAATCCATGCCAAATCATTTCTTTCAAGTCGAATTTTATTTATTGTTTCTTTTGTGTTTAGGTCAAACTTTGACATTCCAATTTTAAACTTGTTATCTGATAAACTTTTTATAATTTCATCTTTAGAAATCTTGTTATTTCCAACGACCTCTATATTCCATATAAAATTAGATAATGTAAACATTGCAATTATAACTAATAGAAAAAGCAATGCAAATATTTTTCTTTTTTTGTATTTATATAATATAAATGGTATTCCTTTTTTTCCTTGAATTTTTACTCTACATTTGGTTTTTTTAGCAATTCTTTTTATCTTCTTAAAGTCACTTATTCCAATATTAATTTGCACAATTGTGGAACATTTTCTTTTCATATTCCATAGAAAAATTTTTTGATTATTGCATATATTTATAAAACGTTCTGTAAAGTAACCTTCTATTTCAATAGTAACATATCCTAAAATGTAATTTAACAAAACTTTAAAGTACATTTTTACCTCCTTATTATTCGTCTATTGTTGGTTCAAAATCAAAACTTTCAATTTTTCCTGTTACCATTAAATCATCTGATGTCATTTCTTCTAAGTACAACTCATATCCATTTATGTTCAAAATTCCAATATATGTACTAATTCTAATATAAAAATCTTGGTATTCTAACACACCTTTGTAGTTTTCAATCAACATTTGTTTAAATCCTAATATTGTTATTTTAGGTAAATCAGTAGATATTTCTTTTGGAATTTCTAATAAATGATTTAATCTATCAAATGTTTTTTTGCCTTTTCTTTTCACATTTTTCATTCCTTTCTATCTCTGAAATTGATCTAAACTTCTAAACTCATATCCCATTTGTTTTATTTCTTTTATGCAATCATCTAAAATATTACTATTATCTTTTGATGTTGCATGTAGTAAAATAACTGCTCCTGGATGTATGTTACTTAAAACCATTTTTTTACCATATTCTTCTCTACCTTGTTTATTTTTGTCCCAATCATCATAAGCAAAGCTCCACATAACTGTTTTATAACCTAATGTGTTTGTATATGCTACAGTTCTTTCACTATATTCTCCTTTTGGTGGTCTAATATATTTCATTTCATAATTAAACTTTTGATATATCGCTGTATGTAAATTCATTACTTCTTTTTGAATTTGTTCATTTGTCAAATCAGGCATACTTTTATGATTTACTGTGTGATTTCCTACAGTATGACCTTCTTCTATCATTTGCTTTACAAGGTCTGGTTCTGTATTTAAGTAATGTGCTGTTATAAAAAAGGTTGCTGGTACACTATTTTCTTTTAAAGTTGCCAATATTTTTGGCATATATCCCGCTTCATATCCATTGTCAAAAGTCAAATATAGATATTTTTGGTCTTTGCTTCCCATTGCAATTCCTTCATAACTATCTATTACTCTTTTATTATAGCTTCCCAAGTCTGGTTGCTCATGGTTATTATTTCTTTTTATTCCCCATCCTATTTTTTTATTACTCAAAGTAGTAGCACTTGTTTGAGTTGTTTTAGCATTAAAATTAATTATTGAAAATGAAAAAACAAATATTAATAGTATAGATGATACAATTGTAATAAATTTCGGCTTTATTTTCATAATTTGTTCTCCTTTACACAATATTTCTTACTATTAATAAAGTATTTTTCTGATTCTTAAATTATGAATATTTTTACAAAAATTGCTCATAATGTTTTTCATTATGAGCTAAGTATCGTTTTTTAGAACGCAAAAAAACGAATTAGATTTTATTTCTAATCCGTTTTGTATATACTAATTTATATTAAATTTTATAAATATTTCTTCACAAAATCATTGCTATTTTTTCATTTTTTAAGTATTATTGAACTAGATTCATAAAAATTCTTACTTCAATCGGCATTACTAATATTTCGCCTTTTTACTTCCAAGCCATTTCGGAGGTCTGTTTTAATGCTGTAGACATTTCGTACTAATAGCAAACGCAATTAGAGTTATACCCTTTTGTGTTTTTGATTTAATATTAATCATTTTTCTTTCGCTCCTTTTTCTCTTTTTAGTACTTCCGTATGTATGTAAGTTATTTAATTTATATAATATAAAAAAAAGTAAAAGCAGTACACATTTTAGTATACATTTATTTATTTTTTACTTTAGTTTTACTTGTTTTAAAGTTATATATAATTGTTTCAAAGTCGCTCCACTCCTACCTACATCAATATTTTATTTATATATGCTAAAAACAATTTTGTTTAAAATTCCTTGACATTATAATCTGTTTGGATTATAGTTATATAAGTTACTGGAAATTTTTAGGTAACGTTGTACTTTTTTGTCGATTAGTATTTAACGTTTTGCTTACTTTGATTTATATTTATAATATACGGAGGAAAGGAATATGTTAGATTTCGTGCTATGTGATGACAACTTTAATGTTTTAAGCAAACTAGAAAAGATGTTAGAGTCTATTTTTATTGAAAAAAATTTAGACGCTCGTATAGCGCTGAGTACAACAGCACCTGAAGAACTAATTAATTATATAAGAAATAACAAAGTAAATGTTATAATTTTAGACATCGATTTAAAATCAAATGTTTCTGGCTTAGATTTGGCTAATATAATTCGTAAGAATGATAAAAATGTTTATATTATTTTCACTACTGGACATTTAGAATATGGACTAATCGCTTATAAATATAAAACTTTTGATTACCTTGCTAAACCTGTTACAAAAGAAAGATTAGAAGATACTATTGTCAGATTGTTTGAGGACGTTTCAGGCTCAAAAACAAGTTTTGTTAGATTAGACAATAACAGAACAATTATAAAACAAGATTCAATTCAATACATTCAAAAATATGGTATGAAAACTGTTTTTCACACAGATACAAGAGAATATGAAACATATAGTTCTTTTAAAACTATTTTACTTCAACTTTCTAGTCATTTTATGCAATGTCATAAATCTTACATTGTAAATTTAGACAAAATTGTTAGTATTGAGACTTCTAATAATATTATTTTATTAAATAACAGTGGTCCAGATAACAAATGTTTTATCGGACCAAAATATAAGAGTAAACTTATGGAGGTTTTTAATTATGGAAATTATTCAAACAATGTGGAATGCAATAACTACTCAAAATGATACAGCTTTAACAATATGTTTCTTTTTGCTTTCTTTCGTTGAAGCAAGTGTGAGCGTATTACTTTTTACTACTGTTTTTAGTATTGCAACTACTAGAAAAAATAAATTATTATATATTTTATTAGTTGCTATTGCTGGTGCATTTTGTAGATTATTAATTCCAGATCCATGGGGAAGTTTTTTCAATATTATTTTTATTATGTGTTCTATAAAATTCATATTTAAAACATCTTGGTTAAAAGCTTTACTATCAGAATTTATTATGATTTCTTTAAGCAGTATTCTTGAATTATTTATATTTAAATTTTATCAACATGTATTTAATATTTCTCAAGAACAAATACTTGATATTCCATTATATAGAACATTAACAGCATTATCAATTTATTTTTGTATATATCTAATATATAGAATAATAAAAACATTTAAGGTTAATCTAAAACTAAAAAATATGACAAAGAAAAGTAAAATCTTGTTTATTATAAATACTTTGCTTGGTATTGTTGCTATTGCAACTCAGATCTATTTAATGGCTTTTTATAGTGATAAGATGCCAATTGCTATAACTGTTGTTAGTATTTTAAGTATATGTGCTTATTTTACCATTAGTTTTTATAGTTTATTAAGTACTAATAAATTAGATACTACAACTAGAGATCTAGAAGAAGCTCAATTATATAATAAAACATTATCAATATTGCATGATAGTATGAGAGGTTTTAAACATGATTTTCATAACATTGTTCAAGGCATTGGTGGTTATGCTGATAGAGGAGATTTAGAAGGTTTAAAGAAATATTATAAACAACTTTTACAAGATTGCAATCGTACTAATAACTTAACAGCTTTAAATCCCGATGTTATAAATAATCCCGCAATTTATAATGTTATGGCTACAAAATATCATAAAGCAGATGAAATTGGTGTACAAATAAATTTGGGTGTTTTTATGGATTTAAATGAAATTGAAAAACACATGAAGATTTATGAGTTTACTAGAATTTTAGGTATACTTTTAGATAATGCTATTGAAGCATCTTCCGAATGTGATGAAAAAGTTATTCATGTAAGTTTTAGAAAAGAAGATAATAGACATCGTTTAATAATGGGTATAGAAAATACATATAAAAATAAAGATATTAATGTAGATAAAATTTTTGAAAAAGACTTTTCTACAAAGTCTAAAAAAAGTAATAGTGGACTTGGCTTATGGGAAGTTAGACAAATTTTAAAGAAAAATAATAATCTTAATTTATTTACAAGTAAGGGTGATGAATTCTTTTCACAACAATTTGAAATATACTATTAATTACATATAGTAAAAGAGGTATCAAATAAATGATACCTCTTTTACTGTAAATTTGTCGTTTTAAGGAAATATTTATATTTATATATTATCCGCTCTTTTGATTAATCTTTTTTAATTAATGATGCAGGCATTTTTGGTTGGTGAATAAGTCCAAAAAGTATGCATGCAGTATTTGTAGATTTAGCATATTTTTCCGCTACCTTAGCTAATAATTTTAACATATTGTATTCCTCCTTTTATTAAATATTAATATAATAATCATTGCCGGCCAATGAATTATAAACTTAAGTTGTTTCTTCTGTTCCATAAACCTCATAGCCATGTTTGTTATTTGTTAATTTATATGAAATAGGTAATACAGTTAAATTTTGTAAAAATATTGCATATACTATCATATATGAAATTGTTTTATCAGGTACAAATATTATGATAGTAAGTAAAACTGCTAACGAAATATAAGATTTTATTTTTTTTGCTTTTCTTTCTTTTTTGGTCAATATTGGAATATTTTCTGTATCTGCTGGTGCATATTTAGCTATAATAAAAATACTAAATATAGTTATTATCGCAGTAAATACATATAAGATCAAATCATTGTTTATTTGAAAATATTTAGTTACTATTATTGGTCCTAAATACAAACAACTTGTAGTTAACATACAACCTAAATGTGTTTTTAAATGAATTCCACCTGTAAAGCTTCTATATGGTGCTATTAAGAAAAACAAAAGTAATGTTTGCCATCCCATTTTCAGTACAAAACCTATTATAAATAAAATCAGAATTTTAGGTAATTCTCCAAATATTAACCTTACTCCAAAGTTAATAATCATTTCTCTTTCTTCATCTATGTCTGACACTTTTGCTTTTATTTTTTCTGTTATCCAATTGCAAAATTTATCAATCATTTTTTACCTCTTCTTTTACTGTCTTTATTTTACATCAGATATTCTTTTTATTTAAAATAATATATAAAAGTACCAAAATCGTTTACGAAGATTGTCTTTTTTTGTTTCAAATACGATTTTGGTACTTTTATAAAATTTAGATTAATTTAACTTATACTGCAATTTTCTTTAAGAATTGCCCAACTTCCAATCATTTCCGGCATTGCTTTAAACTCCATAAGTTCATTAGTAATTGGGTGATAAAATTTTAAATTATATGCCCAAAGTGCAATTTGTTTTCCATGTCCTCTTCCACCATATTTTTGGTCACCATATATACTATGGTTTCTGCTAGATAATTGCACTCTAATCTGATGATGTCTTCCTGTATGTAAATTTATTTTTAAAACTGATAAATTTAGTTCTTCGTCATATTTTAAAACTTCATAATCTAATATTGCTAATTTGCTATTTTTAGTTCCTTCTTTTACAACTTTACTCATATTAGTTTTTTCGTTTTTTAGTAAATAGTCTTGTAATGTTCCTTTTTGATTTTCCATCTTTCCATTTACTATTACTAAGTATGTTTTTTGAAATTGTTTTTCTCTTACCTGATTACTTAGTCTTCCTGCTGATTTTGAAGTTTTAGCAAAGACCATTACTCCACCAACTGGTCTATCTAACCTATGTACTAAACCTAAATATACATTGCCTGGCTTGTTATACTTTTCTTTTAAATATGCTTTTATTATTGTAAGCATATCTATATCTCCAGTTTTATCTGCTTGTGATGGTATATTTACTGGCTTTTCTACTACTATTATGTGGTTATCTTCAAATATTACTTTTAAATTTTGCATTTAATTCTCCCATCTTCCATAAATACCACATGGTAAAACCATTTTTGAGTTAGTCATTGGAAGACCTATTTCTCCATTTGATACTTTTCCTTTATATTTTTTTGATACTGTAAGTTCCAAAATATTTTGTAAAACTGTACTTGATATTCCTGTTGTATATGAATTGATTAAGAAAAACAATGGCTTGTCTGATAATACTTGTGTACATAAGTTTACAAGTTCTGGTAAGTTTTCTTCAAACTTCCAAACTTCTCCATTTGCACCTCTACCATAAGATGGTGGGTCCATGATTATAGCATCATATTTATTACCCCTACGAATTTCTCTATTTACAAATTTAATAACATCATCAACTATATATCTAGCTGGTCTATCTTGTAACCCTGATGCTTGTATGTTTTCTTTTGCCCATGCCACCATTCCTTTTGAACTATCAACATGACAAACTTGAGCTCCTGCATAACTACATGCTACTGTTGCTCCTCCTGTATATGCAAATAAGTTTAATACTTTAATTTCTCTATTTGCTTTTTGAATTTTTTCTATCATCCAGTCCCAATTAACTGCTTGCTCCGGAAATAAGCCAGTGTGTTTAAATCCCATTGGTTTTATATTAAATGTTAAATTTTTGTATTTAATTTGCCATGCATCTGGCATTTTTTTATTGTATTCCCAGTTTCCACCACCAGTTGAACTTCTGTGGTATTTAGCATTAACATTTTTCCACTTTTCTGGAAAACTTTTTTGTGTCCATATTATTTGTGGGTCCGGTCTTACTAAAATAACATTTTTCCATCTTTCTAGTTTTTCACCATTTGCCATGTCTAATATTTCGTAATCTTGCCAATCTTTTGCTACATTCATTTCTAAAATCCTTCCTTATTTTTTATACAACTTTATCATATCTTAGCCTTTTATTTTAGTATGCAATATTATACTTTTTTCTGTTCCACCCCAGCCACGCAAGAAGATGTAACAACAATTTTTTGCAAACATTAATAATGATTTGAAAAAATTTAGCAACATCTTCTAGCTTGCTGGTCCCCACAGCCGTCACTGCAAAAAGTATAATATGCATACTAAATTGCCTACTAGTGATACTCCTCATAACGAAGAAAAGTATAATATTACACAGTTCTAGCTAAAATGTGCATAAAATTTGTAACCAACATCACATCCATAACCACAAATGTTAAAAACATTGCAGATATAGTTAAAGCTAATTTATGTTTTTTTATTTTTTGTATCAACTTGCTTGTCCACTTTGATGTTTTTAAGTGTAATGTATTACTACTTTCATCATAACGTATATTTAAAATTAAATCTTTTGTGTACTCCATAAAATCCTCCTAATATATTTTCTAATAATATGTATTCACATATTAGGATTTTATGTTTAAAATCGTAACAAAAATTATTACATTATTCGCTTAATTTCTTCTTTATATTTTTTGCTAAATTTTCTGTAATACCTGTTACTTTTGTCAATTCTTCTATACTAGCATTTTGTATATTATTTATAGTTTTAAATTTTTTTAATAAAGCTTTTTTCTTTGCTTCCCCTATTCCGTCTACTTCATCTAAAACAGAATGAGTTGTTTGTTTATCTCTTAATTGTCTGTGATAATTTATTGCAGTATCATGTATGTTATCTTGAAAATTTGTAATTACTTTCATTAAATTTTCAGATAATTCAAATTCATTTTTGTTTTCATCTATAAGTGCTCTTGTGCTATGCTTATCATCTTTTACCATTCCATATACTGGTATAGATAAGCCTAGTTCTTTAATTGCTTGTTTAGTTGCTCTTATTTGAGTGATTCCACCATCTGCAAATATTACATCTGGTAAGTCACCAAATGCTCCATTTGGGTTATCTATAGAATGAATCAGTCTTCTTTTTACTACCTCTTGCATACATTTAGGGTCATCTTGACTTATTACTGTTTTTATTTTAAATTTTCTTGATAAATTCTTTTTTAGCTCTCCATCTTTTAATACACACATTGAAGCAACCATAAATTGCCCTGATAAGTTTGATATATCATACCCCTCAATTTTTCTAGGTAATTTATCTAATTTTAGCACTTCTTTTAATTCATTTACGACACTATATTTTTCCTTTTCTTTATTCATTATAGTAATTTTAGCATTGTTTTCTGCCATTTCAACTAGTCTTAGTTTTTCGCCCTTTTGAGGTACTTTTATTTCTACCTTATGGCTTGAATTTTCTGAAAGCAATTGCTCTAATATTTTTTTATCTTCAATTGCTTCTTTTATCATAATTTTATTTGGTAAAAATACATCATTTATATAATATTGTTTAATAAAGCTTGATAAAATTTCTGCATCTGACTCGTCTTGTAAGCCTTCAAAAAAGTAATGATGTCTTTCTATCATTTTACTATTACGAATTAAAAATATTTCGACACATACTTGAGTTTGTCCTTTAGCTATACCTATTACATCAATATTGTGTTCTGATATGTTAGAAACCTTTTGTCTTTCTTCTGTAATTCTTTGAATAGCATATTTTTTGTCTCTTAATTCTGCTGCTTTTTCAAATTCTAATTTGTCTGCCGCTTCTTTAATATCTTTATCAAGCTCTTTCATTATTTGGTTTGTATTGCCTTCTAATAGACTAATAATCTGATTTATTTCTTTTCTGTAATCTTCTTTTGATATTTTACCAATACAAGGTCCAGAACATTTTTTTATATGATAATTTAAACATGCTCTACCTTTATATTTAAATGTTTTACATTGCCTAATTTTATATTTTGAATTTATAAAATCTAACATTGCTTTTGCACTACCACTATTTGCATAAGGTCCAAAATATCTTGCACCATCATTTAATATTCTTCTTGTTAAGTATATGTTTGGGAACTCTAGCTTTGTGTTTACTTTAATATATGGGTATGTTTTGTCATCTTTTAATAAAACATTAAACTTTGGCATATTCTTTTTTATTAAGTTACACTCTAAAATAAGTGCCTCTGATTCATTATCTGTAACAATATATTCAAAGTGGTCTATTAAAGACACCATATTTTCAATTCTTTTTGTTTTATTGTTTTTTCTAAAATATTGTCTTACTCTATTTTTTAAAGAAATTGCTTTACCAACATATATAATTTTGTCATCTTTGTCATGCATAATATATACACCTGGTTTACTAGGCAATTTTTTTAGTTCTTCTTCTATATTAAACACCTTTAGTTTTCCCCCTTAGCATAATATATATTGTAGCATATTTTGCTGCATTTTACAAGGTAAACTCAAGGTTCTATTCCTTAAAGAATTTTTACTTTTTATAATAATTGTTTCTATCTATTTTCAATATAGTATTTAAGTATTTCTCTATCTCTATAATTCATAAACTTTGTTCTATATATACTGTCATAATCAGAAGCTTTAAGTTGACTTTCACATTCTATAATTTTATTCAAAGCCTCCTCAGGTGTAAGCCAAATAACTAATCCTCCCTCATCTATCTCTTTTTGTGTCATTTTGGTATTTTTTGTGTCATTTTTCACATCACATCTAAATACATAGGATATTTGTTGAAAATTTTCTTGAGATTTTAGTTCTCTTGTTATTCCTAATAATAATATATTATTGACTTCACATCCAACTTCTTCTAAAACTTCTCTTTCAAATGCTTTCTCTGAAGTCTCACCTTGCTCTACTCCACCACCAGGCAATTTATATTCATTTTTTGCTTTCTTAAAAAATACAGCTATAGTTCCATCTTGCTTTTTTACAATTCCTCTTGCACCATACCTTATTTTTGGATTATCAAAAGGAATTGATTCAATTCCAAACGTATCATCTGTTATTTCTGTTATAATATTCATATTACCTCCCTCATATTTTAATATCAAAATTAACTATACTATTTTTTCTACTCATAATTTCATATGCTTTTTCTGTTATTTCTATACTTGTTTTGTGTTCTAACAAATCCGAACTGTCATCTATATTAAGTAGAAAATTTATAAAACAATTTTCTCTTGCTTTTTCGTTATATCCGTTAAAATATTTTTTATCTTTTTCAGATAATGTTGCAATGTCTAATGTTTCAAATATTTTGCCTCCAATAAGTTGACTATTTCTAAATACATATATATCAAAATGTTCTACACTTCCCACACCATTATTAAGTATTTGGTCTCTATCTTTTACTTCATAAGCCTGATAACTATGAACTTGTATATTCATAAGTGGTCCAACTTGTACATTAAGCCTTTCGTGTCTCACTCTACCATTTCCCTTATATGTATCTTTAGGTAATTCACACCAAGCTCTTCTACTAAATCCTGATTGCATTAAATTTATAGAACAGTTAGTAATTAATTTTTCATCTTGTTTAAAATTAATTATTGAATGAAAATCTATTTCACCAAAGTCTATAAATTTTTCTTTGTTTTCTATATATTTTTCAAATCTATTAGTTTTTAATATTCTCTTATAATCATAATTGTTAAAAGTATTAAAAAAATCTACCGGATTATATGTAGAAACAAACATTTCCGCATTATTTATTTGCTTTCCCTTAGTTTCACGGTTTACTTCCATAAGCCAAGCCATTAAATCTATAAAGTGATATCCACTGTGAAAAAGTTTTCCGTATCCATATTTGTATGGATGATTTTCTCTCTCTAGAAATTCTGAAGGCATATTCCACATTCCGTCATTATGATATATATCTATATATGTAATTGGTATATTATACTCTCTTACCACTTGTTCTAATAAACGTTTCACATATAAATACCCTTCATGAAATCTTCTTTGACATTGTATTTTGAAGCTTATTTTATCTTTTTTCTTTTTATACATTTGACATAAAATATCATATTCTTCTTTAATTTTTAATGCTTGTTTTGTATCACAGTTAACATTAATTGGAGCTGTAATTGGTTTATCCATTAATATGTTTATGTCATTTTCAAGAAAAAATTTAGCATATGCAAAATGCGATTTCGGCTCTGTTGATATTATAGCATATTTTATGTTCTTTTGTAGAATCAACTCTTGTATTTCTTTCTTGTCTTCACTTGTAAGTTCTAGGTTATCTCTTTTGTAGTCATCCAACAAGTATAAATCTACCGACCTAAAATCGTTTTCTTCCAAGTAACTCTCTATTTCTCTTCTTTTGCTTTTCAAGTCTACTATAACTTTTGGACTCATTCTGTATTTTTTAAATAAATTCATATAAATTCTTTTAGCATGAGGTCCTAGTCCAACAAGTATAATACTATAGTCGTTAAATTCATTCATACGAGTATCCTCCCTTGCAAAAACTCTATAGCAGTATTATATTAGCAATATTCCTTAAATACAAATACAAATATTTTATATATTATATAAGTGAAATTTATATCAAAAAAGAAAATGCCATTTGGCATTTTCAAATCTTAATTATTTTACATCTAAAAAATTATTAATTGTATTATTTAATATTTCATTAAATTTTGGATCTTTTGCTTTTTCTTTAAATATATCTCCATATAATTTTTCCGGCTTGCTATTTATTCCTATTCTTTTTAAATATTCATCTAAATCTTTGAATTCATATTCTTCTTTTAATTCAAACTCAACAAAGTTTCCCAGTATCTCTAGCTCATCTATATATACCTTTGCAACATCAATCTCTCTTACTTCTCTAATTCTATTTATATACAAATATGGCTGTAATCCAATATTCTTTAAAAAATCATACCCATCTTTCATTGTAGGAATTACAATTTTGGACTCACTCCAAGAATTATCATCTAATCTTCTTTTAGATTCAATTATACATTTACTTGATTTATTTCTAAGGCGAATAATGTATCCGAGTTTTTCTAATGAATCAAATCCATATTGTCCCATGCATAAATCTACACATTGAGTTGCTTTTTCTATTGGACAAGATGAATTTATAATTCTATTTTTAATTTCTTCATCTATTTTATATCTAATTTCTCTTTCTATTTCTGTTCCACCTGACATATACATCTGCCTCCCATTTCTTCGTAGACTTTTTTTATCTTACTTGCAAGTTCATTATCATCTCTCTCTTTTATAGAATAATACAAATCTATAGTATCATTTGTAGCTCTACATAAATTAACTTTTCCATCTTGACTAATATATAAATCATTATGTTCCCTACAAAGTTCAGTTTTATCATTCTGTTCAGATATAATACTACAAGTACATCTTTGTAAAAAGATGTTGTGAATTCCGTTAGAAAATAATTTTTTTCTAAAACTATCTTTTATATTCTTATACCCCATTTGTTTGATTAAAGGCTCTATTTTATATATACTTGTATAATATTTTGAATTTTTTGGATATACCTCTATAATTTTCAAATCTGCTTTTATTGAAGAAGCAAAGCCTACCAATTCTTGTATAGAATTATAATTATCATTTATTCCCCTTAATAATGTTGTATTTATGCTTATTTTTAATGTTGGATATTTAAACCTCATTTTTTTAACTGCAGAAATCACTTTTTCATATGAATTTTCAACAGTAGAAATACTCTGATATTTATTTTTATCAAAACTATGTAAAGAAATATTAAGCTTGTCTACCATTTCCCCTATCCACATATTATCTTCTAAAAGATATCCATTGGTAGTTACTTTTATATTGGCTCCATGTTTCTTTAAGTTGGTAATTATTTCTTTTAAGTTTTCCTTTAATAGTGGCTCTCCCCCTGTTAATTGAACTGTCTTTATTCCATATCTATTGTTTAGTACACTATACATGTATTCAATATCATCTGGTGTCATAAGAGATTCCTTCTTAGTTTTTATTCCTTCTTTATGACAAAACTCACAATTATACACACAGTCTTGTAATAATATTAAGCGGATTGTTTTTTGCTTAAGACTATTTAACATATTAGCTTTTTCTTTAACTATTTCTACAAATTTTTTAGGTGCACTTGTTAGGAATTCTTTAATATATACTATACCAATTTTAGTTTTTGGTAATTCTTCTTTTATTGGTATTTCTATAAGTTCACCTGATTGTAACTTATCCATAACAGACATCTTGGCAAAATACCCTATTCCCAGTCCCTTTTTTACAAGATCCAACATTACTTCTGTTGTTGCAACTTCAATGTTAGGTTCAAATATCTCTAGAGACCCTCCTAATATATTATCCAGAGCTTTTCTTGTACTTGTTTTAGCTTGTTGTAACAGCAAAGGATATTGTGATAGTTCATTTATGCTTATGGCTTTACTATTACTTATTAACTTTGCATACTTATTACTAGCTACGAAACAATTATCTACCTCTATTAAATCATCCACCACAATGTCTTCTCGTGAACTTTCTATTGGATAGCTATCTATTATTAGATCCAGCTCTCTTTTTTCTAACATATCAACCATTTCTGTAGTTGATCTATTAACAATAGAAAATTTTATTCCTGGATAGTTTTTATTAAAAGCTTCTATTATATCTGAAACTAAAAAGATACAAATATGCGTCGGTACTCCTATTCTAACTTCTCCTTTTAATAAATCATTTGAATCATTTAGAACTTTAAATCCAGTTTTTATTGTATTGTATGCATTTTCCATATAATACATAAGTTTCTGAGCATCAGCAGTAAGTTCAACACCTTTTGCTGTACGGTTAAACAATTTACATTCCAATCTGTCCTCTAATATTTTTATATTACGACTGACAGCCGGTTGTGATACATACAACATTTCTGCCGCTTTAGATATGCTACCAGATTTTGCCACAGCTACAAATGATTTACATAGATTCAAATCTATATTATTTAATTCTTCCATCATCTGTCTCCTATTTATAAATTTTATTTATGTTGTTGTTTTGCATTATATCATATTTTTATTTTGCTTTCAATATATATTACTTATTGTGATATAAGAAAATAAAATTTGACACATTTTGCATTTTATAGTAATATATTAGCACTAGGAATACAAATTAAAAAAATATCCTTTAGGAGGGTTGTATATATTTAGCGCCAGGACAGTGTTTATACACTGTTGACGAGGTTAGAGTTTATCGAAAGATTCGGCGGATGGCTCTATGGCATGCGCTACTGTCATTACATATTAGCAAAAAATTATAGTGATATAATATAACAAATTTAATATGAGTACGCTTTAATTTGTATACCCTACTTTAATTTAAGGAGGTATATTTTTTATGTGTGGCATTATAGGTTATATAGGAGACAAAAAAGCCACTCCAGTTTTAATAAATGGTTTATTATGTTTAGAATACAGAGGTTATGACTCTGCTGGTATTGCTGTTATCGAAAACGGCAAAATTACTGTAATGAAAGATAAAGGAAGAGTTGCAAATTTAGAAGCAATTGATGGTATAAATGATTTAAAATCTACTATTGGTATTGCACATACAAGATGGGCAACTCATGGAAAACCTGCAAAAGAAAATTCTCATCCTCATATGGATAATAGCGGTGAATTTGTAGTTGTGCACAATGGTATTATTGAAAATTACCATGAATTAAAAGAATTTTTAGCTTCTAAAGGATATTACTTTTTATCACAAACAGACACAGAAATAATTCCTAATTTGATTCATTACTATTACACAAATGGAATAAATGATGATGACAAATTCTTAAGAGCCGTAAAATCTGCAGTCGATGATTTAAAAGGAAGTTATGCACTAGAAATTATTTCTAACTTACATCCTGATAGAGTTATTGTAGTTAGAAAAGATAGTCCTTTAGTTTTAGGAAAAGGAAATGGTGAAAACTTTATTGCATCAGACATTCCTGCTGTTTTAAAATATACAAAGGAATTTTATTTGTTAGATGACCAAGAGTATGCAGTTGTTTATAAAGACCATATAGATTTTTATGATAATAGCTTAACTTCTCATAGCAAAGCTATTAAGAATATTGAATGGGATGCTACTGCAGCAGAGAAAAATGGCTATGAAGATTATATGTTAAAAGAAATATTTGAACAACCAACTGCAATTCGTGAGACCATTGGTTCTAGATTTAAACTTGGAGAAAAATGCAGTTTTGATGACATAGACATTTCAAAAGAATATTTAGAGAAAATAAATAAGATATATATTGTTGCTTGTGGTACAGCAATGCATGCAGGTTTAGTTGGAAAAAGTGCTATTGAAAAACTTTGCAAAATTCCTACTGAAGTTGATATTGCTTCTGAGTTCCGTTACCGTGACCCAATAATAGATGACAAAACTCTATGTATATATATTAGTCAATCAGGTGAAACTGCTGATACAATTGCAGCTTTAAAACTTGCTAAAGCTAAAGGTGCTAAAACATTAGCTGTTTCAAATGTAATTGGAAGTTCAATTACTCGTGAAGCTGATTACACTATATATACCCATGCTGGCCCTGAAATTGCTGTTGCTTCAACAAAAGCTTATACATCTCAAGTTGTTTTAATGGTAATTTTAGCAGTTTATTTTGCAGAGGTTTTAGGCTCTTGTGATGAAAACTATATTGAAGAGCTTAAGTCTGATATTTTAGATTTGCCAGCTAAAGTTGAAACAATATTAGATGAAATAAATACTGTTAAAGAGTTTGCAAATAAGGTTTATACTGAGCATGATATGTACTTTTTAGGTAGAGGTACTGATTATAATGTTGCAATGGAAGGTTCTTTAAAATTAAAAGAAATTTCATATATTCATTCTGAGGCTTATGCTTCAGGTGAACTAAAACATGGACCTATTGCTTTAATTGAAAATGGAGTTACTGTAATTAGTATTTTAACAAACCCAGATTTAGTTGAAAAATCTATTAGTAATATTCAAGAAGTTATCACAAGAGGTGCAAAAACATTAGTTATTACAAATCAAAAATTACCAAATAATTCATTTAATTATATTATAAATATACCTGATACTAATAGTTTAATTTCTCCTATTCTTTCGGTTATTCCTTTACAATTACTTGCATATTATATTGCAAAAAATAAAGGATTAGATGTTGATAAACCAAGAAATTTAGCTAAATCAGTTACAGTTGAATAATATTATAATTTATGCCAATGGGGACGGAGAATTTTGGCACACTTTGTAATCAATTTTGTTTCAATTTAATTTAATTAAAAGTGTGCCAAAATTCTCCGTCCCCATTGGCATATTTTAAATAAATAATTTTAATATAACAAGTAATACTGCTCCTGGAATGCCTAAAATGCCTACTAATATTGCTGTTACAATATTTAAACCTATATGAAAATTCCATACAGCACCTATTAAGTTTATTATAAATATTAATAGTCCACCCAAAACAGAGTTTATTATTAATTTAAATAATGCTTTTAATGGAACTGAAAATATTTTTCCAATAATCCATAAAACTATTATACATCCTAAAATAACTAAAGCATTAGAAAAGTCCAATTTTTATCACCATTCCTTTAGTAATATGTATGATAAAAATTGGACAAATATTACCTACCCTACCTGATTTTTTTTGAAATATATTTCTTCTATCATGTTTAGAGATAATCCTTTTGATCTTGCTTTATTTACTAAAAAGTCAACTTTACTTTTGTTTGCTTTTATTTGATATGTGTAATAATCTACTAAACCTTCTTCTGCTGTTTCAAAATTTTTATTTGCTAAATTTAAATCTTTTTTTGCATTTATCAAACTAATTATAAGCTCTGCTTTTTTATCTTCATCAGTTTTTTCGTATATTTTATTTTCTTTTTCATAAATTTCACTCATTTTAATCACCGTTCTCCTTTTACTGCATTATATACAGCAAATTTTGTTTTATTCAAAAATCTTGATTTTTACGCAACAATTTGCTATAATTAGTGCGTAATTTTTAATTACTATTGCCCGTCCTTATATAGGTCGGAATTTTTATATTATTAACGAAAGGATGGTATTTATATGGATCAAGTAAAAATTGGTAAAGTTTACAGGCATTTTAAAGGTAATTACTATTTTGTTGAAAATGTAGCATTAGATTCAGAGTCCAAAGAAAGAATGGTTGTTTACAAAGCTATTTATGACAGACCAGATTCTCAAATATGGGTTAGACCTGAAAAGATGTTTTTGGAGAAAATACCTTCCAACAGACCTGATAATATAACCGGTCAAATTTATAGATTCGAATTATGTAATGATATTGAAAAAGATTATTTAAAATAGAGGTATATAGTTATGATAGATATTAAATTTTTAAGAGAAAATCCTGATGTAGTTAAGGAAAATATTAAGAAAAAATTTCAAGACCACAAACTAGTATTAGTTGATGAAGTTCTTGAATTGGATGCTAAAAATCGTGAAGCAAAATTAAATGGTGATGATTTAAGAAGCAAAAGAAATTTATTAAGTAGTGAAATTGGTAACTTAATGAGACAAGGAAAAAAAGATGAAGCAGAAAGTATAAAGGCTCAAGTACAAGAAATTAATAACAAATTACTTGAAAATGAAAAACTTGAAGAAGAATATTCTGCACAAATTCAAGAAAAAATGATGAAAATACCTAACATTATTCATGAATCTGTTCCAATTGGTAAAGATGATAGTGAAAATGTTGAAATTCAAAAATTCGGAGAACCAGTTGTGCCAAGTTATGAAATTCCATATCATACAGATATTATGGAATCATTTGATGGTATTGATTTAGATGCTGCTCGTAGAGTTGCTGGCAATGGTTTTTATTACTTAATGGGCGATATTGCTAGACTTCACTCTGCAGTTATTTCTTATGCTAGAGATTTTATGATTAATAAAGGTTTTACTTATTGCGTTCCACCTTTTATGATTCGTAGTAGTGTAGTAACTGGTGTTATGAGCTTTGAAGAAATGGATGCAATGATGTATAAAATTGAAGGAGAAGATTTATATTTAATTGGTACAAGTGAGCATTCTATGATTGGTAAATTTAAAGATCAAATTCTTCAAAAAGATAAAGTTCCTTATACAATGACTTCATATTCTCCTTGTTTCAGAAAAGAAAAAGGTGCTCATGGTATTGAAGAACGTGGTGTTTACCGTATTCACCAATTTGAGAAACAAGAAATGATTGTTGTTTGTGAACCTGAAAATAGCTGGAATTGGTATGATAAATTATGGTCATATACAGTTGAATTATTTAGAAGTATGGATATTCCAGTTCGTACTCTTGAATGCTGTAGTGGTGATTTAGCTGACCTAAAAGCTAAGAGCTGTGATGTTGAAGCTTGGAGTCCAAGACAACAAAAATATTTTGAGGTTGGTAGTTGTGCTAACTTAACTGATGCTCAAGCTAGACGATTAGGTATTAGAATTAAGGGTGAAAAACAAAATTATTATTCTCATACTTTGAATAATACTGTTGTTGCTCCACCTCGTATGTTAATTGCTTTACTTGAAAACAATTATCAAGAAGACGGAAGTGTTAAAATTCCTGAAGTTCTATGGCCATACATGGGCGGAACTAAGATTTTAAAACCAATTAAATAACATTATTGAAAGTAGGTGTAAAATGTTTATTAAAAATCCTGAGTTTAGAATTTCAGCTGTTAGTCCTAAACAATACCCAGATGATGGTTTACCTCAAGTTGTATTGGTTGGAAAGTCTAATGTTGGAAAATCTAGTTTTATAAATACATTAGTTAATCGTAAAAAATTAGCTAGAACTAGTAGTGAACCTGGTAAAACAAGACAAATCAATTTTTATAATATGGATGAAAAATTTTATTTAGTTGACTTACCTGGTTATGGTTTTAGTAAAATGTCTAAACAAGAACAAGCAAAAGTTGGAACTTTTATTGAAGAGTATTTACAAAAAAGTAAAAATATTGCTTTAATAGTATTTTTAATAGATATTAGACATGATCCTACTGCTAATGATAAGCTTATGTATGATTATATTTTTAAAACAAACTTACCTTGTATTGTAATTGCAAATAAGGCAGATAAACTAGCTGTTACAAAGGTAGATGATGCTATAACTAATTTACAAAATATTTTAAATCCATTAAAAGATATTACATTTCTTCCATGTTCTAGTGAAAGAAAAATTTATACAGATAAAGTTTGGAAAGAAATTGAAAAACATATATAATTTTTAATTAATAAAGCCGACAAAATAAATCAAATTTTGCCGGCTTTTTTTACTATTTATTAGAAATTATATTATAACAGAAATACACTTTCTTTTTTAGTTATTGCTTTTAATGCTTTTTGACGTTCTAAAACAACTACATGTCCACACCCTAAACATTTCATTTTAAAATCAACACCAACTCTAGTCAATTCCCATAGTTTACTTCCACAAGGATGTTGTTTTTTTGTTCTAACAATATCACCTACATTATATTCCATAGGAACTCCCCTCTTTTTATTTTTCAATTATGTTTTTTAGTCTTTTTTCAATGCTTTCTTTTCCTAATACTTGCATAATTTCATATAAATCTGGTGTTTGTTGTCTTCCTGTTAATGAAACTCTTAATACTGTACTAACATCTCCTACATGTGCTTTCCATTTTTCAGGTTCTTGTTTGAACATTTTCACTTCTCTAGCATATCCTAATTCTTCTGATAAATCTTTTATTTTATCAAACCAAGTTTGTTTATCATCATTTATATTGAAGTATTTTTCTAAGTATAATGATAATATTTTTTTAATTTCTTCTTTATCATTTATTTTAGCATATTCAAAGTTATTATCTAAACTAAAGAATTTTTCATCATACATATAATAAATTGCATTTTTTATTTCTGCCCATTTAGATATATCTTTTCTAGGTTTAGCTGTTCCTCTTTCAATTCCAAATACTTTTAAAGCATATTCTTTATCTTGTAGCATTTCTTCAAGTTCTTTGTCATAACGTTTTGCCCAGTTTAAAGAATCTTCATATACTCTTTCTTTAGAATATGTAGATATAACATTTTTTGATATGTCTAATAATTTTATCATATCAAAAATTGCTCCACTTACACTCATTTTGTTAAGTTCAAATTCAAATTCTGATATATCTTTATCTGGATTTGATCTTTTCCATGTTTCAAAGTTTGAATTTGCTATATTTAATAAATATTGATATACAGCTTCTGCTGGTATTCCTTCTTCATGATAATAACTAACTGCTGCTTCTGGGTCTTTACGTTTACTAATTTTACGTTTTTTACCTTCATCATCTTTTAATATTGCAGATGTATGTGCATATTTAGGCACTGCAAATCCCAGTGCTTTAAATAACTCTAAATGAAGTGGTACTGAAGATAGCCATTCATCAGCACGAATCACATGTGTAACTCTCATTAAGTGATCATCAACAGCATGCGCAAAATGGTATGTTGGTAAACCATCTGCTTTTATAATAACTATATCTTGATCATTTTCAGGGAATTCAACATTTCCTTTTATTACATCATGATGTCTTATTTTTCTTTCTTCATTTCCCATAGATTTAAATCTAACAATATATGGTTCACCAGCTTTTATTTTTTCTGCAGCTTCTTCTACTGATAAATTACGGTATGTTGCCCATACTCCATAATAGCCAGGTCTAATTTTAGCTGCTTCTTGTTTTTTACGCATTTCATCAAGTTCTTCTGGTGTTGCAAAACATGGATATGCTTTGCCTTGTTCTATTAAATATTTAGCAAAAGCTTGGTATATATCTTTTCTAGCACTTTGTTTATATGGTCCATAATTTCCTTTTTCTTCAGTTTCATTTATCATACCTTCATCAAATACAATACCAAAATCTTTAACTGCTTCTACTATTTGTACTACACCATTTTCAATTAATCTTTTTTGGTCTGTGTCTTCTATTCTTAATATACTAACACCTTTGGTTTGTTTTGCAAGTGTTGTACATATAATGCTTTGATATAATCCACCAATATGAACATAACCTGTTGGACTTGGTGCAAAACGTACTACCATTGCTCCTTCTGGTAAGTTTCTTTCTGGATATTTTTCCTCATAATATGAAATTGGTTTTGCATTTGGAAATATTAAATTTGCTAAATCTTTATAATCCATTTTTACTCTTCCTTTCAGTAATTGCTTTTAAATATTATTTATTATACTCTATTTTATTCTCTTTTTCAAGATATCTACCAACTTTTAACATTTGACATTTTATGTAAAATTTGGTATAATTTAAGTATGATAAGGCAATAGCCGAAGCATAAAAAAAGAAAACGGGATCCGATAAGGATCCAAGTTCCCGGAAGGGTGCGGAAAGTGACAAACAAAATGAAGACTTTAACTTTAAAGCGTAAACTTTCTCATTTGAGAAAGTTGGAAAGTAAGGAAGGAGCCAAAAAGGCTGTAGTTGTTGCAAAAAGAATAGGTCGGGAACTCATTTCCCGAGCGAAAGATGGATGCTTCGAGGACTTCGTTCTTTATCCCTCAAAGGTCTATCCAGAAGGCCTGACAGAAAAAGAACTAAAAGAATCTTTAGCATACACGCGCTACCTAATGGAGGACGTTAATCTTGATCTCGTCGCAAACTGGTTGGAAAACCAGGGGCTACGAGTATCTCGTTGTAACTCCTATATCCCTGAAGGGATAAAAATTCACTTAGATTTTTAAATCCAAACCGTTTTCTATGGCTTGTCCATAGTCTTCCGAGAAATCTTTTAACTGGCCGGGTGCAAGTGCACCCTGGCCTTTCTTTATGTTTTCAGGAATAGTAAGCATAATTCTAATAATCTACTTCTTCAAGATATTTTAATTTCAAATGTGAGTTTATTCTAAAGTTATAATAATATGGTTTTATATCTTTAACATAGTTTCTAAAGAATAAAATGTTACCGTCAACATCTTCTATTTTTATATTTGGGAATGTTTTTATCATTTTTTCATCACCAAAAAATTTATAAATAAAATCTTTTTGTTTTGGATCATTAACATATACTTTTTCATATAAATTATCCATTAATTGTTTATTCGATACATTTAAATTGTTCTCATGAATAATACGTACACTAAACATTTGTAAAGCATAGGCTGTAATTCCTAAGTCAAAGCTTAGAAATAATATTGAAATTATAATAACAGTTTTCATGTAATTAGCAGGAATTTTTGATTTTGCAAAATCGATAAATTTATCTATTCTTGGGTTTATGTCTGACATCAAGTAAATTGCAAGTAGGCCCCAAAATAGTGAAAATAGTACACATATTCTTCCATTTATATTAAATATTTGGTCAGAGTAATCCCACCATTTTATATGAAATATAAGTTCACCAATTAAACTTACCATGTACTCAATAATTGAGCCTATGAAAAATCCTGCGAAAAATAAAGTATAATTATTCTTCTTATATTTTTGTAAAGGTAATATCATTAATACTGCGCCAAGTCCATATATACTACAAAATGGACCATATAAAAAGCTTTTTCTACTTTCTAATACACCTTTAGTTAGTAGTCCAAATATAGTTTCTATAATGAATCCTGCAACACTATATACAACAAAATATGCCAAAATTCTCCAAATGCTAATTCCACATATCTTAATATGTTCTTTTTTCTTTATTTCTTCCATTTAAAATCCTCCATTATTTCATTCATTTGCTAAATGGTTACTTTCAACTGCATTTTTTACTTGTTTATTTTCTACATGTGTATATATTTCTGTTGTGGAAATACTCTCGTGTCCTAATAATACTTGCAGCTTTTCTTGCACGAGTAGCTGCTTTACTATGTTAGTAACAAATAAATAGTACCAAGTTTTAAAATGCTTGGTACTACTGCATATTATTACACTTCTGTAATAATTGGTAAAATCATAGGATTTCTCTTTGTTTTTTCAAATATATAGTCTCTTAAAGTATCTTTTAAATTAGATTTTATTGTTGACCAATCTGTAATGTGATTTTCTTCACACTTTCTAATTTCTTCATAGATTACCTTTTTAATATCATCCATTAAGTTTTCAGATTCTCTAACATATACAAATCCTCTTGATACAACATCTGGCTCAGATATAATTTCACCTGTACTTGAATCCATTGCAACAACTATAACTATTAGTCCATCTTGTGATAAGTGTTGTCTATCACGTAAAACTATGTTTCCAACATCTCCTACTCCTAAACCATCAACTAAAACTTTTCCGTTTGGAACAGATGTAGTAAGTGTTGCTTCATTTTCATTTAATTCCAATGTTCTACCATTTGACATTATGAAAATATTTTTAGGTTCTATTCCTAGTTTTTTAGCTGTTTCTGCATGAGCTATAAGTTGTCTGTATTCACCGTGAACTGGTATAAAGAATTTTGGTTTTGCTAAAGTTATTATTAATTTTTGTTCTTCTTGGCATGCGTGACCTGATACGTGCACATCTTCTAAAGAACTGTATATAACTTCTGCACCAATTTTCATAAGTTCATCAATTACTTTTGATACATATTTTTCATTTCCTGGAATTGGAGTAGCTGATATTATTACCATATCATTTGAAGTTATAGTTACTTTTTTATGGTCTCCATTTGCCATTCTTGTTAAGGCTGACATTGCTTCTCCTTGACTTCCTGTTGTTATAATAACCAATTGATCATCACTGTAATTTTTAATATTGTCAATATCTATAAATACGTCTTCTGCACCTTTTATATAACCTAGTTCAATTGCAGCATCTATCATGTTCATCATACTTCTACCACATACTGCAATTTTTCTTCCATATTTGATTGAAGAATTAACTATTTGTTGTACACGATGTACATTTGATGCAAAGGTTGCTACTACTATTCTTTTTGAATTATTCAAAAATAGTCTATCAAATACTTCTCCAACTGAGCTTTCAGACATTGTAAATCCTTTTCTTTCGCTGTTTGTACTATCTGAAAGTAATGCTAGTATTCCTTTATTTCCTAGTTCTGCAATTCTATTTAAGTCAATTACTTTGTCATCTATTGGTGTATAATCAATTTTAAAGTCTCCTGTGTGAAGAATTGTACCTACAGGTGTTGTAATTGCAAGCATTACAGCATCTGGTATACTGTGGTTACTGTTTATAAATTCTACTTGCATTTGTTTAAACTTTATAGTTTGTCCTTGTTTTACAGTATATAATTTTGTAGTTTGAGTTAATTTATGTTCCTCAAGTTTATTTTTTATAAGTGAAATTGTTAATTGTGTAGCATATATAGGTATATTAATTTGTTTTAATATATACGGAATTGCTCCTATATGATCTTCATGTCCATGTGTTATAACTAATCCTTTAATTTTCTCTTTATTTTTTACTAAATATGTCACATCAGGAATTACTAAATCAACTCCTAACATGTCATCTCCTGGAAACTCTAGTCCACAGTCTACAAGTATTATTTCATCTTCATATTCAAAAACTGTAATGTTTTTACCTATTTCTTGTAATCCTCCTAGAGGAATTATTTTTAGGTTTGATTTTTTGAAATTAAAATCTAATTTTTCCTTTCTTTTTAATTTAGTATTTGTTTTCTTTTTAGATGTTATATTTTCCTTTTCTTGTTGAGCTACTTTTTCTTCTTCTCTTTTGTTTTTGTTAACTTTACCATTTTTTCTAACTGAATATCTAGCTTTTTTTTCTTTTCTTTCAGTATTTTCTTTTTGCTTTTCTTCATTCTGCTTTAATTCATTTGTCATTTAAAATTTTTCTCTCCTTTTTTATTAAATTGTTGTTTTTCTCATTATTTTGCCTATTAAAAACATAGAATAAATATATCTGTTACACAACTGCACAGATATATAGATAAAAATAAATTTCAGTATTTTTTCTACAGAAATTACCTCCTAAGATTAATTTCTTAGGATATAAAAATATTGAATATGTTTTCTATTCCGCTCAAAACATATTATAATAAATTTATAATTTTCTTAACCGCTCTATTTTTATTAATATACAAATATAAATCTCTTCTTTACCAATACTGGTAACAACTGTTAACTATTATACTATTTTTTTATATTTTTGTCAAATTTTATATAAGTGTAGCCCCTATTATTCCTGCATCATTGCCTAATAATGCTAATTTTATTTCTGGAAGTTCCTCTTTATTAAATACATATTTTTCTTCATAATATTTCTTTAAAAATGGTTTATATAATATATCTTCAAAATATACAAATCCACCACCCAAGCAAATTGCTTGTGGCTCAAAAATATCTATAATATTTGAAAGTCCTACAATTAAATCATCTATATATTCATTTATAATATCTTTTACTTTTTCATCATTATTTTGTTTCAATAAATTTAGCAATTCTTTTCCATCTATTTCTTTTGATATATTCATTGTTTCCATTAATTTATTTTTTAATCTTTTTATAGAGCAATATGTCTCAAAACATCCTCTTTTTCCACAATTGCATTGTATACCATTTTTTTCAATTACTATATGGCCAAGTTCCATGCCTGAATTTCTTATAGGTTCTAATTCTTTGCCTCCCATTAATACTGCTCCACCTATTCCTGTTCCCAAACATAAAAATACTGCATCTTGATATGAATTTAACGCTCCATATTTCATTTCAGCAATTGCCGCACATTTTGCATCATTTTTTACTTTTACTGGTATATTAAATTTAAATTTTAGTATTGTGCTAATATCAAGTTCCTTTATTCCTAAATTAACAATATTAGTAAGCTTACCGTCTTTTGGTGTTCCCGGGCTTGCTATTCCTATCATTTCAATATCATTATATTTTTTTATGTAATAATCAATTTCATTTGATATTGAATCAATAATAAATTCTTGCATATTTTGAATATTATATAATTCAATTTCTTTTTTCTCTAATATTCTGCCATTATCATCAATTATTCCCATTCCTATATGGCTTCCGCCTAAGTCAACTCCTACTTTCATTGCACTTTTCCTTTCATCTATTATTAATGCAAAAAAGCCCTGTTTTCACAGAGCTTTTTATTTTTTATACTCCAAGTCCTTCTATAATGAATTCTCCCATATATAATTGGATACATGGTACTAATAAAACTACAACTAGTATAATTAGCAATATTCCAACAAAAGAGTAAGAAATCTCTGGAAGTACTTTCATGATTTTGTTTAAGCTGTTTTGAATATCTACGTCCATATAGTCAAGTAATTTTTCCATCATATCTGGTAAGTCAGTTTGCATACCTATTTTAAGCATTTCTATTTCCATTGAAGAACATAGTCCTGATTTTTCAAATGGCTCTATCCATGAACCACCTATTAAAATATTATTTATAGATGTTTCTATTATTGAAAGCATTACATAGTTCTTTACAACAGATTTACTAACATTTAAAGCCTCTTGAATTCTCATACCATTTTTTAAATTTAAAAGCATAGCTCTCATTAGTCGTGAAAAATCAATTCCAAATATAAGTCTTCCAAATATTGGAGCTTTGTATTTAAAATAATGCCAGTTATATTTTCCCTTTGGAGTACTTATATAACCTACAACTAATAATGCGATTATTGCAATAATTCCTACAGGTATATACCAATATAATGTTAAGTTGTCGACTAATGCCATAAATTTCAATGTTGGTTCAGGAAGTGGTACTCCCTCACCAATTGAGTTAAACACTTTTTGTATTTCTGGTAATATAAATATTGTACCAAAAATTAATAATAACAAAATACTAATAAATTGTGCTAAGTTTGGTATTAATATACTTCTTATTTTTTTATTTCTTGTTGTTGTATCTTCAAGGTATTGTACAGCTTGTTCTAAAGAGTTTGTAAGTGAACCTGATAGTTCTCCTACTTTTATCATATTTATATATACATAAGGGAATATATCTGAATAGTATTCCATTGTTGTATACATATATTCTCCGGCTTCTACACCTGCTAAAATATCTTCTATAATTCCTCTAAAAGAAAGGTTGTCGGTACTATTTATAATAGTATTTAAAGCATGTATATTATTAAAGTTCGCTCTTTTTAGCAAGTAAAAGTTTTGAGTAAATATAATAATATCTCTTACAGTAACTTTTTGTCCTGTTGTTAATAATATATTAAATTTTTCTCTAGCCGTATGTTTAGACTCTTCTCTACCTTGAAGTATATTAGCTGAGTTAGCTGTTTTCATAATGTCATCTATATTCATAATGTTCTTTTTTGGGCCTCTGGCTTTTTTGCTAGCATAACTTACTTGTAAAACTTCAATTGGAAGTAGATCATTTGATTTTAGTTTTTTTATCAAATTGCTTTTATTGCTTGATTCTACTTTATTACGCACTATCTGCCCTCTTTTAGTTACAGCTCTATATACATATTCAGGCACTTCTTCTCCTCCTTTACTGTCAAATTTTAATTCATCATATTAATTTTTTTACCATCATTTTCTCTTTTTATTTTCATTTGCATAATAGTTCTATTTAGTGTTTCAATATTTTTTTCTTCAATTTGTCCTTTAGCTTGATCTAATGAAATTTTATCATTAACAAATAATTGTGCTAAAGAATTTATTAATCCTATACTTCCTTTATCAGCACCACTTTGTATAGCATCTTCTATTTCAGAAACACCTAATTTATCTTTTCTTATTACACCAGCTATTGTATTATCTACTACCATTACTTCTGGTACTAAAACAAGTGAGTCATCTCTTCCTTTTAATAATCTTTGAGATACAACTAATTTTAATAATGAAGCTATTAAATATTTTACAGTTTGTTGATCTCTAATATCATAGAAGTTTATCATTCTGTCAATAGTTTCCGCACAAGATTTAGTATGTAGTGTACCTATTACTAAGTGTCCTGCTTCTGCTGTTTCTATTGCAGCATCCATTGTTTCTCTATCACGAATCTCTCCAATTATTAATATGTCACAATCTTCTCTTAAACAGTTCTTTACACCAGAACTATAATCTGGGCAATCTCTTCCTACTCCAACTTCTTTTTGTACTATTATAGATTTTTTGCACTTGTGCTTATACTCTACTGGGCTTTCAAGTGTTAATATTTTTTTATTTTGTGTTTCATTTACTTCGTTTATTAAAGCATTTAATGTTGTTGTTTTACCAGAGTTAGTCTTTCCTGTTACAAGAATTAGTCCTTGTGGTTGACTCATCATTCTTCTAACAATATCTGGTACTCCTAAATCTTCATATTTAGGTAAAGTACTTTTTATTAATCTTAAAACCACTATTGGTAAATCATCTGACATTGAAATATTTACCCTGATTCTAGTACCATCATATTCATAAGATGCATCTAATTTTTTGTCTTTTTTAAATACTGCATCTTTTTCAACATTTCCTCTTACAAAATAATCATATATTTCAAACATGTCTTCATCTGTTAATTCATCAAAATCCTCTAGATCTACTAAGTCTCTTCTGACTCTTAAATATGGTTTAATTCCTGCAATCAAATGAATATCTGAAGCATCTTTTTCAATTGCTAGACTTAAAATTTTTTCTATATTAATCATGATTTTCCTCCTATGTTTCTCTTTTAATAAATAATAAGTTTATTATTTATTTCATCTAGTGTAGTAATTCCATTTAGTACTTTCTTTAGTCCGTCTATTACTAATGGTTTATATCCTAGCTCTAATGCTTTTGCTCTAATTTCCATACTAGAGCCATCTCTAGCAATTAAGTCTCTTACTTCATCATCTATGTTTAAAACTTCAAATATTCCTATTCTGTTAAGATATCCACTTTGGTTACATTTTTTACATCCTACTGGTTCATAGGTTTTCTTACCTTTAAAGTCAAATTCTGTATTATATTTTTCACCAATTTTATTAATAATTTCTTTTTCTTTATCTGTAAAATCTCTTTCTTTTGCACAATATGGGCAAATTTTTCTAACCAATCTTTGTGATACAGATGTTGCTAAAATACTTGAAATATCATAGTTTGACATTCCCATTTTTCTAAGTCTTGTTATAACTTCTATACTATCAATAGTGTGTATTGTTGATAATACATAGTGACCTGTTTGTCCAGCTTGCATTGCTATTTCTGCAGTTTCTCTATCACGAATTTCTCCTACAAGAATAATATCAGGGTCTTGTCTTAAAACTGTTCTTAGAGAACTTGAAAAGCTTGCTTTGGCATCTACTTCTATTTGGTTTAATCCATCTATTCTTATTTCTACTGGGTCTTCAATTGTTGTTATATTTATTTGTGGTCTATTCAAATAATCAATTATACTGTATAAAGTTGTTGTTTTTCCTTCTCCAGTTGGAGCTGCAACTATTGTAATACAGTTTTTCTTATTAAAGCTTTTTCTAACTAGTTCTTCATCATTTGGAAATCCTAAGTCAAATATTTGACGTATATCTTCATTTTTCTTTAATAATCTTAATACGAATTTTTCTCCATTTACATTTTTTTGTGAAGATACACGAATATTATAGTTAGAGTATTCAAGTATTCTACCATCTTGTGATTCTTGTTTTTCTTGATGCATATTTGAAATTGCTTTTAATCTTCCTATTATTTGTGCTTGTTTGTCTTTATCTATTTGTGCTGCATCAACTAATTGTCCGTCAATTCTATATCTAACTCTTACAATTTTTTCTAGAGGTTCTATGTGTATATCACTTGCTCTTTTTTCCATTGCAGTTTTTATAATGCTATCAACTAATCCTGAAACATCCGCATTTATATCAATATTTCCTGCAGATGTTCCTTCTAAAGCTTCTATAATTTTATCAATATTTGTTTCAAATGATATATATTTTTCCATTACTAAACCTTTATTTAGTAATAAAAGTCTAATAACATCTATTGATCTTTTATTTGATGTATCTGCAAAACATACTTTTATTTTTCCTGATGATATCTCAAAAGGAATTGCTTTGTATTGTTTTACTAAATCTAATGCTATATATTCTTGCACATCTATTCTAATATCTTTTTCTTGTAAATATATAGCTTTTTCCTCTAATATTTCCCCAACAGCATTTATCAAAACATGTGAATCACATAATCCTAGTATATTTATAATATCACCAATTTTTTTATTTGGATGTGTTTTTTGATAGTCTAATGCCTTTTCAATATCAGATTCTGTTACTATTCCTCTTTTTACAAGTTCTATTCCCATTGGTTGTCTTTTTTCCATCTGTAATTCTCCTTTCAATTTTTCATTAGTTCATAATAATTATACTATAAAAATTGTTATTTACATATTTTTTTTTAATATTTACAAAAACTTACCAATATTTTAACACATATTCTATTTGTTTTTGATATGACTTTTTCTCAGCTCCAATATTTAAGTTTACTTTTATTAAATTTTTAGTCACATTGTTTACAGTATATGTTGCTGGTTCAAATGAAGCTGTTCTTATATTTTTAGCAATTTTTTTATCATTTCTATATATTGATTCATCTTTATATTCATATTTTGTTCCATCTTCAAAAACTATTGTTGTACCTATTATACTTGCAGCTTTATTAGCCTTAACATCTTGTATAAAAAACATATTAAATTTATTATATTCTACAACATAATCACTTTGATTTTTTACAAGTTGTATATTAGCAAAAAAATGTGAACTCATAACTGCCATAGTACTTATAAGTACTGTAGCAACAGCAATATATATTACAAGTGAAGTTAATGTAACACCTTGTTCAGATTTCATGTTTTCTCCTTATATTTCTCTTATTTTTAATCTATTAATAAGAATGTTTTTCTCTTCTTTGTTAAGTGTGTAACTAATATTTGTACTTACCATTTTTGTATATACATCATATTCGTCAGTTGTTATTTCTGCCTCTTCAAAGTTTGCTTGAGTCTTTAAGCCTGATTCCTTAGTAGATTTAGTACTAGTTTTATATTCTGTTACTTTTATATCAATATTAAATCCACTTGGAATATTAAACATTTCAACAACTTCTGTTGATAAATTTTCAGTAACGTCTTCAAAAGCAATTTTATCTATATACTCTACTATTTGTACCGCATATAAAGTTGCTACCTCTTGCGCATTACTTTCTGCTTGCATTATAAATATATTTACAATTAGAGTACATATTAACCCTGTAAATATTGAAAATATAGTTATAGCTATTATTAAATCTTGCATCGTAAAGCCTTTATTAGATTTTAATTTAAAAATATTTTTTTGATTCATCTTTTCCTCTATTTTATTTTTTATAGTCTATAAAAAATGTAAAAATTAGTAATAATTAAACATATAATATTTGTCATGCATAAGTAAAATCCTATTGGAATTTTGCTTGTCTTTTGCTCTTTTTTAACTGTCTTATTTTTTCTTGAATCTAATTTGTTTAACAGAAGTTGAATAACTATACATATTAATGTATATGTAATTGTTAAAAATGTAGTTATTTCATAAGTAAATCCTAGTAATAACATGCAAAGCAGTAAGTTTTCAACTGCATAACTATTTTCTGCTTTTTTTCTTAATATGAATATATCTATTAATACTAATATTACAATAATTCCTAAATATATAACATATCTATATATATTAAATTTTTCTTCTACTATATATAGATAAATTATATATAGTGCTTGAACAATAAAACCAAATAATAATACTGATTTTTGAACTTTAATTTTCTCTTTGTCAATTCCTGCAATTATAACTAAACTTACTAAATAAAATATTCCAAAAACAAAATATACCCATGTATTTATATTTGTTGTAAATAAATTTAATCTTAAAGACACAGCAAATAAAACAAAAATTATACCTGAAGCAATCTCTAATAAAAGATACCTTGGGCGTATTTTTTGTTTACAATATCTGCACTTTCCTCCTAAAAATATATAGCTAAGAATTGGAATCAAGTCAAAAAAGCCTAGTTTATGATTACAGTTTGGGCAAAATGAACGTTCATGTGTTATGTCTTTTCCAAGTGGTATACGATATACAGCTAATGTAAAAAAACTTCCAAATAATGTTCCTATAATAAAAATTAAAGCATATAATATTGTATTCATACTTTCCTACCTATAATATAATTTTAGGCATATACATGTATGCATATGCCTAAATTATAATTGAATTTTAATTAAATATAATTCACTACATTAATTAAACTTATTTAACTCCTGTAACTATACCATTTGCTACAGTAATTGTGTAAGTTTTTGATGCATCTTTCGCATAAGAAATTGTTCCTTCTAATACATTACCAGTGGTATTGAATGCTAAATTTTCTGAAGTTGTTTTTTCCTTCCAAGCATCTGGTAAATAATTCTTAACCATCGTTAAAACTTCAGCTGCTGTTGCTGGAACTTTATCATCTGGATCATGTAGTTTAATTAAACATTCTGCTTGTGTAGTACTTACTGCATCTGAAAATGTAGCTTTAACTGAGCCAAGTTCTGCTTTTTTTGCAGTACCAAATATTCCATTATCTCCTAAAGCATAAGTAATTGTTACTCCTGCTAAAATTAATAATACAACTATAGTAACTACTAAAGCGATTAATGTAATACCTCTTTCATTTCTCATAGTTTTTTCACTCCTTTCTTCTTTAGATTTATTGTATATATTTATATAAAGTAAAATAAATATAACCTTAAATTATTTCATTCCTGTATTATTGTAGAATGTACCTGTTGAATTTTTATCAACATTTGTATTTGTTTCTGTGTTGTTTTCAGTGTTTTCTACATTATCTACACTTGTGCTCGCAGAAAACGGATTTGTTTTTCCTGTTGTATATCCGTGAGTAGCTTTATATAATTTTAAGTCTGTTCCATCTATTTGGTATGTTATTTCTTCTTTTTCAGCTGCTTCAACTTCTTCTTCTATTTCTGTTTTCACATTTTCTGGAGTTGTATATGCTGCTAATTTATTTGGTATAGCCTTATTTGTTGGAATATAGTTATAAAATATAACTCCCAAAATTAATACTATGGCTACACATAATAATAGCATTATTAATATTTCTTTAATAACTGATTTGAACATTCTTTTCTCCTTTATGTTTTATTTTATTGTGCAATTGGTTGTGTTTCAGTTTCAGTTTGTGTTTGTGTACTAGTGTCTGTATTTTCTTGTGTTACTAAAGGTGTATCACTAGATGATGATGTGTTTGTTGTGCTTTCCTTTTTTATATTTACATTTCTTGTAGTAAAGCTTGCTTGTAGGTTTTCACCACTTGGTACAAGTTTGAAATTTTCAATTGTGAATCCTAGCTTACTATCATTTTCTATTGTAGCTATAAAGCTAAGAATTGGTATATATTCTCCAACAACTGTAAAGTCTATACTGTTACCACTAGGTGTGTAATTTAAATTTACCCCTTCAGCAGTAGCATGTCTTCCTAGTCTTGTCCATAAGAATTCAACTGTATAAGTTTCAACTGTACTTGCCTTACTTAGTTCTGATTTAGTACTTACACTTGCTAATTCTAAATATTCATCTTTTGCTGTTAATAATTTTGAAACACTTGTATCTAGTTCTTCTGTTTTAGTTGGATATTCACTATTCATTAATACTTCTGTGTCTGAAATTTCTTTTGTTAATCTATCATTTTCTTCAACAATTTGACTTGCACTCAAAACTTTAAAGTCTCCAAGTTCTAGTCCTTTAAAAATCATCAAATACGCCATGATAACTAACAATACTATTAAAAATCCTATTAAAATTTTTCTCATGGCATATCTCCTTCTATTGTGGCTTTTACTAAGTTTTCACTCTTTTCTCCTGGAGAAGAAGTAATTGTGTCTGGTGTTAATATACCTTTAGTTCTTAATATAGCTTTAAAGTATCCAAGTTGTTCATATTTTTCTGATTGTGCTTGTATAATAATGTGTTTTCCACTTGTATTTTCTATAGCTGTAATTTGAACTCCTTTTGGAATAGCATACATTATTTCACTTAATAAGTTTGGTATATTGTTTTTATTTTTGCTATTTTCTGAAACTTGGTTGCTAATATTTTTTAAGTTGTCTGATAGTCGTTGATATTCATTTGTTTTTGCATTTACATTTTGAATATCTGCACTTACTTCAGCAATTTTTTTTTGTGTATCTAATTTAACATCTGCTATTTGTTCATTTTTAGTATCTATTGCATTACTTATAAACATTGCTAATGCTATATACACAACTGTTAATATTAAAATTCCACCAATTGTTCTTAACATCCATCTTTCAGTAGCATCAAACTTTCCTTTAAGACTCATGTTAAAGTTAGTTAATACTTTTGGTCCGCTTGGTTTACCATTTTCGCCTTTGCCTTCTGTTTTCATACCAGAAAACATTCCACTCAGACTGTCTTTAAATGTTTGTTTTTTAAAGTTAACTTCTTTTATACCATATTCAAGTCCCTGTAGTGCTAGTGCAATTGCAGAATTTACTTCAATATAGTCTTTCATATTTACCTTTAAACTGTCTTTTATAAAAAATGGTTTTAATATTTCACATTTTTCTGTTCCAAGAACTTCTTGAAAATATAAGTCAATATTATTTACAACAGATAATGTTCCAGTTAAATAAACTTTATCTATTTTCATTAAACTACTTGAAACAATTTCTTTTACAGCTGTTGCAATTTTATATAATGTAGGCATAATATTATCTAAGTATTCATTTGTTTCTTCTTGTAATTCTTGACCTTCCATTGTATAAATTGTACTATTTTTACAAATTTCATAAGCTTTAGAATATGAGTTTTCTTTTAATCTAATTTCTTCTAGTGCTTCTGCCGCACCATTTTCTAATTTATCTATTTGATATATTTTTTGGTCAGTGATTGTCGTAATTGTAGTTTGATTTTCCATATTAACAATTAATACATTTTCTTTTTGTTTTAAATTTGCAATATTGGAAATACTAACTGATATTGGAGATATTGTAGAAACTCTATATTCAGCTAAAGGTTGTTCTTGATTAATCATTGATGTTTTATTAGTTGCAATATGAATTACTTTTATTTTTTCTTTATCATCAATGTTATTTACTAGTATATATCTTGTTTCTAATGTATTTCTGTTTATGCCTTTTTCAGAGCAAAATTCTTCAAATTCTGTTTGTATAGCTTTTCTTAAATCTGCTTTATTTAGTAATGTAAACATATTAAAGTATTGATAAGATTCTTCTGATAAGTTTATACTAATTGGTGTTTTAAAGCTATATGTATCACTAATTATTTGATTTATAGCTTCACCTATCTTATCATAAAATTTTATTCCAAACGATTCAACTCTTAGATTATCATGGTCTTTTGAAATTTTAGCATATTTAATTATATTCGGTTCTATGAAAATTCCTAAACAGCTAGTCATCGTTTTCTCCTTCGTTTAAAATTAAAATAAAATTTCTATTACTATATTTCGCAAATTAATAAAAAAACATACTTGTAATTCTTCTTAATTCGGCATATTTTTTCCATTTGATACTATCTATTCTATCTATTTTTAGTAAAAAGTCAATATAATTCATTTATATTTAATAGAATTGTAATACTTTTGTAATATTTTTGTAATAAAAAGACACTTTATAAAGTGCCTTTTTATTTTTTAATTTTACATTCTTGTTAATGCTAAAATTATAATTATTATTCCAAATATAATTCTATAAATTGCAAAAATTTTGAAATTTCCTTTTTTCAAATAATTCATCAAAAATTTTATAATCAAAAATCCAACAACAAAGCTTGCAAGTATTCCTAAAATTAATGCTAAGTCAAATTTAAAACTTCCTATTTTAAATATAACTGCTGCAAATGTTATAGGCATTGCTAACATAAAAGAAAATTTCGCTGCACTTTCTCTGTCAATTTTTAAAGCTCTTGCAACAGTCATTGTAATTCCACTACGTGACACTCCTGGAAATGCAGCTGCTATCGCTTGTGATATTCCGACTAGCATAGATTGTTTTAATGATATATGACTATAATCAGTAGTTGATTTTGCTTTTTTATCTACTATGTATAATATAGCACCCATTACAATTAATGAAATTGCAATTACTATCATTTGAACATTAATATTGTCTCCTATTATTTTTTCAGATACTTTTTTTAAAACAATACTTATTATTCCTGCAGGTATTGTTGCAGCTACTAAATACCAAAATATTCTTCCATCTGTAGAATCTTCTTTTTTTACAGCTTTTTTATATCCTGCTTTTATTAAATTTATCCAATCTTTAAAGAAAAATATAGCAAGTGCAAGTAATGTACCAAGATGTAATGCTACATCCATCCCTTCAGATAAATCGTTCCAATTAAATATCCATGGAAAAACATTTAAATGTGCTGAACTTGATATTGGTAAGAACTCTGTTAGTCCTTGAACTATTCCCAAAATTATTGATTGACATATTTCTTCCATCTTTGTTCTCCTTTGTAACTATTATATGTTTTAATATTTTTATTATTCTTTTTGTTTTTCATCTATATCTATTTCATTTTGTCTATTTGCTTTTGCATTTCTTATATCTTCTTTACTTAAATTTTTAACTAAAATACAAGTTTTCATTAAGTGTCTATTTACGCTTTTTTCTTTTTTTGATAAAGTTTTATTTTTTTCATTTTCTTTATTTTCTTCTGGCGGATTTATTTTTTCTTTGATTGGAGTAAATACAGGATCTCTTTGAGCTTGTTTATATACTTTTGGGTCTAACTGAACTGCAACATTCATATAATTTTTCGCCTTATCTTCATCTCCCTTTAATAAAGCGATTTGAGACAAATAATAATATGAACCAGCTTCTAAATCTTCTTGTTTTCCAGCTTGTATAAACCATTGTTCCGCTTCATCTAAATCTCCATAAATTAATGCAATTTGTCCTAGGTTTAATTTAGCATTATATGCAAGTGTGTTTATTTCTGCTGCTTTGCTATAAAATTCTTTTGCTCTTTGAAAATCATTTATCATCGTATATGCCATTCCAAGACTATAATATAAATCATAACTTCCAGGATTGTATCTAAGTGCTGACATATATACTGATATTGCTTCTTTGTACATTTCTTCTTCAAAGAATATTTCTCCTAATAAATTACTAGCTTTTTCATATTCCGGCTTTTGTTTTAAAATTTCCTCTAGTAAATTAATAGCTTCTTGGTTTTGTTTATTTTTATTTAATACTTCACAAAGTTTATATGTAGATACAAAATCATTTCTTTTTATATCTGTTACTCTCATATATTCACTAATTGCCGCATCATAGTTGCCTTCTTTTTCATAAAACTCTGCTAACCATTTATGTGCAATATAACTATTTGGATTTTTATTTAAGAAATCCATAATCATTTTTTTAGCTTGCTCTTGTTTTCCAAAAGCACTCAAAATTTGTGCTATAGTTACATTGAATAATTCTGGAAAGTCTATTTTTTTTACTTTTTCTATCCATAACATTATACCAGGAATTATTATTGAAAATATGTAAATAATTATTTTTAAAATAATACTTAATTTTATTGAGAAAAATAGTTCAATAAAATTAATTGCAAGGCCCACAAATTCTAATGCTAACACATATATATAACTAGTGTCATTTTTTCTTATTAATTTTAGAAAAGTAATAGTAAAAAGTGCCAATGCTAACACATTAAAAATTATTTTTTCTAACATTTTTTATTTTCCTTATTTTTCAAATTTTTCTATATAACTGTTTATGCATTTTTCAATTATTTTTTCAGCTTCTTCTCTTCCAAGAATATTATCAACTGCTGTTTGTTTATCTTCTAATTGTTTATACACTTCAAAAAAGTGCTTTATTTCTAATGAAGTTTGATGTGGTAATTCATTTATATCTTGATAACAATTTAAAAATGGATCTTTTTTGCATATTGCAATAATTTTTTCATCTCTTTCCTCATTATCTGTCATTATTAATACTCCTATTGGGTAACACTCTACAAGTGTAAGCGGAGTAATTTCTTCTTGACATAGAACTAATACATCTAATGGGTCATTATCTTCTGCATAAGTTCTTGGAATAAATCCATAGTTTGCTGGATAATGAGTAGATGTGTATAGTACTCTATCTAATCTAAGCATTCCTGTTTCCTTATCTAATTCATATTTGTTTCTGCCATTTTTGCTAATTTCAATAACTGAAACAAAATCATCTTTTTGTATTCTTTCTTTTTTTATATCATGCCAAATATTCATTATTTCATCTCTCCTTTTCTTTTTTTAACTGTTTGTATATTTTTTTACATAATTCTGGAAAGCTTTCTCCAGAAATGTAACTAATTGATGGAGTTGTTAAATAACTTCCTTCTACAGCCATTTTGTTCCACTCTCGTTCTGTTGGTATAGTTTTTGCATCAAAAATGTGTTTTGTTAATACTTCTATACTTTTTTGATAAACTTGTTTACTGTCTAGCATTTTTTGACCTCACTTTTATATTTCTATACTATTTTAACACCAGAAGTGGCTCAAGTCAATGAATAGCAACAAAAAAGCACTTTAATATCAGTTTACACTAATATTAAAGTACCTTTTTTATACTAATACAAAGTCTTTTAGAATATCCTTTAATGTGATTGGTGTTACCTTGTTTCTTATTAAAAGTTCTAACATATTATTTGCATCATTTTCTTTACTAAATATATGATTAAACTCTCTTTTTTCAACTTCTGTTTCAAGTTCATCTGAATATGTTTTTATTACTCCTATTCCATAAGGTTTTTCTGTACTCTTTTTCTTATTATTACATATTTTATAATATTCTACTTGAATTGGATTATTAATTTTTTCATCTAATTCATCTTTTATTTCAATGTTGCCATATACTTCAATTGACTTTTCCAATGTTTTCCCCTCCTTCTCATTGGTATGGTTCTTATTATATCTATCATTGTATAAAATAGCAAGAAATTTCGTATGACCGAATTCGACACTAATTGTCGAATGTTTAAAAAAGACTTTCAAACCAATGATTGTATGTTAAAGAATTCTAACATATATTTTTTATGCAATAAAAAAATGCAAAAATTTTGCAATAATTATTGACAAATGTGAAAGTTTTGTAGTACAATACTAAATGTCAGTTCAATAAATGCAGATGTGGCGGAACTGGCAGACGCACAGGACTTAAAATCCTGCGGTTGAATAAACCGTGCCGGTTCGATTCCGGCCATCTGCACCATTAGAACCTCAAGTAGTTCGTAAGATATGCTTGAGGTTTTAATTTATAAAAAAAGCAGATTTTCCTAACATTTTTCCTAACACTTGAGCAAATGTGTTGTAATTAAGAAAATGTTTTGAAATATATTCTTTTGAACATTTATCTAGTACCAATAGATATTTGTTCTTTTTTATTGTCATTTGATATAAATGACATATTAAATTTTGTTTCAATCATATTTGCTGGTATAGACTTATCATTCTGATCCAAATGAGAATATCTTTGAGTAGTAATAATATTTGAATGACCTAACCATTTTTGAATTTCTGGAAGTGGTACACCATTTCTTAAAAGTAATGTTGCACAAGAATGTCTTAAATCATGTAATCTAATATGTCTAAATCCATTTTCTTTTAATATTCTACTAAAAGTTCTATCTACATAGTCAGGTTTTACTAATTCTCCATTATCCATCAAACAAATAAAATCTTTATAGTCTGTTATATAAGTATTTCCAAAGATTTTTTCATTTAATTTATATTTTTCTTTATACTTCTTTAATAAATCAGCAATAAAATCAAACATAGGTAAAGTTCTATAACTTGATTTATTTTTAGGAATATCTTTTATAAGAAATTGAGTAACACCATCATATTTTCCTCTACCAACTGTTTTTCGAATAGTAATACTCTTGTTTTTAAAGTCTATTGCAATCCAAGTTAATCCTAAAATTTCTTCTCTTCTTAAACCATATATAATGCCTAAAGTAAGTGGTAGTTCTAGTTTTTGAGTTTTTATAACCTCAATTAATTCAATAAGTTCATCATCTGTATAAAATTCTGGAATAAAAACTTCTTTTTTTACACTCTCAATCCTATCCATAGGATTAGATGGTATTATTTCAGCAATAACAGCTTCTTTGAGAGCAGTATTCATATATGATAACTCTAAAGAATCTTGATTTAATAATGCTTGTAGTTGTTCATAAGAATTATCTTTTTTCTTTGGTCTATCATAATTTTTAAAATATTCTTTCATATAATCTTTTCGTTTAATAGCATTAGTATTTTTACGAATTTGTTTTTCTCCTTTACATCTACTATCTGATTTTATTACTTTTGAAACATATTGTTTAGAAACACCAACCATTGTTGCAATATCTTTTTGTTTTAGATGTTTATTATAATATAAATCTAAAATGTTCTCTTGATTTTCCAACCTAAAATACCTCCTTCCAAATTGGTTGACTATTTGTTTGCAAGATTTTTTATACAATTCACCTATTGACATTTTTTCTTAATTGTTGTACTATTATATTGTAAAAAATCTCACATAGTGATTTGATATTGTCATTATATAATCATAGTTTATATTTGTCAATACAATATTAAAATATTTTTGAAATTTTTTACTTATATTTTATTGGAGGAATAGAAATGAGAGAATTACCTCGTCATTTAATATTAAAAGATTTTTATTTATGGTTTAATATTAAAGAAAAAGAAGAATATTATTCAACACCTCTTTATTTATATGGTGTTACAAGAAAAGAACATAAAGATGATGAAACAAGGCTATATTTGAACTTAGAAAAAGATATTACAAAAATAAAATGTACAAATAAAAAAGAAATTCGTAAACAACCATCTACTATATATATTCATTATGCAGAAAGTATAGGTATGATTTTATTAAGATTATTAAATGCCGATTTTTCTTCATTTGAAACTGCATATAATACTTTCTTTTATGCTTATGGATTTGAGTTAATAAAAGAAGATGAACACTATTTAGAATCTAGAGAACCCCTAACAGATATAGAGTTTCTAAAAATATTAGAAGATACATATAGTGAACATTTAGAAGATTTATTAGAAATACAAAGTGAATTTAAAAAATGTGTAGATTTTGTATATAATTTAAATGGTAATGAAGAATTAAAAGAAAGTTCTATATATTCAAAATTTGTCGCATATACAATAAAAAATGACATTTATACATACTCACAAGATATTGAAATAATACTAGATAATTACATAAACATACATAATCATAATTACAATGAAACAATAGAGAAGTTGATAAAAAGAATAGATGATAAAGATCCTAATTTAGAATTGCACAATGTTTATACAAGTAAAAAATTAAGAAGTATTTGTTTTATTGTTTTGGATTTACTAGTTAAACAAGAGAATTTACCAATAAAAATATGCCAAAATTGTGGTAGATATTTTATTCCAACATTTAGACAAAATGAAATATATTGCGATTTAGAAAATGTTGATGGCAGTTCAACTTGTAGAGAGAAAGGTGCTAATGAAACTTATAAGAAGACCTTAGAAAATACACCAGCATTATTATTATATAGAAGAACATATCAACAAAAAGTTATGAATGTATATAGGAACAAAGATAATAAACAATTAAAAAAAGATTTTGATAAATGGAAAAAAGAAGCACAGGCAAAGATAAAGCTATTTAAACAGAGCAAATTAGATGAAGATACTTTGTATAATTGGATGGTTGAAAATAAGTAAAATGATAGGAGTATATAATGTTTAAAGAAATAGAAGAAAAAATCAAAGAAGAAAAATATCAGTCAGCAGAAGAACAATTAGATAAACTTATAATTAATGAAAAAATAAGTGAAAAAGAACAGGCATATGCTCTATACCTTATAGGATATATTAACTCTTTATGGTTAAATAGAACAAGAAATGAAACTAAAGCGAGAAGCTATCTATTGTGGAACATAAAAAGTGAATATCCGAATCCAAATTCTTACACTTTGTATGCAAAGCTAGAAAAAGATGAAACGATAGCAATTAATTATTTAAAAGATGGTCTTAACAAATTTAAAGGAAATCCACAAATCATAACAGAATTGATTGGACGAGTTGATAATAGTGAAAAAGAATTTTATATTAAACAGATTGATAATGAAAATATAGTCAATTACGATTTATTAGTTAGAGTACTAGAAATTCTTATAAATAGAAATGAGTGGCATAGAGTAAGGAAATACGCAGAATTAGTTATAAATAATTTTGAACTTTCTATATATCAAAAAAATTTCTTCGAGTTACTTATTACATATTCGTATTTATTTGGAAATGAAAAATATGAATTTGAATTTTTAATAAATAAGTTGGAAAATATTATAAAAACTGATTTAGATAACCAATTAAGATATTCTCCATATTTAGCTATGATATATACATATGTTATAGCTGGTGAACTTAAAAAAGCTAATTTATATTTTGATAAGATATCATTAAATAATTCTATTAATGATTTCAATGATGGTCTCAATACTATAGTTGATATAGATCTTTTTTACATATATAAAAAGATTTTTGACGAGATATTTAAGGTATACAAAACCGACATATATAGAAAAAATAAGGCTAAAGCACTATACATATTATATTTGTATAAACCTTCTGAATTTTTTAGTATATATAGATATTCTAAAAAAGATATGGAGACTCTTGAAAAATATTTTAATAATTATGAATTCAATATAGAAGTCGCGGTTGCCTTATATAGAATGAAGTTACATTTTAATACGAATATAGGTGCCTATGAAATATTAATTAAAATTTTATTAAAAGAAAATAAAATAGAAAATGATTTTTTAGAGATATGTGATTTATTTGAAAATATAAGTAGTGAAGACTTAGTGATAATAAATAATAATGTAATAGATTTATTAAAGTCTAGAGAAATAATATTAGAATATAATAAGAATTTACAAAAATTTATAGATGAATTGATATGTAATTTATATCAATTTAAATTATATGATAGAGTTATACGATTATGTAACAATATAGATGAAAGGATTTTAAGAGACTTAGAAAGAAATTTTGAAATTGCATATTCATATGCTGAAATGGATGAAAAAGAGAAAGCACTAAGATTGTACGAACATATACTATTAAAAGAACCAAACAATTCCTCTGTCTTAAATAATATTTCTATTATATATGAAGAGTTAGGATATTTGGAAGAAGCATTTAAGCACATAAAAAAGGCAAATGAAATAGAAAAAGACGATATACATACAAATAACTATGATAGAATAAATAAAAAGCTAGAAAATAAAGCTATCATAGAAAAATCAAATGAAAATAAAAAGATTCAAGATGTTTGTAAAAATTTAAGTTCAGAAAATTTAGAAAATATAGGATATAATATAATATTACAGAAAAAATTAAATAATATAACTGATGAAGAACTGAAGAAAATATTAATAAGGGATTTAAAAGAATGTGCATATTCGGTACTATTAGGTCAAAACAAATCAGCAATAATCTTAAGTGGTAGCATAATTGAAGCATTATTAATATATAAGATAAAAAATATAGGAATTGAAGAATATGATTTAATTGGATTAAGAAATAGGAAAAGTAAATGTATTAAAACTATTGATAAAATGATATTAGATGAACTTCTATATGTAGCAAACAAATTGAAAATATTAAGTGATACAAATTATTATTTAAGCCATTTTTCTAGAGAATATAGAAATGTAATTCATCCTAATAAAGAGATTCGAGGAAAGATGGAAATATCAGCAGAAAATGCTAGTCTAATGTGGAAGATTTTAAAGGAAATTATCTTTGAACTATTATAAAGGAGGTATTAAAATGACTGAAAAAGAGGTTATAGATGCAATAAAACATATGCAAGAATATCAAACAGAAACGGACAAGATAGAAGCAAAAACAGCTGAAAAAGGGTGTCCACAAAAATGTTATGATACAATTTCTGCATTTGCTAATAAATATGGTGGAATTATAATATTTGGAATAAATGAGCATAATAATTTTATAGAGCAAGATGTATATGATGTAAATGATTTACAAAAACAAATTACTTCATTATGCACTACTTCTCTTGAGCCTAAAATTAGACCAGAATTTTTAGCCATTACATATAATGACAAAAAATTATTAGCGGTTAAAATAAACGAATTACCACAAAAAAAGAAACCATGCTATTACAAAAATGTAGGGATAAACAAAGGCTCATATATTAGAATTGGAGATTCAGATGAGCATATGACAGATTATGAGATATATAGTTTACAAAGCTATATTGATGGAATTGAAGAAGATTTAAGACCCATAAAAAGAGCTGAATTTGAAGACTTAAATCAAGAAAAGATTTCGAACTATTTAATGAATATAAAGAAAGATAAACCTAATCTTTCAAAGTTTTCTGATGAAAAAATATTAAAATTAAATGGTATTATTGAAAATAGTACTGGTGAAATACATCCAACATTAGCAGGAATGATGGTATTTGGAGAATATCCACAAGGATATTTGCCACAACTATTTATTGCTTGTGTTGTAGTGCCTGGAAGAAAACTTGGAGATGTTGGAGAATTAGGACAAAGATTTGATGACAATAAAAGAGTTGAAGGAACGCTTGAAGAAATGCTAGAAGAATCTTTATCTTTTGTTAGAAAAAATATTCCCGCTAGGGTTATTATTGATGATAATGGAAAAAGAGAAGATGTTCCTATTTATCCAATGAAAGCATTAAGAGAAGCAATAGCAAATGCACTTATTCATAGGGATTATAGTTCTAATACAGAAGGTGCTTATATCTATTTAAGAATATTTGATGATAGAATAGAAATACTAAATCCTGGAGATTTGTATGGAAATAATAGATTAGAAAATTTAGGCACAGATAATATGCTTGAAGTTAGAAACAATACCATAATTAGACTTTTAGAAGAAACAACAGATATTGTTGAAAACAGACACACAGGTATTGCTACAATGAGAGATGAAATGAAGAAGATGAATTTGCCTGAACCAGAATTTGAAACATTAAGAGGAATGTTTAAAGTTACCTTTAGAAAAGAGAAAGAAGAAAGTGATATACAGAATAAGACAGAACAGATTCAATGTGGACAGAAATGGACAGAAGTGGACAGAAATAAAATTATAAAAAATATGGAATATACACAAGATAAAATTTTATATTTAATTAGAGAAAATCCTAGAATCACACAAACTATGATGTCGAATGAATTAGGATTTGCCAGAAGTACAATATCTTCAAATCTTCAGAAATTAAAAGAAAAAGGCATTATTGAGAGAATTGGATCAGATAGAAATGGATATTGGAAAATATTAAAATAAAAATATATTTTTTAGCAAAAAGAGAATGATAAAATTTTAATAAATATCATTCTCTTTTAATCATTATCATCTAAATCATCAAATAATTTACTATCATAAAAATCTTTTATAGAAATTCCAAAACCAATACATATATAATAAATTGTATCAGAAGATGGAGCTTTTCTAATAACTTTGAAAATACTTCTAATAGTTGAGGGATTAATTCCAGAAGCAATTGCTAGTTGATTTATATTCATATTGTTTACTTTACATAGTTCATCTATTCTTTTTCTTGTTGCTTCTAACAAAGTCATAATATTCCCTCCTATTCTTACGAAAATTTATGAAATCAGTATAGCAAATAAAAAAACAAAATATGCGTGAAATTTAGCGTATACGCATTGACATTTTTGAGCAGCAATGGTATAAAAAATATAGAATAAAAAACTTATGAAAAAGGGGAATTTTTTATGAATAATAAAGTAATAAATAAACAAATATCATTAGAAACAATAGTAAAGGTTGCTAATAATTTAGAAAATTACAAAGAAAAATATGATAGAAAATTTGAACTAGAACAAAATAAAAATAAGAATATTCCTTATGGAGAAAAACAATGGGAATATGAAAATGGAAATACAACTATTAAATATACAATAGAATTTAAAAATGGAAAAAATATAACAGAAAGTGATTATAACTGGTTTGTTGGGAATTTAAATCAACCAAGTACAATAAAAAGTATATCTATAGATTTATATGTTAGTTTTTATACCAAAAGTCCAAACAACACTATTAATGACATATATAATAAAGTTAATGTTTCATTATATTTTAGAGAATTTGATGTTACTATAGATGTAGACACTACAAATCAAGAAAACGAAGCACATAACTTATATTCAGAAGTGATGAATATATTAGAAGATAATGAAGATAGATACAATAAAACTATGAAATACAGAAAAATAAGAACACAATGTTTTACAATATCTGTAGGAATTATCTTATCATACATTTTATATGTTATTTTGAAAATCAATGCAAATAAGATGTCTCCTATATTTGCAGAGTATTTAAACAATAAATATATTCTGGTATTTGGACAATGGTTTGTTGCAATTTTATTAGGAAATGTATTCTCATATTGGTATATCTTATCAGTATATAGGCCTTTATTACCAAATACAAAATATGCAGGATACAACTATTCAACTGGTAGAGGAAATTATACAGATGATGTTGATGACTATATAGAACATTCAGAAGTACATTTTGGAAAATACTGGGATGCAGAAAAAAGAAGAACAAAAATTGAAAAAATATATAAAATAACAAGTAAAATTATATTAGTGCAATTATTGATAAGTGTATTTTTATTTTTTATAATAAAATAATTTCGTGAAAAGGGGCAAATATGAAAACTAAAGAACAAAGATATAATGAATTATATAGTAGTGGATTAGTAGATTCGATAAAAGAATTATTTGCTAATAGAAATGATATTAGCGAAGATTACTATGTTTTAATGGCTGACTATATAGATTCTATGAATGAAATAAAAAATGAAATGTTAATAAATCCTACAGAAATAGCACGAAGAATGCCTGAACTTGTAAAAAGCATACAAGAAACAAATTTAGGTGGGATTTATGGAAGAACTGATGACAATAGAATACAAATGGAACAATCTCTTGGCTACGAAGATAAAAAGTTATATTTCTTCCACGAACTAACTCATGCTTTGCAAACTTCTCATGAAAATGGTAGAGAACAATGTGGATTTTATGATGGACATGATGGAATGTTTCTTACAGAAGGAGCAACACAATATACTGCCGAAATGTTATATAATGTTTCTAATGGTACAAATTTAGAATATAGACAACAACCGAGAACAGTAAGAGGAGCAAGTAATAGAACTCCATATAGTCCATTAAGTGAATATCAATATAATGGAAATGTTTTAGATTTATTAGCAAAGAGTATGGATTTGCCTTTACCACAAGTTTTAGCATTAGCATATAAAAAAGATGGTAGAGAAACATTAAAAGGTATATATGAAAGTATGGAAGGTAATCAAGGCAAGTTTGATGAATTAATGAATAATTTAGAGCAAATATATTCTATAGATAATTTATTGATACATGGATACGGAGAACAACTACAAGGTCAAACGCCACTAAATATTACAATGCAAGATGGAGTTACAAGATTTCAAGGAAATTTAAACACCTATAGAGAACTTATGAATAAAACTGAAAGAGAATTAGTTGCGACTTATATGCAAAATCACAATACAGAGTATGTTTTACAAAATTATAACGAAATTGCACAATATTTAACTACACCAGAATTAAGAAATAATTTCTTAGCAGCAATTCATGAATTAAGCCAAGAAGTATCACAAGATAGTAGAAATAATATTATAAATTTTGAAGATTATAGAACAAATATAGAACAGACTACAGAAACACCACAATTTGAAATGCCAGAAGGTTATTCTATAAATGAATTTGGAAAAATTATAAGACCTGCAAGAGAAGAAAAACAAGAGCAAGTTCAAGAAAGTATTGATGTACAGCCAAATGAAACTAAACTGTCATTAAAACAAAGAGTAGCACAATTTTTACAAAAAAATAATCTATTTATGAATTTATCTTTTGTTGATAAATTTGTTCATAAACAATTAGATGTATTACCATCACCTACACAAGAAATAAGAGAAACAAATACATCTACAACATATAGAACAAGAGAAAGTTTTATAAATGAATTAACCAATTTTGGTGCATATAGAAATTTACCACCTATTCAAAGAATGTCTGATCCAGAAAGAATGGCACAAATGAGAAGAAAAATGGAACAAAATCAACAATCTAATGATGATAATGAAAGAGGTTAAAAATGGATGAAAATATTATTAATTATATGAATAATATTGAAAATACTAATTTATCTGAAGAGGATAAAGAATTTGAAAAGTATCTAAAGTTGTTTAAAGAAAGATTTGGAAGAAATGCTTATATTGCAGAGCCGAATGGAACAAAAGAACAAACAATAGAAGCAATCAAGATTTGTTTAGAAAAGAAGGAAGATATATTAGATCAGTTATTATATTCAAGTTCGGACAAATTTATTTATTAAATTAAGTTATTAACATTTAAATTACATAAAAAGAAAGAGGTATTTAAGTATGAAGGTTAATGAAAAAATTATTTCTACTAAAACAGAATTATTAGAAACAATAAAACAAGGAGTTAATATTTTAGATTATATTAAAGATGAAAGAGATATTGATTTTGTAACTAATGCAATTGTAATTGAAAAAAATGATGAAGATTCATATTATGAAGAAACTGCTGAAATAGTATTTAAGTCAATATTATATTATGTGTTATTTACAGAGGGAGAAATTAAAACATTAGAAAGATGTAGTGAAATTGCTAAATATGGTATGAATGGTGTAGATGGAATTAACAAAATTAAAAATATGGTTTCAAAAGAAGAAAGAGCAAATGTACTATTTAAGCCAGTGGAAATAGCATCAGAAAAGACGCAAAAAGCAGTATTTGAAAAATTGAATGAGAGACTATCTAAAATATAATAGGTTAAGAGGAGCGTTTAGCTCCTCTTTTACGATTACCTTTCTAAATCCCATTCCTTTTCTCTATCTTCATATTTCAGTTGTTTTACTGGGTCAATAAAAATACGAGTTTCTTCTTGGAAATTTTTAATCAATTCTTTTGATTCTCCAAAACCAAACTTATGGCAAATCCAAACTATAAATTTATCAATAGTTTCATAGAATTTATCAATTATTTTTTGTAATTTGCTATTTTCTTTTTCTAGTTTCTTTATTTGTTTTTTTAAATCCCATTCTAAATCAAATTCTTTTTCTTTATATTCTGTTTTAATATTTTCAACTTGATTATGCAATGTCTTATTATCAGCAAGAATTTTATCTCTTTCTTTTTGATATTTTACAGCTTCATCAACAACTTTAGCTTGTTTTGATAGTTCTTTATTTAAAGCAAGATTATCTTTATATAATTCTTTAATTAAATCATCTTTAGGTTTTATGATTTCTTTTAGTATCTTGTCATCTCTTTTTATTGAAAATTTACTAATTTCATTTATATCTGGAACTTCTGGTAATTCAAGTTTCATTTCTTTTAAGATTTTCTTGGTATTTTCATAATTTGTAATATTTTTATATTCTTCAACAGAATAATGCTTTCTGTTAGTATCTTCAACAAACATTCCTCTTTCTAAATCAAAAACTTTTGATTTTACATGATTAAAGTAAGCATCCTGTAATTTTCTATAACTGTCTCTACCTTTCCAAAAATCTCTTGCACAAATTTTATCAATGTCGTTTCCATCTTTGTCTTTTGTATGAACAACAGGAACAAACATTAAGTGCATATGTGGTACACCTTCATCTAAATGTACTACTGCTGATATTATATTTCTTTCTCCCAAATTTTTATAACCGCATATAAATTTATAACATTCATCAAAATATCTTTTTGTTTCTTTTTCTCCTATTTTATCAAAGAATACTTGGTCTGATGTAAATATCATTTGACACATTATTATGCTATTACTTCTAAGATGACATTGCACATTATTTTCTTTTAAATATTTATCAAATTCTTTGGTGTATGTTAGTTCGTTTTTCTTAATGTAATAATTTAAGTGTGTTTTTTGTAGTATCAATATCTTTATTAGTATGATTTTTTGCTTTTCTATCATTATGAGTTCCTTTTCCATTTACTTCTGCTCGTGTTAATTTTTCATTCCTTACAATAGCATAACTCATATCTCCATGCACTTCCTTCTTTGCTTGAGATATTGTTTCAATGTCTAACACACTAGACAAACAAAGTTTGTCTGTGTGGCAGGGTTATTTAACCCCACACCCCAAAACCTAAAATTGCTTACTTGCATTTTTAGGTTTTTTCATAAAAATTTGCTTATCGCAATTTTTATGAATGTGAACAAAAAATAAATTTTTTACTCACAACAAAAAAGCACTTATGCTTTTTTGTATTCACTTTAGCAATTCAAAGCAGAAACCAGAGTGAGTGAGCTAAAGTGAAAAGGTGTAATAATCCCATTTATAAAAAATGGAATTATTACACCTATATAAGTAGAAACCGTCGGTCGTTCGCCTCGTTTCATAGGTAGTCTAGTAAGTAGCTTTTACTACTATAATTGCTAGTATATTTAATACCTTTGTTCATACTTGTCCAAACTTTTTACAATTATAAATCCACACCAAGATATGCCACCGAATACTCTTTTATTATTGTGAGTCTGTGTTCTAAAATCTCACTCACGCACTTTGTATAATTAGACAGCTTATACAAATACGGATAAACTTTATAGCATCGGCTCATCACACCAAACACTTTTTAAGAGGTGTTGCATTTCTCTTTTGGACAACAAAAAAAAGACTACTCATAGCTAAAATGCTACAAGCAATCGAATTTGTTATTTAATCCTATTTAATTAAGCCTCAAAATTAGTTTTAAGGTGTTTTTATTTTAAAGTAGAGTAATTCTACATCAAGTCAAAAATAAGCTAAAAATTCTTCCTAACTTTTTCCTAACACTTTCCTAACATCTTATTCAATTTTTAGTAATTATTCATAACTATTTATAATAATAACTTTTAATTAAAAAGCATTGAAAACACTTGAATTAAAAGCTGTTTACTGATGTTAAGTAACAATAAGTGTTAAGTATTTCAAAATTCTTAAAATCCTGCGGTTGAATAAACCGTGCCGGTTCGATTCCGGCCATCTGCGCCACTAGAACCTCAAGTGTTTCAGAAGATGAACTTGAGGTTTTAATTTATAAAAAATGTGCAAAGTTCTAACAAAAGTTCTAACACTTTTCCAAAATTAGAATTTTTATAAATAGTTAGAAATGTATTTTTTAAGACAGATTACCTAAATAGCGAGTTTGGTAATTTGTTCTTTTTTTTATCTTTTGTATCTAATGCAAGTTTATTTTCAATTACGTTTGCAGATACCTTTTTATTTTCTATATCTGCATGGGCATATCTTAGCGTAGTTTGGAAATTAGAATGACCTAGCCATTATTGGTGGATTTATTAAATATAGGAAGAATATGTATAGATTCAGAAGATGATTAAACTAAGTTTACTTGTGCATATTTCTTTGTAGAGCAATATGGTTTACTAGGTTTTATGGTTGAAGCACCAATTAATGCAGATTTTCTATTAAATGAAGAGATAACATTAAAAGAAAATAATTTTATTAATAAAAATTGTGTAATGAGAACAAAAGAATATTTTGATTTGTTTTTCCCATTCACAAAAGATAATGAAATGAATTATACAGTAACAAATGGTAAAGTGAAGCTAGAAACAAATTCTGATTTGCAAAGAATGCTAAATCATACATCTCTTAACAATCAATTAATTTATTCTAGTTTCTATTGTGAAAAAATAGATTGGATAATTGAATATGCAAAAAAAATGTATAAAACATTCAAAAAATATGTAGATTTAGCAAATAATAGTATAAATGATTATGATGAATATAGAGCAAGAGAAACTATAAATGATTATTACTTTTCTGGAATACCATATAAAATAAATATGTATGGAAATACACCAGAAATCTCTTGGCAACCTAATTGTTTAAAACAAGCAATAGATATGGCTTTTGGATTTATGCTTTGCAGTGAAAAAAATCCTTTAAAAATATGCAAACATTGTGGTAAAGTATTTTATGCAAAAAAACCTAAAGCTGAATATGATAGTAGTCAATGTAGAAATCAAGCAAATGTATATAAAAGTAGAAATAAAAATAAAGTTGATTAAAAATAATTGTTGAAATTGTAGAAAAAGCATTGTTTTTAAACTAAAATTAAAGTATAATAAATCCATCCTTTTCCAAAGGAAATCTTTGAGGAAGGAGGTGCAACTAGAGTGAGTTCATTTGATTTAATCTGGCGATTAATCGTTTTGTTACTTTTAAGTAATAATGATGATGAAAGCCAAGACACAAACAAAGATTAATCTTTTGGGCAGGCGGACACCTGCCTTTTCTTTATTTTGAACAATAAAAAAAGAGATATGCGGACACATATCTCGTGCAAACCTTTGTGAGTTCATTCGATTTGCTAGCTAATGTTATTATAACATCAATTTTATTATATGTCAAATGATTTTTAAAAATTCACTATTTGCATAAATTTTATTATTTTTTAGTCGTTATCATCTAAATCATCAAATAATTAACTATCATAGAAATCTTTTATAGAAATTCCTAAACCAATACATATATAGTAAATCGTATCAGAAGAAGGAGCTTTTTTTATAACTTTAAAAATACTTCTACAGGATATAAAATAAAGCCTAAAAATAAATATCCGCCCGTAAAACGGGCGGTATTTCTTTAACCCTATAAGGGTTTAT